>OBYI01000004.1_pt1 | contig 397347 bp, 332 predicted proteins | sample 1476711 | NCBI WGS metagenome assembly OBYI01 (sample SAMEA2580190, study PRJEB22360) | human gut metagenome | biome: human gut; feature: human-associated habitat; material: faeces | place: Denmark | collected 2008/2010
CCAATCGTGCTCTGCCGCACCCTCTCCGGCCGCATTAGCATTTTCAGCGGCAGTTGTAGCCGAGGATGCTGCTTCATTCGCTTTATCCGTTGCGGTATTGGCATTTAATGTTGCCGTGTCAGCCTTTCCTGCGGCGTCATTGGCCTTTCCTGCGGCTATATTGGCTTCAACAGTTGCTTTATCTGCTTCTTCCTTTGCCATATTGGCTGAAGCTGCTGCGGTATCGGCATTCTCGGCTGCGGTATTGGCTATACCGGCTTTTTCCTCCGCCAATGCAGCGGCAGCAACAGCCAATTTGGTCGCTGCATCAGCATCTCCGGCAGATTGAGTTGCTTGACCAGCTGCGGCATTTGCTAAAGCTGCGGCATCATTTGCAGCCTTGGTTGCCGCCTCTGCGCTCACTTTTGCGGTGTTTACATTCGATATAGCAGTATTAGCTTCCTCCTTAATTTGGGACATCTGTTCACGAACCTCTTTTGCCGCATCCGTTGCCGGCTTCATAAGTTCGGCCTTATCAGTCTCTGTCAGATCAGAAAAATGCAGTTTCAATTGATCCACTTCTGCTGGCGTCAGATCGGAAAACTTCATTTTCAATTCTTCACGGTCGAAAATATCCACGTATGCACTATCCGGCTCACCTTCGTATTTCATTTGAAGCGTACCGTTCAACTTTCGAAAAACCGGCTTCTCTCCTTTCGGCCCACGAATTTTCTCAATTTCCAACAGATTCTGCCAAGCACCATTAGCTCCTTGTTTCCAAAGGATGTATTTATCGTTTATCCCTAAAAACGCACTAAGGCCGGGATCGCCCTGTTTACCTTTCATTGCAGAGGGCAAAGCACGCTTAGGTCTCCCACCCTGAATGATCAGGATCATATCATTATCGGTTATTGTTCCGGCTGCCGGAAGCAAATTAGCCCTGATTATTTCAAATTCTTCTGCCATATCAATTGAAAACTATTATTCTACCTTGCTCGTCTGTCAATAACCCCAAATCCGGATCCTTCAGCACACGGTAACGAACATCACCGCCGGCATCTATCCAACTCACTACGGGAGCAACAACAGAAATAGTGAATCTTGCCCCTATCCGGTTCTCCAGCCAGACTTCCACAGAAAAGGACGGGCAATCCGTATAGTACACCTGAATGATACCATCCAATGTCTTAATATATAATTCCTGATTTCCTACACCGGATATCTGGCTAAAGAATGCCCGATAGTTATTCAGAAACTCTTCCACACTGCCGGCCAACATCCAAAGGGACAGTTTTATTTCCCGATGCAGGGTTTTGATTGTCGAAAGGTCTACCGTACGGCCATCGGTGAACGGCGCCTTAACCGCAGGATATTTCAAGATGTCCTCCTGGTTATCGTCCGATCCTATACCGAAGTCTGCAAAGTCTATCCCATTAATCGCATACTGCCCGCGAAGCCCGATACCGCCGGCCGGAGTTGCCGGATAAATGGCATGATTGTCCTCGACAAAAGAAAGTTCAAACACAGATACGTTCTCCCCTGCATTAAATGGCACAGGCTGTTCGTGAGAAGAGCCGGCATTGAATCGTAAGCGGTTGGTCATACCGGCAATAAGATTGAATTCCCGATAGCCCGGTGCGGACAGATCAGCAACAAACTTTCTATACCCAGACCAGAACTGCTCAAGCGTTTCTGCCTTCATGAGGAATTTCAACTTGACGGTCTTAGGTTCGAACTCCACAACCGAGAGATCGGGATCGATTCCGTCGGCTTCCGCCCAGTTATTATATTTGACTGCCTTACGTTTGGGGTATTTCAGAAGATCATCAAAAGAACCTTCCAATAATTTACATCCCCATTCAGTATATACGTCTTTTCCGTCTATTGTCATAATACACGTGCTGTATGGTCTTTATGAGTTATTACCTTACCGCCAGCGTTCTTTACGAACACCACGGCATAGTTACTCGCATGGATCTCGGCTTCCGCCCCGTGCATCAGGATCACGTTGTAGCGGCCGATCGTATCAAAATGAAGGATTGCCTTGGAACCGGCCAGGAATACCTTCACCGGATTCGTCAGCTCCACATCCGTATCGATATAGATTCTCATGCTTTCGGCCTTCTTGCCCCGGAACTCCCGTAATTGTTCCATAGACGGGAAATTATTCTTCGTGCAGAACTCCGTACCCTGCGGTGTCAGCAGAAGGCGCATAAGCTCTTCTTTGTTTTCCGTGCCATGCAACAACCGGCAGGCACCTAACCGGTTTGCTATCTCAAAAAACTCTTTATCCATAATGCTACATTTTTACTTTTACGTTAATAGTACCTTCCAAGGCATCAACCGTGCCTCTGGTGTTCTCCGATATCTTACCGGCAACCTCTTTGATCTCTCTCGTATTCTCGGCGATCCGATCGGTATTCTTTTCCACTTTATCTGATAGTTCGCGGATGGCCTTCACATCTTCCCAACCTCTGGATTGCATATCATAGATCAGCCTCATTTGTTCACGGATCGGTTGCATACCGCCACGGATATCTTCCAGCAGGATACGGACGGCCCCGGTCTGACCGGCCAATAGGTCGATGCTTTCCTGGGAAGCTTTGGCATACGCGCCTTTCAGGGTATTTTCGGATATATCTTCTTCTTTCTCCGGCTCTTCCACCTTATCTTTCATCAGGCTATCAGCCCAACCGAACTGCCTGTCAATCTCTTTTTGCAGTTCTTCCGCCATATTATAGATATAATCCTGTTCCCAGCCGGAAAGGACATTGTCGGCATAGAACTCCTTCAGCTTGTCACGAATCTTCTCCATTGCACCGGAAGATTCCGTTGCAGCCTTGATGGATTCTGTGACCATCTGGCGCATCATTTTTTTGACGGTATCTTTCGCTGATTCTGCCCGGTCCTCACCGGAAGCCCATGCTTCGGCTTGTGCGTTAGCGAAGTTGTCAATGGCGGATTTCAGGTCTTCCCCGAAGATGGCATCTTTGGCCTTCTCCTTGTTTTCTGCTATAACGTCGTTGATTTCCTCGATTTGTTCCTGCCACTCCTTGATACGGCTGTCATCAGTTTTTTTCTTGTCCTGTTCCTCTCTGATCTGTTGCTGGATAAGGATCTTCTGTTGCTCCAGCAGCTTGTTGTTCTGCTCAATCATTTTGGAAGCATCCTTTGAATAGGCCTTCTCGATTGACTTTTCCAACTTACCGTAAGATTTATCCAATGTATCAATTTGATCCTGCAATCGCTGGATACGTTTCTCGTTCTTCTTGTCATGGATTTTGGCGATGGCACCGGCCAAAGAGGTAACTACGCCAATGGCAGCACCGGCAGACGCACCAATCGGTCCGAACATGGAACCGGCTTTCGCACCGTTCATTGCAGAACTTACAGTGTCCATAGCCACACTGAAGCCTTCGGCTATCCCGCCGAATACACCACCAAACGAATCTCCGAGCTTCGAAAACGTATCAGAAAGGAACTGTCCGGCCTGCATGATCTCATTCATGCCCTCCTCTATCTCAGCCAAACCCTCTTTTAACTTCTTGGCATCACTTTCAGAGGTAAATACTTTTTTTAGGCCATTTGAAACTTTATTAAAAGAGGTTTCCATTTGGTCGGCTTCACGACGAACATTGGCTATTTCATCTTTAATTGCTTTTAGCTGCTCCGGCGATTTACGAAGTATATCAAATTGTTCTTCGGTAATACCAAAGGAATTATCAGATGAATATTCCCCTCGTTCCAAGAATGCCAAGAAGTTTTCCGCTTCGCTCGCGATAGCACGAATATCAGAGATATTTTTTTTACTCATATCATCAAACAGCCGGGTGATGATGGAGGTGCTCTTTTGGGCTTCATTATCCACGTCCGCCAGATCTTTCTTCATACCTTCTGCAAGGGAAAGCCGTTCACCTTCCGTTGTGGCCTTTGCTATCTTCTCATTATAAAGCTCCGTGATAGCCTGACGCTTTTCCAAATATGAACCATATTCTTTCAAGTATTCGTTCATGGCGCGTTCTTCTGCTTCAATCTGCTCATGGATAACATCAGATGTCGCATTTCCTAATTTGGCCCCAGCATTGACTTTTGCCATTCGGATCTCAATCGTCTGCTCTTTAGTCAACTTTCCGCCTTGTGCCTCTCTCCATTCTTTTTCTCTTGCACGGATAGTATCCAACTCTCTGTCATAGTCAAGATTCAACTGGGCGATCTTCTTGTCGAAACCTTCTTTCATCAGGTCAATTTCGGATTGCTGGTTTTGACGACGAAGGGATAAAAGTTCCTTTTGAAGTTTTTTCTGTTTCTCAAGTTCTTTCTGATCTACAGGTTTTGCAAATTTCGTCTCTTCTTGTTTTGATTGGCTATTTACCAAAGCCTCTGCTTTTGTACGATCTTTTAATCCTTGTACAACAATCTCTACTGCTTTCTCATGTTCTATCTTTAGCTGCTCATTCCGTTTTCGCAATTTATCTATCATAAGTGCAGAAGCAAATGATGTTGCACCAATTTGCAACTTCTCAAGTTCTGCAATTTGTTTATTATTTTTCTCAATCTCTTCTTCAATGGAATTCACAGTTGCACGTTGTTGTGCCATCATACGATCATCTATCGACTTGGACAACATCTTGTTGACTTCAACCATATCCATTAAAAGGAATTTCTGTAGAGAAAGATTCTTCAATTCATTCGGATAAAGCTCTTGTAACTTTTTATAAGCTTCAACCTTTTGCAAAGTGGACTTATTTTCATCTTGCAACACACCCAACATTTCTTCCGTCTGACTTCTCATTCCGTCAGACCATTCTCTCATTTCTGCGACTCTCTTATTATGAGCAGCCAATGCCTTTTCCGAAGCTGTAGCCTGTGTCGCAAGTTTGAATATTGCATATCCCAATGCAGTAACACTTGCCACAACTAATACATACGGGTTTGTAAGAGCTGCCTTTCCTGCCGCCAACATAGCAACAGCCTGTTTTCTTAAAGCACCGGTAAGCAATGCTGTAGCTGTCGTATGTTGAATTGTCGCTAATCGGCTTAGAGCAGATGATTTTACATACGAATGTTGAGCTACCTGAACCAATAAAATAGCTGTTTTATATGAAAGAAAAGCTCCAGCTGCATTCTTTACCAACGATTCAAGGTTTGATATTGTACCTTCTATATCGTTATTCTCAAATGCTTCATTAAAAGCCTTGGCAATATCGGAGACTTCTTTCAGAATCTTCTCTCCCAAAGGACGCAAATAGACCTGTACATTATTAGCCAACAATGTAAGCTGATTGTCTGCAGCATCTTTCATCTTCTCAAACGCAGCTTCCGTAGCTCCTAAAGAGTTCTGTAACTCTCCGAGATCACTCGCTGCCGACCTTGCATTCTTTCCGGTCAAAGCCAATGTTGCAGCCAATCCTTCATCCGTACCGAGCATTTCCTTCATCTTAGAAGCGGAACCGCCAGCCTTCTCGTTAATCAACTGCAATGCTTCTTGGAAAGTACGTCCTTGGAAAGCAGCATCTCCAAGTTCTCCGGCAGTACCCTGGATAGCAGCCCGGATTTGAGTCATTGCCTGCGCTGTCGGCGTTCCTTGTTTGGTCAATGAAGCGACTGCGCCCAACACTTGATCAATACTGATCCCGTATGCGGCCGCAATAGGCGCAACCTGGGCTATGGAGGCTCCTAATTCGCCAAATGTAGTCTTACCCAATCGGACAGTTGTAAAAAGCTGATCCGAGACTGTACCAGCCTCCTCTGCTGACATCTTATAAGCATTCAGGATCGTTGTAACAGCATCGGCTGCCGTCTCGGTTTCTGTAAGCCCTCCCACGGCTGCTTTAGCCGAAACTTCTAGAATCTTCATACCATCTGCCCCATCATGACCGGCAGAAACAATACTATAGAGTGCTTTGGCGGCCTCCGGAGCCTTAATCGGTATCTCTTGGGTTATGGACATAACCTGATTCATAAAACCGGTCATATCATCCGTCACCTGTGTGGAAATGGTTGCCACTTCCAGCATGTTCTTCCGGAACTCTTTTTCAAAGTCGTATGAGCTTTTTGCAGCTTGTGCAAAAGCAGTTGCCGCACTGATACCGATACCACTGAATATATCAAAAGAGGTAATCTCACTTGCCAGAGTCTTGATAATTCCCATAGCCTCGCGTTTCCCCTCGTAAAAGCCAGAGTTATCAAATCCTGTCGCAACATATAGCGCTCCCTCCCTATTTCTAATTCCCATAATGCGTTTATGGTAAAATATAAACTAAAAGCATTTGTATTCAGGAATCTTTTGTATATTTGCTGTATGAGTCCAACGGTTTTTTATAAAAATGGAATGCGTTTCTTTTTCTTCTCTTTAGAAGAAAACAGAATGCATATACATATCAGACAGGCAGAAAAAAAGGCTAAAATTTGGATAGAACCTTCTATTTCTTTGGCTGAGAATAAAGGTTTTTCTTCAACTGAAATTTCAAACATACTAAAGGAGGTACAAAAACATGAGCGTATTATTAGAGAAAAATGGAACAACCACCGCGGAAGTAACAATGATTAATGCACGCGGTATCCTCCTTTTCGTAGGAGGAAAGGAATATTATCTATCGTATGACAGATATCCTTGGTTTAGAAATGCAAAAGTCTCGGATGTATTGGATGTAACCATGCCGGATGAAGAATCGTTGCGTTGGGATGCAATCGATGTGGATCTTGAGATTGACAGCATAATTCATCCGGAACGTTACCCGATATCTTTTTAACGAACAAAGCCCTGCTAACTTCACAGTCCGCAGGGCTTTCTTACTACCAAACAAATCAAAATTTATCACTATGACAAAACCTTTTCTCTACTTTCAATATAATATATAGTTATGCAGATAAAACTTTCTTTATCCGTTTCACATGGCCTGTATCGAAGTCAACCATTTCAACCCATTCTCCATCTTCCTCTTTAATTGACGTATCTTCCGAATGAAAATCTTTGACCCTTCGATTCATCAAATAACCACGTTCACGAAGCATGCCGACCAACAAAACAAAGCTGCTATCCAATATTTGTTCATGAGAATAGCCGAAAGCCTCGTTGCAGGTCACTAAGAACATGAAGCTGCTTTGAGGGCCTTCTTCTTCCATGTCTCGCTGTTTTTCTGAAGGGCTATTATCTCCACTTCGCTTAACGGGCTCACAGCTTCCAGCGCTATGATAGTACGAGAAAAAGGGTTACAGCCTATCCGGTACAAGACGGCATTCAGAAGGATATAGATATCCTCCCATGTACAGTTGTCTTTCAGAACTTCCCGGAACCAGGCCGGCATATCACCTTTCTTATTATGAATGCCAAGGCATACGATTTCAAAAATAAGTTCGTCATATTTGGCTATCAGTTCGGCGACTTGATTGGAAAATCCTTTATTCTTATCAGCAATCAAAACATCTCTATCCTCTTTATCGATATAAAGCAAAAGAGGCTTTATTCTAAACCAGGTGCGGACAGTGATCGGAGTTATGGCGATACTATCCCCTACCGTCTTTCCTTCCGGTAATGATTCAAGCCGGGTAAATTCAAACGGAATGGTTACCGGCTGACAAGAAACGGATTCACTTTCTAACTGGAGTACTTGTTTTACACTCATATTTTCGATTAAAATATAAAAGCCCCGGATAGTTCCGAGGCTTTCGATAACCTAAACAACAGTCCTTAATTATTCTGCTGCTTGTACGGCTTCTGTTTCTGCGCTTGTCTTCTCTCCGGAATACAAACCGTTTGCCGTAAACTTGACAAGGATTTTATCGCCTTCATTTTCCGGCTGGATCATATAACTGTCACCAATAGCCCCCTCAATATCTTGGGCTTCTCCCTGGCCATCCACTTTACGTTGCCATTGGAAATCACCAGTCGCTTCCGCTGGTGTCAAGGTGGCCATAAGCGTTTCACCAACTTTGGGTGTACCGGTGATTACAACTGCCGTTACCGGAGTAAGGGTTACATTCATCACCGCCCGACCGAACGAAGATCGTTGCTGCCCTGCAGAGGTAATTGCTGCCAAACGGGTACATTTAACTAGCAAAAGGTCTGTTTGTTCTGAAGACGGAGCCTGACTCAAGCGGGCACTGACTTTACAAATGGCAAATGTATATTCCGTATACTTACCTTTGTACGGTGTTGTCTGTATCTTGAACGATTTGCGGATATTTGGAATATCAATCGGAGCATTCCACTTACCACCACTTACAGAACCACCACAAAACGCGAGCATCTCCTGAGCTGTCGGCGACGGGATAGCAAATTCAAAACTATCCGGGTCGCCAGCTTTATCGAATGACTCCCAGGGATCTTTCATCCCTTCCGCACGGAAATCGACAGAGGTCGCTTCATTGAAATTAAAAGCAACTGAGCCTTCATGAACGATCGGACACTGTGTATAAATAGAGGCCGGAACACCATCACCGGGGTCACCATATCCTAAGAAGGATACGCCTACCGCCAAACTTCTTTCATTAGCCATATTCTTAATCTATTTCTGTTATTACTTCAAATCTTATATTCGTACAATCGAAGCCTTCTTTTGCTTCGCCAAGAGGTTCGGACCATACGATCCGAGATTTCCAATACATGCCGAAAGGAGGTGTGATATTTCGTAGTGCAGACTTAACTTTTCGTGTCACTCCTTTCATTAACTGACGGTCAGGCATACCGTTCTTCTGCTTTTTCACAAATACATTGATATTGACCGAACCTTTATTCACAACATCTGTTTCATTTAGTGTAAGCATTCGGATTGTGATGTGATTCTTTGTCTCACCATCACCAGAGCAATCTTTGTACAAGATAAAGCCGGTACTGACCGGTTCAACTGCATCATACACGATATCTACTATATCAAACTGATCAGCCATATCAATATCCTTTCTCCGCTAGTTTGTTGAATAATATCCGACTCTGTTTCTTAATCCATTCTTCGGTATGGTCGGAAGCAACAGAGATAACATCCAGGTTGTCGATTGCTTCCACATAAACAGCGTATGGCATGGCGGCTACCCCAATCAATACCCAACCTCTCTTATAAAGAGGTATCAGCTCGGAAACCAACCGTTTCGCTTCACGTATACCTGTCTGTTTATCTGTTCCCGATGTGGATTGTTTGTAATTCTCAGTCAATATATCGCCATCCTTGACGATCACATAACCGATAGAGCTACGGAGGTTACCAGTATGATCCTGATAGTTTCCTTTCTTTCGGGCAATCTTCACGAACTCTTCCCCGGCACGTTGCAATAATTTGTATATCCGCTCTTCCGCCCGGTCCACAAAATAATCAAACCAACGTTCTACTTCTCTATCGCTCCACATCGGAGTCAAACCACCTTTCCTTGCCATCGCTATACATAAATTACAGAGTGAGTCTGAAACGGCTCCCAACAGATAATATCCACATCGAGAGCGATACTATCAATCCGGATATGCTTCGCATTTTCCACAGGACGGGCCTTTGTCGAGAACTCACCGTGTACGATAAATTCCTTCCCATCGACATTCCGCTTCAATTGCTGTCCGCTATTGGATGGAAAGTATTGCCCTGTAACCTCTATTTCCGTCGGTTCTCCGGCAACCCATTCCCCTTTTACCAATTGTCCGGATTGGATTGTTACTATCGCTTTATGTGAATACCGTCTTACCATCTGTTTTGCGCCCTTCCTTTTGGAACTTCAATCTTATTCCCGATCAGTTCTGCTTTCTCCGGTTCTCCACCTTCCCTATACAGCCGTTTTGCCGTAGCGTCATACCAGGAACGAGGATAAGTGATAGAGAGTTTGTTTTCTGTGAAGTCCGGTAGACCACCGACCATTGAATACAGGTCGGCAGCCACCAGCTTTTGTTTTTGAATATCGATCGTCTTACTATCTTCTGTACCTTCAAAACCGCGTCCCGGCAAAACGACGTTATCCAAAAAATCTTCACAATCCGCGAGACCGGGATAAGCTAGTATTGTATCTCGAATCGTCTTAGCCATGATTGTTATTCTCCGTTTTCAGTATCCTGAATCGTTTGATCTTCCGGTTCAACAGTTTCACCTAAGAATGTTGCCGGGATATCATCCGTACCTTCAGTATCTTCAGATGCGTTCCAATCCTTGCCGTCCACCTTCATAATGAACATGGCATCCGGATCATTTACGACAGGAATAGCATTTGCTTCTGCCTTCGTCCATTCCTTGAACGGTTCCAGTTCTGACCATTTGGTTACCAATACCCAATCCTGTTTTACCATGAGGGCAATCTTCTGCAAGGTAGCGGAAGATTCGGCTGCAATCGGTCCGTGTTGGATATCACCAACCTTCAAATCCTCCAAGAAACATACACGTTTACGCTCCCACGGATTGATCGTCTTACGACGATGAGCCTTGTCCTCGATACGGACAGACGGATTCACAGTAATGATCTTCACCGGGATTTCCTGTTCGGCCAGATACTCGTTGATAAGATTTTTCGTCACCAATATTTTTGAAGACGAATTAACCCATGCCTTCAATGTGTCGAATGTTGATTTCTGCTTCTTCAACAAAGAGAAGTCAGCCACGTGCATCACTACATAGCGAATCGTTACTCCCTCGGCAGAAGCAGCAACAACCGTATCTTCGATATCCTGCAAGCCGTTAGCCGTTGAAGCGTTGCTCCAATCTACAGAAGATTTACGCTGGTTCTTCTTCGGCATACCGCAACCAACAAACTCAGCCGTAACGACACCGCCATTATTCTTTGCCGACAAATGGAAACCCGCACGGCTCATGAGCTGCATACACCACCATTCGAAACGGGCACGGACGGAGTTATACACGAAATCCTGATCCTTGAAAGCCAGGTTCAGCAATGCCAATTGGTCTGCGTCACCCTGTGCGTCACGTTCCAACTGTTTGTACTCGTTGTAATCACTTTCGTTCATACCACGCTTAACGGCTGTCTTTGGAATATCACCGGACAACTTGCTGATTACCTCGCGCGTCTTCTGCGGAGCGGAAGCGTCAAAAGAGATCACATCTGCCATTACCGGAGCACCCTTCTCGCCGGTCAGTGTCTCCCACTTCAACGAAGTCTTTCTTTTCACCCCGAAGAAGTTCGGGAAAACGACTGGTTTCACATGGCGGGTATTCAAACGAGCCGCCATGTTCTTTTTATTCACCTGTTTAATTAAACTTCTTTCCATATATCAGATTTTAATGGATTACACAAAACGGATAAACGACATTAATGCCTTTAAGTCCTTATCTACCGGGAACGGCATACAGGATTCGTTTACCGTACCTCTTACCAATAACCCGGACTGCTGGTTAGCTACAGTCAAGTCGACTTTATTCATCGTGACGACCAATTCGCCATCATAAGGTAACTTGGCGGCTTTCGCAGCCTGCTTGTCTTTAGCCTGAACCAATACTTGACCTTTTGTTGCAGCCCCGATCGTTGCTGCCAACGTAATCGTATCGAAATCCGCATTACTCTTATCGATAGCTGTGATCTTATCGGATGCGCCTGTCAACGCTCCACCAACCGTCACGAAGTCACCCACACCTAACAGATGGTTCTTGGCCACCTTATACGCTGTCGCATCGGCAGCAGCAGCTTCCGAAACCGTAGCCGTCTTCAATACATGATACAGCCCTGTTTCCGGATCTTTTACTACTATTACAATCGGAGGCAGTTCGTCCAACGCCTTGCCATTGAACAAAGCGTTCTGCAAGTCTCTGCGATCAATCGTCCCACCACCGATCACATCCTCAATAATCTTTTCAATTCCGGGAGGATACTGGAATTCTCTTTCTCTTTTTCTGTACATAACGTTACACTTTACTTGGATTATTCAATACCCAGGTTTACCACACCGGGATTATTTGCACTATTATCGACGTCCTGATCCATCAGCTTCGCCCAATCCGCTTCGGAACGGTCCTGAAGATTTACGGAACCGGGAGCGTAATCGCCACGAGCCACAGCATCATCGATCGCCTTTTGCTGGATTCCGGTATATTCTTCGGATAGTGTCTTGATCTGATCCTCGATAGACGTTTCAGAAGCCAAATCCACACGTCCCAGCCAGCTGTCCGGAAGACCGGCATCTTTCAACTGCTTCCGAACTGTTTCTTTTTTGGCTTCGTTTGCCGAGTTAGTAATGGAATCACCCACCTTTTTAGCCATATCATCGACACTCTTCTTCATACTTTCCAGATAAGCTTTTACTTCCGGGCTAAGATCCTTCAACAGCTCTTCTTCCGTTTTCTTATTCTTATCCGGATCTTCCACCGGTTTACCGTCTTTTAATCCATGTTTTGCTTCGTATGCAGCGACCGCAGCCGTTTCAGCCGTAGTCTTAGCTTCATTCTCCGCTTCCTGGATAGCTGGAAGGATATTTTCTTTGAACAGGTCCACAAAAGCCTCCATTCCTTCAGCTTTTTCGATTTTGAACGTCTTCTGAATACGTTCCGCATACTTCTCTGGCACGCCTTTCGTCTTACATGCCGCCTTGATTAAATCTAAAATTGTCATAAGAGTTTTCTGTTTAAAATATAAGGGAGGGAAAGTTTTTTCTTGCAGGATTCAGAATAAGTGTTCATCTTTGTGGTGTCCTAAATTCTCAGATGGCGGGTAACCGCTGAACATATTTTTGTATTGGTACTCTTGTACCCATACATGAACATATAACATAACGGTTTCGTACCCCCTTGATATGGCTTAATGGCCATAACTGCCATCTGAGGTGTAGGACAAAGGGACAGGCGAAACCGTTCTTTTGTCTATCCACTTACAACAAACAATATTCAATCATGTCCAAACTCAGAGAAAATTGTTTGTCGGGAAATAATAGTACCCAACAACCAACGGCCAAACCCTCCGAAATGGGTAAGTACTCCACTCCTGAACTACAAGCTGCATTCAATACCGGCCGAGAAATCGGAAGAACCGAAGGAATGCTATACTACATCAAACATGCTTCCGAAAATATGCAAAAGGAAGCTGAGAAGCTAAGTGCAAAATTACAAATGCAAAGAGCGAAAATATAGAAGGTATCGCCATCTGCTTCCGGAAAAAGTTTTTCTGATTTATATATTATCTCAGAAAGACGTTACGTGGCAGTTGCGTCAATAGGAAATTTAGAGGGCATTGGGTGTATTCTGTAAACTGCCACTTTACTACAGAATCTCCTTTGCCCTCGCTTTTTTCGGAAATATGAAAAATTTATCATTTAACGTAAAAGAGATTGCGAAAGTAAACAATGTGGCTATCATGGCTAGTAATGATCCTAATCAACTAGTTCCCATCAAACCTATTTGTGATGCTCTTGGCATAGACGCCAAAGCTCAACGTAATAGAATTGATCGTGATGAAATATTAAGTTCAACCGGGGTCATCATGACCTCGGTTGCCGCAGACGGGAAAGAACGTGAAATGTACTGCATTCCTATCCGATACGTTTTTGGATGGTTATTTTCAATTGATACTAATCGAGTTGATGAAGAAGTAAGAGCTTCCGTCATTAAATACAAAATGCAGTGTTACGATACACTGTATGATCATTTCGCCTCTTACGCCAGCTTCGTCAATCAAAAGCAGAAAAGACAAGCAGAAGACTGGGCCCGTATCCAAATCCTCAAAAAAGAGTTCCATGAAGCGAAGAACAAACTAGCCAAAGCTACAAAGCAAATGAACATGACAGTCGATTACTCATTTGAACAATGGAAGGCCAACGGGAAACAGCTTATTCTCGACTTTGACGATTAAATTTCCAAAATCGTTAGACAATTAGGAGATAATTTATATTTTTGCAGAAAGAAGTGGTTTACAAACAAGTCCTCGGATTACAGTTCCGAGGGGGGCTATTTGAAAATCATTCTTCTAAAAACATAAAGTAGTCTGATAGATTCAGCCGTGGATTGTAGTTCTACGGTGATGGTCTATCGGACTACTTCTTTTTTATGCCAGTCAAGACCTTATCACTATCCGATATACTATAAAGGACGGCATTCCCGGTTATATCTTCTCTAACAATAATCCAACTTTTCTCTCCGTTCAACTCAATTTCAAAAACATGAGAATATTTAATCATAGGATTATCCTTATGGTATTCAGTATACCCCTTGTAATCCGAACCGGCAAATATCGCTCCTATATTTTTTATCAATTCGTTCTTCTCTTTCTTGAACTTATGAGGCTGATTCAAGAACTCTTTGATAGACTTTCCTGTCATTTTAACTCGTACCGGAAAATCTTTATGAGAGAATGAGCCATTCAATAAAGACTGCTTTGCCCAATTTTGCAGCTCTTTCGTTCTATCTTTTGAATATTGGATTGAAATACTATCTCTTTCAATCTTTCCATCCCCCAGCAACCATTCCGCAAACTCCTCATGATCCATCATGACCGGCGTAGCTATACAGATGCAGAACGGATGCCAGCCCGTAAACTTAAAATCCTTCGAGTATTGGCCAGCCTTTGCATCACACACAGGACACGGACCGTGATTCGATGGTGAACGTTCCACCTCATAACCAGTCACGAAGTCCATTTTCTGCCAACGTTCGTAATCGGCAGTTCGAAAAGCCTTATTGGTCTCCGTTGCTGCTAAACGTAGGGCATTTTTGTAAGACGAACGATAAACACCCTGTCCTGGATGATAGTCTTTCATTGGCTGGGATAGAACCAGCTTCCCATTCGCATCCCTTACCCGTCGGAAACGACGGTTGGGTTCGTTTAGCAATTGCCGTATATCTTGGCTGATCAACGCCGACGGACGACCGGAAGACAATCCGGAAGAAAGGTAATACTCCAGATTATCCATAGCCCCGTCCGTTATGTCCCAGACACGGGAGGATATGGTTTTACCAAATTCATCTTTACGTTTCAATAAAGTATTCAGCGCATCGGCATTCCGGGAAAACAATTTTTCCCTTAGCGTAGCGGAGATAGCCATATCCTTAATATAGCCCGTTACCAGTTCATCCGCTTTCCTATTACCTAAATTCCATACATCGGTAACTGTATTGGATATATTGCTTACGAGCTGCTTGTGTAAATCATCCAACAGACGTTCTATTTGCTTTTCAATAGTAGCATTACCTATCCATACACGGTCGCCGCCATGATCCGACCATTTAGCCAGAAGAGATCCTACCCTACGAACAAACTCGTCAAACGAATACTTTATGCTGCCTTGTTGCCGGAACAGACGTTGCAGGAATTGTCGCTCATGAAATGATAGTTCTTTCATTCTCCATATCCCATTGTCAGACCAACCATGTTATTACGTTGCGCAGCCGTATCCTCCTCTTCCTTCATCAGCTTCATTTCTTCGTCCAAGTCTTCTGTTAGCGGAGAATGAGCCGTAACCGTGCGCTGAGCGTTAATCGGTTTGCCACCATTGGCAATAGATAGGGTTTGCAGGGTTTCAGCCAAATCTTCCGGCAAAATGGAACCAAATTCCACATCGATCAGGTTGTTCACCAATTGAGGACGGTACTTGATGTTGGTAATATTGCATATCCCAGCCAACACGACCGACACGCAACGCTGAACCACCGGACCGAACGTTTCCATGTTCTCACTCGCCTTGATAGTTGCATCCATCAGCATGAATTTACGAGCGACACCGGACAGGTTGCCAATGCCTTTCAAGTTATCAAAAGAAAGATCCGGCGTAGATGTACCAGCAAATTGTTCGTTTTTCGTTTCTTCCAATTCTTTATCTACAGATGGCTGGGAGCCAGTCCATGTCAAATAATCGGCATCGCCATGATATTCCTTGCCAGATACTTCATCGACCTTAATGGGGAAATTAAGGTCTTTCCCGGTTGTTTCCTTAGAAGGTAAATCGGAATCGCCATACGTTTTCAAGATTGGTTCCGCAAAGTAGTCGTTAGTGTCGGCCATACGGGACAAACGCATTTCCCGCGCATCCATGATACCGGCAACCTCGTCCCATTCCGGTTGGAAAACATCTGCATACACGACCGGAATCTTTCCGAATAGATTGGGAACCTCTTTTATTACCCAGCCACCCATTTCATCGATAGCCGTAATAATCTTATCTACTGTCCAGATTGTACAACTGTTCCGGATCATACCATTAGAGTTCACTTGGTAACGATGAATAAAGGCATCCATATCGTCGTTATCATCGAAGTGGGGATAAAATTCAGAGAAAGTATTTTCATTACGGGGAACGGAAAGCGTTTTCACCTTCAACTCCGTAATCAAGTTGCCGTCTAATCCTTTGGAAGTATACGGATAGAACACAAGAGCAGCCTTACTTTCAGAAAGCACCTTACGAGCGAACGACTTCAAGACGGATTGCATTTTCAATCGGCGTTCCCATACACGTTTGAATTCTTGAAAACCATCGTTCTGATCAGTTCCCGTAATCGTCATTTGCCCGCCAAACAAGAAGGCGACAGAGGTACGCACCTCCTTTTTCGGAAAGTTGGTAACGATACGTGCTACATCTACGATCTTATCTTCCAGTCGTAACGGCTCACCATTCTTATCTTTCAAAGTTTCCGAATAGACAGCCAACCGTTTCGGTTCACGCCAACCGACAGAGGTTTTACGCCGACTGCGCTCACCGTGGTATTCTTTGTAATATTCTCTTGGTTCCCGATATTCAATCGTATCGACACATAACGAACTGACTACCTGCCCGAAATCTTCATTTGCAAGAATGTCGTTTATACTTGGCATAATCGTTTTATGCTAAAATATAAAAGCAAATGTTTTTTCGCTGTCAATACGGCCAGTCTAAACAAGTTCACTTTGAAATGTAAAAACCGAGAACAGATATCAAAACGCAAGTATGTGATAGAAAAATATCGGGATTTTATCTAATACGTGTTACAAATATCGGAAAAACACTTTCATTTTGCCACTTATCGTCCTCTTGCTACCCGACGTACAGAGTTAGCCTTACATAACCCGATGAACTCTACATTCTCGGCAAGGATCGTCATACCGTCCGGTGCATCATCATGCTTGTTGCCACCTTCTTTCTTATAGCTGGTAAGCGCTTTCATAAATCGGTCATAGTCCGAACCTTTCTTATACTCACTTTCTTCCAGGAAATAACAATGCTTCTTAATCCAACCAGACTTCAACAAGATACGTGTATCCTTATTGGCTGTTGTCGGTTTCGCCTGAATGATACATTTCTCGTTCTTTGACTTCACGGCCTTACGGACATTCAGAGCAAACAGACGGCCGCCGTTATTGCTTTCGATACGCATATTGTCGCAGCGGGTGTCAAGAATCAAGGAAACTAACTTCGGTTCGGTAATCTCGACATTGTCTTTCGTAAACAGGACATCGGTAATGAAATACTTTGTACCGAATACTTTGGCAATCGGTGCACAAAAATCGTCGTCTCCTTCGTCGGCCACATCGGTAGCACCGATCACGCCATCCGGCTGTTTACCTTCGATATCTGCCAGCTTGAAGCGGTTCAATTCTGATTTTGGGAACAACAACCCAATAGCCTCGATCGGTTCCTGCATATACTCGGCACACCAGATGGAATCGTCCGTTTCCTCTCGTAGTTCATGGTAATACTCTGTCGTATGTACATCCTCACAAAAAGAGCGGTCGTTCTCATCCAGGGCTGCGATACGGATAATCTCGTCATACTTCCCCATTTCCTCCATACGACCAAGAACGTCCGTAGCCGACCAGCGGGTACCGATGTCGATTGAACAACAGTTTCCCTCGATACGAGAATCATGTGTTCCCTGCTTCCAAGACCAGACCTTTTCGTTATTGGTGTCAGATAGTGCATCTTCCAAACTCTTATACAAGTCGTCGGTCATGGCCAACATAGACGCACCGAAACCGATTACCGTACCGCCTACACCAGCCCCGAAGTAACTCACCTGCCGGGCAGCTTCCAAGCTCCAGCCATGCACGTTCTGTTTATCCCCTCGTAATTGCACATCCAGGAATATCTCTTTGAACCGGGAAGAGCGGACAATGTCGCGTGTATCATAAGATAATTTATTATACAATGTATCGGAACAACAATTGCGCATGACCGACTCTTCCGGGAAATGGCCAAGCATCCACGAAATGAACAAGGATGATATATAGGACTTCCCGGCACGTGGCGGCATGGAGACGGCCAGCCGACGAATCACACCCGACAAATACGATTCGTACACCCGCGTAAATGCGTCCGCCACCTTCTTCAAAAACAAACGCTTAGCGAAGAACTTAGGATCATGATATAAACAATAGGCCCAGAAATCATTCCGAGCCTCCCGTTTGCGCAATATGGTCGCAGCCTTCGCCTGCCTGATCAATATTTCTCTCTTACTCCTTTTCACCACGGATAATTGCTGCTAGTTCTTCATCTGACATCGATTCCAATTCATCACCCAGTTTGACCTGGTTCTCCACTTCTTTCTTATCACGCCACTTGCCAGGTTGCCGGTTCTTCAGCCAGAAAATGGCGGCAGTTGTATCCGGAGGGTAATGTTCGATATACTCCACCTTATCCGTAATCTTACCCTCGTTGGTAGCGAACTTCGTCGCTCTGGCATCGTAACCAATCGCACGGCTATAAAGTCTCGATGCTACATTTGCATCTGCTACAGCTTTTCCCTTTTTTAAGGACTCAAGAAATTGAGGGAACTTCTTCTTCCAACTATTCAACGTTTGTTCCGAAACAGAGAAGAATTCAGCAATCTCCTTATCTGTTGCACCTAACAGACAAAGTTTTAGAGCCTGCTCTGCATATTCTTCTCTATATTCAGACTTACGCCCCCTACTTTTCTTTTTTACTTCATTCTTCTCTGACATACCTAACCAAAACTAACGAATCGGGACAATTCCGCCTTCAACTCAGGTAAACTTCCATTATCTAAATAGAAAGAAGAGCACATTTTACCTTCTTTCTTTACACCACGCATTGACTTACACAAGTGTTCTCCTTCTAGCACTATACCCATTGCCAAAGGTGGACATTCCGAACCTAACGCTTCTTGGATCATCACAATGATATCTTTCGCCAATCGCTCTTGTACCTGTAATCGTGCCGCACAATAATCAACAACACGACCAACTTTCGATATGCCCAATATCTTACCTTTAGGATTAGGAATATAAGCAAACCAATACTTCCCAAAGAAAGGCATCATATGATGTTCGCACATTGAATAGAATCCACCTGAATCTGCGATAACACTATTACAAGAAAGACCATCCACTCCATTAGGAAAAACCGTTATTTTAGGCACCTGTGCCAGATCATATCCACGAAAGATCTCTTTCCACATCCTTATAATACGATCCGGTGTTTCTTTTAAGCCCTCCCGACAAGGATTTTCACCTATAAAAGAAAGAATCGTTCTTATCGCACATTCAATATCTTGTGTATTTGTAGACTTAATTTCCATTTCGGATGCTCTTTAATATAATTAATAACTTCCTTCGTATTCTGACCGGAACAAGGCTGCAAATAATATATTCCTGCTGAATATTTATCATATTGCGACATATCCTGTCCGATATAAACTACCTTCAATTCATTCGGGTTAATCACGACAGTTTTACCTCCATCTTTCGGGGAACACGTAATCCAGTCTATATTTACAGGTGGAACCAAAGTTCCATTTGTCTCAATCTGAACAAATCGGCCAGTGGCCTTGATCTTATCAACCAAGTCATATGTAACCTGCATACAAGGTTCTCCACCTGTCAATACAACATGTAAAGCTGGATAACGATTTATTTCTGCAATAATATCATCATCACTTAACATCTTGCCTTCTTTGTGTTCTGTATCACAGAACGGACACCTCAAGTTACATCCAGAGAAGCGAACAAAAACAGTCGGTGTACCGGTAAAATACCCCTCTCCCTGGATACTGTAAAAAATCTCATTTATCTTTTTCATACCACGCTATATTATTCTCCGATTCCTGGACCATCACTTTAAAACATTGAGGTATCTGATTACAGATCCATTTCGCAATATTTTCCGCTGTCGGATTAAACGATAATACCTCATTCAAGTTCTTATGATCCAATTTTTCCTGAATCATTTGCTTAATATGGGCAAAGTCGACAACCATACCATCTGGATTCAACTGCTTAGATCTACACCAAACAATTACAATCCAATTATGTCCATGCAAATTCTCACACTTACTCGTATAAGAGAGATTCAAACGATGAGACGCTGATATCTCAAGACGTTTCCTTACTGTATACATAGATTTATCGATAAAGAGTTAATATTTGTCTTATCTCTTCCTCCTCCCGTTTCCGACCATACTCGCCAGATTCGATTAAAGGAAGTATTTCACGCTTTATATAAGATATATTCATGTCTATTACTTCTCTGGGGAACGGATATCCGTTCAATGCAAAAGCAATGAATTTGCGGAAACACGGTTTGCAGTTCCAACATTCGTGCCCATCAACAGGAGCATAACAACTGAACGACGAACTAAACGCTTCATTAATACTGCCTCCTTGAATTATATATTGCTTCAACAACTCTGTCTTAGTATATGCTTTATAATCCAAATTTATCCTGATCGTTCGTTTCTCAGTCCAATGTTGTTTCTGATAGAGATATCCGAGTAACTCCTCGTACAATTCGGCAAATACAGGTGATTTATCAAGAACCCGGTCACCGGCTGTCGCTCCCAAACAGATTTCGTCGCCATAATTCGTTGCGATACCAATCAAATACATATTTCGAAGAGGAATAATCTTATCCTCACGTTCCCATTTTGATAAATCCAACTTTTCAATAACAATATCATCCGGAAGACGCTTCATTTCTTCTTTCGAATAACGGGTATTCATATCAATATAAAGCCTTATATCCGGTTTCCAGAGTTTATCAATCAACCAGCTATCCATGCCTCCTGAATACAGAAGGACTTTTTTATTATAAGTATTGTTCTGCATACCTTTGAAATTTTATCCATTCATTAAAATTGTGTCTATTCGATAAATCATGATTCTTAGCCCGCATTCCTTTTGGGGGATTACGATATACCATTTGCTTTCCATTAAAGAAATAAATTTGCCCAAATCTAGAACCAGACAACCAGGTCGTACTATCAACACTATCAAACTTCAAAAAAGGAAGAAGTGTCGTATTTGTAAATCCAAGCCCATGAATACGAGTACCGGCAGAATGAGCTTGATCGATAAACCACTTTAATATCATAGGATTCTCTCTTATCCGCCGACCTTCTTCCATTGCCGAAGTCGTACCAATCGCAACATAAGGATACTCCTCACACATCCGAATAAAATATTCCTTCCCTCGACTTGCATGCCAAACAGGAATAGGCTGCCGTCCTATACGATCTTCCAAGTATCTACGATAATATTCGACTTTCTCCAGTCCAACGACAACGTCTATATCCAGCTCAAAGAAACGTTGAATGTTATTCTTTAAAACAAAGTCGGCATATTTCTTAACATAGCCACCCCAGTCAAAACTATCATTCTTCCCAGAAAAAGCAGAAAACGCCCCGCTATCAAGAATATGCTTCTCTTGACAGACATAACTACCATAATGCCCTGATTTATGCTCCCAAAAAGAACTTAAAAGATAGATATCTTTCGTGTCGAGATTCCACCGTTTGGCACAATACTTATAACCGGCAAGGTATAAAATCATAACTCTATCTCCTTCCCACAATGGGGACAAATCATAGTCTTTCTCTTATTCTCCACCTTGTCTGCTCCCTCAAAAAAACGATCCACATCTGTCGGCATATCATCAAATGGAAGCTCCAACTCCCAATCACCAAGTTCGTCAATACCAAAATCTTCAACTACAGCTGCAAAATCGAACATAGAAGTATCTGATGTATGGTTATCAGCCAGAGCCAAAAGCTTTCTTTTTTCATCCTCTGTAGACAAATCCGTTCTTCTGATCGCTATCAATTCATTTCCATCAGACTCTACAATTCGGACTTTCAACCCCAGTTCTAAAGCCTGCTCATAAACGCCATTCCCGGCAATAATAACATCGTTCTTATCCAGAAGAATAGAACGACCGGTTCCACAGTCCTCCAGGCTCTTTTTAATAAGTCTTTTATTCTTATCCGTGTGGATACGATAATTCCGAGGGTCATACTTCAATTCAGCCATAACTTTTATTCTAAAATATAACAGAGAAATCTATTAACCTAAATACAGTTGCAGTTCCCGGATAGCCTGTTCCACGCTCCGAACAATCACATACTTACTACCCGCCATCTCAACCTGGCGTTGGTATTCCTTTTGCTCTGCAGACTGTTTACCTGTAGATGTCTTGAACTCTAGACAAAGAGAAGCATATCCCTTTTTCGGTATCAGAAGGATTACATCGGCCACTCCACGTTTAACGCCTTGGCGCTTCATATTAGCCGCTTCTATTTTATGCCGGCTACCACCGTTCGGGACTGCAAAAAGAAGTCGATCCGGCAAATTAGGAAAGAATAAAGGAACCTTGCTGAAAAACTCCGACTGAATCCGAGCTTCTTCGTTATCATGGTGTTGCTTTTGTTTTGGAGGGTTCTTTTTATCAGAGTAACAGTTATAGCAGATATGTCCTTCTTCTGTTTTGATCACAGAAACTGTTTCCCGGCCACAGGCTATACATTTTTGCGTTTTCATATCTTAATTTCATATAAGATATAAAGAACAGAAAGAAAGCCCTCTGGATTACCAAGGACTTTCTTAACTCACTTCTTTCGTTATTTGAGTCAAATCGGAGCTCCTCTTTTTTTCAGTACATTATCACTTTTTCTTCCTACTTCTTGATTTCAGCATGTAAGCGGATGTTTTTACAAGTTCCTGGAACAGTTATTTTGACTTGTTCTTTGAGCTTGTTTAACCAATTTTTTGTCATTTGCCTTTACATTATTTGGTCGTTAATTTTTAATTTCTGATTTTTGTAATGGTAATATTGCCAAATTAAAACTATAACATCCATGAATAAAGAAATTAATATTGACTTATTGCGTAAGCGAAAAAATCTCGAAGAACAAATACAACAACTCCGATCCAAACATCCTCTCACTGATAGAGAGCAAGTAATGCTCAATGAAATGCTCAGAGAATTAGCAAAGATCAATGAAATACTGAATTAATAGTTTGTTCTTATCGCTGTACAGGGGTATATATCAACTGTACAGCGTTTTTAATTATAGTTATTTCTTTTCGCTAACTGAGCCAAATTGAGTTCCACATGGTATCGTTTTGAACTAGCCCGGATAGTAGTAAAAACGAACTTCATTTTTATTTATAATAATCTATCTTACATTTGCACTAAAAAATAAAATTATTATGAAAAGTGTATTATTTATAAGTGCCATGCTATTCTTATCTACATACTTTTATGCTAAAGATTCAATAAAAGCAGTAAATGGCGTTGCTATTGATACGATTCAGATAATTTCTACACCTTTAGATACAACTAAATATAATAGGACAAGAATATATACAATTTATAACTTTGTAAATAGTGATAGTACTACTATATTAAAAGATAAAGTAGAAGATCATACAAGAATTGATATTACACAAGACAAAACAAATACGATAAAAGATATTTTTAATTATGTTAGTCCAATAATAACCTTAATTATCGGTATTTTTATAGAAAAAAATATAGAATCATTTTCTCGAAAAAGAAGAATCAAAAGAATGACACAAAGATGGCGTGCCGAACTTTTAAGTATCAAAGAACCATTGCAAAAACAAATACAGGTTTTTGATCTATTTATTTCAAAATATGGAGACATGGTTTATGATATACCTAAAATGCAATTATATAGTGATTTAAAAGGAGATAATCTAAAATATTTAGATAAAAGTGATTTGCTTGAATATTTAGAAATGTATCATAAGGAGCAAGAATCTTTAAAAATATATCATAAAGCAACAGGTGTTATTTCTATTTTAGAGAATGCGTATAAAAATATTGTTCAAAAATTCCAAGATTTTCAAACAAATTCCAGCAATTATATAAAAGATTTTAATTGGGGACTTCAAGATTTTTGTGAAAATTTATCACGTTTACATATGTGTCAAGAAAATCCTGACAAAAGCGTCTTTACAAATACAGATTGGGATTATTTGATGTCTTTGTATAATAAGTATATTGTAATACATTTAGAAGATTCTAATTTCAATCCTTTCATTTTAAAAGAAAAATTCTTTGAACCAACGATTGAAATCATATCGAAACATCATTCTGATGAGTCTATTATCCCAATAAGCAATTCTATAAGAAAATGTATGAATGCTGTTAGGGGATTACGTTTAGAGAAAATGTATATTCATAAAAATTTGCTTGAAATCAAAAAATGGTATTTAGAATTATTAGACACTATAGACTCTATTTCAGGTCAAATGAATAACTAATTCATAAACGATTCGGATATTGGGATTTATTTTCATTCTCAATATCCGAACATCTATTAAGTAAATCCTATATTTTTTGCTCGATTCTTACTATATTCATATTTTTTAAAATTGAATTTTCTGTTGTAGAACTTCGTCTGCATAAAACTGATCGAAACTCTTGTCGCTTATCCACCAATTGAAGCCAAATTCCGCATCGGTAAAATTGTGATTGATATATCCGGCATCAATGAGTTTTTGAATTGTTTGTACCCATTTCCTACGAACATGAGGAAACCGCTTTATATCTTTCATCTTTTGTTTTCGGTTTGCCATCGGGCAAAGAATACAACCTATTCGCTTATATCCTTCATCGTACAAAGAACAATGTTCTATTCCATTTCCATTCAGAAAACCCCACACATCTCTGTCTGTCCAATGGATAATCGGAGAAACAAGAATCTTGTCCTTACCTTTAACACAAGTAACCATCTTTTCTTTATGCTCAGAAAATTGGTCGAAGTTCCCGCTGAATTTACGGCCGCTAATCTCAATTTCTTCACGTTTGGAACGCTGCACACTTTCAGTTTTACGAATGCCGATCAAGGTAACTTTCCCTGCACCGGACATTTCTTTAAATTCAGCGCAACACCAGCGAAACGTCCTTGTTGGAATAAAGTGCTTCTTTAGAGCCATATCATAAACCGACATCGTTGGCTTTATCAGCTCTACATCCGGATAGTTCTGTTTCACAAACCGAATGACTTCCGGAGGGTCAACAGATGTAAGATTCATGTGAGCCTTAAACTTTACACCAGCCATCTTTGCGATGTGATAAAGTGCTTGACTATCTTTTCCACCGGAAAAGGCCAAATAAAAGCCATTCTCCGGATCATAATCAAGCGCCATCTTCTCGCACTTACGCAGCAGTGCAATGGAGTAGTTTATTTTGTCCTGTAACATTGTCTGTTTATTTGTTATGAATCAGATAAATATTTTATCAAACTCTCTTTGTCTTTAAAAAGTCTTTTATCCCATTTGGGATAATTATTTCTGGGTACACTAAGTCCATCTGACAGCTTATAAACCATAAGAAAACTATCATCAGTATAGGATATTTCGATGATTATTTTGCTTATAGTTGTATGGATAATGTCATCCCCACTCAGATAGCATACGCTATCTCCTACGTTAAATTCAGTATCTATATTCATATTTTTTAGTCATCGTCTTTTCTATGCTTATAAGCATAATAAATAGCACAGCACATATTTATAAGAGCATTGATAAGCAATAGATTTTGTACCCAAATATCAAAACTAGCTATGTGGCTAATCAGGTAGGCTATGAATGATAGCCAAAAGACAATTTCTTCATATTGATAACTTTTCATATTTACTTCTTTTTAATTATTGATGTTTTTTTAATATTTACCCCTTATATTTCCGTTCAAAATCATACTTCCTAAACTCATGGTACGCTTGTTCCAATGTTTTAGAAGTCCTATCGCCTTCCGGTATATCCCAGCTTTTGGAATTATTGATACTATCATCCATGGCCATAGCCCCCCTTTCTTTCTCATACCGGCCAAGCCATTCTAAGATAACAGCCCCGTCTATCCGATCATAAACCTTTCCATACAATCCCTTTTTCGCCCGATTAAAACATAGCTTGAAATCATCAGGCTTAAAGAAATAGTATTCATCAATAATCAGATCAACTGTTTGTGCGACTTGCACCGCTCCGATCGATTTTCCGACATTGAAAAAATCTATCAAATCATTCAAGACTTTTACCATAAATCCACGAAGATGCGTCTCTCCAAATTCTTTGTTCATAACCGCTATAGAGCAACTTGGGCTATCAAACACGTCATTTACTGTTTTGGGCCGCAGACTGTTGTAATATGGCATCGGCAAGGTGCCCAAGATGCTCACGCTCGCGTCTCTTGTTTTCGGCATCAGTTCCGGAGGAAGTACGCCTGTTGTTGAGTCTATCTGTGACAACAGTTGTATTGCTTGTTGTTTGTCCATCTTGATATTTTTCTAAATCACGTTTCGCCCATTTGCGGAACGTAAGGTTTGCACTAACGTACTTTTTGAGCAACTCTCGATAGTTGTGCATCGAGACAAGAGTGTCCTGGATTAACTGAAGCGGGAAATCTCGCTTTATTCGTTCGAATTGTTCTTCCGTAAACGGCTCTTTCAGTTTAGCCACATTAGGAGCATTCGCAGCAATCCATTGCTTGAACTTTTCAAAATTTTCATTCTTGGGTTTCTCCGGTTCAGGGTCAGGGTTGCGCGTGCCTGCGCGCGTATAACCCTCCTCTCCTTTACAATCCTCTCCTTTACTCTCCTTTCCAGCAGGAGTAGTTTCGAATATTCCCGACTGTTCGGGATTATTCGCGAATGTTCCCGAATTGCTTTGTTTTTTGCCCGAAAGAACGTTTTCTATTACTTCTGCAGGAATTTTTGACTTTTGCGGTTTGTCGATGCGCTCACTGGAAAAGTCCATCACGTAGTAGCTTTTGTTTTCGAATGTAAAAGGTACAAGGATAGAGTTTTCAATCAGTTCTTGCAGCCACCCAGAAACCTGCTGCTTACGAATATCTTCGCGGGCAGGAAAGACTTTCGACTTGATGATAGTTTCATTAGCTAAAATGACACCGCTATCATCAGCAAAGTTTTTCATGCCTATATAAAGCAGACAAGCCGGAAGAGATACGTTCGAAAACCTTTCATCTTCCCAAAATTCCGGTACTATAGTTCTAATTCTTGGCATATTTATACAGTCATTCTTTCAGGAATTCCCATCAAATCAAACAAAGTAGGAGCCTCGACTTCCATTTCAATCTCACGCAAATAAGTAAGGCTATCTTTCCAATAGTCATAATTAAGTTCCGTAGAAAGACCTCTACGGCCTAACTTGACAGCACAATAAGGGACGGTTCCAATACCACCAAACGGATCAAATACCAATTCGCCTTTGTTTGAATACCGTTCAATCAGCCTTTCAACGATGTCCAACTGAAGAGGGCAAATATGATTCTGTCGTTTCTTTTGCGACTGTTTGGTGTTAAGCGTTCGCATACGGACCACATCATCCCATATCCAATCCTTTTTGCTTACCGGATCAACAGCCATAAATGTTCTTGGCAGTTTCCCGTATGCTTCTAACTCTTCCGCAAAAGACACATGTTCCTCATAGTTATAGATATGTTCACGTTCGTAGTTACGAAACAAATGCCGAATCTTATCTATTCCAGCACCTTTCATATCTTCGTATGACAACAATGAATTGCCGGAAGACTTCCAACTTGCATGGGCATCGATCTGCCAACGGGCCAGCGAGTATTCGCTCTTATCCTTCTTAACAGGCCGGTCGGCATAAGCACGTGAGGTATCGGTAGGCAACTTGCGAAATAGCAATACATATTCAGGGCATCCGACTCCCATCTTGGAACCATCCTTGCACATCTCGGTATAGCCCAAACGGTAGGTCTGGTTGTTTTCCCTCACCACGTCAGTATCGACCGTAATGCGCCCCATATATCGGAAGCCATGCTTCATGTAATGAAATACAGTCATTTCGCTGAACGGGTCAATAGTTGGCATACCGTCCCCCGTGGCGTTGCCGAACAAAACACGATCTTTCACATGGATGCAGGCCAACCGACCCGGTTTCAAAATGCGCATTAACTCTGGTGTAAGATAATCCATCTGTTCAAAGAACTTATCGTTATCTTCATTGTGCCCAAAGTCATTGTATGTAGGCGTGTATTCGTAATGATTTGAGAACGGGATACTGGTTACGATCAGATCTACAGAGTTACTTTCCATCTTCTGACATTCCAATACATTATCGTTATTGATTGCTTTCCACAACTTGCCGGATTTTTCTTCCCGACTGGCGAACATCCAGCGCATCATCTTTTCCTCGGCCTGCAAACCGAACAAACCGTTATGCCGGACAATTTCAGTCATATTTGCGACCATTTCCCGGTGTTGTGCCCATTTCTGCATGAAGCTCTTAAATATTTCACCCTCGCTTTCGGCATAGACCAGATAGAGATCAACAGGATGCTGCTGCATAAAGCGGTATATACGGGCTATCGCTTGGAACTTATCGTTGAAGCGGTAGTCAATGAACATGATTGCTTTATGACAATGATACTGGAAGTTCAGACCTTCACCAAGCATCTCCGGTTTAGCTGCAAGGTATTTCAGCCAGCCATCTTTGAAGTCGGATATTACCTTGTCGGCTTCTTCATCGTCTTGTGAACCATAGACAGCCTTACAACCAGGAATCGCTTTGCATAGTTCCAGCCGTTCAGCTTCCAAGTCATGCCATAAAAGGAAATGGTCGTCCTTGTTTTCCGGGCGATTGATTATCTCTACCACACGGGCAATCTTTTCCTGCATGTTATCTCGGCGTTCTTTTGCCGCGTCAGCAAGTCCGAGAGCAGCCTCACGAAACATTTTCACCTGTCCGTCACGATCAGCTCCAGCCGTAGAATTGTCCACATTCACAATCTCTTCATGTACGCGGAGTTCAGGCAACTCATAGCCAGTATCCGGATAACCGAGGTCGGAAGGCTTGGTTAGGAACAACGCCCATGTAGATACCCACAACCAAAACTCTTTTTCCTTATGCGGATAAAGTGTCAAGTTATTCGCCTTCGTGCTGTCTCGCTGAAAGAATCGAGTAAGAGCCTGTCCGGTGTCCATCACACCAAGATAACCAGCATAATGTATAAGTTCCTTGTATCTGTTTGGCGAAGGTGTAGCCGTAGCAACAAACCTGTAAGGGACACCCGAGAACAACGGTAGAAACTCCTGATAGGTCTTGGTGCCGAATCCGCGCAACACGCTGGCTTCATCCAATGAAGTTGCAGTAAAATAGGACGGATCTATTCTCACTCCATCCTCACCATCACGCACACGTTCGTAGTTTGTTACCATGATGTCGGTAGGACATATCATCACATCTGCCATAGTTCGGACATAGGTTACTTTCATGTGCAAGTGTTGTTCCGCTTGTGTTAGGAACTCGACTACCACACGCTTAGGGCAAACGATCAATCCCTTGCCTCCTTTATGGTTCAAGATTACCCGAAGTATTTCCAGCTGGGTGACTGTCTTTTGCATACCGAAGCTGGAGAATATAGCACGGCATCCACCGGCAACCGCCCAACGAACGGTATCTTTTACATGAGGATATAATGTCGGGGTAATTTCTTCCGAATTAATTTCAAATCCTGTTTGATGGCTGATAGCCATCTTATTTCTTAGAAATTCTATATATTCCATTCAACTAAATCTTTTATGCTATCAATTTCTGACGAATCAGGTTCATATTCTTCTTCACCAGCTTTACTATCTGGTCGTGATACTCGCTTACGCCGTTACAGAAGGAGCGGGACTGGACGATATCCAGTGTCTTCAAGTTTACCTCTATCGTCTCCAATCGCTTTCCAGCCGTGTCCTTTGCCGACAATATCAGGCATTCCGGCCGTCTGTAGTATCCGCTCTGATATACGCAATGGTGCATGACCTTACCTTCCTGATAAAACTGGGTGACACTTTCCAAAGGGCGGATGATTATATCCTCTTCTTCGATTCTCAATCCGAAGAACTTTTCCATCCGCTCGTAGAAGCCGGCTATATCCTTCATTAACTTTTCGCGCTTACTGATAGCTTGTGCTCGATTCCTTTCCTGTCTCAACTTGGCTTCACGTTCCTGTTTTATCTTTAGTAGTTTATCATGTACAGTCTTCAGGTTCTTAGGGCAGACATAGTGGGCGTTACGCATATCTTTACCAAAGTAAGACAGCAAAGACATATAATCTTCCCACATAGAAGCGTCCTTAATGATGTAATGGTTGCGGTTGCAGATGTTGAACGACGGTTTATAGCGAAGTTGGGAGAAGCCAGTTTTATACATGTGTTTCAACATGGATATTTGCCCGGTCTTGAGACATAGTTCCACATCGTTTCCGCCTTTCAAGAGATCACGTATTAGCTTCGAAGGATTGACATCCGGGAACCGTCTATTCAGTCCCCGTTTCTTCAATTCAGGTAACAGCTCTTTCTTTGGACATAGTCCTCCCCATATCGCATATATATCACCACGATAATTCCAATAGCTACTACCATATTCGCTTTTAATACTGAGAGGTTTACCATATATCCATCCGTTACATCCCGTGTTCATCGGTCGGGCCATGATCGTACGTTTACCGTCCTCACAGATCCACTCCTGCGCCATTTCGATGAAATTATAATTCACAGGATGACAGTCCGGCTGTCCAATCAGAGAAGTTGCCTTCCTGGCATTTTTCCAACATAGTATATGCCGGATCACCTGAAAACCTCCTTTCACTTGCAAGACAGACATATATGTTTCTTCATGATTCTTCTGCTTTCGGCTAACCTTTACGTCCAATTGATGGTGGCAATAAGGGCATTCGATTTTGTCACCCAATTTATCTTTACTCGTATTGACCCACATCTTACCACATTCGGAACACCATAGCTCATCCTTACATTTGTAGGCAAAATGGTCAAACAGATGCTTTTTGGCCCAGTCTTTCTGTTCCTTCGTGATGGCAGGCAGCTTTCCACTTAACTCCGTCACCCGTTTTTCCAATTTCGTTCTCGGCTTCATATTAAAACAGACTCATTTGTTGGACATTTGCATCTGCTTTTTTCTTTGCAGGCTTCTTTTTGAGCAATCGGTATTGCTCTTCGGCCAACCGTTTGATAGCCGCTTCACGGGCCGCATTCTTATCCTCCTCCGTCAACTCTACCTTTTGATTAGAAGAAATAGAGCAACCGGCAGAAACTTTTTCTATCTTGATATTCTCTTCGTCATAATAATGTACGGCCATCCCAAAGACTTCTGCATCACTCATTACGACGGAAGTTCCCCGTTTACGGGCTTCTCCTAAAATGTAATGACAGCATTCATCTATATTTTTTTTAGGATTTTCAAACTTGGGAGCAAACAAGGGATCTTCTGCAACTCGTTGCTCCAAATATTTCTGTATTGTATCTTTGAACTCTTTCATAACTTACTGGATTGTCATAGGCATTAATAAATAGGTAAGTTCTTCGCCCTCGGCTTGCTTCTCTGGGGCAATGAGAATAGCGGTACTGGGAGTGCCGAAAGAAAGTATCGAACGATCGCCGTCAATACAAGAAATCATATCTTGTATCAAAGTCGCTTTCACACCGATAATAAACTCCCTTTCTCCAAATTCTACCGGAATGGTTTCTTCCGCAGAAGTGGAATAATCCAAGTCCTGGGCCGATACAACAAGCTTATCATAACGGGCACTCAACTTTATAAGGCATGATACTTTACTTGAAAATACAGAAGTGCGCTTTATGGCTCCCAATAGTAATTTGGTATCCGTTTTCAGTTCAAGATTGTTGGATTTCGGAACAACAGCCCGCCAATTGGGATAACGACCTTCCACATTACGAAAAGAAATTTCGTAATCCTCGAAAGAGATTTCCGACCAATCGCTTCCTACTTTAATTGTTAGTTCTTCTTCAGATAACGGAATCAGCCCTTTCAAAACAGATGCGATCTGTCGGCTGATGATTACCGAACAGGTCTCTGTGCAACATTGTTTTTTTCTCTTAAACAAACCAAGCCCATGTCCATTAGAAGAAACAAAGATGATTTCTCCCGGAGCCGTTTCAATAGATACGGAGTTCATAATAGGGCGCAGTTCGTCTGCAGCTGCAAAATTGATCACTTTGGAGATACCGTTATTGAATTCTTCCGCCGTAGTCCGGATTTCGTCAAGAATCTCTGTCTTTTTCTTTTGCGGGAAAGGCTTCGAATCATATCCGACGACCTCGAATTTACCTCCATAATATTTAATAAGAATCGATTTATTGTCCGGATTGATATAAATATCAAGAGGCTGCTCCGGCAATGTTTTCAGCCCATCAAGAATGGAGGCAGGAACACAGATTGAAAGATCTTCCTCTGCCATACATTCCAAACTGGCCGTAATCCTGCCTTCGTCATTGGCAGTCGTAATAAACAACCGTCCATCTTTTATTTCGAACAGGTAGTTGCATACTATCGGAGTCGTAGATTTCGACGGAATTATTCGAGAAAGTTGCTGCAATTTCGCAAGCAACATATTTTTTGAAACAGATATTGTCATTGTGCCTAATTTTATGGAAGGCACCAGGTAAGTGGTTATTTATCGGATATTTACAAGAAAGTTTAAGACAATATATAAACACAAAAAGTTGGACCTCAAACTTTCGTTCAAAATCCAACTCGCTATTTCAACCGCAAATATAGAGGCTTTTTCTTAATCTACAAATTATTTCCGCCTTTTTTTATTTTTTCTTCAAAGACATACCTCAGTATCTTAATATTTAAACGATCAATGATACTAAAGTCTGTTTTTACATAACCAGCCGTAACCCGGAGCGGAGACGCATGATTTAGACATAACCCAACAACATCTAGCCCTGCTTCAAAAACAACCTGAGCTATTGTAGCCCAAGAATGCCGGAATGAATATGTAGAAACAGGAGGTAAACCACCCAATCTCACAATATCCTTTATTCCTCTATTCACGCAATCATTAAAAGTTTTATCCGAAGCATATATTTCATTGAAATTAAACAGCCAGTCCCCTCTTCCTTGATATTTAAGAAACAAAGGTTTTACTAAATCCGGAACCTCTATCTCAATATAGGCCTCATCAGCTCTCCGCCCCTTTGTCTTCATTCTATTATAGCAGAGTTTTCCATCCTTATAACAACCTTTACCCAAATTGTAAAGATCCACCGTATTTATTCCAACCAGGCAAAACACCAACAATGATACATCTTTGGCGATATATGCTCTTGGTGGCATACCTCGCTTACTTGGTTTCAAAGAGGTAATATCAACATCAAAAAAACGCCTGAGAACATCTACCGGCAGCGCCTTCTTGTCTGCAATATTCTTAGGAGGTATCTTTACCACACGAAACGGATCATGCCTAATGCGCATCTCACCGGTATCGTAGTCATTAAATTTATCACATCCGGCCCTAAACATGGTTTTCACGCAATTCGGATAGGCATTCTTTTTCTGCCTGCTGTTTTTCATAGAAGAAATCCAATCCTTCAGAAAAAAGGACGTTATATCGGAAAAAGATATATTTGGGTTACCAAAGTAACTCTCCATGCTCTTAAGAGCTAACAGATAGTTTTTCGCACTTCTTCCCCGGCCTTCATTCTCCATTTTCAAGATAAACTCTCGGCCAAAGTCAGAAAACGAAATAGAGTCCCGGTCATTCTTAAGAAAATTCATAACCCTCTCCAAACCCCATCCTTCCGTATTGACACGATTCAAACGATCCAAATAAGTTTCTATTTGGACATACACATCTTTAATGATATAAGGGTCTGTTATATCACCATTCCGAACAAACTTAGCTTTGCATACCTTATTTGTCTTGATATATCCTACTTGACGAAGGTGAGTTACCCTGATATAAATAGGATATGTATTATCTTTTCTTTTCCCCCTGACACAAACTTTGAAATAAGCCATCACTGTAAACTATTTGTAAACGGAGCCTTTTATTCTGGCAAGACTTCCATGTTAAACCAGCAATGTAAGGAGGTAAAAACTGGTCAAATAGTCCTAAGTCATTATATCTCAAACAGCCACAATAACCTTTTTAATAATCAGTTATGGGAGATTAGCATTACAAAGAATATGCTTCAGTTAACAATACTGTCTGACATAATCCACTGTTTAATTGAAAAATGAGAATTGAGAATTGAAAATGAGAAGATCCTGCTCATTTCAATTGACAACCCAAGCGCGAAGGTAGATATTTTCATTGGTTTTAGGAAGATTATTGTAACATTTTCCGTAATTTTGCGCATATATAATTATCAATTTTCAATTCATCCGTTGGAGGTACAAGATTTACTAAAACAATATGCCGCCCATCCGCAAGTGGCGGCATTAAATACCCTGTTAAAAAACAAAACGTCCCGCAATATATTTCTGAAAGGACTGAACGGTTCAGGGGCCGCAATGACAATAGCTTCTCTTTTTTCAAAAAGAAGAGGAAGTTATGTGTGTGTGTTGAATGACCTAGAGGATGCCGGCTACTTTTATCACGATCTGGTGCAACTCACAGGAGGTGACGGAATCTATTTCTTTCCTTCTGCTTACCGACGTGCTATCAAGTACGGACATGTGGATCCAGCCAACGAAATCCTGCGGACAGAAGTTCTCAGCACGCTGCAGGATCCGACTGCTCCCTTCATCATTGTCACCTATCCGGAAGCATTGGCGGAGAAAGTAATTTCACGGGAGGTCTTGAAAGAAAACACGCTGAAGATCAGTGTCGGCGAGAGGTTGGACAATATGTTTGTTTCTGACGTACTGGACGAATACGGCTTCGAGCAGGTAGATTATGTTTATGAACCAGGGCAGTATGCGATGCGCGGCAGTATCTTAGATGTGTTCTCGTTCTCGTATGAATTTCCCTATCGTATCGACTTCTTTGGAAACGAGGTAGAGACGATCCGTTCGTTCGATGTGGAAACACAGCTATCCAAAGAAAAACTGGACAGCATCTATATCGTGCCCGAAATGACAAAAGGAAACCGGACCAACTCATCCTTACTAGATTCATTGCCATCCGAGACACTGCTCGCTAGCAAAGATATGGCATGGGTAAAAGAACGTATCGGCAGTATCTGGAATGAAGAACCAATCATCGGGGACGAAGAATCGTTTGCCAACATCGAGCAACTGCGGGCCAAATTAATTACCGGAGAGGATTTTCTACATGCGGCACTTGGTTTCTGCCGGCTCCATTTTGGTACGCGGCCTATGGGAGTAGCCGATGCCACCCTGACTTTCTCAATGGAAGCACAACCGATTTATCATAAAAATTTCGATTTGGTAAGCGAGTCTTTCCATAAATATTTAGAAGACGGCTATACATTATATATACTGAGCGATGTAGAAAAGCAAGCAACCCGTATCAGGGCCATTTTTGAGGATCGGGGAGACGACATACCTTTTACCTCCGTCAACAAGACCATCCATGAAGGTTTTGCCGACGAGACCTTGCGTGTCTGCCTTTTCACGGATCACCAGTTGTTCGACCGCTTTCATAAATTCAACTTGAAAAGCGATAAAGCAAGAAGTGGAAAACTCTCTCTGTCGTTGAAGGAGTTGAACCAATTCACGACCGGCGATTATATCGTACATATCGATCATGGTGTCGGACAATTCGGCGGGCTAGTCCGTACGGAAGTAAACGGAAAAATGCAGGAAGCCATCAGGCTGATCTACCAGAACAACGACATTATATTCGTCAGCATTCACTCTCTCCATAAGCTATCCAAGTATAAAGGCAAGGGCAGTGGGGAACCGCCCAAGCTGAGTAAACTCGGAACAGGGGCCTGGGAGAAGATGAAAGAACGCACCAAGTCAAAAGTAAAAGATATCGCCCGCGATTTGATTCTCCTCTACTCCAAACGAAAACAGGAAAAAGGTTTCGCTTACAGCCCAGACAGTTTCATGCAGCACGAGCTGGAAGCCAGCTTTATCTACGAAGATACCCCTGACCAAATGAAAGCAACAGCCGATGTCAAAGCCGATATGGAGAACGACCGTCCGATGGACCGACTAATTTGCGGAGATGTAGGCTTCGGGAAAACGGAGGTAGCCATTCGTGCCGCTTTCAAAGCCGTTTCGGACAACAAGCAAGTTGCCGTGCTGGTCCCGACTACAGTATTAGCATTCCAGCACTATCAAACATTTTCCGAACGGTTGAAAGATTTTCCCTGCCGAATCGAATATATCAGCCGGGCACGTACGGCGAAAGAGATAAGGGAAACTTTGAAAGACTTGAAAGAAGGAAATATCAACATTATCATCGGTACCCATCGAATCGTCGGAAAAGATGTCACATTCAAAGATCTCGGTCTGCTGATTATCGACGAGGAGCAGAAATTCGGCGTATCCGTCAAAGAGAAGCTACGCCAGCTGAAAGCCAACGTCGACACGCTCACCATGACCGCCACTCCGATTCCTCGTACCCTGCAATTCTCGTTGATGGGAGCCCGTGACTTGTCGAGCATCACGACTCCCCCACCCAACCGCTATCCGGTTCAAACAGAGGTAGAACGTTTTAACCCGGACATCATTCGAGAAGCCATCAATTTCGAGATGAGCCGTAACGGACAGGTTTTTTTCATCAACAATCGCATCCAAAATATTTATGAAATGGAAGCACTTGTCAAACGTGAGGTGCCGGATGCCCGTATCGCTGTCGGTCACGGGCAGATGGAACCGGAGAAGCTGGAAAAGATCATTCTGGATTTCGTCAATTACGAATACGATGTACTGATCGCCACGAGCATTGTGGAGAGTGGCATCGACGTACCGAATGCAAATACGATCATCATCAATAATGCACAACAGTTCGGATTGTCCGATCTGCATCAACTACGCGGTCGTGTCGGGCGAAGTAACCGGAAAGCCTTCTGTTATCTCCTCTCTCCACCCTTGTCAAGTCTTACGCAGGAAGCACGCCGCCGTCTGCAGGCGATCGAGAATTTTTCAGAGTTGGGAAGCGGCATCCATATCGCCATGCAGGACCTTGACATCCGGGGTGCCGGTAATATGTTAGGTGCCGAACAAAGTGGTTTCATCGCCGACTTGGGCTACGAAACGTACCAGAAAATCCTGGAAGAAGCCGTTGACGAACTGAAAGCGGAAGAATTTGCCGACCTGTATTCCAACGCTACCGAAAATCGCCCCGACACCGGTAGCGAATATGTCCGTGAAACCTATATCGAAAGCGATTTGGAACTGATGTTCCCTCCGACCTACATTCCGAATGACTCCGAACGTGTCTCCCTCTATCGTGAACTGGACAAGATGGAGGAAGAGCGTGATATACTTGCTTTTACCGAGCGTCTGAAAGACCGTTTTGGGAAAGTACCGAAAGAAGGGAAAGAACTGATCCGTGTCGTTCGCCTTCGCCGTATGGCAAAGATGTTAGGTATGGAAAAAGTCATTCTGAAAAAAGGACAGATGAGCATTTTTCTCGTCACTAATCCCGAAAGTCCTTACTACGAAAGCGAGGCCTTCGACAAGTTGCTCGGCTTCATCCAAAAGCATCCACGCGAATGCACGCTTCGCGAACAGAACGGAAAACGCAGTATCGTGATCAAGAATGTACCAACGGTAGAGGTGGCTTGTAATTACCTGGATGAAATCGGGAAAGTACAAATACAAAAATAAATAATATGAAGAAGACAATTATAGACCTTTTCGAAAATTCGGTAAAACAATATCCCGACAATCCTTTCCTGTGGGAAAAAACCAGGGATGCCTTCGAACCGACCACTTACAAGGAAGTTCAGCAACAAGTCTACGCTGCCGGTGCCGGACTGATAGCTCTCGGAGTGAAGAAGGGCGACAATATGGCGCTCCTTTCGGAAGGCCGTAATGCTTGGATCATCGGCGAACTGGCCATGTTCTATGCCGGCGCGACCAACGTCCCGCTTTCCATCAAGCTCGAAGAAGCGAACGACCTGCTGTTCCGTCTTGTGCATGCCGATGTGAAATATATCCTGGTTTCCGGCAACCAGCTCAAAAAGATACGGGCTATCATAGATAGATTGCCTTTAGTCGAAAAAATAATTGTGATAGACGAACTGCCGGAATATAAAGAAAAAGAAATATCCTGGTCCGAAGTATTCCGGATGGGGAAAGAATATCTGGCATCTCATTCTCTGGAAGACTTCCTTGCTGTCGGACAATCCTTACAGAATAACGACTATGCGACGATTACCTATACCTCAGGCACGACGGCCGACCCGAAAGGTGTCATCCTGACGCACCGTAACTATACGGCGAACGTGGAGCAAGCCCTATCTTGTGTCGATATCGACGATACATGGCGCACATTAATAATCCTCCCACTCGACCATTGTTTCGCGCATGTGGTCGGTTTCTATATCTTCATGTCGAAAGGAGCATCCGTAGCAACAGTACAAGTCGGACGGACAGGGCTGGAAACATTGAAGAACATTCCGGTCAACATCAAAGAGTTCAAGCCCTACTTGATCCTGAGCGTCCCGGCACTGGCCAAGAATTTCAAAAAGAATATCGAACAAGGTATCCGTACCCAGGGCAAGAATATAACCCGTTTGTTCGACTTTGCCCTCAAAGTGGCTTACATCTATAACGGAGACGGCGGAGAAGACAAGGGACGTGGTGTCCGATTCCTGCTGAAACCGCTCGTGAGCCTGTTCGACCACATGCTTTTCACGAAAGTCCGTGAAAACTTCGGTGGACAATTGAAGTTTTTCATCGGCGGTGGCGCATTGCTCGATAAAGACTTGCAAAAGTTCTACTACGCAATCGGACTTCCTATGTACCAAGGGTACGGACTAAGCGAAGCGACTCCCGTAATTTCCACCAACGGCCCGCACCGGCATACCTTCGGCAGCAGCGGCATGTTGGTCCGTCCGCTCGACCTGAAAATATGCGATGCCGACGGAAAAGAACTCCCGGCAGGCGAAAAAGGAGAGATCGTCATACGGGGCGAGAATGTGATGGCCGGCTACTGGAAGAACCCGGTATCAACTGCCGAAACCGTACGCGACGGGTGGCTCTACACTGGGGATATGGGATATATGGGGCATGACGGTCTGCTCTACGTCCTCGGACGTTTCAAAAGTCTGCTGATCGGTAGTGACGGGGAAAAATACAGTCCGGAAGGGATCGAGGAGGCACTCGTCGAACATTCTTCCTGCATCGACCAGCTGATCCTGTATAACAACCAGAGTCCCTATACCGTTGCCCTCGTCGTCCCTAACAAAGACCGGCTGAAGAAGCATCTGACGCACCAGTATCTTGATCTTTCATCCGATAAAGGACGCGAAGAGGCAATCCGGATCATCCAATCCCAGATAGACCGTTTCCGCAAGGGAGGCGACCTGTCCGCCCTTTTCCCCGATCGCTGGCTGCCTGCAGCTTTTGCTATCCTGCCGGAGCCTTTCACCGAACAGAACGGCATGGTCAACAGCACGATGAAGATCGTCCGCGGGAAAATAGAAAAAGCATATGCCTCTCGCATCGACCATCTCTACACACCGGAAGGAAAGAATCCGGTTAATGAAGAGAATAAAAAGGCATTAAATTGCTGAAAACACAAATTGCCATATCACTCCATTAAACTAAATAATTATTTATACTAAACACCTATGTTTTGAAAAGAGGATAGAATTATTAAAACGGAACCTCATTATTGCCGGGAGCCAAGAAATCGGTACCGGCCGGTGGTATGGGCGGCATTGTTTCCATCGGGCCTGAACTATTCATATTAGAGGAGAACTCGCGGACCGGAACATCTTCGTCCACATTCATGAACTTGGCGAACTCGCTCTTGAAACGAAGACGTACATCTCCGACCGCACCGTTACGATGCTTGGCGATAATAATCTCCGCCAGACCGATCAAGGAATTACCACGTTCGTCTTCCGTTATCTTATAATATTCAGGACGGTGGATAAAACAAACCATATCCGCATCCTGTTCGATAGCACCGGACTCACGCAAGTCGGCCAACTGCGGGCGTTTTCCTTCCGCCCCTTGACGTGCCTCGACACCACGGTTCAACTGAGACAAGGCAATGATCGGAATGTTCAGTTCCTTCGCCAATCCTTTCAACGACCGTGAAATAGTACTTACTTCCTGTTCACGGCTGCCGAAGCTCATACCGCTTGCATTCATCAACTGAAGGTAGTCGATAATGATGATCTTAATACCATGTTCACGCACCAGACGGCGAGCCTTCGTACGCAGTTCGAATACCGAAAGACTCGGCGTATCGTCTACATAAATCGGTGCATCATACAATTCTTTTATCTTAAAGTCCAACTGTTCCCATTCATAGTTTTCCAAACGCCCGCTCTTGATCTTCTCGCCCGGAATCTCACATACGTTCACGATCAGACGGTTAACAAGCTGGACGTTACTCATTTCAAGAGAGAACAGAGCCACCGGCGTGTTATGGTTTACCGCCATATTCTTAGCCATCGAAAGGACAAAAGCCGTCTTACCCATCGCAGGACGGGCGGCAATGATGATAAGATCGGAATTTTGCCATCCGGACGTCATTTTGTCCAATCCTTCGAAACCGGTGCGCAGACCGCTCAACCCTTCTTTTTGATTGGCAGCCTTCTCAAGCATAACCATCGCTTCCTTGATGACAGGATTGATCTGGGTAACATCTTTCTTCACATTGCGCTGAGAAATCTCAAAGAGCTTTCCTTCCGCTTCCTGCATAAGGTCTTCCACATCGATCGACTCATCAAAAGCCTTGCCCTGTATCATAGCAGTGAAGGAGATCAACTCACGCGCCAGATATTTTTGGGCGATGATACGGGCATGATATTCGATATGGGCACTACTGGCAACCTTGCTGGTCAGCTGGGAAATATAGAACGGGCCACCTACCTCTTCCAATTCGCCTCGCTTCTTCAGTTGCTCAGTGACGGTCAGCATATCCACCGGACGCTGGCTGATCGCCAGATCTACGATAGCTGCATAAATTTTCTCATGTGCCTTCTCATAGAAACTCTCCGGTTTCAATATTTCACTAACGATGGAGTAGGCATCCTTTTCAAGCATCAGAGCACCTAACACCGCCTCTTCCAACTCACGGGCTTGTGGTTGCAAACGTCCCATATCGGGTACTACAACCGGTTTCTGCCTCCCTTTTCCTCCAGTATTTTTTCCTCTTTCTGCCATTTGTTCTAATTGTTATCGGGCATCAAATGTACTACTTTTTATCCGGTTCTCCGAACCTTGCAAAAGAGAAATACGATACTCCTTTGGAGTTTGCCGGGTTATACTTTCAAATTGCTTGATAAAGTATGGAACATTACCATAGCCTAATTCGTAGGCTATTTGAGAGACACTCAAGATTCTCCATATTTAACAGAAGAAGGATATTCTTCAAAACTAAATTGTCGCTTGATCTTTATTTCCGAATAGTTGGTCTTATCTTCCGGATAAAACGTGTTGACTCCCCGGACTTTTATCGTACCTTCGCTGAAATAGTCAGTAGTAACGTTTAATTCCTGCCTATCAGTAATTACAATATTATTTCCGGAACTCCATTCGGATGGCAAGGTCCATTCTAATCTGTCAACAGGAATATCAGAACTCCCGTTCTTCGTTTTCATGATTTCAATATTTAAAAGTAATAAAACAATCCTATCGACAAACCGTGTAATGATTCGAAGTAATATTGTTTCCCTCCATATGTATCATTTACACTTCCATCGGATCTTATCCAACGTACACGCTCTTCAACCCGGTATAAGCTGTATTTATATTTCAATTCACACCCTACATGTTGGAACCGATAGGCAATGCCGACTTGAGGAGACAAGCCATAAGCATTATACTTTTTCTTCAGAAAAAAATGGTCAGTCCATTTATTTCCATCCCACTCTGTAAGATATTTAATATCTCTTTTTGAATGTAAATAGCTAAAACCCATACCCCCGAATACGTGGATGCCTTTCCAATCAAATACGGTATAATTATATCCGAGTTCCGTTCCCCAGATGCGATGCAAACAGGGAATGATATCGTCGGTCTTATGGTATTTCCGTTTTTTACTGCTGCAATCCACATAGAGAGGAACCATCAGGTAAAACGAATGTTTGTCCGTAAGTCGATACTTCACCGACAATTCAAATGTACGCTTGTCAAAAGGTTTCTCCCGATCGTCCGGAAAGCCCGAATTGTTCAAAAAATTATAACCAGCCCCTATTCCCAACTTATTCCAAAAACTACCACCGTCGGTTGTTTGTCCGAAAGTCAAAGGGAGAGATAGGCAAAACAAGAACAATAATTGTAAAATCGTTTTTTTCATACTCCGCAATTTAAATAATTAAGAAAATTCATCAACCAGCAACGAGAGAAGATTCATCAATTTTCATTATACGAATCCTAAGGCACAAAGTAAAGACATCAATACATTCTTCCTCCTTCCGACAAATTGATGCTCATAATAAAATATGATAACGCAAATATATATTTTTTTATTTATAAATCATAATAAAAATCAGAGATTCGGTAGAATCCCGACAAGAATCCTACCGAATCTCCTTTTATCAAAAAGACAGCACTATCCCATGAAAATCAGATTTGTACCCTATCTATTTGAAACTATCCGCAAGGGTAATATTTTTCAACATTCAGTTTGATCGTAAAGGCCCTCTTTTCCCTATCTAAATGTCAAAAGAACAGATCACATCGATTTGCCGAATCGGGAAGCATCCACCGCTTCATGTTGCTTTTTCTTATAACCGCCGAACTTCCAGACAAAAGAAACCGTTACACAACGTTGGTCGTCCAGTTTCCAGAGGCGGCTGTATTGGCCGGACTGGTTGATTTCCATCGTATGAGGCATATTGCTACGGAAGATGTTGTTACATTTCAGAATCAGAGTAGCACGATCGTCGGCAAACTGCCATTTCAATGCAGAAGACACATCATAGAGATGACCGAGATCATAGATTCCCTGCACGGCTCCGGTAACGAAATAGCCATTCAAATCCAGCTTCAAATTCGGACGAGACTTGGAAAGGGTAAATGTATTATCCATCTTGAACTGCCCGGTATATTTCTCATTATGGAAAGACAGATCATGAAAATGGTCCAACTTCTCCTGCATACGCTGACCGGACAAAGTCACTTGGCTGTTCCAGAACTCGCCGACCCGGAAAGGAACGATCACCCCTACACCGAATTGCAACTGGTAGTCCATGTTCTCATACCGGAAAACGTTTTTCAGTTCCGAGGTATTCTGATAAGGCAACTGGGCGAAATAATCGGGCACATAGTCGCAAAAAGCCAGAATCGTATATTTCTGCTTCAGGATATAAATCAACTGCCCGCTATAAGAACGGTAAGGCTTCAGGGAAGGATTGCCTAAGATAACGGAATAAGAGTTGATCGGGCTTTCCTGCGGCGTCACATCCCAATAGGACGGATAGGTTTTGTCGCTGCTTATGTCCAATTGGATGATGTGCATCGGATTGACCGTATAGCTGAGTGTCGCATTCGGGAATAAGGTCCAATCATTCCAAAGTGTGGATTTCATCCCGTTAGAGGTATAATCCGATTTAAAGTATTCAACTTTCAGAGAAGCTGTTGCAGAGAAATGCGAACCGAAATCCTTGGACACCTCCAAGAAGGCATTTCCACTATACTCTTTCTGGCGGTTATTTTCAAGTTCATCAAGAGCCGATTCATAGCCGTTACCTTTATTATATAGATAATCGATATAAGTCTTCGAAGAGGTGAAACCGCCGTGGACACCGTAATTCAGCGCCCACCCGGTTTCAAAAGTGTGGCTATGGTTAATAAATAGTGCTCCTTGTGAAATATCCTGCTTGGAATTATTCTGCATATCCGTCACTGTCGTTTCATAGCTTTGATCGACAAATGTCTGGAAGCCGGGTGAATGATAACGCGTAAAATCCGCACCCGCCATCAGTCCGGAGTTACCGTCATATTGAATACGGACATTGTGCAACGCACTGTTTCCCTCTATGTATGTACGGCTCAGGCGTTCTTCCACCGGCTGTCCGGATTTCAATGCCTGGAAGGTTGTAACGGCCGTCCGTTCAAGATCGGATTTGCCGGCCGTAAGATAGTAGGCGGCAGAAAGCCTGTCGTCATTTTTGAAAGTATAGTCCATACCTAAACGCATCGTTCCATCTATGCCGCTCCGGGTGCCACGTCCCGATTGGTTGACCTCCGTTACCTGATCTTTCAGGGTATGGAGGGCCAGTATCTCCTCTCCCATATAGTTCCGTCCCTTAGCCCCATTGGCTAAGAAATCTATATTGAAACGAGATGTGGAGTAAAGCAAGTTGCCATGGACTTTCCCCTCCGCATAATGGCGCTGCAAATAATCGACACCGGTTTCTCCTTGCAAAGTATTCTTTTCGACAGTTTCCTTATCTAATACGACATTGATCATAGCTCCTTTGATATTATACTTGGCTGGTGCATTATACATGATCTCTACGTTACATACCCGCGAAGCAGGAATTGTCTTCAGCAAACCGACTAACTGATCGACCGACATCGTGGTCAACTGCCCATTGATCACAATGCTCGGACTGCCGGCTCCCAACAGTTGGACAGCATCGTCCGTACTGATCACACCGGGTATCTGTTTCACCACCTCGAACGCATTACTGACCGCCTTATCTTTCATCAATTGGGGCACGTCGTATCTCAAAGCGCCGTTTTCCACTTTGACCTGCGGACGTTCGGCTTTTACCACAACGCCTTCCAGTTCATAATCTTTTTCAGTCAGGCTTATCGTACCGGCATCAGCAGTCGAGATTTTTTTACAAACCGGCTCGTACAGCAGATGCTGGAACAACAAACGATAGTTCGGACCGGCTTCCTTGTTCAACATGAATGCCCCGAGACTATCCGTAACGACTGCATCTATATAAGTAGAATCCAATGTTTGCAACACGACAGCCACCCCGTCTACCGGTCGTTCTTCTTTATCGACCACTTTTCCATGAATCCAGTTCTGCGCTTGTAACATCCCATTACCGGCAGTAAGTAAAACCAGAGAGTAATAAAGTATTCGTTTCATTTTCATTCGTTTTTCAATTGACACTGCAAAGGAAAAGCCTTCCGAGGAGAAACTGTGTTATCACTCGCTTACGGAGTGTTATTTAGTATTATCGCTGAGATAAGGAGCAATAAGACCGGTAGCTTATCCGATTACCGACCCCGTTTTGTCAGCCAAACTGAGGGAAACAGGAAAATGCGATAAACCTCAACTTCCGGAGAGTCTAATATTTACGAACAATGCCGAGCGCTCATTCTAAATATACTTAGAGCCTGTTTAAATTTTGCATTTGTTGGTTGTGAGAGTTGTATTGAGGATGTTTTTCTGTAGGAGATGCCGTCTTTTTTGTTGAAACACGTGACTTATTTTGCTTCAAACAGGCAGAAAAAGTGCCGAAGATTCCCGTTTACAGGCTTTTTACACCCGGATGTGAACGGTCTTGACACCCGAGTGTGAATGATATCGAGACCCGGGTGTCAATGGGTTTATCTTATTATGTTATTGAAAATAAGTCATGTGAAGAAGAATCTTGGACAGGCGGTTAGTGATAGTATGATAGATGGAATAGGCATCCGTCATACCTACTATCATTGCTTGTGTCTATTGATATTCAATTGATAAAAGGAAATTAGTGATAGTATGACAGTTGTTTTTCAAAATAATCCTATAATGCAATAAAGCAGGCCGATGAGGGCTATGCAAAATTTATTTCAGAGAAATTTAAACAGGCTCTAAGTGTTATTTAGTCTTACCGGATTCGCAATAAATTGAATCGGAACATATACTTTTGTTGTAAATATAAAAGGATATGAAAACGCGCCTCCGATTTAAGATAATAGCTGTGCTTATTTGCCTTTCGCTTGCCGGGCTCTTGATTTCACAAGGATACTGGCTGAAAGGTTTATATGTGTCTAGTAAGAAAAGCACGTGGGATAATATAGAGGAAGCCATGCGGATGGCCGACTATATGGAACTGTTCCTGCGCCTGGACTCTCTAAGCAATAACAATTTTCACAGCCAGATAAATCCTCAATTCAGCTTTAGCCAAGACACGGCATGGGAAAAGAGGAAAGATTCCCTTTCAACAGATAATATGCCGATATCATCGCCGAATTCGACAATCCAATATATAGAAGCAGCCCAAACTCTAAATGAATATTTGCAGATTATCGGTACACTGGAAAGGAACGTGCAGATGCTCATGCATCAAAAGATAGACACGTTACTTCCCGTCAATTACGCACAATTCAATACACTATTAAAGAACGGATTAAAGAAACAGGGCATCACCGTCCCGTACCGCCTGCAGGTAATCCGGAAAGAAGCGAAAGACTCCGTATTATATGCCTATACGGATGCTTCCGAAAAAGGGAAATCCTGGAAAGACGCTGTCCACTTCACACATGTGATCGAACCGGAATATTATTACGAATTGGAACTCCAATCTCCTGACCGGGTTGTATTCCGGCAGATGGCAGGTATATTGATTTCATCTTTCCTGCTTTTTATGGTTATCCTGGTCGCTTTCGTTTATTTGCTCTACACAATACTGAGGCTAAAGACGGTGGAAGAACTTAAAACGGATTTCACCAATAATATGACGCATGAGCTGAAAACCCCGATCTCCATTGCCTATGCCGCCAATGATGTATTGCTGAACTACAGCAGTACGACAAACGAGAAGCAAAAGAAATATCTGGATATCGTGCGGGAGCAATTGAATCATCTATCCGGTTTGGTCGAACAAATCCTCACTCTTTCCGTTGAGAACAGAAGTACTTTCCGCCTTCATCTCGAAACGATACAGGTTGCAGAGCTACTGACTCCGCTTATAGAACAGTTTAAGCTAAAAACAGATAAACCGATCGACATCACGACAGAAGTACCGGAGCATATGACCGTAACGGCCGACCGTACCCATCTGTATAACATGCTCAGCAACCTGATCGGGAATGCAATCAAGTATTCCGGAGAAAAGACCTGCCGCATTACCCTCAAAGGAACAGTATCGTCTCAGGAAATGGCTCTCTCGGTCACAGACGAAGGGATCGGTATTAGCGAAGCTAACCAAAAGAGGGTGTTCGATAAGTTCTACCGCGTACCCAGCGGCAACCTGCATGACGTGAAAGGCTTCGGTCTAGGTTTGTACTACGTCAGCGACATGATGTCTAAACACAACGGGAGCGTAACGGTTAAAAGCCAGCTGGGGAAAGGTTCCACATTCACCCTTCATTTTAAAAATTAACGACAATGGATAAGATCAGAGTATTATTGGTAGAAGACGAGCCGACACTCGCCATGATTATAAAAGACACTTTGGACGGTGAAGAATTTGAAGTGATTCTCGCCGCAAACGGAGAAGAAGGATTGTCACGATATAGAGAAGCAATGCCGGACATCATCGTCACAGACATCATGATGCCGAAAATCGACGGCTTCACGATGGTCCGGCACATCCGGAAAACGGATCGACAGATACCGGTTCTTTTTCTTTCCGCCCGTTCCGCAGCCAACGACGTGGTCGAAGGTTTCGAACTAGGGGGTAACGATTACCTGAAAAAACCGTTCGGCATGGCGGAACTTATTATCCGTATCAAGGCATTATTGAACAAAATAAGTGTCCGTAAGGAAGAAAGCAGCAACTTCACGCTCGGACAATATACATTCGATTCCATCACACAAACGCTCCAGTACTGCGGAGAAAAGCAATTGCTGAGCAACCGCGAATCCGAAATACTGAAACGCCTATGTGAAAACAAAGACCATGTGCTGCCCATGAAAGACGTCCTGTTGGAACTTTGGGGAGACGATTCGTTCTTCAATGCCCGCAGCCTGCACGTATTCATTACTAAGTTAAGACATAAACTGTCGAAAGACGAATCGATCAAAATACTGAACGTACGCGGGATCGGTTATAAGCTGATCATCGACTGATCTGCTTCAATGCCTGTGCCAACTGGTCCGGGCATGACGTTCCACGCTCGCGGCAATCAATACCTTCCAGACGCCGGATTGCCTCGCCGATTTCCATTCCGACCAGCAGTTTGGACAAACCTTGTGTATTTCCTTGGCAACCACCAATGATCTGTACATTTTTAATCACGTTGTCCTCCGAGTCGACAATCATCATTTTAGAACATACCCCACCAGTCGGAGTATAAGTAACACGTTGTCTATTCATCCTTTTCTGCTTCCATTATAATTCATGTAACGGGGCACAAAGATAGAATAATTTAAGACAACCACCAATCCTTAAGTATTGACCTAATTTCACAAAAGAAATAAATTATTCAATATATATCGGGAAGCATAGTGCATTATCCGAAAAGAATGCTTTCCTTTGTATCAACAAACAATGAGAGATTATATCGATTTGATTTTTCACATGTATCTTCTCAATTACATATTGAGTATTTTCATCTCTGATAAATAACTTCCTTACATTCGATTATTGAATTATTAATTTTTTTATTTTTATATTTATGAACATGTATATTGGTAACCTTAGCTATAACGTTAGGGAATCGGATTTAAGAGATGTAATGGAAGAATTCGGAACAGTTGATTCTGTAAAACTTATCATCGATCGCGATACAAGAAGGTCTAAAGGTTTTGCATTTGTCGAAATGCCGGAAGATTCCGAAGCACAAAACGCAATCAGAGATTTGAACGGAGCCACTTACGAAGGTCGTCAGATGGTTGTAAAAGAAGCACTCCCAAGAAATTAATTTCACAGAATTATAAAAGTTAAATCAAAAAGGATACCCGGAACCGGATATCCTTTTCTTGTTTATTCCATCTATCATTTTAAGTAATTCCTTTTTTCCTAAAAGATTTGTACCTAACTTTGCGAAAATAAATAACAACAGCATGACATACGAAGAGACGCTACACTATCTATATACCAGTATTCCCGTTTTTCAGAATGCCGGACCTTCAGCCTACAAACCCGGATTAGGAACCAGCATCGCACTGGACGATCACTTAGGCAATCCGCATAAAGCATACAAAACAATACACGTAGCCGGTACGAACGGGAAAGGCTCCGTCAGCCATCTCTTGGCCGCGATCCTGCGTCAGTCGGGATATAAGGTCGGGCTTTACACCTCTCCGCACCTGGTCGACTTCCGCGAACGGATACGGGTAAACGGACAAAAGATACCGGAAGAATATGTCATCGACTTCGTAGAACGCCATCGTTCTTTCTTTGAGACTCTCGATCCTTCCTTCTTCGAACTGACTTCCAGTATGGCATTCGATTATTTCCGTGCCGAGAAGGTGGATTATGCCGTAATCGAAGTGGGCATGGGCGGTCGTCTGGACAGTACCAATATCATCACTCCCATCCTAAGTATCATTACGAACATCAGCCTGGATCATACCCAGTTCTTAGGAGATACGGTCGAAAAGATTGCCTTTGAGAAAGCCGGAATCATCAAAAAGGATGTCCCGGCGTTGGTCGGAGAAATAGACCGGCACAGTGTGGCACAAGTTTTTGCAGACGCAGCAGTCAAAGCCGGCACATTGGTTTATTTTGCCCAGGACGAAGGGCTGCTGAAAGAGTCGTATCTGATGGATACAGGCGAATGGTATCTGGATTCTGCGGAATACGGACAGCTATTCGGTGAACTGGGTGGCGTCGTGCAGTTCAGGAATGCCACAACCGTATTGGGGGCCATTAATTTGCTGAATACAGTAGGTGTAAACATTCCGACCGAAGCGGTACGGGAAGGTTTCGAACATGTGGTCGAATTGACAGGGCTGATGGGGCGTTGGCAGGTTTTACAGGAGAATCCGAAAGTCGTATGCGACACTGGACACAACGTCGGAGGATGGCAATATCTGAACATCCAACTGGAAGAAGAACTGAAGCGGCATAAGCACCTCTTTATGATCGTCGGCATGGTCAACGACAAAGATATCGACGGCGTGTTGGACCTGATGCCGGAAAAAGCCTTTTACTTCTTCACGCAAGCATCCGTGCAACGGGCAATGCCTGCGGAAGATTTTGCAACAAAAGCAATCTTCCACGGTTTATCGGGCACAATCTGCGATTCCGTGCAGGAAGCCGTGGAAAAAGCATTGGCGCGAGCCGGACAAGACGACATCATCTTTATTGGCGGAAGCACTTTCGTCGTGGCGGACGCCCTACCCTTGTTCTTGAAAAGAGACAAATAACATAATTCAAAAACAAATATCATGACAGAACAAATTCAGAGAAAACTGAGCGAATCGAAGACGGCAAGATGGTCCGTACTGGCGCTCGTCGCATTCACAATGCTCTGCGGATACTTCATCACGGACATGATGGCTCCGCTACAGGACTTACTACAAACCCCCGTCGAAGGCGGCGGACTGGGATGGACAGCCAATGAATACGGTAAATTCACCAGTGCTTACGGTTGGTTCAATGTATTTTTCCTGATGCTGATCTTCGGAGGTATGATCCTGGACAAGATGGGCGTACGCTTCACTGGTTTGATGGCGACCAGCATCATGCTTATCGGCGTTTTCATCAAATGGTTCGGTATATCACACAACTTTGACGGTGCAACCGTTACCGTTTTCGGTTCGGAGTATGGATATCCATTGGTAATTGCGTCATTAGGATATGCTTTGTTCGGCGTAGGCGTTGAGATCGCTGGTATCACCGTTTCCAAGATCATTGTAAAATGGTTCAAAGGCAAGGAAATGGCCCTGGCAATGGGGCTGGAAATGGCTTGTGCCCGTATCGGTACAGGGTTAGCTATTGGTGTTACGCCTTTGTTGAGCCGCGCATTCGGCAATTCCATCAGCATGCCGATCTTCATCGGCTTGATTCTGCTTTGTATCGGCCTGTTATCCTTCATCGTATTCGTAGTTATGGACAAGAAACGTGATGCAGAAGATGCAGCCGGTGCTACCGGAGAAGAAGAAGCAGAAGAGCCGTTCCGTTTCGGTGATATCTTGGATATTATTACATTAAAAGGCTTCTGGTATATGGCACTCCTTTGCGTACTGTTCTATTCAGCCGTCTTCCCCTTCTTGAAATATGCCCCGAACCTGATGATTAACAAATTCGGTATCGATCCCGAATGGTCCGGTGTCATTCCGGCTTTGCTGCCATTCGGCAATATTCTCTTAACTCCGTTCTTCGGAAACTTGTACGACCGTAAAGGAAAAGGAGCCACTATCATGATTATTGGTTCCATTATGCTGATATTTATCCACTTCACATTCTCCATTCCGATGCTGGACAACTGGCTGGTCGCTCTGATACTGATCCTGCTGTTGGGCATCGCATTTTCGCTGGTTCCTTCCGCCATGTGGCCTTCCGTTCCAAAGATCATCCCGGAAAACAAATTGGGAACAGCCTATGCGCTGATATTCTGGGTACAGAACTGGGGATTGATGGGAGTTCCGTATATAATCGGTATCGTTTTGGATCAATATTGTATTTCCGGAGAGATCAACGGTAAACCGACCTACGACTATACGATCCCGATGTTGATCTTCACTGGTTTCGGAGTCTTAGCACTCGTAATCTCCCTGTTGCTGAAACGTGAAGACCGTATCAAAGGCTACGGCCTCGAACTCCCGAACATTCAGAAAGATGCTGACAAAGTATTGGCTGAAGAAATGATTGGCGAAGGGCAGAGATAAGGATAAATCTTTATCTAAAAGATTATAAGGAAGGTGTTTTGGAACACCTTCCTTTTTTATTACCGAATTACGATCTTATACGTCTTCTCTCCGATCTTCACAAGATACATACCTTTACTCAAATGTATCTGAACACTTCCTGCGGATACATCCATCCCTTTATCGCTACTTCCATTCGTATTGGTCGACGTGATCGTTGTCGATGCACCTGTAATGGTCAGGATTCCGTTGTTCCGGATAGCGTATTGGTCGGCATTTCCTGTCTTTACTTCCAAGCTGCCGCTAAAAGAGACGTTCGCTCCGTTCTCGATTGTCAGAGCCGGAGCCGCGGTCGATGTCGAGTTGATCTTTGCGCTCTCATAGATCAAAACACCCTGTGCGGTGTTATCGATCAACATGCGTTTACCATCGGCAAGAGTGTTCTTGATTGTACCGTTGAAAGAGGTTGCTGCCGTAGCGGTTTTTGTAATGGCGGCTTCCGTATATTTCCAATCATCACCATCCTTCGAGATCGTGACATCATTGCTCCGCTGGGACAAATCCAACGGTTGGACTTCTGTTTCCACCGTTATATCAGCATCAGCGGACAAGGTCAGTTTTTCACCGCTCGTTATCGTTTGACCGTTATTTTTGAGGATCGTTGTACATGCTCTCACACTCGGCAGCAGTGTACTTGCTCCCTTTGGCTGCCCTTATCCGGCAAAGGTCTTTGATAGAGCGATTTGCGACATAGGTTACATTGCATGTGAAGTCGTCCTCACGTTCGGTCAGTACGTTGGCTACCAATTTGCCTGTGATACTGCGCTTTTTAGGTTCGTTTGCCATGATATTTTAATTTAATTAGTTCGTTATGAACTAAGTCGATTACTAAAATTCAAGACCTGATATGACTCTTGAAATCGGCTACAGTAAAGAGAATGGCGATAAAAAGCCAACGGGTGATCACCCTTATTTATACCATAACCGGCGATTCTAAGTATAATTTAATTCACCCATAGGTAAAGTAAATTCAAAAAATGCTTGATAAATAACAACTATATATAAGTAGTTACAGGATATTTAGTATCTTTGTCAACCGTATAACCATAGTTCATAACGAACTAAGTCATCATTCCACCATCTGTAAACTTACCAGATTTACATCCACCAGCCATAATTTGACACAGTTGCCCCATGATTTGTATGGAAAAGTTTGTATTAATACTTACATTTGCCAATCATTAAAAAAGAAACGTATGATCAGTTTTCCTAATGCCAAAATAAATCTGGGGCTGAATGTTGTTAGCAAACGTCCCGATGGCTACCATAATATCGAAACTATCTTCTATCCGATCCCGGTGAAAGATGCGCTGGAAATAGTCAGAGCCGATACATTCTCTTTCACACAAACGGGAATACCGGTAGATGTTCCAATAGAAAAAAACTTGGTTGTCAAAGCACTGAATCTGCTGAAGTCACGGTACAAAATCCCGGAACTGGAAGTCCATCTGCTGAAAGCCATTCCCTTCGGAGCCGGACTTGGCGGAGGCTCGGCCGATGCTGCCTTTATGCTGAAGTTGCTGAACGACTATTGCGGACTTCATATCCTGGAAGACAGCTTGGAAGAACTTGCCTCCTTCATCGGAGCGGATTGCCCGTTCTTTATCCGCAATACGCCGGTATTCGCATCCGGCACGGGAAATATCTTCGAAACGGTGGAATTGTCGCTGGCAGACTACCATCTCTGTCTAGTCAAGCCGGATGTTGCCGTCTCGACACCGGAAGCCTATTCGATGGTGACGCCCGCAGCTCCGGCAATCTCTTTGAAAGAAATCATCCGGAGACCTGTCGGAGAATGGAAAGAATTGATGGTAAACGATTTTGAAAAAAGCGTATTCCCGAAACATCCAGTCATTGCAGGGATTAAAGAAACGCTGTATGAAAAGGGAGCCGTCTATGCATCCATGTCCGGTTCCGGCTCTTCCGTGTTCGGTCTGTTCAAAGAGGCGACAGACCTCAAAGGCTTGTTTGCCGATTGTTTTGTCTGGGAGGGACAATTGCCATGAACAAGGTGGCGGACTTCTTCGACACCCTTGCCGACCGGTGGGATGAGCTTTGCTACCATGATCCGGAAAAGCTGAACGACATCCTGCAACGGACCGGCCTGCGGAAAGGACTCCGCATATTGGACATAGGATGCGGGACAGGCGTATTGGAAAGTTATCTCCTGCCCTATTCCCCCTTACAAATCGTGGGAGTGGATATCTCTCCGGGAATGATCAAAAAGGCACGAAGCAAATACGCGACACCTATCGTCGACTTCCGTTGCCAGGACGTACGGGACATACGGGGAGAATCTTTCGACTATATCATCGCCTACAGTGTTTTCCCCCATTTCCAGAAACCAGAGAAACTGATCTCCCATTTAGCCGGACTACTGCCGGTTGGCGGCGAACTGGTGGTCTGCCACAGCGAAAGCCGCGACAGGATCAACGGACACCATGACAAGCATGCCGGAAAACTCTCGGAAGGATTGCCTCCCGTGGAAGAATTGGCACGCATGTTATCCCCTTTCTTCACTGTCAACACGATGGAAGACAGTGACCGGCTCTATATGATCAGCGCCACCCGCAAACAGACATTCTAAATATACATGATACATGAATCAGAAGATTAAACTTATCCCGTTACTCCTCTTTTCGGCTTTCGCCACACAAGCGGCAGAAGACGTTAAAGTGATGCAGTACCTCCATGCCGGGCCGATTACGGTCAACAAACCGATCCTGACAGACAGCTTGAACGTCGATGGCAAACCTTTCGAAGCGAAAAACCTGGTCAAGTCGACTATCCCGTTCGGCCACGCCCTCGGCAATGCTGCCGTTATCGACGCGGATACCGCCGGACTGATTACCGTCCCGACGCCCGAAAAAGGATATGCCTTGCATCTCTATTCGTTCTACCTAAACAGCGACCGCTACACGAAAGGTTCGCTGGAGGTTTCCGGGGCGGGTACATTCGAAGTGTTCGTCAACAATAAACCGGTCGGCGCCACTTCCGAGTTGGCTTTGGAACCGCACCGTTATGAAGTGGTAATCAAATATCTGACAGCCGGCACCGATACCTGCCCGTCCACGCTGACAGCCAAATTTAAGAGCGAAGAGGAAGCAGAGGTCATAGCCTCCCTCAATCCTGAAAAGCGGTACACACCACGCGATATCCTGGAAGGAACGCAATTCCGGGGAACGAACGTTTCACCTGATGGAAAATATGTATTGGTAAAATATTACACCCGTATGGAAGGTGGGAAAAGCGAACAATATGCCCAATTGCGGGATGCTACAACCGGACGGATTTTATTGCAGGACAAAGGGTTTATCTTAACTGCCGACTGGATGCCGACGAGCAGCAAGATGTATTTCACCCGTACCGGAATGAACGGGAAAGAGTTGGTAACCGTTGACCCGGTTACCATGCAGGAGGAAATCTTGGCGGAAAATCTGCCGGAAGGCAGCTTCAGCTTTACTCCGGATGAAAAGACATTGCTCTATACCATCCAGGAAGAGGGACCTAAAGACGGACCGGATATGCTCCGTATTCTGGAACCGAACGATCGTCTGCCGGGGTTCCGCAACCGTTACTTGATCTGGCGCTACGATCTTCAAACCGGTTTATACGAGCAGTTGACATACGGGCATAACAATACCTTTATCAATGATGTCAGTGCCGACAGCCGTTACCTGCTGTTCAGTACCAATGAGCAGGATTACACTTCACTGCCTCACTCCAGCAATTCCATGTATAAGTTGGATTTGCAGAGCATGGCGGTCGACACCTTATGGGAAAGGGCCAAGTACATCAATGGGGCTACCTTCTCACCGGATGGCAAGCAGTTGATGGTATTCGGTTCTGGCAATGCCTTCGACAATATCGGCCTGAACATCAAAGAGGGACAGATATCCAACACTTACGACGGACAGCTTTTCCTGTACGATCCGGCAACGCGGAAAGCGAAAGCACTTACCAAAGACTTCAATCCGAACGTCACTAGTGCACAATGGAGTAAATTTGACGGACAGATCTATATGTTGACGGAAGACCAGGATTATCAACGTATCTATACCTGCAATCCAGCCAATGGGAAAATCCGCCGCCTCGACCTGCCGGAAGACGTCATTTACAATTATTCGCTGGCAGAGGCCGCTCCGGTCATGTATTACTACGGACAAAGCGTATCCAACGCCAACCGTCTGTACAGCTACAACACCAAGAGTAAGAGGACACAACTGATCTACGACTTGTCGGCCGACAAACTGAAAGACATCAAGTTCGGAGAAGTGCACGACTGGAATTTCACCTCTACCGACGGGACCATCATTCAAGGACGCTATTATCTCCCGCCCAACTTCGACGCATCCCGGAAATATCCGATGATCGTCTATTATTATGGCGGAACCTCTCCCACTAACCGTGCGTTGGAATTCAGCTACTCCATGCACATGTATGCAGCCCTCGGCTATGTGGTCTACACTCTGAACCCAAGCGGTACGACCGGCTTCGGACAAGAGTTCGCCGCCCGTCACGTAAACGCCTGGGGAGACAAGACCGCCGATGAAATCATCCAGGGAACAGAACAGTTCTGCAAAGAACATTCGTTCGTCAACCCTAAGAAAATCGGTTGTGCCGGTGCCAGCTATGGCGGTTTCATGACACAATACCTGCAAACAAAGACCGACCTGTTTGCAGCCGCTGTCAGTCATGCGGGCATCAGTGCCTTGAGTAGCTATTGGGGTGAAGGTTACTGGGGATATGGATATTGCTCGGTTGCCAATACAGGCACTTATCCGTGGAATAATCCGGAGTTCTATACCAAACATAGTCCGTTGTTCAATGCCGACAAGATAAAAACACCTCTCCTCTTGCTTCACGGAAATGCAGACACGAACGTGCCCGTCGGGGAAAGCATCCAGATGTTCCTGGCTTTGAAACTACTTGGAAAAACAGTCGAGTTCGTACAGGTAGACGGAGAGGATCACGGCGTTGCGGATTATAAGAAACGTCTCGAATGGCAGAACACCATCTTTGCCTGGTTCGCCAAATACCTGAAAGACGAACCGCAATGGTGGGATGCGCTTTATCCGGAAAGGCATTTATAAAAAAGGATGAGATGAAGCAAGTTATCGATTTAGACAATTGGAACAGAAAAGAGCATTTCGTTTTCTTTTCTGCATTCGACGACCCCTTTTTCGGGGTTACAACTCTTGTGGATTTTACTGATGTCTACAGACAAAGTAAAGAACAGAATGTTTCTTTTTTCCTTTATTCCCTTCATTTCTTACTGAAGTGTGTAAACGAAACCGATGCATTCAAATTACGAATAGAAAAAGACTCGGTAGTCCGTTATGATACGATCCATATCTCTCCGACTATTGGGCGTGAAGACGGGACTTTCGGTTTCGGCTTTTTTGAATACGATCCGGATATCGATCTGTTTATCCAAAAAGCAACACAGGAAATAGAAAGGGTTAAGAACGGAACAGGATTGTCTTTTTCCAAAAATACAGGTAGACAAGATGTTATTCGCTATTCGGCATTACCTTGGTTCGCTTTTTCCGAAATGAAGCATGCCACATCTTTTAAGAACGGAGATTCCGTTCCGCGTATTTCTACAGGGAAATTGATGCAGGAGGATAGCAAATACTTGTTGCCCATTTCAGTCTGTGCACATCATGGACTTATGGACGGAAGGAACGTGGCTGAACTGATACAGAAATTATCAAATAGCCAAACAGCTTCCTAACTATAAAAAAGAGTATGTCAGGGGAAGGGACGAAAAGCCCCTTCTGACATACTCCTTATATAAATATCTACAACCTATTTTCTGATAACCAAAATCATTCTACTTGCCTTTTTGACTTTTCATTTAATATTTGGATTCAATGCATGCCATTCGGAGATCGGAGGCAAAACTCCCATTTCAATCACTTCGTCACGTAATGCGCAAAGATGCTTGTAGCTCTTTTCCAAAGCAGCTTCTTCTTCAGGAGTGCCTTTCACCTCTTTCAACACTACACCGTCTTTTGTAATGGAAGTTTCCCAAGCCATCATGATGTGGTCGAACTTTCCGTTGGATACATAAGCACCTGCCGGCCAACGGAACGGTTTACCTCCCATAGCAGCAGCAATCATCTCGATAGAGACATAAGACGGACTTTGGAATGAAGAGCGGCCGCGCAAAGCAATGATGTTGGCCCCTCCCTTCGTCACCTTCGTCTGAATTTCCGCCCATTGTTCCTTAGTCAAGGCATCCGTACCGATCATGCCAGCCAACGGCTTCCCATTCACCTTCGCAGTAGAAGCGTAAACAGCCATTTGTTCGCCATGACCGCCATACGTGCGGCAGTTCTCCACAACATCCATAGATACACCGAAATGTTTAGCCAATTCGCTACGTAGACGGGTGGAATCCAAGGCTGCCAAAGTCGTCACCTGCGAAGGTTTCAAACCTGAATACAACAGTGTGATCAGACCAGTGATATCGGCCGGATTGAAAATAACCACGATATGCTTGACATCCGGACAATAAGCCTTTACATTCTTACCGAATTCTTCAGCGATAGCGGCATTTCCTTTCAACAAGTCTTCACGGGTCATGCCAGCCTTACGGGCAGCCCCTCCTGAGTTCACAATATATTTGGCACCTGTCAGCGCTTTTTTTATATCGGAAGTAAATGTAATGTTAACGCCCTCGAAACCGCAATGGAACAACTCTTCAGCCACCCCTTCCAAACCAGGAGCGTACGGGTCATACAAACAAATATTAGAAGTAAGTCCCATCATGATGGCTGTCTGAGCCATATTCGAACCAATCATACCTGCTGCCCCTACGATCGTGAGCTTTTCGTCTGTCAATGTTTTCATATTGTATTGTTTTTTAATGATATGTTTTCTATTAAAACATTTCCGGCTACTATAAAGTTCGCTTGCAAACTTTATTTTTCCTTTTATTTGCAAAGGTAAAAGATTTCCATACCCCTTGTACATCATTAATTCCTATCACCCATAAGCAAAAGTTATAACTTTAGCCCGTCATGACAGACAGAATATAATTTGTATCTTTGCAGTCATGAGAACATTCAGACCGGAGGCATGGTTGCCTACAACAAAGAAAGAAGTTGAAGCCCGCGAATGGGACTATATAGATGTGATACTTTTCAGCGGTGACGCATATGTGGACCATCCTTCATTCGGAGCCGCCGTCATCGGGCGGACACTCGAAGCGATGGGACTGCGTGTAGCAATCGTTCCGCAACCGGACTGGCGTGGAGACTACCGGGATTTCAAGAAGTTAGGAGTCCCTCGCCTGTTCTTCGGAGTTTCTGCCGGAGCGATGGATTCGATGATCAATCACTATACGGCCAACAAACGCCTACGCAGCGACGACGCTTATACTCCGGACCGTCGTACCGGCATGCGCCCCGATTATCCAAGTATCGTTTACACAAAGATATTAAAGGAAATCTATCCGGATATCCCTGTCGTACTGGGAGGTATAGAGGCATCCCTGCGCCGGGTCACCCATTATGATTACTGGCAGGACAAACTGCTCCCCGGAATCCTGAAAGATAGCCCGGCAGATTTGTTAATATACGGCATGGGGGAACTTCCCCTGAAAGAACTGGTCAGCCGATTACAAGCAGGCATTCCTTTCCATGAGATTAAAGATATACGGCAAACGGCTTATTTGGCGGATACGGTAGAACCGCTACCAGAAGATATCAACCTCTTTTCCCATGAAGAATGCCTACACGACAAACTGAAACAGGCCAAGAACTTCAAACACATAGAGGAAGAATCCAACAAACAGCAGGCTTCCCGCATCCTGCAAAAGGTAGGCAAACAGACGATAGTCGTCAATCCCCCTTTCCCACCTATGACGGAAGAAGAAATAGATGCGTCGTTCGACCTGCCCTACACCCGCCTGCCCCATCCTAAATACAAAGGGAAGACGATACCAGCTTTCGAGATGATCAAGTTCTCGGTAAACATCCACCGGGGGTGTTTCGGAGGCTGTGCTTTCTGCACCATCTCGGCGCATCAGGGAAAGTTCATCGCCTCACGAAGTAAAGAGTCCATATTGAAAGAAGTTAAGGAGATCACCCAAATGCCGGACTTCAAAGGATATCTGAGCGACCTGGGCGGCCCTTCGGCCAATATGTACCGGATGAAAGGGAAGAATCCGGATATCTGCGCCCAGTGCAAGAAACCTTCTTGCATCTCCCCTGTCATCTGCAAAAACCTGAATGCAGATCATACGCCGTTGTTAGATATATACAAAGAAGTGGACAGCATGCCGGAAATCAAACGTTCGTTTATCGGTAGCGGCATTCGCTATGACCTGCTCTTGCACCGGTATGCGGATGACAATCTGAACAAGGCAGCCCATACCTATATGGAGGAACTGATAGCTCGCCATGTCTCCGGCCGTCTCAAAGTCGCACCCGAACATACGGAAGACAATGTCCTGAAGATGATGCGCAAACCTTCATTCGAGCTTTTCGGGCAATTCAAAAAGATATTCGACCGTGTAAACAAACAACACGGATTGAACCAGCAATTAATCCCTTATTTCATATCCAGCCATCCCGGTTGTACCGAGACGGACATGGCAAACTTGGCTATCCAGACCAAGAAGCTGCATTTCCAGCTCGAACAGGTACAGGATTTCACCCCCACCCCTATGACCCTGGCAACGGAGATGTACTATACTGGCTATCATCCCTATACATTGGAAAAGGTATATACGGCCCGCACGAAAGAACAAAAACTGGCACAACGTCAATTCTTTTTCTGGTACAAGCCGGAATTCCGCCGCCAGATAACACAAGCATTGCAACGAATCGGGAAAAAGGATTTAATAGGCAAGTTGTTTGGGAGGTAAGTCGCCAAGCAAGCAATAATAAGCATAAAGAGCCGGGTATGCAGATGACACGGAAAGAACGGATAAACATTCCGTCCTATCCGCGTCTTGGCTCTTTTCCCTAAATACAACTTATTCCTTTACGGCAATCACTTCAATCTCCACCAGACCGTTCTTCGGCAAAGTCTTGACTGCAACGGCGGAACGGGCCGGAAAAGTTCCTTCGAACTGAGATGCATACACTTCGTTCATAGCTACGAAGTCACTCATATCAGCCAGGAATACGGTTGTCTTTACGACATCGTTGATGCTAAGACCGGCTTCTTCCAGAATTGCATGTACATTCTTGAATGCCTGTACGGTCTGTTCTTTCACTCCCCCTTCCACGAAATTGCCTGTTGCGGGGTCAAGACCCAACTGGCCGGAAGCAAACAGCATATTTCCTACTTGCACAGCCTGACTATACGGACCGATAGCGGCAGGTGCATTTTTTGTTGCGATAACTTTCTTCATTGTTTCTTTATTTTAATAACGTTATTGTGCTTGTTCATTCATCCGCTGGCGAACCACTTCATAGATCAGGATGGAAGAGGCGACCGATACGTTCAGCGAACCGATCGTACCGAACTGCGGGATCTTCACCATGCTGTCGCAGATACGAAGATTATCCATCGAAACTCCCGTATCTTCGGCTCCCATCACGATCGCCACAGGTCCGTCATATTTGATAGCCGTATAATTCTCATAGGCTTTTTCACTGGCTGCATAGACTTTTACTCCTGACGCCTGTAAGAAACGGATGGCCTCCGTAATGCTTTTTTCCTTGCAGACAGGCAATACATGGAGTGCACCGGCCGAGGTCTTAATCGCATCGGCATTCACCGTTACGCTGCCCTTTGAAGGAATCACGATCGCATCCACACCGGCACATTCGCAGGTACGAGCAATCGCACCGAAGTTACGGACATCCGTAACCCCATCCAACAACACGATAAACGGATTCTTTCCCTGTTCATACACAAACGGAATAATATTCTCCAGCCGCTCGTACGTGATAGCCGGGATAAAGGCTATTACCCCCTGATGATTCTTACGTGTCAAACGGTCGAGACGTTCGGCTGGCACACGTTGTACAGGTATGTCACGTCCTTTCAGAACTTCAAACAATTCACGAGACAAGTCTCCCTGCAGTTCACGTTTCACCAATATTTTATCAATCTCCTTATCGGCCTGGATTGCCTCGATCACGGCACGGATGCCGAACACCATTTCGTTTTCTTTCATTATTCTATATCTTTTCCATTTTCATCACCGGACTATTTCGATTTTTCCCGGCTTTATGCGGACAAAGATACAAAAGATTTACGCTTTTATTATATACTCTCGTATATATTAGCTATTGCTTTTCAGCTTATGCCGTGACGATGAATAAGCCCGGATCAAGAATAAAATACCAGTAATAATCAAAGCAGATGAAAGTCCGGTATAAAATACCGAAATAAAAGAGTTGGGAAGCAATTGGAAATGACGGATCGTAACACCGAAAGTAATCATAAAGATCATCACGATCCAGCCTTTCACATCAAAAAATGAAAAAGGACAGTTCTTTTCCCCTTTCTGGGAAATCCGCTCGGAATGTTTAACAAACAAACGGCGAAAGACAAACTGGAAGAAAAGCAGGAAAACAACAATTGCCTCTCCGACTTTAAACAGCCAGTAATGGGCATCGTTCAACCACGTGATGATGCCGATCCTTAAGATATTGATGCCAGCTATGATCCAAACGCATCCGGCTATCAAAAGCAGGGTGCGCCGGTTTACTCTAAATTCCATTATCAGATACTTTTCTCTATGCTCCGCCTGTCACTCGTACGTTGGCGGCTATTCGTGCGATCCTTGTCGGAGCGTTTGTCCTTATCGTAATGCCTGTCTTTATCCCGATCCGGACGTTTCTTCTCATATTTGTCCTTATCGTGCTTATTCTTGTGATGATCGGAACCGGGACGGCCTCCCTGATGGCTCGGACGATCGTATTTGCCGGGCTTCCACTGCCCATTGTCATGATGTGGACGGCCATTGTTATGATGTGGTTGAGGACGATCATATTTACCGGGATACCATTTGCCGTCGTCGAAACGGTCAAACCATCTATTGTTTGTATATTCCCATTGGCAATGCCAATAATGATCTTCATAACGATGGCACGCATTGGACGGACGGTAGTGCGGATAATGCGGATTATTGTACCAACCTCTCCAGTCATGGATGCGTGTCGGTGCCTCACGGACGAAACGCACATACAAACGAAACTGCGAAGGCGAAAGGATACGCTGTAATTTCCGGTCCCGTTCCATACGCAACTTATATATCTTCCGGGCAGACTGATCCCAATAGCGATAATGCTTGCGTGCTTCACGCTCGATCTTCTCTCCGTACCGATGAATGATCTTATGATACTCGGCAGCTTGACGGTTCGTCATGCGGATTGCCTGTTCCATCCAGAGGCAGTTCTGGCAATGGGGTTCATTCCATCCGAAACTGATCCAAAATTGTGCATATCCCTGCAAGCTGCAAAAAAGGATCGCTATTAATAGAATACTCAATTTCTTCATGTCTCTCAATTTTAAATTAGCATTTACACTATGTTGCTATTATGACCGGATCACGATGAAAAGGTTTAAATCTTTGATTTCAACAGCTCTTTCGCATTTGCAATAGAAGCACTGGTCAACGAAGCACCGCTCAGCATACGCGCAATCTCTTTTACACGCTCTTCTTTATTCATTTTCCTGATACGGGTTACGGTCCTTTCATCCGTATCCTCCTTATAAACAAAATAATGGTCTTTCCCTTTTGCTGCGATCTGGGGGAGATGGGTAATGGCAAAAACCTGCATCTTCGTACCTAGTTCCTGCATGATATCCCCCATTTTATCGGCTATATCCCCGGAAACCCCCGTATCCACTTCATCAAAGATAATGGCAGGCAACGCCGTAAATCCGGCAATCATCGCCTTGATACATAACATCAGGCGGGAGATTTCGCCTCCGGATGCCGTCTGGGCCACCGGTTGCAGTTCCGCACTCTTATTGGCGGAAAACATAAACCGGATTTCATCCATTCCATCGCTTTCCGGTTCCTGTTTAGGTACGAAATCGATCGCAAATCGCGTATTCGGCATGCCTAACGGGACAACCATTTCTACCAATTGGGAAGCGATGGCTTTCGAGGCGATCTTACGCTGCTCGCTCAATACGGCTGCCTGTTGAAGCAGTTCCTGGTGAGAGACTTCCAACTGCTTTTTCAACGATTCGATCTGTTCATCAAAAGAATCGATCTCCTTCAGCTGCTTATTATATTTATCCAGCAACTCCATCAGCTCTTCGACTTTGGAAACCCGGTGTTTCTGTTCCAAGGTGTATAACGTATTAAGACGTTCGTTCACCCAATCCAAGCGCTCAGGATTAAATTCTATGTCCTCCTTCAGGACTTCCGTTTCGGAAGCCAGGTCGTTCATATCGATATAGGCAGAACGCAGACGCTCGGCTATTTCTTTCGCTTTCGGATAATAACGTTCCAGACTGTCTGCGGTGGAAAGGGCCTCTTTTATCAGTTGGACAGCTCCTTGTTCCTCCCCGTCCAGCAATCGGGTTATCTTATAAAGAGAACCTTTTATCTCTTCGGCATGGGAAAGGGTTTCCAGCTCCTGTTCCAGTTCTTCCTGTTCACCGGCAACCAAACCGGCATCGGCCAACTGCTCCAACTGAAAACGTACATAGTCTTCCTCCTGCTTGGTCTGGAGAGCCTTTTCGGTCAACTCTTTCAGTTCCTTTTTCAGAGACAGGTATCGGCTGTATTCCTTTCGGTAAAGAATCAACAGGATATCGTTTTCGGCCATTACATCGATTACTTTCAGCTGAAACCGGTTATCTCCCAACAAAAGATTCTGGTGCTGCGAATGGATATCGATCAGCCGGCTTCCCAGTTCCTTCACTACAGAAAGCGGGACAGGCGAATCGTTTACAAAAGCACGGGATTTACCTGATGCAAACAATTCCCGGCGAAGAATGCAAATCTCCGCATCATACTCCAAGTCATTCGTAAGAAAAAATTCTTCCAATTTATATCGGGAGACATCAAAGACTGCTTCTATCACACACTTTTCAGAACCGTTCTTAATGCTCTTTCCATCCGCACGCTGTCCCAAGACCAGGGATAGGGCCCCCAATATAATAGACTTTCCTGCACCCGTCTCGCCGGTTATCACAGAAAAACCTTTATCAAACTTAATGTCCAAGCTGTCTATCAGAACAAAGTTCCGTATAAATAAAGACTTCAGCATAGCTATTCCAGATTACTTTTTAAGCGATTCCATACGCGTCGTGAGAGCAGGATACAAATTGGACAACATTTTATAACCTTCCTGCTTTTCCTGTGTAGTTGCTTTCGAATAGATCAAAACGACTTCATCCAGTTTGGAATCAGCGAACATCTGAAGCAACGGAGATGTCGGCCGGGCACTTTTCACCTGTTCCAGAACCGGAAGCAGACCGATTATAGTCGTACGTCCACGATCCGGATTTGCAGCCATTTCATCGAGCCCCTTACGATGATAATTATACCACATGTCCCGGAACAATTCCGAAGTATTGTCCGTCAGAGCCGTTGCCAAAGCATGGCGGTTACGGTCGTTTTCAAAAGCTTTCCATCCTGTCCATGTAGGTTGCGCCTGTGCCAAGCTCACAATCTGCATGGCCTGTTCGAAGAAAGCAGTGCCACCTTTCGGAGAAAAACTGTCGAAATCCAGTCCGAGGATCGTATAGATATAAAAAACAACCGTTGCAATCAGATTGCTGTTCAATGTATTTTCCGTATATTCCAACGGTTCGAATTCGGTATAGTCGAAAGAGAGTTCCGTGTCACGATAATTCAGCAAGGTAGTCGTATAGCTGGAATTATATACCGGACGGCGGGCCTGCACCTGTATCTCGCCTTTAAAACTATTGTCCGATACCATTTCGTTGATGATGAGAGTCATGGAACAGTCGATACGTTCGTTCATGGCAAAAGTAGCATCCGTCCACTTTTTGTTATTGACGAAATCATTCAATGCATCCTGCAAGGTTTTGAATACCTGTTTATTCGTACTCTGTACCTTATCACTGTTTATAGTGATGCGGGCATTCAACTCCTGCGCCTTACCTATAAAGGGAGCAGCTCCCAACAAGCATATGCATAACAATTTCTTAATCATTCTCATTTTAATAATGTTGCCAATTTATTTACAATATCAACGGCCACCTCCTGTTTGCTCTTCAACGGATAAGCAATCGTCTCGCCTTCCTTGTCGATGATCGTGATCTTATTCGTGTCGCAACGGAAACCGGCACCTGCATCCTTTAAAGAATTCAACACGATAAAATCGAGGTTTTTCCGCTTCATCTTTCCTTCCGCATGGGCCATTTCATCATTTGTTTCCAATGCGAAACCTGCCAAGATCTGTTTTTCACGCTTGATCGCCCCTAACGAGGCTGCGATGTCCTTATTCGGAACCAGACGGAGCGACATTTCTCCTTTCGTTTCCCTCTTGATCTTTTCGCTTGCCTGCTCATCCGGACGATAATCCGCCACAGCGGCACAAAGAATACCGGCATCCGCCTCCGGAAAAGCAGTTATGGCCGCCTGATACATCTCTTCGGCCGACTCGACATCGATCCGTTTGATATTCGGATGAACTACCGTCAAAGACACCGGTCCTGCGATCAATGTCACTTCCGCTCCCTGCTCCGCACACGCTTCCGCCAATGCAAACCCCATCTTTCCAGAAGAATAGTTACCTATAAAACGCACAGGATCTATCTTTTCATATGTCGGACCGGCTGTTATTACAATCTTTTTTTTTTCAAGTCGGGTTTGGGAAGCGAAGAAATTTTCCAGGACCGCCACGATCTTATCAGGTTCTTCCATACGCCCCTTACCCACCAGATGACTGGCAAGTTCCCCTTCGGCAGGTTCGATAATACGGTTGCCGAACAAACGGAGCCGGTCTAAGTTCTGCCTTGTGGAAGGATGTGCGAACATATCCAAATCCATCGCCGGAGCGACAAAAACCGGAGCTTTGCATGACAAGTATGTCGTGACCAACATATTGTCAGCAATGCCATTCGCCATCTTTCCGATCGTCGAAGCAGTAGCCGGTGCTACCAGCATGGCATCAGCCCAGAGACCAAGATCGACATGGCTGTTCCACGTGCCGTCGCGATTCGAGAAAAACTCGCTGATCACCGGATGGCTGCTCAACGTGGATAATGTAAGCGGCGTAATGAATTCCTTTCCCGCAGGGGTAATGACAACTTGCACCTCCGCCCCTTTCTTCACGAGGGCACGGATAATATAGGCGGCTTTATAGGCAGCGATGCTCCCTGTTATCCCCAATATGATATGTTTACCTTTCAGCATTTTATTCGATATGTAGTACCCCTCTTTTAAAACATAAGTGTTTTGATTTTAAAACATAGGTGTTTTGAAAACGAAACATATATGTTTTGAAAGAGAAGTTCCTTGTTCCATGTTTTATTACAAGCGTAACGCCATTATCTCACGCGCCACACGGCTATCTATATTGTGATGTTCACCCAATTTCCACCCCTGTTTGTCCACAGGAGCGGCAAGGGCATCCAAATCCTTTTCTGCAATGCCACATTCACCGAGGCGCGTTTTCAGTCCCATCCGGCGGAAGAAATCCTCGCAGGAGACGATTGCCTTACGCGCCCTTTCCTCTTCCGTTCCATCCGTAATACCAAAAACAACTTCCCCCATACGAGCCAGTTTGACCTGCTTCTCCTTAAACATATAGGTCATGACACCCGGCAAGAGAATCGCCAGTGTTTGTGCATGATCCAGGCCGAACTGCGCCGTTAGCGCGTACCCCATGCGGTGGGAAGACCAGTCCTGCGGAACCCCCTGCCCGATCCAGACATTCAACGCATTGGTTGCCGCCCACATCAGGTTGGCACGAATATCATAATCGTTCGGATTGTCCAAAACCTTCAACCCCTCTTCATGAATGACACGCATCAGTCCTTCCGAGAAGGCATCCTGCACTTTTGCATTGACCGGATAAGTCAAATACTGCTCCACTACATGGATAAAAGAGTCGACCACCCCGTTTGCCACCTGACGCGCAGGGAGCGAATAGGTCACTTCCGGGTCCAGTACGGAGAATTTCGGGAATACCAGCGGACTGGCGAAATTCAGTTTCTCACAAGTCGATACACGGGAGATGACCGAACGTTCGTTCATCTCCGAACCGGTCGCGGCCAATGTAAGCACCGTACCCAAAGGCAGGGCATTCTTTATCTCGCCGCCTTTCGAAAAGATATCCCACGGATCGCCTTCGAAACCGACAGATACCGCGATGAACTTCGTAGCGTCGATCACCGAACCTCCGCCTACAGCCAACAAAAAATCGATCTTCTTCTCTTTGACGACCTCCACGGCCTTCATGCAGGTTTCGTAATGCGGATTTGCTTCGATTCCCGGAAACTCGGTCACTTCAAATCCTTCCAACGCCTTCGTCACCTGGCCGTAGATGCCGTTTTTCTTTATGCTACCGCCGCCATACACCATCAGCACTTTACTTCCTGCCGGGACCAAAGCGGACAAACGGGCTATGGAACCTTTGCCGAAAACAACCTTTACAGGGTTACAAAACTCAAAATTATTCATGGTCCTTATTTCGAATTAAAACCTCTCAATTTTATCTCAGTCAGTATTTTCTTGGTGTTCAGAGGGAAATCACCATTCATAATCCAGGAATAATATCCGGGATCGTTCTTCAGTACTTCCTCAACCAGGCGGCCTTTATATTTACCGAAGTTTATCACTTCTTCCCCTTTGTCGTTATATACCATACGTCCGGCAAAGTCCACATTATTCGTATAGCTCGAATATTGGGAAAGGAAATTAATGTCATTCTGCAACTCCGGATACCGGTCCAACTGCGCTTTCAACACTTCATAAGTCGCCATCGTATCGGCCTCCGCCGTATGGGCGTTTTCAAGGCTCTTGTCACAATAGAACTTATAAGCGGCCGCAAGCGTACGCTGTTCCATCTTATGAAAAATGGTCTGTACGTCTACAAACTTGCGTTTGTTCAAATCAATATCGACACCTGCACGCAGAAATTCTTCTGCCAACAAAGGGATATCAAAGCGATTGGAATTATATCCTGCCAAATCACACCCCTCTATCTGGGCTGCCAACGATTTGGCTATTTCTTTAAAGGTAGGACAGTCTTTTACGTCTTCGTCGGTGATGCCGTGAATAGCGGTCGACTCCGGTGGAATGGGCATTTCCGGATTGATCCGTCTCGTTTTAGATTCTTCTTTTCCATTCGGGTAAACCTTGACAAAAGAGATTTCCACGATACGGTCTTTGACAATATTAATACCCGTCGTCTCCAAGTCGAAGAAGACTAACGGATTTTTCAGGTTTAACTGCATTTCTTATATTTTAATCATTCAACATCATAGGCATCAGCAGCATCAGCAAATCCTCGTTTTCTTCGTTTTCAGAAGGGACGATCAGACCGGCACGCGAAGGATCAGCCAATTCGAGTATCACCTCTTCCGAATTGATGTTGCTCAGTATTTCAATCAGATAAGTTGCCTTGAAACCGATGCTTAATTCGGTTCCGTCAAAACTGCAAACAATTTTCTCTTCTGCGGAAGTAGAAAAATCGATGTCCTGTGCGGAAACAAGCATTTCGTTCTCCTTCAGCTGCAACTTGACAAGGCTGCTGGCCGGATTGGAGAAAACGGAAACACGCTTCAAGGCATTCAGGAAAGAGATACGGTCGATTGTCACCTTGAAAGGATTTTCCTGCGGGATCACACTGTTGTAATTCGGATAACGACCTTCGATCAGGCGGCATACCATTTCGAAATTAACACAGTTGATATAGGCATTGTTATCATCAAACTTGATGCTGACCATCTCCCCTTCCTTTGATAAAAGGCCTTTCAACAGGTTCGCGGGCTTCTTCGGCAAGATGAAAGAAGCTCTTTCCGGTGATTTTACCGAAAGATTGCGCAGACGCACCAGCTTATGACCGTCGGAAGCCACGAATGTCAAATCGTCCGTGTGAATATCGAAATAGATACCGTTCATTACCGGACGGAGCTCGTCGTCAGCCGTTGCAAACAACGAACGGCTGATACCGTTCAACAACATCTGCGCGTCCATCATGATAGAGATTGCATTCTCATTCAGAGGTTTCTGCTGCGGGTATGTATCTCCCTTCTGTCCGATAAAATTATATTTACCATTCTGGAAATGGATAAAGATTTCCAGGTTATCGTCGTTAATATCAAAAGTCAGCGGCTGTTCGGGCAACTCCTTCAACGGGTCGAGCAAGATTTTTGCCGAAACCGCGAAAAGTCCGCTTCCTTGTGCATTCATCACGTCAACGGATGTAACCAGACGTGTTTCAGCATCCGAAGCTGTTATAGTAAGTTTATTACCTTCCAGGTTGAAAAGGAAACTGTCCAGGATCGGTAATGAATTCTTAGAAGCAATAACTTTGCTAATAGATTGCAAACGTGATAACAGCGCTGTGCTGGATACATCAAATCTCATGGTTCTTAATTATTAATTTGTTTCTATTTATTATTTATCAACGTGTTGTAGGTTCGATTCACAGACTGCTCCCAATCGGACAGCTGCAGATTCGCCCACACAAAAGTATGAAAATATTCCATATAACCACCCGAATGAAGACAAAAAAAGAGGTCCTTCCCGCTATGGAAAAGGACCTCTCTTCGTATCTTGATATTACGCTCCGTTATTTAGCGAAATAATCTTTAACAGCTTCGTTAGGAATCATTTCTTCCTGGAAGATGTAAGCACCAGTCTTCGGGGACTTAACCATCTTGATTACTTTAGAGTAGGTACGACCGTCACCTTTCTTAAATGTTGCAACCGCTTTTTTTGCCATTGTTTAATCTCCTCTTACTTAATTTCTTTGTGTAACGTCATCTTCTTCAGGATAGGATTATACTTCATCAGCTCCAATCTCTGAGTTGTATTCTTTCTGTTCTTTGTTGTAATATAACGAGATGTACCCGGCATACCACTGTCTTTGTGCTCGGTGCATTCAAGAATCACCTGAACTCTGTTACCTTTTGCTTTCTTTGCCATTTCTTATTTCCTCCTCAAATTAAGCGTTTAAATAACCTTTTTCAGCAGCTTTCTTAATTGCTGCATCCAAACCAAGTTTATTGATAGTACGCAAGCCAGCGGCTGAAATATTCAGGCTAACCCAACAATCCTGTTCTACCCAGTAGAACTTTTTAGTAAACAGGTTCACATCAAACTTACGTTTCGTTCTTCTCTTAGAGTGAGAAACGTTGTTGCCAACCATTGCTTTTTTTCCGGTAATTTGACAAATTTTCGACATTGCTAATTTTACTTTTTAATATTACGAAATTAAGTCAACTCCTGCTATGTGTCTTCCCTTTTTGAACTGCATCACGAACAAAAACAAAGATTCTAATAGAGTTTCTCTTCTTTTACGGGGCACAAAGGTACAAATTATTTTGATTCACACACAAGAAATCTACAAATAAATCAACACTTTCTGCTATTTTTCCTTAATTTATTCTGTATAAAGGCATCAAGACCCGCTGCCGCATAGATTGTTATCGCAAACAAATAAGGATAATGATAACGGGAAGTGATCACGAACAAAACCGTTACTGCTGTGCCTAAAACAGGGATCAGAAGATAGATATTCCGCTCTCGTAACAGATCGCGCCGGTTCGTCCAAACGTAATAAAAGAATAGTAAAAGCACCGTGTAATAGACAATGCTTTTCAACGCCAGGGAAACGATTAACTCCATCATCTTCATATTATTACCCTCCACCTTTGAAAGAACTACTCTAAATCCCATATCCGGCTTTACACGCTCCGTCCAGGTATCTTCACAATACAAAGCAGCCAACTTGAAGGGCAGTTGGGAAACATACTTAAACGGATGCTCCGATATCCAGCGGACTGACGCACGCTTCAGCAGGCTGTCCCGCTCCATGTAGGTATAATCTCCGGGAGGAAGGCAAATATAATTGTCCGGATCATCGAAGCCGTTAAAATTGACTAAACCGTTTGCTTCATCAAAAGAACTCATCGCTAAGTTATAGCCTCCGGACACCGCTTGATAGACAAAATGGCCGGTTCTCTCCTTCGCACTTCGCCCGATCAGGAAAACAGTCAAGACAAGCGGCAAGGCCAATGCTGCATAAGACTGCCACCGGCGCTTTTGCACGATGAAAAGGAGCAAAATCACGAATAAAAAGACAATTGCCAGAGGACGGAACCAGTTAGCCACAGCGATCAGCACGCCGGCGACAGCCACAGGAAACAGCCGGCGAACGTTGCATAGCAGCAGGGCTGTCAATAGTAGGAAAGTAAAAGGCAAATCAGTCAATACAGCTATCGGAGCATATAAGTTCGAAAAAATCAACATATATAAAATAGCAGCGTAATACCCCGTTTTATTCGAAAACATCCGTCCGGCCAACTTCCGTATTTCAAATACCATTGCAATATTCATCAATAAATTCAGCAACCGGACAAAGGAGAAAGATCCGCAAAGATGATAGATCCCGATCAAAAGGTTTACATACCCCGGACCGAAAATAAAATCCTCATATTGGTTATGCACGTCCGGATACCAAGTGCCCCTCGCGATGCATTCCGAAGCCAGTTTCACATAAGCTTGGGCATCATCGTGGTTGGGCATATCCCAGTATTTTATTACCAGGCAAACCTGCAGGATCACCCATATGACAAACATGATCCGAAAAACGACCGGTATTTTTTTCCCTATCATTTCTTTTGCTCTTTTTGGGAGACAAAGATACAGCCTTTTCACCGATAATCCGCCCGTGATAAATTAATTCTATCTGTTCATTCGAGAAACAACGGGACGTATTTGCAACAAAATCAAACTCGGGATGGTTTCATTTTTAAAGAAACATAAAATAAAAACGCATTTAATATGACACGAGATTTTAAAGAAGCATTGAGACACCGCAGAACTTATTACCACATCACGAACAGTTCTCCGATATCAGACGAACAGATCAAAGAAATCATAGACTTCGCAGTCATGAACGTCCCTTCTGCCTTCAACTCGCAATCTACCCGCATCGTATTGCTGTTAGGCAAGAATCATAAAAAGCTTTGGGAGATAACGAAAGAGACATTGAAGAGACTTGTTTCAGCGGAAGTCTTCAAAGGGACGGAAGCTAAAATAGACGGAAGTCTGGCTGCCGGCTACGGAACGATCCTGTTCTTCGAAGACAAAGCGGTAGTTGAACAGCTGCAAGACTCCTTCCCTACTTATTACGACAAATTTCCGGTTTGGGCACAGCAAACATCTGCCATGCACCAGCTGGCGATCTGGACAATGTTGGAAGATGCCGGCTTAGGCGTGTCCCTTCAACATTATAATCCGCTGATCGACGAAACGGTATATGCGGAATGGAAACTCGACCCGAAATGGGAACTGGTGGCACAGATGCCTTTCGGAACGCCAACGGAAGGACCCGGACCGAAAGAGATCAAACCGTTAGACAAAAGAGTCCTGGTTTTCAAGTAAAAGAGCACAAGCATGAATTACGATATTGCAATCATAGGAGGAGGACCGGCCGGCTATACCGCAGCCGAACGGGCAGCCGAAGGAGGCCTGAAAACCGTCCTCTTTGAAAAGAACGCCATTGGAGGCGTCTGCCTGAACGAAGGCTGTATTCCCACAAAAACGTTATTATACTCCGCCAAGATATTGGACAGTTTCAAAACATCCTCCAAATACGGCATTTCACCGGAAGGGGCGCCGTCTTTCGACATGGACAAGATCATCGGGCGCAAGAACCGGACGGTCAAAAAGCTGACATCCGGCGTGAAGATGCGACTCACTTCGAGCGGGATCACGATCGTCGAGGGTACTGCCGTGTTGAACGGGGAAACGGACGGAAGGATCCGCTTAGACTGCGGAAACGACCTTTTCACCGTCAAAAATGTCCTCCTCTGTACCGGCTCCGAAACGGTAATCCCTCCAATCAAGGGACTTTCGGATACAGATTACTGGACTTCGCGGGAAGCGCTCGACAGCAAAGAACTTCCCAAAGAACTTGCCATCATAGGCGGCGGTGTCATCGGGATCGAGTTCGCCTCTTTCTTTACCAGCATGGGAGTAAAAGTAAAGGTGATCGAGATGATGCCGGAAATACTCGGCGCGATGGACAAAGAGGCTTCCACCATGCTCCGGAGCGAATACGCCAAGAAAGGGGTGGAATTTCATCTGAACACAAAAGTGACCGAAGTCAACCCGAAAGAGGTCATTGTCGAAAAAGACGGCAAGACGAATGCGATCCCCGCAGACAAAATCCTGGTCAGCGTAGGCCGCCGGGCAATTACCAAAAATTTAGGCCTGGAAAGCCTTTCCATCGAGACGGACCGGCGGGGTGTCCGGGTGAACGAATATATGCAGACCTCCCATCCGCACGTGTATGCAGCCGGCGACATCACAGGATTCTCGCAACTAGCCCATACGGCCTATCGGGAAGGTGAGGTTGCTGTCAACCATATCCTGGGGAATGAGGAACGGATGGACTACAGGGCTATTCCCGCCGTCGTCTACACCAATCCGGAAGTGGCCGGTGTCGGCAAGACGGAAGAGGAATTGAAGGCAAGTGGAGAATATTACAACCTTGTCAAGATACCGATGACCTATTCCGGCCGCTTTGTCGCCGAAAACGAAACCGGCAACGGGCTATGCAAGCTCCTGACAAACGTGAACGGCCAGATCATCGGTTGCCATCTGGTGGGAAATCCGGCATCGGAGATCATCGTCATTGCTGGTATCGCCGTCGAGCACGGTTATACGGTCGATGAATTCAAGAAAACCGTATTTCCCCATCCGACTGTCGGAGAGGCGATACATGAAAGTCTCTACCTCTGATAATGCTTTATATCAACAATCCATACACGGATGCCTGGTTCAACCTGGCTGCCGAGGAGTATCTGCTCAAGAACTTTTCGGACGACATCTTCATGTTGTGGCAGAACGAACCGTCCGTCATCATCGGTAAGCACCAGAACGTATGGGACGAGATAAACCGAAACTATATTCAGGAGAAGCATATCAAAGTCGTACGCCGTTATTCCGGTGGCGGAGCCGTCTATCACGATTCCGGCAACCTGAATATCACTTTTATACAAAACAGCAAGGAACTCACATCCGGCACATTCACAGCCCGGCTGATCGCCTTTCTTGCCACATTCGGCATCCGGGCAGAGGCTGACGAACGGCAGGCACTCACGATCGACGGGTTGAAAATATCGGGCAGTGCGCAATCCATCCACAAAGGGAGGATCTTGCACCACGCCACCCTCCTTTTCTCCACCGACCTGTATCGCCTGACGACCGCCCTCAAAAGTACAGAACGGAGACCGGAAAGAAAAGAAATGAAGCCCGCTCCTTTTTATGTCAAATCCGTAAGAAGCCCGGTCACCAACATATGCACCTATACCCGTAAAGCGGTATCTATCGGAGAATTCAGAGACGCACTCCTGAACTATTTTACAGAAAACAAGACGGACACCCGTCCCTATTCATTCACTGAAGACGATTTGAACGCCATCCGGTCCCTACGTGACAACAAATACGCGACGTCGGCCTGGAACTTCAATATCAGAACATAAAATACACATTTAAACTATGTCGACATTTGAAATAAAAATGCCCAAACTGGGCGAAAGCATCACGGAAGGGACGATTGTCTCCTGGTCCGTCAAAGTAGGCGACGCTGTTCAAGAAGACGATGTCCTCTTTGAAGTGAGCACCGCCAAAGTCAGTGCGGAAATACCCTCTCCGGTTGCAGGAAAGGTGCTCGAACTGCTGTTTTCCGAAGGCGATACGGTGGCCGTCGGTACAACCGTCGCCCTGATCCAGCTGGAAGGCGAAGAGGGAGAAGCACCCGAAAGTACCACTCCTGCCGCAGCTAAAAGCGACGAAAGCACAATGGTACAGTCTGTACCGGCAGAACCCGCCCAGCCCGTCAAATCATCCAAGGAAGAAGACGGAAGATGGTATTCTCCCATCGTGCTGAAATTAGCACAGGAAGCCAAAATATCGCAAGCCGAACTGGACGCGATTCCGGGAACCGGCTATGAAGGACGACTCAGTAAAAAAGATATTAAAGATTATATCACGACCAAGAAAAGTGGCATCACCCCACAAAGTGATACCGAAAACTTGCGTCAACCGTCGACGCAGCCCACCATCTCCGATCGACGTAACCCACCATCTCCGGTCGATGGTGTCCACCATCACCAACCGACGCAGCCCACCATCTCCGATCGACGCAACCCGGCATCTGTTACCGAAGACGAAACGGTCGAAATGGACCGCGTTGCCCGTATCATATCAGACCATATGGTCATGTCGAAAAAAGTGTCTCCGCACGTTACAACTGTTGTCGAAGCCGACGTCACCCGTCTGGTAAAATGGCGCAACCGCACGAAAGACGCATTTTTCAAACGTGAAGGTGTAGCACTCACTTTCATGCCTGCCATAGCGGAAGCTACAGCAAAGGCACTGGCTGAATTCCCGCACGTGAACGCTTCGGTCGACGGCTACAAAGTCATTCTGAAAAAGCATATTAACCTAGGTATCGCCGTGTCGCTGCCCGACGGTAACCTGATCGTACCGGTTATTCATGATGCAGACAAGTTGAATCTGAACGGCCTTGCTGCCAACATCGACACTCTTGCCGCCAAAGCACGCACGGGTAAGCTGATGCCAGACGATATACAAGGCGGAACTTTCACGATCACCAACTTCGGTTCGTTCAAGAGCCTGTTCGGTACGCCGATCATCAACCAGCCGCAGGTAGCCATCTTAGGCGTCGGCTTCATCGAAAAGAAACCGGCCGTCGTGGAGACACCCGAAGGAGATACGATCGCAATTCGCCACAAGATGTACCTGTCCCTGTCGTACGACCACCGGATCATCAACGGTGCACTGGGTGGAGAGTTCCTGCGACGCGTAGCGGATTATCTGGAGAACTGGGATAAATGATGATTTATCTGTTACTTTTGGCTTGATCCAAAAGTAACCAAAAGATCAAGGCTTAAGCTGCTTCGCTACTTCGTTCCCTCCGTTCGCTGTCGCGTCTGAAACTCGCTTCGCTCAAACAGCAGACGCTCCGGACGGTCTCTGAGCTTTACGCTCACCAGCTTAAGCCGGAGATAGAGCCTGACGGCTCTTCAGGGATTGCCAATGCTGCCTGCTCCTTTGTGATCCCGCATCAAGTGCGGGAACAGGCTTGTCCCCGTGCCCCGCACGGGGCCGCAAAAGAACGATCAGTATCGGCAATCCCAAAAGAAAGCTCCGCTTTCTTGGAAAGGCCTAAGCGGACGGGCGTCAAGCGGAGGGTAAAGACGAAGCGTCCGGAGCCTGCCCTGTTTGAGCGAAGCGAGTTTCGCAGGCGACAGCGTAGTCTTTGCCCGGAGTAGACCGGACGGTTAAGCCTTGACTTTTTGGTTACTTTTGGGTCAAGCCAAAAGTAACATATCACAAAACAATTAAAACAACACACAAAATAATCAAGTATGAAACGATACGATATAAAAACGACCGATACCGAGACCCTCCGCAAATGGTATTACCTGATGAGTCTCGGCAGGGCGCTCGATGAAAAGGCGCCTTCTTACCTGCTCCAGTCCTTAGGCTGGTCCTATCATGCCCCTTATGCCGGGCATGACGGCATCCAGCTCGCCATCGGGCAGGTATTCCACCGGGGAGAGGATTACCTCTTTCCCTACTACCGCGATATGCTGACCGTCCTGTCTGCCGGAATGACGGCGGAAGAAATCATCCTGAACGGCATCTCGAAAGCGACCGATCCGTCCAGCGGCGGACGGCATATGTCCAACCACTTCGCCAAGCCGGAGTGGCATATCGAGAACATATCCTCGGCGACCGGGACACACGACCTGCACGCCGTAGGTGTCGCCCGTGCAATGGTTTATTACGACCATAAAGGCATTGCGATCACCTCGCACGGTGAATCCGCCACTTCCGAGGGCTACGTCTACGAAGCCATCAACGGGGCGAGCAACGAGCAGCTCCCCGTTATCTTTGTCTTGCAGGACAACGGCTACGGCATCTCCGTCCCCAAAAAGGATCAGACGGCCAACCGCAAGGTAGCCGACAACTTCTCAGGCTTCAAGAACCTGCGCATCATCCACTGCAACGGAAAAGACGTTTTCGACTCGATGAACGCCATGACCGAAGCCCGCGAACATGCGATCAATACGCATAATCCGGTGATCGTCCATGCAAATTGCGTACGCATCGGCTCCCATTCGAACTCCGACAAGCAGACTTTGTATCGCGATGAAAACGAACTTGCCTACGTGAAAGCAGCCGACCCGCTGCAAAAATTCCGCCGTATGCTGCTCCGTTACAACCGCTTGACCGAAGATGAACTGAAGCAGATAGAAGCACAGGCGAAAAAAGACCTGAGCGCAGCCAACCGCAAAGCGATGGCGGCTCCCGAACCCGATCCTGCAACGATCTTTGACTATGTCTTGCCCGAACCTTACCTGCCGCAGAAATATACAGACGGCACACACAAAGAAGAAAATGGAGAAAAGAAAACACTGGTAACCGCAATCAACGAAACACTGAAAGCAGAATTCCGCCATAACCCGAATACATTCCTGTGGGGACAGGATGTGGCCAACAAAGACAAAGGCGGCGTGTTCAACGTCACCAAAGGCATGCAACAGGAGTTCGGGCCGAAGCGTATCTTCAATGCTCCCATTGCCGAAGACTACATTGTAGGCACGGCCAACGGCATGTGCCGCTTCGACCCGAAAATACATGTCGTGGTGGAAGGAGCCGAATTTGCCGACTACTTCTGGCCGGCCATCGAGCAATATGTCGAATGTACACACGAATACTGGCGAAGCAACGGACAGTTCACCCCTAACCTGACACTCCGCCTGGCATCGGGCGGTTATATCGGCGGAGGGCTCTACCACTCGCAAACGATCGAAGGGGCGCTGACCTCCATTCCGGGAGCCCGCATCGTCTATCCTTCGTTTGCCGATGATGCGGCAGGACTGTTGCGCACCAGCATACGTTCGAAGGGCTTTACCGTCTTTCTCGAACCGAAAGCGCAATATAACTCGGTCGAAGCAGCCGGTTTTGTGCCGGAAGACTTCGAAGTTCCTTTCGGGAAAGCCCGTATCCGCCGGCCGGGCAGCGACCTGAGCATGATCACATATGGCAATACCACGCATTTCTGCCTCAGTGTCGCCGAGAGGTTGAAGAAAGAGCATAACTGGGACGTGGAAGTCATCGACATCCGCTCGCTGATCCCACTCGATACGGAAACGATCTTCGCTTCCGTGAAAAAAACCGGCAAGGTGCTGATCGTACATGAAGACAAAGTGTTCTCAGGTTTCGGAGCGGAAATAGCCGGTATCGTCGGCACGGAAATGTTCCGATACCTGGATGCTCCGATCCAACGCGTCGGTTCTACCTTTACCCCTGTCGGTTTCCATCCGGTCCTCGAAAAGGCGATCCTGCCCGGAGAAGAACGGATCTACAACGCAGCAAAAGCATTATTGGAATATTAATGAAGAGGGTATGTCAAAATCTCCTTGTCCCCGCACTTGATGCGGGGCTGCAAAAGGACAGACCTTATCAATCAGATTTTTATAGGGCCGGTTTTAATGCGATCCCGCGAGGGGCGCGGGAACAGGATAGTTTTGACACACCTTCTATAAACAACATACAAAATGAAGAAAATAGGTTTATTCTATGGTGGCACAACCGCTAAAACAGCCGTAGTCGCCTTGAAAATACAAGAAGCATTCGCAGAAAACGAAGTCATCCTGATCCCGATAGAAGGGGCGACACGCGAGGAGTTCGAATCGTTCGACAATATCATTGCCGGAACTTCCACCTGGTTCGACGGAGAACTGCCGACTTACTGGGACGAGTTCATGCCGGAAATAGAATCCATCGACATGACGGGCAAGAAAGTCGCCCTATTCGGGCTCGGAGACCAAGAACGCTATCCCGACAATTTCGTCGATGGGATCGGCATTCTGGCGGAAGCCTTTACCAAAAGCAATGCGGAACTGATCGGTTTCATGCCTGTCAACGACTACCATTTCACCCAATCACGGGCCGTCAAGGAAGGACATTTCCTGGGACTTCCCCTCGATATCGAGAATCAGTCCGAACAAACGGAGGAACGGATACTGAAATGGGTGGCGAAACTGAAAAAGGAGTTTCAATAATATTTGTATTTGTTTCTGCTCTTGGCAGGGAGCTGTGTCGAAGCAAAATTTTGCTTACTAATAGATATAATTTAGGCACGGATTTCACGGAAAACACGGAAAAAATAAATTCATCCGTGTAAATCCGTGCCTAAAAAGATTGTGATAAAGGTGTTTTCCGATTACTGCAAGCGACGAATGCCCACCGCCTTATTATACTGGGCGAGAGACGCTTTCTGCTGATACCAAGTCTGAATCAAGCTGCTATAGGACTGAATCCAGGAAAGCTGGGCGGAAAGGACATCGAGGATCGGAAGTTTTCCCTCTTTATAGCTGAACGTATTCAGGTCGAGATTTTCCTCAGCGATCTTGCAGGCTTCTTCGGCAACATCGATCTGCTTCGTGTTTTCCGTCAGGCTGGTCCAGGAATTGGCTACCTCCTGGGAAATCTGGTCGCGGGTGTAATCCATAACATATTCCTTACTGCGTAAGATAGCTTTCTGAGAATTCACCTCTTTGAAACGGGCTCCCCAACGAAACAAAGGTATCTTCAGGGAGGCGAACACGGCAGGTGTCCAAAGCTGGTCGGATCCTTTCACGTTCAACATCGGAGTGCCCCAGGTTCCCTGAAAACCGATAGCCAGTGTCGGATTATACTTTGCTTTTGACAAGTTGATCTGCCGCTTCTGGTATTCAACATTCAATCGGGAGATCGTAAAGTCCGGCCGGTTCTGCAAAGCGGCCTCTTCCCCTATGTGCATCGGCAACGGCTGCACCGTCGTGATGGCATCGGCAATCTCCACCGGTGTCATAGGAGGAACACCCATTAGCACATTCAGGTTTTGCAAGGCGATCTGATAATCTTTGTACGCAGCGCTTTTGTTCAATTCCGCTTCTTTCAAACGGGACTGTACCTGCAAGAGGTCGGTCTTACTGATCTGCCCGTCATTGAAACGGGTTGTCAGCACGTTTGCCAATTCCTGCACAATATCGACATACTGGCACATAACATCGTACATGCCTTTACGGGCAGCAGCAGACCAGTAGTTCAGGTCGGCGGCATACACGATATTATCCGTCGTCAGGTCTTCCGCCTCGGAAGCGATCTGTCCCTGTATCTGGGCGGCCTTGTAATTGTTGTAGATTTGTCCGCCGGCATAGATCGGCTGACTTACGGTAGCTCCCAAACTATAGGTGTTATGATCCATTTCGACAGCCATGCCGGGGCCGAAATCCAAATCGTACTTATTGATACGGTACTGGTAGCTGCCGGAGAAATCGACAGCCGGGAAGAAAGCGGTCTTGGCCGCCTTGATAGCATGCTGCATCGCAATACGCTCTTCCGCACTCTGTTTGATCTGGCGGCTATATTCAAGCACTTTCTGCTTGTAGTCCGCAGCCGTGACGGGCTTTTCCTGTGCTCCCACCGATAAAGCCCCCAACAGCATACAACCGATAATTATTTTATTTCTCATACTCATTATACCGATTTAATCTTAAAGAATATACAATAGGTCACCGGAAGCACGAAGATGGTCAGGATGGTCGAAACGAACAGACCTCCCATGATCGTCGCCGCCATACCGGCAAACATGGCATCGCCCAACAATGGCAACATACCCAAAATCGTTGTCCCCGATGCCATCGTCACCGGAACGATACGCGTCTTGGTTGCCTCGATCACCGCATTGACCGGCGCCAGGCCACTGTCAAGCTGCAATCCTATTTCGTCCACCAGCACGATCGCATTCTTGATATTCATACCGATCAGACCTAACAGACCTAACATGGCAAAGAAATCGAGCGACTTGCCAAACACCAGCAACCCCAATACCACACCGATGAAGATCAGAGGCAACATACACATAATCAAGACCGGCTTCCGGTAGTATTTCGGGAAGAGGAACAACAGGGTGAGATAGATCAGACCGAACATCAACGGAATATTGGCAGCAATCGCCTTGTTACCTTTATCCTGTTCAGACTGTTCGCCGAAGTATTGCAGTTTGTATCCTTCGGGAACCTGCACCTCTTGCTGGATATCCTGCCACAACTGGCTGAAAGCAGCCATCGTATTGGCTCCGCGTTTCGGCTCGCACTGCATCATCATATAACGCTGACGATTATAACGCTTCACGACACTGTACTCATAATCAAGCGAGAAGTCGTCGATCACCTGCTCCACTTTGACAGAACGCCCCTTGGCGCTGTAGACAGGCAAAGTCTTGATATCGTTCAGGTTCATCGAATCGCGATCGGCATCTTTCAGCAGGATCGGCATAAACACATCTCCTTCGCGATATTCGCCTAAAGGCACGCCATTGGTTGCCGAACGAAGCGAATAAGCCATCTGCTGACGGGTGATACCTAAACGGAGACCTTTTTCCTGCGAGTACAACGGCTTCCATACCGGAACCTTGTTTCCCCAGCTGCTGCGCACTTCCATCACCATGTCGTTCTTGCGGGCGATTTCTTGTGCACGCTGTGTCAGAGCCACCAACGTATCGATATTATCGCCAACAAACCCGATTTCAATTGCAGCATCAGGCACAGGAGACAAAGCAAACAAAGCTGAACGGGTCAAAATATCCGGATAGTTGGCGACCATATATTCATAGAACTTGTTTTCCTCGCTCTGTGCATCTTTCGCGTCCTTGGTTTCGATCAGGACATTGGCGAAGTTCGGCTTCGGACCGATAGACGAACTTGCCAGATAATAACGTACCGGCGAACCTCCCAGCGTGAACGAATAAGATTTGATCTTATCATTATTCTTGAGATACTCTTCTATCTTGATCACATTCCTTTCCACATCGTCGATCCCATACCCTTCCGGGAAGATCAGGTCGGCACGAAAATAGGGCTTGTTCATGATCGGGAAGAAGCTCTGCGGCATAATGCTCATGATGAACAAAGACAAGAACAAGGTTGCCACCACCGAAGTAAGCGTGAGATAACGACGCTTGATCAGACGTCCCAGTACTTTTTCAAACTTATGGTACAGTTTGGTGTCATAAGGATCTTTGGATTCACCTGGTTTCGCCTCCTTCAAGATAAAATTCCCGAAGGTCGTCGTTTGCGTCAAAGCCAATATCCAACTTAACCCCAAGGATACGGCAAGCACGATAAACAATGGCTTGACTATCTCGGCCACCGAAGCTGGCGCCAAATACATCGGCAAGAAAGAACAAACAGCGATAAAGGTCGCACCCAACAACGCCCACTGCGGTTTGGTGGCCCCATCGACCAACGCCTGGTAGCGTGACAGACCGCGCTTGATACCGACCTGCGCATTATCGGTCACCACAATCGCGTTATCCACCAGCATACCCATCGCAATGATGAAAGCAGCAAGAGACGTACGGTTCAGCCCGACACCCCAGATCAGCATAATCAGCAACGTTCCGCCAACCGAGAATAGCAGTGAACTACCCACCAGCATACCTGCACGCGACCCCATCACAAGGAAGATAATCACAATTACGATGAGCAACGATTCGATCAGATTCAGGATAAATCCGTTATTCGCCTCGTTGGCAATCTGGTTTTCCGGATAGATGGTTTTCAGTTCCATACCGATCGGGAAAAGCTGTTCCATCTCTTTCAAATGTTCGGCAACAGCGTCACCGACAGCCACCACATCATCTTTCGCACCCGTAGCCACACCGATACCGATGGCCCGTTTGCCATCCACACGCATCAGGTTGGAAGGCGGGTCCATATAGCCTCGTTCGATGGTTGCGATATCACCCAGGCGTACTTCGCCCCCACCCTTTGTCACGATCAGCTGGTCGCGTATATCCTCTATACTTTTATAAGTACCTTCGGCACGTACACGAAGCTGATAGGTCCCGGTCATGATCTCACCCGTATTGACCAGCAGATTCTGGGTTTGCAGGACTTGCTGAATCGAATTCGGATCGATCCCCAAGTTCGCCAGCTTGGGAACCGAGATACGCACATTCACGACCTGCGTCTGTTCCGCAAACAGATAGACCTTCTGCACACCCTGAATAGGAGTCAGCTCGGTCTTGATCTTCTGCGCCCAATCGCGCATATCGTCGTAAGTAAAACCTTCGTCGGCTGTCAGGGCGTAATAGATACCGAACACGTCCCCGAAATCATCACTCACATTAATGGCAGAGGCGCCACTCGGAAGGCGAGGCTGTATATTAGCCACCTTACGACGCAATTCGTCCCACTTGACCGGCATATAATCCGGGGCCAAAGTCGGCTGCAACTCGATCGAGATCTTCGACATGCCGAAATAAGATTCAGACTTGATCTGAAAAACATCCGACATGGACTGAATTTCCCTCTCGATAGGTTCCGTTATCAATTTTTCTACCTCCTGAGGAGTAGCACCCGGATATTGCGTAACCAAAACAGCCTGCTTGATTACGAAAGGCGAGTCCTCCTTCTTCGGCAATTTAAAGAAAGAATATATACCTCCTATCAGCATGATAGCCAAAAAGAAATATATAATCTTCTTATTCTCTAAGGAATATACTGGAAGATTCATTATTTATCAGCTTAATCTGTTAATACTTTTACCTGCTGTCCTTCAACCAGGCGAGTAGCCCCGGCGGAAACGACCTGGTCACCGGCTTTCAGCCCTTTGGTTATTATAACATTGTCTTTTCCTACCAGTCCGGATTCTTCGATCTGGCGACGTTCCACCTTTTGCGACTGGGCGTTATAGACAAAGACAAATTTGTCGTTATTTTCTTCACTGGCTACAATGGCGGAAAGAGGCGCCAACACCGCTCCCTCGTTAAAGCTTGCACTCTCGATATGCAGCACCACGCGACAGGAGAAGCCGACAGCCACTTTGTATTTGTTCAGATTAAATTCGGGATCGTCGATATATAGGAAAACGGGAACGCCGGAACCATCGGGAGACGCTTCCACATATTCCTTCACTTTCGCTTTGAAACGGATTCCCTTGTAGTTATCAAACTCCACATAAATCTGATAAGGAGTCGAGAAATAGGTAATATTCGTTTCAGGCATCGTGTACTGGATCTGCAACTTGTTCGGGTTAATCAGGCAAACGATCCCCTGTCCGGCCTGTACCTTCTGATAATTCTCGACATATTTCTTCTGGATAAATCCATCGAACGGAGCACGCAGTTTCGTTTGTTCCAGCTGGTTCTGCGCATATTCGAATGCAGCCTTTGCATTCGAATAGGAAGCCTCGGTCGTCTCATATTCCTGCTTTGAGATAGCCTGTTTGGATAACAGCTTCTTCGCACGTTGCAACTGTGCTTCGGCAGTTTGAAAAGAGGCTTTTTTCGCTTCATATTCCCATTTGAAATCTTGAGGGTCGATCTCTGCCACGACCTGTCCCACACGGACTTTTTGCCCTTCATCCACCTTCAGCGAAATCAGCGGTCCGGACATTTTAAAGGCCAGATCACTGAACTGATCCGGCGATACGACACCGCTAAACGACTTTTCCACAAGATTCAATGAGGTCACTTCCGTCAACTTTACCGGCCGGGGACCTTGCTCCTTCACCGGCGGCTGACTACACGACATCAATGCTGCCAATACAAAAACAGGGATTAATTTACCATTCATGATAACTTGCATTTAGTTATTTGTTATTACTATTATATTCTGATCTGACTATTAATTGCATATCCAGAGAATACAACATTCTTTTAAAATCTATTGTTCCGGTTCCGACCGGATTTCAAAGTGTACCCTCTGATAATTTTTCGGATATATGCATTAAAACGACCAACGGCCCCAATCAACCGCCGCTTCCATTTCGTTTTCCTGATCGTCGGGGATAGACGGGAAGAAGTCAATGCCTGTTACCTTTTCTACGCTGTCGATAGGTATCGCCATCGATTTCAGCGAATTATCTTTATAATCCCTATTCTCGAAAAGAAATCCGATACCCTTATAGCCTTTCTCCGTATGATAACACAATACCTTATAAAAGGCTTTGGGTATCGCAACCCTGTTTTTTCCCAATCGTTTCATATCGCCTGTAATGACGGGGCCCGTAACAATCAAAAGCGAACCGTTATCCAACGCCCACAAGCGGCACTGTTCCTCCAGGTCTTTCCATATGCCCCGGTTTAATTTCGGTTTTTGCGGGCAGATATTGCTCAGGTAAAAAGACTCGCGCATGGCTTTTGCAGACCATTTCATATCGCCTGCCGGAGCTAAATGGCCACGATCGTAGCCGGAACGCGTATAATCTTCGTTCATCGCCGTCGAACCTTTCACCTGCGGGTCGGGTACAAACTTATTAGAACGTTCCGTCTTTTTGCTTTTGGCTTCCGTTGCCGTCAATTCGTACGCGACCCAGTTAGCTATACGGTACTCGGAATTATAAGAAACCGTATATCCTTCGTGCTTGATAACCTGCTCCTGACGTTTCTCCTTTAAGCGGGGTATCTCTGTATTTGTGGGGATTTTAAATGTTTTTGTAGAAGACTTGGCAAGAGTCTTATTAGCAGATGTTTTGTCCTGTATCTTTTGTATCGGAGCGGTTGCAGCCTTTTTTGAAGAAACGACTTCCTGTCCCTTTTTCTCCAGAGCCACCGGTTTGTGTCCGGCCATCGGAACAAAATAATCGTATATAAACAGAACCCCTATAAAACAAGCCACTACAATAAAGGCGCCAATAAACATTCGCTTCACTATGGAAAGGAAAGACGAAGTCTTTTGAACTTTTTTCCGCGGTTTCCTTGCGCTTTTTCTCTTTGCCATCTCTCTTGATAAAACCTATTCCTACTCAGGCGCAAAAGTAGACAATATAAAGATGCTATACAACACATATGGAGGGAATGTATTGGTTTGAATTGTTAGAAAAAAGTGCCCCAATGCACACAATCCTCTATAAGCATGTTTTCAAATCAATCCTAAGTAAAGATGGAACATATTATACCAACAAGTATATCGATATAAAATGACAGATGCTACCACCCAATACGAAGAAATGCCATACTGGATGCATATATTTATATTTGTCTAAAAAGAAAAACAGGCAGCCTACCGTATAAAATAGCCCTCCTCCGATCAACCAATACAGAACATTCATCGAACCGGTTTCACGAAAGACATGCAACAAGGGTTTAAAAGCAATTATGACTACCCAACCCATTGCCAGATAACAAACTGTTTTCAGATGGTCTTTCTTTCTCATCTTCCTGAAACTCAGCCAGACACCTATCACTGCCGCGATCCATATGACGGCGAATAGTGACCAGCCCCAATAACCTTCCTGCCGGAGGGCCAGCAATGTAAAGGGCGTATAAGTTCCCGCAATATGCAAATAAATCGCACCATGATCGAACCGCCGCAAGAGTCTTTTCTGTCGTGCATGGGTCGAAGCATGGTAAAATGTAGACGTCACATACGAAAGTGTCATACAAACGGCATAAACAGCAAAACTGCCGATCGCCCAAGGATTTCCACTTCGGATAGCCGCCATCATCAAAACAATGATAGCGGTCATTCCAAAAAGCATTCCGGCACCATGTGTCAAGACATTGGCAACCTCTTCACCATATGTTTGTCGTTGCCTGGCAGCCATCCGCTTATAATTGTTCGGCCTTGAACCCGGCCTCTTTTACTGCTGCAATCACAATAGCAGGAGCAAGATCAACTTTCACTTCCAACACCTTATTCGGATCGGCCAAATCAATCGACCAGTCATCCGAAGCCATCAATGTATTGAGCTTTGCACCTATTGCCGCTACACATCCACCACACTTTGCATTCGTTTTAAATTTTATTGTTGCCATAGCTGTTATGATTTATGATTTATGATTTATGATTTATGAATACAAAAATAGGGATATTACCATGAAATTATAATTCATAAATCATAATTTTTTTCACTTCATGAATTTCAATCTTAAACTATTCAATACCACTGAGACGGAACTGAAAGCCATTGCTGCACTCGCCAGCATCGGATTCAACAGCAGTCCGTTTATCGGGAACAAAACGCCCGCAGCCAATGGAATACCGATTACATTATATATAAATGCCCAAAACAAGTTCTGATAAATCAGGCGGACTGTCTGTTTGGACAAACGGATCGCACCGGGAAGCAGCAACAGGTCGGACGTGATAAGCGTAACCATAGCCACATCCATTGCAATATCAGTTCCTTTTCCCATCGCGATGCTGACATCGGCCCGTGCAAGCGCTTGCGAGTCGTTAATGCCATCGCCGACCATCGCCACTTTCTTACCTTGCTGCTGTAAAGATATGATATATTCCTCCTTATCGTTCGGCATCACTTCCGCCTTATAATAACCGATATCCAATGTTGCGGCAACCCGTTCGGCTGTCCGGACACCGTCGCCCGTCAGAAGATGTACTTCTATTCCCTGCTTTTTCAGTTCCTTAACGGCTTCAGCAGAAGTCGGCTTGATACGGTCCGAGATCGCCAGAACTGCCAATAGGCGGGTTTCCTGACCATAAAAAACAACACTTTGCCCATCTTCCTGCCATTGCCCGATTTGCTTCCGTACCTTTTCCGGAATACCAGCCTGAAATATGTCAAGCAATCCCTGGCTCCCCACCCAGTAGGTAACTCCTTCGACCTGAATGCGTACGCCACGCCCCGTCAGACTCTCGAAATTTTCTGCCTTACAGACCTTTGCTCCGGATTCTTCCAACCAACAGAGAATAGCGGATGCCAGAGGATGTTCGGATTTCTGCTCCGCTGTGTACAAGACATCCAAATAACGGATATTGTCATCTGAAATCCAGTACGAATCCGTGACAACCGGCACACCTTCCGTCAATGTTCCGGTCTTATCCAAAACAACCGTATCGACCTTGCATAAATTTTCCAAAGCGAAGGCATCCTTAATCAGGATATGCTGTTCGGCTCCTTTTCCCATTCCGACCATTAAGGCAGTCGGCGTAGCTAATCCCAACGCACACGGGCAAGCAATAACCAGCACCGAAACGGCAGATAGCAATGCATATGAAAAATAACTTTCTCCTCCTATCACCAGCCAACAAACAAAGGTGAGAAACGAAAGCAATACGACGACCGGTACAAATATACCACTTATCTTGTCTACAATCCGCTGAACGGGGGCCTTACTTCCCTGCGCCGATTGAACCATCTGCACGATCTGGGCCAATACGGTCGTACCTCCGACACTTGTCGCTTCCATCGTAAAAGCACCTTTCTGGTTGATCGTTCCGGCCAACACTCGGTCACCGGCATTTTTCTCCACCGGAATCGGCTCTCCGCTTAGCATACTTTCGTCCACCGAAGAGCTCCCCTGTAAAAGCGTCCCGTCCACTGGAATCTTTTCGCCCGGCCGTACACTGACTACATTACCGACCTGAAGATTCGAAATAGGCACCTCCTCTTCTCTACCGTCCGTTACCAAACGAGCTGTTTTAGGCTGTAATCCCATCAATCCTTTTATGGCTGAAGAGGTACTGTTCCTAGCCCGCTCCTCCATCAGTTTGCCTAACAAGACGAACGCGATGATCACACCTGAAGCCTCATAATAAACATGTGGTTCCAGTCCTTTTCCCAGCCAAAATCCGGGATATAAGGTGTTGAAAAGGCTGAACAGGAAAGCTATCGAAGTACTAAGTGCGACCAATGTGTCCATATTGGCTTTTCCCTTGAGGGCATGCCGCACACCGTTCACATAGAACGAACGTCCGAAAAAGATCATAATAGCCAATGCCAACACCATCATGATCCAGTTCCCCAACGGTACATGCATGAACACCATCCCTAAAAGCGCCAACGGGATAGACAACGTCCATGCTCCTATGGTATTCCTCCTCAATATCTTATAATGCATTCGAGCCTTCTCTTCCTGCATGGCTACAGGGTCCTCGGCTTCGACTATCAGATCATATCCGGCAGCCTGCACAGCAGCTTGCATAACCTCCAAAGTGATAACGGACGGATTATAAGTTACCGTCAATGTACCAGCAGCGAAATTCACGCTTGCCTTCTCCACACCAGATAATGCCTGCACCGTACTCTCCACGTTGCCCGCACAGACGGCACAACTCATTTCAAGAACAGGCAATACCTTCGTTTCTGTTTCTCTCATATCGTGTTTAAATGTCAAATTTGTTTCATTAGTATAACAAAGATACGGTTTATTCGGTTATTTTGTAGCCAAATAAATATTCTTTGATTTTAATAGAATTATTTGCAGATAAAGGCTATTATTTAACATTCGAATATACGACCTTTGCCAATAATCAAACGAATGAACGAATTAAATAATAAGACGTATGATACTTGATTCATTAAACAACACAAAAAAAATCGAATGCCTGCATCCTCTATTCAAAAAAGCATTCGACTATCTAAAATCTACAGACTTCTCTAAAGTGGAAGATGGTAAGCATGAACTGGATGGTTCTCGCTTATATGTAAGCGTTGTCAGTATCTTTGGCAAGGAAAAGAAAGATGCCGCTATCGAAACACACAAAAAATACATCGACATCCAAATGCCTCTGTTAGGTGTGGAGAAAATCGGTTGGAAACCGGGATGTGAGCTGCAGGAAGAATCAACTCCTTATAACGAGCAAAAAGACATCGCTTTCTATATCGACCGTCCTACAGCCTACACCAAGATCTATCCGGGACAGTTCGCCATCTATTTCCCCGAAGATGGCCATGCTCCCGGTATCGGCCAAGGTAATATCCGCAAAGTGATTGTAAAGGTGCAAGTGGAAGAATAAAAATGAAGCCGACCCTTAAAAGAGTCGGCTTCATTTTTTGAGAAACAGTGCATAAAATCTCCTCAAACAAGGCAGATAAACAGCTCCACATCCCCGTTCCGGTTTCACGAAGATCCGGGTCTCCACCTCCTCCACACCCGGATCTCCCATGCCCTTCCACCCGGGTCTGAAGAAACTTTTCAAGTTGTTTTTGGTAAAAGAACAGCTTGTCTTCATGAAAAAACGAGCCTATTTAATCTATTTTGTATCAGCTTCAGAAGATATCTGGAATTTGATAGAAGATTGACATATAATGCTTTATTGTTTTTAACTATGATGGTTATGATAGATGAATGATAGTTGAAAACAGGAACTATCATAAAATAACATACTGTTTTACAAGCATATAAATTCAATTATGATAGTATGACAGTTGTTTTGCAAAACTTTTATATAGATTACCCGGATAAACGTAGATCCCTAAAATCTACGTTTATCCGGGTGTCCCGTGTCATCTACCGTTTAGTAGTAAACACCAACTGTTTCACCATGACCTATGCATGCATCACCAGCAACGGCGTGTCGGTATGGAACAGCATCTTACGGGCGATCGAAGGATTGAACATACGTGCCAGGATATTCCGGCGATAGGTACTGAGCGCTATCACGTCGATATGTTCGTCCCGCACAAACTTTTCGATTGCCAGCAACAGGTCGCCGTCGGCCAGCACCGTATGGGTGATATGTGCTTGCGGATACTGCTTCTTGAAATACTCGTTGACTCCGGTCAGCCGTATTTCATTCCATTCGTTCTTACTTGTCGAGATATTGAACAAATGAATGTGGGCATTGTACGGTTTGATGATTTCCATAAACTCATCGAATGCCACCAAGTCGCGTTGATTGAAGGAAGTGGCAAAAGCTATATTTTTAGCTTCGCTCAAATCTTCAAAAGGCACATTTTCGGGAATGGCCAGGACAGGAACCTTATTCACCTCGATCACTTCACCCGTGACACTGCCGATCAGGTCCATATCTTTCTGGCTCTTTCCACGAGTCCCCATCACGATCAATGACGGATGGTATTCCTTGCTATAGGCAATGATCTCTTCTTCCGGCAAACCTTCGCGGAGCACATAATTGTATTTCACTTTAGGAAGTTCACCAGAGTGTATCTTGCGGTTGATCAATGTACAGATGTTTTCCATATCGATCTGGACACGCTTCAGGACATTCTGCGCCGTCTCTTCCTCGTTCACCTGATAAGCCAATGTGTCGCCCATCGGAATAGCAGACGGGAAATAAGGGCTGAAATAAGCGTGCATGATCATCACTTCGGCTCCGACTTTATGGGCATAGTTGATTCCCAATTCACACGCTTTGATAGAATAGTCGGAAAAGTCTATCGGTATCAATATCTTCTTTTCCTGATGACCGGCTTTTTCCTCTTGTTCGGCATCCTCGCTAAGCCATTTACTGTCTTCGATGATACGCAAGGCATGAGGCAGATCGCTTTCTTTAATTCGCACACGTACACCAGCCGAAACTACCGGTTGGATTTGGTTCACATTGTGTATGTAAACTTCAATCCCCTCTGTTTCAAGCATCGTTTTGAGAATCTGAGCTTTCTCAAACGTGTGAATCGCTAACGTTACTAATTTATCTTCCATACTCGTGTGTTTTTATAAATTAAACAATCGGAAATCACTAAATGTTGAGAAAAAAAAATCCCACAGCGTCTTTTCAGATTCAGCTATGGGATTTCTTTGTAAAATGAATTTCTTTACGCTTGCTGTGCTTCCGACACTTCCTCGTTTTCAGCAAGTATCTGCAAAGCACGCTCGAATATTGTGGTATCGTCCAACACTACCAAGCCTCCGTCTGGTCCCGGTTCAATATGTATTCCACAACTTTTGCCATCTTTAAAATTATGCCCGCCGAAATAGTTGCGAACTGTTTCAACAGAGATTCCCAGTTCATCAGCAATACGGTGAGTACTTCCGTCAGGCAGGCTGTCTTTCAGTCTGCGAAGTTCATTAAATGTAATAGTTTTTGTCATGGCTTCCTTATTTTGAAGGTTAATTACTTTGTTTAATTTCATGCCACTAACTTAGTCATTATAAATTACAGCAACAAAATTATTCCGTGTAAATAAATATGCTTTACGACATGTATCACTTTTGCAGGCAAGCCGCAAGCGGCACATTAAAAATAATAATGATCAGGACCGTCACATATATTGCATAGACTATGAGACGGATACGTTTCTTCGAATACAGCGGTTCCCCTTTATTCACCCCCACAGGAAGTAATTTCGAACGACTGAAAGAATAGAGCTTGTAGACCAGATAACCGAAGAACACACCCGAAATAGCACCCGGCACGATATCCGAAATGAAATGAACCCCGAGATAAACCCGTGTATAAGCGGTAAGAACCGCCCAGAAAAAGATTGTCCAGCCGAACAACTTATCCCGCATGATCAATGCCATAAGAGTCGCAAAACCGAAAGCGTTCGCAGCATGGCTGGAGATAAATCCGTAAAGTCCTCCCCGGTATCCGAAAACAGTTTTCACCTGATCCATAAAATCAGGATGGTGAGTCGGGCGGAAACGTGTGAAGACAGGCTTACAGACGTGAGAGGCAAACTGGTCGCACAGCGTAACGACCAATACGATCGCCAATAGGATCAATAATGACTCACGCCAGTTCTTTTTATAGATCAGAACCAACAGGATCAGAAAGGCTAACGGCAGCCAAACTGCCTTTCCTGTGAAAATCCACATAAAACGATCCAGAAAAGCAGAGTCGCTGCCGTTAAGCGCAAAGAACGCGTCGCGTTCGTAAATTAGTATTTTCTCAACCATTGAAAAAGGAGATTTGTGATTTGTGATTTATAATTTATGCGTCAATGATAAATCATAAGTTATAAATCACAAATCCTAAATGATTTCCATGTCTTTGCTGGGCATCCATCCTACATTTCCATCTTCCATTTCTATTTCATTCCAGTCTCCCAACTTGCTCTTGATAGAGACCTTCGTTCCTTCATGCAGAATAAACAAGTCGGTTCCGCTTGCATCGGGAGAACTTTTCACTGTCACTGTCGGAGCAAACACGATCGCGCTCTTCCGGTTTACCAGCTCGTCCTTCTGGTTGCCGGCAAAGATATTGGCAAAGATGACCAACACCAAGAATACCAGCCCCAGATAAAACCCGATCTTCTTCAAATGAATCCACTTGGAGAAGAAGAACAGGATCAGACAGCCGATAAAAAGGATAAAACAAACAATACCGATTTGCGCCCACGAATCGGCAGCCCCCATGTTCTGAACCTTGTCGAACCAACGGTGCAGGAAGAAATCGCCCACCGGCTCGATCTTGTCTACAGACTTCTGACGTGCCAGCTGCAAATTGAAACGGATATCCCCGTCTCCCGGATCCAGTAGCAAAGCCCGCTCGTAATTCAGGATGGCCGGGGCAATCTTGTTCTCCTTATAATAGGCATTACCTAAGTTATAGTAAATCTCAGCCGATTCGCCATGCGTTTTCAGAAGCCCTTCGTAGAGTTCGATAGCCTTGCCATAGTCTTCTTTCGTATAGGCAACTTCCGCCTCTTTAATCGTCGCCTCTTGAGCAAATGCCCCTAAGGTAACGAATTGAACCAGCAGAAAGAATACGATCTTTTTCATATTTATATTCATCTTCATCGCGTTACTTTTTAATTGTATTTTCCATTTTACCAATGGCATCCACTGTCTGTTCATATAGCTTATCCATTGCATCCGAAGCCTGTGCCGGAGCATAGCGGGCAAACTCGCAAGTGTTCAGGATATCCATAAATTCTTTGATCAAAGCGTCGTCCACACCATATTTTGCCAGTTCCGTTTCGACATTATCCTTTGTCAGGTTGGCCTGAGGTATACTCAACTTGTCGCTCAGGTAGCCCCACAAGGCACGAAGCACTTCGTCATAGAATTCTTCTTTCTTGTTTTCCTTCATCAGCTTGCCGGCATTTTTCAGACGTCTTACCGCCATCTTATTGGCTTTCTTCGTACGGACCAATGCCAGGTTGGAATTTTCCTTCACCTGCTTGCGGTAGATGAAGAAGAAAACAATGAACAGGATTGCCGGAATCAGATAGCACATATAGTACATGAATGAGCCGAAGAACAGTTCATTATTCGGAACAAAATGAATGCCGTTCACTTTCAGATAACGGATATCCTTACCCAGGTATTTAACACTCTCCTTGTTGCTGAAGTTAGAAACGACAGGAGAAGATGTTCCCCCCCCCTTGCCCTGCTCTACGTGAAGTTTGTATGGTTCGGATGTAATTGTCTTATAGGAACCGGTCTTCGTATCGAAATAAGAGAATGCGACAGCCGGAATTTCAAAATCGCCTGCGTAACGCGGGATGGCCATATATTCGATCGTCTTCGTTCCGGAAGTTCCTGCCGCGGTAGTCTTGATGTCCACTTCCACCTTCGGATCATAAACGTCGAAATCGTTCGGGAAAGCGACTTCCGGATTCTTTACCAGCTTGATGTTTCCATTACCGGAAATCTTCACCTTCACGGTAACGGCATCATCTGTCTTTACATTATTGGAACTGATGCTGGAGGTCATTGTGAAATTGCCTACCGCACCGGAGAACGACGCCGGTTTACCCGACGGCAACGGCTTGACATCGATCGTTACAGGGGGCGTTGTCAATTCTTTCTTTACATCTATATAAGACGACGAACCGAAGAAATCATCGAATACACTGCTTCTCTGTCTGGCCGGTCCGGGCACACGCAAAACAATATCCAGTTTCCCGGAAGGGATCGTAATCTTCCCTGAACGCTGAGGGTACAGCACCGTCTGTTTTATAATGGCAGTCCCGTAGTTCTTTCCCTTATAGTTCTCCATTACCAGTTGCTTATTTTGCGGCAATTCTACCTCTTGGGCAAGGAAACCTGTAAATTCGGGGAATTTAGGCTGGTCGATTCCTCCGATATCTTTTCTTACATACAATTTAAATGTAACCAAAATACCTTCCTGTTCATATACATTCCGTTTAGAAACATCGATTGTCAGAAAAGCATCGTCCTTACTGATACCAGTACCGGTCGAACCGCCTTTGGTTGCCTCTTCCGCCTTATCGGGAGGAAGCACTTTTATCACCAATGCGTTAGATGTGTAATTGGCGCCTTTGACCTTGATTGTTGCCGGTGCGATATTGAAAGTACCCTCTTTCTTCGGTTGGAGAATATAGGTGAACGTCAATGACGTTTCGGTTGTCATTTTACCGTTAATGATCTGGGTACTCATATTTGTGGAAGTAGACGGACCTATCAATACCTCAAAGTCCGGTATTTCCGGTACACGTATATCCTTACCTTCCGCATTCACCGTGTACGACAATCTGAAAGTTTCTCCCATAACAACAGCTTCCGGAGCAGAAGCCTTGAACGTCACATCCGCCGCTCTGGCTGCCAATCCGAAAGTTGCAAAGAGAACAAATAAGAAAACTAATTTCCTCATTCCTCAATCCTTATTTTTTAATTTTTAATTCTTAATTTTCAATTTCTGTTTACCACTCCTTATCCGTGCGACGACGCTGTTGCTGTTGAGCCTGCGCTTTCTTCACCTTCTCCTGAGTGTCTTTTTCATCCTGCAGGAAGGCATCCAACATCTGTTGAGCGTTATCCTTGCTCATCTGTTCCTGCTGCTGCGGCTGTTGTTCCTGTGTCTTATCCTGCTTCTTATCATCCTGCTGTTGTTGCTGATCTTGGTTCTGCTGCTGTTGATCCTGTTTATCCTGATCTTCCTTCTTGTCCTCGTTCTGATCCTGATTTTGATCTTCATTCTGCTGATTCTGCTGATCGTGCAACAATTTTTGTGCCAAAGCCAAATTATAACGTGTTTCATCATCTTTCGGATTCAGGCGCAAAGATTGTTTATAAGCTTCGACACTTTTGGCATACTCTTTACTCTGCATGCCAATATTTCCGACATTATGGTAAATCTCAGCCAAGCGAGCTTTACCTTCGGGCGTTTCGATCATCTTCTCTCCCTGTCCGGCTAGCAACTGGTACTGCTCAGCAGCTTCAGGGAATTTCTTCTGCTTATACAAAGCGTTCCCCAAGTTATAAGTTCCTTCGGACGAACGCGGGTTCACTTCCAAACTTTTCCGGTAGGCGATTTCCGCCTCGGTAAACTTTTCCGTCTCATAAAGTTTATTCCCCTCCCGCACATTCTTACGTTCCGCCTTTTGGGCAAACACAGCCCCGCAGCAGAACATGAATGCCGCCATCCATATAATCGATTTTCGCATACGTTTCATCTTATCCATAGCATTTTAAGAGAATAATTTTACTTTTTTGAATACACGGTTCTTGCGGTCCAGCGTCATGAAATCCACTAAAAGCAGAATCAATGCGATCCAGGCAAACGTCTGGAAACGTTCGTCATATTCCGAATAGACTTTGCTGTCCAGTTCCGATTTATTCATTTTATCGATCTCTTTTTGAAGTGCACGAAGCGCTGAATTGGTGTTGTCGGCACGGACATACGTCCCATGGCCGGCAGCCGCAATCTCCTGGCACATCTCTTCATTTAGTTTCGTGATCACCACATTCCCATCCTTATCCTTCATGTAGTTGTTGCTACTGTCCACAGGGATCGGAGAACCTTTCGGGTCGCCCATGCCGACAATGTTCACATGAATGCCTTTTTCTGCTGCTGCGGCAGCTGCTTTCACGGCATCGTCTTCGTGGTTCTCACCATCGGTGATCAGGATAATCGCCTTGTCCGATGTCTCGCTCGGTGTAAAGGAACGCATCGCCAGGTTGATAGCTGCGCCGATGGCCGTACCTTGTGTCGACACCATCGACGGGTTGATGGATGAAAGGAACATCTTGGCCGAGACATAATCGGAAGTGATAGGAAGCTGCGTGAAAGCATCTCCCGCGAAAACGATCAGTCCGACCTTATCATTAGAAAAGCCGTCAGTCAGCTTGGACAACATCTGCTTGGCCTTGGACAGGCGATCCGGCGAGACATCTTCCGCCAACATCGAATTGGATACGTCCAGACAAACCATGATCTCCACTCCCTGACGCTTCACTGTCTCCAGTTTGGAGCCGAACTGCGGTCCGGCCATAACTATGATAACCATCGCAATGGCTCCGAACAACAGCCAAAACTTCAGATGCTGACGCTTGGGAGAAACCTCCGGCATCAAATCTGCCAACAATTCGGGATTACCATATTTCTTGATTGCCTTCTTCTTCAAGACGATTGCATACACATAGAATGCAACCAGCACAGGAAGCAGGAAGAGCAAGTATAAAAAGTCCGGATGTGCAAAACGAAACATAAGCCTTTTATATTTACGGTATATTTCTTAACAATGTATTTCTCAATAATATCTCGACCAGCAACAGCGAGAACAGCAGGATCGCCCAATTCTTGTACTCTTCCTGCTTTTTACTGTATTCCTGCACGCTGATCTTCGTCTTCTCCATCTTATCGATTTCCGAATAGATCTCCTTCAGGCTGGCATTATCCGTCGCACGGAAATACTGTCCGCCGGTCGTAGCGGCAATCTGCTTCAGGGTCGGCTCGTCGATCTCCACATCAACATCCATATACTGGACACCGAAGGCCGTCTGGAACGGATAAGGAGCCTTGCCCTGCGTTCCGACACCAATCGTATAGACACGGACCCCGAACGTCTTGGCTATCTCGGCGGCCGTCACCGGAGCGATCTCGCCCTGGTTGTTCACACCATCCGTCAACAAGATAATCACTTTCGACTTGGCCTGGCTATCCTTGATACGGCTGACTGCATTCGCCAACCCCAGACCGATCGCCGTCCCATCCTGGATTATACCAGGCTGGACATCCTTGAAAAGGTTCAACAGAACCGTATGGTCGGTTGTCAACGGACATTGCGTGAAGCTCTCCGCCGCGAATACAACCAATCCGATATTATCGTTCGGGCGACCGTTGATAAAGGCGGACGCCACATCTTTGGATGCTTCCAGACGATTCGGTTTCAAGTCCTGCGCCATCATACTGGTCGAGATATCCATTGCCAGCACGATGTCGATACCTTCCGTCGAAGAATTCTGCCAACTGTTAGTCGACTGCGGACGCGCCAATATCACGACGAGGACAGCTACTGCCGCCATACGCAAAATGAAAGGGACATGCCTGAGCCAGACTTTCCAGGAGCTTGCTCCCGGAGCATCGAAACCTTCCGTAGACGACACCTGCAAACTCGCCTGATTCTTGCTCAGTTTGTAGACGTACCATCCGATCATTGGGATCAGCAACAATAACAAATACAGATATGTAGGATTTGCAAATATCATCTTATTCTTTACTTATATTTGAATCATTCTTTTCTACAGACTTTACTTCACCTTCAGCCTTTTCACCTTCTCCGGGAACGGGAATCTCTTCCACCTTCGTCTGGTTAATGAACAGATAAGCGTTCATCAAACTCAAGTCGTTTTCATCGGGCAGCGGATTCATCTTCGCGAACTTCACGAAATCGGCCAGTTGCATGATCTGCTTCAGGCTTTCATAGACAGAAGTCGCCTCCTGCTGCTTACGGATGATATCGAGTATCTCACCGGAAGTCATTTCCATCGCATTGATACCGAAACGATCCACAATATAACGACGCAACGTATCCGTAATCAATGTATAATACTCCTTGCTACGCCCCTGTTGCCAGAGCTTCTGCTGCTTGATCTCGTCAAGTTCCTTGATCGCCTGTTCGTGAGGCGGAAGTTTAGGTTCCGGCTTCTTGAACGGTAGGATGGACTGACGGTTACGCATACGTTTGATCACATAGGCAACCACACAGATCAGGAACAGAGTCAGCAACACGCCGAATATCCAGGGATAGTAATCGGCCAATACAAAAGGCGGCTTCCAGACGTTTTTAATATCGTAAAACTCCTCCGGTTTGTCGGCATTGACAGGAACCGTCGACACCTTCAAGGCCACCTGGTTGGAGTAAACGGTATCCGCCCCGTCGATCACCATGAATGGAGGCAACAGATAAAGGGAAGAGTCGAAAGAAGTCACCAGCAAGTCCTGCTTGATCAGCAGGCGGTCGTTTTCGATCAAGGTGGAGTCCGCTTTCGGAATTTCCAGCACCTCCACTCCTGCCATCAACGTGTCACGTGGAATGACAAGCTGGACGGCCTTATCTTTGTCTGCCGTTACCGTCAAATGTAAAACAGTCTGCTCTCCGATCAGTATGGCGGCAGAGTCGACACGAACGTCAACGAGCGTCTGCTGCGCATATGCTTTCCCGCCGGACAGGAATGTTCCACCGGCAAGTGCAAGTAACAGAATGCTTTTCTTTATTAATTTCATTTGTTTGCTTTAATTACGTTTGTCAAAAAGAGCAATCAATGCTTTCACATAATCATCTTCCGTACGGACGGAAACCGAATCGACACGACATTTCTTAAACGAATCGCTCATGGCTGCCTGCCGGCGGTCCCACCATTCCTTGTAGGCGGCCCGTACACGGGCGGACGAGCTGTCTATCCAGCGTTCCTGTCCCGTCTCTGCATCCTTGATCTTCATCAACCCTACAGCCGGTAGTTCCGTCTCGCGGCGGTCGTACACCTGTATGGCCACCACGTCATGCTTGCGGTTGGCGATGGTCAAGGCATCCTTGAAACCATCCTTGTCGATAAAGTCGGAGATCAGGAAAGCCGTACAGCGCTTCTTGATCGCATTGGTCAGATATTTCAATGCCTGTGCGATATTGGTCTGCTTTTTATCCGGCCGGAAGTCGATCAGTTCGCGAATGATATACAAAATATGTTTCTTCCCTTTCTGGGGAGGGATGAATTTCTCTATCTTGTCGGAGAAGAACACCACACCGATCTTGTCGTTGTTCTGGATAGCCGAGAAAGCCAGTGTCGCCGCGATCTCCGTAATGACTTCTTTCTTCATTACATTCACGGAACCGAAGTCCCTGCTGCCCGACACGTCGATCAGCAACATCACCGTCAGCTCCCGTTCTTCTTCGAACACCTTCACGTATGGGCGGACGTAACGTGCGGTCACGTTCCAGTCAATATCACGGATATCGTCTCCGTATTGATACTCGCGCACTTCGCTAAACGCCATACCACGCCCTTTGAACGCAGAATGGTATTGCCCGGCAAAAATATTGCGTGACAAGCCGCGCGTCTTTATCTCAATCCGTCGAACCTTCTTTAATAGTTCACTTGTTTCCATATTATTCAGTTGAAAGTTGAGAGTTGAAAGTTGAAAGTTAATAAGAGAGCTAAAAACGGGCTGCTTACGCAACTCTCAACTTTCAACTTTCAACTATTTAAGGGACTTCGACTTTGTTCAGGATTTCGCTGATCACCTCTTCGGATGTCAGGTTATTGGCTTCCGCTTCGTAGCTCAAACCGATACGGTGACGCATCACGTCGTGGCATACGGCACGGATATCTTCGGGGATCACATATCCTCTGCGTTTGATAAAGGCATACGCACGGGCAGCCAGCGCCAAACTGATGGACGCACGCGGAGAGGCTCCGAAGGAGATCATGTTAGCCAGGTTTGCCAAACCATGTTCCTGCGGGAAGCGGGTAGCAAACACAATGTCTACGATATAGCGTTCGATCTTTTCGTCCAGATAAACCTCACGGACAACCTTACGGGCTTCGAGGATCTCTTCCTTCGTCAGGATCGGTTTGATGTCCGGCTTCACTCCGGAGATATTCTGACGGATAATCAGCTTTTCCTCTTCTTTCTTCGGATAGTTGATGATGACCTTCAGCATGAAACGGTCTACCTGTGCTTCAGGCAGCGGATAGGTTCCTTCCTGCTCGATCGGGTTCTGGGTCGCCATTACCAGGAAAGGAGACGGTAATCCGTATGTATTTTCGCTGATTGTCACCTGGCGTTCCTGCATTGCTTCCAGAAGGGCACTCTGCACCTTTGCCGGAGCACGGTTGATTTCATCCGCCAATACAAAATTAGCGAAGACTGGACCTTGTTTGACTTGGAATTCTTCGCTTTTCTGACTATAAATCATCGTACCGATCACGTCAGCCGGCAGCAAGTCCGGCGTGAACTGGATACGGCTATACTTCGCATCGATCAATGATGCCAGTGTCTTAATGGCCAATGTCTTTGCCAATCCAGGCACACCTTCCAACAGGATATGGCCATCTGAAAGCAGACCGATCAATAATGATTCAACCAAATGTTTCTGTCCAACAATTACCTGGTCCATACCCATCGTAATCATGTTCACAAACGAACTTTTACTTTCAATTCGCTCGTTCAACTCACGAATGTCTACTGTCTGACTCATAGATTTTTTTCAATTATATTGTTACTATTTTTTACTTGCTTTTTTAAGATGCACAAAATTAGAAATGTTAAATTCGTATTCTGCACTTTCGCAGTTAAATAATACTAACCTGCGCAGAACTATTTTGTTTTATTTTACTTAAAAGGGAGAGTTTTTATTACAGTTTGCCACTCAGTATCTCAGTCTGGCGGGCAGCGGCTTTTTCAATGGAAGAACGATCACGACGATCGATGCCGTACATTTCCGGTGCAGGCACCTCGATCACAGTGCCGATAGGCACGTTATTCGGGTCTGTTATGACAGCTCTGTTATATTCATACAGATATACCCAGAACAATTTGCTTCCGTAATATTTCAACGAGATCAGCGTCAGGCGGCTTCCCGGCTCGATCTTGACACGGGCAATGACTTTAGGCGAAGTGGCTTCGGGTTCAACTTCCGGATTTTCCACCGTTGTTTCACCCACAGTCTGGGAAGAATCTTCATTGGCAAAAACGATTGTCGTATCCGGAACGGCTTCGGTCGCAACAGTCTCTCCTTTGGGAAAGACCGTATCAATCCTCAAGGGCTCTTTTCCCTTTTTGAAAAAGTACGCGCGATTCAGGTAAAGCCCGATATTGAATAGCATAAGAAGGAATACAAACATAGAAACAACGGCAATCCGCTTCGTGCGGGGCTTCTTTCTTTCCGCATCCGGACCAGTTTCTACCTCTTCGCTCGGACTGTCAGGTCCGGAACTATCTGAATGTTCGTCCACAACCGGTTCAAGGGTATCCATCCCTTCATCTTCGGGCTGCCCGGCAGGTTCTTCTTCTGAAAAGACAACCGGGTCTTCTTCCGGAGGAACAGCAGATCCCTCTTCCGAGAAGACAACAGGTTCTTCTTCGGGAAGATGTTTCTCTTCCGGTATCATCTCCTCAATCGATTCGTCTTCCGTCTCTTTTATGTCCGGTTCGTCCAACACGACATCCATATCGGTAAAATCGACATTCTCCCGCAGTTCGGTCGTTTCAAAAAAAGAGAACGGTTTATTGACAAGCTCCCGCAATTCCTTGTCCGGCAGGAAGGAAAACTTGTAATGTTCCGGGATTACAAAACGTTCACCCGTATTCACATGAATGCTTTCACGCTTCTCCACCGGAATGATCTTAAAAGTACCGATCCCTTTGACCTTTACCAGTTTATCCGTATAGACACCTTCCGACACGACCGCTATGAATTCTCTCAAAAAGCGCTCGGAACTATTCTTGTCCTTACCTGTATATTCGGCCAACAGACCGGCCAGATCCTGTATCGTCAGCCGGTTATTCATGATCGCCTAATTCTTTAAGTTTATTCTTGACGGTCGTTCCGGGTTTGAACACTGGGACAAGTTTGGGAGGGACTAAATATCGTTTTCCGTTTGAAGGATTGACAGAGATCCGTTCCGCTTTTTTTTTCACCTCAAACTGACCGAAGCCCTGCAAATATATGGTGTCGTTATCTACCAGACGCGAACTGACGACGGAACTCAGAACAGAAAGCGTTTCAGCAACCTCCTGCGCAGTCCAACCCATACGGGCGGCAAGTTCAGTAACCAGTTCCTTATTTTTCATATCCGCGTCCATTAATAGATTATGCAGCTATATTAGTTATTTTTTCGTAAACCGACAAACATCTTTGCAGTTTTTATGCCAAATTAAAGTACGCTTCCATACAGGTCAAACGCCTGCGCATCGTCAATCCGTACGTCATAAAACATTCCGGGGATCAATTGCTTCTCTTTAGAAACAAGTATTTCCGGGTCGACCTCCGGCGAGTCGAATTCCGTACGGCCGACATAGAAATCTTCTTCTTCCCGATCGATCATCACCTTGAATACCTTTCCGATCTTGGAACCGTTCACTTCGGCCGAAATGCCTTCCTGTATACGCATCAGATAATCCAAACGGTCTTGTTTGACTTCCGGATCGATATCATCGGTATAATGTTTAAACGAATAGGTTCCTTCCTCATGACTGTAAGCAAAGGCGCCCATACGTTCGAAACGGGCTTCTTTTACGAATTCGACCAGCTCTTCAAAATCCTGCTCGGTTTCTCCCGGATGGCCGACCATCAAGGTCGTACGCAGATGGATGCCGGGTACTTCTTCCCGCATCCGGCGTATCAAGGCATATGTTTCTTCTTTCGTGATGTTACGGCGCATTTTCTTCAACATCGGGTCGCTGATATGCTGAAGGGCGATATCCATGTATTTGCAAACGTTACCGCGTTCGCTCATCACCCTGAGCAGGTCATAAGGGAAATGGGACGGATAACCATAATGCAAGCGGATCCATTCCACTCCCGGAATATCGGAGATGCGTTCCACCAGTTCCGGCAACGCATGGCGTTTATACAAATCCAAACCGTAATAAGTCAAATCCTGGGCGATCACCTGAAATTCTTTCACACCCTGTTTCACCAGCAGGCGAACCTCTTTCTCGATCTCTTCCATCGGTATGGACTGGTAACGCCCCGTACTGATCGGAATGGCACAATACGAACAGGTACGGTCACACCCTTCGGCGATCTTCAGGTAGGCGTAATGCCGGGGAGTCGTCAAGACGCGGTCGGCAGCCAATTCCCTGTGGTAGGATTTGCCCAAATCGTTCAGCAACTCTTTCCAATTGAACTTTCCATAAAAACGGTCGACTTCCGGCAACTCATTTTCCAGGTCTTTTAAGAACCGTTCGGAAAGGCATCCCATGACAAACAGTTTACCAATCTTCCCTTTCTTCTTGGCCTCTCCCAGATCGAGTATCATATTGATCGACTCTTCCTGGGCATCTCCGATAAAACCGCAGGTATTCACAACAACGATTTCACCATTAATCTTATGGGGGTCATGTTCGACGGTATACCCGTTCGCCACGAACTGGCGCATAAGCTGCTCCGAATCCACCAGGTTCTTTGAACATCCCAGCGTTATAATATCTACCTTATTTTTCCTCATATATTATGGTACAACTCCCTTTATTCTCCGAAAAGGGAGTTTACAAATTCTTTTCTATTGAAAACCTGGAGATCTTCTATTCCTTCTCCCAAGCCGATGTATTTGACAGGGATACGGAAATGATCCGAAATACCGATCACGACGCCACCTTTGGCCGTTCCGTCCAATTTGGTAACCGCCAAAGCATTCACCTCGGTTGCAGCCGTAAACTGCTTGGCTTGTTCAAATGCGTTTTGTCCGGTAGAACCGTCCAATACCAACAAGACTTCGTGCGGTGCATCGGGAACCACTTTCTTCATCACATTCTTGATCTTGGTCAGCTCGTTCATCAGATTGATCTTGTTATGCAGGCGACCGGCAGTATCGATGATCACCACATCCGCCCCGTTCGCCTTTGCCGAACTCAACGTGTCAAATGCCACCGAAGCTGGGTCGGAACCCATCTTCTGCTTCACGATAGGCACTCCTACCCGTTCGCTCCAAATCACCAATTGCTCTACAGCTGCGGCGCGGAACGTATCGGCTGCTCCCAAATACACATTTTTACCGGCCTTCTTGAACTGATAAGCCAGTTTGCCGATCGTGGTCGTCTTGCCTACCCCGTTCACGCCTACGACCATGATGACATACGGCTTCTTGTCTTCCGGAACCGTAAACGACTCCAGGTCTTCCGTATGATTTTCTGTAAGCAGGGAAGCGATCTCTTCACGCAGGATCGCTGTCAGCTCACTGGTCGTCACGTATTTGTCTCTGGCTACGCGGTCTTCGATACGGGATATGATTTTCAGTGTAGTATCTACTCCGACATCGGAAGTAATCAGTACTTCTTCCAGATTGTCCAGAACTTCGTCGTCCACCTTGCTTTTACCGGCAATGGCTCTGGTAATCTTAGAAAATACATTTTCTTTTGTCTTAGATAACCCCTTGTCCAGAGTTTCCTTTTTTTCCTTACTGAAAAAGCTAAAAATACCCATACCTTAATTATTGCTTAATTATTTCTTTTCTGAATGAGTGCGCTAAATTACTAAATAATTGACAATTGACAATTGACAATCGACAATTTTATTTGCACAACCTGATTTACAATCCAGACATTCCTCTTCTTTATTAATTGTCAATTGATTCAGTCCATTCTTCCCTTGTAGTCTTCGTAGCCGAACTCCCTATACATCACGAGCCGGTCCTCCTTGCTCCACAAAGCCAGGGATGGATGCGGGATTCCGTTGAACATGGTCGTTTTGACAATGGTATAATGGATCATATCTTCGAATATCAATTTATCACCCACTTTCAAGGGTTGCTCGAAAAACCAATCGCCCATATAGTCACCACTCAGACAGCTGTTTCCTCCAATACGATAAACAGGCTTTCCTTCTTCCGGCTCTATAGCCCCGCGAATCACCGGTTTATAGGGCATCTCCAGACAATCCGGCATATGGCAAGTGAAAGAGGCATCTATGATCGCGGTCTTGATACCATGATTCTCCACGATATCCACCACCGTCGTCAGCAGGAATCCGGTTTGCCACGCAAATGCGCTTCCCGGCTCCATGATGATTTCGAGGTTCGGATATTTGGCCTTGAACGCCTGCAACAGCCCGATCAGATGTTCCGTGTCATAGTCTTTTCGTGTCATCAGATGCCCGCCTCCCATATTCAACCATTTGATATGCGGCAGGAAACGGCCGAAACGCTTTTCTACTTCTCCCAACGTCTTTTCCAGATCATACGAACTCGATTCGCAAAGCGTATGAAAATGCAAGCCCTCGACACCGTCGGGCAACTGACCATCCAAAAGGTCGCTAACCACTCCCATCCGGGAGCCCGGAGCGCAAGGATTATACAAATCCGTTTCGACATCCGAATATTCAGGATTGATGCGCAGACCGCACGATACCCGATTTCCGTCCGCCTGCACCATCGGATAGAAACGTTCGAATTGCGTAAGCGAATTGAACGTCACATGACTACTGTATCTTAAAATCTCCGGGAAATCCGCTTCCGTATATGCCGGCGAATAGGTATGTGCCCGGCTACCCATCTCTTCAAAAGCCAGCCTGGCCTCAAACTTCGAACTTGCTGTCGAATACGGAATATATTCACGCACGATCGGAAATGCTTTCCACATCGCAAACGCCTTAAAAGCCAGGATTACATTAACTCCCGCCCTCTCCTTCACGCTCTTGATCAGTGACAAATTACGGCGGAGCAACTCTTCTTCCATCACATAACAGGGAGATGGTATCATATTGAAGTCTATCATCCGGTAAGTATTTTTCTTTGATTCTGTCGGGCAAAGATACATAATAAAAAGCGAAAAACAAGAACAGGGCTTATCGCCTCCCTTCTTCTTATCGTACTTTTTCCTAAAGATCCGTTAGTCCAAATCAAAACACACAGGCATGAAAATGAAATCCTCCACAACACCAGAAGCAAGAAGCCCTTTTTTCCTCATTAACAATTATTACCATAAGACACGTACTCTTATCTACTAAAATAAAGTAGATTTGCGAAAAGATAGTAATCTGAAATTCAAAAAAAACAACAAGACAATGGAAAGACTGACTGCACAAGAAGAAAGCGTAATGTTGTATATCTGGAAATTAGGATCATGTTTCATCCGTGACATACTGAACGAAATGCCCGATCCGAAACCGCCCTACACCAGCGTGGCATCGGTGGTCCGGAACCTTGAAAAAAAGAAGTACGTCACCCCGAAGAAATTCGGAACGATCACACTCTTTTCTCCACGTGTGAAAGAAGCGGAATACAAGCGTACTTTCATGTCGAATGTCGTACAAAATTATTTCACCGGTTCTTATAAAGAAATGGTTTCCTTCTTTGTCCGCGATCGTAAATTATCCAAAAGCGATTTGCAGGACTTGATGGATCAGATCGAAAAGGAAGAATAATCAATTATAAAGATATCAATATGATAACTCCGATACTAATCTATTTTCTAAAGGTAAATCTGGCGTTGGCATTTTTATATATCTGTTATCGCCTATTATTCCGTGACGATACGTTCTTCAGGTTACGCAGAGGGGTGTTATTGTCGATTTACCTGATCGCGTTCCTTTACCCTTTACCGGATTTAAGCGGCTGGTTATCCACCCAGACAAGCGTAGCAGGTATAGTCGGCTACTATTCAGGGTTGCTACCTAAAGAAACAGTCCTGACAGCAAGCAATGAAATAGCCGCCTCCGACTGGAAAGAAACCGGGTTCAAGGTTATGCAAGTTATCTGGCTGGCAGGGGCCAGTCTGTTGCTGTCCAGATGTCTGGCAGAGCTGTTCACTGTTTGCCGCTTACACCGGAAATGCAGGAAAATTACTTTGAACGGCACTGAAGTCTGTATCCTTCCGGAAGCGGAAGCCTCCTACTCCTTTTTCGGCTGGATTTTCATTTCATCCGATCCGCATCAACGAGAAAGGCTTGATGACATTTTGATCCATGAACAAACACACGTCCGCCAATGGCATTCGATCGACATGATGGCTGGTGAAATCATCTGTATCGCCTGCTGGCTAAACCCGTTTGCCTGGTGGCTAAAGAAAGAGATCGGTATAAATCATGAATTTATCGCAGATGAACAGGTCATGCTTGCCGGATTCGACAAAAAAGAATACCAGTACCATCTGATCGGAGTAAAACATCCCAATACGGCTATTGCAAATTTATATAACAATTTCAGTGTCTTACCACTTAAAAAGAGAATTACTATGTTAAACAAAAAAAGGACGAACAACGCCAGAAAAGTGAAATACCTGGCACTGGTTCCAATGGCCGCAGGCTTGCTATTGCTCAATAATATCGATGCAATGGCACGTGTTTTGAATGAAAAGGTAGCAGAGGTTATCCAACAGCCGACTGCTCTCGCCACCACTACTGTTTCCAAAATGGAAGCAGCTAATCCGCTTCCACCGGAAAAAGACAAGATTTATGACACATGTGATATCATGCCGGAATTTCCGGGTGGGCAAAATGCATTATTGCAGTTTCTTGCTAAAAGCATAAAATATCCGGCAGAAGCCCAGCAACAGGGAAAACAGGGAAAAGTAGTCGTCACATTCGTTATCGAAAAAGACGGAAGTATTACAAACGCCAAAGTGACACAGGCTTTATATCCCTCATTGGACGAAGAATCCTTACGGGTTGTCAAGTCGATGCCCAAATGGACTCCGGGAAAGATGAAAGGTGGGAAAGCCGTCCGCGTACAATACACAGTCCCGTTAACTTACCGATTGCAGTAGCCTGACAGTATTTCCCTTTTTGAGCAGGACACAAAAAAGGCATGCAATCTTCAAAAATGCTGCCAGGCGATAAACGAAGATCACATGCCCCACGCTCCTCTCGAAGAGGGAGATGTTTTTACAAATTACCACGGCTTACCCGCAGAGGAGTAATAGAAAGAATGATACAAAAGTACTATTTTTTTCCTTTAAGGCCTACATGTTTCGCCTGATGACGCCCCGGATCGAAATTCTTGCGGGAGCCATCGGGCCAGATGACTTCGGCAGTCGTTCCTTCGGGAACGGAAAGGGTGGCCTGTATCTTTTTACCTTTGCGTTTCAGCGACACCTCGATCTTGCCGAAATGCGTATCTACTGTAGCAGAGGCTTCGGTCAAAGTGCCCATTTGGGGACAAACCTTGAAGGAACGAAAACCTGGAGAGGTAGGTTCTATACCGCACACTTTCTGACTCAGCAACGTAAGAGGGCCACCACTCCATGCATGGTTGATCGTACCGCCTCCGAAACCGTCCGGACCGATTCCCCATCCTTCGAACAAGGTCGTATATTCAGGATAATCCATCATTTTCGCATAGCGCTGCTTCATCCTCTCTAAAGCAAAGGCCGGTTCATTCATTTGAAACAAGGCTTCGAGCACATACTTTTCCATATAGGGACTGGCATGGCATTCCTTCTTCAGGACTTTTACCAGAGCAGGATATTTATCAGCGGAAGCTAAACCGGAAACGACAGCCATCGCCTGTGCACGGTCGTCCGTTTCTCCCTTATAGCCGGGAGAGCGATATGCTGATCCTGTCCAAAACTTTGTGTCGAAGCATTTCCCTATACTGTACATCATACGGCCGATCTCATCGGCATCGGCTGCTTTTCCAAGCTGGAGGGCAAAAGCTTTCTCTGCTTTCAAGGCCAAATAATACCAGCAATTTACCAACACGCCCATATCGATGTTTTCTCCCCAGTCACCCCAGCTCCAATCGCCGTCACGCTCGATAACCAGGCCGCTCTTATCTACTTGCCATACTTCGTGCAGATAGTGGTGCATTCGGTCATAAATACCGGCGACAAAGCTACTGTCGCCACTATAATAATACTGGGTATAGAAACCGTACCAACCTACCGAAGCCAACATTTGCAATGGCAACTCTTTCCGCCAGTTACCAGCCGGGGCCGGAGCGAAAATCACACCGTCTTCGCGTTGCCAGTTCATCAGTTCGTAGATGCCTTTCAGCGCCAGTTTATGGCTAGAGGGAGAAAGGGCATAGAAAGCCTCGCCCAATTCGTTCACCTCATCACCCCACCATTGCGCCCGTTCGCGGTCCGGACAGTCCATATAACTATCGCGCATCGTTATATATAAGGTGCGGGCCGAACGTTTCCAAAGTTCGTTCATGAACGGATCATTGCAACTGAAAGAACCTGTAAATTCGGTATCGTAACCGGTCTCCCGGAATTTCACATCCAGCACCTTCACGCCTTCCGGCAGGATATATTGCATCTCGTGACCGTTCATCCAGCCTAAACTCTCATATTCCTGCACGCCGTCGCGCGTGACATATTCAGCGCGGACGTTGTATTGAGAACCGCCCTCATAGTTGTCCGTCCGGATATGGATCACCTTGCCGGCAGGAGCTTCCACTTTCAGATAAGGAGTCACTTGGCTGTTATAAGGCAGGCGACAATAAAGCGTATCGCCGGCAGACGACCGGCGGACACTGACATACGGTTTCAAGCCATAGTCTTTCCATAGGGGTACCGGACGCTCGACCAATTTTCCTAAAGGGGCGACCCCGACAGACGAAATAATTTCAGCATTCGGCATCTTGCCTGTGTAGCCGGGCTGATTCCAGCCGGACATTTCCATCCTGGCATCGAAACGGATATTACTTTCCGGCAAACGATAATTCGGATAGGGCGCCTCAGTATCCTGATAGGCATCATATACGGTGCATTGCCAGCTCTTGTCGGAAACGATCTCGACACCAGGAGAGATAGCTTCAAACAGCAAGGCAGCCAGACCACTATTCACATGGCTGAATCCGCTTTTACCGAAATGCCAGACCAGCACAGCAATCGTATTCTCGCCATTTTGCAAATAAGGAGCTATCTCTACCGGATCGTAGTAGGTGTCATACGGAGAAGGTCCCCGTTTAAGCCCACCTTCAAAGACAACCAGGCGACCGTTTATCCACAACCAATATTTGCTATCGGCAGCGATGCGGGCGGTAAGAGTTTGCGGAACCTTGTCTATATGGACAATTTTACGGAAAGCCAACCAGGTGTTCGTCTTGCTCTGACAACGTTCCGTATTGATCCAATGGGCTTTCCAGCCGGATTCAGCCTGGCCGGAAGCGATACATCCGATTAACAGTAACAACAGAAAATAATGTTTCATGGTATTCTCGTTTAATAAGTTTTCACATGTGTACCAGACCCGACTGTTTCCGTCTTATCGCCGACACGGATATCCGCCGTACAGCCGGACGGGATCGTCACGGTAAGAGTAACTTTGCCTCCTTCCCGTTTCCATTCGCTCGAAATCAAGCCCCGTACAGAATGATACTCACCTTTCACCCAATCCATTCCTTCCACGAAATGAGGCGTAATCAGAATATGGCGGAAACCTGGTTCAACAGCATCGTAGTTGATACCAGCAAGCTGATTCATCATCCAAGCAGAGACATCTCCCATAAAGACATGATTCAGGGAGGCGTCGCGGAACTCAGGACTTAACGTCCAGGTTTCAGGCAACGTCGTATATCCCATCGTTTCCACCCAATAGCCCCAAGAGGGAGCTTCCGTCTTCGTAATCATCTTCATGGCATCCTCGACATAGCCGTAGCGGGTCAGCATGGCCGGAACAGACTTGCTTCCGAGCAGGCCGAAATCGAGGAAATGGTTGTTGGCACGCACGACCTCGCAAAGTTTATCGGCGACCAACTGCTCCTTACCTTCCGGTACGATTCCTAAATAGAGGGCAATCGCCTGTGCCGTCTGGGTTCCTTCAGCATAGACCCCCGTTTCGGGATTGAAGAACTTACGGTTGACCAAGGCCTTCAACTCGTCGGCTCTCTGCCGATAGGGGGCGGCATCTTTACCCAATAGTCCGGCGAAACGGGCCATCAAGATGTAATCCAAATAATAATAAGCGGTAGAGGTATAAGTGTTATTGGTCGTAGACTTCCAATACACCCAATCTCCTAAACCGAAAGTCAGGTAACCACCGTCCTTCTCTTTTGCTTTCAAATAATCCAAATAGCGCAACATCGTAGGATACAGGTTCTCGATACTGCGTGTCTCACCATAATAATTATACAAAGCATTCGGGATGATAAACATGGCGGCATCCCATACCGGGCCGGGCCATTCACCATATCCCCAGCCACTGGAGGGGATAATGCCGGAGATCTCACCGGCTTCGCGCTGGTTATCAATGAAGTCGTTCATCCATTTCTCATACAAGGTGATGGCGTCGAAACCTAACAGGCCGAGGTCGATTGCTACATGCGCATCGGCCGTCCAGCCGTTCTTTTCACGCTGCGGGCAATCGGTCGGAATACTGTGCAGGTTGCTACGATAGGCCTCCATTGTCGCCTTCCATATCTTGTTCAACAACGGATCGGAGCAGGAGAAGGAGCCTACGGGCTCTACCGCCGTGTGCATGAACAGTCCGGTCAGACTCTCTTTTGTCAGGACTACGGGAGCCGAACTTTCAACCTCCACATGCTGGAAACCATGATAGGCGAATGAAGGCATAAAGATTTCCTCTTCACCTGTTCCTTTCAGTGTGAACACATCCATCTGGAAAACCTCTCCCGGTTTCACAGGATGATAATAGACATCTATATTTCCCTGTTCCAGACGACCGTTTGTTTTCAGCAACTCTCCATGCTTCAAAGTGATCCGCGTACCGGGAGCACCTTTCACCTTTAATCGGGACAGACCGGCAAAATTCTTTTCGAATGAAAATACATAAAGTTTATCGCTGAACTTCTTCATCGAGACAGGCTGCAATTCTTCCGTAATCCGGATACCCGGCATCTGCTGGGCGGCCAATAAGGGAGCCGGAGCTTCCGTAACTTGTACCGGCCCCCACTTGCTGTCATCGAACCCTTCCGCGTTCCAACCATTTTCTTCCAACGTGGCATCGTATTTGTCACCGCTGTAGATGTTGTTATAGATATAGGGACCGGTCGCGGTACGCCAACTTTCATCGGTGGCGATGACTTCAGTCGTACCATCGGTATAGCGTAGGCGCAATTCACAGAGTATCCGAGGACGGTTACGCCAACGGGCAGTCTCGAAATTCCAGACAGCTTTGGATTGTACATTGTGCCAGCCGTTACCCAAAACGGTAGCGATAGCGTTGCCACCCGGTTTTAAAAGAGAGGTTACATCATGTGTCACATATAGGATACGTTTGTCGAAATGCGTATAGCCCGGATCAAGATAGTTCTCTCCTACCCGCTTACCGTTGATAAACAAATCGTAATAACCGGCAGCAGCCACATACACGCGGGCTTCTTCAATCTCTTTTCCCAATGTAAAAGCTTTGCGGAACATAGGAGCCGGCTCGAACTCCTTATCGTGACTGTCGGTTATCCATTTTCCCGACCAGTCGGACGACTTGAATTTGGCAGTCTCGAAAGTAGCCGTTTCCGAAGTCTCGCAAATATCTCCATCCTGATCCCATACCGTCACGTTCCAATAGTAACGGGTATGCGGTTCCAATGTCATATTATCGGTATACGGTTGCAGGTTATCCGGCGAGGTCCCGATACGGATTTCCGAACGGGAAGCCAAGAAGTTCTTCTCACTTCCTTTGTATTCCCAAGTGAAACGGGGACTTTTCGTATCCAAACCGATCGGTTCGCGCAGGTATTCTGTTCGCAGGTTCACCGGAACCGTAAGCTCGTTTTTACCTTTGCAACCTATCAGCGAGAAGAAGGTAAGCGAGCAGATCAACAGCATGTTTTTTTTTCCCATATCTTTATCTGATTTGATTATCGTACAACTTTTACTTCGGACGGAGCATCGATCCGACTCCGTACTTTCCCGTCAGCGCCTTTTTCGTGACGGATAGTGATCACACCGTAAGGAGTCGGGAACGTTCCTTCCACCCACTCCAAGTCACCTAAATGCGGTGTGATCCGGACAACGCGGCAACCCGGCTCCACAACCTGAACACCCAACACATATTCACTCAGCCAGGAAGTCGGACCAGAAGCCCAACCGTGACAAAGGCTATGGCGGAAACCTTTATAACAATAAGCCCCGTAATCGCCATGAATATCTTTCTTGCCTACCGGAACCAATTCATCGATGCGAGAAGCGCCGGGCAACCAGTCTAAGTTGAAATCTTCCCAAAAAGTAGTTGCACCCAAATCGAGCATCGCACCCCAGAATTGGCGTATCACGTCGATCGCCCCTTGATAATTGCCGGCAGCAGCCATCGCTCGAAGCATATAATAACCATAAAAAGTAGAGAATCCATGCCCTCCATTAACTGCGAGATATCTCCGATCGGCCTCTTCCGGCTTCATCAGTCCGGCCAACGCCAACAGGGAAGCTGCCTGTTTCGATCCAGGAGCATCCGGAGCAACACCTGACTTCAGGAAAGGTTTTATCACCTTCGAAGCGGCCTTGGTCATCCTGTTTCCTACAGCCTCGCATTCTGCCGCCAACGCATCTTCACCCAACACCTTACAAAGTTCGTTTCCGGCTTTCATCGCCTGTAGCATCAAGGCTTGCAAGCCGGCATCGATGGCAACCGGATTTTCACTGGACGGCCAATCGAGAAAACGTCCTCCTCCGTCGAGCTTCTCGACGCCGTCTTCATCGACTTTGGAAATCAGAAGATGGAGCAAACCGGTCAAATAGTCTTTCTGTTCCTTCAAGTAAGCCAAGTCCCCCTGATAGTAATACCAGTCGCGCTGGATCAGCAACCACCAGATGGAATAACTGCACATCCCGTTCATCCAGCCAGGCAACGGCGTTGCATCGCGGATAAAATCAAGGCTTTTCGGTATCACCTCGTTATATCCGAAAACAGTGTTGACCGTCATCACTTCCGGATGCAAATCACCAATCCAGACCAAACGGTCACGTTTGATGCCGTCCCAAATATACTCCTGCATATTCAAATGTACCGTATAAGCACCAGTCTGCCAAATCTGGTTCAGCCGTTCGTCGTTGCAACGAAATGAGCCTTTATATGGGATGTCCCGAAAAACGGAAATGGCACGTATTTCTTTAATATGCAATTCGACGGAATCGTCCAAAAGATCAATCCGGGCAAACCGAAACCCAGAATTACCCACTTCCATAACCCCCAACCAGGGTAGGCGAATAGTAAAATCGCGCATGGCATGATCGTTGGAAGCACCGTTCACTCCATCTATATCGCACATAGCTTCACTTACCGACTCACCCAAACGGATCCGGACGGCGACTGGTTCGTGCGAAGCCGGCATGCCGGTTACTATTTGCAAGCCACCTTGCAGTTCTTTTCCAAAATCAAGAAGGATGGCAGGATGTTGCCGGTCGGTGCTCGAAAGCTTACAGATGTTATGATTCACAAGATTGGCTTGTCCATTTCCGGAAAGAAGCAAATGGTTTGCGCCCTGTATCAACTGGCTTTCCTGCTGCCAGATGATGCGTGCGGGAGGTAGATATTCGCGTACACGACTATCGCGCTGCCGGGCGGACAATGATACGGCAAAGAATAGAGATATAAGAATAAATAATGTTTTCATGGTATATGGTATTTATATGAATGATGATTTATAGGTGACGGCAACGAGGCTTGCACATTGTTGCTATAAACACACCTATAAATCATCATTTACGATCGTAACCTATCACAAACCGAAGGCCGGAACCAAATCATCCAACTGCTTGTCAGTCATGCCGGCGGGTTCGTATCCTGCCATGCGTGCGCTGAAATAGATTTGGGCGGACTTGCTTAGCGTGTCGATTGCGTCAAAACATTCGATCAGATCTTCACCGACTGCCAAAATACCATGTTTTTCCCAGAATACGACATCGTGCTTTTCCAATTGTTTAATGGTTGCACGTGCTAAATCCAGTGTCCCTGGTATTTCATAGGGAACAATACCGACTCCTTTCGGGACAATGATACGGCATTCGGGAATCATGCTCCACAACGTACGGGTGATGACATCCGAATCTAGGAATGGTTTACAATGCGTCATGCCGATCAGGTCGGTCGGGTGCGTATGCAAAACGACTCTGTTATCACGGCCCAGGCCACGCAGATAATTATGCATCATCAAGTGCGAAGGCAACTCGGAAGTAGGCAAAATCAATTGTTCAGCAATAATATCATAACTTTTTCCATCCCCGGCGATACGGATCAGGGAACCGTTGGCCAACGGTTCCTGTGCTACATAACGCATCCGCTTTCCTGTACCGGTGACATAGAAAATATGTCCGGCAAGAGCGGTCATCGCTTCTTGTAAAGGAATAGCCGGTCCCAGTGCGGGAAGTGCTTTTTCGACATCGTTCATCAAGTCGGTCAGGTTTACGGAAATGTTACCACCGTTACGCTCTGCCCATCCTTTTGTCCAAAGATAGCCGGCCACTTCAGCGATACGGCCAATCTCGGCCATCAATTTTTCATTGTTTCTGATTGTTTTCATTTTACTTATATATCTTTTTTATGAGGGACACACCCCCCGGCTCAAAATTGTTCTTCACCCGGCAAAAAACAGACAAGCATGGGAGCTTAATTTCATACCTATGGAAATTAAGTTCCATGCCTATCGAACTAACGTCCCATGCCTATCCATTTCCAATCCGATCATTATCTTAAATCAAATTAGGCAGCAAAAGTGAGAATATCAGGAGACACATGCCGCAAACCAAAACGACGATCGTCTGCCGGCTCACCCCTTTCCACTCTTTCAGGATAATGCCCCACACATTGCTGAAGATCACATTCAGCGACATCAGGATGCTCCATGAAAAGGCCAGCATCACCGGAGATTCGGCAAAATAGCTCTTTCCCATTCCCAGCCCGAAGAATTGCGAATACCACAAAACACCTGCCAGCGCACAAAATAAGACATTATTCAGCAAAGTACCGCCTGATACGGAAAAATAATCTTTCCCCGTATTGTTTCTTACATTCTGGAAAAGGCAATAAGAGGCGTTCGTGATAAAACCCCCGATCGTCACCAACAGGATGACCGGATTCAGTGCGAACAATTCGCTTGCGCCGGACTGTTTCGCCTTCTCAAGGATCGGAGCGCCGGATTCCAGGCCCAGATTGAAGCAGGCACTCATCACACCGGCCAAAAGAGCGACAAGCAAACCTTTCGTCAACGCGAAATCCTTTACAGCCGCTTTCTTTTCCTCCTCGGTCATATTACGGGCGCGAAGACTTCCGGCATACCCGATCACGGCGATACCGGCAAGCGTGATACACACACCGATCAACAAGACCAGGCCATCGCCACGAAACAAATCCGTTCCGCCAAAAACTGCAGGGAAAAGCGTCCCGAAACCGGCACACGTTCCAAGCGCGATACTCTGGCCGAGCGCAACCCCCAAATAACGCATGCTCAACCCGAAGGTCAACCCACCGATCCCCCACAGGATTCCGTAGATAACGGCCCCCGCAGCTCCGCCGGCACTCCACAGTTCCAAGAGGCTGCTCCCATTGGGAATGGCAAGCTGCGCTCCTAAGAATGGGAAGACGAGCCAGGCAAAAATGCCTTGCACCAACCAGAAACTTTCCCAGCTCCAATCCTTGACTTTGTTGATCGGAACGTAGGAACTGCTCTGCCCGAAACTACCGATTGCGATTATGATCAATCCGATGATTATTTCCATATATGTTATTTTTAGAGGGCGAACACACAGGTTCGCCCCTAAGGTTAACGTTTACTTGTTACTTCCGCTTCGTATTTTTCTATCTCGGCGATATAATCCTCACCTACCGGGACGTCGTTTTGCAAGCAGAACATATCCCAGACGGCTGTCCACGGAAGGCTCTTCATTTCCTCCTGCAGAGCTAAACGCTGGAAATATTTGCCTTCGGCTTCGTACTGCTGCAAGGTTGCCGAGGGTTCGAGAAGAGCTTGCATAAAGGCCTTCTGTGTCGCACGGCAACCGATCACGTACGCCCCGATACGGTTGATCGTCGCATCGAAGTAGTCCAAGCCGATATGCACACGGTCCAATGCCTTGCAACGGATGATTTCGCGTGCCAGATCGAGCAAGTCGTCGCTCAAGATCACCACATGGTCGCTGTCCCAACGAATCGGACGGCTCACGTGCAACATGATCTCCGGTGTAAAAAGAAGCAGGGCCGAAATCTTGTCGGCGATACTTTCCGTCAGATGGAAATGGCCCGTGTCAAGCGTCACAATCTTATTCTTCTTCGCACCGTAGCCCAAGTAAAAATCATAGGAACCGACCGTATAACTTTCCAGACCGATGCCGAACAGTTTTGCCTCGATACAATCCTTCATGTTCTTATATTCAGTTGCAAAAATCTCGTCGAGCGACTGTTCCAGTATCTGACGATATTTGAGACGGCTGGCGGGAATCTCCTTGCTACCGTCATGAATCCAGAGGTTCATGATACAGGGATCGTCCTGGTATTTACCCATCTCCTCGCTGATCCAGCGGCAGCGTTTCGTATGTTCGATCCAGAAATTGCGGATCGCATCGTCGGGATTCGCCAACGTCAGGTCGCCGCTCTTCGGATGCGAAAAAGAAGTGCTGTTGAAATCCAGTTTCATCCCGTTCTCTTTCGCCCACTGCATCCAGCTCTCAAAATGAGCAGGTTCCACTTCGTCACGGTCGACCTTCTTGCCTTGGAAGTCGCCATATATTTCATGCAGGTTCAAGCGGTGTTTACCGGCGATCAGAGAAGCCGCTTTCAAGACATCGGCCCGCACTTCGTCGATCGTGCGGGCACGTCCCGGGTAGTTACCCGTCACCTGGATTCCGCCCGTCAGCGAACCTCCCTGGTTCTCGAAACCGCTCACATCGTCCGCCTGCCAGCAATGCATCGAAAGAGATATCTTCTGCAATTTGTCCATTGCCTCCCTTGCATCCACACCGACAGCTGCATAGCGTTCAGCAGCTGCCTCATACGCTTGTCTGATAATGTTTTCTTTTGTCATGGTCTTATTTTTTTGAGGTTACAGATTTATATTTCCTAAAAGCCTCTTCCCACTCGCCGCTACCTTCCGGCAGAAAGACAGCCGGCGAAAGGAAAGAGTTGATCAAACGGCGCATCTCCCAGCGATCGGCCACCAATCCTGCCGCCCTCGCCTGCACCATGCAGTTGCCGATTGCCGTCGCCTCCGAAGGCCCTGCCACAACCGGCATGTTTATTACATTTGCCGTAAATTGATTGAGAAGATTATTCATCGAGCCTCCCCCGATCACATGCAATTTGCGGATCGGGAAAGGAGCCATTTCGGATAATAATGCCAGCACCTCCTTATACCGGAATGCCAGACTTTCAAAAATACAGCGGATAAACTCGTCGTCCTCGACCGGTTCGGGCTGCCCCGTCTCGCGGCAATAAGCCTTGATTGCCTCCGTCATGCTCGGCGGATTGGCAAAACACGGATCGTCGGGATTCACAAAACGACGGAAAGGCGTCGCCCGTTCCGCCATCTTGACTATCGCCGGATAGGAATAGTCGCGCCCGGCCTTCTCCCACTCTTTCCGACACTGTTCGAGCAACCACATCCCTGTGATATTTTTCAGGAAACGGGTCGTCCCGTCTATCCCGCCTTCGTTCGTGAAATTATGCCGGAAAGATTCTTCCGAGATAATCGGTTCTTCCGTTTCGATCCCCATGAGGCTCCATGTGCCGCTGCTAAGGTAGGCAAACTCCCGGTCCGCCGCTGGGACAGCCGCGACAGCCGAAGCCGTATCGTGGCCGGCAACTGCTATGACCGGCACTTTGCCGATCCCCGTTTCCCGTGCAAGCGCATCGGCCAGCTCCCCGACAAAAGTTCCCGGCATCACTACCGGACGCATGATAGAGGGCGCAACACCTGCCGCTTCCAACAGAGAAGCCTCAAACTCCTTCGTCACCGGATTTAACAGTCCGGAAGTAGAAGCATCCGTATATTCACAAACTTTTTTACCTGTCAACAAATAAGAAAGCAGGTCTGGCATAAACAGTATCTCTCCGGCAGCCTCCAATGGACCAAAACCTTCCTGTTTAGCCCGGAACAACTGGAAAATACTATTAAAATTCATGATCTGTATGCCGGTAAGCCGGTAGACTTCCGACCGGGGAATACGCTGGAAATACTCTTCCGGCGCACCGTCCGTATAAGGATCGCGATACGCACGCGGTAGGCCCAACAGTGTACTGTCTTCCGCCAGATACCCGAAATCCACCCCCCAGGTATCGATCCCGATAGAGTCCGGGAGCAGGTTCCGGCGTGCACAAATCGTAAGGCTTTCTTTCAAGGCATCATATAACCGGTATATGTCCCAGTAATATTTTCCATGCAACTCCATGATCGCATTCGGGAAACGGTGAAGTTCCTGCATTTCAAATTTGTCACCAACCAAAGTGCCTAATACGGCACGTCCGCTGGTCGCTCCTATATCAAAGGCTAAAAAGTTATATTTCTTCATGGTACAACAAAGTTGTTTGTTTTATGATTGCAAAAGTAAACGGTAAATTACTATCTTTGCTTTTGAAAATGATTTTAAACCTTTCAAATCTGACAGAGGAGATGGAGAAACGACTAAGCGATCAATTGAGGTATCTGACGATAAGTGCGATAGACGAAGAGTGGGGAATTGTCGTCACAACCGTCGGCTACCAGTTTATTCCCCCGAAAGGGAACTATCCTCTTTCGAAGCATCCGGACAATTATAACTTCAAGCCGCAGACCGGACGAATCCTGAACGAATACCAGCTGGTCTATATCACGAAGGGAAGCGGTTACTTCTCTTCGCAATCCTGCAAGATGCAAAAGATAAACGCAGGTACGATGATCCTGCTTTTTCCGGGAGAATGGCACAGCTACTATCCTGACAGCGAGACAGGCTGGAACGAATACTGGGTCGGTTTCCGCGGTGTCCACATCGACCGGCGCGTGGAAAAACGCTTTTTTACACGCGAAGAACCGTTACAGCACATCGGGCTCAGTGCAACGATCGTCGGACTATATGAAGACATACTGAAATTCGCCTCTCAGGAAAAGACGGGCTACCAGGAGATGATTTCAAGTATCGTCCTCCATATATTGGGTACGGTCTATTATAAAAGAAGAAACAACTCCTTCACGAATACCTACGTTGTGGATAAGATCAACGAAGCCCGCATCTTGATGAAAGAGCAGGTGGAAAACCCGCTGACACCGGAAGAAATAGCTTCCCGTCTGGGACTCGGCTACTCCTGGTTTCGCCGTATGTTCAAAGAATATACAGGCGTATCGCCCGCCCAATACCAATTGCAGCAAAAACTCCTGAAGGCAAAGGAACTGCTTACCAGCAGCAGCATGAATATCTCGGAAATAGCCTACAGTCTCAAATTCGAGAATGCCGGACAGTTCTCCACTTTCTTCAAGAAGAAAGAGGGTGTGACACCGTCTGGATTTCGTGAACGGGCGCACTGAGGAATTAAAAATTAAAAATTAAGAATTAAGGGGTGAGTTGGAAGGTGATTTTCTTGTTCATCATATAGTTGACTGCACCATAGATAAACAATCCTAAGAACTGGGCGAGATATTCGTTCAGGTCAAAGATTTCCACCATGATAAGCAAAGCGAGGAATTGGGAACAATAAGCACATCCGAAAGCGATCAGAAAAAGGGGAATCTCACGGCGAAACTTACCCGTGCGGGATGAAAATATCCAATATTTGCTCCAGAAGAAATTATTGATCTGCGCAATCACATAAGCGGTGATATTGGTAGCAATATAGTTACAACCAAGCTTGTCCATCATCAGCCAGACAATCAAGACAGTAATTAACGCATTCAGCGTACCGACCAGTATAAACCGCATCACGCGCACCATATTTTTAGATTGTATGACCAAGTGTATTTCTTGCTGTTTTGTTCTTTGATATCTGAAATTCCGGTACAAATATACAGGATAATATGCAAATAGCCATGCAAAAAGTCACAAAGTATGGCGACCAACCCGTATCTTTGCCCCATGAAATATTTATTGTTTTACATAATCAGCCTGTTATCCCTCACCGCCTGCATCCACGAGGAATTACCGCCTGCGGGTGGCTTTGCTTTGGAGGAAGGCGACCCGTTACCCGAATTCAGCATTTCCAATCCGGATGGAACGGTATCGAAAAAAGACTTGAAAAATAAATTTGCCCTGATTATTTTCTTCAGTACGACCTGTTCCGACTGCCAGAAGGCCTTCCCGGATATTTCCACTTTATATCATACATACAAAGACGATCCCTCCGTCTGTGTGCTCCTGATCGCACGTGGAGAAACCGAAGAGCAGGTAGCGGCCTATTTCCGGGAACATCAGTACAATATGAAGTTTTTCGCCGATCCGGACCTGAACGTCTACTCCCTCTTTGCCGACAACACCATACCCCGCGTATTCCTTGCCGGCAAGGACGGTACGATTATCCTGACGCAAACGGAAAAAGTAGATACATCAGTATTTGCGGATATGTATAGATGAATTGATTTGCTCCTTGTGGTTTCTGATGCGGTTTTGCCCTACCGAAATACTGATACAGATGGGATAAGAAGAAAAAATATATTATTTTTGTGAGGAAACAAATTAAAGATGGTTATGGGAGAAATTATTAAGCTGGACAATATTTGTCAGTACAATGAAATGGTAGGCCAGGAAACGCTGCATCCTCTGGTAAGTGTTCTCGACCTGTCGAAATCGTCCCGGATGATGAAGCACGTACGCATGAGCTACGGTTTCTATGCAGTCTTCCTGAAAGAGGTCAAATGCGGAGATTTGCGGTACGGACGCAACTATTACGATTATCAAGAAGGAACGCTGGTTTTTCTGGCTCCCGGACAGGTGATCGGCATCGATGACAACGGCGAATATTTTCAGCCGAAGGGCCGTGCTCTGCTATTCCATCCCGACCTGATCCGCGGCACATCCCTCGGACGCAATATGAAAGACTATTCTTTCTTCTCGTATGAGGTGAACGAGGCTCTTCATCTATCCGAACAGGAACGTGGCGTCATCATCGACTGCCTGAATAACATCAATGAAGAGCTTAACCGGGGTATCGACAAACACAGCAAAATGCTGATTGTCTCTAACATCGAGCTTTTACTTAACTACAGCATCCGTTTTTACGACCGCCAGTTCATCACCCGTGAAAACGTCAACAAGGATATCCTTTCCAAGTTCGAGAATGTCGTGAACGGTTACTTCCAGACCGACAAACCGGAAACGATCGGTTTGCCGTCCGTACGCTACTGCGCCGACCAGCTGCATCTTTCCGCCAACTATTTAGGCGACCTGATAAAGAAGGAAACGGGTAAATCCGCACAAGAACATATCCAGCTCCGGTTGATCGACATCGCCAAAGAAAAGATACTGGGCACAAGCAAGACCGTCAGTGAAATCGCTTACGAACTGGGGTTCAAATATCCTCAGCATTTCACTCGCGTATTTAAGAAAAACGTCGGATATACGCCTAACGAGTACAGGGGCATAAATTAAATGCGGGATTATATGGACTGATATCGGGCGGAGTAGACCCCCGCCCCTACAAGTCTGAAATATCTTAACATTTAATGCTCAACTGACGTAATACATCACGAATCTTTTCGAATGTGGTGATACGGGTCGGAACCAAAGGCAAGCGTAATTTATTTTCAATAAAGCCCATCGCATTCAGCATACTCTTCGCTCCCGCCGGATTGCCGTCGATAAACAGCAAACTGAACAGCTCCGTAAAACTATGGTGGATCGTGCGGGCGCTATCGTAGTCACCAGCCAATGCCAAGCGCACCATACGGCTGAACTCACGCGGAAAAGCATTGCCGATTACAGAAATCACACCGACAGCTCCCAACGTAATAAGCGGAAACGTAATACCGTCGTCTCCTGAAATCACATTGAAGTTCGCCGGTTTGTTCTTGATGATATCATCCATTTGGGTGATATTGCCGGAAGCCTCCTTGACTGCAATCACGTTCTTGAACTCACGGGCGATACGCAGCGTAGTCTCGGCCGTCATATTCACACCGGTACGTCCCGGAACGTTATACAGGACTATCGGTAACGTAGTCGCCTCCGCAATCGCTTTATAATGCTGATAGATTCCTTCCTGGGATGGTTTGTTATAATAAGGTACGACAGACAGGATCGCATCTATACCGTCAAAATTATCGTTTTTCAACTTCTCGACAACCGAACGCGTACAGTTTCCGCCAACCCCCAACACGATGGGAATGCGTCCGTTTACCTTCGTCACGACCAAATTGATTATATTCTTCTTTTCTTCTTCCGTGAGTGTAGGGGTTTCAGCGGTGGTACCTAACACAACCAGATAATCGGTTCCATTCTGCAACTGATAATCTACGAGCCGGGCCAACGCCTCATAGTCTACACTTTCATCTTCTTTAAAGGGAGTGATCAACGCCACACCCATTCCTTTTAAATTTATGTCTGCCATGATAATAATTGTCAATTGTCAACGGTGCTGCAAAAATAAGGAATTTATATCATTTTGAGCGTATCGCCTGCAAATAAAATAATATATGTTCGAATAAATGCTTGATATCTTCACGCTCTGTTACCGATATAGACAAATCATACAAATCTATATCGGCATGCTTCACTCCCACCTTGAATCTGCAAGGATGCTGTAGCATAAGATATTGCATCGGGTAGCAATCGGGGCGCGTAAGATCGATCAGAATATCCGCCTTGATCGTCTTGAACCGTTCCAGGATGACATCGGAAGGAACCTGCCAAACGTTTACATCCTTCTTGGCATGGACCGGGATGTACGAGGCATCTGCCTCCGGATCGCCGGTTACATAGACACAGGCCTGCACCTTCTTGTTCTTCTTACGCAGGACGTCCAGACAAGGCTCGACAAGCTCGCGGTCGTTTGCCTGATAAAGAACCAGAATGTGGCCCGCGTCTTCCAGCGCACAGAACTCATGCTTGCGGCCGGCAGCCCCAGAAGCTAAAGACTGCACTTTCTTTTTAATAAAATAATTCGTCAGTCTCATTCCGCTATCATATTTAAGAATTCGTCTTCGTTTATAATCTTCACACCCAACTTGGCCGCCTTTTCGAGCTTGGCCGGTCCCATATTATCTCCCGCCAGGATATAATCGGTCTTGCCGGACACTGAGCCACTGTTCTTCCCGCCATGCTGCTCGATCATGGCCTTGTATTCGTCGCGGGAATGTCTGGCGAATGTCCCGCTGATAACGATGCTCAGACCTTTCAGTTTCTCGGAACGGTTGGCCAGCTTTTCTTCGGCCACGGACATCTGCAACCCGTATTCCTTCAAACGGTTCACCAACGTCCTGTTACGCTCGTCGGCAAAGTAAGCGATGATACTTCGGGCGATCCGCTCGCCGATCTCATCCACGGCTGTCAGATCCTCGAAAGAAGCCTGTTCCAACTGCTCCATCGAATGGAAAGCGGAAACCAGGCGTTTTGCCACCGTTTCACCCACAAAACGAATCCCCAACCCATAAAGTACCCGTTCGAAGGGAACCTGTTTGGATTCTTCAAGGCTCGCCATCAGGTTACGGGCGCTCTTGTCAGCCCAACGTTCCAAGCGCAGCAGATCGGCTATTTCCAACGTATAGAGATCGGCCGTGTCCTTGATATAGCCGGCTTCGTACAAATCTTCGACTGTCTCCGGCCCCATATTGATGTTCATGGCCCTCCGGGTGACGAAATGCTCGATCTTCCCCTTGATCTGGGGAGGACAGCCAGCTTCGTTCGGACAATAGTGAGCCGCTTCTCCTTCAGGACGCATCAACGGTGTCCCGCATTCGGGACAAGAACGGATGAAACGGACCTTATCACCCACCAGCAAACCGCGGGCTTCGACATCGACACCGACAATCTTAGGAATGATCTCGCCGCCTTTCTCCACGAACACCTTGTCACCCAAATGCAGATCGAGTCCTTCGATAATATCCGCATTGTGAAGGGAAGCACGCTTTACGGTCGTTCCGGCCAGCAATACCGGCTCCAGATTGGCAACCGGAGTGACGGCTCCTGTCCGCCCGACCTGGAAAGACACGGAGTTAAGGCGCGTCACGGCACGTTCGGCCTGGAACTTGTAGGCAATCGCCCAACGTGGGCTTTTGGCCGTGAATCCCAAATTGCGTTGTTGGAGCAATGAATTCACTTTCAAAACGATCCCATCTGTTGCAACCGGCAGGTTCTTGCGTTCGACATCCCAATAGGCGATATAATCGTATATATCCTCCAAGCTGTTGCATACGCGGATCACATTCGGGATCTTGAACCCCCATGAACGGGCCGCCTCTAAATTATCGAAATGCGTTTCCGCCGGCAGCTCCTCTCCCAACAAATAATAGAAATAGGCATCCAGCTTACGAGCCGCCACGACAGCCGGGTTCTGTTGCTTCAGCGTACCCGAAGCAGCATTGCGCGGATTGGCAAAAAGAGGCTCTTCCTGTTCTTCACGTTCCTTATTCAAGCGGTCGAACTCGGCCCAGGGAAGCAGGATCTCCCCCCTTATCTCAAATGTTGTCGGGTATCGGTCGCCCATCAGCTTCAAAGGGACCGAACGGATGGTTTTCACGTTGGCCGTCACATCGTCGCCACGTGTCCCGTCGCCACGCGTCACGGCTCGGACCAGACGTCCGTCCTCGTATGTCAGGGAAATGGAAGTTCCGTCATATTTCAACTCGGCAACAATCTCGAAAGGCTCGTTCAGGTCACGGGCTATGCGCTCGTAAAAATCCTTCACTTCATCTTCCGAATAGGTATTGCCCAACGAAAGCATCGGATATTTATGCACTACCTGTTCAAACTCTTTGGAAAGGTCACTCCCCACCCGCTGGGTCGGCGAATGAGGATCGGCATATTCGGGATGCGCCTCTTCAAGGACCTGTAACTCCTTCATCATCTCATCGAACTCACGGTCCGATATCGTCGGTGCCGAGAGCACATAATAATTGTAATTATGTTGCTCCAGCGCTTCGCGAAGTGCTTTTATTTTATCTTTTACCACCATTTTTTCAGTTGAAAGGTGAAAGTTGAAAGGTGAAAGTTAAAAAGAAAAATTCATCACTTTCAACTTTCACCTTTCAACTTTCAACTAATATATTAGTTCTACATTATCAATCCACATCGTATTGCCCGGCGAGCCGATATAGGCTCCGCCGTGGCTGGAAGTAAACTGCAGGACGATATGAGTCGGCAATTCACCTTCCGCCGCCCAGCCCACTTCCTGAATAGGGACGCTTTTACCCTGGCTGTTCAAGGCATAACGCTCTTCCACCTGAATCCGCATATAAGGCTTATACTCCGGATGCTTCGTAATATCGCCGTACAAGATAGGGTAGGTCGCATCGTTCACCCAACCGTTGCTGGATTCCGTATAACGCTGCACCATTGTCCCGACACGTTTGGAATAAATATTTCCATCTTTATCTTCCCAACGTTTCTGGAGCAAAAGAATGACTGCGATCGAATCCTGTCCGGCAACGGTCGTCTTGCGGCTGAAGCCGGTACTTCGGATACGGTCCTTTTCCGGAGCCAGCTTCACCTTATAGTCAAAACGCAAAGCCTTCGGCTTCTTGGTAAACGCCACTCCGCTGTTCAACATGGCCTGCGGGTTCTTGGTTCCCTTGATCGGTTCGTGCACCGTTCCGAGGAAAACAGAACCGGCGGCTACCACTTCGATATCGACCAAACCGAAAACCTTCACACTTTCCATGCGTGTCTCCAGACGTGCACACCAACCGTCATCCCGTCTTTCAGGGAAGACAGATGTATTCGTCTTCACCACACCTGCCACCTTCGCCATCACATTGGAGTTCGCCCACGGCGAACCGCCCCGATTCGTATAGGCTGTATTGCCGATGATCGTATCTGTCGGCCCAAGCTCGTAAAGATGCTTCGTATTTCCTCCGATAATGCCGGATTCATGTATCTCGCGAACGACCCAATGATCCATATCTCCAAAACTGAACGGCACTACGTGCTCTTGGGAATTGACCATTGACCATTGACAATTGACAATTCCCAAGAGAAAGAGGAATTTTGCTTTCTGTTTCATTTCAAATTCTGTTTTTTCTAAAATCCCTAAGTCGGCAAAGCCGGCAGAACCGACAATTGTCAATTATTCGTTGTCAATTGTCTATTATAAAGAATACCCCCACTCTTTGAGAGCCATTCCCCAATTTTCTTCCACAAGCCGTACCGTGCGGTCGTCATACTTGTACCGGTTCTTCTTATAGCCCTTCTTTTTCCCGAGATATTTCTCGATTTCATCTTTAGACTCTTCAAAGCCGGGGAGGTTTAATTTCTTGTATATATCCTCTGTCATGGCGAAAGCATCCTGTTCGAAATCCTCAAACTTCACCTCTACCAGGTTTCCTTCGGGTATCAGATGCTTTTGTTCTTCATATTTATAGAACAAACGGCGGTATACTTCGATAAAATTGCTTTCGATCTGCTCGTTGGAGATGTCCTGCAAACGGAGCGGCTGGATCGTATTGGTAAAGAAGCTGCGCGTGCTTTCGAACACCGTATACGGATTTCGTTTCAGATAGATAAATTTAGCATTCGGGAACATTTCCACCAAGGTCTTCACACGTCCCGTATGAGGCGGATTCTTGCTCAGGAACTGGGTCCCTTTCGTATTCCAGAGGGAAATCTTGATCAGTTTGAGGAACGTTTCCTTAAACACTTCCCGCTCGTGTTCGCTGATATTGTCGAAAAGCAGATAACGGTCGCAATATTCGAGCATATGCTTCGGGAAGAACCAGAAATTATAATACGTGTAAGGCATCATATTTGCCAAGGCAAATTCCTCTTCCTGGGGAAGATCCACCTTCAATTCCATATTATCGGTCGGACGCTTGTCGGGCATCAGGAACGCCATGTTCTTCTTGAAGAAAGGCTGTCCCCAAAGCATCAGGTTCGGGAATACGGTCTGATAGGTCGTATTGTAGCCGAAATGCTTGTCACACGAGAAGACATTGTGCATGAAAGTCGTCCCGCTGCGCCAATGTCCGAGAATGAACACCGGGTCCATCTCCAACGGCTTGTCCGCAATCTTACGGTAACGCGCATCTTCGAAGGGTTGCAACAGGCTGAGCAGGCGGCAAACGGATTTAGTCAGAAAATATTTATTACGAAATCCTTTGTCGATCGTTTTATTGGCTGTCACAGCCTTGAACGTTTTCCAGTCAGCACCCACTAAAGTATTGATCGGTAGTTTGTCAAATTCCAGTAATCCCATACCTTATTTATTTTCTGTTATACACTTGACGGAAACTCCTTGCCGTTCGAGCTCTTTACAAACGGAACGGATAGCTTCGTAGTGCTCAGGGCCGATACCCAATTCCGGAAGATTCAGTACAGCCAACGCGTCTTCCGTCACCATGTCGCGAGCATCTACCCGGTCGATAATCATACCGACAGCCGACGTATTATTCGTGATCGGGTCGATCAGGATAAAGGCGCCTGTCTGTTTGTTCTTCTGATACGGATCGAAGAACAGTTCCTTTCCGGTCGTGAAGACGACACGAGCGATCTCGTTCAGCTTCATCGGCAAATCGTCAGTTGTCAGTTTTCCATTGTCAACCGACAACTGTTCCATCGTATTGACATTCACTTTATAACGGATGCTGTCCACACGGGCGCGTGTAAGATTGGTCGTATGCTTGATATAGAACTGCTTGCTTGCGTCCATCGGTTCTTCGTCCATCCACACCAGCATGGCCTCGAAGTTACGGTCCGCTATCGGCAGGTTATCCGGATGGACGAGCATCTCACCGCGTGAAACATCAATCTCGTCTTCCAGCGTGATGGTGACGCACTGGGGAGGGAATGCATAATCCAGCTCTCCGTCGTATGTCACGATACTTTTCACTTTGGATGTTTTCCCGGAAGGCAAAGCCATCACCGTATCGCCTTTACGAACGATACCGCTGGCCACTTTCCCACAGAAACCGCGGAAGTCCAGATTCGGACGCAATACATATTGCACCGGATAGCGGAAATCCTCAAAGTTGCGGTCCTGGTCGATAGGAACCGTTTCGAGGAAGTCCAGCAACGACGGCCCTTCGTACCAAGGCGTACGGTCGCTCTTCTCCACCACATTGTCGCCATCCAGAGCGGACAGCGGGATGCAGGTGATATCCGGAATATTCAACGGAGCGACAAACTCCTTATAGTCGGAAACGATCTTGTCGAAAATATTCTTGTCGAAATCAACCAGGTCCATCTTGTTGACCGCCAGCACCACATGCTTGATACCTAAGAGCGAAACCAGATAGGTATGGCGGCGCGTCTGCGTAATCACTCCCGTGCGGGCATCCACCAGGATGATGGCAAGGTTGGCAGTCGAACCGCCGGTGATCATATTGCGGGTGTACTGTTCGTGTCCCGGAGTGTCGGCAATGATGAACTTACGGTTATTCGTACTGAAATAGCGGTAAGCCACATCGATGGTGATCCCTTGTTCGCGTTCGGCTTTCAGGCCGTCCAGCAACAGAGCGTAGTCGATATGGTCGCCGGCATTCCCCATGCGCTTGCTGTCGCGTTCGAGGGCATCCAGCTGGTCTTCGTATAACTTTTTGCTGTCAAACAACAAACGACCGATCAGCGTCGATTTGCCATCATCCACCGATCCGGCAGTCAGAAAGCGAAGCAAATCCTTTTGTTCATCTCTGTCGAGGTATTCTTTTATATTTAATGTTGCCATATATTTTAAGTTGAAAGGTGAAAGATGAAAGATGAAAGGTGAAAGTTGAAAATAGTGACGCGAAGCCACTTTCAACTTTCAACTCTCCACTTTCAACTAATTAAAAATATCCTTCTCTCTTTTTCTGTTCCATGCTTGCATCCTGGTCGAAGTCGATCACGCGTGTCGTGCGTTCGCTCTTGGTCGTCGTCATCATCTCTTCGACGATCTTTTCAATCGTGTCGGCATTGCTTTCCACAGCCCCGGTCAACGGCCAGCAGCCTAAGGTACGGAAGCGTACCATGCGCATCTTGATTTGATCGCGGTACTGTTCCGGCAGACGGTCGTCGTCTGCCATGATCAGGTTGCCGTCGATCTCTACGCACGGGCGTTCCTTGGCAAAGTACAACGGTACGATCGGAATATTCTCCAGGCGGATATACTGCCAGATATCCAACTCCGTCCAGTTGGACAGCGGGAACACACGGATGCTCTCCCCTTTATGGACACGGGCGTTGTAGATGTCCCACAACTCCGGACGCTGGTTCTTCGGGTCCCACTGGTGGAACTTGTCGCGGAACGAATAGATACGTTCTTTCGCCCGGCTCTTCTCTTCATCGCGACGGGCGCCTCCGAAAGCGGCATCGAACTTATATTTATCGAGCGCATGCAGCAACGCCTGCGTCTTCATCAGGTCCGTATGCACCTTGCTTCCGTGCGTGAAAGGCCCTACACCGGCATTGAATGCCTCCATATTGGATTCCACGATCAGGTTCCATCCGAATTTCTTCGCATAGTCGTCGCGGAACTGAATCATCTCCTTGAACTTCCATTTGGAATCGATGTGCATCAAAGGGAAAGGGACTTTTCCCGGAGAAAAAGCCTTTTCTGCCAGGCGAACCATGACGGAAGAGTCTTTTCCGATAGAATAAAGCATCACAGGATTCTCAAACTCGGCAGCTACCTCCCGGATGATATGGATAGACTCTGCTTCCAACTCCTGTAAATGGCTTAATTTATAATCTGACATTGTATGTTATTTAATGTTGTTATTATTCTTACCTTTCTATTCTAATATAGTTCCATGCCCATGAAACTATATTTGCATGCTGCAGGAACAAAAATTTCATGCCGGGGAAACTATTGTTTCCCGCCAAGGGAAACCTTCGGCAATATCAGTTCGAGCAAACGGGTTACGGATTCCTCCAGGCTCAACACGGAAGTGTCTAACGTCAGGTCAGGATGTTCGGGTGCTTCGAAAGGAGCGGAAACACCCGTGAAATCCTTGATCTCGCCCCGGCGTGCCTTCGCATACAACCCTTTGACATCGCGCCGCTCGCACTCTTCGATCGGAGTGCTGACATATATTTCCAGGAAGTTCTCCTTCCCGACAATAGATGCCGCCATTTCCCTCAAATCGTTATTCGGGCTGATAAAAGCCGCTATCGTGATAACTCCCGTATCGATAAAAAGTTTGCTTACTTCGGCGATACGGCGGATATTCTCTACCCGGTCTTCAGCCGAAAAGCCGAGATTGTTGTTGATCCCGCTGCGGATATTATCGCCGTCCAGGATGCGGCACAGCAAACCGCGCTTGTGCAACTCGCGCTCAAGCGCTATCGCCACCGTGCTCTTCCCGGAACCGCTCAACCCGGTAAACCACACCATCACACTACGCTGCTTCAGCAAACGCTCCTTATCCTCCCTCGTCATCATCCTATCGAAAATAGGATAGATGTTAGTTGAAAGTTGAGAGTTGAGAGTTGAAAGTTTCTCTTCGATATTATTATTATTTACTTGTTCCATTCATATTTTGTTTACTTGTTTTCACAATACTGACCGTCAGTTTAATCAATTCACGGCAGTCTTCTATAATCGATTCGTATTCTTTTTCAGATAAATAATCCGTTTCTTTCAATAACATAATCCAATATTCCGTTTCATTCCTTCAAAGCAATATTCACTTTGCTTATAAAATCGGCTTTGGACTGCGCATGCTCAGCTTCTTTCAAAAGGGCGCCAATGGCAGTTCCACTACGCAACATCTGTTTTGACAGAACAAATTCTTTTCTTTCATATAATATCTTATATAGTCTAACGATACGGATCGCAAAACCAAAGGACTTTTCTGCCGTCAAACTCTTCCCCATCACTTTCAACTTTCACCTGTTTAGAATTTCCAGATCATCGGTATCACGAACACCGAGATCAAAAAAGTGATCAGGTTAAGGGGTAAACCGATTTTCACGAAGTCAGTGAACTTATAACTACCGATACCTTGCACGATCAGATTGGTCTGATAACCGATCGGCGTACTGAAACTGGCAGATGCCGCCATACAGATCACCACGAAGAACGGCGTCGGGTCCACACCGAGCTGCGTAGCGACCGACAAGGCAATCGGGAAACTGAGCGCCGCAGCCGCATTGTTCGTAATCAGTTCCGTAAAGATATTGGTGATGATAAAGACTATCGCCAGTAAAGCATACGGTCCCATGCTGCTGGACATACCGATAATATGACGGGCTATCAAAGCTGCGAAACCGGAATTCTCCATCGCCTTGCTGATGGCAAAGGCACAGGCAATCGTAATCAGAATATCCCAGGATATATATTTGGTATACTTTTTCGGAGGGAAAATCTTGGTCCACGCCATGATGATGGTCGTAATGCAGACAAAGAAAAACATATCCAGCCGTATTTCAGGGAACGCCTCTTTCACCACAGGCAACTCCCCTATCGTGGCGCCTACGATCATAAAGATCAGCAAGCCCAATGCCAGCCAGCGTTTCTTGCGGGAAACAGGTTCCGTACCGTCCTTGCCGTTGGCAAGCAAAAGGAAGACGCTGGATTCGCCCCATGTCGGCACGAACGTATCGTCCGCCCAGAGAACCAGCGTATCGCCCTCGTGCAACGTCACCTTATCGAGATCGCGGGTAAACCGCTGTCCCCCGCTCTTCACCTCTTTCACGATCGCACCGTAATGACGGGTAAAATTGAACTCGCCCAATGTCTTGTTGATACCCGGAAAACGGGAGCCTAACACCGCTTCCACCCGGTGCAGGTTACCGGGGTTGCCGTCTTCCTCCTCTTCATCGTAGCGATCGGTACGGGAATCGGGCAGCAGCTTGTTGGAGAACACGAACAGGTAAATGATGCCGGCCAGCGCGATAAAGATCCCCACCCTTCCCAGCTCGAACATCGTAAACCCTTCATATCCGGCTTCGAGGATCATGCCATGTACGACCAGGTTGGTCGACGTCCCGATCAGGGTACAGATGCCGCCTAAAATGGTCACATACGAAAGAGGAATCAGGAATTTCGTCGCCGGCAACTTGACCGACTCCGCCCAACGCTTGATGATAGGGGCGAAAATAACGACAACAGGCGTGTTGTTGAGAAAAGCGGAGACAAAAGCAATAGGCGGAAGCATACGCAGCTGCGCCTTGAAAACGGTTGTCTTCCCCTCCGGCAACAACTTCTTTATAAGTTGTCCCAATGCTCCGCTTTGGCGAATGCCTTCACTTACCAGAAAAAGCATTCCGACGGTTATCATCCCTTTATTACTAAAACCTTCGAGCAATTCTTTCGGCGTCAATATTCCCGCACAAAGAAATAGCACCACAACCGTGAGTAACACCATCCCGGGCCTCAGCCCATCCCATATCAACGCCGCGATCATGCCGACCAGCGCCAGCAATACAAATATTATTTCAAAGTTCATCCTTTCAATTGACAATTGACAATCGACAATTAAGAACAGAGACCATTAATTGTCAATTATCTGTTAGGATTGCAAATGTAATAAGAATATTAAATCTAATCTCACTACGATAACCAATTTTAGGGATAATCTTACTTACAGACCAAAAGTTTCAGCAAACGGAACAAACCGCCCGTCAGAGCGGTTTGACGATGAACCACGGATTATGAAGGTCTTCCTTATTGTACTTTAAAGGTGTTTTACCATCGATATGATAAACTTCGCATCCGGCCGCCCGTGCAATCGCATGTCCGGCGGCGGTATCCCACTCCATCGTCGGTGCGAAACGGGGATAAACATCGGCCGTTCCTTCCGCCACCAGGCAGATCTTCAAGCTGCTGCCGCTGCTGATCAGGGTGACCGGCTGTCCCTGCTTGCGCAGGTTCTCGATAAAGGCCGTCGTTTCTTCCGTCTGGTGCGAACGCGAGGCGACCACCACGACTCCCTGGTGTCCCATCGACATAGGCAGGCGTATGGCTTTCGTTTTTATCTCGTCCATCGAAGGCTGGTATCCGTAGTCTATCTCCGCCAGCTTGAACGCTCCCAACGAGTCAGCCGCGAAATACAGCTCTTTCCGCACGGGCACGTAGATCACGCCCAATACCGGAACCCCTTCCTTCACAAGGGCGATATTAACCGTAAATTCGCCGTTTTTCTTGATAAACTCCTTCGTCCCGTCCAACGGGTCGACGATCCAGAGCATGTCCCAGCCTGAACGTTCGGCAAAAGGCTTCTCTTTTCCTTCTTCGCTCAACACGGGGAAAGGCGTCACGGACAGGGCCATCGAGATAATCGCATGGGCCTTCTTATCGGCTTTTGTCAACGGGGAGTTATCGGCTTTACGTTCGATGCCGAAATCGGATTCCGGATCGGTATAAATATCCATGATCGCTTTGCCTGCATCGAGGGCGGCGCGAATAGCTATATACAGGTAATTTGCATAATTATTCATCATCACTTATTCTTTTAGTTGTGTTAATATACAAATATACGAAATTACCTCGAATAATCCGAATTTTAAGCTCTCATTTTTCACTCGATGTCCAAAACATATATGTTTTGAATTCAAATCACCGGTGTTTCGTTTTCAAATCACCGGTGTTTTGAAATCGAACCGGTTGTTTTCGACGATGGATCGGCCGACGGCATAGCCTTCGTCATACAAGGCGGACAGCTTCTTGCGGTCGTTGGTGGTGCGGCCGACTTCCATTTTCTTTTGCGGACGGATGACGATCGCGTCTCCTTTCGCTTCCAGCTCGTCGATATAATCCAGCACTTCGTTATAGTTGCGGTAGCGTAGCTTCAACTGCTTCCGGATAGCGGGATATCGGCGGTAGATGAAGCCGGGCAGCCAGAAGTCCTTCTCTTCCTTACGGTAGCCTTTGTTGCGGGTCAGGACAATCACGTTCTTGCGGAAACCGTCGTCGATGGCGTGCCGGATCGGGATGGCATCGCAGACACCGCCGTCGACCATCGGGACACCGTCGACATACGCCACCGGACAAAGCACCGGAAGCGTGCAGGAGGCACAACAGATATCGACCAGGCGGTCTGCATCCTGCTTCTCCTCGAAATATTCGGCTTTACCCGTCAGGCAATTGCTGGTGACCATGACGAAGCGGTTCGGCGACTTGAAATACGTCTCGTAGTCGAGCGGATAATATTTTTCCGGATAAATATAAAAAAGGTATTTCATGTCGATATATCCCCGCCCCCGAAGGAAATGCCTGAAACCGATATAATCATATTTTTCCAGCAGGTCGATATTGCTGAAACGGGAACGCCCGCGCTGCCGGGAGGCATACGAAATACCGTTGCTCGCCCCGGCAGACACACCGATCGTATAAGGGAACCAAATGTCATGGTCCATAAAGCAGTCCAGCACTCCGACGGTGAAGATGGCACGCATCCCTCCTCCTTCAAGCACCAAACCTGTGCGACTGTCTATTTCCATATCTGTTTACCATAAAAATAATAGCCATTGCCTGGCTCATACCGGACAATGGCTACAAAAATATAATAAATCAGCGATATAAACATCGTCTTTTCACAGAATAACTTCGTTCACCAAAGGACGGTGGCAGCGGAAGTCTTCGATATTCTGAAGGGTGGTCTCTGCAATGTTATGCAGGGCCTCTTTCGTGAAAAAAGCCTGATGCGAAGTAACGATCACATTATTAAAAGAAAGCAGACGGGCCAATACATCATCGTCGATAATTTTATCTGACTTGTCTTCATAGAAGTATTCGCCCTCCTCCTCGTACACGTCCAGACCGGCCGCCGCGATCTTCTTTTCCTTCAGGCCTTCGATCAGGTCGTTGGTGTTGATCAGTAGACCCCGGCCTGTATTGATGATCATTACGCCTTCCTTCATCTTGTCGATGGAGTCTTTGTCGATCATATATTTTGTCTGGTCGGTCAGCGGACAATGCAAGGAGATGATGTCCGACTCGCGATACAGTTCGTCTAACGAAACATAAGAAATACCTTCTTCTCCGGCAAACTTCATGTCCGGGTAAAGGTCATAAGCCAGAATGCGCATTCCGAACCCTTTCAACAGGCGGATCAGGATCTTGGCGATCTTTCCCGTGCCGATAATACCGATCGTCTTGCCGTGCATATCGAACCCCATCAGGCCGTTCAGCGAGAAATTACCGTCTCGCGTACGCCAGTAGGCACGGTGTATCTTACGGTTCAGCGACAGCATCAGGGCAAGCGAATATTCGGCTACGGCGTAAGGCGAATAGGCCGGTACGCGAACGACCGGCAGCTTTCCTTTGGCCGCTTTCAGATCCACATTATTAAAACCGGCACAACGAAGGGCCAGCAGTTTGACACCATTGTCCACCATCGCATCGATCACAGCGGCATCGGCGGTGTCGTTGACAAAGATACAGACCGCGTCCGTATCTTGCGTCAAGACTACATTGTTCGGATTCAAATGTCCTTTATAGTAGCGAATGTCGTAATTGTACTTTTCATTTACTTTGTCGAATGAAGCTATATCGTACGGTTTAGCTCCAAAGAATGCAATTTTGTATGCCATATTATTTGTTTTTATATCTAACAATCAAAACGGCCTAAATGTTGAAAAGAAAAGGTGGGTAGTAGAAAAGGAAAGGTCCGGCTAAAGAGTGCTTAACCGGACCTCTACCCATATATAGTTTTTATAATGAAGTATATCGTTCAGCCTTCCTTTGAAGACTGTCCTTTTTTATTCGCAGCTGCATTACGCTTATTATCCCGATGAATAAAAAAGCCACCTATAATAACTGTCGATAATAAGCACATCCCCATAAACCACATCATATTCATAATATTCATACAGTCTCTCCTTTCTGTTTTGTGTTTGTATTATCTAATAAAACAAAGATAGCCATTCTTTCCATCCGTCCAAGCGTAACAGTCTAAAATTTACGGGAATTCGATTTCCACCGTCGTTCCCTTCCCGACCTCGGACGTAATCGTGATTTCCGCCCCGTAGCTTCTTAGGATACGCATGGAAAGACTGAGTCCGATACCATGCCCGGCGAACTCCCGTGTGTTGGAGGCACGATAGAAAGGTTGGTACACACGGGCGATCTCCTCCTCAGGAATACCGATCCCCATGTCCGTAATGGTCAGGACAGAACCTTTCAACTGCATCTCGACAGGCGCTTCTCCCGAATATTTACAGGCATTATTCAAGATGTTGCCGATAGCGATCTTCAGCAGATGCGGATTCGCCTCGATAGCGAAAGCGAAATGGTCGGTTGTAAAACGAACGCGGTTACCCACGAACTGCATCAGGAAGTCGGCCAGCAAAACCGTCTCACGTGCATTCTTCAGGATCTCCTTATCCCCATGAGAGAGAAAAAGCAGGTTCTTCATCAATAGGATGATGCGTTTCGTTTCGGAAGCGATACGCCCCAATGCAGCCTGGTATTCGGCCGGCGTACGTTCCTTCAGCAAGCTGATCTCGCATTCTCCCTGGATGGCCGTAAGCGGATTATTCAGTTCATGAGATGCATTGCTGATAAAAGACTTCTCACTCTGGTAAGCCGCATCGATACGGTCAACCATGCGGGTCGCATACAAACGGCCGACGAAATAGACCAGGACGGCACTGATCACCAGCATCCCCAGCAACAGCCAGCCGATACGGTGCTGGATATCCCCGCCGTACTGGTTGCTCGACACAACCAGTACGATAAAATTGCCCTCATTATCCGGATAGTAGACAGCCGCTCCTAATTCTTTCCCTTCATGGAAACGAACCACATTGCCTGCATACAGGGAAGCGATCTTCTCATCGGTCAGGTAACGGGACAAGACGCTATGCGCCTCCGTTATGCTGTCGGCGTTCAGCAAGATTTCCGCTGCAACAGGCAACGTTTCCTCATAATGCTGCTGGATACGGGCATAATCTTCCTCGTCCAACTCATCCTTCTCCCAATGCTTCTGTGCCGTCGCGTATGCCTTCTCCGTCAGATAGGAATAGTAGAGACGGCTGATATAGTCGGTCGCCACAAAATAGAAAACGACTGTCACCACCGAAATAATGCCGATCGTGATAGCCGTATAAAAAAGCGCAATCTTATTCCCGGTCTTCATGCTTCCATCATATAGCCCACTCCCACTACGGTGCGGATCAGTTTATGGTCGAAATCCTTGTCGATCTTGCTACGCAGGTAATTGACATAGACATCCACCACATTCGTATTCGTATCGAAGTTCTTGTCCCAGACATTTTTCAGCAAGGTCAGCCGGCTCTGTGCCGTCCCCTGGTTCTGGATCAGATATTCGAGCAGGCGGTATTCCTTTACGGTCAGGTCGATCACTACCTTGCCACGGATCGCCCGGTGGCTGGACGGATCGAGTGTCAGGTCTCCACAACTCAGAAGCGGTACGGCAGGTTCCGCCCCCGTACGCCGTAAAAGGGCTTTGATACGGGCTTCCAGTTCCTGGAAACTGAAAGGTTTCACCAGATAGTCGTCGGCACCGGCATCCAGTCCGTTCACGATATCGTCCGTCGTCCCTAAGGCGGTCAGCATGATAACGGGCGACTGGTAGCCATACGTCTGGCGATACTGTTTACAGAGTTGCAGGCCGTTCATCTTCGGCATGATGATGTCGAGTATCAACAATTGGAAATCCTCCTGCTGAACCAACTCCCAGCCGGCTTGCCCGTCATTGGCCACGCGGACTTCATGGCCAAACTCCTGCAAGCCCCGCTCGATGAAAGAGGCGATGTTTATTTCATCTTCTACTAATAATATCTTTGCCATTACATATTTTTGTGTATCGGACTACAAATATAGGATAAATGATGATTGTTGGGTGATTCTTTACCTCCCAATCTCTTTATAATTTACGTTGCAACAATTTTCCGTCTTTATCGTACAGCATCCGCCGGTAAAAGGTTTCGACCATCAGGGGGAAGACGAAGAGAGTGAAGAAGGTCGCTCCTATCAGACCGCCGATGATGACGATCGCCAACGGCCGCTGGCTTTCCGAACCGATGCCGTGACTGAGCGCCGCAGGCATCAGACCGATAGCAGCCATTGAAGCTGTCATCAAGACGGAGCGGACACGCGAACGGACACTCTGCTTGATGGCCTGGTCCAACGGGCTACGCGCCTTCAGGTTACTTTTGATATCCGATATCATGATCACCCCGTTCTGTATGCAGATACCGAAGAGAGCGATAAACCCGATCCCCGCCGATATCGAGAAGTTGAAACGGGTAAGCAGCAAAGCCAGAATCCCCCCGACCGCGGCATACGGCACATTCAACAAGACCAGTCCTGCATCACGGGCATTCCCGAAGAGGACGAAAAGGATGATAAAGATAATCGCGATACTGACCGGCACGACCTGTGCCAACCGTTTCGTGGCCCGTTGCTGGTTCTCGAAATCGCCTGTCCATTTCAACGTATAACCCTCCGGCAAGCGCACCTGCTCCTTCACCTTCTGCTGCGCTTCGGCAACAGCCGTCCCCATATCCCGTCCGCGGACGGAAAACTTGACGGCACAGAAGCGGGCATGATTATCGCGGTAGATAATCAACGGTCCCGTAATCGTGCGGATATCCGCCAGTTCCTTGACCGGGATCATCGCCCCGTCGCGTGCAGGAACCAGTATCTTGCCGATCTCGTCCTCACTGCGGCGAAAAGAGGATTCATAGCGTACCATGATATTGAACTTCCGTTCGTCTTCGTAAAGCAGGGAAGCGCTCTTCCCCCCGATCGCCATTTCGATAATCGACTGGACATCCTCTTTTGCCACACCGTAACGCGCCAGGCGGGATTCGTTCAGTTCGATCCTCAGTTCCGGCTGTCCGATATTGCGGATCACGCCCAGATCTTCGATCCCGTCCACCGTCTGCAAGACCTTATACACCTCGACCGCTTTCTTCTCCGACTCGTACAGGTCTTTGCCGAACACCTTCACTGCGATAGAACCTTTCACACCGCTGGCCGCCTCCTCCACGTTGTCGCTGATCGGTTGCGAGAAGTTGAAATCCACTCCCGGATAAATAGCCAGACGGTCCTGCATCTTTTCGATCAGTTCCGCTTTCGTCAGCTTGCTCTCCCATTGCTTCTCCGGATAGATGTCCACATGAAACTCGATGTTGTAGAAACCTGTAGCATCCGTCCCGTCATTCGGCCGTCCCGTCTGTGACAAGACCTGGCGGACTTCGGGATAAGAAGCCAACGTGCGCCTCATCCGGTTTGCCAGTTCCACCGATTCATCCAACGAGATGCTCTGCGGAAGCGTCGCCCTGATATAGATGGAACCTTCGTTCAACTGCGGCAGGAACTCCGTCCCCAACAAGGTGAAGCACCATAACCCGACAGCCGCCACCGCTGTCGTCACCGTCACCGTTATCCGTTTATGGGCATGGCAACGGTCAAACAGCCCCGTCGCCATCCGGTTCACCCAAACCAGAAACGGGTTATGTTTCTCCCTCACATTCTTCTTCAACAGCATCGACGAGAGGACCGGCACAAGTGTCAGGGTAAAGATCAAGGCCCCCAACAGGGCGAAGCCCAACGTATAGGCCAACGGACTGAACATCTTCCCTTCGACCTTCTGGAAAGAGAAGATCGGAACCAATGCCGTGATGATGATCAACTTGGAAAAGAACACAGCTTTCGCCCGGTCTTTCGCCGTATGCCGGATAATCCCCATCTTGCTCATCACGTTAAAGGCAGGCATCCCCACCTCACGAGCTTTCCTGTCGAGTGTGACAAACAACCCCTCCACCATCACGACCGCCCCGTCGATAATGATGCCGAAGTCTATCGCCCCCATCGAGAGCAGATTCGCACTCATCCCCATCGCCCGGAGGCAGATGAAGGCAAAGAGCAGCGCCAACGGTATGATGATCGACACCACGACCGTCGTACGCCAGTCCGCCATAAAAATCAACACAATGAAAGTCACCAGCAAGATTCCCTCTATCAGGTTGCGAGTCACCGTATGCACCGCCAGGTCCACCAGATTCTCCCGGTCATAGAAGGGGACGATCCGCACATCCTCCGGCAACGAGTTTTGCTGGATATCGGCGATCTTGTCTTTCAGGGCGGCGATCACTTCACTGGGGTTCTCCCCTTTCCGCATCACGACGATTCCCTGTACCACGTCGTCCTCTTCCATCCTTCCGACCTGTCCGAGACGGGGCAAAGAGGACTCGTGCACGTCTGCCAGGTTCTTCACCAGGATAGGCGTACCGTTGATGTTCTTCACCACGATATTCTCGATCTCCTTCACGTCGTTGATCAAACCGATCCCCCGGACGACATACGCCTGCGAACTCCGGGTGATCACGTCGCCCCCTACGTTGATATTGCTCTTGGCAATGGCGTCATAGAGCTCGAGTGTCGTCACCCCGTAGTTGATCAGCTGGTTCGGATTCACACTCACCTCGAAGGTCTTCACCTCCCCTCCAAAGCTGACGATATCCGCCACTCCGGGGACCGCCCTCAGTTTCCGTTCGATCACCCAATCCTGAAAAGTCTTCAACTCCCGTGCCGTCCGCTTGTCACTGCGCAACGTATACCGGAAAATCTCCCCCGTAGGCCCGTACAACGGCTGTACCTCCGGTGTCACCCCTTCCGGCAGATCTGCATCGTTCAAGAGGTTATAGACTTGCTGGCGAGCATAGAAATCGTCCACATCGTCATCAAACATCACATGGATGACCGACAGCCCGAACAGTGTCGTACTCCGGATATCCGTCTTCTTCTGTACCGGGTTCATGGCTATCTCGACCGGGATCGTGATGAACTTCTCGATCTCCTCCGCGCTCCGTCCCGGCCATTGGGTAATGATCGTCACCTTCGTGTTCGTCACATCAGGAAAAGCGTCGACGGGCGTATGCAGGAAACTGACCGCCCCGGCGATAACGGCTATCACGGTCAGGAAAAAGATGAAAAACTTGTTCCTGAGCGAGAAAGTGATGATTCTGTCTATAAAGGTATGCATCTTGTTTCTTATTTTAAAGCATTATAGACCAGCAGAGCATTCTTGTTCACGACCACGTCTCCCTCTTTCAGTCCGGCATTCGGGTAGCAGTATTCGTCCGTCTGCTTATAGACACCGACTTCCCGCACCCGTAGGCGGTTATCCGTACCGACACACACGACATACTGCTTGCCTCCCTCGAATATCAGGGCGTGAGCCGGTATGCGAGGCATAAGCGGCCCTTCCACCCGGCATTGTACATACACGTTCGTAAACATTCCCGGTTTAAGCATATAATCCTTATTGTTCAATTTGATACGGACCTTCATCGTCTTGCTCTCGCTATCGAGCAAGTTATAGACCTTGTCGATCGTCCCGGCAAACTCCCTGTCCTTCCCGTAGGCAAGCGTCGTGATACGGACAGGTGCTCCTTCCTGTACTTTGCGGATATCGCCTTCGTACACATCCGCCATCACCCAGACGTTGTCCAAACCGGAGATGGTAAACAACTCCTCTTCCCGGTCGGAGCGGATCAGCATATCCCGGCTGATGTTCTTCCCGACCACAAAGCCGGAGACAGGAGAAATTATGTCGTAAGTCGAATTGGAACCGATCCGGTAGATGTCATACACCTCGCGGAGCCTTTTCACCTCCGCCTTCGCATCGGCGGCTTCCTGCTCGGCCTGCAAGAGATCACGTTCGGAGGTCGTACCGCTTCCGAGCATATCCCGTACCGCTTCGAGGTTACGGTCGGCCAAGGCGAGCCGACGGACGGCATCCTTCTGCTGTTTCTCGAAATCGGCCACTTCGCTGCTTCGGATAACGGCAAGGAGATCACCTTTCTTCACATAATCGCCGGCTTCAACCTCCACCTGCGTAACGGTCCCTCCGAAGATAGGATACACCTGGGCTACCTGCCCCGCATCGAAGGCGACACGACCGTTCAACAACAACTCGTCATTCAAAGGCGTCCTCCGTACGGTATCGACCGAAACCACCTGCCGGAGACTGTCTGTCAACATCAGGCCCGTAGACGTTTGTTCCGGCATAGAGGCTTGCTTGCCACATGAAAAGAACAGAGGGAAAAGAAAGAGTAGAAAAAGAGTTTTCTTATTCATATTTATAGAGATATATTTTAAATTCTTATCTGTCCTATTACTTTTGGCTTGATCCAAAAGTAACGCCCACGACTGTGTTCAACTCCTCCACCGCCATCACCACCCCCTTTTTCACATCGTATAACTGCAAGCAAGTCTCCTTATAAGCCTCATAATAATCGATAAACTCCAACAGGCTGATGTTGCGCTTTTGGAAACCGGCGTTTACCCCTTCGATGATGCGATTGAAATCCCGTTCCAGCTCATAATCCGAGGAACGGTAAAGCTCCAATGCCTTTTCGAGTTTCGTGTAACAAGCAAAAAGTTCGTTATCCGCCTGCCTGCGTGCCAGCTCCGCCAAACTATTGTTGCGGAGGACGGAGAGGCGTGCCGATTTGATATTTCCCTGATTACGGTTGAAGACGGGGACAGATACACTCAACCCGATGGCAAAGTAATTATTGCAGAAGTTCCCCGCCCTGTCATAAGCCCCTCTCAAACTCACTTCAGGGAAAGCGAGCGACCGCTGCAAACGCACATCCGCCTCCGAAGCCCGTATGCCCGCCTCCGCCCGTTTCAGGTCGGGACGCTCGGCAATACGTGCACTCAACTCAGCGAACGGAAGCTTATCCAGCCTGATGCTGTCCAACACCGATTCATTGAAAAGCGGTTCCAGGACCTCTCCTCTCTTCAACCCCAAAAGCAAACGCAGATCCCCCTCCAAGGCGACCGCCTCAGTCGAAATGCCGCTCCTCTCCCGTTTCAGCGAAAGCAGCAAAGCCTGTATGCGCGACTTCTCCAAGAGAGATATATTTCCTTTCGCATTCTGTTCCTTATAAACATCTAAGACCGTTTCCAGATACCCGATCTCCCGGTCATAGACCGACAAGGACTTCCGGGTATAATAAAGATCGACGAACTTCACCTTCAGCTCTCCCCGAAGCGTGCGGAGCACCTCTTCAAACTGATATGCCGCCATCTCCTTATTGATCTTTTCCAGGCGGACCCGCTTGTTACGCTGGCCGGCAACATAGATCATCTGTTCGATCTCCACCACAGCCTCGCCCTCCTTTCCCAAATCGAAATACTTTCCGTTATTGCGGTTATAGATATTCTGTTCGAGTGAAATGACCGGATTCTCGAACAGCTTTGCTTGTACCACTTGCGCTTCCGCCATATCCATATTATAACGCTCGGCGATCAAAGACAGGTTACAAGCGGCGAAACGTTCAAGGGCATCATCCAACGACAGCCGGACAGCCCCCTCTTGTGCCGCCCCCGACCACACATGGATCATCAACAGGATCAATAAAACAGGTCTGCACATTTGCTTCTTCTTTTTTGCGGCAAATGTACAGACCTGCAACATGAATCACCCCGAATATCCGATTAGAATACTCTTAGGTCAAATTAGAAAATCATTAGATCATTTTTTCAGATCGATCCTGTAAGGCGGCCTCACCCGAAGATGATCCACTTCCAAAAAAGGAATCTTAGGATAGAGAAGGTCGAGGAGGCTAAGATCTATCTTGCCCGGAACGACCTCGATACGGACACGGGCAAGACCTTTCTTCTTAAAACCCAGAAGTTCGGCCGCACCGGCAGAGACATCGATGATACGTCCTTTGCGGAAAGGACCGCGATCGGTGACACAGACGATCACCCGCCTCATATTGGACAGGTTGGTGACACGCAGGAAAGTACCGAAAGGATACGTGCGGTGGGCAGCGACCAGCTCATCCGCATCATGGACCCGCCCGCTGGCGGCCTTACGGCCGTGGAAACGGTTGTGGTAATAAGAAGCAAGCCCTTCCTCCTGACCCCACACATCCCCCGTGCCCGCGAAAGCGACCAACAGAAGGATGATATGTACCAGGCGGAAGGGCATACACGTTATCGTTTTACTTTACAATAACGCAAGGCTCTTGATTTTATTGCAGCAACTCGCCCTTATATTCTCCGGTGAGCGTGTTCAGGAACGCCACGAGGCTCTTGGTATCCGTGTCCGAGATGTTCTTACCGATCTGGAACTGGTGCATGATGCGGATGGCATCTTCGACCGTCGCGATCGAACCGTCGTGCATATACGGCGGGGTAAGCATCACGTTACGCAGAGTCGGCGTCTTGAAACGATGGCGGTCCTGTTCGTTCTTCGTGACGGAATAACGTCCGTTGTCACCGTCCGTCAGCCCCGTGCCGCGATAATCGAAATAATTATCCTTGATACCCATGTATTCGAAAGACTGTCCACCCAGGTTCACCCCCGTATGGCAAGTAGCGCATTTATTCTCCTTAAACAATTCGTAGCCTGCGACCTCCTCGGCAGTCAGAGCCGTCTTGTCACCCATCAGATACTTGTCGAAGCGGCTCGGCGTGAGCAACGTCTTTTCAAACTCGGCGATAGCATCGGTGATCGTAGACTGGCTGAACCCTTCCGGATACACTTCGAGGAAACGTTTGCTCAACTCCTTGTCTTCCGCCAGCTTGGCCGATATCTCGTCAAACGAGTGGCTGCCCATTTCAACCGGGTTCAAAGGAGGCCCGGCAGCCTGTTCCTTCAGGTCGGCAGCACGTCCATCCCAAAACTGCAGGATATTCAAAGCCGAGTTATACACAGTCGGAGCATTCACGCCGCCGAACTGTCCGTCTATCCCCTCGGAATATTGTTTGCGGTCCACACCGGCAGTAGCCAACCCGTGGCAGGTAGCACACGAGATCGTGTTATCGCCGGAAAGACGGGTGTCATGATAAAGATCGAACCCCAACGCTACCTTGGCCGAATCGGTCGGGATGGAAGCCATCAACGGTTGCACTGGCTCATTGGCAAATTCTTCGGCGACGGTAAGTGTCGAATAGTTCTTCTTACGGACATCCTTCGCCCAGGAAAGCAAGACCGCCTTTTCGTCGCTATCGAGGTTTGTCCCCCAGTGCATCGGCATGTGCGAATACTTGGCGGGAGGCATGGAACCTGAGAGAGCGGCATCTTCCACCTTGGCCAGGTCGGCTTCGGAAACGAGTTTGCCATTGTCGAGCGCCTCCAGCATCGCCGTCAGATCCAGATAACGCGTACCTTCCCGCATATCCGCCTTGACAGTCGGACCGATCAGAGGAAGATTACCGTAGAAAGGAGTCGCCGCCGTAGCCGAGTGACACTGCATGCATCCGTTCTCACGAAGGATGGAAGCAACCTGTTTTGCCTGATTGTCCGCATACTTCTTGTATTCGGAGGAACCACACGAAGACAGAACCAGAGCCAAAGAAAGCAGCCCTAAAGGCAATGCCGTCCTCTTACAAAGAATAGTGTTAAGCATAATTATTGGTTTATTTAGATTTGTTAAACGCAAAGGTATGCAGAATTATCAAGAGGCATGTAGAAAGCTCATCAGTTTTATCTATGGCATAATAAATAAAAACTATAGTCCCTTGTTATTCTCCAGCACCTCTCTGAGACCGTCGAGCATTTTGCCCGAAAGTTTCAGCCGGGCGAGGTTTCTCTTGTAATCGTCGGGATGATGCAGGTCGGAACCGGCATAATCGTAGAAGCCTTCCTTCATCAGGTATGCGGCATATTTGGCAGGACGGGCGCCATACACGCCGGCAAGTGAGAACAAGTTCAGCTGGAACTTGTAACCCTTGTCCTTCAGCCGGAAATAATCCTCCTTCGTCATATACATATACCGTTCCGGATGAGCCAAGACAGGCGTGTAGCCCTCCAAGCTCAGTTCGTAAAGCAAGTTCAGATAGTCGGGAGGAGGCGAGAGATAGGAAGTCTCGACCAGGACTTGCCTGTCCTCATACGTCAAGAGGCCGTCCGCCATCTGCAAACGGAAACCGGCGTCCAGCATATACTCCGCCGCCAGCTTCAACTCGATCCCTTCCGGGGCAAACTGTTTCATACAAGCAAAACGATCCTGCAAGTAACTGCGCCGGTTGTCAGGCAGGTCCGCCATTACATGAGGAGTCAGGAAAACACGTTCCACACCAGCCTCCTGCATCGCATTCAGAGCCGCCTGCATATCATCGGCGCTCTGCACACCGTCGTCCACACCGGGCAGCAGATGTGAATGCACATCTGCCGTCCCCCTCAACAAATCGGTGTGAACCGCGTTCTTCTTTGGAAAAAGTAGGGAAAACATCTTTTCTATTTATTTTTACGTTGTCCGTAACCATACCCATAGCCGTAGGAATAACCGTAGCCATACCCGTAACGGTAGCCGTACGCGCCATGCTTGTAAACCGTCCCGTTCAGGATCAGGCTCATGTTACGCAGCTTGCCTTCCTGGTAGAGTTTCTCCACTTCGGGAAGGGCACGGCGGTCCATTCTGCCCGCACGGACGACATAGATCGTCAGGTCGGCCACCCGGTTGACGATCACCGCATCGGCAACCACACCGGCCGGTACGTTGTCCAGAATGATATAATCATACCGCTTACGCAGCTCGGCGATCAAAGTCTCCAACCTGTCCCCCAGCAAGAGTTCAGCCGGGTTAGGCGGAACAGGACCGGCATGGATGATATCCAGCTTGTCGCACAACTCGTTCTGCCGGATGATCTCATCGACATTGTCGATACGGCCGGACAGATAATTGGTGACCCCCTTGTCCGATACCCGGACATGGGAGCTAAGGGTACCCTTACGTATATCGAGGTCGACCAAAACGACCTTCTTGTGCGTAAGGGCGAAACTCATCGCCAGGTTCATGGAGACGAACGTCTTGCCGGCTCCCGGATTGAACGAGGTGAACATCACCACCTGCATCTTCTTATCCTTCACCCGCATGAAGTCCATATTGGTACGCACGATACGGAACGCCTCCGAAACCGAGTCGCGGCCGTTCTCATGCACCACCACCTCGCTCTTGTCCTTCTTGTCGCGCATCGGGATCTCGCCCAGGAACGGCACGGAGAGTACCCCCTCCACATCCTTCCGCGAGCGCACCTTCGTGTCGCTGACCGCCAACAGCCACAAGACACCTGCCGGTATCGCACATCCCAGCACGATGGAAGCCAACAGGATCATCATCGACTTCGGAGCCACCGGGGCATTGCTTCCCGCCGCCGGGTCGATGATACGTGCGTTGCTTTCCGTCATCCGCTGCGTCAACTCGTTCTCCTCACGCTTGTTCAACAGGTAGAGATACAGTTCCTCTTTGATCTTCTGGCGGCGTTCCACCGAAAGGACCTCCTTCTGCTGGGTCGGCACGGCCGAGATACGGCGGCTCGTCTGTTCCTCCTGCGCCCGGATATTCTTGATCTTGATGTTCAGGCCGACGATCAGGTTATCCACCGAACGGATGATGGTCTGCTTCATCGCGATCAGCGAATTGTTCAAGTCCTGCACCACCGGGTTCTTGCTACTGCTGTTGCTGATCAGCTTGTCGCGTTTCAGCAACATCTCGTTGAACTCCCCGATCTGCGACTCGATGTTCACATCCGATATGCCCGTGTTCGCCGGGATCAGGTCCGAACTTTTGCCGGGGTCCGTCAGGTAGTTCTTGATGTATTTCGCCAGGCTCAACTGGTTCTCCAGACTCAATCCCTCCTGGCGGTATTGGCTGGAAGTCTGCAGGTACATGCCCGTCTCGGACGAGATATCCGTCAGCTGGTGTTCCCGCTTGTACGACTCGATATCCGAATCCACATCCCCCAGTTCTTTCTCGATCACGATCAGACGGTCGTTGATGAAGTTGGACGTGTTCATCACGATCTGGTTCTTGTCGTTGATCGCATCCGTGTTGTAGACGGAGATCAGCGTGTTGATCACATCCTCCGCACGCGGGATGGAGACATCCTGGAGCGTCAGGTTGATGATCGTAGCCGTCTTGCTCGCCAAAGTGGCCTGCAGACCGCTCTGAAAGCGGAGCGCTGCACTTTGCAACGGCGATTTCGTCACCTGCACGACCGTATTGAAATACTTGTCGCCGTAATAAAGCGACGGAACCACCACCACCCGGCCGACAGGCGTCGTGGCCGTGTCGTTCAGCGCCACCTTCATCGGCTTGCCGTCCGCCACCTCCTGTCCGGCGAGGGTGAAACCGGACAACATCACTTCTTTTTCGGAAACAGGGACCGCCTGCAACGAAAAAGCCTGCGCCTCTTCCGCATCCGGGAAAGAGAGCTGTACGGGCGACTGGGTGTACAGCTCTACCGTCCGCAGCCCGTCTTTCACCGTGTAGCTCACATCCAGATGCAGGTTGCGCGCCACTTCGGTCATCAACCGCCTGGACTTGAATACCAGCACTTCGTTATCCACATTCCGCTTCGTACCGAAAAGTCCCAAATCCTCGAAAGCGGCCGACTCGCTCATCGCCCCGCCTTTCGCATCGTCCTTGATCAGCACCGAAGCCGTCCGGGTATATACCTTGGGCGTCCATTTCAGATAGAGGAACGCCGCTCCGGCACATACCACGACAGACAGAACAAACCAATACCAGTTAGCCAACACCGTTTGCAGGATGTCCCCCAGGTTCAATTCGCTCTCTTCCACACGGGTGTTCGTTTCTTGTTCTGTGTTCATATAGGTTCTCTTTTTTTACTTTGTCAATGTCACAATCAAAGATGCAATGGAAACCAAAGCGGAAATCGCCCCGAACCAGACACTCAGCGATTTGTTCTGGTTGATATCTGTTTGTTCAGCTTTTGCTCTGTTCGGTTCCACATACACAATATCGTTCTGCTGCAAATAATAGCAAGGAGAATTGAAGATATCGGACGAACGGAGATCATGCATCAGGATCGTCCGCTTCCCGTCCTTCTCGCGGATCACAGCCACCCGGTCGCGTCGTCCGTAAATCGTCAGGTCGCCCGCCATACTCAAGGCTTCCAGCAGGGTGATACGGTCGCCGGAGATATTGAACGATCCCGGACGGTTCACTTCACCCATCACCGACACCTTGTAGTTCAGGAACTGTACCGTCACGATCGGGTCCTTGATCAGATCCTCGTCTATCAGACGTTGCTTGATCATATCGGTCAACTGCAAACGAGTCAGTCCCGCCACATGCAGCTTGCCGAGGATCGGGAAATCGATATCCCCGTTGGTATCCACCAGATAGCCCAGCACGCGCTGTCCTCCCGCACCTGCAGATTCGCTTCCCAACTGATACGTCACCATCGGCATATTGAACGGCAACGCCAGTTCCGGGTTCTTGCTGTTCACCATGATCGCCAGCAAATCGTCGTTATGGATATACACCTCGTACTTCTGTTCGATATCCTGCTGCTTCAGCGGGACGACATCCTGCAGGTAAACCACTTTCTTGGAAGATGCGCAGGAGGTACAGAGTACCACCACGCACATCAACATATAATTCCAGATTTTCACTCTTCTTTCCTGATTAAAAATAAGTAATTACGGTTTATTGGATAGCACCGCCGGAATGTCCCGGATGGCTTGCGCCGCCTTCCTTGGTGATCGTCGTGCTTACACCTGCGTACGTTGCAATTTCCACGCTGAACGGAACGACACGGCCCTGGTAGTTGAAGTTGACAGAGAAGGAAGAGAGGTTCTTCTTGGCCTTCATATCGATCGTCACCTTCTGGTCACCGTCCACTTTGGCCGTACCTAAAGAGAAAGGAATTTCTTCCACACCGGCAGTCGAACCTTTGGTAGACGTAATCGCCGCGTTCAGCTGGTTGGCCAGACTTTCGAGATCAGAACTGCTCAAAGCGGAGAACGCGCTGCCCAACAACTGTTTCAAGTCACCCTGGATCTCCCAGCCGATTTTTTGCTTGGCTGTAACTTCCTGTTCTGCGGCAGCCATCTTACCTAAGTTGTCGATTGTAACGGTAGACAAGTTTTCCGTCGAGCTTCCAGCAGCGGATTCCGAATAAACCGTTCCAAAAGAGTGGTTAGAGAAACCGTCCAACGAGCAGACATAAGCGTTGCGGTCCGCATCAAAATCAGCTGTGCCTATTTCTTTCCAATCATTACCCTCTTCCACGAAATGCTTCACGTCGGCGAAGCTGATCACATTGCTGGTCGTGTTTTTGATCACCACTTCCACATCCTTTCCAAACTCCAGACCGTCAGGCGTGCAGTTGATTGTCGACAGACTGGCATGGTCACCTTCCACCTTCGCCCCTTTCACATACTCGGTCATCGTGATCTCGGTATCTTCCGGAACTGCCCCGGCCGGAATATGCAGTTCGGCCACATGAGTACGTTCATCATACACGACCGCGTCCTTATCAGCCGATACGGTCACCGAAGCAGCCAAAGATGTCAATGTCTGCGACAAAGCCACACTGCCATGTTTCGGCGTACCCGAAAGGATTACCGCATCGGCTGTAACTGTCACATATCCATCCTTTGCAAACGTCACAACATAGGTTCCGATCTTGTCCATCGCCAACTGGTAGGTTCCGTCGGCAGCCGTCTTGGTCGATTTACCCGACGTGCTGACCTCGACACCTTCCAGCGACTTGCCTCCTTCCGTCACCTTACCTGCGATATAGTAGACCTCCTTATCCAATGGATTATCGGTCACGATTTCAGGCGTCGGTTCGTCATCATCGCTACATCCTACAAATCCCACACTCAATGTCGCAGCCAAGCCCATAGCCAGCACTGCGCTCCAGAAATTTTTCTTTTTCATACTCATTAAAAATAAAACATTATATTATTTATTAAACAATATTCATCCTCTATCTCTCTTTTCAGCAATAAATCATAAATCATCCCTCCTCCTATCATAAGGAACACTATTGCTCTCATCCGGCCGAGTCTCGTAGTCCTGTCCGAGTTTCCGGCGGAAGTATTCAAGACCGCTCTGTCCCGAATATTCCATCTGGTAATATTCCGGCAGGCGCACCCTCACCTTGCGCGACTTGCCCCATTGCGGCAACGGGACGGCAAAATGGAAACCGCCGTTCGCCTCGCCCCCCGTGTACATGGCATACAAGCCGGCCGTCGTCCGTCCAAAATGGCGGATGCAGTCCACCCGCACCCCATAGTCGCCATAGATATACCGATGCACGCCCAAATTGAAATCCATATTGAAACGCCTTTCGCGGAAACGGACCTCCGCCGCCCCGCTTACCCGCTTCCAGGCAGACACCTGCCACTTGCCTTCGTAGAAAGTGGACGATCCGGTCACACCGCCTTCCACGCCGAACATCCAACGGTCATCCGGCGTCGCATAGCGCAGTTTCAGGTCCGCCCCCATCCGGTTGTTCGTGAAGTTGCCGACCGTCACCCGTCCGAACGCCCCTCCGGGCAATCCGAACTCTTGGCTCAAGGTCAGCACCCCGGCCCGGACATAGTCCATCTGCCCGACCATATTGTTCCAGACCGGCAGGATCACCTGCCCCGTGAAAGCCGCCCCTTTCCAAAGCCGCGCCTCCACCGCCGGAGCGATATTGATCACCGCCCCGTATATCTTGTCCAGCCACGAATTGTTCAACGTGATCTGCGGATAAAGCACCAGTTCCACCCGTCCGTCCCAGGGCATACGGACTTCGTCGGGGTTGAACACACGCTGACGGGGCGTCAGCTCATACCGAATTCCACCCGCCACCGTCTTGAAATCGTAGCAATAGGCATACAAGGAAAAATGGTCGAACAGCCGTGCCGACACTCCCATGTTCACCGCCTTCGAGTCATATTCCGCCATCACCTCAAGCGGCTTCAGGAACGCCGGACGGTAGCTCACCCCGCCGAACACCCCCTTGTTCTCGCTCCTGCTGCGAAACGGCACATGCCCTCCCACCGTCACGCCGATATCATGGCCGTAGAAACCGAAATGCTTCGTCCCGACCGCATAGACGGAAGAGAAATAACGATTTCCGCCCGAATCCAGGAAAGGATTCAATTCGCCGGTCGTCAGCAAGTCATTCGAACCGATCACGACCGACGGCCACCATTTCCCCTCCTTCAACGGACGCAGACGCAGGGAGACCGAACGGTCCTGGTTCCATTTGCCGGTACTCTCGACCTTCAGCAACGTGCACCGGTAGGCCACCTCCATAAACGGTAGGAACGTCAGGTTCACGAAATAGTTTCCCGAATTATATCCCCACTCCTGAGGCAGCATCTCCTGAGGCAGGTAATTGCCTCCTGCCATGAACGTACCGTCTTCCTGCATATCGGCCGAAGGGATGTTCAGCAGACCGGAAACACCCAACGAGCGTTGGGCGATTGACAAGTGAGAATTGACAATCGACAATGAAATGCCGATTGTCAATAGGGTTTTCTTTATTATTCTATGTTTCATATTCTGTTTTATTACTTTTGGCTTGATCCAAAAGTAACATCAAGGTTCTCCAAGGACCCGCACAATCTGTTCCACCTGCCTTGGTGTCAGCACCCGCCGCGAAGCCGTCCAGCCGTTCTCGTGCAAAAGTCCGAGCAGGACGGGATTACCGACGATCCACTGTTTCAAGCGCCTGGAAGCCACTTCGGGCGTGACATCCGGGCTATATTGCCGTCCCAGCCTCCGGAGCGTGGTGGAACGGTTTTTCCATTTTCCTTCTTCATCATCCGACGTCCCGGTCATACCCACCTCCAGTCCATTGTCGCCGGACGGCAAGCACCGACGGACAAGCCCTTCAACTGCGTCAGGCAATCCTCCAGCACCCGTAACAGGCGTTCCCGTTTCTCCGCTTCCGCCACACCGGACAAAAGCCCGATGCCTTTCCGGATGCGTCCGAGCAACACCTGTTCTTCCGAAGGCCGGGTCTGCCGCACCGCCTCACGGACGTAAGCGGCAAACGCCTCTCTCCCCAGCCGGCGAAAGAGCGAATCCGGATCGTCCCCTTCCGGCAGCCCGATCCTCACCGCCTCCATCCCTTCGCCTGCAAGTACCGGGACAATCGCATCCGCCGCCTTGCGCCCCGCCTTGTCGGCATCCAGCATCACGCGGACAGATGTCGTATATCGTTTCAGCAAGGCAATGTGCCCCGTACAAAGCGCCGTCCCGCACAACGCCACCGTATGCCTGAACCCCGCCGCATGCATCGCCAGCACATCCCTATATCCTTCCACCAGAAAGACGCTCCCCTCCCGGCGGATCGCCTCCCGTGCCTCGTACAACCCGTACAGCAGCTCGCTCTTCCGATACAGTCCGCCCGTTTCCGAATTGACATATTTCGGTTTATCCCGATCTTCGTCCGACAACCTCCGCGCGGCAAACCCGGCCAGCCGGCCCTCCTCGTCGCGCACAGGGAATACCAACCGGTTCCGCATCGCCTTCCAGCGTTCTGGAACCAGGCAGGGCGACTGCCCCACCCCGAAATCCAACCAGGTAGGCGTCAGTTCCGAACATCCGCTACCCGCGGGCAACAACAAAGCCAGGAAAGCTTCGTTTTCAATTGACAATTGGGAGTTGACAACGGGCAATTGCTCCGCGTCGCTATTTTCTTTTTTCTCCTTGACTGCCAACCGTTCCGGCAACAACCTCGCCTCCTTATTGTCTTTCCCTTCAATAGCCAACTGTCCACTGTCAATCGACAATTTGTTCGCTGCCTCGACAAAGCCGACGTTCTCGATCTTGCTGACAAAGGCGAACACATCTCCCCTCTCTCCGCAAGCATAGCAAACAAAGCTCCCCTTCTCCTCATCGACGGAAAGGGAAGGATGCCGGTCCCCGTGGAACGGGCAAAGCCCCATCCACCGGCGACCGACACGGTTCAGTTTCGTATAACGCCCGATCACCTCCCTAATCGACAGGGAGGCTTTCAGTTCTTGTATCTCTTGCTTCGTCATAACCCTAAAGAGGTTTGCGTACCGGGCTGTATATAGTCCGTGATACGGGTGAACGAAGGGTTGTACCGGAAACGGGCGATCCCCGTCGAACCGTTACGGTTCTTCGCGATATAGATCTTGCCGACCCCCACCAGGCTATGCCCCGTCTTTTCGTCGCGGGTGAAGCCATAGCGTTCGGGACGGTAGATGAACGCCACGCAATCCGCCACCTGCTCGATCGTCCCCGAATCGCGCAGGTCGCTCATCACCGGCAGGTACGCCTTGTCGGCACGCGCCTCGCAGGCACGATTCATCTGCGAAACCGTCAGCACCGGACAATTGCTGTCCAACGCCAGTTGCTTCAACGCCCTTACATTCCGTCCCACCATCTGTTCCTGTGTCTCCCCCTTCCGGCGGTCGCCACCCAAAAGGTGCAGGTAGTCCACGACCACCAGGTCGCATTTCCCCAGGCGGCATTGCAGCAGCACTTTCGCCCGTATCTGCTCGACGGTAGCCCCTACCGTATAGTCGAGATAGAAAGGCAAGTCCTTCAACCGGAGGGCAGCCTCTTCCAACTGTCCCAACTCGCGTCCGGTCGGCTTGTTGATGCGCAGGTGATCCGGGTTCACGTCCGTCATCCCTGCCAGCACACGGTTCAACATTTGCAGGCTCGACATCTCCAGGCTGAAGAAGCAGACCGATTTCCCGGCACGCGCCGCGTTCAGGGCCATCTGTAACGTCACCGCCGTCTTCCCGTCGCTCGGCCGTCCGGCAACGATCGTCAGCTCCGTATTGTGGAACCCTCCGGTCACATAATCGAACTCGGCAAGCCCGCTCTTCACCTGTTCGGCCTCCAGCTCACCGCCAAAGCGACGATAATGCCAGGACACCGCCTCGGCAGCCAGTTCGCCGATCGTACGCACCGGAGCGCCCTCGGCCGTCTTCTGGCGGAACTGCATCAGAAGGCGCTCCGCCTCGTCGACCAGTTCCTCCGGGACGGACGATACCTTACCAGCCTTGAACGCCATCGTCCCGAACAACGTGACGAGGCATCTCAGCTTATATTGTTTCTTGATTCCTTCCACATAGGCCGCCACGTTCCCGTCGTGGCGCACATTCAGCATGTAGGGCAACAGGAACGACAAACCGCCCAGCTTGGCAGCCAGCTCCTCGTCCGCTTCGCGCATTCCGCGTTCCACCAGCACCATGTCCGGCCGTACCCCCGTTGCATAAATTTTCATGATCACTTCATAGACGAATCCCAACGAAGCATCCGCAAACATTTCCTGAGTCAGCCCTGCAGACTCCGCCTGCACCGGCGCTTCCATCGAGGTCATCAACAGGCAGACCAACGCCTTTTCCATATCGCCCAAAGAGATTCCTCCGTCCGTTTCTTCACCGTTCATCATTGCAAGCCTCCTTCCCCGTCTGCGGTACAACAATCGAACTGCATGCTCCGTCCGCCCATACGGCGTTCGGCCTCTTCCAGGGCGAGGAAAGCGGATTGCTCCGGCGCCTCCTTCCCTGCTTCCTTACGACGGATCCCCATGATCGAATCGTATCCGCAGACACAAACACGAATCCCGCCGTTAAGTCGCTTCAGTCCGATCAAATCCTTTTCTTGCAACCAAACAAGACTTCGGTTCAGAGTTTTCGTACACATCCCGCATCTTTTCGCCAGTTCTTCACATTGTCCGACAAACTCGCCGCGCTTACAGACATAATAACGCTTGTTCAAAAAAACCTTCCCGTCCTTGAAAAACACTTCCGAGAACAAAGCCAAGTACACCATGCCGACCGATCTTTCCCGGCCTTCGCCACGAAATAACATCTCCAACACTTTTCGCGGAATGAGGACATATGACTGTCCCAGGAATCCCACAATCCTTTCGTTGTTTAAATTCTGATCCATAATAGATGGATTTAATAATGAATAAATTTGTTATGGCTTGTCGTTTTGCAAATCGGTCCGAACGGATTAATAAACAAATATTTACGACAGCAAATAGACAGCAGGTGTCCATTTGCCCTGTCCGTTCCCTATTATATAATAACTAAAACATACTTCTTATAACTAATTATAAAAAGCGATTTTCGCATTTTTTTCAGAAGAGCGATCTTCAACTTTCAGCCATCACAAAGGTAGAGTCAAATCCATTATTAAAAAAAACTATTTTATGCAGAATTTCAATTCCTTTCACCCTTTAAAAAGAAGCCATATAACACCGCCGATCGGTTTATTTTTTATTACGTGATTTGAAATTCTTAAATTCCGCTTTCATCCCGTCCACGATCGAATCGGCCTCCGGAAGTTGCTCCTTCAACTTGTTCAAAACGGTGTTTTCCGTATTTCCCGTGTCGAATATGCGGTCCACATGACCGGCCATCCGGGCGAACGAGCAGTCCTCGATAATGCCGGCCCTCATCATCGCCCCCATATAGACCATGAACAAGTCGGGACGGGCCACCCATACCCGGGCAAACCCCGGAGTTTCCGTCTCGTAGCCGCAATAGCGGTACAACTCGTCACTGTAAACTTTGAAAAAACGATCCGCCAAACGATTCCACGATTCGTTTTTCTCACCCCTCAACCCTTTGAACAGGAAAGCGAGCGCAAACAACTCCACCTCCCGGTCCGCCTTCAAGTTAGCGATATAATCCTGCAGAAGCGGAAAAGACAGATATTTTCCCGTTATCGCCCTCACTTTTTTTTATCACACCTCAGGAAATCCTTCATGAAATTTTCCCTTTTGTTTTTTTGATCTTTCATTAATTCTAATGTTTTTCAGACCGTAGTATTATATGGCATTCTTCCTTTTTCCCTTCCTTTCAAAACATATATGTTTTGATTTTAAAACACCTATGTTTCGTTTTCAAAACACCGGTGTTTTGAAACTGACCAATCGGATGCAAATATACGAAAGATTAATCGACTCTATTCGACCCTAATCGACTCTAATCGACTCTAATCGACTTTGCGTTTTTTCCCTGCCGTATCTTTGTATAGTCAAAAGGGACATCTCCCTAATTTTCAATCTTTTAATTTTTAATTTTTAACTTTTAATTTTTCAATCCCCATGCCATTAATTTACACTCTCGTCAAACGCAAAGACATGAGCAAAGACGCAGCCTCAGGCGCAACTCTTTATCATGCACAGACCAGCATCACGAAAAAACTGACGCTGAACAAGATCTGTACCCGTATCGAAAACATCTGTACCGCCAGCCGCGGTGAGATCATCTTGGTGCTCGACGGCCTGATCAAAGTCATGAACGAAGCCCTTTCCGACGGCGAATCGATTCACCTGGGCGAATTCGGCAGCTTCCGTATGGTTGCCGGCAGCAAAGGTTCGGCCACCGTCGACGGTTTCACCACCGCCCTGTTCAACCGTGCCCACATCGTCTTTTACCCCGGCACGATGCTGATCAACCTCGTCAACAACGTCTCCTTCGAACGCTACGTCCCGAAAAAGGACGCCTCCAGCGAATCGGCCGGCGGTGGCGGTGGCGCGGATGATCGCCCGGGAGAACTGTAAATCAAGTGAAAGTTGAAAGGTGGAAGTAACTCCACGTTGCTATTTTTCACCTTTCACCTTTCAACTTTCAACTAAAAAATCACCTTTCAACTAAAAAAATGAAGCAAAGCGAATTTTTTTCCTCCCTCCTTCCCCTCGCCCGAAAGGCGGGGGAAGCATTCCGGATCAATCCGGCGGTTATCCTGGCACAAGCGGCTATCGAGTCGGGCTGGGGACAAAGTGATCTCGCCAGCGAGCATCACAACTATTTCGGCATCACCGCCTACGGCCGCTCCAACGTCTGGTGGAAAGGCGCAAGCATCGAGTTGGGCGCCCATTCCCTCCGTTTCCGTACCTACGACAGTCCCGGAGACTCGTTCATGGACTACGCCCGCATGATCCGTTCGGTCTACCCGTTCGCCGCCGACGTCAGCGACGACCCGAAAGCCTTCGCCCGCAAGATCGCCTACAGCAAATACATCAGCGAAGTCAACGGCGACAACCGTGCCGCCTATCAAGCATTGTTGGTCAAGGTTTGCAGAAAAATCAGTAAACTCATTCCCCACCCCATAAATCATAATTCATAAATCATGAACGTCCTTGAAACCATCCTCAGCTTCCTCACCACCCTCGCCCGGATCATCTTTCCCCGGCGCAAACGCCCGGTTGCCGGTGACGACCTTTGTCCTTGTCCTCTGCCTGAGCCTCCTATCCCTCCTCTCCCTGTGGAGAGGGGAAACGGAAGTAACCCTCGCCGCTCTCGGAGCGATTCTCTCCCTCCTCTCTCCCCGCCCCCCGAAGCCCCCCACCCCGAAGCCGACTGGCTCGGTCTCTCCGGCTACACCCTGATGCTGGCAGGAGGAATCGGGAGTCTTTATAAGGTACTGGCGGGATAAAGGGGCTACAGCACGAAACTGCTTTCCAAGACTTTCAATGTATTGCGATGCATTGCGGAATATCATTTCCCGCTCCAAAGTGTTCCACAAACGTTGTGCTTTTGCATTATAGAAGTCTTGGAAAGTTCACAATCTATTATTTCTTCACCGAATTTTTGATCTCCTGCACGATATAAGCCACATCCTCGTCCGTCACACATGGACCACTCGGCAAGCAAAGTCCTTGTCTGAACAAAGATTCGCTCACCCCGTTCACATAACGGGGATTGTTCTTATATACAGGTTGCAAATGCATCGGTTTCCATAGCGGACGAGATTCGATGCCGACAGCATCCAATGCCATACGCATAGCCTCCACATTCCGGTTCGGTTCCGAGTCGGTATGCAAGGAAGAAGCGACGTGTGTCACACCGGCTGCGCCTCCTACCGCTCCCTGAACAGCTGTTTCGTAGGCATGTTCCTCGCCTTTCACATGCAAGGACGGATCGAGCAGGATCGTATTCAGCCAATAGTTACTGTCGAAACGGGAAGAAGGATTCTCGTGCAATACGATCCCTTCCATTCCGTCAAGCAGTTCCTTATAGAGTTGACAGGTATGCTGATGGTGGGCGATATGTTCATCCAGCACCGTCATCTGGCCACGTCCGATACCGGCACAGATATTCGACATACGATAGTTGTAGCCAATCTCCTCATGCTGATAATAAGGATAAGACTCACGGGCCTGTGTAGCATAGAACATGATCTTCTTTTTCGCTTCTTCGTCCGGACAGATCAAAGCCCCACCACCTGAAGTAGTGATCATCTTGTTCCCGTTGAATGAAAGCACCCCGTATTGTCCGAACGTACCGCAAACCTGTCCGTCATACCGGCTCCCCAATCCTTCGGCGGCATCTTCGATAACCAGAATATCATATCTGTCGGCAATCGCCATGATCTCCTCAATCTTCGCCGGCATCCCGTACAGATAAACCGGAACGATCGCCTTTGGCTTCTTGCCAGTCTTGGCAATGCGGTCTTTAATGGCCTCTTCCAACAACACCGGGTCCATATTCCAAGTATCCGACTCCGAATCAACAAACACCGGAGTAGCCCCCAGATAGGTCACCGGATGCGAAGAAGCGCAGAAAGTAAAACTCTGCACAATCACTTCATCTCCCGGACCAACACCACAAGCCAATAAAGCCAGATGAACAGCTGCCGTACCGGCGGAAAGGGCAACGACTTCTTTATTATTGCCTACAAAATGTTTCAAATCCTCTTCAAACCCGTTCACATTCGGTCCTAAAGGCACAACCCAGTTGGTATCAAAGGCTTCCTGGATAAAGACCTGTTCTTTGCCGCTCATATGGGCGAGGCAAAGGTAAATTCGTTTGTTCATTATAATTTATAATTAAATTTACAAAGACAATAATTCTTTCAGAGTATGTATCTTTACATTAGGCAGATACTTTTCCGGACAAGAAAAATCCTGACGGTGGATATTTCTTCCATCATCCAACAGGCAGATCGTTTTCCACCTCAGCTTATTAGGTGTAATAAAATCTTTCCGAAGGTTATCCCCGATATAAACAAACTCTGCATCAGCATATTTATCCTGAAAAAACATAAAATTTCTCTCTGATGGTTTTTCAGAGCCAAACTCTTCGGATATAACCAGGTTCTCGTTTTCGATAAATTGTTCAAGCCCCAATGCCTGAAACTTATTTCGTTGGGTGATAGAGCGACCATCCGTAATCATCCCCAATATAAAATCCTGCTTCAAAACCTCCAATACTTTCAAGGTGTCAAGCTCCAACCGGATATTAGGACGATGAGACCTATAGACAGACAGTAAATCTGCTTTCGTCAACGACAAATCGTAAGTATCAATCAAACGAGAAAAAACATCAGCTTGCTCGTTATAAGTTTCCAACATAAAAGCATAGATCTCTTTCAAGGAAAACTTCAATTCTATCCATCCGGCAATTTCCCGATAAGCAGAGTATAAGAAATCGATTTCCTTATACAACGTATCATCCAGATCAAAAATGAAAATCTTATTTTTCATATACGATTACCTCGCTGTCATAGCGGAGCATCAAAGTATTGTCCGCCCAAGTATCCATATAGGCCAACGTTTCATCCAACATATACTCTCTTACAACATATTCCGGAAAGTTGGCTCCCGCATAATAGGAAAGCGGATATCCCCCACCGAACCGTGGATTGATCTCTATCCCGACCACATCATCGTCCGACTCTCTATAAAACAATTGGATGCAGATACAGCCAACCACACCCGGCAAATAGTCCAGCCGTTCTTTCAAAAACCGAACCAGATAGTTTTTACGGGTAAATCCCTTGTTGATCTCACCGGCACGGATCTCTATTCTTTCACGAGGCACGATAGCCTTCACTCTATTATCCTTGCCATAATACATATCGACCGTAAATTCCTTGTATTCCTGTTTGTCGATATATTCCATAAAAATCAACTTCGGATGATTCAATATTTCCGATGTCAGTTCCTCCTTACCCCTCACGACATACAGGTCTTTGCTTAAGGAACCATCATACGGTTTGGCGAAAAGTGGAAAAGTCGGATGATATTTATCCACTGGAGCCGGAACGCGAATATCATGGCTATTCAAAAATGTACCGGTATTCCGCTTATCCCGGCAAGCTTGTATGAAAGGCAATTCCGATACCATCGGTTCTATCCCATTCTCCTGAAACAGTTCCTTATTTTCCGCCAAAACCAGCAACTCGGTATCGATAGTCGGCACAATAATCCGAATTCCTTTTTCTTTACATATTGTCAGCAACATTTCTATATAACCGGAATCAGTCACCCTCGGTACAGTTATACACCCGTCTGATACAATCCCGGCAGGAGCCATCGCAGGATTCATATCTGTCGTGAACACCTTCGCTTCTGGATAAAAACGTCTCAATGTTTCTTGAAACTGCTTTGTCAGTGTAACCCGCTTTCCGGCGGAGGTGATTAAGATATTAGTATTCCCTCGAAGATCTTGATACTCCAAAGCTGCTTTTGCAGCCAAAAGTGGTTTAAGAAGGTAATTTACCCCCCCCCCGTTAACACTGATTAACACATTAATATTCAATGTTTTTATCGTTTTACACCTATTTCCTACAGCCAAAACCCCATCTGGAATATCTTTGGCAACAACCGATCCCGCACCAATCACAGACCATTTTCCAATCTTGACACCCGGTAAAACCGTCGTACCTGCACCGATCCAACTTCCTTCACCAACATGAACGTTTCCACAAAGCGTACTATGCGGAGAGATATGCACATAATCTCCTATCACACATTCGTGATCAATAGATGCTCCGGTGTTAACAATGCAATGTTTCCCTATACAGGCACAAGACTGAACAACTACTCCCTGCATGATAACTGATCCTTCCTGTATGGTAGCATATGAAGAGACTACCGCAGACGGATGTATCGCCGTTCCAAACTCAACATTCAATTTATGAGCGATCATCCGACGTATTTTATTATCACCTATACTTATTATCAGAGGTGAAATATCTTCCTTCCCATGAAAAACCGGATAACCCAAAAGTTCATTTATCTCCGGATTATCATCGACAAGTCCTTCTATCTCTATATGATTCGCCTTTAATATATCTATGATCACTTTAGCATGACCGCTTGCACCGTATAAATACATATCCGTTTAATTATTACCCGTAAAAAATTCCATCGTAGCCTGTCCCTCTTGTGAAATGCCTTCTCGGACAAACACTTTCTTTATCGTCAAAAAGATGATCTTCACATCCAGCCAAAACGAACAATGGTCCACATACCAAACATCCAGTTCGAATTTCTTCGTCCAACTGATCGCATTACGTCCGTTTACCTGTGCCCATCCGGTAATACCCGGTCGCACGTCATGACGACGCACCTGCTCCTTACTATATAATGGCAGATACTGAACCAATAAAGGACGAGGTCCAATCAACGCCATATCCCCTTTCAGGACATTTATCAACTGGGGTAACTCATCAATCGAAGTGGAACGGACAAAACGCCCTACGTTTGTCAACCGATCTGCATCCGGAAGTAAATTACCGTCAGCATCCCGTTCATCTGTCATAGTTTTGAACTTGATCACCTTAAATATTTTTCCTCCTTTACCGGGTCGCTCCTGTAAAAAAAAAGCTCCAGTTCCCTTGTTGGTAAAATACAACCCAATAGCAAAAATTAATAAAATTGGGCCAATCACTAATAAAACACAAAGTACAAGTATAAAATCAATAAGTCGTTTAAAAAAGTGTTTATACATAAGATAAAAGTTGATCATAATATTCTTTCCAATTCTTCACAACAACTGTACCTGCAAATTTTTCTTGGACTCGTTTACGTCCAGCATCACCAAATATTTTACGTTTTCTAGCATCATCAATCAATTCCCGCATACAAACATAAAGAGATTCCACATCCCCCACCTTGCATTGCAAACCTGTTTCACCAAGAATACTCGCATCAAGAACACCATAAGCATCGCTAGTAATAGTAGGTAAACCTAAACAAGCAGCCTCAATTACACTACTACCAAATCCCTCACGGTAAGTTGGTAAAACAAAAATATCGCCAGCTTGAAGCAAACGTTGCGGTTCCGATGTAACTCCATAATATAAAAAATTTTCCTTTGAAACTTCCTTATATTGCCCAAAAGTAGAGGCTACATTCTCTTCATCACTACCCAACAACAACAAAAACACTTTTTTATTAATCGAAGCTAAACGATCAAAAGCTGACAATAATTCAAATACCCCTTTATCACGATTCAAACGCCCCATAAATACAAACACCACTTTGTCTTCAGCAATACCCAATTCTTTCCGAATAGCCATACGAACTTCACAAGAGGGATTAAATTTTATCATATTTACCCCACAAATAGATCCTTCACCTAGAACTAGTGCTTTTGTGTCACTAATAACACCTTGCTGTATAAGAAAATTTTTTTGAGAATTTCCATCTACTAAAATGTGTGTGTTAAGTTTAGCGATCAATCTATCTAAGGATTTTAAAATAAAACGCATAGCACCTCTACGAGTAGCCCAAACTTGCCCTGTAAAGATATGAATACGAATAGGTACACGAGCTATAAATCCAGCTAAAGCACAGACTAACCCAGCTTTTGGGGTTACAGAATGTACTGCATCAAATTTCATTTTTCTAAAATAGGACGATAGCTGGAATACAGCCTTTAAATCATTGCTTAACGAAATAGGACGTTCCACATTGATCCGTTTCCAACTTGTAATATCAAGCATTTCAAGCTCCTTCACATCTTTTATATTACCAGCCAAATAAACATCATAATCTTCATGCAATGCTTTTATATGGTCACGTAAAAAAGATTGTGCAGTCCCAGCGATTGCAACCACAAAACATATTTTCTTTCTTCTCATAAGCTATCAATTTTAATCAGTCAGGACCGGATATTCTATTGGATCTATATAATATCCACCATAAAGATTATCTGTTAACTTTTTTGGTAATATTTTATTTGCAAGATATACTATTGGCCACATCCATTTAATCTGCTTTTGACGAATTCCATTTGCTTCAGCCAATTTTTTTATGCGTTCTACAATACTCAATATTGGAGTGTCTTGTGGGCAGAACACACCACTTTCATTTATCAAAAGTAATCTATTTAACGCAACAGCCACATTTTCTACACTTATAAGCGAAAATTTATAATCATTCTTATATATCGGTAAAATTTTCAGACTAGATAATTGTTCAATACGATGAAAAAATGTACCAGGACAATTTTGGCCATACACATTAGGTAACCTTACCAACTGTATGCATAATCTATCAATCTGACTTAACATCCTCTCTCCTCTGAGTTTACTACGCCCATAAGGAGTGTTAGGATACAGTGGAGTACTACGATTAATAGGATTAATATTACCAAATCGTGGGGCAAGTCCGACAACCGCCATCGTTGAAATATAAATAAATTTCTTTACGCCTTGTTCAACAGCTAACTTTGCCATTTCATAAGGTATTTCTGCATTCACCCTATTATACAATACTTCATCTGTTATCTCTGGATGATGCACTATAGCAGCAAAATAAATAATAACATCATAAGACGAATAATCAAAGTTTTTCCAAACATCTCCACGAACACTCAAAGTCGTATAGAATTTGTTCTTCAATTGCTGCATAAAAAACTTAGCAATAAAAGAATTAGGTCCAATTATTAACAAACGTACTCTTTCCATATTCTTACAGAATTTTACGTTTTACAAAATTTATCAAATTGGCAAGTATCTCAAAACCAAATAATTGGCAAAAAACATACAAAACTTTGTACTTAAAACAAGAGGCTTTTTTCAAAACAATCTGATTATTTTTTACCATCTCATATACATTTTGTTTATTTTCCTTACTTAAAAGAGCATATGCATTAAGTAAAATTAAATACACATACGACATATGATTTACAATTCCAATCGGCCAATCCGATTTTGAACGCCAAAAATCAAAAGCTAAATTCATACCCCATAATCCCGAAACCTTTATATGAGTCGTTATTGAACCAGGTACTCCCCGATAATAACGATAGACAGCATTATTCACAGCACCAATGGATTTACAATAGTACAACACCTTTAAAATCCAAACATAATCCTCCCCTACAACATTTAATGGGAATAATATATTATAAGTATCCACAATCTTCTTCTTTACACATATATTCCATGCGGCAGAAGGTATCATTTTATGATCAGATAAATAGCTTATGGTTAGCTCCTTAGATCCTTGATTAAAAATATTCAAATTAAAATTACCTCTCGAAACAATAGAAAACTTTTTATCCAAATAATAATCTTCACACACATATTGAATTACATCCTCTTGAAATTTATTAATTCTATTAGCAATATTCTCAAAAGCATCTGTATTCTTGATCTCATCATCACTATCTACGAAAATTAAATAATCACCACTAGCCTTAGCAATACCCGCATTTCTAGCAGAAGACAATCCTCCATTTTTTTTATGAATAACCGAAATACGACGATCACTCTTAGAAAGCCTATCACAAAGTTTTGGACATGTATCTGGAGAGCCATCATCCACTAGAATGAGCTCGAAATTCTTAAAAGTTTGCGACAATATACTATTGATACATCGTTCCAAATAAGCCTCTACCTTATATATAGGCACAATTACGCTAAATAATGGCATTATATTATTTTTTAGAAGTTTTATATCGAATATAGAGATTCAGTAAGCAACCAGGAATAAAAGCCCAAAATGTCAAAAATGGCTTAGGTGAAGTTTGTAACATATCCCACTGACTAGAAAACAAACAACTTGATACATAATGAATGGCATTCTTAAAATGAGTCTTTGTATCATAATAAGGTAATGACAATGATAATCTACGATATTGTGCAAAACTATATGGAGAATTACGAAATTGATAGAATAATAGATTAGACATACCATCCTCTTGATATTCCACAAAACAAAGGTTCTTATTAACTACAAGAAATTTATTATTAATATCCACCTGCATATAATAATAGAAAGGATTAAAATTTTTCTCATTACCAAAAGTTGGCATCATTGGCAAAGCTTTTAATAAGGCTGTTTTACATACAATCTTGATATCTCCCTTATGCATTTTTCTTATCTCATAAAGATGTGCATTACCTGTCTTAGGAAACTCACCTCCCAATGGTGTTCCATCCAATTTAAAATCAAGCCCTACTATACCAGCAACTCCCTTCTGTTCCCTTCCATAAGCTGTCCATGTTTTAATAATAAATTCGACTCCGTCATCAGGCATATAATCATCAGAATCAATACAAATGCACAATTCTGTTTCCATCAACTCTATTGCTTTATTATATCCAGTATGTAATCCCCCATTCTCTTTATACACATACTCTATTTTAAAACCATTATCTTTCTTTTTCCAAGCATGAACAAGTGCCTCTGTATCATCTGTAGATCCATCATCAATAATTAACCAAATAAAATCTTTATTTGTCTGTCTACATAAAGCTTCATACCCTAAAAGCAATTTTTTTTTTCGATTATATGTTGGAGTAAATATAGTAAGTTTTTCCATATCTAAAACATATTATTCTTCAAATAATAGATACTTTTCAATTATAAATAAAAACCATATAAAATGTCTATCTATTCTTGATATAATATAGAAACTATTAATCTACGAATCTATTCACAATTCTATGACAAGCTAAACCATCTCCATAAGGATTCACTGCTAAACTCATTTTATCATAATAATCAGAATTATCCAACAATAAAGAAACTTCTGTTACTATTTTATCATAGTCTGTACCAACCAGTTTTACTGTTCCGGCAGTTACAGCTTCAGGCCGTTCTGTTGTATCTCTCATCACCAAGACAGGTTTTCCTAATCCTGGAGCTTCTTCCTGAATACCTCCACTATCTGTCAAAACAATCTCTGATTTCTCCATTAAATAAACAAAACTCAAATATTCCAAAGGCTCAATGAAAAACATATTACCTAAATCAGACAAATCCTTTCCAAACACTTGATGAATTGGTTTACGAACATTTGGATTCAAATGCATCGGATAAACAAAGTCTACATTTGGATATTTTACAGTTAAATCTTTAATAGCTGTACACATATTAATAAATCCTTCACCAAAGTTTTCTCGACGATGTCCTGTTATCAATACCATCTTTTTATCTTTTATCAAACGTTTGACATCATATCCACTTCTACATAAAACATTTTCCAATTCTGAATCTAATACTTCATCTGTCTTTATCTTAGATATTACTTGATGCAAAGCATCAATTACTGTATTTCCTGTTACAACAATAGAATCCGGATTTATATTTTCCTTCAATAGGTTCTGTTTGCTCAAAACAGTTGGAGCAAAATTATATGTTGCAATTCTTCCCGTAATTTGACGATTCATTTCTTCCGGCCATGGGCTATATACATTATGAGTCCGTAATCCAGCTTCAACATGAGCAACAGGTATCTGTTGATAAAATGCAGCCAAAGCTGCAGCCATACTAGTTGTAGTATCTCCATGAACTATAACAACATCAGGACGACACTCTTTGAAAACATTCCGCATCCCCGTTAACACTCGGGAAGTTACATCATATAAATCCTGTCCTTGCCTCATTATATTCAAATCATAATCAGGATATATATCAAATATTTGAAGTACTTGATCCAACATTTCACGATGTTGACCAGTCACACAAACAATTGTATAAAAAGTTTCCTGATATTTCTGAAATTCTTTCACTAATGGAGCCATCTTAATTGCTTCTGGACGAGTTCCAAAAACAAGCATTACTTTTTTCATAATTATTATTTCTTAAATATTCGACCTGTTACTATATTTGCTAAATATGAAACTATTCTTTCTCCAAAAAATTTCACAAAAAATAGTTTTGAATTATGACGAAGATCCCCCCAAAAACTATGTTCTAACCATGAACCTGCAAAATGATGAATACATACCGTTTTTTTTGTACATTTAATTTTTCCTGTTCGGTGATCTTTAGGACAAAAATATTCTGCAGGATACATAGTACACAAATTAGGAATATCTTGATATTGATTATTTAACAGCAACCCTTTTGACAACATATACTCAGTTATAACAGCAGTATTGGTAGTCATATCAAAGCTACCATCCTTCTTTATAAAAGAACGATTAGCATATCCTTCTAATAATTCTTTTGCCCAAATAGATCCTTTCTCTGCCGCCATCATTCCCGTAGGAACATTACCATCCGTTTCAAAACCAGAAACAGCATGATGCTTTAAAAACGGATCATAAGGTTTTAAAGTCTCCACATCTGTATCCATATAAACACCTCCTTCCGTATATAAAGCATACAAACGAACATAATCCGTTACAAATGCAAATTTCTTAGATTCATAAGCCTGTTTAACATATAGATTTGATTCTATATTAAAATTATCCTCATTCCATTCTTTTAATTTATAATCAGGCATTACTCTTTTCCAAGACTCTATACATTTGATTGCTTGTTCTGGCTTTTCACCATGACCAAACCAACAATAATGAATTACTTTTGATATCATATCAATTTACACATTTATTAAATATTATCTATTTCCAAATAGATCTTTTTGTTGAAAATTCATAATACTAAAAGATCTTGGATATATAAAAAATAAAAGTTAATTAACACTCTATAGATTCATATTTGAGAATTTTCTCTTTAATGATACAAAACTTTTCTTCCCTCAAATATAAAATACATCCATAGCCCCTTAAAGATTAATCTAAATCTTACATTACAGATTAGAATAATGACAGAAATATCTGCATTTTTCGAAAAAAAATTATATTATTGTCACACAGACCTTAACATCATTTACTTTTCGTAATCTTGTTAATTAACCACTCTCCACAACGCTTACGCTCAGAATCAATAATAGCTGAAACTTTCTCATGATTTATAGCCCGTGCCATTAATAACTCAAAGCTCTCAGAAAAACTATTATTTATAATATGGTCAGATAACCCCATCAACTCTAATAAATCAATCATCCGTGAGTTTCTTTTTGCATGAGGGAATAGATAAGTATAGAAATTTTTTGATTTCATAAGGATAGAAAACGCTGTACCATGAAAGGAATCAGTCAATACCAACTCAGCTTTCGACATATAGCCAATTAACTCACGCGGACAAGCATCAGTAATCGATTCATACTCTTCTCCATCATAAGGCAATGCCATGAGACATACAACTTTCACCTCAAAACCAGTTTCAGCTTTTAGCTTTAAAGCATACTCTATCAATAGAGGATTATGACCTAATGTAAAGACCAATATATAGGACTCACTACTCTTAGGCTCAATAGCAAACTTTTGCCATTCTTCTTGTGATAACAAAAATGTCGGATCTATTACTTGTTCAATATCATTTCTTCCAGTTACTTCCTCCAACAAATCTTTTGCAACTTTTTCACGAACAGCTATTGCTTCATACGAACTCAACCACTCTGAAAATTGTTTTTTCTCATTATTACGCAACTCTTCAATACCGATACTCGCCGCATAAGACAACTTCCTTTTTTTCCCCTTGACAAAAGTTAAAAAAAAAGGTTCAAGGCAATAATGTTGGGTAGGATTCCACACTTGATCACTTCCTGTTATATACAAGTCATACTGTGGAGGACAGGCATATAACATTTCTAAAGTCTCATAGTGAGAAGAATATTTTATCAATCCATTAAATGTATCAAATTTCTTTTGAGCTGCAGGCAAAATTGGTGGTGGTATATAACTAGGCTTTTTCAAGCCTAGTACAACCAACACTTTCCTTAGCAGCAATCTTATTTGAACACGGAGTGGTATTTTATTTTTTTCATAATACTCCGGCCTACTCAACGGAAAACGTTCACCCTCCGGTTTCAAACTTATATCAATAATTTCACAATCATGCCCACAATCTACAATAAACTTCCATGTAGCATACGCCTGAAGATTTGCTCCATAATTAGGGGCTTTATGTACTGTTACAACACCTACTTTCATTTCAATTTATCAACTATTAAATGATATATCTTTGAGCGTAACATATAGAATCTCATTCGAGTTCTCATTATTTTTTTATTCCAAACATCCTTGCGTTGATTCTTTCTTGCAATTACCATCATTGCAGATTCAAAGTCATGACCATTACTATTCATCAACGTATCAAACATAATTTTTTCAGACTTTATTAAAGTGGGATATTGCAGTCGGACATCACCTTTTACCGGCTCCTCCAATGGTCTCTTAAATGCTATTACATAACCATTTTCTATACATTTATTAAAAAAAGAAAGCCCCCGATCAGTATTTACCAATACAGCAGAGACCCGTTCTTTCGGATAATCAATTGGTCCACACTCTCCTAACCCCCAATAGTCCTTTAATGTTACATCACTTATACGATCAGAGCTTGCATAATTACATTGATAGCAATTCTTTCTATAAAATAAACCTCGATGATACCCATATTGATACATATCTTTATACCAAGAAGATTCCGAGTAGATAACATTTCCATTTTTATCTAACATTTTGATTAAAAAATCTTTACCTTCCCGAAATATCACCTTATTTACTTGTGATTTTGTCAAAGATTCAATCCTGGCTACATGCTGTTGCAAAAATTTTTTTGCATTTGTTCCATGACAAACCAAATCTACCAATATCATTTGTTCTCTCTTGTTTTTAAACAAGTTATGGATAGCTGCAACTTGACAAGGCAAACCTATAAACAATACCTTACGACCATCATCTAATGTCCGTTTTAGTTGAGGATAAAGTTTTTCACAATTACTAAATATATATTTAGAACTACTAAAATCCTGTATGCTGTTAGAATTATTACAAAGGGTCATCTCTACATCAAGGGCATTCACTGAAACAGCACCAACAATATGCCATCCTTGGACTAATGCTTCATGATACATTGCCGATGCAGTACCACTTGAAGCACATTTTCTACGCATATCAACATTTGAATGCCACGAAGCGAAAACCTCAATTTGTGACTGCTTTTTTATGGGAGTTTTAACTGGACAAACACTTGTACAACGTCCACAATTTATACAATCATTGGTATCTAATACTGGTAATAGACCATCAAAACCTTGCTCTATCATCTTGATACAAGACTTGGGGCAAACATACGAGCATACTGCACACCCCGTACACTTATCTTTAGACGCAATTCTATCCATGTCTTTTTATCTTATTTATTATCGCAGATCGAAAATAATCTCGTTCACCCATTGTTAATCCAAATGCATAAATGCTCACAACTGTACACACTACACACAAACCACATATAATAAAAACATTAACAAATGATGAAGACAAGTATAAATGCAATAACACAGGTAAGATTGTTGCTATTATCGCGACAATAATAGGTTTTATATAAGCTTCTTTTAAATATTGCATTATAGGGAATGGCATCAACCGTTTAAGAACCCAAAGCCTAAGGAATGTACAAAAAACTGACAAGCATATAGAAACAATAATTACTGTATAAGGGCTATATCCCAAAGACAAACAGACATATGAAATCGGTAAATTTGTCAACATCACACTACCAACACAAATCTGATAAAATTTGATATTACCCGTAGCATGAGCTGCAGTCATTATCGGCTGTGTCATAGAATCTATTGCACTAAGTATAATCATCAGCCTTACAAATGGTATCACATACTCGGGTAATTGCCCTAACCATAGATTTATTATATAAGGCGACTCTATGAGAACAGGTAAACCAATAAAGAATATCAAATAAAAAGAAAATTTTGAACTTCTGGTAACCAACCTCACCATACTGTTAAAATCGCCTTGAGCATAATATTTTACAATTTGAGGACGCACTGCTACCATAAAATTAGTAAAAAACATCTCTACTTTCCCATTTACTTGAGCAGCTATTGCCATAGCTGCATTTACCCCCGGAGTAAAGAACATATTTAAAAGAACAGCAATACCTTGTACTCGCAACACTCCTCCCATAGAACCAAACAAGCTCCATCCTGAATAGGATAGTAATTCTTTAAACTTTGCTTTATCAAAAAAAAATATCAATTTACATTCTGGAAAATTTTTTAGGCAATATAACCAATTAAATACAATATTAATTAGGCTAACAACCATTAATAAAAAGCCATAGGATATAAGTACATCTATTGGTAATATCTGTATCAAATACACAATCAATAATTGCAAAATAACATTAATAACACTAAGAAAAGCATATATCTCCATCTTCTCATGGGCAATAATTGCTGCATTATAAGGACTTATAAGCAATGATGTTATACACGTGAAAATAGAAAACTGATAAACCCAGTTTACCGCAAACATCCTATCAGAAGCTATCAATAGTTTATTATTAACTATCCACAATCCCACAGTCTCAGATACAACAAAAAAAATTGTACACAACAATGCATACACGATAAAACAGGTCGTAAATACTTGAGCCAACTTCTTTAAGTCACCTTGTCCCAAACCAAAACTTAAATAGCGCTGGGTTGATACAGTCATAGCTCCATTAAGAATAGACATCAATCCAACGACACCACCCACTACATTGTAAATTCCCATGTTATCTATTCCCAATGCTTGTAACATAATACGTGATGTATACAATGATATACACATCATCATAAACATACGTAAATACAAAAGCAATGTATTTTTAGCAACCCGCTTATTATTATCAAATTCTTGTGACATTCTCCTAATCATTACTCACTATCTCTTTTAACACTTCAACACTCTCATGCCGGAATGTTTCCAAATATTGATTGTTTGTGGTTTGTTGTGGTTTTATTTCATTTACTCTATCTCTGTTATAAACAAGAATGCTATCAGTACGATGCACACGCTGTAACAAACTTACTATACGACTATCTGTCGTGGTTTCATTCTGTACAACAGAATAGAATGGCTTTTCAAAATTAAGAGCAAAAGCTGTCCCATGAAAACTTGTAGTGATAACAAATTCTGAATGTTCAAACAACCACAAAAACTCACAAGGTCCCTCATCATTTACGATTGTGTCCACTTCGTCTTCTTTATGATGAGATTGTAAAATAATAACTGGTAATCCTAATTGTTTTTTCACATCCTCAATTATATAGCGGATATAAGGATATGGATCGTAGGCATACGTCAAAATATATGCCAAAATATACTTTCCTTGTGGTTTAAAATTCGATTGTTCTGCAATAGCATGGTAATCTTCTTTTTTCAACAACAATGTTGGATCACAAACGAGTTTAGGCGTACATCCCCCAAGTCGTATTGCTAATTGTATTCCCGAAGCTTCCCTTACACTAAGATATTTATATTTAGGGAGTAGTTTGGCAAAAGTGGGAAATACATTATCAGGTAATTCCGACGTTGTAAAACTAGCTGCATAAGATACTGTGGTTCCATTCCCTTTAAAAATGAAAATAAAAAAGAACCATCATTTTTTACATGCTGGGGATTCCATACTTGATCACTGCCAGTCATATATAAATCATATTTTGGTGTATGACTTAACAACGATTTTATAGATGGATATGTACGACTACTTAATTTCAAATTGTGTTTATAAAATTCAGTAAATCGAATAAGACGAGTTCTGTCATTCGGTACCGTTCGCAAATAGCGCATTTTATGCCAATATTGTAACCATTGTGGCGCATATTCCATCCATAAGCGTTGTCGTTTCGATGTGGGAACATGGGCTGCATTTGGAAAAATGTAATCAATAATTTCACTAATATAACCTAACTGTTCCAACTTCTTTTGTAACGCAAAAGCTTGAAGTGCCGAACCTGAATTTATGACTTTATGCATAGTCATAATACCTATTTTCTTTTTTGACGTTCTACACAGACCTCTAGTAACAGCCTTTAGCTTATCAACAATACGCATAAGCAAAAAATTAACAAAAAACAATTTGTTCCAATCCGATAACGCCAACGTATACTTCCCCCTTATTAATCTACGAACAATAGGAGTAGCCCATGTTTCACCAACATTTTTCTTCATCTGTCCTTCCGCAATAACTGAAAATGGCTGTGGCTCCAAAGTACAACTGCTCTTTAACAAAGAAATTATTTCTTGTCCTTTTGCCGTAAAAGCAATCAGTGCACTAATACCTTTCTCATTGTCTTTGTATTCATTACCCCATGCATCACCAATACGAATATCAGCAGAACTGCGGTTATATTTATATTTACAAGCTTTCTGGCAAGCCTTATTACAACAATAATCACCTAAAAAAAGACGATAAAATACATCTCCTTTCGACCACCAAGAAGTATATTTTGCTTTATCACCCTTTATCTTCATTACCCATGAATCGTGCCACCCAGTCTCTTTATCCCGCCAAATCACCTCTTGTGATTTCCCTATTTTTTTCTCAACAGCATCTAAATACTTAAACCAAGCATACATTGATGGCACACTATGGCAAAAGAAATCTACAAATACAAAATTATCTTCTACTTTAAATCTGCGAACATAATGTCGCATAGAGTCTATTTGACAAGGAGTACCAAATACTAAATTTTTCTCTCTTCGATTAATTGCCCTAAATCCATCAGGAGTATAACTCTGTATATATTTTGACCCCTTACTATGTTCCAAATCCTCAAAAGTCATGGCAACATAGTGTTCAGCTCTACGCTTGTAAATATCATATTTCACTCCACACACATTGTATCCATGTTTTATTGCAGTGTGAGCTATTTCAAATCCTACGCCCCCCGAAGAGCATTTACGTAAAACTTCCTTTGAGTTGCTCCATGCACCATAACATTCAATTGGATATGCCATAGCATTGGCACACTCTTTATGAGCAAAAGCACAAGATTCGACACATAATCCACAGTTAGTACATTCGTCTATATTATATATATATGGCTCATAAAAACCATCCTTATTAAGACGTATCCTTATCAAACGCTTTGAACAAGCAATTGTACAAACACCGCAACCGTAACAATCATGAGTCCCAGAAATATTCTTCATTCTTCTTCCAAATTGTTAATTACCTCACAAATATCAACAGCCTCAAGGGTAAAAGGGGTTTCGTCACCACCTTGTATATTTAGCTGCTTAAGAGCCTCTATATAAACAAAATTACACTGAGATGATTCATATAACAGTGGAGTAAAACAGAGTTTATTCCTCAATGGTATAGCCGCGAAACGATCAAGAACATCTGTTGTATTACTTTGGCGTTGTGAGAACTTAATCAGTAAACGATGACGATTCAATCGCATGGTACGATATTTCCACTTTATCTCAGCCTCCTCTTTAGAATGATAATGCATAAAAAATATCTCTATATCACCTAAGCGAGCTACCGGATATGTGATTTCTTTGTTATGTTCACGATATAAATAGTCATGATGCTTAGACATACGTGGATCAATGAATTTTAATGGTTGAGCAAGGTAAAAATCCAATTGTTCCACAAATTTCAAGTAGTCTTCATCTAAAATAAATAAGCCCACCGTTGGAGATGTATATTGCAAACCAAACTTCTGATAAATTAATCCCCCCCAACAGTTATTTGAGATAATCGAAAAATCTGTATATTTTAGCTTTTTTCGCTCACAATAACATCTCCACTCGTTGTGAATCTTCGTTATTGCATTTCTTATTTTACTCATTTTCCTAAGAATTTTCTTAATCCATAATAAATATCTATACTTGGAATCCCTAACCGATACAGACGAGCTATTATTCCGTTAGTTGTAGAGAATTGCATATCAAAATTATTTAATAGGTATCTCGCTTTTCTTTTCATAAAAGCACATGCTTCTTTATCATTCATTTTGTTTGCTTGACCATACAGTAAAATGAGCATTCCAAAATATCTACTAGCTGTTGTATTGACTAAATCTTTATAATTTACTTTATTTAGCATCTCTATACGTTCTTCATACATTACAGAAAGATCATAAACTTTTTTTGCATTGAAAGCAGCATGTATTATACTACCTTCACGCATCACATATTTATAAGGTAAAAACTCATTAACATAGCATACACTATTTGCCTGATACAAAAGACGAGATGTAAATTGTTCATCTTCATGAAGTATCCCCTCTTTGAAACGAAGTTTCTTTACTATATCAAGGCGCATAAACTTTGTACAAGCGCTGGCAGCAACACCTCCCAGAAGATACAACATCTTAAACATTTCATTCTTATCTCGCACAATAAACATCGTTTTAAGAGAGTCTCTTATTTTTTCTGGATTTATTTTTAATGCATCAGATAAACCAACATAACCGCTAACCTCTTCGTAGCCAAATTGCACAAAATCTACTTCTTTCGTTTCTATAATACTCATCATTGCCGAAATTGCACCATTTGCCAAATAATCATCACCATCAATAAACAACACATATTCACCGGTAGCAAAATCCAATCCCACATTACGAGCACTAGATAATCCTCCATTGGGTTTACGAATTATTTTAATACGAGAATCACGTTTACTCCACTCATCACATATTTTAAATGACAAATCTTTGCTCCCATCGTCAACAAGAATTATTTCCAAGTTTTGATAATCTTGTCCAACCAAACTCTCGATACAATATGAGACATACTCTTCTATATTATATACCGGAACTATGACACTAACCTTCATCTACTCAAAATTTGACGAATGAAATATTTAAGAAACCACGTAAATGGAATACAACCACTAAAGAATGCTTTGCAAGTATAATATTTTTTTGTTTTTTTCAACAAATCTGAATTATTAACGCATTGAGATATTGCACCAGCCATTAACAATTTTGCGAAAGGTCTTAACTCAGATCTTGATTTTTTCATATCTAACAATATTCTCTTACATAGAAAGATAAAATCCTCTACCTGATTGTCATCAAATCGAAAATTATATATATATCGCAACATCAAATCCTTCTGAAAATCAGATAATCCTATTCCCCAAAAAAAGAGACGTTCATTCAAAAATCTACGACCTTTTGCAAAATGTCTTTCATCATACACTTTCTTTGTAACTTGCTTGATATGTTGGCGATAATTTAATAATGGTTGTTGAATATTTGCTATCTTAGTATATTTTGCCAATTGCCACCACAGATAAAAATCCTCTAATCCTCTAAATTCATCATCATAATAAAGATTATATTTTCGAAGAATCTCTGTACGGATAATAACGGAGGGATGAGCTACACAACTAGCAAAAAGCATATTAGCCATACACATTCGCCAGTCATCTTCAAAATCAAAAACATAAGGTTGTCTAATTCCATCTCCAAAAATTCTGATTTTTGAACCAACTAGTCCAAATTCGGGATGTGAATCCATGAAAGCAACTTGCACTTCTAAACGATTCTGTTCCGATATATCATCACAATCCATGCGTACAATATATTCTCCCTTGGATATATCTAAACCTTTGTTTAAGGCTACACAAATACCCAAATTGTTTTCATTTCGTAATGAAACTATACGATTATCTTTAGCAGCATTATTTGCAATAATAACGGCTGATTCATCAGTGCTACCATCATCTATTATGACAAACTCAAAATCCTTATATGTTTGTCCTAATATACTATCAATGGCTTCTTGTAGATATTGTGCACCATTGTATACGGGCATTAATACACTAACTTTCATTATTATCAATATGTAGCTTAATAATTTACGATTTCAATTTAAGACCATTCTAATTAATACTGCTCAATGAAAGAGAAGCCCTCTTATTATTTAACAAATGCTCTTATTATATTTTTCAATCTTTCTTTTAATGATAAAATATATAAAAAATATATATTTTGATTTACAATTTGACGTAATGGAAAATTTAGACAACACTGTTGTCGTAAAATATCTTGTAACTGCTGATCTTGACATATTTTTTTCACCTCTTTCCACCTCATATTTATAGGCATATTATCAACAAGAAATACATTAACTACATGGTTCCCTATGCCTCTAAGATTACGTTGTTCAAAAACTGGTATATAACTTTCGTCCCAGTATTTGCGAAGAACACTACTCATCATTTCATTTACTTTAAGTGTAACATTTACAAAGTCTTTATGAAATGTATGTACACAACTGTCTTCTCTCATAAAACGGTTATAAAAAGATTTTTTAATGTAGCGGAATCGCTTTGCTATGCCTAAAGCAATCATATTAAAAATACGATCTTCTGAAAATTTTATACCAGCAGGAAATTTTATATTTTCAGTTCTTAGCAAACTTGTTCTATATAAAGCTCGCCAACAAGCACCAGCCAACTCAAGTTGAAGTTGAGGAGTAATATGATTCCCCGTTAAAGTGCAACTTTGAGGTAAGCAAATAAAAGTGTCAAGTTCATTTTTACCATTATCCCAAATCGTAGTTGCATCACACATAACAATATCTGCATCATATTCCTCCATTTCACAGACAAGACTTTCAAACATATCTAGATCGATCCAATCATCACTATCTATAAAACCAACGTAATCACCCGTTACCATATCAAGTCCTATATTACGTGCAACACTTACACCCTCATTTTGTTTGTGTATAAGTCGTATACGTTTGTCCTCTTTAGCTATTTCATCACAGATTTGAGCCGTTTCCTCCTTAGAACCATCATCTATAATAATAATTTCAATATCCTTATAAGTTTGATTTAATACAGATTCAACACACTTATATAAATAATTTCCTGTATTGTAAACTGGTATTATAATACTAACCTTTGCCATATTTATTGTTTTCTTTCATACCAACGTACTCTACCGAGACCAATGCCTAAAATCATATAGGGCATCATATTAGGCATTGGGGAAATAAATCCCAACTCTACAGATTGCTGCATATATATTAAAATAAAGGCACACATACATGCGTACACAGTATAATCATCTAAATATCTTATCATAGCCACTAATTGCCTCCTAAAAAAATCACACAACAAAATACAGCCTATAATACCAAATACACCTACACATGCCACAAGAGTATTATGATAATTGATAACAAACTCCCCACATCCAAAAGGATAATTTACAATATCATCAAATGTATCAGCCCATAATTCTTCGCGTCCATTAAAAATAGGCTTTCCATAGTTTAATTGAGACCAATTATCAAGTTCGCGAAACCAAGTCTGCGATGAAATCCACACAACTATTATCGCCACTATAAGTGGAAAATAGATTATTAATGCTCTTATTTTAGATTTTGAAATAATTTTACGAGTAGTTTCGCGAGTAAACATCATAATAACAGCCAGCATCATAAATAATAAACCACCTCTACTATCAGTACTTCCAATTTGAATAATATAGAAAACTGCTATTATCCAACATAATAACCTAATCCATTTTTTTTTAGCAGAATTAAAAAAAATGGAGAAATATATAAAACTAAACAAAGTTAACATAGCGATTGAGTTATCATTCCAGCCACTAAGAATTTCAGTTCTTGCATATATACTTATCAATCCCAATCCCAAACAACCAACAGCAAAAGCTGAAAATGAAAGTTCTTTGGTTGATATATTAATATTTGAAAAACAAAATATTGTCAAAAAAGAAACAAGGTAAGTAGCACCTTCCCATTTATCACTAATACTAAATGGAATAAATATAAAAAAGAGAATAAAACCTATCAAAGTTACTTCATTTATTACTGGTATAAATTTACGTTTCTTGATTAACAACAAATACATAGACCACACTACTATTAACCAGTTCATTTTTTCACCTGTATGCAATAATACTCCCCACCCCGATCCATTTACAAGCGAAAAGAGCCAAACAAGAATAATACTCAACACAACAAAAATTCTCATTTTCCCTTTAAAATATAGTAAAAATAAGCCAATAAACCCAATGGACGCATTAATGTAACAAGTAACTTATGTCTACCTTTATAATTATATAGAGATTCTTTTTTTAAGAGATTAAATGCATTATATCGTATTACATAACCAATACGCTCTTGTAACGATTTAGCCAGATCAATTCTTTGAGCATAATATATTTTATAGCCTATAGAATTTTGAATCATTAATCTAAATAAATTATTAGTAAGACCATCTTCCTGATATTCACAAATAGTAAATACACTATTACATACGAAAAAATTATATTTCTCATCTATTTTATCATATACAACACTTTCTATCATAAAATTCTCCCCATGTACTACTGGAAAAGGAAACCGTTTTAGAATTTTTGTTTTAAAAACCAAACTACGTTCACCTCCATAACCATGTAAAGAAAGATCATAAAGTGATGAAATAAATCCACTTTTAGGATAAGGGTTACCTATTAAATTTCCTGTAGGGAAACATTTAAGGGCAATAATACCAGCCAAACTCTTATTATCACAGATAATATAAAAAAAGCCTAATATATATTCAAGACCATTATCAGGTAACCAATCATCTGAATCTACAATAAAAAAAAGTTCACCTAGTGCTTCTTGAACAGCTCTATTAAAAGCAGTATGCTTACCTCCATTCTTTTGCTTAAAATAACGTAATGCAAATGGAGGTTGACTTTTAATCCAAGTTTTAACAAGAGATTCTGTATCATCTGATGATCCATCGTCAACAATCAACCACTCTATATCATTTAGTAAAATCTTATCTTGCTGTAAAATACTTTTATAGACACGAGATATAGTATGTTTTCTATTGTAAGTGGGAGTAAATATTGTTAATTTTTTATTCGTCATAAAAAAACAAATATATTTTACAGTATATCACAATTTAGCTCATTAAAGTACCTAAAGATTCTTTGATTGCACCAAGTTCAAATTTCAACTTTCAATTTGGGATTTAAAATACGAAGCTAATTGTCCTTGTCTAGGGCCTCATATACCGAATTCTTGCTCTTGAACTCAGGCACGATTCCTTTCATCATTCGGACGGTTCCCATTTTGTCTACTTTGATCGCGAGGTCGATCAAGGGGGACATGAGCGTACAGATGTCTTCGTAATCGTATTCCCGGACTTGGGCGCGGTAGATCTTTTCGTTTTCCGTTGGTAATGTATTTTCTTTCGTTGCCAACAATTCTTCGTAGAGCTTTTCGCCCGGACGGAGGCCGGTATATTTGATCTCGATATCCTCGCCGGGGATAAGGCCTGCCAGTTCGATCATGCGGCGTGCCAGATCGGCGATCTTCACAGGGGTTCCCATATCGAAGACGAAGATTTCGTTTCCTTTGCCCATAAAGGCGGCTTCCAAAACCAAGCGGCAGGCTTCGGGGATCGTCATGAAATAGCGGATGATGTCGGGATGGGTGACAGTCAGAGGGCCACCCTTTGCCAACTGTTCGCGGAAACGGGGAATGACGGAACCGTTGCTGCCTAACACGTTTCCGAAACGGGTGGTGATAAAGCGGGTTTTACCGGATTGCCGGCCTTTGCTGATAGCGATGCTCAGGCTTTGCACATACATCTCCGCCAAACGCTTGGAAGCTCCCATGACGTTGGTCGGGTTGACGGCTTTATCGGTCGAGACCATGATGAACTTATCTACGTCGTACTTGACTGCCATATCAGCTACGTTACGCGTACCATAAACATTCGTATGGACGGCTTCGCAGGGATTCTCTTCCATCAGGGGCACATGCTTGTAGGCGGCGGCATGGAACACGATATGGGGACGGAAACGCTGGTAGATGCTTTCGACACGATGGATCATGCGAATGTCTCCCATGACCGGGGTAAACTCGACATCGGGGAATTTTTCTTCCAACTCCAGCCGGATGTTGTGCATCGGGGTTTCGGCACTGTCGAACAGGACCAATTGTTTCAGCCCGAAATGGCAGAGTTGGCGACAGAGTTCGCTACCGATGGAACCGGCGGCTCCGGTGACCAAAACGACTTTGCCTTTCAGGGAACCTGCGATCTCCTCCATGTTGATACGGATCTCTTCGCGTCCTAACAGGTCTTCGATGCGGACTTCGGGAAGGGCACGCAATTGTATCTTACCTCCCTGGAGTTCGTCGATGGAGGGCAACAACAGCATACGGATCTTCTTTTTCTCGCAAAAACGGACCAGACGTTCGCTTTCCTCTTTTACGACTTTATAATCGGTAAAAAGAATGGCCTTGATGTTATAGCGGTTCACCAAGCGGTTGAATTCTGCCTGGTCGGATACAAAATAGACTTTATAGATTCCTATACGCATGGAGATTCTCGGTCCGAAACGGAGAAAACCTTCGACCTGATAGGATGAGTTTTCACGTAAAAACGAGTCGTTCAAGAATGCCGGAGAAGATTTTTCATGCCCGAAAACCAACAGTTTATCTTTACTACGGGAAGTCATGCTACTTATCATAAAAGTATAGCCCGTGATCAGGAAGACACGGAAAATCGTCAAGATAAAGAAGGTGAGAAAGAAATCGATCACACTCCCTAGCAGGAAGCTACGGAAAGAAAAGGTTTCAGTCAGCAGGAAAAGGACAGGCAGAACGATCGCCACTTTCAGGGAGGAGGCCATAGCGATACGCCCCGTCTCGGTAAAAGCAGAGTGACGGATAATTCCTTTATAGGTCTGACAAACAAAAAAACTGACGATGCTACAAAACGCCGAAGCTAAAAAGACTCTGAATACAACTTGGTTGGAATAGTCGCAATCTAAAATGTAGCTGATTAAAGCCAAGGAAGTGATGGTCGAAAAAACAGAAAGAAACAGATCAATCAGGAGAATAACCCAACGATTGATATATTTCTCTCGCGTCAGCCTTAATAGTAAATAATTGATTTTCATATAATTAAAACATTTATTACCCCACACAAAAGTTCGTCAGTCCCGATACAGACAACGTAATCGAAAAATCTTGGCTACAAAATCTCAAAATAAAATATCATTAATTTGTATTAGAAACAGTAGAAATTTTGTACTTTAAAGTACAAAATAAGAGGTATTTAAATACCTCTTCAGGCGATAAATAATATTTTATTTTGACAGTGCAAAGATATTCAATTTCTTTGATATTCAAACTTTTTCGAATTTTAATAGCTTAATTATCAATCACATCCGAATTTTTGCAAAAATGTATGATAATCATGTATTAATTTTATTATTCACTTTAATTCACAAGAATATATCCTTGCTATTATAGTTAGATATAACCTTAATGATATCTATCAAATAACACATGATTATCATTTATTATTGAAAAATTTCATTCTAATTACAAATTAGACTATTTCTAAATAGTCTAATTTCAGCCGCACTTTTTCAACCGTATAACAATGAAGGATAATCAATCTTGATTTTTCCTTTCTTAACCACTTATTACAAGTAGCTGATTTACAATAAATTATCGTACATATTATTTCATACCAAAGTTCGTCAGTCCCAAAAGCAGGGAAGGCGTAACAAATTGGTTATATGATGATTAATCGTCTTCTAAATGACTAAAAAAACGTACGTTTTTTTTAGTCATTTTATATCTGAAATATTGTTAATGGCTGACTATCAGAGAGTATCAGATCTATCCATTGATACATCTGACTGACAAGAGAATAAAAAACAAATAAGAATATTTGATATTCAAAGATTTTAAGTATATTTGCTTCCTCTAAATGACTAAAAAAAACGTACGTTTTTTTTAGTCATTTTATTTTTACGGAGCTTTAGCAGAGATTGATAGTTTTAATCTCTTTTTTAGAAAAACGGAGGTAGGAAGGGGTAAATGAAAAAAGGGTACATCAAATGAATGACATACCCTTTTATGATCCAAATAAAGACGGCTTATTCGATCGTGCTAATCGTAGAAATCATACCGAACTTTTCGTTATCGTTCAGATTCCAGATCACTTCACCTTTATCATTGATTTCGAATACCTGGGGGCTGTTGGCTTCTACGGCATTCTTGTCATGTCCCTGCCAGTTGCAGACGTACAGGCCGCCATCCTTTGCAGGAAGCAAGCCGGCGACGAAGAACAGGCGGGCTCCTTTGATATCGTTCTCACCGTAACGGCGGGCTACTTCGCCGTTGTCGAGGTTCACTTCCATCAGGGAGTGACCGTCACCACAGGCAACCCAATGGTTCCCGTTAGCCAATGCCAATGTCGTGAAGGGTGTTCCTTCGAGACGGGTGATCTTCACGACTTCGCCTCGCGGAGAGATCTCGCGCACGTCGGAAGTGGCAAAGAGGGGCATCAGGTAGTTACCGCGGGCATTCTTGTTCAGCTGGCGGAACTGGGCATGCGGATGTTCGATGCCTGTCTCATATTCGGTACGCGACAGGATTTCTCCCTTCGGGCTCACCTCCATGATGACAGCCGGATGGCCTACCCAACCCAAAAGATAGTTACCGTCGGGCAACACGCGGGCAGTCTGCATCTCACAGGTATCGGGAGCGGCAATATTCCAGATCTCCTGATGGTTGCGGTCGATCAGCTTCGCACCTCTGGCATAGGCAAAGAGGATATTCCCGTCGGGAGTGGCAACAGCAGAGTTGCATTCCCAGCCTTTTTCGAGGGGATGCTCCCACTCTACCTGCTTGGTGTTCTTATCGATGATCACGATCTTGTTCCAGCCGGAACCACCCAACAGCAATTTTTCTGTCTTCTTCTCGCAGGATGTAGCGGTTACCAGCAACAATGCGGAACAGAGATAAGTAAATAATTTATGCATAATTAATAATTTATCAATTTGCGAATGTGCCAATATGCCGGTGAAATACTCCAAATGGGACATTCATTCCATTGGTACATTGGCATATTGACCCATTAGCACATTATTGTAAATCCTTGAACATTTCGAAACCTTGTTCCGGTGTCAAGCCTTCGTGTACGACAGCGTGTACGGCCTGGATCATGGCGGCAGGGTTTTCGCTCTGGAAGACGTTACGTCCCATATCGACACCGGCAGCACCGTCGTTAACGGCGTTGTAGCAGAGTTCGAGTGCTTCCTTTTCAGGCAGTTTCTTACCTCCGGCGATCACAACGGGAACCGGACAGGCGGCAGCTACCTTTTCGAAACCGTCGCAGTAGTAAGTCTTCACGATAGAAGCACCGTTCTCGGCGCATACGCGCGATGCGAGTGCGAAGTAACGGGAGTCGCGTGCCATCTGTTTGCCGACAGCCGTCACACCCATGACGGGGATGCCATAGCGGTTTCCCATATCGACAGCTTCCACCAAGTTGGCTGCCGTGATGGCTTCCTGTTCGCCGTCGCCGGCAGAGAACATGACTGCCATAGCGGAAGCATTGTAACGGATCGCATCTTCGATATCGATCAAGACGTTACGGTTCAATTCCGTCAGGATCGTAGAACCGGCATCCGAACGGAGGCAGACGGGCTTGTTGATGTTGGCGGGAATGGAAGTTTGCAAGATACCGCGCGTACACATGATACAGTCGGCATATTGTACGAGGGGAACGATATTCAGGTCGATACGTTCCAAACCTGAAGTCGGACCCATGATAAACCCGTGGTCGAATGCCAACATGACGGCACGGCCTGTTTTCGGGTTGAAGATACGAGAGAGGCGGTCTTTCATACCCCAAGAGTAGTTAGACGCACCTTTTACATGAAAATTGTCAAATTGGGAAGTTTGTCCGAAGCCGAAATTATTCGCTTCTCTGAACCCATCCATATCTGCCATAGCTTTTTTCCTTTCTTAATTTTTAATTTTTAATTCTTAATTCTTAATTTCTCAAAGCGCTTGTGCGAACGATTCGAACATGCAGCTCCAAGAGGTAGCACCGCTGTCGGCATAACCGACGGAACGTTCGCCGTAGTTACGGGCACGGCCGAAGTTGGCTTTCATTTCTACGGTCGAAGCAGCACCGGCAAGGGCGGCTTTCGCTCCGGCTTCGAGGATTTCCTTGATATCGTCCGAAGGACATGCCTGGATCGCTTCCACAGCCGGGATCAGGGCGTCCATCATGGTCTTGTCGCCTTTCTGGGCTTTCGTCTGTTTCTGCACGTTGGCAAGACCGCCGGCAAACATGGCTTTCACTCCGGCAGCATCCAGTTCCGTACCGGAAGCATGGTCGCTCATACCTAAGAAGAAAGCCCCCAACAGCGTACTGGTGGAACCGCTTACCTGCAACATGACGTCAAAACCCATATCGTTCAGCATGGCTTTGAACTCCGTTCCTTTCTGGGCCGTAGCCACGATAGCGGACATGGCTGTCACGATTGCCTGGCCGTGGTCGCCGTCACCGATAACGGCGTCCAGTTTAGAAAATTCGTCTTCGCGTTCTTTGATGTTCTTCAAGGCGTTGTCGAGCATCGCCTTGAAGTTTTCGATAGTCAGTTGTTTCATATCTCGTTTATTTACCGATTGTTGTCCAGTAAGGTGCATCAGCACGTTTGTTCTTCAGATAGTCGATATGATCTTCGTCGAGGATAGCCATGATCATCTGGAAACCGGCCTGTTCCTGTACGGTCAGGATTTCCTGAATACGGCTTACGACAACCTGGAGGCCACGGGCTTCCAGCTCCTTGTAGGCCTTACGGAAGATGATGTTCAACTCCATGTGGGTAGTCGCTCCTACGCCGTTGATGATAAGCATCATCTTGTCGCCAGCCTTCGGCTTGAGCTGCTGGCAAAGCAGGTCTACCATCTCGGCAGCCGTATCGTCGGCAGATACAAGCGGTTTCTGTCCGCCACCGCCTTCGCCGTGCTGTCCCATACCGATCTCCATGATGCCCTGGGGCAGGTCGGTGATCGTACCGCCATTCTGCGGATGCGTACAAGAGCGCATAGCAACGGCCAGAGTAGCGACGTTGTTGTTATAGCGTTCGGCGATTTCGACCAGCTCGTCAAGCGTCTTGCCTTCTTCGGCTGCAGCACCTAATATTTTATACAAAGGCACACAACCGGCCAAGCCGCGACGGTCGTTGATGTCGGCACCGATACCGGCGCTGATATCGTCGTGAGTCAGCACTTGTTTCACCTTAATGCCTACACGTTCTGCCAACTGGCAAGCCATGTTCGCACTCATCACGTCGCCAGAGTGGTTCAGGACAACCAACAGGATACCGGCTTCACGCTTCATCAGCTGCAAAGCCTGGAACAGACGCTGTGCACCGGGAGCGGCAAAGATGTCGCCCACGACAGAGCAGTCCAGCATACCTTCGCCTACGAATCCGCTCAATGCGGGTTCATGACCGGAACCGCCCAAAGTCACGATAGCCACTTTGTCTTCGCTCTTCGGATTGGCACGTACGACGATGTTTTCACCACCTAACTTGACCTGGTCCGGATATGCCAATACATAACCTTCCAACAATTCGGGTGTTATCTGTTCGGGATCATTTATAAATTTTGTCTTTATGTCTGACATGGTATATTCCTCCTTTATTTAAGTATGTTATTAATGTTATTATTTGATTTCCATGATTTCAATGGCGATGCCTTCTTCTTCGATGAAAGCGATCGTCAGGTGTTCGTCGCATACGGCCGGGCCGAAGATCACCTTCTTGCCTTTCAACTCTTCCTCCAAAGAAGGAACGGTGTAGGCAATGTGTCCCTGTTTCTGTACCAGTTCGGGCAGACAGCTGCCTTCCTCGAATTTCAGGAATTCGATGCGATTCGGACTTTTGCTATAGTCTGTCAACCATACTTTCAGGCCTTCGTTAAACATAGCCCCTTCTACTTGTTCTGTCGTTACGATACCGACATGATTAAATGTTCTCATGACTAATTAATTTTAAGTGTTCGTACTATTTTTTTATTCGTTATCAGTTCTCTCAACCTCAAAACATAGATGTTTCGCATTCAAAACACCGGTGTTTCGTTTTCAAAACATATATGTTTCACACCTTCGTCTTCCATCTCCTGTACGAAAGGACAGCCAAGATAACGACTACCCCCAAGGCGATATAAAGATAGGTGAATATTCCATGCACATTATCATTTTGACCGTATGAATGCATTCCGCTCAGGAAATAATTGACACCGAAGAAAGTCATCAGCACGGAAGCGAACGCGATCACGGATGCCAGATTGAACAACCAAAGACTATTCCAGCGTTTCACCAAGTGGAGATGAGTCACTACGGCATAGACGACCATCGTGATCAGCGCCCAAGTCTCCTTCGGGTCCCACCCCCAATAACGGCCCCAGGACTCATTCGCCCAGACAGCACCGAGGAAAGTGCCGACAGTCATCAGGGCAAGCCCTACCCACAACGCCATCTCACCCACAATACTCAGTTCGGTGATACGGGCTTTCAATATCTCTTTGTTCTTCTTTCCGGCGACGGACATCATCACCATATTGGTCAGCCCGATCAGGCAACTGATACCGAAAAAGCCGTAAGCGGCAACAATGACCGCCACATGGAACATCAGCCACGGCGATTTCAGGACCGGTACGAGCGGATTGATCTCAGGGTCCATCCAGTTCAGACCGGAGACGAAGAGGATGATACCGCCGAACAGGGTGGCCAGCGCGAAGGTGATCGTACTACGGCGCACGAACAACAGTCCGGCAAGGACAGTCGCCCATCCCACATAGACCATCGTCTCGTAGGAATTGCTCCAAGGAGCATAGCCACCGATATACCAGCGCATCCCCATTCCGAACATATGATAATGGAAGACGACCAGTACGCCGGCTCCTAACAGCCATACGGCAACCTTCATCCAGCGGGTCCGGCGGAACAGCATCGCGAAAGAAAGGACCAACAACAGTCCGCCCAAGACCAGATAGCCGATCTTGCAATAACGGAAAACATCCATCTTGTTATATTTCAATTCGGCCTGCATGCGCTTCGGACTGATATCGAGTGTCTTGTTCTTGGCTTGCTGGTAGGTGTCGATCATGCCGACCACTTCATCGGCTTTCGCCCAATCGCCACTCTTCAAGCCCTCCTGCACTTCGCCTAAATACCAGTCGAAAATACGGGATACGAACATGGAGTCTTTGCCGGTAAAGGCAGAGAGGTCGTCGCCGGGTGCATACCATTTATGATTCGGATCGTCTTCTTTCGGAAAAAGGTTTAGCATCTGGTGATTGATCAGCTGATGGAAGATGTTCAACTGCTCGTCCAGTTTCATCAGGTCCTTGTCGAAACGCGTACGCTGGGCAGGCATCTTGTTATAGGCTTCTTCCAGCTTCTCTTGCAACTTGTAGCTGCCGTTACTGTCGAAGGCCTGGATATAGGCGCACTCGCCGTCCGTCAGGTCATAATAGGCGGCCAACTCCGGATTGGACAGGGCGATAAAGGGAACGCGCATCCACATATCGGGCATGGCTAAAAGGCTCAAAAGGAACTGGTCAGAGTTCAACTGACCGATCTTATCCGACTTATGGAGCTTACGTAGAATCTCCGAAGAGAAGGTATTGACCGGCATCATACGGCCGCTACCCGACTGGATCGGAAGGGCTCCGAAGAGGGCAGCATGTTCCGGGCTCACCGCATATTTCTGCACGGCATCGAGCATCGGGGAAGCCTTCCCGCCGGCATTTACGGACAGGGGAACGGCAAGGAGCGCAAGCAACAGGACCCTTACGTTGGTCGCCTTGCGCAATTCTTTCAGGCGGCGGCTCTGACGCATGAAGCGGGAATCCTTACCGACCAGGCAAAGGATCAGGCCGATGACCAGCAACAGATATCCGGTGTAGGTGATGTTCCGCCCCGCCACGTCGCGGTTGACGGAAAGGATGGTCCCGTGTTCGTCCTGGTCATAGGAGGCCTGGAAGAAACGGTAGCCTTTTACATCCAATACGTTATTCATAAAGATCCGCTCTTCGCGGTCTTCCCCGTCCACATGGACGATCACTTCACTCTCGTAGGAAGAGGGACTGGCGGAACCGGGATAGCGGGTTAAGGTGAATTTCTTCAGTTCAACGGAAAAAGGCAGGGTATGAAAGGTCGTGTTATCGGAAGTGCGGACAGCAATCTGGTTGCTTGTCTCCCCTTCACGCAGATGCAAGATTCCTTCTTCGCCGAAAAGGAAAGAGGTCAAGGCGCCGAGAAGGATGATGATAAAGGCGAAATGAGTCAGCATCAGTCCCCATTTGCCGCGTTTCAGGTATTGGTGTTTGATCGTAGCCGCGATAAAATTAACGACTAAAAGGAATTGGAGCAGAAAAAACAGGGGGGAATAATAAACCATTGCTTTGGCTGTCGCTGTACCGTGATACTTTTCGATGAAAGTGGCAACGGCCAGGCCAAAGGCATAAATCAGTAACAGGACGATCGTCGTTACAAAGGAGGAGAAAAATCTTTCGAGATTTGTTTTCATTTACTTTTTTATTAGAGTTCACAGATGCGGCAAATGTACGCAGATTAATCGTTTGATGAAATAACCGGTGGCAATCCGCCACATCTGTGTCCTCTATTAGTTGATAGATATCATCTATACCTTTTCATTATCAATCTTCAATGATCATACGGAAGCCGACGTTGAACACACGCTGGTACGGATAGTAAGCCTTACGCGTATGGGAAGCCGCATACTTCGGACGGTCGATATAAGAACCGCCGCGGGCCACCTTGTATTCGGATGTCTCTTTCGTCTTCTCATTGTACGGATACGATACATAGTCGGAACGGGTCCATTCGGCTACGTTTCCGTGCATGCTGTACAGACCGAACGGATTGGCCTCATAAGCCTTGCCGCCGACCTGGACCAGGTTACCATCGTCCACGCTCTCTTCTTTCGGAAGGAAGGTATAGTACTTGTACCACGGGTTGGTCTTCGCCATCGGCTGCGGGTCTACACCGTAAACGGCAAACAACAGCGTTGTCTTGTCCGCCAGATTGTCCTTCTTGCCGAAGTCCGCATGCATGTCGCCATACCAGAAGTCCTGGTCGCTACCGGCGCGGCAAGCCCACTCCCACTGTGCTTCTGTCGGAAGCGTGATCTTGAGACCAGTCTTTTCGCTCAGTTTCCGGCAGAATTCCATAGCATCGTTGTAGCTGACACGGATAACAGGCTGTTCCGGTTTATTGGCCGGATATCCCTGAACCACGTGGTCTTTCCACTGCTGATCGACGAAACGGCTGTCGTGATCCGGGAAGACAACGTTGAACTGTTCGTTTGTCGTTTCCAGCTCGGCCATCCAGAAGGCTTTGTCGATCTTCACCTTGGCAGTCGGATAAGCATCCGGTTCGCCACGGTAGCTACCCATCACGAATTCACCGGCCGGGATACGGACGAAATTGACTTTCACACCCGGAGCGATCTCAACCACCTTACGGGTTTCCTTCTCCTTAGCCAGCATTTCCTTGATCCGGTCAGCACCGAAAGGCCAACCTTTCACCTTCAAGGTCTTTTCCTTTACAGGAGCGGCCTTTTCAGGCATTACCGGGGTGATCGGGCCTTGTTTCTTCAGGTAGTCGGCATAGTCGGCGATTTCTTTCTTCCAGTCGACACCGGCTCCGTTCGCATACTTGTCGGTCAATTCCTTACGACGCTTGATCTGGTCGAATCCCTTATAAGGAAGATCAGTCAATACGTTCGCATTGAAATAACCCTTGTCGGGAGCGTTGTAGTCGATCCAGTTATAAAGCGTCTTCCATTCCTTATCGGTCAGTTTCACGTTGTGATGGCCTTTCTTCAGCAAGCGTACCAATTCGCTCGTGTTGGGATGATATTCGTACGGCTGCAAAACGACCATGTCGCCTTCGCCTCCCTGACGATGCACATACGGATGCAAGTTCAGATAAGACGTGCCATAACCTAGCTTGTCTTTCTTTCCACCCCGCAGGTCGAACGCTTTTCCTTCACCGTTATGACAAGCGATACAAGCGCGGTCCAGGATCGGCTGCACTTCCAGGTCGAACGTGAAAGAGCGTGTACCGCCTTCGGGCAGAGTCAAGGCAGACGGAGCTTTCTGCGAAGCGATCACACGTTTCGGGATCGCGATCTGGTTCTGGTCTTCATGACAACCGATACAGGAAACCACTTCGCCCGGCTGACCGGTCACCCAGCTTCGCATCCACTGGATAGCCACGCCATCCTTATCCAAAGGCTGGATGGAGATCGGTGTATTGGCAGGAGCTTTGAAGATCACGGAACCGTCTTCTTCGACAGGAACCGTCCCCAACATACGCTTGATATCCCAACCGGACTGGATTCCGTGCCAGTTATGGTCGGAACGGGTCTTTACATACGCATATTCGTAAGCATGCAGACGCAGAGACTTGACCGTTCCGCGAGGAATACCTTTCAGGCCTTCTCCTTCGTAGATATCCTGAATAAAGAAGGTCGCTTCCTTTTCATTCAGTTTCACACGGTCGGGAATGGACGGAGGAGTCTTTGTCTTGCGCACCAGGATCGGGCTGATATAGCCTTCGCCTTCTGCCTGCATCAGACAGGTCACGTTGTCGTAGACGTCCACCAGATAGAGTCCCCACAAGGCATGCGGGTCCAACTTGGCTGCAACCAGGAAGTATTTGTCGTTCAGCGGAGTCGGTTTGATGAACTGCGGCCATACACCGTTTACCAACTGGTCCTTGATTTCTTCTTTGATCGGACGGTTACGGTGAGGGATTTCCTGTACCATACCGGCTGTGCTCTTACGTCCCTTGGTCGGATCGAAGATGATCATACGGCCTGAACGTGCCACACCGTGGTGGCCGGAGATGATACCGACGAACGCCGAACCGTGGCCGGGCAACGGCTGCACGTCGAACGTACTGTTCGGGAACATCGCACCGCTACCGTAGAGGGCTTTGTTTTCCGTTCCGTCCGGGTTCATGTGCATTACGATACGGGAATAGTAGTGGGTCAGGTCGGTGTACTCCCAGCGGGTGTACATCACACGGCCGTTATTCATGATGACCGGATTCCAGTTGGCGTCCTGGTCGAATGTCAGGCGGCGCATGCTCTTGTCCTTCGGGTCATACAGCACCATGTTACCTACCGCATCGCTACCGTTCACACAAGGAACACCCTGGTAACCGATGTTGGAGATAGCGATCACACGACCGTCGGGCAGGTAAGTACCATCGTAGAACTCCAGATCCGGCTCATCGTTTTCCACAAGCGGCTTGAAGCCTGTCCCATCCAGATTCACTTCATAGATGTTCCAACGCTTGTCGTCCTGTGTCTGTGTGAACATCACACGGTCACCGTCCCAATGCAGTTTCAGGTCAGCGATGGAAGAACCGTTTTTCGGTTTGTAGACCTGACGCATCTGTATATCGCCACGCAGATTGGAGAGTTCGACGATCTCGGCATCGAAGCCCTCACGACCGGCAGATTCCTGGTTACTCCAGTTATTGGCCTGAGTCCCCAAGGAAGGAGTCATGATCTGGTGTGCCTTTGAACCTACCTTGAAACGGGCTGCCACGATCTTGTCGGCATCCAGCAACGGGTTAGCCAGCAAGATGGCACGTTTGCATTCCAATGCTTTCTTGGCATCGGCGATAGCCTGTTCGTCACCGTTATAGATGCCTTTGAAACCTTTCTTTTCGAGCCGTACCAGTTCGTTCAGCATCGGTTCGTATTTGGCGGCGTCGTAGCCTTTCTGCTTTTTCATATCGGCGAAAGCCAATTTGACAGCCTCGACGTTCAGCCATTCCAAATCGCTCTGAAGCGTGTACAGTTCCTGTACTTTCTCAACCAGTTCGAGATATTTGCGTATCTGTGTATTGAGATCTTTTTCGTTTGCGATCTGCTTTGCCACATTCGAATAGTAGGCTCCGTCCTTCAACCGGGCGATCGCATTATCCGCAGCCTGCTTTTCGACTGAGGCATCCGGGGTGATCAACCAGGTATCCAGGCCGTCCAGTACCGCACCCAGCATACCGATTTCTTCCGGATACTTGTTGTTCAATTCTTCCGCCACAAAGGTCGGAACCGTATTCAATGCCTGGAAAAACACACTTCCGCCACTTGAAGTATCATCGATACCGACTTCGGCTTCGAAGCGGACATACTGGCCACCCACCGGGTATACCAACGTGCCGTTCGCATGGCAGAACACACCGTGTTTGTATTCCTTTCCAGCAATAACGATCTCATGATCGTATGCATTCGTGTTCATCTTGGGTTTTGCCCAACCGGCAACACCGTATTCATAAGGAACTTCGTCCAACCATACGGCTGTACCATCGGCTTTGATCAAACGGGCATTCGCCCATACAGCCTGGTCGTAATCCGTACCATCGGGACCACCGGCCGTTACAAGCACCAGCTTATCCACGCCTTTCAAGTCTACCACGAAAGGTTCGGCTTTCGCCTTATGCTTCATCCAGGTAGAGACGATCGGCATTCCGGATTTCTTCAGCTTTGCCTGTAATTCCGTTTTAGCTTTGACTGAAGCATCAATCCACGTTTCCGCCTTCTTCTGCTTAGGGCCGGCAGACACCATAACAGAAGAGGACAGAAAGAGTGATACTAATAAATAGTATTTGTTCATGTAATAAATTATAAGGTGTTTATTACTTATTATAACGCAGCTTTCGTGTTGGTGAAGCGCAAGCCGTCATTATCGTGGTAGCATGCCCATTCATCAACAATAGCACCTTCAGGACCAGCCATCATAAAGTGGAATGTTTCCAGTTTTTTCAGGCGAAGAACATCACCTACATTCTGTACGACAAAATTTTTGCTCTTGATCGCACCGTGGGTAGCGGGGATAGCAGGAGCGTTCGGAGTCTCGTCACCTACTTCAGAGAAGTTGTAAACCCATCCCTTTTCTACCATCCAGGATTCATGTTTAGCCGGGAATTTGGTCTTTACATGCGCATGTTCGGGGATCATCTGTCCCGGAAGCAGGTAGATCGCGTGAGCGAAGTAGCCGTATTCAGGATCGTTGACCCAGAAAATACCACCCATACCCACGTTTTCAAAATCACCCAGACCGAAATCAGTCACCCACATGTCCTTAGCCATCAGTTCGGTGAAAGGAACACCGTAGAAAGCGAACATGTCTTTCATTGCTTCCATAGCAACATCCTGTTGGAACTTGCCGTCTTTGTAGAAGTCGGCATTCGTGTACTTCTTAGAATACTTCATTTCTTTATTATTTTTACAGTTAGCATTGTTGTTACATTCATTCTTGCAGTCGTTTCCGCACTGTTCGGTGCATTGTCCTTCGCCTGCCGCTGCGCAACAGGTAGCCTCGCCAGTAGATGTTTTGCCGTTACATGCAGCCATCGAAAGCAGGAGGGCTCCCATAGCGGCCGATTTCATAAGATTCTTTTTCATTTTTTCTCTTGTTTATTTAGTTAGTAATATTTGTTCTTTACCTATCACCTGTCCCCCGCCGGAGAAGCTCTCGTTTCCATAAGGTGAAACGCCTGTCTCCATACGAGGGAACTTTCGTTTCATGCCTATGAAACGTCTACTCGATGGCGATCCCTTCTATTTCGATCAATAACTCATCCCGGCAAACGTCCGCCCACATATAAGATATGGGAATATTCAAACCATATCCTTCCAGCAGTTCTCGTGCCTCCTCATAGAAGGATTTCTCTTTCAGATAGACACGCAGCATTTTCAGTTTCGCCTTACCAATCAGCTGGCCGATGTTTTCCATCGTGATATGGAGCTGGCGTCCGAGCCCTACCCCAACCAGGCTTTCCTCCCCACGGATAGCTGCCGTACCGGAAATATAAACGATCCGCCGGTCATCGAAAGTCATGCTTTTGGCCCGTTCGAACTTCGGAGTGGCTTTCTTCTGCTGGGCAGCTTCGAGGACCTGGTCCGAATAGGCGTGGGCGGCTATCTGCAATTTATTGTCGATCGGGGTGGCATAGCATTCGGGACGGGCGAACACGGCCGCATCCAAATCGACCAGTATGCCCCCCAAGTTGGCCCCAATACCGGTAGCAGCCGGATAACCGTTGCTCCAGTCCGTCTTTCCATAGAAATCGGCACGGGCGTTGTTGAACATCTGGTAATGCTGGTCCGGCCCGTCGAAGCGGGTGATCTGCTCGATGTAGTTCCACTGGCGGATGATGCAGTTTACGGGGAAGCCTTCCCGGCGCATCACCTCTCCCATCATGTGGAATACTTCGGCGGACTGCTGCTGGATACCGAAGTTTATCACATCCCCGTGGAAGCCGCCGGCAAAGAGAAAACGGCCATCGGCATTTTCCAGTACGACATACGGGAAGCCACCGTGACGGCGGAAGGTGATATGATCGTCTTCGTCCGCTTTGTAGCTATGGACTTCCAAGATCAGTCCGGCATTCAGAGGTGGCTGGGAAACATAACTCAATACCGGTTCATGATTCCCATAAAACTTACGGATTTTCTCACGCAGCATGATGCGGCGGGAGACGTATTGTTCGTTGTCGTTCGGCATGCCGAAGAATGCCAAACGGAGAATCTGTTCGTCTTGAGGCAACTGTGCCAGCAGGGCGTCTACCATTTCACCGAAAGTAGCCAGTCCGGTCGTATAGATATTATAATGTATTTTATCGCAATAATTCATAAAGAGTTTACATATTCGGTTAATGCTTCGATATCTTTCTCTGAAACTTTCTTCTCGATGCCGTGTTTATGGACACTGAACACTTCCTTCATGGTAGCGGCACGTCCGTCGAACAAATAGGGAGCCGTACGCCACACTTCACGCAAAGTCGGAGTATCCCAACCTTTTTCGAACTCTATATCCTCACCTATGCGGTGGTATTTCATATCCGTATAATAAACACCGCTATGGCATTCCCCGCATTTCAACTTTTCGAAAACCTTCTGTCCTTCCTTTGCCAAATCAGACAGCTCGCCGTTCACCAAGTAAGGACTGGGCACGGGACGAAGTGATTTCAAATAGGCATCCACACAAGCGGCATCTTCTTCCGAGACTTCAAAAAACTGGATGAAGTTGAATCCTGCCCGCACAGCCCGTTCCGCATGTTCACGGATACCGGAAATCATATTGGGAGGAGTCATATGGCTAAAGAGCATGCTCTTGCAGTTCTTGGAATTGCCGACACCGTCATTCATCAAGTCCCAGTTCATACCGTCCGTCCGGGCATCCCCCGGATGGCAGCCGTTACAGCTCTGCCAGTTCTGGAAGCAGTGCGAAGCATCGTTGAAGTAGCGTTCACCCTTGTTTTCAGCCGTTTCTTCACGTCCGGGATTCAGCTCGACCGACGTCACTTCGTTCGTATTGATATCCATTATGTTCAGGATATCGGCAAAGTAAGTCGGGATAATCAGCTTGTCACCGTTCAGGATCATATTGCGAGGACCGTTCCCCTCCAGCGGGATACGTTCGCGGAGGCCATACAAGAAAGTCAGGTCGTAGTCCAACACCGCCTTATTGGGATAGTTCAGGAATTTCTCCAACATCGCCTTATGGTCAATCACGCTGACCTCGTGCGTTCCCGAATGAGAGATGAAAACAGACTCGTCGTTGCAGGCAATGCTCCAGATACCGGCCGCCCCCCGTTCGGGTTCATCCACGACGATGGCTCCCAGGAACTCCTGCTTGTCGACATCGATCACGCTGAAAGCACTCGTGTTCATCCATCCCTGCTGCAATTGAGATGTAGGGACGGTGAAACGCCCCAAGTTGTGGGATACATATATATATTTGCCGTCGGGAGTTATACAGATTCCCCGAAGGGCATTGCTTCCGTTTGCCAACTGGATGTCCTTCACCTTCGTGAAGCCATCCATTTCGATGACGGATACACAGGCGGCCACATAATCGAGATCAGCCCGCTGTGCAGGAAGGAAGTTCGTGACGAACATATATTTGCCGTCCTTGCTGAACACGGCGGACTTCGGTTCGCGCAATACCTTCACTGTACGCATCACCTTCCGCGCAACCGGATCGATTTCGGAGATCGTGGTCTGGAACTGGTTACATACATATATATGCTTCTTGTCCGGACCGAACATCGGATGACATGCTCCCGAACCGGTCGGAATAGAAGCCTCCACCCTGCCCGATTCGAGCGAGAGAATCTGTAAATGGCCTGTCGTTCCGAATGTAGTCACATATGCCTTGTCGCCATCCAAAAGGATACCCGTAGGCGTTTCGTCCATCGGGAAAGAACGCAACAATGTCTTGCCATCAGGCGAAAAAACATCCACCCGCTTTACTCCTTTATCTGTCATCAGCAACTCACCTTTGGCGTTCGCCACGACATCTGTCGGGAAGAACGGTGGGTTGCCTGCTGAAGCAAAGGAGATGCAACAGCAGGCAAAACAAGCCACCAGTGAGTTTTTAAACATGTATTTTCGTGTGTTCATGGTATATTATATTTTTTTTGCTTTACTATATCCCAACTCAAGAGAAATCGTCTGGGCCACTTTCCTTATACAGTCTGCCGAAACACGTACAACCTCTTTCGACAGCCGGTCCTTAGGGCCTGAAATCCAAATTGCCCCGCAAGGATAACCCGTATAATTAAAGATAGGCGCCCCGATGCAAATCACACCGTTCAGTTCTTCCTCATTATCCATGGCATAGCCCAATTTCCGGACCTTCTCAAGTTCCTCCAGATAAGCGTCACGTGTAGTAATAGTCCGGGCGTTGTAGCGTGTAAATTCCATATAAGACAAATACCGGTCCCGGACTGTATTCGGCAAATAAGCCATGATCGCCTTTCCCGGAGCCGAACAGTGCAAATCGAAAGGTTTTCCCGGCGAGAGGATAAAACGGAACGTATGATGTCCCTGCGCCTGCTCGATAAAGATACCTTTCCGGTCCCCCAGCACGCCGAAGCATGCCGTCTCTTTCACCTGGTCGCGCAAATCGCGCAAACGAGGCAAAACAGTTTCCAGCAAATTGTGTTCATTCAACGATCTGAATCCCAAAGTTAGTAATTTACGGGATAACTTGTACCTTTTTGTGTCTTCATTATAGATCAAATAATCCAGACGGACCAACGTATTTAAAATACGGTAGGCCGTAGTCTGTGAAATATCAAGGGCGGACTTGATATCCTGAAGCGTCTCACCCTGGGTGTGAAGCGACAAGTACTCAAGTACAGCGATCCCTTTTTCGAGATTCGGAACCTTGTAGTTCTCTTCTGCTTTTTCCATATTTGGAATAACGCTTTCCATATTTGAAATATTGTTTCAGATTTGAATCAAATATAAAAGAGAGCGAATAAATGCAAGCAGGATGTTTGTAAAAATTAGTTAAGTATGTCGTAAAACACATTATAGTTGAAAGGTGAAAGTTGAAAGTTGAAAGTTGCTTCGCGTTGCTATTTTCACTTTCAACTTTCAACTTTCAACTTTCAACTCTTCTTGTAGCTGACGATGGCCAGTATGTTAAAGAATACTGCGAACAGGCAAACGGCAATGAAGTGCCCGGTAAGGTCTGACAAAGTGCTGCCTTTCAGATAAACCATCCGCATCACTTCGACTAAATAGCGGAGCGGATTGACACGTGTCAGTTCCTGTGCCCAGACCGGCATACTGCTGACCGGTGTAAACATACCGCTCAGGAGGACAAAAATAATCATAAAGAAGAAAGCCGTGAACATCGCCTGTTGCTGGGTGGACGAAACGGACGAGATCGCCAAACCGAAACCGGTAAACGCCATCAGGTAGACGGCAGCGAACAGATAGATGATCCCCATATTGCCTACCGGCAGCAACCCGTAGACAAGCCAAGCGATACAGGCGCCTATCGTGAGCAGGATAAGACCGATAATCCAGAACGGTATCAGTTTGGAGAGCAGGAACAAGGCCTTCGGGACAGGTGTCACGTTGATCTGTTCGATCGTTCCCTTCTCCTTTTCGCTCACGATGTTCAGGGCGGAAAGGAAACCGCCGATAAGCGTCAGCAGGAAGGCCATGATACCGGGAACCATATAGTTCTTATAACTCAGATGCGGATTGAACAGGTTTGTGACACGGATTCCGCCCTCTCCGGCCGATACGGACGAGAGCTCCTTCTCCTGATTGAAATCCTGGATGATGGACGCGAGGTATGAACTGCCGATTCCTCCCTTCGTCCCGTTCACGGCATTGGCGGCGATCAGAAGCTCGGCCGTACCCTCCCGCTCCAACCGTTCTTCAAAGCGGGACGGGATTTCGAGTATGATATCGGCGGCATTGCTTTCGATGGAAACCAAAGCCTCGTCGTAGCGGGGCGAAACATCCGCCAGACGGAAGTAGCCGGAAGAAAGGACCTTGTCTGTCAGCCTGCGGGAAAGAACGGTATGGTCATTGTCGACAATACTCAGATTGATATTCCGCATCTCGAAATTAGCGGCAAAAGGAAGGACCACCAGTTGTATGACCGGCAACAGGAAAATGATACGGGGCAGGAAGCGGTCCCGTCTGATCTGCTTGAACTCCTTCTCCAACAAATATTTCAGCATCCTCATCATCATAATCGTATTTTAAAACGTTTCACACTTAATCCTATCAGCACGACTGCCATCAGGACCAGCACGCCTACTTCCTGCAGGACGGAACCGAAGCCCAGGCCTTTTATCATGATATCTTTCACGGCGATGATATACCATTTGGCCGGTACGATATTGGAAATGACTTGCAGGATCACCGGCATATTCTCGATCGGGAACACCATCCCGCTAAGCAATATGACAGGCAACATCAAGACAACAGCACTGATCAGCATGGCGGCCTGCTGGGTGTCGGCTATCGTCGAGATCAGCAATCCCAAGCACAACGCCACCAATGCATAGAGGACGGAAACGCCCACTAACAGAGGCAGACTGCCATTGATCGGCACATCCAACAGGAAGTACGACAAAGCCAGGATGGTAGCTATATTCACCAGGCTCAGCAACAAATAAGGGGCCGCTTTTGCCAGAATGATATAGACCGGCTTCATCGGAGAGACAAGAAGCACTTCCATCGTCCCGATCTCCTTCTCCTTCACGATCCCGACGGAGGTCATCATGGCGCAGATCAAAATCAAGATCAGCCCCATGACACCGGGCACGAAGTTGTACGCGCCACGAAGCTGGGGATTGTAGAGCAAAGAAATTACCGGCACAATTTCTTTGCCAGTTGAAAGGTGGAAGGTGAAAGATGAGAGTTGCTTCGCGTTGCTATTTGCATTTTCACTTTCAACTTTCAACTTTCCACTTCCAACTGCTATCTGCGTAGCATATGCAGATAGCTGCGTCGCTTCGTTCGGATCGGTCGCGTCGACCAATAGCTGGATTTCGCTTTCACCTTTCACCTTTCCACTTTCAACTATTAAAACCATCCGGACTTTTCCCTGACGGAAAAGGGCCTGGCCCTCTTTTTCGCTATCGATCATCTTGTAGAGTTCGAAATACTCGCTGGCGGCAAAATGGGAAATCATTTTCTGTGTCTCCTCGTCCCGGCTCTGATCCAGGATTGCGACAGGCACACGTTTGATCTCCGTCGTGATGGCATAGCCGAAGAGGATGATCAGGATAACAGGCATCAGCAGCAGGATCATCATCGTCCGCTTATCACGTGAGATATGGATAAATTCCTTTTTAACAAAAGCGATCAAAGAACTTTTCATTCTTATTTCTTCATTATTAATTCTTAATCTTAACTATCAGTTCTCCTTGCTCTCCGTGCCAATGCATGGAAGACTTCGTTCATGTTACCGGCCTTGAAAGACGATTTGAGGGCGGAAGGGCTGTCCAAAGCTTCGATCTTTCCATCTACCATGATGGAGACACGGTTGCAATACTCCGCCTCGTCCATATAGTGGGTGGTGACAAAGACCGTAATACCCCGTTCGGCAGCCTGGTAGATCAACTCCCAGAACTGGCGGCGGGTGACAGGATCGACACCTCCGGTCGGTTCATCCAGGAAAACGATCCGAGGTTCGTGGATGATGGCGACGGAGAAAGCCAGCTTCTGCTTCCAGCCCAACGGCAGGGCATCGACCAGTGTGTTTCGTTCGTTCTCCAAATCAAGGACCCGGAGCAGTTCGTCCGTCTTCGCTTTCAACTGTTTTTCCGACAGACCGTAGATGCCGCCGTACAAACGGATATTCTCCCATACCTTCAAGTCGCCATAAAGGGAAAACTTTTGGCTCATATAGCCGATATGCCGCTTGATCAGTTCCGTTTCCTTATAGATATCGAAACCGGCAACCTTTCCCACCCCGGAAGTCGGTGTCAAAAGGCCGCACAGCATACGCATGGCTGTCGTCTTGCCGGCTCCGTTCGCTCCCAAGAAACCGAAGATCTCTCCCTCGCCTACCGTGAAACTGATGTGGTCGACAGCGGTAAAGGGACCGAAACATTTCGTTAGTTTATCTGTTTCTATTACGTTCATCTTTTATATTTTCTTAATTCATGCCCGGAGTTCGGACGAGGCTTCTAAAACTCCTGAACCGCCTTCCGGACTTCGGACGAGACTTTCAAAACTCTCAAACCGCTTTCCGAACTCAGGACGGGACTTTCAAAGCTCTCGAACTGCCTTCCGGACTTCGGACGGGACTTTCAAAGCTCTTGAACCATCGTCCGAACTCAGGACAGGATCTTTCATGTTTTCGAGCGCCATGAAACAGTCCTCAATACCGGGTTTTATCCGCTCAATACCGATTTTCGTATGTCCTTTGGCTTCCAAAAAGGCGTGCAGACGGTTACGGAAAGCCGTTTCCCCCTCTCTGTCCACCACACCCCTCGAAATGGAGAAATGATGAGCGTCTCCGAAAGAAAAACAAGAATCCGCATCCGGATATGTCCTGAGGTCGAGCAACAGTTTATACATCGAAGCCGACCGGACCGCATACAAATAGTTATCGAACGTACTGCGGATGCCTTCCGGCGTATCGACCGACAAGCATCGTCCGCCACGCATCAACGCGATACGGTCGCAACGGGAAGCCTCGTCCATATAAGGCGTCGAAACCATAATCGTGATCCCTTGCCTCTTCAACCGGTCCAACATATCCCAAAACTCCACACGCGAAACAGGATCGACACCCGTCGTCGGTTCATCCAGGAAAAGGACATCGGGCCGGTGGATCAGCGCACAGCTCAACGCCAACTTCTGCTTCATCCCGCCGGAGAGCTTCCCGGCTTTCCGTTTCTTGAAAGGCTCTATCTGGACATAGATATCCCGGATCAGGTCGTAGTTTTCCCGGACAGTCGTATTGAACACGGTAGCAAAGAAGTTCAGGTTCTCTTCCACCGTCAGGTCCTGATAAAGGGAGAAGCGCCCCGGCATATACCCTACCCGCCACCGGATCTCCTTATAATCGCGTACAACATCCAGTCCGCAGACCGATGCCGTACCGCTATCCGCCAGCAGCAGGGTTGTCAGTATCCTGAACAGCGACGTCTTGCCCGCCCCGTCCGGCCCGATCAGCCCGAAAAGCTCCCCTTCGCCGATATGCAACGAGATGTCCTGCAAAGCCTGAACCTCCCCATATACCTTATTTATATGTCGAATATCAATCTCTCTCATCATTGTCTATTGAATATCACTTCCCCATACTGTCCGATCTTCAAATAGCCGTCGTTCTTGACGGCTATCTTGACGGCATAGACCAGATTGGCACGTTCGTCTTTGGTCTGGATGCCTTTTGGGGTAAATTCCGACTTCTCGGAAATCCAGGTGATCGTACCGGGATATTCCCTTTGTTCCTTTTCTCCGAAATCGGCAAAGACACGCACCCCGCCACCGAGCTTCAATTTCGTAAGCTGTTCGGCAGTAGGATAAGCGCGGAGATACAACAGATCGGTGTCGGCGATCTTATACAGAGGCTTGCCGGCAGCCGTGACTTCGCCCGGTTCGGCATATTTCACGAGGACAGTGCCGGACTGCGGGTTGACAATACGGCTTTTCTGCAACTGATCGTCCAACTGCATGATCTGGTAGACGATACTTTCCGCTTCAGCATCCGCCCCGCCTGTCGTTTTATGCAAGGTCGAATATTGTGCATCCAGTTGTTTTTGCAGCACTTTGATGTTGTTGACAATGTCATCGACCTGTTTCTGGTTGCCGGCTTTCGCCTTTACCAGGTTCTCCATACGCTGTTGCTCGCTCCGGGCGACGGCAATCTGCTGTTCGAGGGAAGCGATCTGTTTGCGGATATCCGGTTTTCGGATGCCCACACTACGAAGGCCTGCTTCGAGCTGCTTCTTTCGGAGATAAAGCTGCGTACTGTCCACATAACCCAGCACGGCGCCCGCTTCGAGCCGGTCGCCTTCCTGCAGGTTTAGTTCCATGATCTTCCCGTTCGCCTCCGAAGAAACGATTATTTCGGTGGATTCGAATGTTCCAGTGGCATCAAAGTCGCTCTCATTGCTGCTGCAAGCTGTAATCACAATAAAAGCAATAGAAAAAATAAGATATTTCATATTATTTATTTTTATAAAACTACCTATAATATTGGGAATTATAATTCATTATCGTACTGGTGTTGTTTATTATTCATAATATAAACTGTTTCTATGCGATCCCGCGTCAAGCGCGGGAACAGGACTGCTATTCTTCATTTGTTGTATACATATAATTATAGATCGATTGCAACTGTTGTATCCGGTGTGTGGCTGCCGTCTGGCGGGCCAGATCTTCGGAGTTGATTTCGCGGATAAGGTCGGTGACGGAGATCACGCCGTTCGCCAGCTTGACTTCAGCCGCCTTCTTGATGCTGGCGCGCAGGCGGATGATCTTGTCGTCAGCCTTCATCAGATCGGTCATCTTCCTGATCTCCGTGTTCTGCTGCGTCAATTGGAGACGGGTGTTGAAGAGGAATGTTTCCCGCTCGACCTCCACCGCCTGACGGTTCGTGGCAATCTTTCGGCGATCGTTCTTCAAGGTATATAATTTACCCATGTTCCAACTCAAACGGACACCGGCAACATAAAACGGATTGAAACTGTCTTCCAGCATATCCAACCCCGGCCGGCCATAACCGCCCTGCAAGAAAGCACCGATACGAGGCATCAGGCCGGCAGTCAACTGCTTGTTCTGCAATTCGAGCAGATTGCTTTTGGCATCCAGCGCACGAAGCTCCGGACGGTTGATCACAGGTGGCAACGAAGGCCTCTCCGGTATCGAGGGGACTTCCAGCACGAACGCCCCGGCATCCGGGCGGCCGATCAAAGCAGCCAGCATCTTGCCGTAAGCCGAACGGGCGGCCTTCAACTCGATCTCCTTCTGGCGGGCGTTCAACAATTCGACTTCCATGCTTTCGCGGTCGGACTGGTTGGCAACGCCGTTCTCCATCATGGCTGAGATACGGTCGATATTGATCTGCAACTCTTTCTGGAGCAAACCGTTCTGGCGGATCAGCTCGTCCTGCAGAAGGCAGCCGAAATAAAGCTGGTTCACCCGGTCGTTCAAGATATAAAGATCGCTGTTCAACTGTTCACGGTCGGCCGTCGCCTGTGCTTCCGTCAACCGGCGAGTAGAACGGATCACGCCACCGTCCCAAATCGTCTGGTTCACTTCGGCCACGACCTGATACTGATCCTTGCTAAGTGTGGGGATCTCGATTCCGGGGATGATTGCCGACAGCTTGTCGGCGTCGAACGGCAACTTCGTCACATCGCTCTGATAAGTGGCTTTCGCATTGACCGCCAACTGGGGCAGCCATCCTTTCGCAGCATTGGACAAATTATACTGTTCGGTCTGCTCGATCAGTCTATACTGGCGAACCTGCGGATAGTTGGCCCGTGCCCATTCATAGCATTGGGACAACGTAACTTTCTCCTGCGCTCCCGCTCCCTGTACCAAAGGAGAGCAAAGCAACACCAGAACAAGCCGCTTCCAGTCATTCAAGATCATTCGTTTCATATACATCCTCCTCTCATTCGTTCATCACCTTCGGCTGATCCGGGGTAAGCAACCGGACTAGCACCTCTTTTATAAATGCACCGCGTTCCTGCAAAAAGGCGTCGAACTTCCGGGGATCGCCTTCAAAGAAAACATTCGTCAACGGGTCTCTCGCCAATACCGGAAACACGATCAGGCTCATAAGCGTAGAAATCAGATAAACCAGGGGCATCTTTCTCAATATTCCTTTTTCCATCTCCTCCAATGTCTGATCCTGTATCCGCCGAAACAGTTCCAGACGTTCCGGATCTTTCAGAATAACCTTGTACAGATGCTCCGGATCCCGGTTGAACTCATTCACCACAAAAATCGGGAAAGAGGGATTGGACTGGACGATTGCAAGATATTGGTCTATGATCCTGGGGAATTTTTCCAAACAGGACACAGGTTCATCCACGATCATTTCTATATTAGGCAGCAATGCTCCCATCAACTGTCCGAAGATCGCATCGAAAAGCATCTCTTTCGTCCGGAAATAATAGTGCATGGCCGTACGGCTGATACCGACATCGGCAGCAATATCGCCCATTTTGGTCGCTTCATACCCTTTCCTGACAAACACTCGTTTCGCCGCTTCTATAATCCGGCTTTCCATGTCTTGAAGTTCTTCTGTACTCATCGTTATAATGTTATTAAATATTTTATCCAATATGTCTGACACACGTGTCAAAAATAGTATAAAAAAAACAGGAGTGCAATGGCTACACTCCTGTTTTAATATCTTTTAGAGATAAACTACATCTTACTTATCTATTGTACGGGCGGGAACACCTTCGAAGGTCATTTTAACAGGATTTATAAATCCGTTCTCATCGAAAGTCATCCGGTCGATACAAGTCACACGGTGGTCGCGAGTATTGTCGTTCAGCGGGCGGCGATGGTAGACGATATAATAATCTTCAGTATTCGGAACATGCAATACGGAATGATGCCCGGCTCCCCGCGCGATTGTCGAATCCTGCTGGAGAATCGTGGCGACACGGTTGAAGGGTCCGAAAGGCGAATCGGCAATCGCATAAGCGACACAATAATCGGGACCTGTCCAGCCCCCTTCGCTCCACATAAAATAGTACTTCCCGTTCTTTTTGAACATGAACGGACCTTCCACATATTTATCCGGTGTCACTTCCTTGTAGACCGTCCCGTCTTCAAAAGGAACCAATCCGGTGAAATCGTCGTTCAGGCAGACGACATTGCAATGTCCCCAACCGCCGTAATACATATAGTAGCGGCCATCATCGTCACGGAAAACGAACTGGTCGATCGGCTGTGCCCCGTTTACGATCTCGTTGATAAGCGGTTTGCCTAACAGGTCCTTATACGGACCTTCCGGGCGGTCGCTGACGGCAACCCCGATTCCTCCTACTTCACCTTCATGCACGTCGTTGGCCCCGAAGAAAAAATAATATTTGCCATCCTTATGGATGATAGACGGCGCCCACATGGCTTTCTTCGCCCATTTCACGGCGGAGGTATCGAGTACAGACGAATGTTTCGTCCAGTTCACCAAATCCTTGGACGAAAAGCAGTCGAAATAAGTCTGCTTCTCATACGCATCGCTCCAAGTCGGGAAAACCCAATAGGTATCACCATAAATGATCCCTTCCGGATCGGCATACCAGCCCTCGAATATCGGATTACCACTGGTCACGACATCAGCAACAGCCTTCTGTTGCTGTTTCGGCTGCCCGCACGAAACTAACGCGGCAGCACACAATAGCATATATAAACTTTTTTTCATCTATGAGTTATGATTTTTTCATTTATGATTTATAATTTATGCGATAATAAGCGTGTCAACACATAAATCATAAATTATAAATCATAAATCTTTTCATTTCTGTTCCATATTCTTAGCCAGCCCTCCTTCGGATGTTTCCTTATAGAGACTCGGCAGGTCGTTTCCGGTCTGACGCATCACTTCCACCACCTGGTCGAAACTTACCCGGTGCTTGCCATCGGAGAAATTGGAGAAGGTGTTCGCATCCAGCGCACGGGCTGCCGCAAAGGCATTGCGTTCGATACAGGGAATCTGTACCAACCCGCAAACCGGGTCGCAAGTCAGTCCCAAGTGATGCTCCAGCCCCATCTCGGCCGCATACTCGATCTGGGCAGGTGTCCCCCCGAACAACTGGCTGGCCGCAGCAGCAGCCATCGCACAAGCCACACCGACCTCTCCTTGGCATCCTACCTCGGCCCCGGAAACGGATGCATTCGTACGGACCACATTACCGAACAACCCGGCTGTCGCCAACGCACGCAAGATACGAGAGTCACGGAAGTCGCGGGACTCTTTCAGATGGTAAAGCACAGCCGGCATGACACCACACGAACCGCAGGTCGGGGCCGTCACGATCTTGCCTCCGCAAGCGTTCTCCTCGGAAACGGCCAGAGCATACGCATAGACCATCCCACGGCTTTTGATACTGCTGCCGTAACCTTTGGCACGGATCATATAGTCGGATGCCTTACGCCGGATTCCCAGACCGCCGGGCAAGATGCCTTCGGCTTCGAGGCCGTTACGGACCGCTTGTTGCATCACTTCCCATACTTCGGCCAGATAGTCCCATATCTGCGGACCTTCGCACTGTTCGACATATTCCCAGTAGGAATGGCCGGTTTTTTCACACCAGGCCTGTATGTCCTTGATGGTATGCATTTCGTAGACCTGACCCTGTGTCAACTCGTTGTAGGTTTCGTTTGCCAACGTTCCTCCCCCGATACTGTAAATCGTCCAGTTATCCAGTTCCTCTCCGCTTTCGTCAAACGACTGGAAGAGGATGCCGTTCGGATGGAAAGGCAGGAACACCTTCGGTTCCCAAGTGATGTTGGTCTTGGCCACCGGGCTCAACACTTCGAGAATTGCCGCATCCGTCATGTGGCCTTTGCCTGTAGCCGCCAGGCTCCCATAGAGCGTAACATTAAAACGTACGGCTCCCCGATTGCGTTCCAGGAACATCCGGGCAGCACGCATCGGTCCCATTGTGTGGCTACTGGACGGTCCGTGACCGATCCGGTATATTTGCTTGATCGATTCCATTGTTTTGAGATTTATGAGTTATCATTTGTAATTTATAATTTATGATTTATAGTTTATGCATTGATGATCAATCATAAATTATAAATCATAAATCTTTTCACACTTTCAAAAATATATTCCGCTTATAAAGCAGCCACAAAATTACATAAATAATCAATGCGTTCGACGCTGCAATCAAAGCCGGATAATAATTTCCTGTATATTGTTCGAGGCCATGAAAAAGAGAAGTTCCTATACATCTGAAACTAATCACGTTAGCCAGCATATAGGCCACGATCGAATTCATGCCGTAGACTTTCAACCAAGTCAGGTTCTTCCGGTGTCCTTTATAATCGATCCAATAATAGAACAAACCCATCAACAGGAAACAATAGCCGCTGCTGACCAGCACCATAGAGCTCGTCCATATCTTCTTGATCACCGGCAACTGCAAGCCCCACAGCCAACCCAGCGCAACCATTATCGCACCAATTCCTAACAGCCATTGCCATTTGTGCTTCCGGTCCATTCCGCTCTTCAAGATATGCCCGGCAAAAACTCCGGTCAGCACCGTCACGCCAAAGTTCAGGCTACTTAATATCCAGGTATAACGATAAGATCCGGCAAATACGATCTGTCCGTTCTCCACAACAGCAGCATCGCGGAATCGTCCCAGGACCGTACGGTCCACCCATTCCGCCAGGTTACCGTCCGGCGTGTAGTTGCCACCTCCATAACCATCGACCGTAATAAACTGCATGGCTCCCCAATAGGCTAACAACAAGGCGACCGCCGTCCCGATCTGCACGGACAGACGCACATGCAAGAACAGCATTGCCGAAATCAGATAGCCCATCGCAATTGCCTGCAATGTGTTCGAATAAAGATAAATCCGGTCCGGGTCCAATCCTAAAAGGTTTCCCTGGCACATCATACCGAAGATCCAGAGCAAGGCCACTCGCTTGACGATACGACGGTAGACCGCCCATTTATCCGGCATCGCCTTATATCGGGAAAGGGCGAACGGCATCGACACGCCCGCCATAAACATGAAGAGCGGCATCACCAAGTCCCACGAAGAGAACCCCTCCCACTGCACATGCGAGAAGCCCCACAAAAAATCGTTATACCAAGGTGCATCTATCGCACGTCCGAGAGAATGCAGGACCCCTTCCAGCGCCACCAGGCAAAACAAATCGAAGCCACGTAACACGTCGAGCGACTCCAGGCGTTGATAAGCTGGTTTCATGATGATTTATGATTTATGATTTGTATAAAAAAGATTTCAGATTTATGTTTAATGTTATGTTTTCTGGTCATAAATCTGAAATCACAAATTTCTTCACACTTTCAGGAAAATTCGTTGACGGTACAGGAAGTACAGGAATCCCCAGCAAACGGCAATGTAGCCGATCGAACCGGCTAAAGGCTGCGCGGCTTCCGGCATCCATCCGACAAGTCCGCCAAACAGGCCTTGGGATGTATAAGAGAAATCGATGAATCTTTGCGCCAAATAGATCGTAATCGAATTAACCCCGATCACCTGGAAGAAGAAAGTCCACTTCCGCCATCCCAACACATCGACAATGTAATAAAACAGGGCGAACATCCAAACCGAATAGGCTCCGACAACGCAGACAAACGAACTGCTCCACAGCTTTTTGTTGATCGGGAACACCAAACTCCACAACACCCCCACCAACAGTAACAGCACACCGGCCAACACCAAGCCGGCCACCTTCCTCTTGTCCGTCAATCCCTCTTTACGCAACTTGATAAACTCGCCCGTAAACATTCCCAACATAGCCGTCACAATCCCCGGCAACGTGGACAACAACCCTTCCGGGTCAAAAAATCCTTGATGCAAACGCCCCGGCAACAACAAACGGTCCACATAGCCGACCCAGTTGCCTTCCAGCGTGAATGGTCCGGCCTCCGCACCCGGCACAGGGATAAAAGCTATCCAAACCCAATAGCCGACCAAGATCACCCCCGCTATCCACGCCCTGACTGAAGTCCGGAAATGCACGAACAGCAAGGCGGCAAACATCCATCCCAACCCAATACGTGCCAAGACGCTGGCGCAACGAAGGTTCGCAAAGTCAAACTGTAGCAATCCGTTATAGACACATCCCAGCAACACCAGCGTAATTCCTCTGCGGACAATCCTTTTATAGATATCCGACTCGCTCTTCCCCTGTTCGCGCTGCTTTTCCAACGAGAACGGAAACGAGATGCCGGCAATGAACAGAAACAGCGGAAAAATCGTGTCGTGGTGCGTCAACCCGTCCCACTCCACATGATCCATCTGTCCACCTATCGCCTGAAAAAAAGAATTCGGAAACAACGTTGCCAACGCAACGAAAAGGGAAGCCCCTCCCATAATAAAGAACATATCAACCCCCCTCAGGGCATCCAGCGACAGCAGCCGCCGGGACTGTTTTTGTTTTTCCATACTATGTACAATGTCTTTTAAGTTTACTTTGTCGATCGAGTTTACAAATATAGGTCTTTTTTCTACACAAGCAATTTATACAAGAAACCTCGTTTCTTCAGATACATTAAAAATTTTCATTCTTTCCCCAACAGTGAAAATAAATTTTCCATCGCATGAAAATTTATTTCCCCACTATGGAAAATTTATTTTCATGCGATGGAAACTTCTCTTTCATGCTATGGTATCAGCACAACGTTCCCAACCGAAATTTTCTTCATAACGGTCGAAGAGGGGTTCCTCTTCGATATTGTATTGACGGAGCAAATCGCGTACGTATAACTGGTCTTCGGGAGTAAAACAACGCTCCTTGCGTTTCAAACGGTAAAAATGAGTCGTCCCGAAATATTCTCTCATCTCCCGCCGTATTTCTTTAGCCTGGCGATAAGGGATATTGTCCAACAGGTGCTCCATGCCATAAGCATTTTTCAACGGGCTGTCGTCCATAAACCCGGAACAATCGCCATCGGGGACAACACGTTCCGGGTTGATCGCTCTCACCGCCCAACGTTCTTTCGGGATATGCCGCGACACCTGATGACGCAGACAGGTGGAAGCATGCAGGCATTTCCCGTTAAAACAGAGTGCAAAGTCGTTCGGGACCAAAGAATAATCTAATTTGTCTAACATGGTATTAATGTATTGATATTAGACAAAGGTACTCACAGATCCGGCGGAAAGCAAACATTTACACTCAAAAAATGATCACAACAACAATGACTATAGGCGAGATGAGGGAGTTCACCGTGCCAACGGCTGCCATTTCATATAAGTACCGGTCCTCCACAACCACTCCATCGGTCCATAACGGAACTTCTTCAGCCAATAATGGCTGAACACTATCTGAACACCCGTATAAGCAAGACAAACCAATACGCTCAAGAAAACACCCAGATGGCTCCAATCCAACCCGAAACCGGAAAAAATAAAGACTCCGATCACGGACTGCGCGATATAATTCGTCAGGCCCATACGCCCGTAGCTGACTAACGGCGCCATCGCCCGCTGCACCTTCTGCAAACGGTATCCCTCCATCACCACAATTACCCATAGATAAGCAGTCAACAGGTTAATCAGATTAGTCGTCGTCGAACTCATCCACGAATAAAAAGAGACCTCTCCCCAAGCCACAGGCGGAAGATAAGAACGCGCCACATAAAGCAGTCCCAACCCTGCGAGGGCAAGCAAGGCCCAACGGTTCAGTCGGCTACGAAACTCATCCATACGCTCGAACAGACGGATGCGTCCTACGATGAACCCTAAGATGAAAAGTCCCAAGGTCAAGTAAATACGCCCGCTCGACACCTGGAAGCGCATTTTTCCGATGATCCCGTCCCAAGCGTTACTCTCGATCGTTTCAGACAAGGTCGGGACTTTCCGAGGACCTGCCGGACGGGAAGCAGGCCTTTCGGCAACACGTTCCACCTGCTCGACCGCCGGAGCCGTCAGGCTTTTATAAGCTACCGGGACAAGTGTCGCCCCCCCTAAGAAAAGAAACAGCGTAATCCCTGCCAACAGCTTGGTCGGCCATTTATACATCAACACCAAAACAAACCCCAGTATCGCATATATCAGCAAAATATCCACCCGGACAATCAAGCCGTGTAAATAACCGATCGCCAACAAGAGAACCAGCCTCCACAAAAAACGTGGACGGAAGTCAAGTCCTTTCTTCGCCGCCCGATCCATCTGGATAAAGAAACTTAAACCGAACAGGCAAGAGAAGATAATGAAGAATTTCCCGAAAACCAGATAATTGATAAGCCAACTGAAAATCTCGTTCATCGTTCCCTCCCACGGGAACACAGCCTGAGACGTCATCGTCCCCATAGCTCCAAAATGTTGCATAGAATGAATCAGGCAAATGCCGATAAGAGAAAAGCCACGCAAGGCATCGATCACTGTAATACGCTCTCCGGGAGCAAGCACTGTTTTTGTTGTTTCCATATTTTCAAATTTCAGATTTGATTTTTATTCGTTTTCTTCCGGGAACAAAATTACAGGGCATCACTCGAACAGAAGGAATACAAATTACGGTTTTGTGGATATTTTTTACTGTAGAACGGCTCTTGGTTCGGAATGAATCACATAGTGACCTGTTTTAGGATTCAAGAGAAACAAGATTGTAAATTAATTCGTATGTTTGCAGCCGTAACCTAAAAAAATAAAGACAATGACAGTAATCATTTTAATAGCAGTGATCGTGATCCTGGCAATCTGGATCGTTTCTTTGTATAATTCGTTAGTGAAATTGCGCAACAACCGCGAGAACGCATTTGCCGACATCGACGTACAGCTCAAACAACGCCATGACCTTATCCCACAGTTGGTCGAAACGGTCAAAGGCTATGCCTCACACGAGAAAGAGACCCTGGAACGCGTCATTAACGCCCGTAACGGGGCGATCAGCGCCAAAACGATCGACGACAAGATCATGGCCGAAAACGCCCTGACTTCCGCTCTTGCCGGATTGAAGATCACGCTCGAGGCCTATCCCGATCTGAAAGCCAACCAGAACTTCTTGCAGTTGCAGGAAGAAATTTCCGACCTGGAAAACAAACTGGCTGCCGTGCGCCGTTATTTCAATTCGGCCACGAAAGAGTTGAACAACGCAGTCGAGACATTCCCGTCCAACCTGATCGCCGGTATGTTCGGTTTCAAGAAGGAAGTGATGTTCGACCTGGGCGAACAACGCGCGACACTCGAAGAAGCACCTAAAATCAAGTTCTAAGGATGCAATACGTCGGTATACAAACCCAACAGAGCAGGAACAATTTCCGGTCCCTGCTCCTGCTTTGCTTGTTTCCCTGCCTGGTAATGGGATTGCTTTTTGCGTTCTGCTACCTACTCCACCTGTTGGCGATGAACGACGACGGCCTGACGGGGGCCGAACTGCTCGGATATTCCACCGGGATGTTCATCCATTTGGCACCATACGTATTGGGAGGCGTACTCATATGGTTCATCATCGCCTATTTTGCCAATACAAGCATCATCAACTCGGCAACCGGTTCCGAACCTTTGTCGAGAATGGAAAACAAAAGGGTATACAACTTAGTGGAAAACCTATGTATGAGCCAGGGAATGAAAATGCCCAAGATCAATATCATCAACGACGATTCTCTGAACGCTTTTGCAAGCGGCATCAACGAAAGGACTTACACCGTCAGCCTCTCACGGGGGATCATCGACAAGTTGGACGACCAAGAACTGGAAGCGGTCATTGCACACGAGCTGTCGCATATCCGCAACAAGGACGTACGCCTGATGATCGTATCGATCGTCTTTGTCGGCATCTTTGCCATGCTCGCACAGATGGCCATGCGCTCCGTCTACTACTCGTCGATGGGACATAGAAGAGACGAGAAAAACAACACAGCAATCATCATCTTTTTAGTCATGGTTGTTGCAGCCATCGGTTATTTCTTCTCCATGCTGATGCGTTTCGCCATCTCACGCAAACGGGAATACCTGGCCGACGCCGGAGCTGCCGAAATGACCAAGAATCCGCTCGCCCTCGCCAGCGCACTACGGAAAATATCGGCCGATCCCGACATCGAAGCCGTCAAACGAGAAGACGTAGCCCAGCTTTTCATCCAGCATCCGGGCCAACAGGCCAAAAGCGCACTGAACGGTTTAAGCGGACTTTTCGCCACTCATCCACCCATTGAAAAGCGGATACAAGTACTCGAACAATTCTAAATTTAATCAAGATTTAATATCCCTAATCATTCCAATCCCGGCATTAATTTAATATCTTTGATGCCGGATAAAAATAAGTGTTGGAAATGATACAAAAAGAATTGATCGGCGATCTTAAGCTGAAATGGGATCGCATACAACAGGCGATGCGGAAGATAAATGCCGACGGATGCCTGCTTACCGTGGATGTAAATCTGTATTACACAACCGGACGTATCTATAGCGGCTATTTCTATCTTCCTGCGGAAGGTGCTCCGTGGTTCTTCGTGAAACGGCCGAACGGACTGGCAGGCGATCATGTCGAATACATCCGCAAACCGGAACAGATGGCCGAGCTCTTCGCGTTCTACGGACTGGAAATGCCGGAAAAGCTTCTGCTCGAAGCCGACGAACTGACATATAACGACTATATACGTCTGCAAAAGATCTTCAATCCGAAAGAGACCGGAAACGCAACCGCAATGATGCGTGAGCTGCGTCGGATAAAGACACCGTACGAGATCGAAATGTTCCGCATCTCGGCCGAACGCCACGCCAAGACATATGCCGAAATTCCCGAATGTTTCCGCCCCGGAATGACTGATCTCGAATTCCAGTATGAAATAGAAAAACGGATGCGCAAGAACGGTTCCATCGGACTGTTCCGCGCCTTCGGCGCCAATATGGATATCTTTATGGGAAGTATCCTGGCGGGAGAAAACGCCGAAGTCCCCTCGCCTTTCGACTTTGCCTTAGGTGGTAGTGGTATCGACGCTTCCTGCCCGTTAGGTGCAAACGGAACGCCTCTGAAAGAAGGGACAGCCATCATGGTGGACATGGCGGGAAATTATACGGCTTATATGACGGATATGACACGTGTGTTCTCCGTCGGCCACCTGACCGAGCTTGCTTACCGGGCACATCAGACAGCCCTCCTTATCGAAAGCGAGATCGAGAATATCGCCCGGCCGGGCACACCTTGTGCCGAACTCTACGAGATAGCCGCCAAGATCACCGAAAGCCAGAGACTCGGCGCATACTTCATGGGGACCAAGCAACAAGCCAAATTCGTAGGGCACGGCATCGGCATCCAGATAAACGAGCTGCCGGTACTTACGCCCCGCTCGAAAGACATGCTGGAACCGAACATGGTATTTGCACTCGAACCGAAATATGTGATACCGGGTATCGGCGCCGTCGGCATCGAAAATAGTTTCCTGGTTACGGAAACCGGACTGGAGAAGATCACGCACTTCACAGAAGATATCATACAATTAGACAAATAAATCATAAATCATAAATCATAAATCATAATGAAAAAAACAATCTCACTTCTCCTGTTACTGTCTGTCATCTTCATGCCGGTAAAGGCACAAGATGTAGAAAACGTAAAGCCGGTGAAGAATGTCATTCTTCTAATCCCGGACGGGACATCACTGGCTACAGTCTCTATGGCGCGTTGGCTGCAATGGTATACCAACCCCGACAAACCGAAATTGAACATCGACCCGTATCTCTGCGGAACAGTCCGCACGCATTCTTCGAATGCCCCGATCGGCGACTCGGCTCCTACGACTTCCTGCTACATGACAGGACAACCCAGCCGTACAGGCTACGTTTCCACCTACCCGGAGAACGACGGTGACAACGATATCTACCCGACCGATCCGGCACGCGCTTTCCAACCGCTGACAACCGTCCTGGAAGCTGCCAAAATAAAACAGGGCAAATCAACGGGACTGGTTTTCACCTGCGAATTCCCGCATGCAACACCGGCCGACTGCTCCGCCCACAGCTACAACCGTGGCAAATATGAATGGATCGCTCCGCAGATGGCTCACAACGACCTGAACGTCGTGATCGGTGGCGGCGCCAGCCTGCTTCCCGAAGAGAGCGAAGCCTACCTGAAAGGTAACGGATACGGTATTTTCAAGAATGACATCGACGGTATGCGTAATTACAAAGGCAACAATATGTGGGCTTTGTTCGGAGATCGGGAAATGGCTTACGACATCGACCGAGATCCGAGCCAACAGCCATCCTTGGAAGAGATGACACGCAAGGCAATCGAAAAGTTATCCCAAAACCCGAACGGTTTCTTCCTAATGGTGGAAGGCAGCAAGGTCGACTGGGCTGCCCACGCGAACGATCCGGTCGGCATGGCCACGGATATGTTGGCTTTCGACCGTGCTTGCGGTGCTGCCCTCGAATTTGCCCGTCAGAATGGCGAGACTGCCGTAGTGATCGTTCCCGATCATGGCAACAGCGGTATCAGTATCGGCCGTGCCGACTGTAAAGGTTACGATAAACTGAGCAAGGACCAGTTGTTCCATCAGCTTTCTTTGTATAAATTGACAGCCGAAGGCTTTGCCAAGAAAGTGAACAGTGTACCGAATTCCGAAGTGCAAAACGTCTTCCGGGAATATGCCGGCTTCGAACTGACACCAGAAGAACTGGATGCCTTGAACCATTGCAAGAATTACAAAAACAGCCCGATCCCGGAAAATGAACGCTCGATCGAAGGCAAAGGCTCTTTATACAGCAGTTCGCTGACGACTTTCATGTCCAAGCTGCTGACCTCCAGAACCTGTTTCGGTTTCACAACCGGCGGCCACACAGGCGAAGAGGTGTTCCTTGCAGCTTACCATCCCGACCGTACAAGCTTACCTCTCGGTATGCACACGAATATCGAACTGAATCATTATCTCTGTGCCCTGTTCGGTATGACACACGACACGCTGGAAGAACTGACAGCCGGAAACTTCGCTCCTCACACGGAAGTATTCAAAGATTTCAAATGTGAAATCGTTCCGGCTAAAGACGAGAAAGGTTCTCCTTCACTGATCGTAAAAAACAAAAGGAAGCAGATCAACATCACGCCGTTCAGCAACATCGTGACGATCGGAAAGAAAGGCCAGGAAGAAATCCGCCTGAATTCGGTAATCGTATACGTTGACAAAAACAATACATTCTACTTGCCAACCAAACTGGCAGAATATCTGCAATAAAAATAAAGAAGAGGGTGGTGTGCGCACCACCCTCTCTCGTGAAATTTATCTCCCCCATAAACCTGTCTTCTTCCTCCAAACGCCATATTTACACATTACACGGCAATAAGTTATAGTTATTTGTTTTTTTTCAATTATTCTTTTCTTAAAATATCTATACTGTATAAATATGGAAGATTTATATAGACATTCAGACAAATAAAACCGCTCTTTTTAAGGTACATTTGCGTCATTTTTAATGAATAAAACGAATATGACAAGAGCAAATGCAAAATGGATACGGCTGATGGCAGTTATCGGCTGTACGACTATGTGGATGGCATCCTGCAAACATGCACCGGATGCACAGATGAAAGCATCTTACGCGACGATGAAAGTTTCTACGGCAGACAAAGAGTTGACAACACCTTATTCGGCCACGATCCGCGGTCGTCAGGATATAGATATTTATCCGCAAGTATCGGGAACTATCGAGCGACTTTGTGTAACGGAAGGACAGGTTGTTCGGAAAGGACAATTACTTTTTGTTATAGACCAAGTTCCTTACAAAGCAGCCTTAAAGACAGCCCAGGCAAATGTAGAAGTGGCAAAAGCAGCTTTAGCTACAGCCGAACTGAACTATAACAGCACTAAGGAGCTGTTTGAGAAAAAGGTTGTCTCAGCGTTCAACTTGAAAACAAGTGAAAACAATTACTTGACTGCCAAAGCGCAACTGGCACAGACAGAAGCCCAGGAGCTGAATGCCCGCAACAACTTGTCTTATACGGAAGTCAAAAGCCCGTCCGACGGAGTTGTCGGTATGTTGCCTTACCGTGCCGGAGCATTGGTCAGCGCCAGTATTCCTCAACCGTTGACAACTGTTTCCGATAATTCGAACATGTATGTTTACTTCTCCATGACCGAAAATCAATTACTGGCCATGAGCCGCCAGTACAAAAGCATGGACGAAGCATTAGAAAACATGCCGGAAGTGTCGTTGAAACTGAATGACCAGTCCATTTACGAACAGAAAGGAAAGATCGAATCGATCAGCGGAGTGATCGACCGGAAGACCGGGACAGTCGGCGTGCGTGCCGTATTCCCCAACGAATCCCGCCTGCTTCATAGCGGAGCCTCCGGCAACGTGCTCATACCGCAGGCTTACAAAGACTGTATCGTGATTCCTCAAGGCGCAACAGTCCGTTTGCAGGACAAGACGCTTGTCTATAAAGTAGTGGACGGCAAGGCTGTTTCCACATTGATTACCGTGGCTGAAATCAACGACGGTCGCGAATACATCGTACTCGACGGATTGAAGGTGGGCGAAGAGATCGTATCCGAAGGAGCCGGGTTAGTACGTGAAGGAACGCAAGTTAAATAAAGGATCGAAGTATGAAAGGAAATATATTTATCAAACGGCCTGTTATGGCCATCTCCATCTCCATTCTTATTTTGGCGATCGGACTAATTTCGCTCTTTACCTTGCCGGTCGAGCAATATCCTGACATTGCGCCGCCTACGGTTCACGTATCGGCCACTTATACAGGAGCAGATGCCGATGCGGTGATGAACAGCGTCATCATGCCGCTGGAAGAAAGTATCAACGGTGTGGAAAACATGATGTACATGACTTCCACTTCCACCAATGCCGGTTCGGCGACTATCGAGGTATATTTCAAGCAAGGGACAGACCCCGACATGGCTGCTGTCAACGTACAAAACCGTGTAACGAAAGCACAGGGCCTATTGCCCGCCGAAGTAACTCGTATCGGTGTCAGTACCCAGAAACGACAGACCAGTTTCTTGCAGATCGACGCACTTGTCAGCTCCGATGGGCGATATGACAAAACATTCCTCGGAAACTACCTCGACATCAATGTCATCCCACGTATCAAACGTATTGAAGGTGTTGGCGACGTAATGGAGTTGGGCGATACCTATAGTATGCGTATCTGGTTGAATCCCGAACGAATGGCCCAATACGGATTGGTTCCTTCGGACGTGACATCCGTATTAGGCGAACAGAACATCGAGGCTCCGACCGGTTCGTTAGGAGAAAATTCGAAAAACGTGTTCCAGTACACCATGAAATATCGTGGACGTCTGAAAAGCGTAGAGGAATTCCAGAACATTGTCGTCCGGGCTCAAGAAGACGGTTCCGTCTTACGCCTGAAAGATGTCGCCAAAGTCGAGTTGGGAACATTGAGTTACGGTTTCGACAGCCAGATGGACGGCAAACCGGCCGTGACATTCATGATCTACCAGGTAGCCGGCTCCAATGCAACGGAAGTAAACGAACGTATTGCCGCCGAATTGGAAAAGATGAAAGAGGAATTGCCTACAGGAACGGAATTCATCACGATGATGAGCTCCAACGACTTCCTCTTCGCCTCAATATATAATGTGGTTGAAACGTTGATCGTGGCGATCATCCTCGTAATCCTTGTTGTGTATTTCTTCCTTCAGGACTTCAAGAGTACGCTGATCCCGTCTATCTCGATCATCGTTTCACTGATTGGTACATTCGCTTGCTTGACAGCTGCCGGATTCACGATCAATATCCTAACCCTGTTTGCCCTGGTGCTTGCCATCGGTACGGTGGTGGACGACGCGATCGTGGTGGTGGAAGCCGTACAGGCGAAATTCGATTCGGGCTACACCTCGTCTTACCAGGCAACGAAAGATGCGATGGGTGACGTAACAATGGCCGTTATCTCTTGTACTTGCGTGTTCATGGCCGTGTTTGTACCCGTAACTTTCATGGGCGGTACTTCCGGTATTTTCTACACGCAATTCGGTGTGACAATGGCGACCTCCGTAGGTCTTTCCATGATCTGTGCATTGACACTCTGCCCTGCTTTGTGTGCCATGATGATGCGCCCGAGCGATGGGAACAAGAGTGCCAAAAGTATTAACGGTCGTGTACGCGCAGCCTACAATGCCTCTTTCAATGCCGTATTGGGCAAATACAAGAAAGGCGTCATGTTTTTCATCCATCACTGTTGGATGGTATGGGTCGGACTGATCGCATCCGTTATTCTGTTGGGCTGGCTTATCAGCAATACCAAAACAGGTCTTGTCCCGCAAGAAGACCAGGGAACCATCATGGCGAATGTAGCCATTGCCCCGGGTAGTACGCTGGAAGAAACAGGCAGGGTACTGGACAAGGTTGAGGACATCCTGAAAAACACGCCGGAAGTAGAACATTACTCCCGTGTAGCCGGTTACGGTTTCCTGGCAGGTCAGGGTACCTCCTACGGTATGGCAATCATCCGTTTGAAAAACTGGGATGAAAGAAAAGGTGCCGAACATGTTTCCGATGCGGTGGTCGCACGTCTGAACGCACAATTCGCCCAAATCAAAGAGGCACAGATATTCTGCTTCCAGCCAGGTATGATTCCAGGCTATGGTCTGGGTAACTCTATCGAGTTGAACTTGCAGGACCGTACAGGTGGAGATATGAGCACCTTCTATGGCAATGCCATGCAGTATATCGGGGCTTTGAACCAGCGTCCAGAAGTAGCGATGGCTTACACTTCTTATGCCATGAACTTCCCACAGATATCGGTTGATGTGGACGCAGCCAAATGTAAACGGGCCGGCATTTCACCTTCGACGGTTCTCGACGTATTGGGTAGTTATTGTGGTGGCGCATACGTTTCCAACTACAACCAATTCGGAAAAGTATATCGTGTGATGTCACAAGCCTCACCAGAATACCGTCTTGACGAACAAGCTCTGAACAATATGTTCGTTCGCAACGGAACGGAAATGGCTCCGATCAGTCAGTTCGTAACCCTGAAACGGGTACTCGGACCTGAAGTGGCCAACCGTTTCAACCTCTTTAGCTGTATCACGGTCAATGTGAACCCGGCACCGGGATATTCCACGGGTGAAGTGCAACAGGCCATCGAGGAAGTGGCTGCCCAGATGCTACCGACAGGATACGGATACGAGTATGGAGGTATGGCACGTGAAGAGGCTAATACGGGAGGCTCGCAGACACTCTTTATCTATGCGGTCTGTATCTTGCTTATCTACTTGATCCTGGCTTGTCTGTACGAAAGTTTTCTTGTGCCCTGGGCCGTTATCCTGTCTGTTCCGTTCGGTTTGATGGGCTCGTTCCTGTTTGCCAAACTGTTTGGATTGGAAAATAACATCTACTTGCAGACCGGTGTAATCATGTTGATCGGACTTTTGGCCAAGACGGCGATTTTGATTACTGAGTTCGCCATCGAACGCCGCCGTAAAGGGATGGGGATCGTCGAATCGGCTTATTCGGCCGCACAAGCCCGTTTGCGTCCGATTTTGATGACCGTACTTACGATGATCTTCGGTATGCTTCCGCTTATGTTCGCATCCGGAGCCGGAGCCAACGGTAACAGCTCATTAGGAACAGGTGTTGTCGGCGGTATGGCAGTCGGGACATTGGCATTACTGTTCGTCGTACCGGTATTCTACATCATTTTCGAATACATGCAAGAAAAAATCCGTCCGCCGATGGAAGTTGAAACCGATATGCAAGTTGCGTTGGAAAAGCAAAAGAGCCAAACCGAACGTGAGGGTTTAAACAATGAAAATAAATAAGGTATGAAGAAAATAATCGTATTAACAACCGCAACCGCCCTGTTGAGCAGTTGCGGCATATACACCAAATATCAACCGGCCGAGACGACTCCGGACAACCTGTACGGAGAAGAGGTGGCAGTCGATGATACGACCAACTTCGGTAATGTGAACTGGCGGGAACTTTTTACGGACCCGCAGTTACAGGCTCTTATCGAACAAGGGTTACAAAACAACACCGACCTCCGGTCCGCCCAATTGCAGATCGAAGAAGCGGAAGCGGCGTTAATGTCGGCAAAACTTGCTTTTCTTCCTTCGTTCGCACTTTCCCCGCAAGGAACGATCAGCAGTTTCGACGGTGGGAAAGCGACAAAGACATACACGCTGCCAGTCACAGCCAGTTGGGAATTGGACATCTTCGGACGTCTGCGCAATGCCAAGCAACAGGCCAAAGCACTGTATGCCCAAAGCAAGGACTACCAGCAGGCTGTGCGTACCCAGTTGATCGCCGGGATCGCCAACGTATACTATACATTGTTGATGTTAGATGAACAGTTAGCCATTTCGCAACAGACAGAAGAAGCCTGGAAAGAGACGGTGGCTTCTACCCGTGCATTGATGGATGCCGGATTAGCCAACGAGGCTGCCACTTCCCAAATGGAAGCGGCTTACTACAGCGTACAGACTTCCATTCTTGACTTGAAAGAGCAGATCAACCAAGTCGAAAATAGTCTCGCCCTATTGCTCGCTGAGACACCGCGCCGCTACGAACGTGGAAAGCTGGCCGATCAGCAGCTCCCGGAAGACGTAGCAGTCGGCGTACCGATGCAAATGTTATCGAACCGTCCCGATGTACGTGCTGCCGAACGTTCGCTGGAACAAGCATTTTACGCGACCAACCAGGCTCGTGCCGCTTTCTATCCTTCCATCGTACTGAGTGGAAGTGCCGGATGGACCAACTCGGCAGGGAGTATGATCGTCAATCCAGGCAAATTCCTGGCTTCGGCAGTCGGCTCACTCACACAACCGTTGTTCAATAAAGGACAGATCATGGCCCAATACCGCATCGCCAAAGCACAACAGGAAGAAGCAAGCCTGTCTTTCCAGCAAGCCTTGCTGAATGCCGGCAGCGAAGTCAACGACGCTTTGGTCGCCTGCCAGACAAGCAAGGCCAAGACCCTCTTGTTCGAAAAGCAAATCCAATCCTTGGAAAAAGCATTGGAAAGCACCTCGTTGCTGATGGAACATGGTACAACGACCTATCTGGAAGTGCTGACCGCCCGCCAATCCTTGTTGAGTGCACAGCTGTCACAAACAGCTAATCGGTTCACCGAGATACAAAGCGTGATCAACCTTTATCAAGCTTTAGGCGGCGGTAGAGAATAAGAAAACATTTTTTATCCATAAAAGCCAAAAACCTTCTAAACCGGACCTTTTACCTATTCCATAGGACCTGTTTCAGAAAAAGTATCCAAACTTCGACGAAACAGGTCCTTTTTTATCAAGTGAAAAATAAGCGGAGCCATGACATTGTCTATTCATTTTTTTATACTTTTGTGGGCATAAGACAGAATATACACAACAATGAAAAGTAAAAGTTTAGTTTCTATCGATCAATGCTCCAAAGAGGACATTCTTCGTATTCTGGATAACGCCAGGAAGTTTGAAGCAAATCCGAACCGTAAGGTACTGGAAGGCAAAGTTGCAGCGACCTTGTTCTTCGAACCCTCCACCCGCACACGTCTAAGTTTCGAAACTGCAGTGAACCGGTTGGGCGGCCGTGTGATCGGTTTCTCTGACGCTTCCACGACTAGTTCCTCCAAAGGCGAAACACTGAAAGATACCATCCTGATGGTAAGCAACTACGTTGATCTTATCATTATGCGCCACCATTTGGAAGGCGCCGCCCGTTATGCATCGGAAGTCACGGACGTGCCTATCATCAATGCCGGTGACGGAGCAAACCAGCATCCTTCCCAGACAATGCTGGACCTCTATTCCATTCAAAAGACACAAGGCAAGCTGACCGATCTCAACATCACAATGGTAGGTGACCTGAAATACGGACGTACCGTACACTCACTGATAGTAGGTATGTCTCATTTCAACCCGACATTCAACTTTATCGCACCAAACGAACTCCGCATGCCGGACGAACAGAAAAACTTCTGCGACAAACATGGCATCAAATACAACGAATATACCGAATTTACGGAAGACATCATCAACCAGACGGATATTCTGTACATGACCCGTGTACAACGCGAACGTTTCACCGACCTCGAAGAATACGAACGTGTAAAGAATGTGTATATACTGAAGAATGAGATGTTGAAAAACAGTCGTGAGAACCTGCGTATCCTGCATCCGCTGCCTCGCGTGAACGAAATCGCTTATGATGTGGACGATAATCCGAAAGCCTATTATATCCAGCAGGCACGCAACGGACTGTTCGCCCGTCAAGCCATCATCTGCGAAGTGTTGGGCATTTCCGTTGAAGATTAAAAATCCCGTTTTCTGATTTTCAACTTTCAATTATCAATTTTCAATTATCAAAAGTTATGTCAGCAGAAAAGAAAAAAGAATTACAGGTCGCCGCTTTAGAGAACGGTACTGCCATCGATCATATCCCCCCCAGCCAGTTGTTTAAAGTAGCCAAATTACTGGGGCTGGAAAACATGGACAATACGATTACGATCGGCAACAATTTCCACAGCAATAAAATGGGCTGTAAAGGCATGATCAAAATCTCCGACAAGTTCTTCTGTGACGAAGAGATCAACCGCATCGCCCTGATCGCCCCTAACGTGATCCTGAACATTATCCGCGATTACGAAGTGGTGGAGAAAAAGACCGTTACCTTACCGGACGAACTGGTAGGGCTCGTAAAATGCAACAATCCGAAATGTATTACCAATAATGAACCAATGCCGACCCGTTTCGATGTAATCGACAAAGAAAAGGGTACGATCAGATGCCATTATTGTGAACGTAAGATTAATAAAGAAGACATCATCGTTAAATAATTAACAATCGACAATTATTTGTCGCAGTCTTTTAATTGCCCATTGTCAATTACCAATTGTCATGAAACACGACTGGAAGCCCGGCACGATGATCTATCCGCTGCCAGCAGTAATGGTTAGTTGCGGCTCTGAGCCTTCAGAATACAATATTATCACAGTCGCGTGGGTGGGTACGATATGTACCAACCCACCGATGTGTTATATCTCCGTCCGTCCGGAACGTCACTCCTACCCGATCCTGAAAAAGAACATGGAATTTGTGATTAACCTGACAACCCGCTCTTTAGCATACGCAACAGACTGGTGTGGTGTCAATTCCGGCAAAGATCATACTAAGTTCGAAGAGATGAAACTGACGCCTGGAAAAGCCTCGGTCGTAAATGCTCCAATCATCGAAGAATGCCCGCTCTGCATCGAATGCCGGGTAAAAGAAGTAATGGCATTAGGCAGCCATGACATGTTTATCGCCGATGTGGTAAACGTGCAGGCCGACGACAAATATCTGGACCCGGAAACGGGAGCTTTCGATATGCAGCGTGCTGACCTGCTGGCTTATTCACATGGCAAATATTACGGATTGGGCGACTTTGTCGGTAAATTCGGCTGGTCGGTCAGAAAGAAAAAATAGTCATGAAGAAAATTTACCTTATATTGCTGATACTTCCATTCTGTTTCTCGGCCAACGCCCAGAAGTTTATCAAGATCGAAGATAAGACATTCAACTGGGGAGGAAAAGTCGGAGTCAATGCCGCGCTCCCGATTGTCAAATCGTTGACGATAGACAATCAGGAGATGGAAGACATACGTCTGCAATATAAGGTAGGTTACCAAGCAGCTGTGTTTGCACGAGTCAATATCGATCGTTTCTATATTCAACCCAGCTTGGCATGGCAATATACGGAAGGTGACATACGTTTCAACATACCACAGACGGAAAACAGCCTGCCTGACGGGACAAACACCCAAATGCCTATCGGCAAGAACCGGATTACTTATAAGTCCGCCACGCTCGAAGTTCCGGTGATGATCGGTTATTATCTGGTAAAAGAAGGTCCGTACGCATTAAGCATGATGTTCGGCCCCAATATCAAATACAACTACAAAACGCGCTACAGTACAGATATGACAGACAGACCCCGCGAGTTTGAAGACGACAATACCCCTTTCGGCATCAGCATAGCCGCCGGGCTGGGAGTCAGTATCTGGCGTCTGTTTCTTGACTTCAGTTATGAATTCGGTTTGAACGAGGTAGCTTCCGATTTCCGTGAGATAGGTACCGAGGCCAACCAGAAAGGGACTCTCAACATTGAAAAACGAACAAACATAATGAGTTTCTCACTCGGTTTCCTGTTCTGATTCAGATTTCCATTGTTAAACCATTAAAAAACATATCAGATGAAAAAAGTCAAGATTACGGTATTAAAAACTACTTTAGATGAACAACTGGCCCGCGAATACGGCGCCGAGGGACTGACCGCCTGCCCCATGCTGAAAGAAGGACAAGTTTTTTATGCTGATTATGCCAAGCCGGAAGGTTTTTGTGACGAAGCTTGGAAAGCGATTTACCAATATGCTTTTGCGTTGTCACATGGTGCCGGAAAAGAAGTATTCTATTATGGAGACTGGATCAGAAAACCGGGAGTTGCCATCTGCAGTTGCAATGACGGATTACGCCCTGTCATATTCAAGCTCGAAGCGACGGACGAAGAGTCCGAGATAGACTACACGCCTGTCCGTTGACCAAGAATCAGGATGTATACCCTTATCCTGTAAAAATGGTACTTATCCCCGTAATTCATATACAATCCGAACCAGCCTGTCACAGTAACTTTGTATCTGTTCCTCCGGAACATTTTTAATAGCGATTTAAACTAATATACAAGTATGGCAAAAAAAGTATTGATCTTATCATCCAGTCCCCGCCGAGGCGGCAACTCAGACACACTCTGTGACGAATTTATGCGTGGTGCGGCAGAAAGCAATCATGAAGTGGAAAAGATTTTCCTGAGAGACAAAACAATCCATTACTGTACGGGATGCAGTACATGCAGTCTGTACCAGAAGCCATGCCCTCAAAAAGACGACGCGGCAGAAATCATCGAAAAAATGGTGGATGCCGATGTGATCGTAATGGCTACCCCAGTCTATTTCTATACAATGAGCGCTCAAATGAAAACCCTGATAGACCGCTGCTGTGGAAGATACACGGAGATGAACGGCAAGGAATTTTATTTCATCGTAACGGCAGCCGAAGACGACCATAAGAAAATGCTCCGCACGATCGACACTTTCCAGGGATTCCTGGACTGCCTGGAAGATCCCGTAATAAAAGGAACCGTGTTCGGATTAGGCGTTTGGCACAAAGGAGAGATCAACGGAAATCCCGCCATGAAAGATGCCTATCAAATGGGAAAACAGGTTTAAGCGATTGCAATGACAGCCCTTTTCAAAGCATATATGTTTTGAATGCAAAACATATATGTTTCGTTTTCAAAACACCGGTGTTTTGAAACAAGGCCTTTTCCATTTACGACCGGAAGCCAATCCGTATGGCGGAAATAAAAAGGCTGTGTCGCAATCCTTGACACAGCCTTTTTATTCCCAAACGCCACAAAATGTTAATCGAACATATGTCTGAACTTATCGAAAATCTTCTCCTTGACAGATTTCTTCGGTTGGAAATTAGGAGAATTCTCCAAGCCGTTCATGATATCCTTCTCTGACGCAGACAACGTTTCCGGAATATAAACACTTACGTTTACAAGCAGGTCTCCCGTTCCATAACTGTTAACAGAGGGAAGCCCTTTGTTTCGCAAACGGAGCACTTTCCCCGGTTGAGTCCCTGGCTCGATCTTGACTTTAGCCTTACCATCGATGGTCGGAACTTCAACTGTGCCACCCAAAGCCGCTTGAGGCACACTCAGTAACAGGTTATACAGAATGTCGTTCTCGTCACGTATCAGTTCCGGATGCGGCTCTTCTTCGACCAAGATCAGCAAATCACCGTTAATACCTCCATGACGGGCTGCATTCCCCTTCCCACTCATGGAGAGCTGCATGCCTTCCGCCACACCGGCCGGGATATTGATCGTGATCACCTCGTCGTCGCGCACGATTCCTTCACCATTGCACTCGCTACATTTCTTGGTGATAATCTTCCCTTCGCCTCCACAGGTCGGACAGGTTGTCTGTGTCTGCATCTGTCCTAAGATCGTATTGGCCACACGGGTGACAACACCGCTGCCATGACAGGTTTCACAAGTCTTGGAACTGTGATCGTCCTCTGCCCCGCTACCGTGGCATTTGGAACAGGTTACATATTTCTTAACTTTGATCTTCTTTTCGACTCCGGTAGCGATCTCTTTCAGGTTCAACTTTACTTTCACACGCAAATCCGAACCACGATTCACCCGGCGACCGCCACGTGAACCGCCACCAAAGCCGCTGAACCCGCCAAAGCCACCGAAATGTCCGCCAAAGATGTCTCCAAACTGAGAGAAAATATCATCCATAGACATTCCTCCGCCAAAGCCACCGCCCTGCGAAGCACCTCCTACTCCGGCATGACCGAACTGATCATAACGCTGACGCTTCTGAGGATCACTCAGTACATCGTACGCTTCTGCAGCCTCTTTGAAGTTCTCTTCAGCCTGCTTGTCACCCGGATTCTTGTCAGGGTGGTACTGAATCGCCTTTTTACGGTAAGCTTTCTTTATTTCTTCTACCGAGGCAGTCTTCTCGACGCCCAGCACTTCATAATAATCTCTTTTAGCCATCTTCGTATCTGTCTGTTGTTATTTGCTCATTATCCTGTCGTATTATTCGCCTACCACTACTTTAGCGTGGCGAATCACCTTATCGTTCAAAGTATAACCGGTCTGCACACAATCCAGAACCTTGCCCTTCATATCGGGTTCCGGTGCAGGAATCATGGCGACTGCTTCAGACGTTTCAGCATCGAACGGTTCACCGACAGTTTCGATCGGTTTTACATTCTGATGAGACAGGTAAGACATGAATTTCGAATAGATAAGTTCCACTCCTTCCGTAACAGCCTTTATATCTTCAGCCGAACGGATATTCTGCAAAGCACGTTCGAAATCGTCGACAACAGGAAGCAGGTGAGTCAAAGCACTTTCGCCACCGTTCTTGATCAGCTCGGACTTTTCGCGCAATGTACGTTTACGGTAGTTATCGAACTCAGCCATCAAGCGCAGGTGGGAATCATTCAGTTCGTCATATTTCTTCTTAAGTTCTTCCAGCTCCTTCTGCTCCGGACCTTCATCCGTCACATTGTCAGATACGGAATTTTCTTCTGACGCATTTACCTGTTCATCCTGCAATTTTGTCGCTTCATCAGCACCTTGGCGTTCTTTTTTGTCAGCTGTTTCCTTCTTGCTATTAAAATTCATCTTGTTCATAATCAATTATATATTTTCATTACTATCTAATTGTCAGTAAGATATCATACCTATATCGGTCATACGACCTGCCTGTCGGCATTATTCTTGTCGATATCAATCACCAATATAACATCAAATATACTGCCAACTGTTCTTATAGAACGAAAATATCTTTACCTTTGTGTAGTAAAAGATGATTTATTGTCATAGTACAAATAATAAGATTAATAAAACAATTAAGAAATTAATTATGAAGAGAGCGATTTTGCCAGTTTTACTGCTATTTGCATTTCTTACCGGTTTTGCCCAAAACCGGAATATATGCCGATTAGGAATTACATACGATATCAGTCAAAGCAACCACTGGGGGAAAAACAAACCGGTCATAACCAGTGTCATTCCTTATTCGCCGGCAGAACTCGCAGGAGTTAAAACCAATGATATCATTATAGCTATCGACGGTGTGCAAACGACAGATATTTCGTCGGAAGAGATCGGTGAAATGCTGAATCCCGCCGGGAAAAACGAGGTATTACTGACGATCGGCAATCTGGCGAACCCTGCTAAACAGGTGCTTGTCAAAAAAGAATGCAAAAAAGGGAATGCGATTACCGAAGAACAATTGGCCACCGCTTTTTCTATGTACAGCCTCGAAACGACCAGCGAACGGGAATTTGTCTGTCCATTCAAGACAACCGTGACAGCCGACCCTGTAGATTTCGGAAAGTTCAAGACGTTCGCCTTCTCTGCCATAGACGAGAATAACAGCAAACTGGAAACGGCCATCAACGAAAGTATCGAAAAGGAGTTGACCAAGAAAGGGATGACTGTCGACACAAACCGTCCCGACATTATAGTACAGACCTTCTATTTCTTCGATAAGAATCCGAACTATAAAGGGGCGAACAAGATTCTGATTGAAAAAGAGCCGATCTATCGCTACAACTTCAATCACAGTAAGATGGAGACATTCCCGTTCTTGAACTCGATGTCTGCAGAAGCAGAAGCGGAGTATCTCCTCCAGTTCGGTTTCCGCCTGATTGACCAACGTGATGTACCGGGCCGTATCCTGTGGGAATGCGAGGCAAACGAACTGCTGGAAGACTCATATCGTCTAGATGAATACGCCCGCATTCATGCACCGTTGATGTGCATGCAATATCCATATGTCAAATATCAGCGCAACGTGCCATTCAAGGTCAATCAGAAAACCTACAACTATACAGGACTAAGTTACGACATCGACCATATGGAACAGATCGCCGACGTCGATAAGAACTCTCCTGCCTATGCAGCTGGATTACGCCCCCGTGATATTGTAGAGAAAATCAACGACCAGAAAATGAATCACACGGCAGAAGAATTCTCCGCTGCTTACAAAGGATTTATTACCAACACGATGAAATACCGCGATCCGAAAACCCAGTTTACGGATGCCAACGGTTTCAAACGCTGTATGTTCTGGGACACATTCAAATACCCACAAGTAGCCGATGCGATCCAGAAACCCGGTAACAAGACCGCCTACTCATATTTATATTATTACGCCCCGTATATCAACCCATCCGGAAACAATGCCTGTACGTTCGATATCAAAAGGGGTAAAAACAAAATGGAAATCATCGTCCGCCCGACCATTCGCCGGTCCGTGACGGTCGAAGTAAAATAAAGCATTTACAAGAACGTGATATATCCGCAAAATTTCGAACAAAAAACGGGCTTCGATAAAGTCCGTCGTTTAATTTCAGAGAAATGTTTAAGCCCGCTCGGAGAAGAACGGGTGGCAGAGATGGAATTCTCTGCCGATTATCAAACCGTAACCCGACGCCTGGAACAAACTGACGAGTTTGTTCGTATCCTGCATGGAGAAGACGAGTTTCCCGCCAGTTATTTTTTTGATGTGCGTTATTCGTTGAAGCGGATACGCCCCGAAGGAACCTGGCTAGATGAAAAAGAGCTATTCGACCTGAAACGTTCGCTCCAGACAATCAACGATATTATCCGCTTCTTTCGCCCTTCCCTGGAAGAGGGAGAAGAGATCAAATACCCGGCATTGACCGCCCTTGCCGGCGATATTCAGGTATTCCCGCAGTTAATCGGAAAGATCGACGCGATACTCGACAAATTCGGACGAGTGAAGGACAATGCCTCTCCTTCACTGGCGCAGATACGAAAAGAGATCACGGCTACCATGAGCGGTATCTCCCGCAGCTTGCAGTCGATATTACGCGCCGCACAATCGGAAGGTGTAGTAGATAAAGATATTACTCCCACCATGCGCGATGGGCGCCTGATGATCCCGGTCGCTCCGGCTTTCAAACGGAAGATCAAAGGGATCGTGCACGATGAATCGGCTAGCGGCAAGACTGTTTTCATCGAGCCGGAAGTCGTCGTGGAGGCAAATAACCGCATCCGCGAGCTGGAAGGCGACGAACGCAGGGAGATCATGAAGATCCTGACGGAATTTACAAACTTCATCCGTCCGTTAATCCCCGATATCCTGCAATCCTATGAGTTCTTGGCCGAGATTGACTTCATCCGCGCCAAAGCATTGTTTGCCGAGCAGATAAACGGAATCAAGCCGGTCATCGAGGACAAACAGCAGATCGACTGGATACACGCTGCGCATCCCCTGCTTTTCCTCTCGTTACAGAAACAAAACAAGCAGATTGTCCCGTTGGATATTCTCCTGGAAGAGAAAAAACGCCTGCTGATTATCTCCGGGCCGAACGCAGGTGGTAAATCCGTTTGCCTGAAAACGGTCGGATTGCTGCAATATATGTTGCAATGCGGCCTGTTGATCCCCGTATATGAAAGCTCGAAAACGGGATTGTTCGAAAACCTGTTCATTGACATCGGAGATGAACAAAGTATTGAAAACGACTTGAGTACCTACAGTTCACACTTGACGAACATGAAATTTTTCGTCAAGAACTGTAACAGCAAAACTCTAATCTTGATTGACGAGTTCGGTAGTGGCACGGAGCCCCAGATCGGAGGTGCGATTGCCGAAGCCCTGTTGGACCGTTTCAACCGGAATCACAGCTACGGCGTTATCACGACTCACTACCAGAACTTGAAGCATTTCGCTGAAGACACGGAAGGGATCGTTAACGGTGCCATGCTCTATGACCGCCACCTGATGCAACCGCTCTTTAAGCTGTCGATCGGTAATCCAGGAAGTTCTTTCGCCATCGAGATCGCCCGGAAGATCGGCCTGCCGGAAGATGTCATTGCGGATGCATCTGCTAATGTCGGCTCCGACTATATCAATATGGATAAATATCTACAGGATATCGTTCGTGACAAACGCTATTGGGAAAGCAAGCGACAGAATATCCGCCAACAAGAAAAGAAGCTGGAAGATATTACCGCCCGCTACGAGCAGGATTTGGAAGCCGTAAACAAACAACGGAAAGAGATCATGCGTAACGCCAAGGAAGAGGCACAGCGTATCCTTTCCGAAGCCAACGCAAAGATCGAAAACACGATCCGCGAAATCAAAGAGGCACAGGCGGAAAAGGAACAGACCAAGCTTGCCCGCAAAGCCTTGGAAGAATTCAAGGCTTCTGTGATAGCAGCCGAAGAAGAGGACGACAAGATCGCCCGCAAAATGGCAAAATTACAGGAACGCAAAGAACGTAAAAAGCAGAAACAAAACGCGCCGGCCTCCAAGCAGGTCTTCAACCGTGATGTCATAGAAGCTGGCGACAACGTCCGCCTCAAAGGACAAGTCTCTGCCGGAACCGTTATGGAAGTTCAAGGAAAGCAGGCAGTTGTAGCATTCGGCATGATCAAGAGCACAGTCAAGTTGGAACAACTGGAGAAGGTCAGTAAAGGACAAATCAAGAAAGAGATCCAAAAAAGTACTTTTGTCAGTGTCCAGACAGCGGACGATATGCATGAAAAGAAATTGAACTTCAAGCAGGAGATAGATGTTAGAGGTATGAGAGGGGACGAAGCCTTACAGGCCGTTACTTACTTTGTGGACGATGCCATACAGGTTGGTGCCGCTCGCATCCGTATCCTGCACGGGACAGGGACAGGCATACTTCGGCAGCTGATACGCGATTACCTGCACACTGTTCCGGGCGTCCGCCAGTATCACGACGAACATGTCCAATTCGGAGGTGCGGGTATTACGGTTGTAGAACTCGAATAAGAACAAACAGATATGAGGCGAAGAGAATATGTACATCCACACAAGCGCAAGCATATTTCCAACCGACATCTTGCCGACCGATATTTCTATGCCGGCGAGCATGATACCGTTACCCGGATCAGCCTCACACAGTACAATGCTGACACTCTGCACACACGGGAGATCAAGACAAACGAAACGTCGTTCAAAAAATTTGTCGACGGAAATAGTATCAACTGGTTCCAGGTTAGCGGTCTGACTGATTCGGAGGCGGTCACGCGTATCGTCAATGAATTCGGGATGCATAACCTGGACGCCAAAGACATTCTGACTCCCCAACACGTAGTCAAGATAGAAGAGTATGACAAACACATGCTTATCGTACTCAATTCTTCCTACTACGACACCAATATGGAGATCAACTCCGAACATATCAGCATCCTAATCACGGGAAACGTAGTCATCAGCTTCACGGAAAGCAACAATCCTGTATTCGAAAATGCCTACAAAGCCATCGAATCCAATATGTTGAATATTCGCCGAAAAAACAGCGGACTACTCCTGGCATTCCTTTTAAATACGATCATTGCCAATTTAGTGGAATCGGCCTCCAAAGTGGAGGAAATGCTTGAGGATATAGAAGAGACCCTGCTCGATATCAAAAACGACCAAGGTAATATGGGGCTGCTTATCCAGCAACGTCGGAAAGAATATATGGTTATCCGCAAGAACAGCCAACCGCTGAAAGAGCAATTTGCCAAACTGCTGCGCACCGAAAACGGAATCATAAGCTCCGACATCCTTCCCATCTATAACGACTTATCCGACCAGTTGCAGTTCATCATCCAGACAACCGAAAGCTGCCGGGAAATCATATCTTCCCTGGTCGATCTCTACATATCCAATAACGACCTGCGCATGAATGCGATCATGAAACGCCTGACAATCGTATCCACGATCTTCATCCCACTGACATTCCTGGCTGGTATATGGGGGATGAACTTCAAGATGATGCCAGAATTGGACTGGCAATACGGGTATGGCATAGCCTGGTCACTCATGCTACTGACAGCAATCTCGACCTGGCTATACATGCGGAAAAAGGATTGGTTTTAGAGTCCGTAGTTCCGTTTGAACATATAATAGGTATTTCTGGAAACATTAAAACGTTTACAAATTTCGAAAACAGTGTCTCCGCGTTCAAGCATGCTGATCACCTCTTCTTTATTCGCATCCAGGAAAGACTGTTTTGCAGCCGATCCTTTCGGACGGCCTAACGGGCCTCCCGTGCTCTTCTTATGATTCAATGCCTCTTTGGTACGGATTGACATCAAACTGTGTTCGATCTCCGTCACCAACTTGAACACGTTTCCCATAACTGGCAGATCCAATGCCTGGTCTAGGATATACCGATCTCTTATACTATAGATCTGAACGCCTTTTTCCATGCAGCGTCCCATAATATCCATAACTTCCGACAAAGTTCGTCCCAAGCGAGAAATATCCGAAAAGATCAGACTATCGCCTTTTTGCATACGATCCAGTACCCTAGCAAGATTACGTTCATCTTCCCTCCCTTTGTCGACAGTGACATCCGTAATCCACTTATCGACATTCATATCATGATTCGAAGCATAACGTTCAATCTCATCTTTCTGTTCTTCTAGAAGTTCTTTGTTTGAAGTTCCTACTCTTAAATAAGCTATTACCATATTTCCAGCAACTTAATAATTAAAAAAACGTAGAACCAAAATTTATTTCTCGGTGAAGATACGAAAAGTAATTATAGCACAATAGCTAAACTTTCCATTTTATTTAAAGAAAATGTTAGTATTTTTCTCTTTAACACAATAAATTAAATCGTATGAAAACAGCTATCAGACTAAGAATGAAATAGCTAACAATTTACCCAATAACCGGGGGTTTGCGACCTCTTTAAACATTTACCTTTCCCTCGTAGCAAACCCTGAATATAAGTATTTTGAACATGTTTATCGTTTTTTTTGCTTTCCGGTCTACCAAACACTTACTATATTTGCAAAACGAATGAAAAGGTTTCTGATTGTCATATTCGCTTTGCTGTATATCGGATTGTCTTCCGGTATCACGCTGACGATTCACCACTGCATGGGCAAGCTGGTCGAAGTCGGCATATGGCAGGATGAAACCTGCAACACTTGCGGAGCCAAGCATGCCCATAAATCCTGCTGCTCCACCGAAACTCAATTTATAAAGATATCAGACGATCAGAATGTCGACCAGCTACAGGTTATTAAATATGTACCGATGGCAATCGCACTTTTGTTCGATTTACGGGATCTTTATAACTTACCGGAAACAGAACAGGAAGCCAATATCCCTGTTCATTCCAACACCCCACCTGAATGGAGTGGGACAGACCGGCTCATTCATCATTGTACTTTCCTTATTTAGCTGATAGTAGATCTTTTCAGGCCCTTTTTCCCTTTATAGTCTTATAAAAGGGTCCGTCATTCTTTTGTCTTCATCCCAGACAACAAAAAAAGAAAAAAATCTGTTTCCTCTGTGTGTACAGAAGGAAACCGGCGTATTGTATTCAATAGCCGGACGATCTATTATCTATACATATAAATACTTCTTATGCTAAATAAAATAATCCGTTATTTCCTTGAGAACAGGGTGATAACCATATTGATCTTAGTGCTGGTAGTCGTATGGGGCATCTCGACTTCTCCATTTAACTGGCACGGAGGGATCATTCCCCGCAATCCGATTCCGGTAGACGCGATTCCCGACATCGGCGATAATCAACAGATCGTAGCGACCGAATGGATGGGACGTTCGCCCAAAGATATCCAGGATCAGATCACCTATCCGCTGACCACTTCCCTGTTGGGGATTCCCGGAGTCAAATCGATCCGTAGCTCTTCCATGTTCGGCATGTCCTTCATCTATATTATTTTTGATGATAATATCGAATTCTACTGGAGCCGTTCGCGGATTCTCGAAAAGCTCAACTCCCTTCCCCCCGGCACGCTGCCCGAAGGCGTACAACCGGCGTTGGGTCCGGATGCAACCGCTTTAGGACAAATCTACTGGTACACGTTGGAAGGACGCGATCCGGCAACCGGAAAACCGACAGGCGGATGGAATGCGGAAGAGCTGCGTACCATACAGGACTACTATGTCAAATACAGCCTTTCGGCCGCCGAAGGCGTGTCGGAAGTGGCATCAGCCGGAGGTTTCGTGAAAGAGTACCAGGTCGAGCTGAATCCGGATGCCATGCGCGCCTTTAATGTTTCCGTTATGGATATTATGGGGGCGATCAAGAAAAGCAATCTCGATATCGGCACCGAGACAATGGAGATCAATAAGGTCGAATATCTGATCCGCGGCCTGGGCTATATCAAAGATGTATCCGACCTGGAAAAGGCCGTCGTGACGGTTCGTGACGGTGTGCCGGTACGCATCTCCGATGTAGCGTTTGTAAACATCGGTCCGGGTACGCGGCGCGGCGGACTGGATAAAGAAGGTGTCGAAGCAGTCGGCGGTGTCGTGATCGCCCGGTATGGTTCCAACCCTTTGGAAGTCATTAATAATGTAAAAGACAAAATCAAGGAGATGGCGCCCGGACTTCCCCAGAAAACCTTGCCCGACGGGACTGTCTCCAAAATCACCGTCGTACCTTTTTACGACCGGACAGGCTTGATCAAAGAGACAATCGGCACGCTCGAAACATCTTTATCCCACGAAATACTGATCTGTATCATCGTTATCATCGTGCTGGTCCTCAACCTCCGGGCATCCGTCGTGATAGCCAGCATGCTCCCTATCGCCGTGTTGTCTACCTTCATCATCATGCGCTACACAGGAATAGCCGCCAATATTGTTGCCCTTTCGGGTATCGCCATCGCTATCGGCGTGATGGTGGACGTCGGCGTCGTGTTTGTCGAAAGCATCATCCGGTATATGGAGATGCCGGAAAACAGAGGCATCCGCAAAGGGAAAGCGATGGTAAACCTTATTTATAAGGCGGTCAGTGAAGTATCGGGGGCCATTGCCACGGCGATGATCACGACTATCGTCAGTTTCCTGCCCGTTTTTGCAATGGAGGCACAGGAAGGAAAAATGTTCTCTCCCCTCGCCTACACAAAAACCTATGCGCTGGCTTCTGCTTTCGTATTGGGATTGATCTTGCTGCCGACCTTATCCTATATATTGTTTTCGGTACGGATCGACTCAAAGCGGATACGGAAAGTGCTCAACTACATACTGATTGCAGCAGGTGTCCTCTTGTCTGTCCTGTACAGTAATATTCCGGCACTCGGACTTACAGCCGTCGGACTTAACAACCTGCTTGCCCACCGTTGGAAGAAACCCGGAATAAGTAACTATATCAATATCGGTATCGCACTTGTCGTCGCCACCTACTTCTTGGCAGAAGAATGGTTGCCGATGGGCCCCCAGAAAGGTATTATCGTCAATCTTCTTTTCGTAACAGGATGTATCGCCATCATTCTTGCACTGCTCTGGTTACTGGTGATCTACTACGAACGTATCCTTCGCTGGTGTCTGAATAACCGGTGGAAGTTCATGCTGCTACCGATCGCGACTATCCTATGCGGCATCCTGATCTGGAAACGGATCGGGCAAGAGTTCATGCCCAGCCTCAACGAAGGTTCATTCCTGTTGATGCCGACCAGCATGCCCCATACAGGAATCGAGCAAAACCTGAATTATATCGAAGCACTGGACAAACGCCTGGCAGCCATCCCCGAAGTGGAAACGGCAATCGGTAAATGGGGACGGGTAAACTCGGCACTCGATCCGGCTCCCGCCCAGATGTTCGAGAATACGATCAACTATCGTCCCGAATATATCCTGAACGAAGACGGAAAGCGGGAACGTTTCAAAGTGAACCGGAAAGGAGAATATCTCCTGAGAAACGGAGGCACTTACAATCCGGCAGACGGCTTCCGCCTGATTCCGGCAGATAGCCTGATACCGGACCGCAAAGGAGACTATTTCCGGCAATGGCGTCCCGAAATCAAGAACACCGACGATATCTGGCAGCAAATCGTCAACGTCACCCACCTGCCCGGACTCACATCCGCCCCGAAACTGCAACCGATAGAGGCACGCCTTGTCATGCTCTCGACCGGTATGCGCGCTCCGATGGGATTGAAGATATACGGGCCGGATCTGGAAACGATCGAGCAGAGCGGAAAGGCGATCGAACAGGCGCTCAAAGACGTTCCTTCCGTGATCCCTTCGTCCGTGTTTTATGACCGGGCGGTCGGAGCACCTTATCTGGAGATTAAGCTGAACCGGGATAACATGGCCCGGTACGGAGTGAACGTCGAAGATTTACAGGAGATACTAAGTGCAGCCGTCGGCGGCATGATCCTGACGAAGACGGTCGAAGGCCGCGAGCGTTTCCCCGTGCGCCTCCGCTATGCCCGCGAACTGCGTGATAATCCGGAAGCATTGTCCATGCTCCTGGTTCCGACAGCCACCGGCGCCCAGATTCCATTGAAAGAACTCGCCGATATCGAATATGCCCGAGGCGCCCAGATGATCCAGAGTGAGAACACCTTCCTGGTCGGCTACGTGATCTTCGACAAGAAACAGGGAAAAGCCGAAGTGGATGTTGTGAAAGAGGCGACAAAAGTGATCGAAGGAAAGATACAAAACGGAGAGCTGAAACTAACAAAAGGCGTTTCCTACAAGTTTGCCGGAAACTACGAACAACAGGAACGTGCCACCGCCCGGCTGATGATCGTCGTTCCCCTGGCCCTGCTGATCGTCCTCCTGGTTCTGTATTTCCAGTTCAAGACCCTTACGGCCTCGTTGATTCATTTCTCCGGTGTCTTCGTGGCTTTTGCCGGCGGCTTTATCCTGCTCTGGCTGTACGGTCAGGACTGGTTCATGAACTTTTCGCTGGCGGGAGTCAATATGCGGGACCTGTTCCAGATGCATACCATTAACCTGAGCGTAGCCGTATGGGTCGGCTTCATCGCCCTTTTCGGAGTGGCGACAGACGACGGTGTGCTGATGGGAACTTACATCCATCACGTCTTCCTGGAAAAGGACCCGCAGACCAGGCACGCCATACGTGAAGCCGTCGTGACAGCAGGACTCAAACGTGTACGTCCCGCAGCCATGACAACCGCGACCACCCTGATCGCCCTGCTCCCCGTCCTCACCTCGACCGGAAAGGGAGCCGATATTATGGTTCCGATGGCAATCCCGACTTTCGGCGGCATGCTGATCCAGTCGATGACCATGTTTGTCGTCCCCGTATTCCAATGCTGGTGGCGGGAAGGGCTGCTGAAGAAAGAGGAAAAGGCCCGCAACGCAGCAGAAAATTCCTCACCAGGAAAATAAATTTTCCTCAGCATGAAAATAAATTTTCTTCGGATGAAAAAAAATTTTCCATTGCATGAAAATAAATTTTCACGCCGAGAAAAAAGTTGAAACTTTCTTATATATAAATAAAGTATTAATAGAATGAGAATAAAAAAGCATATAGCCATCTTACGTTGGGCCGCCATCCTGCTATCGGCACTTTGGTATCTCCCGTCACAGGCACAAACGACCGACAGCCTTTCCCATTACCTGGAAACGGCTGCCCGGAACAATCCGTCGGTAAATTCCAGCTTTGCCCTTTACAAAGCATCCCTGGAAAAGATACCGCAGGCGGGAGCTTTCTCCGATCCCGAACTCGAAATGGGCTTCTTCTTCAAACCGATGGAGCAGCTATCCGGCAAACAGGTAGCCGACTTCACCCTGATGCAGATGTTCCCCTGGTTCGGAACCCGCAAAGCAGCCCGCAACGAAGCGACCGAGATGGCACGCATGGCTTACGAACAATTCAGGGAAACCCGCAACAACCTGTTCTACGAAGTCAAAAGCCAGTGGTATCAACTGAACAATCTGAATGAGCAGTATAAGAACACAGCAGCGAACCTCGAACTGTTAAAGCAGTTGGAGCTGTTGGCGCTGAGCCGTTATACAGCGTCGTCCGTTCCGGGCAGGCCGACACCATCCGTTGCGCCTCCGGTCGCACCTCCCGTTCCCCAGACACCGGCAAACAACAGTATGGGCGGTATGGGAAACATGGGGACCTCTCCTTCCACGGCCTCTGCGACACCGGGCGGAAATACAACGATGTCGGGTATGGGCGGTTCGATGGCAAGTGGTACGATGGGGAGCGGTTCATCCGGCAGCATGTCCGACGTACTTCGCATCCAGATCGAAATGGCCGAACTGGAAAACAACCTCGAAGCTCTCCGATCGAACAGGAAAGCAGCCGAAGCTCGGTTCAACAGCCTGCTGAACCGGGATCAGGATCTGCCGGTACAAACTTCCGATTCGCTGGCACAAAAACTGTTTTCCATAGAAGACAATGCGGTCCTGGACAGCATCATCCTCTCCAACCCGATGCTCTCCATGCTCGAAGCGGAGGCAAACTCCTATAAGGCAAAGGCGGAGATGGACAAGAAGATGAGCCTTCCCATGTTCGGCATCGGACTGCAATATTCCATCATGGCTAAGAATTCAGAAGAGATGGCCCGGATGTCAGGGATGAGCAATATGAACGGCATGGATATGGTCATGCCGATGATTAAGATCAGCATCCCGATCTTCCGCCGGAAATATAACGCCCAGCAGCGGGAGAGCCGGCATTACCGTGAGGCAAGCGAGCTGAAGTACGAAGACACGCTCAACCAGCTACATGCCGAATATATCGCCTTAAAGCAACAACTGGCCGATGCCTCGCGCAAAATAGACCTGTACGCCAAACAGCAGGACTTGTCCCGGTCGACCTACCAGTTGATGATCCGCGAATTTTCGGCAGGGACGACTTCCCTCACGGACATCATCCAACTGGAACGCCAGTTGTTGGATTACAGCCTTAAAAAGAGCGAAGCGGTTGCCGGATACAACACGCTGATCGCGGGCTTAGAGAAATTAGTATCAACCTCCGTAAATGAATAACAAGATGAAAAAGATAAATGAAATAATAAAAAGCAAACCGGTTCAATATATAATAGTAGCCTGTGCCGGCTTATTAGTCGGCTGGTTGTTGTTCAGCCCGTCCGAAAGCCCCGCTCCGGCTACCCATGAGGGGCATGAGATGCACGAAGGACACAGTCACGACCTCGTGCAGGACGAGACGGGCGTCTGGACCTGCTCCATGCACCCCCAGATACGCCAGGATAAACCCGGCAAATGCCCGATCTGCGCGATGGACTTGATCCCGGTCCGTAAAGGAAGCGGCGGCGGAGAAAGCTCCGCCCCGAAAGCAATCCAGTTATCGGAAGAGGCGGCCGCCCTGGCAGACGTGCAGACTTCAAAGGTCAGCAGGGAAAACCCGGTCAAGACAGTCCGCCTGTACGGCAAGATCGCCCCGAACGAACAAAGCTTACAGTCCCAGACAGCGCACGTAGGCGGACGTATCGAACAACTCAACATCAATTTTACCGGTGAGAACGTACGAGCCGGACAAACACTTGCCGTCCTTTATTCACCCGAACTGTTCACCGCCCAGCAGGAACTGTTGGAAGCCATCAAGATGAAGCAGCCCGCCCTGATCCAGGCAGCCCGAGAGAAACTCCGTCTCTGGAAAATGACAAACGCCCAGATAGAAGCGATCGAACAGTCCGGTAGCGTTTCCCCACTCGTCGAGATCAAAGCGAACGTAAGCGGAATCGTCATGACCAAACGCGTAAACCAGGGCGATTATGTCGCCTCCGGCGCTGTCCTGTTCGACATTGCGAACCTGTCGAGCGTATGGGCGATGTTCGATGCTTTCGAAGTAGACCTGCCTTTCCTGAACAGAGGCGACCAGGTTCATTTCACCTTGCAGGCTCTTCCCGGCAAGACCTATACGGGTCGGATCGCGTTTATCGATCCGATCATCAACCCGTCCACCCGTACGGCACGTGTCCGGGTGGAAGTTCCCAACAGCCATATGGAACTGAAGCCGGAGATGTATGCGACCGCCGAGGTCAGCGCCCCGCTTCAAGGGTATAAAGACCGGATCACCGTGCCGCAGACTGCCGTTCTCTGGACCGGCAAACGTTCCATCGTTTATGTCAAGCAACCGGACACCTCCACCCCGACCTTTCTGATGCGTGAAGTAGAACTTGGTCCTTCCCTCGGCAACGCATACGTGATATTAAAAGGATTATCCGAAGGAGAAGAAGTCGTAACGAACGGTGTTTTCTCGATAGATGCCAGTGCCCAACTGGAAGGGAAACAGTCGATGATGAACAATGACGGCGAAGCACAACCGATGAGCGGCCATGCAGGGCATACGATGAGCGGTCACGAAGGGCATGCCGCGCACGGTACATCCGCAGCACAACCGGAACCGGCAGGCGAGCATGCCATGTTCGGGGTAAAAGGTTCCTGCGATATGTGTAAACAACGCATCGAAACAGCAGCCAAAAGTGTAAACGGCGTTTCATCGGCTCATTGGGATAAGGAAAAACAGATGATACATCTACAGTACGATCCGTCCAAAACATCTGTGGACGCTATTAGCAAAGCTATTGCCAAAGCGGGGCACGACACGGATACTTATAAAGCGGATCAAGCCGTCTACGACCAACTGCCGGGTTGTTGCAAATACCGGCAATAAGCGGATACTACAACCCGGACAAGCGACCAGCCCGTCATCGCCACTATTATCATTTTTTATATTGGTGGCGATATTCGGTCGCGCTTAGTCCGGCTGCGTTCTTAAAGAAACGGCTGAACGCAGCCTGGTCTTCGAACCCTAGCATCAAAGCGATCTCTTTAGAGCTTTTAGCCGTATAAAGCAGTAAACGCCGGGCTTCAGCCTGAATGCGGTTATGGATGATACGGATGGCGGAAGGCTGCTGATAGGCGGAAAGGATATTTGCCAGTGTCTTCGGGGATTTGTTCAGCATGTCCGCATATTCCTGCACCTGTTTTTTCTCCTTAAAATAGGTATCGACCAAGACATAGAATTTGCGGATCGTCTCGAACTGAAGGCTGTTCTCCCGAACAGCTCCCTGCCGGTCTTCCGCTATTCGCGTACATAATATGATAAACCGTTTCAACAGTACCCGGAGCATCTCGTCTTGCAGGTGATCGGTACTGAGAAACTCCTCTTGCATGATCCTCGTCAGCGTGTCGATCTTCCGCCGTTCATCTTCCGAAAGGACAAAAGTCAGCACATGCGATGAACCGTGAAACAGCAACCCGTTGCACGACACCTCATGGTCGTTGCCATGTATACAGTAGAAATTGCCGTTGAACATCAAAGCATAGCATTTGCCTTCGATGCGCAGAAACTCCAAATGATGCAAATGGGAAAGCGGAACGAGTTGTCCCTTCTTCAAAACAACATGCTGATGATCGATATCCAACTCCACTTCGCCGGAATCCACCCATATAAATTTATACAGCGTTTTGTCTTTCAGAAGATCCGGGTCTTCATGGAGCGAATCGGTCAAGACGATCCGCCCCTTTATTTTCGCATTCTCAAATGTCCATTTCATGGTATCTTAATTTTCAATTCTCAATTTTCAAATTCCATTACCTCCAGTTCCCTGGCAACTCTCCTGTATGCCGCCTGAACCAACGCGCAAAGGTATCATAATTAGAGAAATTAAGCATCATGGCAATGCGGGAAGGTCTCAGTCGAGTTTTAATCAGTAAGTCTTTCGCCTCAAGCAATACATACTGGCCGATCCATTCCGCAGCCGAAATACCGGAATGCGATTTGCATTTGTTATTCAGTTCCGTCGAAGTCATTCCCAACTTCTCGGCAAAATAATAAACCGGATAATGATGATAACGACTAATCAGCAAGGCGAAATTGTGGAAGAAAGGCGGAACCTCGCTATCCCGGTCGTCCGCCAGATGTCCTCCCTGCTGGAGGAAGAAAATAAGGGCACGCAAAAGCGATTCCACCACTTTGACACGGACATCGCTCATTCGCTCGATTTGTGACTGCATCAGCCGGATATAAAGCCCGGACTCCTCCAGTTCGTCCGGTGTAATCGTCCGGAACATCAGACGTTGCCGATTGATCAGCAGATCACTACCGGCATAGATCACGATCCCTTCAAAACCTGTCTCCGAAAAACGGGATATGTCACTCACATCTTCCACAGACGCCAGGAACACCTGTCCGGCAACTATGGAGATTTCCTTTCCAAGTGCTTTGCATTCGAACTTTCCTCCCCGGCAGATCACAGCAAGAGTTCCCGGTTCCAAAGGCAACAGTTCATGATCCTGCCCGACTTCAACGTGAATGATCTTTAAAGTACTTTCCAATGTCAAATTCGCAGTCGACACGGCATGATAGAGGTCGATCGGTAATATTTTATCTGTATTCATTTCTTTCTCACTTTAGAATAAAAATCATTTCACTTCGAACATTTAAAGATAGTTATTAGTTTAATACATACAAGTCTTTTTAGATTAAGTTAAAACCCTATTAATAACATTTTATGATAACAACTCTCGTCATTTTAGCGCTCTCCGCCTTGTTTTTCGTGAACGGGAAGATACGCTCGGACCTCGTCGCACTCTGCGCACTCGTACTCCTCATGATCTGTAAGATTTTAACTCCTGAAGAAGCATTATCCGGTTTTTCAAATCCGATCGTAATCATGATGGTCGGCTTGTTCGTGGTCGGGGGAGCCATCTTTAAAACTGGCCTGGCCAAGATGATCAGCAGCAAAATACTCCAGTTGGCAGGAAAAAGCGAATTGAAATTATTCATTTTAATTATGGTTGTGACAGCCTTCATAGGAGCCTTTGTCAGCAACACCGGAACTGTGGCCCTGATGTTACCCATCGTGGTCAGTATGGCGATGAATGCCAACATAAACCCCAGCCGCTTCCTGATGCCTCTCGCTTTCGCAAGCAGCATGGGAGGAATGGCGACCCTGATCGGTACGCCTCCCAACCTCGTCGTGCAGGAAGCTTTGAAGAACGCCGGGTTCGACAACCTCTCGTTCTTCTCTTTCACTCCGGTCGGATTGATCTGCGTGCTGACTGGGATCATTATCCTGATCCCGCTCAGTAAAATATTCCTAGCAAAAAAAGACGACAACAATAAAAAAGAGACTTCCGGCGGCCGCACTCCAAAAGAACTGGCACAGAAATACCAACTCTCCGACAATCTCTACCGCTTGAGAGTCACCTCCGGTTCCCTGGTTTGCAATAAGACATTACAGAAACTCAATATCACACAAACATACAATCTGACGATCCTCGAAATACGAAGAAAATCGCCGTCACAGGGCCGCTTCATGAAGACCGTGGATCAAAAATTGGCCGGTCCGGACACAGAACTGAAAGAAAACGATATCTTATATGTCTTCGGAGCATTCGACAAGATCGAACTGTTTGCCCGTGAAAACAGACTGTCGCTCACAGAATCGAGAGTCACCGAGTTCGCCGGCGGACCGTCCAACGAAAAACTGAGTGTGCAGGAGATCGGTATCGCCGAAGTCTTGTTGATGCCGGATTCCAAATTGATCAATAAAGCGGTCAAAGATTCCGGTTTCAGGGATAAATATGGAGTCAACATATTAGGCATACAACGGAAAAACGAATATATCCTGTCTGACATAAAAGAGGTAAAGATGCACTCCGGCGACATCCTCCTAATACAGGGCACATGGGATAGCATCGCCCGCATGAGCCATAAGCAGTCTCAATGGGTAGTCCTCGGACAACCTGTCGAAGAAGCATCCAAAGTCACGCTGGACTACAAAGCACCTGTCGCCGCCCTGATCATGATCTGCATGATCGCGGCAATGGTATTCGATTTCATTCCGATTCCTCCGGTCGCAGCCGTCCTAATCGCAGCGATCTTGATGGTACTGACAGGCTGCTTCCGTAATGTAGAAGACGCCTACAAGACGATCAACTGGGAAAGCATCGTACTGATAGCCGCCATGCTCCCGATGTCGCTTGCCCTCGAAAAGACAGGAGCCTCCAACCTGATATCGGAAAAACTGGTAAGCGGATTGGGTGATTACGGGCCACTTGTCCTTATGGCGGGAATCTATTTCACGACTTCTCTACTCACCATGTTCATCAGTAATACGGCAACAGCGGTACTGGTAGCTCCCATCGCGTTGCAATCGGCCTTGGCAATCGGGGTCAGCCCCTACCCGTTCCTGCTGGCCGTAACGGTAGGTGCGAGCATGTGCTTCGCCTCTCCCTTCTCGACTCCTCCGAACGCTCTGGTCATGTCGGCGGGCAAGTACACATTCATGGATTATGTCAAAGTCGGCATGCCCTTGCAAATCATTATGGGAATCGTCATGATCTTCATATTGCCATTATTATTTCCATTCTAAACATTCACTGATATTTATTAGTTTTATATTTGCACATCAAAAAAGAAAAAGATGAAGATACCGTTTAAACCGATCGGAATCGAAGATAGAGATATTATAACATCCTTTACGATACCGAGTAATTACAAGAATTGCGATTATTCATTTGCCAACATTTGTAGTTGGCGATTCCTCTACGATAGCGAGTTCGCCATTGTTGAGGGCTGTCTGCTGATCCGCTTCTGGATCGAAAATAAAACGAGGGTCGCTTATATGACGCCTACAGGTCAAGGCAACCTGAAACAAGCAATCGACCTGTTGGAAGCCGACTCGCTCGAACAAGGCCATCCGCTCTGTATGTTAGGCGTAACGCCCGATGCCAAAGAAGAACTCGAAAAAGCAATCCCCGGAGGATTTTTCTATATACCCGAACGAGATTATTTCGATTACATCTATTTGCGTGAAGACTTGGCAACCCTGAAAGGGAAAAAATACCAGGCAAAACGCAATCATATCAACAACTTCAATAAGAAGTATTCCTACAAATATATCCCTATCACACCGGAACTGGTTCCCGAATGCCTCCAGCTCGAATGCAAATGGTACAAGGCCAACCGGGAAGATAATGACGAGGAGGATCTGAACGACGAACGCCGTTCCATAATCTACGCCTTGAATCATTACGATGAATTAGGACTTATTGGAGGAGCCATTTGCGTAGACCATCAGATTGTCGCTTTCACCTTCGGCGCCCCGATCAACCACGATACTTTCGGCGTCCATGTCGAAAAGGCGAATGTGAACTATGAAGGGGCTTATGCTGTTATCAACAAAGAATTCGCCTCCCACCTTCCGGAGAAATACACATATGTGAACCGGGAGGAAGACTTGGGTATTCCCGGTTTGCGCCAGGCTAAACTTTCGTATAACCCGGTCATCCTATTAGAAAAATCCGCAGCAATAAAGAAACCTGCAAAATAATATTGAACGATGGATAACAACAAGCCTCAATTGATCGACCTGTGGCGTACTTCTTTCGACGACAGCGAAGAATTTATCAAACTGTTCTTCGACCGGGTTTACAAAAAAGAGAACGCCCTGTTCATAAAGAAAGACGGAAAGATCGTTTCCGCCCTTCAAATGCTTCCGTATGTCATGACCTACTATGGGACGGAGATATCCGTAAACTATATATATGCCGCCTGTACCCTTCCTTCCGAACGCGGGCAGGGACTCATGCGCCAACTGATTCAGGATGCCTTCAAAGTGATGGAAAGCCGGAAAGTGGCCCTGACGGTCATCATCCCGGCTGATCCGTGGCTGTTCGACTATTACCGTGATTTAGGGTATACGGAAGCTTTCGACTATTCGGAAGAGACGTATATCCGTCCTTTTGAAACAGCTTGGGAACAGGGTGTTCTGGTTGTCCCGCCCGAAGTCCCTTCGATGGAGTCCCTCTACAAGTTTTTCAATAAGAAGCAGCGGGAACGCACTTGCTATGTGCTGCACGATTATGACGATTTCGTTACTATCCTGCGCGATTTGCAAATGTCCGGCGGACAGATGCTGACCGCCTTGAACATTCAGGACGAACCGATCGGAATGATCTTTTTCTATCCTGCCGGCGACCATATCTATGTCAAAGAATTGATGTATGACAACGACCATATCAAAAAACTACTCTTACAGGAGGCAACAACACAGAACAAGGTGGAAAAGGCCGTCTACCGCACCCCCTTCACCGGACCGGGGACTTTTCCCTTAGGCATGGCACGTGTCCTGGACCGTGACCGCCTCATCCATCACTGGGCTTCCACCCACGAAAATTCTGTTCTCAACATCGGCGAACTGAAAGAAATGGACACCCAATCGCTCACCCGCCTGTTGCTCGACTATCAGAGCCGGGAAGCCTATATGAGCTTGATGCTCGATTAGCGGTTCATTCTACCCAAAAACAAAAGCTCAGCGCCACTCCGACAGGTTACGGAGATCCGAAGGAACGATTATCCGATTAATTCGTATTTTTGCAGATTCATACAAAATTATACGGATAAAAAGAGCTGACAATGTTACGGAAAGGAGACCTTACACAAGGAGGTATAACCACCACCCTGCTACAATTCACATTGCCGATGCTGGCAGGATCGCTTTTACAACAATGCTATAACATAGCCGATACGCTGATCGTGGGACAGTGTATCGGCGCAAATGCGTTGGCAGCGGTTGGTTCCGCCTATACCTTGATGGTTTTCCTGATTTCTATCCTGCTAGGGTTGTCAATGGGAAGCGGCACGGTTTTCTCACTGCAATACGGAGCCGGCGACCTGTCCGCTCTGCGACGTAGCATCTACGTTTCTCTCCTGCTGATCGGCACGGTAACCATCTTGCTGAATGTTGCCGTGTTCCTATGGCTCGATCCGATTTTACGATGGTTACAAGTTCCCTATGATATTTATCCGTTGATGCGTAACTATCTATGGATCATTTTCTGGGGAATAGTCTTTACTTTCCTGTATAACTTTTATGCAGCGTTGCTTCGGGCCGTAGGCGATTCCGTGACACCATTATGGTTTTTGGCCGTGTCAGTCGTTCTGAATATCGGGCTTGATTTGTTTCTTATTCTCGTCTTGGATCAAGGCATCGAAGGAGCGGCAGTCGCAACGGTTATCGCACAGGGAACGGCGGCATCCGGTATCTTGCTGTATACCTATAAAATCCGCCCCGAGCTACGATTACACCGGGAAGATATGCGCTTCGACCGTTCCAGCCTGAGAGAAATCACTTCTTTCTCCACACTGACTTGCGTCCAACAATCCGTGATGAACTTCGGAATATTGATGGTGCAAGGGTTGGTAAATAGTTTTGGTACGGTTGTCATGGCCGCATTCGCCGCAGCAGTCAAGATCGACTCTTTCGCCTATATGCCCGTTCAGGAGTTCGGGAATGCTTTTTCCACCTTCATTGCCCAGAATTTCGGAGCGCGGAAAGGGGATCGCATCCGCCGGGGAGTACGTAGCGCATTTCTTATAACGATCGTCTTTTCCCTTATCATCTCGCTGTTAGTTTTCTTTTTTGCCAAGCCGTTGATGCTTATTTTCGTCCGTCCGGATGAGGCTGAGATACTTCGCATCGGAACAGAATACCTGCGTATCGAAGGAGCTTTTTATTTAGGCATCGGAATCTTGTTCCTCCTTTATGGTTATTACCGGGCCATCCGTATGCCGGGAATGTCTGTCGTGCTTACCATTCTATCTTTAGGTACACGTGTCGTCCTTTCTTATTGGCTGGCATCCATTCCCTCTATTGGGGTCACCGGTATTTGGTGGTCTATTCCTATCGGTTGGTTTCTAGCAGACTTAGCCGGCATTGCCTATTACCGTTATCGCAAATATGCAGCCTCACGGACTTGACAAAAATCCGCCTCCGATATACATTTATTACCAGATTTTTCTATCTTTGCAGCCGTAAAAAGTAATGATAAATTATGGACGACAGTATTCCGCGAGAAATAAAAACAGTAAGTAACAAATAACGCGCAGGGGTAAACAGCAAGGCCTCTGTACGTTGACAAAAACGAAAGGAGGCAATAATGAGAACTTTTCTTTATTGTGAAGCCGGCTTTGTGGAAAAAGAACAGTGGCTTCCAAACAGCTGGGTCAATGTAGAATGCCCTACACCGGAAGATATCCATTACCTGACAAACCAATTCAATGTTCCCGAATCTTTCTTAAGCGACATTGCCGATACAGACGAACGCCCGCGTATCGAATATGAAGGGAATTGGCTATTGACCATCATTCGAATCCCGGTACAGAGCCAGGAACAAGGAATCCCTTTCACGACCATCCCTCTGGGGATTATGACGAACAATGAAATCATCATATCTGTTTGCTACTACAAGACGGAACTGATACCGGACTTTATCCGATACACCCGCCGCAAAGAGGTCGTCGTACGTCACAAATATGACCTGATTCTGCGTCTAATCCATTCGTCCGCCGTATGGTTCCTGAAATACCTGAAACAAATCAACAACGAGGTGGCGCATGCCGAAAAGGCGCTGGAAAAAAGTATCCGTAATGAAGACTTGCTTCGTCTGATGAAGCTGGAAAAGAGCATGGTTTACTTCAACACATCCATCCGTGGTAATGAAGTGATGCTCACCAAACTGCAAAGCATCTTCCAAGAACCGGTCTATATGGACAACGAACTGGTGGAAGATGTGGAAACAGAATTGAAACAGGCGCACCTCACGGTCAATATCTATAGCGATATCCTGACCGGTACAATGGACGCATTCGCCTCCATCATTTCCAACAACGTGAACACCATCATGAAGCGCATGACCTCTATCTCCATAATCCTGATGGTTCCCACCCTCATCGCCAGCTTCTACGGTATGAACGTCCCGATCTACGGAGAAAATATGCCGCATGGCTTTGCCATCATCGTCATGATCTCCATCACACTATCAGCTTTATCATTTTTCATTTTCAGAAAGATCAAATGGTTCTAAATTAAAAAATCCGCTTTACCTTCACAGGCGAAGCGGATTTAAAATCGATAAGCTTTTTCTAATCAAATATCTAATCAGAAAACAATATCTCGGGAAGGATAATATCTAATTCTGACAAATAAATAGCAAAGGACGTGCCAGAAATAGAAATAAAGATATATTTTAAAACAAACCACTGATATACAAACCAATAAAAATAATACATATAATACAAAAGAAATTGGGGAAGTGTGGAGTGGATTGGGGAAAGTGTGTAAAAATTCCACAATCAAGTGTGGAATCCCGACTTTTGAGCGTGGAAAGAGCAATAATAATCGACTGCCTTTTTCAGCAAATCTTCCGGGAGATCGAGAGATTCATCGAACAAAGAAGTTTCGACAGTAAGAGCTTTTTTCTTCGAATCTTTTTTCCAATTGCCAACGATCCGGCCCTCATACAGGATCACGGGGTAAAAGATACCGAAAGTATTGAATGCCTTATGATGATGTTCGCGTAGCATAACGGTCGTCCGGTCTTTATAGCTGATCAGATATTCATCATACGAGGGTAACAGATGCAACACTTTCCGGCAACAGGCCTTCAAGTCACAGGTAACATGCAGGTAAAAAGTTTCCGAATCAAACTTTTCGGTTAGCAGATCGGTTTCGATCAACGCAACCGCATGTCGAGCCTCGGTTGCCGCCAAGCCGGACCACCAGACAAAATCAGACAATGTAGCCGGGGAATGGCTTTGAAAATATAGGGTAGCCAATCGGGCGAGCGCCTCTTCGCGGCTGAGTTCTTTCATCGGAGGCACACGTTCTTCCAACAGAGCATAGGTCGGCTTCTTGTTTTTATCTACCCCACTGCACACAAGGCCATCCGTTTCAGCACGGACCAGAAAATAATGTATCAAGTGATTGTCTGTCTCGACCCCTGCCCGACCGAACCCATCCATCAACTCCTGTTTTGTCAAACTCTTGTTTCCACCCAACAATTGTTCCAGCAATCTACAACCTTTCGTATAGAAGCTTTCGGTTATCTCCATCTTCCGGCTTCTTGCATAAGAATCGAAGGCTGTCCGTATACGACCTCCCGACAATTGCAACATCCAGCGGATATCCTCTGCTACGATGAAATGCCAGGTCGGTCGTAATATATGGGTACGCAGGATTTCCCCCTTTGCAAGCGCATCGTCCACCACCCGCAACGAAGAAGACTTCAAGCGAGTCCCGACCGCCCATTTCGCCATCGTATATTCCTGTGCTTGGACAGCTCCCATCCAGGCAACCAATTCCTTCGGACTCCTAAACCGGGGCTTTGCCAATTGATGGCTCAACAGACGAATATCGGTCAACATATTCTTACCGTTAGCAGGATTTTCCGGTCATAATATCCAATACCAGCTTATCGGTGGCTTCCATTCCTTTGGAACCGATAGAAGTCAGGTTAATGATCGACTTGTCGACATTCTCATCAATAATGCCCTCGACCGGAGTCACCACCTTGTTTTCCATTGCCATCAACGCAGACAGCATAGCAGTCGAAACACCGCTGGAAACTTTCATGGCACAACTGGGCTTCGCCCCATCGCATATCATACCGGTAATATTGCCGATCATATTCTTGATTGCATAGGAAATCTGCACTTTATCGCCTCCCATCAGATAGGTAATGCCGCAACTGGCTCCCGTGGCGGCCACCACACAACCGCAAAGGGCGGACAAGCGTCCCAGGCTTTGCTTGATATAGATGACCATCAGATGGCTTAACATCAGGGCACGGATTAACTGTTCTTCCGAACATTCGATGTCTTCGGCAAAAGAAAGGACGGGAAGTGTCGCTGCAATCCCCTGGTTTCCACTACCGGAGTTACTCATCACCGGGATCATGGCGCCATCCATGCGGGCATCACAGGCAGCAGCCGTCATTGCCAGCATATGGGTATAGGCAGAATCTCCCATATATTTACGTCCGTATACACCGGAAACGGTCTTGCTGACCGTATGTCCGAAATTCCCCTTCAGTGAAGCCTCGGCTGCTTTCCGGTTCAGATCGGCAGTTTCCAGGATAAAGCGGATCTCATCGAGCGGCATTTCCATCGCAAACTCATACACAGTAGAGAAAGAGAGTCTCAATTCGTCTTCATCGCCCGAAGCATCACAGGAAACACCTTCTTTCCTCCGGTCTGTCAATACCACACCATTCTTCTCCACATACACGACATTCGTATGTTCATGGCAGATTATCACCCGCGAAGTTTCATCTCCGGCTGAACAAATCACTTCGATATAGAGCTTGTCGACATTATCCTTTAAAGCGATATGAATCCGTTTATCTTCGATCACCTGCTTTCCTTCAGCAAGCGCTTCAGGTGTCAGGTCACGCAATACTTCAAGACCATAAGCAGACTTGCCGATCAACGTACCCAAAGCAACCGCTATAGGCAACCCGACCATTCCGGTTCCAGGAATTCCGACACCCATCGCATTCTTCAGGATGTTGGCGCTCAGAAATACTTCCGTTTTCTCCGGTTTACAGCCTAAAACCTCGGCAGCCTTAGCGGCAGCCAATGCGACCGCAACCGGTTCCGTACAACCGATAGCGGGAATCACTTCCTGATGTATTAGTTTGATGATTTGTGTTTGAGTTGTTTTATCCATGAATATAGACTTCTTTGACTTTATGATTGCAAAGATAAGACATCCTTTTCAAAACATAGGTATTTCGATTGCGGAACATAGATAATTTGAACTATTTCTTTATTAAATAAAGGAATACCCGACAGAAAAATGTACATTTGTTTCATCTAATAAATAATTAATAAATTATGGGAACTTTAGGCTGCATAAATGATATGTTACAACGGGACAAAGAAAACCGCGAGCTCCGGAAATTAAGCAAAGAACGCCTAAAGGAAACCCGAAACAGGCTCATGAAAATCGGGAGCAGTACCAAACTACCCGATACATCCGTTGAAGAAATGAAAGAAATTCGAAAAAAGACTATAGAGAAAGAAAAAGCAGATGCCAACCATCTATCCAAAATAAAATTACTTTTAGCCATATTTGTCTTATTCGTCCTCCTTTCAGTATGGCTGTTTTATTCTCTCATCAGATAAGATCTCATTTGTCACCACCGACAGTTTTAACCGTAAAGGTTTCCTCTTCCGTGCCGTTGCCACGCCCTTCTTTCAGACGGACGCTGAACACAGCTTCACCTGTACACAACTTCGGGGAGGCCTGCACCATGACATTATAGATGATACGGTCATCACGGGTGATTTTGGCTATCTTGACAGGTTCGGACAGTTTCAAATACCTGCCCTTCTCAACTTTCACTATCGGTTCCACGTCCAAAGCATCCTGAAAGCTGTTGTTCACAATCACGAGGGAGATACGGCAGGTCTCACCTGCATTGATCTTATCGTCGCGGGTGACACTGTCCTCTTCCAATAAGATATCTTCGATCTGCAAATCGGGAAGGAGAACATGCGAAGACGGTGTATAATTCCCCGAATTCCTCTTCTCCACTCTTATCTCGTCGCCTGTATTTGCAGCGATCTGCGCACCGGCGATTCCTCCGACCGCCGTCCCGACAAACGCCCCTATGTCACCTCCGATATCATCGTCTATGGAATTTCCGACCGCTCCGCCGAAAAGCCATCCGACAAAAGCGCCTATCTGGGCCCCTACGCCAGCCCGGTCTTCCCGACTCATATTCTTCATCGATCCGCATCCTGTCAGAACCAACAAAGACACTATCGCATATAGGACTTTATTTTTCATACTCAGTTATTTTAACCCTTCCAATTAACAAACAAAGATAACCATCCATTTGATTTAATGACATCGGAAAGGAGAAAAACCCCTATCCGATTGCGTTTTTTTATGTAAGTTTGCGCCCGATTAAACAAAGAATGATGACAACTCAATTCAAGACTCCGACCGCAGACCTGCAACATCAGTACGATCTTCTGCAGAAAGAATTCGAATATGAAAAAGAGATGTACCGCCAACAAATCGAACGGACCGGAATACACCGCCGCATCCAACAAGGACTGTGCTGGTATCCTGTCGTACCAGGAAAGAGTTACTATAATTCCTTGAACCAGCTCGTCGTAGAAATCGAACGGCTGGAGGATAAAGAGACCGAACACAATTTCGAATATGGCCGTCCGGTCTGCTTCTTCACGACAAACGGAAGCGGAAACCCCGAATACCTGAACTTCTCGACCGTCATCAGTTACGTACAAGACGACCGAATGGTCGTAGTACTGCCCTCTCCTAACGCACTTACGGATATACAGAAGGCTGGTGAAATCGGCGTCCAACTTTATTTCGACGAGACCAGCTACAAGACAATGTTCAACGCCCTGTCCACCGTTATCCAAGCGAAAGGAAACCGGTTAGCTTACCTACGGGACGTCCTGTTAGGCAAAACGCCCGTCGGCCGGCGCACATTTTTTCCTATGCGCTTTCCCTGGCTGAACCTGTCGCAGGAAGAGGCGGTCAACCATGTATTGGCGGCAAAGGATGTGTCAATCGTGCACGGTCCTCCCGGAACAGGCAAAACGACCACTTTGGTTGAAGCGATCTATGAGACTCTGCACCGGGAAAATCAGGTAATGGTCTGTGCCCAAAGCAATACGGCCGTAGACTGGATATCCGAAAAACTAGTCGATCGTGGCATTCATGTCCTACGCATCGGTAACCCGACACGCATAAACGACAAGATGCTTTCCTTCACCTATGAACGGCGTTTCGAATCGCATCCCGACTATGCCGAACTATGGGGAATCCGCAAGGCGATCCGCGAGATACAATCCAATCTCCGCAAAAAGAGCCACGGTGAAAAAGAAACAGCACGCAACCGTCTCTCCCGTCTCCGTTTCCGGGCGACGGAACTGGAAGTGAAGATCGACACGGAATTGTTCGACGAGGCGCGTGTCGTGGCCTGCACGCTGGTCGGATCGGCGAACCGGGTATTGACCAACCGTAACTTCACAACTCTCTTTATCGACGAGGCCGCCCAAGCACTCGAAGCAGCCTGCTGGATCGCAATCGGCAAAGCGGATCGGGTCATCTTAGCGGGCGACCATCACCAGCTCCCTCCTACCATCAAATGTATAGAAGCGGCACGCGGCGGCTTAGACCACACCTTGATGCAAAAAATAACCGACCGGAAGCCCGAAACAGTCTCGCTTCTGAAAACGCAGTACCGGATGAACGAGGACATCATGCGCTTTCCTTCCCGTTGGTTCTATCATGACGAGCTACAATCCGCACCGGAAGTCAAGCATCGCGGCATCTTGGAATTCGATACGCCTGTCGTCTGGCTCGATACGGCGGATTGTCATTTCGAAGAAGACCGGCTCGACGACAGCATGAGCCGTATCAATAGAGACGAAGCTACACTGCTCGTTTCGACCTTACAGAAATATATCGAAAAGATCGGCAAAGAACGGGTATTGGATGAAAGCATCGACTTCGGTCTGATTTCACCTTACAAATCGCAGGTTCAGTATATCCGCGGACTGATCAAGCGCGACACTTTCTTCAAACCTTTCCGCCGCCTGATAACCGCTCACACGGTAGACGGCTTCCAGGGACAGGAACGCGATGTGATCATGATCAGTCTCGTACGAGCCAACGACAAAGGCCGGATCGGTTTCCTCGGTGACCTGCGCCGCATGAACGTCGCCATCACCCGCGCCCGCATGAAACTGATGATCTTGGGAGACGCACCGACACTAACACGGCATGCTTTCTACAAGGAATTATACGAATATATCTGGGAAAACGGACAGGTGATCACCGTTCAACCTCCTTCCCCGACATGATCCTCTTATTGTCATATTCGTAAAAAAGCCATTAGTCCAAATCGAAACTACTACCGCATCTATTTCGATTTTATACCCTTTTTAATTCAAATATCGTATATTTGTATCATTAACAAAAAATACAGAGAGGCCATGAAGTATAAATTATTAGTTCTCGACGTAGACGGGACGCTGCTCAACAATCAGAAAGAGATCAGCCCCCGTACCCTGGCTGCCCTTCTGAAGGTACAGCAAATGGGGGTACATATCGTATTGGCATCAGGAAGACCGACTAATGGAGTCATGCCCATCGCTGAAAAGCTGGAACTGAATCATTACGGAGGTTACATTCTTTCTTACAACGGCGGTCAGATCATCAACGTGCAGACCGGTGAACTATTATTCGAGAAGCGCATCGATCCGGAATGGATCCCCTATTTCGAAAAGAAAGCAAAGAAAAACGACTTTGCCATCTTCACCTATCACAAAGACTTCATCCTGACGGACAAACCTGATAACAAGTATGTCATCCAAGAAGCCAACCTGAACAAGATGCAGATTGTCGGTGTCGACAACTTTGCCGAAGCCGTCGATTTCCCGCCCTGCAAATGTATGCTGGCAAGTGACGACGAAGAAGCGCTCATCGGTTTGGAGAATCATTGGAAAAAACGCCTCGACGGTGTGCTGGATGCATTCAGGTCGGAACCTTATTTCTTAGAAGTCGTTCCCCAGTTCATCGACAAGGGAAACACTTTGGGCGTGCTGATGACCAAACTGTCCGTATCGCCGGAAGAAGTGATCGCGATCGGCGACGGCGTTTGCGACGTGACCATGTTGCAACTTGCCGGTGTCGGGATCGCGATGGGAAATGCGGAAGATTCGGTGAAGGCTTGTGTGGACAAGACGACACTCACCAACGAAGAAGAAGGCGTAGCCGTGGCCGTCGAACGGACAATCCTGGCTGAAATACGTCCGACAGAAGTACCGCTCGACCAGTTGAATATGCGTGCCAGACACGCTCTAATGGGAAACCTCGGCATCCAATATACATATGCATCCGAAGACCGTGTAGAAGCGACCATGCCGGTAGACGAACGCACCCGCCAGCCATTCGGCATCCTACATGGCGGGGCGACACTCGCATTGGCCGAAACGGTTGCCGGATTAGGATCGATGATCCTGGCCAAACCAGACGAAATCGTGGTCGGTATGCAAGTCAGTGGCAACCATATGTCATCCGCCCATGAAGGAGATACCGTTCGCGCCGTCGGAACCATCATTCACAAAGGACGCTCTTCGCACGTTTGGAACGTCGATGTATTCACATCCACAGATAAATTGGTATCATCCATCCGTGTAGTCAACAGCATATTAAAAAAGAAATGACACCAGACGAATTAAGGATTTGTAACGTAGTCGACACATTGATCAGAAAGAACCGGAGTTTTGCACTCTGGCGGATACCAGGAGAATCGCCTCGTTTCGCCATGCAGACCTCCGGTTCTGCACGTATTCTTTATCATATCGAGGAACTGGACGAACAGAGTGGTTTCGTCATTGCTCCCTTCCATGTAAGCAAACAGCACCCAATCGTACTGATCCGGCCGGACATCCAGAAACTTCCGCCCGATGAGGAAACAAAAGTTTCATACTTGATGCCTGCGGAACAGGAATTCCATCATAGTGAAACGCTTGTCTCCTTCCTCGAAAACCCGAAGGAAGACTACAGTCGCCGTTTCAATGCCTTCATCGAACCGCTACGCCGAAAGCAGTTCGAGAAACTCGTGCTGTCGCGCTGCCAGACGATTCCGGCAGACAGAGCCAACTTCTCCCCTGCCGCCGCTTTCCATAAAGCAATCAGACGGTACAAATATTCGTATGTTTATCTCTGCCATACACCCGAAACAGGTACATGGCTCGGATGTACGCCTGAAATCATCCTCTCCGGCGAGAAAGGAAAATGGCATACGGTCGCCCTTGCCGGCACCCAACCTCTCCAAAACGGGGAACTACCGATAGAATGGGACGACAAAAACAGGGAAGAACAGGAATATGTAGCCTTTTACATACGCAAACAACTGCAAGCATTAGGTATCAAACCGACAGAAACTCCTCCGATCCCGGTACGCGCCGGCGAATTGTCGCATTTGAGAAGTGACTTCAGCTTTCCACTGCCTGATAATAAAAAACTCGGTGAACTGTTGAAACGGCTCCATCCCACGCCTGCCGTCTGCGGACTGCCCAAAGAAGAGACGTATCGTTTTATCCGGGAGAACGAAGGCTACGACCGGAGCTATTATTCAGGCTTTATCGGCTGGCTGGCTCCCGAAGGGAAGAGTGACCTATATGTAAACTTGCGCTGCATGAACATCTTGCCCAGATCATTTGTTTTATATGCAGGCGGAGGCATTCTTGCTTCTTCGGAGATAGAAAGCGAATGGCTTGAAACGGAAGCAAAAATGCAAACAATGAAGCGACTGATTAATTCAACTGACAATTGAGAATTCATAAATCATAAATAATATAACCCATGATAGCAAAAAAACTGACTGACCTCATAGGCAATACACCGTTGTTGGAGTTCTCAAACTTCAACGCTAGTAAAGGGCTGAAAGCGAAAGTAATCGGAAAGCTGGAATATTTCAACCCGGCAGGTAGCGTAAAAGACCGCATTGCATTGGCAATGATCGAAGACGCGGAAGAAAAGGGCTTGCTGAAACCGGGAGCAACAATCATAGAGCCGACCAGCGGGAACACCGGCGTAGGACTGGCTTTCGTCTCGGCCGCCAAAGGTTATAAATTGGTACTGACAATGCCCGAAACCATGAGCCTAGAACGTCGTAACCTACTGAAAGCATTAGGAGCCAACCTGATCCTCACTCCCGGAACGGAAGGGATGAAAGGTGCCATCGCCAAAGCGGAAGTATTGCGTGATGAAACACCCGGCTCCATTATCCTGCAACAGTTTGAAAACCCGGCAAACCCTGCCCGGCATGCTAAAACAACCGCACAGGAAATCTGGCGCGATACGGACGGCAAAGTCGATATCTTCGTCGCAGGAGTCGGAACGGGCGGTACGGTAAGCGGCGTTGGCAAAGGACTGAAAGCGCACAATCCGGATGTCAAAATCGTAGCTGTAGAACCGACCGACTCGGCTGTGCTCTCAGGCGGTAAACCCGGACCACACAAGATACAGGGGATCGGAGCGGGCTTTATCCCTAAAACCTACGACAGCTCGGTGGTCGATGAAATCATCCAGGTAGAAGGAGACGACGCCATCCGCACATCACGCGAACTGGCACAAAAGGAAGGCCTGTTGGTCGGCATTTCTTCCGGAGCAGCCGTATATGCCGCCATGCAACTGGCCCGGCTCCCGGAGAACGAAGGGAAAACGATTGTAGCATTATTACCGGATACGGGCGAGAGATATTTGTCTACAGCATTGTATGCGTTCGAGGAATATCCGCTTTAAGAATTGACAATTGATAATTGATAATTGTCAATTCTCCTTATAATCTTTCCGATAAGAACAAGTAGTCTCCGTCGGGAAATCTTTCGGGACTTTCTGGGTTACTTTTCCGGTTGCCGCCCATTCGGCTCCACGAAGCAAAAGCACCTGGAAGCCCGTACATTGCATTGCTATATTATCTTCCGTAGTAGCACCGGCATGGCCAAGCATCGTATGGAAGATGCGAGCATTCCCGTAATCGACCGTAAAGACCAGCGGTTCTTCACGACCGGAACCGTTTGTTTCCTTATCCGAATAGGCTGTGTACAAAATATCCCGGATATTGCCCGGTCCCCGCATACGGTCGTAAAGTTCATCTTTGGCATGACGCCATTTCAAAGGCAGGCCCTTCACAACCGGATGCACCTTGTCACGCCCGTTCAGCACATATTCGTGCTGGCGTCCATGAGAACCACCCGGACCCGCCGAACTGTCCTTGACCAGTTTTCCGTCCTTCCAATACACATAAGGGCCGGAATTCTCATTACGTCCTTCCCAACCACCCAAAGCACAGATCTTATTGAACTCCGGCCATTTGGAGAAAGCATTGTCGGCTGCATGATAAATGACAACACCACCGCCGTTCTGCACATATTCCAAGAAGCGGCGGTTCGTCTCCTCCGGCCACGAATCTCCGTTATAGTCCAGTACTACCAACTGGTAAGGGCTAAAGTCGAGCACAAAACCAGACATATCCTTGCCCTGTTCGGGAGAGATAGCAAAGTCCACATCAAAACGACCGGAATTTTCCAGGATTTGTTTCAGCACAACATGGCTCACCTGCCAGTTATGGTTGTTTTGTCCTGTGATCAGTAATGTTTTAATCGGTTTACGCGCCGAAATCGTACAGGCTAACAAGAGGGAAAAGACAACAAAAAACAGCTTCCCAAAATGTAAATGTCTCATGGTACTTTATGGTTTAAAGATTTGTTTGAGGCAAATGTACTAAATCAATATGAAATATGTACTTTTGTGGCCTTAAGAAAAAATACATCCATGATGAAATATTTATCCCGAATATTATTGATAACATTCGTATTTGTCTTTTCAGCCACTTATAGTCATGCCGACAGTTGGCGCGACAAAACAGAACTGCTCATATATTCTCCGCGCTATTTCGGTCCGAACGCATTTCCGATCCCGGAAATGAGGGACGGACGGGTGAGCGAGCGGTACGAAGTGGAAGTACGGGGCGAATACCATTATTATACGGGTGACAAGACCTGGGACATCGTGGGGCGTGCCCTGCTGCCCTTCTTCAGGGGGCGCGCGGGAATCGAAGTGAACTGGTGCTTCAAGGAAAAATATAAGATGACACCGGAAACGCGTGACGAACGCTTTGCCGTGGAGACGGAAAGCCCGATCAAATATAACGGCGACATCGTTATCAGCTCCTTTTTCCAAGTCCTGAAAAGCGAGAAATGGGTAGACGCGACCATTAGCGCCAACATCAAGACAGCCAGCGGAGGCCGCCTGTGCGACGCCCGTTTTACCGATGCCGCCTCCTACTGGTTCGACGTAAACGTGGGGCGTAACCTGTGGAAAAGTGCCGACGGGAAGGCCTCGATCCGTATGCAGGCGCTCGCCGGGTTCTATTGCTGGATGACGAACGACATGGTACATCGCCAGAACGACGCCATCTCATACGGAGTCGGGTTCACTGGTAAATACAGAGGCTTCACGCTCGCCACCAACCTGGCCGGGTTCTACGGATACGAAAACAACGGTGACCGCCCCATACATTGGCGCAACAACCTCAGATACGAGATCAAGAAAAACATAATCTCCTTCCGGTATACACACGGAATGAAGGATAACCTGTACGAAACTTATTCGTTGGGATATATCCGATGCTTTTGAGAATTGAAAGTTAAACCAACGGCCTTCGCTCCCTGTTTAAGGGGAGATGAAGATTAATCGGATAGTAAAGCTGAAACTGGTAGATGCCAGACTCTATTTCGTGAGTCTGATCGTAGGATTGCTGACCGGATTGGTGGCGGTTCCTTACCACTATCTGCTGCAACTATTCTTCAATATGCGGAAGAACTTCTTCCAGTCTTCGCCTCCCTGGTATTACCATATCGTCTTATTCCTTGCCCTATGGGGTATCCTCTGCTTCGTCGCCCGGATGGCCAGACGGTGGCCTTACATCGGAGGCGGAGGCATTTCGCAGACACGGGGCGTTATCAATGGACGCATCGAGTATGCACATTCCTTTCGCCAACTGCTGGCTAAGTTTGCGGGCGGTGTGCTGACACTCAGCAGCGGTCTCTCGATGGGACGCGAGGGGCCTTCCGTACAAATGGGTTCCTACATAGGTGACCTGGTCAGCAAATGGGGACATATCCTGAGCGGCGAACGCAAACAGCTCCTTGCCGCAGGCGCAGGCGCAGGACTGGCAGCTGCCTTTGCCGCTCCTCTTGCCGCCGCCACGCTGGTGATCGAATCGATCGAACGCTTCGATGCTCCGAAAACGGCTATCACGACGATCCTGGCCGGTGTCGTCGCCGGAGCGATCGCCAGTACGATTTTCCCGATCAACCCGTACCACGGCATACAGGCCATCGTGCCCGACCTGTCGATGGGACTGCATATCAAGCTGTATATCCTGTTTTCCGTCATCGTATCGGTTTTCGGCAAACTCTATTCACTGCTGATGCTATACGCCAAACGGATGTACCCGGCCATCCGGCAACCCGAATATATCAAGCTGTTAGGTCTTCTGGGCATGGCGTACATCATTTCGCTGACGGTCACTGATCTGACCGCCGGAGGCGAGCAGTTCCTGATGCAGCAGGCGGAAGGCGGCAACAGCAATATCTATTGGATTGCAGGGATGATGTTCCTGCACATGGTATTTACCGTTTTTTCCTTCTCCTCCGGATTGCCGGGAGGGAGCTTTATCCCGACTCTGGTGACAGGCGGACTGACCGGTAAGCTCTATGCCCTCATCCTGGTGCAGCACGGGGTCATAGGAATGGAAAACGTGAGCTATGTCATGCTGATCGGAATGGGCGCCTTCCTGGTCGCCGTCGTGCGCACTCCTATCACAGCCATTATCCTGATTACGGAGATCACAGGGCATTTCGAAGTTTTCTATCCTTCCATCGTCGTAGGAGGACTCACTTATTATTTCACGGAACTGTTGGGAATAAAGCCATTCAACGTAATGTTCTATGAAGAGATGATCAACAAACCGGCCTTCCGTGAGCAGAAGCGGCTGACTTTGGACGTGGAAGTGATGGCCGGAGCCTATTTCGACCGCAAGGAGGTCGATACGCTCGAACTTCCCAACCATTGCGTAATCATGAATATCCACCGCGACCGCAAAGACATCTCCCCCGCCGGACAAACCATACTCCCCGGTGACCAGCTCACCATCGAACTGGACGCCCAAGATATAGAGAAACTGTACGAGCCACTGGTTAGCATGGCCAACATCTACTAAAATATCCCGACCGGCAACTTTAAACGTCCTCCCGGCCATCTCAAATCATTGGACACAAAAACCAAACAGCCTTTCAGGGGAATTATAATCCAGAATTATCAGGTATTTATGTAAAAGGAACTTCATTTTTTTATACTTTTGTCAAGATAACAAACGCCATATTCTGCCATGAAAGTAATTATCTGTTGTTTTTCCTTCCTGCTCCTATCCATCTGCCCTCCGCTCCTGGCGATGGAAGGTACGGGAGTTGCACTAAAAGTCAGCCTGTCCGGAAAAATATACAAACGTTTCTCTTTCGTCCTGGAAGAAGATATCCGTCCGCGAGACGATTTCAGGGAAGCCGGATGGTTCCTTACCACAGGAGAAATCAATTATCGCATTTTGCCGAACTTACGGGTGGGAGCCGGCTATATGTCATTAGTCCGCTACAAGGCATCGGAGGAACTGCGCAACCGGTATTACCTGTACGCCTCCGGTTCGCATCGGTTCGGGACATTTAAAATTGCAGTCCGGGAACGCTTTCAGAGCACATACAAGAAAAATGGCCTGCATCCGACCAACTACCTCCGCAGCATGTTCACCCTCTCCTACCGGATCGCCTCTTCGGGATTCGAACCTTTCATATATGTAGAGCCTTTTAACAACGTAGGCTACAACGGGAAGATGCGTGCCGATAAAATCCGTTATTCCGCAGGCTGCGACTACCGGATGGACCCCCAAAACCGCATCCAGCTCTATTATCGCTACCATACCTTCAATGTATACGATCCGATCAACTACCGTCATGGCATCGGCCTGACCTATTCTCACCGGTTCTGATTCAGGCAGGAAGACATCTATCCACAAAACGAAAGGAAACGTACCGATATGCATTTATGCGGAAGCCATTTTACCGTCCTAAGGCACTTTTTTACTAAAGACAAGCAGAAAAAGAGCGGAAAGCAAGCAGAAATGGTTGACAACACCCCCATCTTCCGGCTTTCTACACCCGGATGTTACCACCCCCCCACACCCGGATGTCCGAAAAGGGTACACCCGGGTGTTCGGAGCCATATCATACTAATCCTTTGTAATTAAGATACATACTTAGCAGAAAGATCATATATATATATATTGCTAAAATCCCAGTCGGATGTGTGACACAGTGTGATACAGGCGTGATACATGAATCCGGCATGTATCACACCTTGCACAACATGGATATCAACACATACAAGACAAAATGTGATAGAGTGACAGAGAAATGGCGATTCTCTTTCTGTTGGTTTTAAGGCTACTTATCGCCTCATTCGGCTGTCACATATAATAGGCATAAATAAAAATATCACTATCTTTGCCCTCGGAATACCAAAAACGTTCCTTTATATTATTCACCGAGTGCTTGATAAACCTCGTTAAAAACAAGAAATATGCAGAAGACATCTACTGTAACCGTACCATTCATGCTGTTAGGCATCCTGTTCAATATCTGCCTGGTAGCTTCAAACCTGTTAGAAACCAAAGTTATCCAGGTATTCGGCATCACAGCGACTGCCGGACTGATCGTTTTCCCGATCTCATATATCATCAATGACTGTATCGCCGAAGTATGGGGATTCAAGAAGGCACGCCTGATTATCTGGAGCGGGTTTATTTCTAATTTCCTTGTAATCGGATTTGCGCAATTGGCGGTGATGTTGCCTGCCGCCCCATTTTGGGAAGGCGAAGAAGGTTTCAACTTCGTGTTCGGAATGGCACCGCGCATCGCCATAGCAAGCCTGATGGCTTTTCTTGTCGGTTCGTTCCTGAATGCTTACGTGATGAGTAAGATGAAGATTGCTTCAGCCGGAAAGAATTTCTCTTTACGGGCCATCGTCTCCACTTTGGTCGGCGAGAGTGCCGATTCGATGATCTTTTTCCCGATCGCTTTCGCCGGACTGATACCGATAGGCGAACTTTTCATTATGATCGGGACACAGGCGGTTCTGAAATCCCTCTATGAAGTAATCATCCTTCCCGTTACCATCCGTGTTGTAAACTATATCAAGAAGGTGGACGGTAACGATGTGTATGACGTAGGGACATCATACAATATATTAAATGTGAGAGATTTATGATTTATGATTCATAATTCCAAACAAATGCGACCAGTCTTCACGAGGTTGCGGCGTATAGGTATGGAATCCTAGTGATTCCGCCGTACGGCAATTGGGGACGGCATCATCTATGAAAAGTGTTTCTTCAGGACGGATATCGGCATCTTGCAGGACATATTCGAAAATTTCGGCATCGGGTTTCAGCAGATGGAGGCGGTAGGAAAGATAAATATGATTGAAAAAGTCGGAAGCATGGTGGCCTTTATAGGAAAAACAGGTCTTTTCCGACCAGTCCCAATGAATCTCGTTCGTATTGCTGAGCAGCATCGTATTGTAACGCTTGCGGAGGTCGAGCAAAAGATCCAGCTTATAATCCGGAACATCATCGAGCATGGCGATCCAGGCGGCATCTATCTGTTCGTCCGTCAAAGGCTGTCTGGTCAGATGACGGATACCCTCGCGAAACTCTGCTACCGTAATGGAACCGAGCTCGATCTTCATGAACAGATCCTTATGCTGGTAGTTATTGACAATCTGCTCGCGTATATTCGCGACCCCCAAACTCTCGAATGCCTCGATGCACCGATTACGGGTGAGATTGATAATCACGCCGCCAAAATCTATAACCAAATTTTTTATGCCTTCCATGACCTTCTTTTAATTGACAATTGATAATCGACAATTTTGATTCTAACTATTTACTACCAGCGGCGACGACGCCGGTGATGCCGTTGCCGCTGTTTATATTGACGTATCCTGCGATATACCAGCCAGACAAATAACACTCCGAACACGGCAAAGATCAGCAAGACGATCCCTGTATTCAAGTTATCTCCTTTCACGCGGCTCCACATTTCCAAAACAAGTTCCGTCCGATCTCCGAAATCGCGGATCATGGCACAACGTTCTACCACCTTGCGGTCAGGGTATTGTACCGGATTGATCCGGATGCTATCCGCACCGGGACCGAAGAAATAACTCAAGTCGGAAACTTTCTCGATTGTCGAATCGATCTTGGCTTCCATAATTTCGGGAGTCGCAATGGCACTGACGTAACCGATAGCATCCATATTCCGCAAAGCGACGTCCGGACGACAAAGATAATCAATAAAATAACTGGCCGCCTTTACATTACGGGCATATTTAGGGATCGCCCAGCCGTCATACCAGATATTGCTGCCTTCTCGGGGCACTTCATAGTCCAGTTCCACCCCGACAGCCTCCGCTTCGTCCATCGCCCAGACCGCATCGCCGCTCCAGGTAAAATTGAGCCAGGCTTTGCCTTTCGTCATCATTTCCTTGCCGAAATCGGCTTCCCAACCGGCAATGTTGGGTTTCATCTTTTTCAGAAGTTCTTCGGCTATGGCGATCGCTTCAGGAGAATTGTCGTTCATCAGTTGCTCGACCGTCACGGTCCCATCTTCCAGTTCCTTCGCATGGGCGTAGATAATGGCCGTACCATAGGAGTCACGATAGCTGTCTTTCATCAATATCTTGTTTCTGAACTTCGAATCCCAAAGACACTCCCAGCTTTCGACCTCTTTCTCCTCCACGAACTGCTTGTTATACAAAATCCCAGCCGTTCCCCACATATAAGGGACGACATAGTCGGTCGTTTTCCGTCCCGGCTGGCTTAGCTTGTTCAGTTGCCCGCGGATATAGGGAGAGACATTATCCAGATAATCCGGTGTCTTTCCGAAATTGCGGTCTATCGGGACAAGAAGGTTTTTCTTCAACATCCGTTCGATTATATATTCGGACGGACAGATCAGGTCGAAATCTTCATGCCCGCGTTCGATCTTAGTAAGCATGATCTCATTGATATCGAACACCTGGTAGATAATCCGGATATCTTCGCCGGTCTGCTCCTTGTACCAAGCGGGAAATTCGGCCAAGACATCCTCGTCGATATAGTCTGCCCAATTGTAGACTTTCAGAATATGACTGCGCTCCTCATCCGTACGATTGCATGAAGACATGAAAGTCAAAAGAAAGAGGCAACTCGCTATTATTGTAATCAGTTTATTCATTTCCTGCTTTTCTCCATTAGCTTTTGGACTTCTCCGCCCGTTTATTAATCACAATCAAAAGGACAAGCACCGTCACGAAAATGATAGTTGACAGCGGACGCAACTCCGGTGTCAGTCCCCCTTTGCGGGCATCCGCATAAATAAAGGTCGATAGGGTTTCCAGTCCCTCGTTGCCGATCGTAAAGATGGTAACGGCAAAATCATCGATCGAAAGCGTAAAAGCCAGTATAAAGCCGCTGATCATGCCCGGACGAATCTCCGGCAGGATCACCTTGCGCAACGCCTGGAAAGGAGTCGCCCCCAAATCGAGCGCCGCCTCATAGACATTCTGGTTCATCTTTTTCAGGCGCGGCATGACACTCAGCACCACATAGGGCGTGCAGAACGTGATATGCGCCAGCACGACCGTCGTGAATCCCTGTGAAACGCCAAAACTCACGAACAGCAGGAAAAGGGATACGCCCGTAATAATATCTGCATTCATCATCGGGATCGCATTGGCAAAATTCATTACCTGGCGGGTCCGTGATCGCAGGTTGAAAATACCGATAGCCGCAATACTACCCAACAGCGTGGAGACGGTCGCCGCGATCATCGCAATGGCGAACGTATTCCACAACGCACTCACCAACGAACGCTGCACGCCTCCTGTAAACAGCGAACTATACAATTTGGTTGAAAATCCCGTCCAGTTTCCCAAGACTTTCGCTTCGGTAAACGAGAAAATCATAATAATCAGAATCGGGGAATATAGCAGCACCAACAGTAGCCACAAATACCCTTTTGCCATCCATTTCGTCATCATATCACACCTCCCCCTTCGTTCGAAGCACTGTCCTCTTCATTCGTAAAGAGGATGGTAACACCAATCAGCAACAGCATAATAAGAGAAAGCGCCGCTCCATAATTCCACATACCGTTATAGATATTTTCTTGCACGGTCGTACCGAACAGTTTGATGTTATTCATCGTCAGTAATTCGGCAATGGCAAACGTGGAAACCGTCGGCATGAAAACCATGACGATCCCGCTCATCACGCCGGGCATCGAAAGAGGCAGAATCGTTTTCATAAAGACCTGAAACGGATTGGCTCCCAAGTCCTGGGCCGCCTCGATCAGGCTGCGGTCCATCTTTTGCAACGTATTATAAATCGGATAGATCATGAACGGGAGAAAGTTATACACCATACCGAAAACCAACGCCCCCTCTCCCAACGGCAGGTTTAGGAAATCGAACAATGCTACCGTAGCCAGCGTACGGATCAGGATATTCACCCACATCGGCAGGATGAATAGCACGACCATCGTCCGGGAAGTGTTAAAACGCTCCTGGCTCAGGATATAAGCTGCCGGATAGCCAAGGATGAGACAGGCAAGTGTGGTGATAATAGCAATCCCGATCGAATAGACGAACGTATTCATCGCTTCGGGGTGTACCATGAACTTACGGAAATTAGCAAAAGTGAACGCTCCGTCGGCATCTGTAAACGCATATAATACGATCAACAACAAGGGCATTACGACAAAGACAGCCAAAAACAGGGCATAAGGAATCGTCCAGTTCTTACGCCGCATAAAAAAAGCTGAAATCTTACTTATCACTTCCTTCCTTTTTAGTTGATTGAACAATCCGTATATTTTCGGGAGCGATCGTGATTCCGACCCGGTCGCCATCGTCCCAAACATCATTCGTATCGACAAAGATATCTTCGTCCCAGTCGGTAAACACCGTCAGATGATAATGGTTGCCTTTGTAGAGGATAAATTTCACTTCACCGGTCAGACGGCCGTCTTCCTCGTTGTCTTCCAGAATGACGCGGTCAAAATCTACTTCGACCTGCACGGGTGCTTCCGAGTCAATGCCGGATACCTCTCGGCATTCGAACGTACAGCCTAAAAATTCCACATGCGTGGCATCCACCATCTTTCCTTCGAACGTATTGCAGATACGTTCCTTTTTCATCACATGGATATCAAATGGTTTGACCAGCAAACCGACTTCCTGCCCGGCATCGAAACAATGGTAGTCCTGTACCATGAACTCATAGCCTTCCGGCGTCTGCACCATCATCTCGTAGTGAACGCCCTTGAAAATGGAAGAGGTAACCGTCCCGGTCAGCATGGCGGCTTCAGACGGCTCGAAAATATAAATGTCTTCCGGGCGGAGCACGACATCTACCGGGGTCCGTTCGCCGAAACCTTCGTCTACGCATTCGAACTCATGCCCGGCAAAGGATACCAACTTATCTTTGATCATCAGTCCGTTCAGAATATTGCTTTCGCCGATAAAGTCGGCGACAAAGGAGTTGATCGGTTCGTTATAAATGTCAATAGGCGTCCCGATCTGCTGGATCTTCCCTTCGCTCATCACGACGATCGTATCGCTCAGGGTGAGTGCTTCTTCCTGATCGTGAGTAACATAGATAAAGGTGATTCCGAGAGACTTATGCATTTCCTTCAACTCCATCTGCATATCCTTGCGCATCTTGAGGTCAAGAGCCGCCAGCGGTTCGTCCAGCAGGAGCACTTCCGGTTCGTTCACGATAGCTCTGGCAATCGCGACACGTTGTTGCTGTCCGCCGGAAAGGGAATCCACATCACGGTACTCATAATCGGTCATTCCTACCATCTTGAGGGCCTGCTTCACCTTTTTCTCGATCACGACAGCCGGAAGTTTTTTCAGCTTCAAGCCGAAAGCGATGTTATTGAAGACATTCAGATGAGGGAAAAGAGCGTATTTCTGAAATACAGTATTAACTGGACGTTTATGAGGGGGTGTTTGCGTAATTTCTTTCCCCGCAATGGTTATTATACCCTCAGAAGCTGTCTGGAATCCGGCAATCAGACGCAACAATGTCGTCTTCCCGCAACCGGACGGCCCCAGAATGGTTACAAACTCGCCCTTACGGACAGACAAATTCACATCATTCAATACGGCCTTGTCTCCAAAGAATTTAGACACATGCTCCACACCAATGATGCAGTCAGATTTTTGCATAGACAGATTCCCCTTTACCAATACTGATTAAACATATTTCCGCTTCTTCACGTAAAAAGCGGCACAAAGGTAACAATTAATTGATAATTGAGAGTTGAAAATTGAAAATTACGGTAGAGTCTTGCTCTTAGGCAACACCAGGTTCAAAAAGACTCCCAGTAAAGCCGAAAGCCCGATACCGGCCATCGTGAAACCGCCAAATTCAATGGCAGCACCACCAATCCCGAAAGTCAGGATCAATGAGACGATGATCAGGTTGCGAGTGTCGCCCAGATTGGTCCGATTCTGGATCAAGCTGTTGATGCCGACAGCGGCAATCGTTCCGAACAGCAGCAACATGATGCCCCCCAACACGGCGGCGGGAATCGATTTAAGCAACGCGCTGACCTTCCCAAACACAGAAAAGATGATACCGCTTACGGCAGCAATACGGATAACGGCCGGGTCTGTAATCTTTGTCAGCGAAATAGCTCCTGTCACCTCCGAATAGGTCGTGACGGGAGGACCGCCGATCAATCCGGCGACGATACATGCCAGGCCGTCTCCCAACATCGTGCGGTGAAGTCCCGGATCTTTTACGAAATCCTTGCCCGTCACCTCGTTGATTGCGTACACATCGCCTATATGTTCGATCACCGGAGCAATCGTCACCGGAATCATAAAAATAACCGCTTCCCACGACAATGAAGGCTTTACAAATTGCGGAAATGCAAACCAAGGAGCTTCTATCACAGGCTTGAAGTCGATCAAGCCGAACAGACTCGCAGTCAGATACCCGACGATGATTCCACAGAAGATAGGGATCAATCTCAACATTCCCCGACCCAACATAGAGGCGAGAATAGCGGAAAGCAGGGCTACCAGCGACAACGGCCAGTTCTCTTTTGCCATATTCACACCTGAGCCTGCCAGCGAGAGGCCGATCAGAATAATAACCGGCCCGATCACCACCGGCGGAAAAAGCCGCTTGATAAAACCGATTCCTCTCCACCGGACCAACAAGCTCATCAACCCATAGACGGTCCCCACAGCCACCAGGCCGGACATCGTACCGGGCAACCCATACAATTCCGTCGCCTTTATGATAGGCGCCACAAAAGCGAAACTGCTTCCCAGAAAAATAGGAACTTTCCCTTTCGTCACCAAATGAAAGATCAACGTGCCGATACCAGCAGTAAAAAGGGCGGTAGAAGGATCAAGGCCAACCAGCAAAGGAACGAGAACAGTCGCACCAAACGCCACAAAAAGGAACTGAACGCCAACAACCGTTTTCTGAATGGGGTTCAGGGGTTTCATATTATCCATTCGTTCTTTATTTACTTTTTGCAAATATAATATAATCCAGACATCCAGCAATTCAATTCACTCACCTATTTTTTATAATAAGCAGCCGTTCATAATCCACCCCTTACTTTTAACTTAGTGCAACCCGGATAAAAAGTCCCGCCGTAAATTAAAACACGGCGGGCCGTCTCTACGTTTTTTTCCAGTTTACAATCAAAAAACGACCTACCCCTACTTGGGACTCTTCAATTCCAGGAATGCAGTCGGCAGGCCTTCCGATTTAACAGCAACCACGCTATTACCCTCGTTCCGTTTGATACGGATCAGGGCACGACCATTATACGCCTGTACTTTACGACTACCGGTCGAAGTTCCTAAATTGCAGATCAGGCTGCCATCTCCGGCAATCTCAAACGTAATCTGCTTTTTGGAGCTGAGACAACGGATGCCGTTTTTATCGATCAGTTGTACCTGTACCAAAGCCGTATCTCCCTCTTCGGAAAGCAAGCTCACTTGGCAAGCGGCTTCTTTATCCCATTTAGCAGTCTGGTATTCCTGACGAATGACATCAGAAACCTCCTTCTTCTCCTTTTTCTTTACACCGACAGCCCGTATTTCGTTCATGCCTTCCTGATAAACACAATTCCAGCGCAACCCGGCAGCCGGGTAATCCTGACTATTACGCCGTTTCACACCCTGGCTCACACCATTGACAAAAAGCTCCACTTCGTCGCAGTTAGAATATACCAAGATTTCCTTGCGGTCATCTTTTCCACCCCAGCGAACCGGCCAGGTATGACCGTAGATATGGATCATCGGCTTCTCCGTCCAGTAAGACTGGAACACATAGTAGCTTTCTTTCGGAGTAAAATCGCGTTCAACCACCCCCTTCTGATTGACATAAGGGACAGGATTGTCGGGACGGACCGGAGTCGAAAAATCTTTAAAAGGCCAGTAGGCTGTACCGGTCAGCCACGGCATCGTCTCCTGCTCTTTCAGATGCCAGTCGATCAGACGGACCACATAACTTTCCGACCAATCGCCATCGCGCGAAGCACGTGGAACGCCACCATATAAGGAAGCATCGCCGGCACGTTCATCACCGCCCTTTCCTGCCTCGATGTTCTTCAGATTATAAAAAGCATCTTCCGAATGACGACGGGCATGGCTGTCACCTCCCCACTCTACATGCAGGAAGTGTTTTACCTTCTGCATCTCCTGTTCTGAGATCGATTTATAATCGGTAAAGACACCCCGATACCAACCAGCCCAGATAGAAGGTGAATAGACATCAACAATATCATTACAAAATTCACACCGGCGGATCGCCGTCATACGTGTGTCGTCTAAACGGTGCGCCATGTCGTGCAACTCTTTCATGAAAGCACGGATCGCACTCTTGTCGAACGTATTGAAATCGTTAGGCCAGTCATTCTCATTACCCAACCCCCAGATGATGACAGCCGGATGATTATGATGCTGGACGATCATATTAGCAAGCATCCGACGGGCTTGTTTTTTGTAGACATCGCCTCCAAGACCGCCCCGACACCAAGGAATTTCTTCCCATACCAGAATGCCCAATTCGTCGCAAAGGTCCAGAATGATTTCAGATTGTTGGTAATGTCCTAAACGGATAAAGTTCACGCCCATATCTTTCATCATCCGCATTTCACGACGCATCATATCTTCCGTCATGGCTTGTGCCACACCAGCGTGATCCTCATGGCGATGCGTACCTCGCAACAGCAAACGTTTGCCGTTCAGGAAGAATGGACCTTTGTCCTTAAACTCCGTATGGCGGAAACCGAAGCGTTCTTCCGTCGTGAAAGTCTGATCCGGTGTCTTTACAGTCAACTCGCAAGTATAGAGTTGTGGCACATCCACGTCCCACAATACCGGATTCTTGATCTTCATCTCTGCTAAAAGCTGGTCACCCAAAGGAAGTATTCCTTCCAGTGTTTTCGAGAAGACTGGTTTACGGTCCACATCGTAAACGGAAACGGTCACATCCGCCTTCCTTATATCTTCCGGATTATAAAACGAAGTTTTCACCTTCAATATACCTTCTTTCAAGTTAGAAGAGAGGGAAGATTCCAAATGAATCTGTTCAAAAGAAACTTCAGGCAGGTACACCAAGTTCAAATACCGGTACAGACCACCATAGATATTGAAATCAGCCAGATCGGATGGTATCATTTCCAGATCACGTGAATTATCGCAACGGATCGACAAAGGTACTTTCCCTTTGAAACGTTCCGCATCTTTACTGCCGAGAAATGCTTTTACCGCATCCGTAATATCGACATTCCAACTGTCATAACCGCCAACATGGCTACCGACATGAGTCGTATAGACATAGACATCCGTCTTCTGTCCCGCCCCGTCGAAATCGAGTACGATCCGCCCGTTCCGATAGGGATTGTCTATCGCCAGCAAAGTTTTATACCATCCCGGACCTTCATAATAATTCACGTCCGGATCAACAGCATCTTCGGCATTAAAACAATGAGGTAACGTAACAGGCTGCCAGATGGGAACCGCCTCCGAACTGCCGGGTGCGGCAGGACGTACAGCCTCCCAGATTCCCCCCAAATCACCTTTCAGATATTCCCAATTGTTCGTCAGCCGAATCTTATTCATAGCAGGCACTTTCGCCACAGCCGACAGAACGGACAAACACAATAAGCATGCAACAAACAAGTACTTCATATTCTAATATTCAATTTAAAATTCAATTAATTTTACAAGAGAGCAGTTCCTTCTTTTTCCAATTTGGCTTTTCGCAACAAGGCTTCCAGATAGTAATAATCCGCATATACGATCGGCACATCCACTTCCGAACCGTGAGTCTTGGAACCGGTACTATGCAAAAGCAGGAAACCACAGTCTTTCCCTACACTTGCCCGATAACGGTTCGTCAGATTTTCCAATATCCTATCAGCCCTATCCACATATCCGGTTCTATTCGTTTCATCATACATACTCAACTCGTAAAGAGCAGAAGCCGTAACGGTGGCCGCCGATACATCACGCGGCTCGTCCGGTATTCCTGGAGCATTATAATCCCAATAAGGTATCAAATCGTCCGGCAATGTAGGATTGGAGAAAATATAAGAGGCAATTTGTTTGGCACGTTCCAAAAATTCAGGCAATCCAGTTTCTCGATAGCACATCGTATAGCCGTACAATCCCCACGCTTGTCCACGCGACCAAGCCGAAGCATCGGAATACCCCTGATGGGTGTTTTTATGCAAGACTGCGCCGGTCAACGTATCATAGTCGATAACATGATAGGAACTGTAGTCCTTACGAAAATGATTCTTCATCGTAGTACGGGCATGGTCGACTGCAACCTGGTAGAAAATGGAATCGCCATTCGTACGGAAAGCCCAGAAAAGTAGTTCCAGATTCATCATATTATCGATGATTACGGGATACTGCCATTTATCCCTGTTATGATCCCAGGAACGGATACAACCCACTTTTGGATTGTAACGTCTGATCAGGGTGTAGGCAGACTGCAACAGAATATCCTTATAACCAGAATCCTGAGTCAACCGATAACCGTTACCATAGCTACAATACATTTTAAAGCCCATATCGTGGGTACTCCCATTCCATTTCTCCTGTTCAAGCAGTTCAGTCTGTTTCCTGGCCTTCTCCTTCCAAAAATCATCTTTAGTATATTCATACATATACCAAAGTTCGCCTGGGAAAAAACCGCTTGTCCAATCATGGGATGCCACCATGCGCAGGAAACCGTTCGGATCGATATTGCGAGGATTGGCAAGCAGCTTGTCCGTACTTTTATAAACCGAATCCATTTCCACGAATGCATGTTTCAACTGTATATCGGCAAAATCAAAATTCGAACTGATAATATCCCTCTTGTCCAAAGCACAGGAACTACAGACAAGCAGAAAAACAAAAAAAAGAATTTTCAGTTTCATTTTGTCCATTTTGTGTTATAAGAAGGGGTATGAAATCATCAGTCATTCCATACCCCAAGATTATTTAAACCTACTCAAAAATTTTCTTACAAATTCGGATTGATCAATGAATCATGCTCCGGACAAGGGAAATACAACCGTTCTTCCGTTACATTCTTCACCTTTTCAGGAAAATTTTTCTGGAAATATTCCTTCATTACCGTCAGATAAGTGCCCCAGCGAACCAAATTGAAACGATAGATCCGTTCGTGTGTCGTCTCTAACGTCCATTCTTTTTGGATTGCCTGACGGAAAGTCTCTTTAGACAAACCGGACAAGTTATCCAAACCGGCACGTACACGCAGTTGATTCACGGCATCATAAGCTGCAGCCGTCGGACCATTGGCTTCGTTTTCCGCTTCGGCAAAGATCAGCAAGACATCGGCATAACGGATGATAGGAATGTACATATCCGTACGCTTGTTACGCTGTGAGAAATTTTCACGACCTCCATCACACCATTTCTTTCCATGTGGATACGGACTACCGAAATTCTCAGTCGTATAGGTTTTATTATCAACTGTACTGACAATTTCGGTCAAGAAGGTAGCGGCTTTCCGTTTATCCTTATCATCAAATTTATCGATATAGGATTGTTTCGTATAAAAGAATCCCCATCCTGATTCGGACCCGATACTGGTCGGACGCCACTCGGCTCCACACTGGTTATCTCCTAACCCATCTGCAAAATTCAGGGCAAAGATCGATTCTTTGTTATACCGATTGTTGACCAGCCAAAGATCGGCATAATTTTCTTCCAGCTTAATACCGTAAGTAGCGGCATTATCAATGACTTCCTTCGCTTTGGAAGCCGCCTTCGCCCACATGGTATTGTCTTTAACCTGTTCACCGGCCATCGTGATATAAACCCATGAAAGCAAAGACTTGGCGGCAGCGACAGTCGGACGTTCCGTTCCAGAATCCCATTTTACGGGAAGATTGGCTTCTGCATATTCCAAATCTTCAACAATCTTATTATATATTTCTTTAGCCGGTGTCTTTGTCATGTTATTCGCACTGGTAAAGTCATTCACCGGCGTGTCCAGATAAATAACATCATTAAAGATACGCACCAGATAGAAATAGGACATCGCACGCATATAACGGGCAGCTGCGACATAACGTGTCTTGACCTCATCCGAAACTTTCGAAGCATTCGGAACTTTCTCGATCATGATGTTAGAAGCATTGATACAAGCATAAAATTGCTGCCAGGGCTTATAAAGGCTCTCGTTATCGCTTTGCCAAGTCAAAGAGTTCATTTCATCGCGAGCCACATTATTGGCTGTAGCACTGACAACAGCATCAGTCGTTGCTTCGGCTATAAAGTTAATATGACGTTCGAAGTTGTTGCTACGCCAATAAGACAGCGATCCCATCAGCAGCATATTGCATTCAGCCTCCGTGTTCGGTAAGTTTTCAGGCGAGAGGAAATCTTTCGGTTCTTCCGACAAGAAAGACTCGCAACTACTCATCAATAGCATCAGGGAGCACACCCCTGCAACTGCTTTATATATATATGTTTTCATTTTCGTCTTTATATTAATGGTTCAATTATAATGTAAGATTCAATCCGAAGGTATAAGAGCGGGTTGCCGGATAACTACCACCGTCAAAACCTAAGTTATAGTTACCTGTACGGGAACTGACTTCAGGGTCATAACCGGAATAGCCGGTAATTGTAAATAGGTTCTGTCCGCTCAGATAGAAACGTAAGTTAGAAATGCCCCATTTGGATGTAACTGATTTAGGAAGAGTATAGCCGAACGTCAAATTTTTCAAGCGAATATAAGATCCATCTTCCACAAAACGAGATGAAGACGGACCCACACCCTTGTTAAATGCCTGTTGCGTATTCGAAGTTCCTTCACCTCTCCAGGAATCCTTTACAAACGCAAAAGCATTTCCGGTATTGTTCGAGTTGCTCGGTAATTCGCTGAAAGTCACTTTCAACAAATTATAGACATCATTGCCATAGGTTCCCTGAAACATAAAGCTCAGATCAAAATTCTTATACGAAAAGTCATTACCAATACCAAAGATAAAGTCCGGGTTAGCATTACCGATGATCGTACGGTCTTCAGTCGTAATCTTGTTATCACCATTCAAATCCTTGAACTTCACGCTACCGACATCATCTTTTGTCAGCCCCAACGCCTTGGCTTCTGCCTCATTCTGATAGATACCGTCAAAGACATATCCGTAGAAGTTCCCCAACGGCTCACCGACCTTCACAATACCAGTTTCATTGAAACCAGCTCCCAAAGCACCTCCGGAACCATTTGTATAAAAGTATTCATCATCGCCAAGGTCAAGCACTTTTTCCCGATTCAAAGCGATATTCAAAGAAGTAGACCACTTGAAGTCACCCACTAAATTCTGTGTATTCAGAGAAAATTCCCAACCTTTATTGGATTTACTACCGATGTTCTGTGTCTGTGAAGAATAACCTGTATAGTACGGAAGGATCTTGTCATAATGCAGATCGACTGTCTTTTTATAATAATAATCCGCAACCAAAGATATACGTCCGCCCAATACGCTCAAATCAATGCCTATATCCGTCTGTTTAGTTGTTTCCCATTTCAAGTCGGGATTCGGTACACGACCTGGAACAAGAGCCACTGCAGAACTTCCGTTCAGGACATAACTGGTCGTACTGAAACTAGCCAACGACTGATAGGCTGTAATCGCCTGGCTACCTGTTTCACCATAGCTGGCACGCAGTTTCAGGTTCTGTATCCAAGAAATGTCTTTCATAAAATCTTCCTCACTGATACGCCATCCCAAAGCAGCAGAAGGAAAATATCCCCATTTATTATTCTTCGCAAACTTGGAAGAACCGTCAGCACGGAAACTAACAGATGCCAAATATTTACCTTTATAAGCATAGTTCACACGGCCCAACCAAGAAGCAATGGCAGAATGGTTTCCACCGGAAGCGACAGACAACAGACTGCTATTGGCAAGTCCCATATTCCAATAACCAAGCGATTCGATGTCGAACCCTTTACCACTGCTGTTATTGTTGAAATAATCGGAAGCCTCAGCAGTAAAACCGGCAACAACATTCAAAGAGTGATCTTTATTGAATGTCTTGGAATAAGTCAACGTGTTTTCACCAAGCCAGTTTGTGGTTTCCTGATCGTTCATGTAAGCATATCCCTGCCCTTTATAAGAAAGAAGATTCTCTCCGGAAGTAAACTGGCGTTGTTTACGGTCGCTATATGTGTAAGTCCAAGCTGTCTTAAATTTCAAGCCGCTCAAGATTTCCCATTCCAGAAAAGCAGTACCCTGAAAATAATTACGGAATTTATCCACAACCTGATCATTAATCAGAGCTACCGGATTATTCATCTGTGCTCCATCCTTTAGCGGACCGCTAAGGCTGCCGTCTTCCTTGTAGACAGGGACCAATGGCCCAAAACCTAAAGCAGAGAACGTGACACCACCACCATCAGAACCGTTCATCTGATTGACACTGGCGTTGGAAGACGACGAACGGGAAGCATTGATAAGAGCTCCGACCGTCACCTTCTTTCCCAGTTTCTGTTCGATATTGGCACGTATGCCGGCACGATTGAAATCAGAGTTCTTCACAATACCCTGATGCATCAAGTAGTTACCAGACAAACTATAGCGTGTCGTTTCTGTTCCGCCACTTACAGACAACGAATGGCCCGTGATAGGGGCCGTACGGAACACTTCACCCTGCCAGTCGGTATTATTCAAGTTATTAGGATCTATCCACTCCGGTATTTTCAATGCTGTCGTAGGATATTTCTCCTGTGCTTCTTTCAATAAGCCATATAGTTCCTGACCATTCAGCATATCCATTTTCTTTGATACCTGCGAAAGCGAAACATAACCACTATAAGAAACGGTCGGTTTACCAGTCTGCCCACGTTTGGTCGTCACCATGATGACACCATTCGCTCCGCGGGAACCGTAAATAGAGGTAGAAGAAGCATCTTTCAATACTTCGATAGAAGTAATGTCATTCGGGTCTATCAAAGAAAGGTCACCACCGAGAACACCGTCAATCACAACCAACGGAGCATTTTCGCCTTTCAAGGAGTTACCGCCACGAATAATAATGTTAGGCGATTCACCTGGTGCAGCCACACTATTCTGTACCATCACACCGGCCATCTGTCCTTGCAAAGCCTGATCGGTACGTGATATGGACAATTTTGTCAGATCATCGCCTTTCACAGAAGAAAGAGCTCCAGTCACGTCACTTTTCTTTTGTACGCCATAACCGACCACTACCACTTCGTCTAATGCTTCGGAATCTTCTTTCAGAATAATGTTCAGAGGAGCATTGCCTTTTACTTTTACTTCCTGCGATTCAAATCCAATGTAAGAGATAACCAATGTACAACCGGCAGGAGCTTCAAAAGAAAAGTTTCCGTCTATATCGGTGACGGCACCGATTGTCGTACCTTTTACAAGGACATTAACCCCTAACAGAGGTTCACCATTCGAGTCTTTTACCACCCCTTTCACAACAGATGACTGCAAGACTTCATTCACGATAGCCGAACTTTCTGCATTCGCCCTGCCAGGCAGAGCAGCCGAAGTCAGGCACAATGTCATGCACAGAGCACAACCTTTCATGTACGTGTAATTCATAATATTGTTATTAAGATTGAAACTTTTTGTGTTTTTCTTTAGTTGCAAATGTATGAGATGGCGGTTTCGATCTATTTAAAATTTATCTCTTTTACTTTAAAATTCAGTTCTGGCAAAAAATTAAAAACCCGCATTCAAAGCGGGTTTCAGAAAATAGATACAATATTGAAAGAAAATAGATCCATTTTTTAAACCGTTTTCATAGCCACAATAACGGATGTCGGATCGGCAAGTTACGGATTACCTCATCGTTTGTCGGAAAATGTTCCAAACTTTTCCAAATTTCCAGATAAGTCCTATTAGATGTGTTACAAATACTGAATAAAAGGGCAGGCTGGGCAACCGGCCATTCATCCCAAAACATGACATCTTCGGCAAAAGGCCAGCTCGATTTATCTGCTATATACGGGAATAGCCAAGCAACCGCCTTTTGCATATTGCGACCGTCGTCCATCGAGTACTGCCACAAATCATCTTCCCCGTCCGAAAGAATATGGCAGATCGTAGCCATGGCATCCAGATTGAACAAGGAATAGCCGTACGGTTTCGTCCGTTTCAGTTCAAGCGGAAAACTGCCGTCCTCCGCCATCTGTGAAGGAAGCAGAACAGACCTGTAACGGTTCCGGCAAAAGTCGAGAATCTCCTTATCGCCGGTATACTTAGCAAACTGGGCTACCTGCATCACCCAACAAGTTCCATGATTGTTTTTAGCATTCATCTCGTCTACCCCGTAAGGATGCGTTGTCAACCATTTCAGATAATCGGAAAACCAAGCACGGCTACCAGCCACATCCTCGACAGAAAGAACGCCGGCCTCTTCCATCCTGATAAGGGATTGCACGACCTCCAGGAGATGGATCGTATCGATGATACCGATCCCCCGTCCTGTCACGATCCCTTTGATCGCCTGCGCGTATTGCAGGTCTGGATTCATCCGGGTTTCGGGGGCGATGAACCAGGCGCGGATATGCTTAACTGCTTGCCGAATATATTTCTCGTCTTTCGTCACCAGCCAGGCGGAGGTCAGGTCGCCAACCAGCGAACTGAAGCGGATCATGGCATGACGGTGAGCAACAAAGTTATCGGGATTTGTCTGCCCATCTCGACGTATATAGGCACTATCCGGATTTATCGGATTGGGCCACCAATAATCGCCTTCGGAGTAGAAATCATGAATTCCTCCGGTACTTCTTTCCGCTCTATATGCAGTAATGGTCACAGGTTCTTCTATCAAGGCCTTATCTCCACGAATAACAATTTCAGTTCGGAGTAAATCCGTCACTTCTTCCTTTAAAGAAGGATCTCTCTTGCATTGGCAAAATAACAAAAGAATAACATAAAGTAATAATTTATACATGATATAGATTTTTTTTATTTTGTTGCACATATTCGGTCGGCGACATGCCGTACATCGCTTTGAAACAAGTAGCAAAATAAGCATGGGAATTGAAACCGATATTGGCAGAAACTTCAGATATGTTCATATCCGTTTCCAGCAGCATCCTTGCAGCAATCTCAAGACGTTTGTTACGGATCAAATCCACCGGCGAAAGGTCGGTTATCGCTTTCAGCTTCCTATAGAAGTTGGCACGTCCCATACCGACTCCTTTACATAGAATCTCCACATTCAACCCCGGATTGGAAAGATTCTGCTCAATCACCCCGAACAATTTTTGCATAAATGTATCGTCCGCCGATGTCGTCTCGATACCCAATGACTCCAACGAAAATTTTTTCCCATACAATTCCTTCAACCGTTCACGAGAAGCCAAGATATTCCGAATACGACACAGCAGGACCTCCATATTGAAAGGCTTCACGATATAATCGTCCGCACCGCACTGGAATCCCTCTTTGATATGCATCACCATCGATTTCGCCGTAATGATGATAACCGGGATATGTCCGGTCCGCAAATCCTGCTTGATCTCCGAACAAAGTTGCAAGCCGTCTTTTTTCGGCATCATAATGTCGCTTACCACCAGATCCGGCAAGGTTTCTGCAATCTTATCGAAAGCATCTACCCCGTTCTCCGCTTCAAGCACATCGAAATAAGGTTCGAGATGTTTGCAGATATACCGACGGACATCCGGATTATCTTCGGCTAATAACAAGGTATAACGCTGACCGGAAACAGGCAGCTGTTCCTGCATATTGTCAGGGACTTTGGATTCATCCTCAGCTACTTCTATTCCTCCGTAGGGATTCCTCGCAGAAGAGTCATCTTCTGCAAATTGCTCATGAGCATATGCTTCGCGGTTTACCGGAATCAAGACACGGAATACAGCCCCTTTTGGTTTGTTGTCTTCTACCCATACAACCCCTTTATGCAATTTCACGATAGAGAGTACCAGACTTAACCCTATACCAGTTCCAGCCGTATTCGACTCACTTTCATCCGTTCCCTGGTAAAAAGGGGAAAATATATGAAACTTGTCGGAATCGTCTATCCCTTTCCCTGTGTCTTCTACAGACAGACAAACATATCGAGAAGTCCCCCGAACTTCCCCACTTATCCTGCCGGGAAATTGCTCCTGCAATCCGGCAACTGAGAACAATTGCAAACGAATGGTTATCGACTCATCCGGAGCCGTATGTTTGAAAGCGTTCGACAAAAGATTGAAAAATACCTTCTCCAGTAAAACACGGTCGAACCACGCATCTATTCCCGACTCATCGGATTCCAAACGAAAGGTAATCCGTTCCTTGACCGCAATCTGATTAAAGGCAATATATATCTCCTGCGTAAACAGATACAGATCATTATGCGAAACACGTAGTTGCAGGTTGCCACTCTGGTTCTTCCTCAGATCCATTAACTGGTTCACCAGCAACAAAAGACGCTGGGCATTTCCATAGACTAGACGCAACGAACCTTTCAGGTTCGGGTTCATATCTACCCGTTGCAACACCTCTTCCAAAGGAGACAGGATCAACATCAACGGTGTACGCAATTCGTGCGAAAAATTGGTAAACATGCGTATTTTGGACTGATGGAACTCCTCCTGCCGCTGCTGCTCCTTCTGCTTTTCGACCAGGTCCTGTTCCAGCTTACGCTTCATATGCAGATAATACCAGACCACATAAAGGATGCCACCTATAATCAACAGATACAACATATAGGCATACCAGGTCTGCCAGAATGGAGTCCGAATATGAATCGACAACGACCGCCCTTCATCGTTCCAAAGACCGTCGTTATTGGAGGCGCGAACACGAAAAACATAATCTCCCGGTTTCAAGTTCGTATAGAAAGCCTCCTTTCGAGAACCAGCATCATTCCAGTCCGTATCATACCCTTCTAGCATATAAGCATATTTATTCTGATTCGGATAAAGATAGTTTAAAGCGGCATACCCAACAGAGAAGTTATTCTGATTATAATCAAGATCTATCGCCTGCGTATAATCAAGAACTTTATCGAGCAACCCCGAAGGGTCGCCGGGAACAACCGGTTTATTGTTAACCGTAAAAGAGGTCAGTACGACCGGAGGTATAAAACGGTTTTCTATCAACCGTTCAGGGTAAAAGGAGACAAGGCCGTTGCTTCCGCTGAAATAGATTCGGTCACCGGGCAATTTGATGCCGCCTTTCATGCTGAATTCATTAACTGGGATCTCGCTTCTACCCATATAATTGGTAAACTGGCGCGATTCAGGATCGTAGGCAGAAATACCGTTACCGGTACTGATCCAAAGTTTCCCGTCGTCTCCGGGAATTATCGAATTGATATTATCGTCGCTCAGCCCCTCGACGGCCGTCAACCACTCCATAATGCCTTTTTCTTCGTCAAAGCGACAAAAACCTCCACCGAAAGTACCGATCCAGATTCGCCCCTCCCTATCCTTTACGATATTACTTACCTGGTCGTTGTATAACTTCCGGGAACCTTCCTCACGAGTATTATATTTTATCAATTTATGCGTATGGGAATCGTAGAGCGCCAGTCCGCCGGTATGCATACCTACCAAATAAACACCGTCCCGTATCTCCAGGAAACTGCGTACACTTGGCAACAAGGCGAAAACAGAATCCGACGGAGCGATCCTGCCGTCCGGAAACACACGGACAATTCCCGTGTTGTCTGTCGTTCCCAACCACAATGCACCATCACTGCAACGCGTGATCGTATAAATACTAACCTCCTTATGAAAAGTATAAAAAAGAGAGAATTTCTTTGTCCGGGTATCGAATCGGTATAAAGTGCCTTTCTGCGTTCCGCACCAAACGAAATCGCCCTCCACAAACAGAGATTTGATAATATTCCGATCATTCAGAGCATTCGGCCGAGCATCCAGCAGAAAACGTTCAAACATATCTGTATTCAAATCCAGTGAAAGTAGGCCTCGCCCTTCCGAAGCAATCCACAAAGTATGGTCCGGCTGATAGGCCATCGTGGCAAAGATTCCAAACAGCTTGTCTGAACCACCCTGCAAATCGTAAAAAGTAAAACGGCTGTTCAAAGGATTACTGTAACTGACACCTCCAGCGTATGTGCCAATCCATAACGTATTCGCATTATCTACGAAAGCAGAAAAGACGGAAAAATGACTAAGGCCTCCTTTTTGTTCGTCAAAATTCGTATAGGTCGTACATGAACCGTCCACCAAGTTCAAAAGACTTAATCCGTTAAAAGTTCCGACCACTAGTTGACCATTATAAGTATTGATTGTACGAACCGAATTATTTCCCAGTCTGCCGTTCCAAGCAGTATAATGCGTAACAGCATTTGTCTCCGTGTCGATCCGGTTCAATCCACCCGAACGGGTTCCCACCCACAGACGTCCTTCGCTGTCTTCATGGATAGCAGATATATTATTATCCGTTAATGAAAAGGGAGTCGTATTTTTAAAATAATGAGACAAGAGATTCAACTTACTGTCACAGATATAAAGTCCGTTTTGTAAAGTTCCGACTAACAGATTGCCATCATGGTCTTCGTTGATAACCATAATCTGGTCACGTGGCAGTTCTCCCTCCAAGTCGTTCAAGATAAACGAATCATTCTCATAATCATACAAGTATAGACCTTTATTTGTTCCAACCCAAAAACGCTTTTGTCTATCCACATACAAGCTTGAAATCCACGTATGATAAAGGGGAGACTGCTTATAAGCAGCCATATCGTTGAGAGAATATACACGATCCACCCTCAAATCCATCCGGTTCAGACCGTTCATCGTGCCTACCCACAAGTTTCCACGGTCATCTTCAGCCAATGCTGTCACATGATTACTGGACAAGCTTAATGAGTCGCCATTACTATGTTTATACACGACAAAAGAATTACCGTCATAACGATTCAAGCCGTTACGCGTGGCAAACCACATGAAACCGCTCTTATCCTGATGTATTTTCAAGACGGAAAGCTGCGACAAACCTTCTTCCATTTTTAAAGAAGAAAAAGAAAAAGGTGAAACAGCCCCATTCAGCAAGGCACTAAAGCAACAAAGCAAAAGAGTGATCAAGTATGTTTTCCTCATAACGTAAAAGCATTACGCTACAAAGATACGAAAACAGATCAAATGCCCAGTCCTGTCACAAACAGAAAACGTACTCCGTCCTCGCATCCTGTAAAACCAACGTATTTATCCCACTGTTTTCATTATGCAAAATAACATTTGAATGGAATCAGTTGTTTACTTATTAACATATATGCTTTAAACAAGGGATAAATATCCGGCAACCCCTTCCGCACACCGTTCACCATCAATAGCAGCAGAGACGATTCCGCCTGCATAGCCGGCGCCTTCTCCACAAGGAAAAAGACCTTTCAAGGTTATATGCTGGTAGCTTTCCTTGTCGCGCAAGATACGGACGGGCGAAGAGGTCCGGGTTTCCACCCCGATCATCACCGCGTCATTGGTCAGGAAGCCTCTGGATACTTTACCGAAATGGCGGAAGCCCTCACGTAAGCGGCCGGTGACGAACTCCGGCATCCAGAAATGCAACGGGGAAGCCAGCAGACCGGGCGTATAAGAGGATTCGGGAAGATCGAAAGAGTTTTTCTTATTCACGAAATCAACCATCCGCTGTGCAGGGGCGGTTTGCTTCATCCCGCCGTTCAGCCAGCAAAGTTCTTCCAAACGTTCTTGGAAAGCCATCAAAGCGAGCGGCGAATCCTTACTGACCGCCATTTCTTCGTGTTTCATCAATTCGGAATAGTCTTCCGGGCGTATCTCCACCACCATGCCGGAATTCGCCCAGCGGGAACCACGATTGGAAGGAGACATTCCATTGACTACCACCTGGCGGGAACTACTTGCCGCCGGGACGACGAAACCACCTGGACACATACAAAAAGAATAGACTCCCCGTCCGCCGACTTGCGCCACAAAACTATATTCGGCTGCCGGCAGATAGTTTCCTCTGCCCTCCTTACGATGATATTGTATCTGGTCGATCAGCATCTGCGGATGTTCCAAACGGACGCCGACAGCAATGCCTTTGGCTTCGATAGGGATTTGCCGGTCATGGAGGTAGCGATACACATCCCGGGCGGAATGACCGGTTGCCAGGATGACCGGTCCCAGAAAGTTCTCGCCCGTATTCGTTTCGACACCTATGACTTCCCCGTTCCGGATGACCAAGGCATCCATTCGTGTCTCGAAATGGACCTCCCCACCACAGCGGATAATCTGTTCGCGGATATTCTCGATCACGCGCGGCAACTTGTCCGTACCGATATGCGGATGGGCGTCCGCCAAAATCGAAGTGCTCGCCCCGAACTGGCAAAAGACATTCAGAATCTTGTCGACCGAACCCCGTTTCTTGCTGCGGGTGTAAAGTTTGCCGTCAGAATAGGCACCGGCTCCCCCTTCACCGAAACTATAGTTGGACTCTCCGTCCACCTTATGCTCACGGCTGATCAGAGCGATATCCTTTTTACGTTCGCGCACGTTCTTTCCACGTTCGATCACGATCGGACGTAGGCCGAGCTCAATCAGACGAAGAGCGGCAAACAAACCACCCGGCCCCGCTCCTACCACCACGACAGGCTTCCCTGCTGATACGTCTTTATATTCCACCAATTGAAATTCTGGTTCATCCGGCTGCTCATTGATAAAAGCACGCAGTTTTACATTCACATAGATCGTACGCTGACGTGCATCGATAGAACGTTTTAGTACCCGAACGGTGTGGATGTACGGGACAGATATTCCCGTCTCGCGAGCCACCACCTGCTTCAGCGACTGTTCGCTGACTGCTTCTTCAGGCAATATACGGAGTTGTAATTCTTGTATCATTGTTACTTCTTTAAATTCAAACAAAAAATCAAACCGGCTTGCGCCCTGTATCCGCTCCAATCCACTTTGAAAGTCGATGGAAAATCTGGATTCCGACTCTGATGCTCCTGCATCACAGCATCCCATTCATAAGCGATACTCATGTTTAATGCAACATAGCGGCATAGGCTAAACTTGATGCCAAAAGTAGGCTCCACAAAGAAATTCCTGCCGGAAAAAGTATTATCCTTCCGGTATCCAACTTCCGGGTCGGACTCGACGAACAGGCGGTTTATCTCGTTCACCTTGTTCAGCACAAAACCAGTCGAGAGCCCCACATAGGGCTCGAATGTAAAGATACTGACTTTTTCCTTCACCAGACAGAAGTGGTAAAAAGCACCGAGCTTATATCCTTTGTTACGCAGCTCGTAGTCGCAAGAGCCGGAATAATCCGTTACTCCATTCTTGCCCGCCGTATTCATATAGTTAAAAAGAACTCCCACATGATGGCGCCGCCATTCGACTCCGACACGGGCATCCTGCGTCACATAACCGGGGAAATTATCTGTAACCTGTGCATTGGTAACAGGAAGCATCTGATTTTTCAATATATCTTTCATATCGGACATCTGATACGAACCGTGACCGATATTATATTCGATTGTCAACGACTGAGCCTGCCCGAAACGGTCGAAAAAGAACAGAATGGCTATAAATAACAATACCTTTTTCATATATTCGGACAGTTTTCGAGGTTAAACGAATAATTCGCATTCTTATAACCCCAGTCACCGACGGGAGAAAAACGCAATTCAACCACACGCTCTTCCTGCCCGGCAAGAGAAAATTCCGCAATGCCGTCCGTCACCTTCTCCGCCACGATTTCACCACCATAGACGACATCGACTGCCGAATGGTAAGGATATGTCCAGGACAAGCGTATGCGATCTTCCTTCATATATTCTACCTGCACCTCTGGTTCAGCTTGCTCCAAATCAAGCGATCCAAGCGAACGGGGACGGTCGGCTTCCGACTTGAAATAAATATAGACCTTATATACCCCCTTCTCCCCAGCATATCGCTTATCGGCATAAAAACATTTGTCGAAATCCGACCTTTGCGTGATATAGGTTGAATGAGCATTCTCGTCAATCGTACTGAACTCTATCTGGTAATGGTCGAATCCGGCACGGAGTGCCCCGTCTACTTCCCAAAATATTTCGATCAGTCCTTCTTCATTCACACGATGCCGCAAAGAGAACTCCGACTCGGTACGCGCGTTTATCTTGAGAGGCCAACTACGCTTTTCCACATATCGCTCGGCCCCGACCTGTCCGGCAACCGTCCCATTATTCGTCCGGGCGAAAACCTCACACGACAACTCATAAGAGCCATTCGGAATCAGATCCACATCCAGCATGAAATCACATCGTGTCCCATCGCTTTCCCATTCCATCTCTCCAATGCGGACGATCTGCTTCTCAACCTCAAATCCGGGCAACGGACTGATTTGGCAAGCAGCATTACCACTATGTTCCACCACAAAGATTTTGTTTTCCCAATCATGGATAAACGGACCATAGAAGTCCACACTCATCGCAACCGAATCAGCCTGCCACTTTTCAAAATCCATAAAATTCTCCCCCAGCCGATACTCGCAGCTTGTAAACAAGAAGAAAACACTTACAAATAGATAAACAACACTTTTATTCATATACATATAAACTTATCCGAACAATTGCCGGAAAGCCTCTTCCACCTTGCGCACTTGCACGATTTGCATCTTGCATTTGGATGTGTCGAAACCTTTCAGGTTATTGTGCGGGATGATAATGCGCGAGAAACCCAATTTTTCCGCTTCTAGGATGCGCTGCTCGATACGGTTCACCGGACGGATCTCTCCCGAAAGCCCCACCTCGCCACACATCGAGATACCCGGCTCGATCGAAATGTCGAGGCTAGAAGAAAGAATTGCACTGATCACCGCCAAGTCGATCGCCGGATCATTCACCTTCAGCCCACCAGCAATATTCAAAAAGACATCTTTCTGAACCAGCTTAAATCCGGCACGCTTTTCGAGCACCGCGAGCAACATGTTCATACGCCTAAGATCGAATCCTGTCGCGCTACGCTGAGGCGTCCCATAGACAGCAGAACTCACCAACGCCTGTGTCTCGATCAGGAAGGGACGGATCCCCTCGATCGCAGCCGCGATCGCCACGCCGCTCAATCCCTCATGATTCTGCGTTAGGAGTAGTTCTGAAGGGTTACTGACTTCGCGAAGACCATCCTGCCGCATCTCGTAAATACCTAATTCCGCCGTGCTTCCGAAACGGTTCTTGATGCTGCGGAGGATACGATACATATAATGCTGGTCACCCTCAAATTGAAGTACGGTGTCAACGATATGTTCCAACACCTTCGGCCCGGCAATACTCCCTTCCTTATTGATATGGCCGATCAGAAGGACAGGTGTGCCGCTCTCCTTCGCATATTTCAGAATAGCCGCACTGCACTCGCGTACCTGCGAAACACTTCCGGGAGAAGATTCGACCACCTCCGTATAAATGGTTTGTATCGAGTCGATAATCAAGAGGTCGGGTTGAACGTTCTTGGTCTGTACGAATATCTGTTCGAGATTGGTCTCACAGAGAATGAAACAATCTGGATTCTCGTGCGCGATGCGGTCGGCACGGAGTTTCAACTGGCGACTGCTCTCCTCGCCGGAGACGTAAAGCGTGCGGAGTCCCTTCAACCCCAAAACGGTTTGCAGGACGAGGGTCGATTTCCCGATACCCGGTTCCCCGCCGATCAAGACCAGTGATCCTTTTACCAGACCGCCGCCAAGAACACGGTTCAACTCCCGGTCTCCGAGGTCGACACGCGTCTCCTCTTCAGAAGTAATATCTCGAAGCAGGACGGGACGCACTTTGCCACCATCCGAAACGCCATAAAGTGCCCGCTTTCCGACCGGTTCCTTTACCACGATCTCCTCAACATACGTGTTCCACTCCCCGCAGGAAGGACATTTCCCGATCCATTTCGGAGAGTCAGCCCCACAGTTGGAGCAAACATATACCGTTTTTGCTTTTACCATTCTCTTATTTATTAATTACATGGACGCTTTGGAGACATAAAAAACATTCCATTTTTAAGATTATAAAACTGTCAATTCACGGACGAAAAGACGGTTTATTATCCGAAAAGATCAAGCATCAACTGCTTTTTCTCAGCTTCGAGCTTCCTGAGGTGGCGTTTCCCTTGCGGCGTAATGATTTCCATCTTATCGAAGCGGGTACGGATCACCGTCTCGACCGTGTAGCTGATGTTAACCACTTCACCTAGTTCACTCATCTTCCGTTGTATCTCTAGCACACAATCTATACACATACCGCTCTTGAAGGCAATCTTTTCATCGAACATATCTTTCTTGAAATCTTCGTCGCACATGTAAAAGTCGATTGTCTCGCCGCCCTTGTTGTAGATGCCTTTCCAACGGTAACGGGCATCTTTCAGCACAGGTGAGATGATTTCTATCGTTGCTTTGTTGTCTTTAACAGGAGGCAATTCGTCAGAACGGAGGATGTAATAGTCAAACTGTTCGCGTTTGACCTCCAACGATCCCGAACGGCTGCGGTTATTTTCGTTCAGTTCGCGTAAAGTGAACTTTGTCACCTTCGGATAACCGCGTACAGCTTCGTAAAAGTTCGATTTGCATTTACAAAAACGCGGCGATGCACTGAGCAGTTCCACCAACTCGCGTGTCACGGTAATACCGGGTATTTTTTTTCTCAAATTACTACGCAATAAGGCAATTTCGCGCTGCATCTTTTCCTCGTCGGCCACCGAACGGTCCACAACCGGTTGTCCACCGACCAAAAGGGACGGACGCGTCCATACCTGCATGAACAAGTTAAGGAGAACAGAGATCAGGCGGCTGTTTTCACCTGCCACCGACCAGATTTCGCGAAAGCCCTCCTGTTGGGCAAAAGACTCGCAATAGACAGTCATTTTGATATCCAACATGTCTGCTAACGTCCGAACAAGCGAGAGTACCTCCTTTTCTGAACGATGTTTGATCATGGCATCCATGTAGTTTGACTTATCATTGAAGTAGTACCGCAGTTCGAGTTTGTTATCAAACTTTATCATAACTTACTCTGTTTTGGGTTTTCGATCGAAGAACGGGTTTTTCGAGGACGCACTTACCGGAATCGCCATCACACATTTGCAGTCGCCCAACATTCCCAAACGCTGTGCAGCCATACCGGCACTGAACATCACACGTGTATCCAGGCGCAAATCCGACGCCGTGGCACAAGCCGAACCGACCGCAATGCCCAAGTCCACCGAATTAATCGCACAAGGGACGGCTTCCGGCTTCTCCACACAAGTCGGAAACCCGCAGTGCGCGCAATTCAAACCCTGAACCTGCTGGCGCGTACCAGCAATCATGATGGCTTCAGCCTGAAGAATATTGTCAGCATCACGCAAAAAGAATTTTAAACCGGTTTCGCCGGACATGATGACAAGCTCTTCGGAAAGGCGTTTGATATCTTCATCCGTCACCATCGCCACTTCAATAATATCGATGCCTTTCCCTTTCGGAGCTGTCCGAGCGGCTGTCATCATCTGACGAACAGCCTGTAACACATACTCGTGTCGTATTTCTCTTTCGTTCTGTATCATTTTATATTGGTTTAGCACGAACAAAGATAATAATTACTCGTTTTATAGCTCAAGATTTGTCATCTTTTCTGTAACATCAAATGGATAGTCGGGGTATTCGTAAATACTGAAACGAGGTTCAGTCCCCCCCTCGGAATAATTCCAAATACTGATATACTCCCGCACATCTTCACCCATATCCTGTAATTGGCGCAGGTAGGCGGCGACGGACTTGTTCTCGACGATGTAGACTTCTCCTATCCGATCGATAATCGGGCTGTGACGGCGTCCGGTGTCGTGGTCGAATTTCAGGATACGCTTTCCCTCTGCTGTCAAACCGACCGTCCGAAAAGTCATGCTTTTGCCGATGGCTGGAAGATTCAACACACTGCGGTCGGTGGCAGCAAAAAGAAGATGGTTCTCTTTCAAAAAACCGGACAATTTCTTTCCTAAGGGTCGCTCATAGCGGATCAGCCGATACAGTTCCTTCTGCTTCTCTTTGGGGATAAGGCCGAAAACTTTCTCTTCTTGCTGTTCCTGTAAAGAACGGCTATTAGGAGCGAACACGGCATAGTTCTCGTGAAAACCCTTAACCGAAAAAGTGTAATAGCACACCACCCCCATCGCATTCAACGTCTGACGAAGTTTTGCCGTATGCCCACGCCGAGAAGCGGCAACGGTGTAGACCAACTGGTTAGTGATGATCCAACCGGCGGAGAGAATCGCCTCGATCGCCTTTTTTGCTTCCGGCGTGACCTCCAACGGGGATTGAAAATGTGTCTGGATAATAAACTGCGTAACACCGACACGTGAGGCTTTATCTTTGAAACTCCTCAAGATGCCGACTAGTTCGTCCGTGATTCTGAGAGGCAAGTAGGCAAGCAGGCGAGAACCCAAGCGGACCCGTTGTAACTCAGCGTACTTCTCCCCTTCGGGACGACTCTCGTTGGCTTTTCGTTTCCGGACCGCCATCTTATAGACAGCATCAAGTATGTTGCGGAGCGTCGCGTTCTGACTCATCAACGCGTCGCCTCCAGTAATCAAGATATCCCTAAGCTGCGCATCCTCTTCAAAATAGCGCATCAACCGACGCAGTTTCTTATCCCATGTTTCCTTTGGTTTCAAAGATTCGAAATCAAAATTCAAGCGCTCGCTCTGGAAATCATACATCCGCTGGCAGGAAGCGCACAGCCCGCCACAGGCACGCCCCATCGAATCGGGGATTAAGATCGCTACTTCCGGATAACGACGGTGTATGTTGTGTCCTTCCGGCAACAACCATCCTGCAGCATTTGGCTGTCCGGACACGACAATGTCTTCTTTCTCCCACGCCTTGATCCGGCCGTATGTATCGACCAGCTCTTCCGAATAAAGGATATAAGAGCGGATAGTTGCATCGTCATATCCGCTTGTATTCGTGTTCAGCAGGGAAAGGTAATAAGGAGTCACAAAAAACGGCATGCCTTTCTTACGAGCACGTGCCAACAGGTCCATCGTTCCAGCCGACAGGGAACCGCCAAGGAAATAGTTCAGTTCCGTCGGGCTTTTGAAAGCCATCGCAAGATGGAAACGGCCGGTATTCCACCATTCCTGCACTTTGACGTATTTCTCGGCATAGCTCATCCCTTCCGTAAACTGGAACCGAGAGGTCGGGGCATGACGCCGTTCGATCTTACGTATCAACCCGGCAATGATTCGCTCTTTGTTGGAGTGACGGATCGCCATCACCTCCTCGTCCAGTCCGGTCGGCCAACGGTTCATCTGCCGTTTGACAAGCGAACGGTCCGGAACGATTTCCTCCGGCTTCTCCAGCAATTCGAATTGCCGGTACAGGTCGATAAAGAAGTCCGGCGAAACATCTTCCTCCAGCTTCCCGGCCAGGAACTGCCACAGGCAGGTAATCGTCCATACCGGTATCTCCTCACCTGTTGAAAGCTCGGAGACCATCATACCGTCATGTTCGATCAACAGAAGAATACGCTTCGCCACGGCATTTCCCATATTGCTCCCGCCAACCGTCCTGTCAATACGGGAAGAAACAAAAGAGCGCAAGGCTTCTTTAAAAAGCGCTGCGCTCTCACTTTCTTCCGCCATCGTTACCAGTTGGGGAAAATCTTTTTTAAATGCTTTTGTCAATTGCGAAATGTCATACGAAAGTAATCTTCTTTTAATCATAAGCAAATACTTTTGAGGAAGGATTATTGAATGTTATTTTGAAGTCATTTGTCTACAAATATAACATTTTTCTCTAACCATCAAAAGCATGTTACTTATAAAACATCTTAAAAGTCTTACAAATCACAACAAAATGACAAAACAAGGGACCTATTCGCCACCTTTCTGCTACTTCCGCTTCATCTTCACTTCATACAGGTCGTGCCGGCGATCTTTCAAATTGCGAACACTTCCGTACGTGTGCAATTCATTCAGCAAATCGAGATCCACATCCGACACCAGGATCATTTCCGTATTCGGAGTCGCCTCAGCTCTTTTACCGTCTGTCGGAAAAGCAAAATCGCACGGAGTGAAGACACCTGACTGTGCATACTGAATATCCATATTATGGACACGGGGCAAGTTGCCGACACTACCGGCTATGACGACAAAACATTCGTTTTCGATCGCACGTGCCTGCGCGCAAACACGGACACGCGAATAGGCGTTTTGCGTATCGGTCAAGAAGGGTACAAACAGGATCTGCATTCCCTGGTCCGCCATGATACGCGACAATTCCGGAAATTCGACATCGTAACAGATTAGGACACCAATCTTGGCACAGTCCGTTTCGAAAGTCCGCACCATCTTACCTCCGGAAAGTCCCCAGCTCTTCGCTTCATCAGGCGTAATATGAACTTTCTCATATGTCTCATAGCTACCGTCACGGCGACAGAGAAAACCGACGTTATACAACCCGTCGTCTTTGATCAACGGCATGCTCCCGGTAATGATATTGATGTTGTAGCTGATCGCCAAGTTGATGAAACGATTCAGCATCTCGTCCGTGTATTTCGCCAGCTCACGGATCGCTTCCGACTCGCTCATATGGTTGAACTTAGCCATCAAAGGGGCATTGAAGTATTCGGGGAAAAGTATGAAATCGCTCTTGTAATCAGATACGGCATCCACGAAAAATTCCACCTGTTCAAACACATCATCGAGCCCCTTGTAAGGCCGCATCTGCCACTGGACAAGGCCGACGCGAACGGTCGTCTTGGTCGAAACTATTTCTGGAGTCGGCTGATAATAAATGTTGTCCCATTGCAACAGAGTCGCATAATGTTTGGATTCCTCATCGTTCGGCAAATAATTCGTCATCACTTTACGAACATGGAAATCATTCGATATTTGAAAAGTCAGCACCGGATCATAAATTTCTCTTTTACGGACCTTATCAATATATTCCTTCGGGCGCATCGTATCCGCATATTTATGATAATTCGGGATACGTCCGCCGAACATAATCGCTTTCAAGTTCAGGCTTTCACACAATTCCTTCCGATAATCATACATACGCCGTGCCAAACGCAGGCCCCGGTAATCGGGATGGATAAAGACCTCTATTCCATACAGGATATTGCCTTTTGGATTATGCGTATTAAAGGTTTCGTTTCCAGTAACAAAGGCGTAAGTATGGTCGTTCTTTACCTTGTCGTAATCGACAATGATAGACAAGGCGCACCCCACGATCTTATCATCCACGACCGTAACCACCTGCCCTTCCGGGAAAATAGTGATTAACTTCTTGATTTGCTCACGTGTCCAAAACACATCCGAGCCGTCTGAATAAACTCTTGTAAAAGATTGAGATAATTGTCGGTAGTCCGCCATCTGCAAAGTACGGACCTCTACTTTGTTAATCTTAGGAGCATGTTCCATTTCTCATTTCAGTTTTTAAGAACGATGCAAAAGTATAAAAAGTTTCATCTGGATGAAACAAAAATTCCATGATAGCCAAAAAGACGGATGCAAACCTTCTACATCCGTCTTTTCGTCTAAAAGCTTTAGCAACCACCGCCCAACGCCCGGTAGAGAAGGATCTTTTTCCGGCAAAGGTCGGTGATGATGTCGATACGTTCCAATTCGCTATCCAGATAACGTTCATTGGCAGAGAGCACTTCGAGGAAGCCGACATAATTCAATTTGAAAAGTTCATTGGCATTGGTGACCGAACGTTGGTGAGCTACGGTCTCCACTTCTTTCAGGCGGACACGCTCCACTTGGTTTAGACCGGCACAATACAAATCCAATACTTCCGTATAGGCCTTCAAGGCCGTTTCGTGATATTGCGACAAGGCAATCCGTTGCGAAGCACGCGCCTCGTTCCACATCGAACGAATCTGGTTCCGCTGGAAGACTGGTGCAGTAATTCCTGCTGCCAAATCGTAAACCAGCGAAGCAGGCGCTGTGAACCATTTGCCAAGATCAAAGCTATTGAAGCCACCTCCCGCACCCAACACCAACGAAGGATAGAAGGCTGCTTTAGCCGCCATTACATCCGCCTTTGAAGCCAGCAATTCCATCTCGGCGGCCCGTACGTCGGGACGTAAGGTCAGCATGTTCGCCGGAACACCGTCTGATAGCGGGAAAGGGATCTGACGCAGCTCTTCAAAACTCATACGCCTGATTTCAAACGGAAAGACACCTAACAGGCAGGCTATCGCACGCTCTTTCTCCCCGATCAGTTGGTCATTTTCCAACAGTTTGCTTTCTATCAGTAGCATACGGGCATGAAACTGGTCGACAGCCAACTGCGTCTCGGCCCCCTCCTTCTTCAGCTGGCGAGTTAGCTCATACGAACGTTTGGAACTGATATGGGCTTCTTCCAAGACATCCCGACGTTTATCCAAACCGATCAGTTCATAATAGTGGACAGCCAATTCGGATATCAGGACCGACTGCGCAAAACGGGTTGCCTCAACCGAAGCCATCCAACGAGCTACAGCCGCCTGTTTCTTACGTGTCAGCTTCCCCCATATATCCGCTTCCCACTGGAAATTCAGGAAAAGTCCGAAATCACGGTAAGGGTCCGGGATATGTTTGTCTTTCGCCAAGGAAGGAACATTAGTCTCGCTATTCCCCACTCCGTCCATCGTATATTCGCCGAAACGGTTGACCGAAGTCCCGATGCCGAGGCTAACTTCAGGCAATAGCAAGCCTTTTGCCCGTTGCAGGTTGGCCCGGCTCATTGTCACCCGTTCCATGCTTTGCTTGAACGAATAGTTATTCTGCAAAGCGACCTCCACATATCCTTGTAAGATGGAATCCTGGAAAAACACATTCCACTCCAACGGCTTTACAAATGCAGTGTCATAGGTATGCCCATCTCCTTCTGGCAGTACGGCACGTTCCCCATCCGGAGAGAGCTGCGGAGCCTTGCAAGCTGTAAGGCCGATCGCCGCCCACAAGCCAACTGTAGCAATTATCTTAAAACTCATATTCTTCTTCATTTGCTTTTTGTTTCTTTTCCTTTAAGTAAGTTGCCAACGATTCAAATATCACATAAAGCCCCGGTATCAGGAAGATCCCCACGAACGTACCGATCAGCATACCTCCGGCCGCCGCCGTCCCGATGGAACGATTGCCCAAAGCACCAGCGCCACTGGCTACCGCCAACGGGATCAAACCGCTGATAAAAGCAAAAGAAGTCATCAGAATCGGACGCAAACGGCTGGTTGCCCCTTGGATGGCCGCTCCCATAATGCTGACGCCTTCCTTGCGGCACTGGTTCGCCACCTCGATAATCAGGATCGCATTCTTACCTAAGAGGCCGATCAGCATCACGAGTGCCACCTGAGCATAAATATTATTCTCCAGTCCCACCGCATATAGTAAAAGGAATGATCCGAACACACCTGCCGGAAGCGAGAGGATAACCGGAAGCGGCAGCAAAAGGCTTTCATACTGGGCCGCCAGAAGAAGATAGACAAAGACCAGACAGATCGCGAAAATAACCAAGGATTGTCCACCGGATTCTTTCTCCTCACGGGCAACGCCGGACCATTCTATATCGTAGCCTCTCGGCAACACTTCGGCAGCAATCTCCTCTACGGCTTCCAAGGCTTCACCCGAGCTGATTCCCGGTGCTTGTTCACCGGTAATCATGGCCGAAGTAAACAGGTTATAACGGGTAATCTGACTCGGACCATACACGCGCTCCATTGTCATGAAGTTGGAATACGGAACCATGTTCCCCTCTTTATTTTTAGCATACAAACCGAACAGATCCTCCGGATTCATACGATATTCGGGAGCAGCCTGCAACATCACCTTGTACATTTGCCCGAAACGGACGAAGTTGGAAGAATAGAAACTCCCGACATAGGATTGCAAAGTTTCCATCGACTCGTTCACATCAATTCCCAGTTTTGCCGCTTTGGCCAGATCGACCCGCAACAGATATTGCGGGAAGTTCGGGTTGAAACCGGATGTGACACCCGACAAACGAGGATCGGCATTCAGCTTGGCCACAAACGATTTGGCCACTTCGTCCAACTCGGCAAATGTCCCGGCAGTCTTATCCTGCAAACGAAGTTCGAAACCGCTGGCATTACCGAAACCGGGAACCGTCGGTGGAAGGAAGAACTGGATATCCGCATCCTTGATATGCGACACGCGGTCAGCATAGACGCGCATCAGTTCCTCGGCCGTCTGCTCGCGTTCGTTCCAAGGCTTCAAGTTGATCATCCCCATGCCAAAACTGGCTCCTTCCGTTTCCGTCATCAAGCTGTAGCCTGCCAATGTGGAAACCGTTTCCACTTCTTCCAACGGCAACAGAGCGGCCTGCACTTTGCTCAAAGCAGCTTCCGAACGTTCGAGAGTCGCTCCGGGAGGCGCATCGACATTCACATAGATCATTCCCTGGTCTTCATTAGGGATAAAACCCGAAGGCAACACAAACGTCATACCCCATGTTGCCAGACAGAAAATAATCAACGACGCATAGGTCAGGAAACGCCTGTTCAGGAACAAACGCAGATTGATCTTATAACGGCGTTCCAGATGATCGTAGCGCTTATTGAATCCGTCGAAGAAACGCGCCAACAAACTTTTCTTCACCTTTTTGTCATGCGAGACAGGCTTCAGCATCAAGGCGCAGAGTGCGGGAGACAGCGTCAAGGCATTCACGCCCGAAATGACAATCGCCACTGCCAGCGTCAACGAAAACTGACGGTAGAAAATACCGACCGTACCGGACATAAAGCCTACCGGGACGAACACGGCAGACATCACCAGGGTAATGGCAATAATCGCCCCGCCGATTTCACGAATGGCGGCTTCGGTGGCTTTTGCCGGTGGAAGTTTTTCGTTGTGCATCTTCACATGTACCGCCTCCACCACGACAATGGCATTATCGACCACGATACCGATTGCCAGCACCAGTGCGAACAGTGTCAGCATATTGATGGAGAAACCCAACATCTGCATAAAGAAGAAAGTCCCGACAAGCGAAACAGGAACGGCTATCGCCGGAATCAACGTCGAACGGAAATCCTGCAGGAACAAATATACCACGATAAACACCAGCAAAAAGGCTTCCAACAACGTCCGGAGCACAACCGAAATCGAAGCATCCAGAAATCGCGAAACATCGTACGATATATTATAATCCATTCCGGGGGCAAAACTGCTTTCCTTGATTTCCTCCATCTTGGCTTTGATATTCTGAATCACCTCACGGGCATTCGAACCCGGACGCTGCTTGATCATGATAGAGGCGGAAGGCTTGCCGTCGGTCATGGAAATCATATTATAATCTTCCGAATCGAACTCAATCGTCGCCACATCCTTCAACCGGAGAACCGAACCGTCCGGCAACGCCTTCAACACGATCTCGCCATATTCTTCGGGAGTGCTGAACTTCCCGCTATATTGCAATACATATTGCAACTGCTGCGGAATCTTATCCGAACTGATACCGGTCTTCCCAGGAGCAGCTTCGATATTTTGCGAACGGATAGCGGCGGTCACCTCCTGCGGTGACATATTATAGGCTGCCAGCCGGTTGGGGTTCAGCCACACGCGCATCGCATAATCGCGGCTTCCCATGATCTCGACAAAACCGACCCCATCGATTCGCTTCAGCTCACGCAGGATATTGATATCGGCAAAATTGTACACGAACTTCTCGGTATGCGAACTGTCCGTGCTCATGATGTTCAGATACATCAACATACTGTTTACTTCTTTCTCGGTAATCACACCGGCACGGATCACTTCTTCAGGGAGTTCGTCGAGGACTGTCGTCACACGGTTCTGCACATTCACGGAAGCGACATCCGGATCGGTTCCTACCTTAAAATAGATCGTCGTCAGCGACATACCGTCATTCGTACAAACGGTCGTCATATAGGTCATTCCAGGCACACCATTGATAGCACGTTCCAAGGGAGTCGCCACAGTTTTAGCCATCACATCGGCATTGGCTCCCGTATAACGGGCCGTCACCGTAACGGAAGGCGGAACAATATCGGGAAACTGGGTAATAGGCAAAGAGGTAATAGCCAGCAAACCCAGAAAAACAATCACAACAGAAATGACACCGGACAGAATCGGGCGTCTGATGAATATTTCAAACATACGGCTTACTTATTATTTTCGACTTCATCAGACAATTCCAATTGTTTACGGACCGTTTCGGCATCCACAATCTCAGGCGTAATAACCATCCCGTCACTCACTTGCTGGACTCCTTCATAAACGATCAGCGTATTGTCAGGCAGGTCTTTCGTTACATAATAGGCACCGTGACGAGAGAGTGGTTCGAAACTGCGGACACTCACTTTGCCTTCTTCATCAACAGTATACACGTAAGTAAAATCCTGAATCTCGAATGTCGAACGTTGCGGGACCAGTATCACGTCTTCCATTTCTGTCAGCATACGGATTTTACCCGAAACACCATGTCGCAACAGGCGATCCGGATTGGCAAAACGCGCACGAAAAGCAATGGAACCCGTACCACGTTCAAAATCACCTTCTACGGTTTCGACCGTTCCTTTGTACGGATAGGTTGTCTGATCCGACAGGATCAATTCCAAGTTATTATACTCCGGTTGCTCCACTCCGCTCAACTGCGTACGTTTATATTCAAGATATTCTTTCTCGTTGATCTTGAAATAGGCAAACATTTCCGAAACATCCGTCAGGGAGGTCAACAAGCTGGACGGCGTGACCAAGCTACCGACCTTAAACGGTATACGGTCCACATACCCTTCAAAAGGAGATGTGATGGTCGTATAGGAATAATTCGTTTCCGCACGAAGCAAACGCGATTTGGCCTGCTGTACCCGCAAACGGGCGACATCGGCTTCCGCCAATGCCTGTTCCAAGCGGATCGGCGAAATGATGTCCTTTTCCACCAAGCGCTTTACACGGTCCGCTTCGACTTCCGCCATTTTCAACTCGGCCTGCACTTGCTTATAATTGGCCTGCGCCTCTTTGACCTCTTCATACAGTTCGGCAGAGGAAAGCTTGAACAAGACCTGTCCCTTCTTCACGTGCTCTCCTTCGTCAACCAAGACATCTTCAACGAACCCTTCCACTTTCGGTTTAACCTCCACAAACTGGACAGCCTGAACATCAGCCACATACGATTGGGCCACTTCGATACTCGTAGCTACCAGCTTCACCACCAGCGTATTGTTTTTACTTCCGGATTTTTTTTCATGACTCCGGTTACAAGAGGTAAAAAAGCTGGCTATTAAAAACAAAAAAGGTAAATAGTTAAAAAATAATCTTCTCGTCATAAATCGTTTCTGATTAGTTTATTTTTAGGTTATAATTATAAACATGATAAAGCGTGCAATATCAGGGATACGACAAAGCCTTCCGCATACCGGCACAACATACCCATACACGCTCTGAAAAATAAAAAGAATCGGATAAGACCTAAATCAGATAGGAACAAAACCAGACAAAACTCTGGGTTTTATGAAGTTGATAAAATATAGGTAAGAATGCACATTGCTGCAATTCAAGAGAATGAATCAGCTCATGCACATTTATTATAGTCAGCCAGTCGGCTATAAAGTCTGCAACAAACTGTTGGATTTGAATCTGTTCCTGCCGGACAGTACGCAACGAGGCATTATCGTCAAAATCAAGTACATCATGCACTCCATTCTCTACCACCTCGATGGAAGAACTTGGGAAACCTTCCAGAAAGAAATCGCTGCCAACTGAATAAAACGGCATAAAGACCAACATGATCATCAAAATCACACGCTGGTAAAACTTTATCTTTTTATCCACGGTAGTTACTAACATTCCTTCCCTAAAAAACTTTTTGCAAAGATAAAGAATCCATATCTTATTTCAAAATACCGTTAATTAATCCCATAAAGAAAAAGTCCCGACGATAATAAATCATCAGGACTTTGCGGAGAAAGCGGGATTCGAACCCGCGAAACCCTTTAGGGGTTTACACGCTTTCCAGGCGTGCCTCTTCAACCACTCGAGCATCTCTCCTTTTCGGTTGATTATGTATATCAAGAAGCAACCTGCCTCCATAAAACGTAAAAAGCAGCTTTTGCTGCTTTCAGCGGAGAGAGAGGCTCTCGAACTTATACTTTCACAGAATATCATAAAACTGCAAACGACTGATAATCAAGTGTAAATTACAATATAGAGTAAAAGTAAATGTTTCTAAATGTCTTTTGCTATCTCAATAATTGGGTGTATATTTGGGTGTAGAATTTCAAACGCACCCAATTATGAATATCAAGCGCAACATCATTTTTGCATTGGAGAGCCGGAAAAAGAACGGTGTGCCAATCGTAGAGAACGTACCCATCCGTATGCGTGTCATCTTTGCCAGCCAACGCATCGAGTTTACAACGGGCTACCGGATTGACGTAGCCAAATGGGATGCAGATAAGCAGCGGGTAAAGAACGGATGTACCAACAAGCTAAAGCAAAGTGCAGCCGAAATCAATACGGACTTGCTGAAATACTATGCCGAAATCCAGAATATTTTCAAGGAATTTGAGGTGCAGGAGGTCATGCCAACGACCCAACAGTTGAAGGAAGCTTTCAACATGAGAATGAAAGACACCAGCGAAGAACAGCCGGAAGAAGCCCCTGTCAGCTTTTGGGAGGTGTTCGATGAGTTTGTAAAAGAGTGCGGTAACCAGAATAACTGGACGGCATCCACCTATGAAAAATTTGCAGCAGTGAGGAACCACCTCAAAGAGTTCAAGGAGGATGCAACGTTCAACTATTTCAACGAGTTTGGATTGAACGAATACGTCAACTTCCTGCGTGACACCAAGGATATGAGAAACAGCACCATCGGCAAGCAAATGGGATTCCTCAAATGGTTCCTGCGCTGGAGCTTCAAGAAAGGACATCATCAGAACATTGCATACGATACGTTCAAACCGAAACTGAAAACCACCTCGAAAAAAGTAATCTTCCTGACTTGGGATGAACTGAACAAGCTGAAAGACTACCAGATACCCAAGGATAAGCAATACCTGGAACGTGTACGTGATGTTTTCCTGTTCTGCTGCTTTACGAGTTTGCGGTATTCGGATGTTCGCAATCTGAAAAGAAGCGATGTGAAGTCCGACCACATCGAAATAACCACAGTCAAGACTGCCGACAGCCTGACGATTGAACTGAACAAATACAGCAAAGCCATACTGGACAAATACAAGGACATCCATTTCGAGAATTACATGGCTCTGCCCGTCATCAGCAACCAGAAGATGAACGATTACCTGAAAGAGCTGGGCGAACTGGCAGAAATCAACGAGCCTGTACGGGAAACCTACTACAAGGGAAATGAACGTATTGATGAAGTCACACCCAAATACGCTTTGCTCAGTACCCATGCAGGAAGAAGGACATTCATCTGCAATGCGCTGGCTCTCGGAATCCCGGCACAGGTGGTCATGAAATGGACGGGACACAGCGACTACAAAGCTATGAAACCCTACATTGACATAGCGGATGATATTAAGGCAAATGCCATGAACAAGTTTAATCAACTATAAAAGTATCAAACAGTTTCATAGATAGTTACCAATGACTATATTTGTAGAAATTATCATCACAATATGAGCAACAAGGAATCCAACATAGAGAAAACGAATTTTGATGCATTCATACAAGCGGTCGGTTCGGAAATAGAACAGGCACAAGTAAGGCTGATTGTTGCAGCCAATGCACAAATGCTGTTCCATTACTGGAAGATAGGCAATTACATCCTTTATCACCAGCAGCTGCACGGATGGGGAAGCAAAATCATCAAGCAGTTGGCAAAGGCTATCCGACTGCATTACCCTGAAAAGAAAGGCTATTCGGAACGTAACCTTACCTATATGTGCCAGTTTGCAAAAGCATATCCTTTAAGAGCGTTGCAAAGTTTCATAGAAACAGATGCAAGCCTGTCTGTCCCAACCATACAGAGTGTGACCAATGAAGTATTAAAACTGAATGACAAGCAATTTACGCAGGAACTTACTGCGCAAATACAATCGATTGATTGTCAATCATTAGCAATTACGCAGGAAGTTCCTGCGCAATTTGAAGATGTGGGAAAAACCGTGTCTGCCATTTACAGGATGGGAATCAGGGAAATAGAAGAAGTTTTCTTGACCTCTCCTATAGCCAAAATAAACTGGACAAGCCAAATGACTATACTTGACAGTTCGCTACCTTTAGGTCTAAGCTACTGGTACATGAAACAGTCTGTGGAAATGGGATGGAGCAGCAATGTATTGAAAATGCAAATTGACAGTGATTTGTATAGCCGACAAATCAGCAACAACAAGGTAAACAATTTCACGACCACACTTCCGGCTCCACAAAGCGACCTTGCCAATTACCTACTCAAAGACCCGTACATCTTTGATTTGGCAGGAGCCAAAGAAAAAGCAGACGAAAGGGATATTGAAGAACAGCTGGTGAAACACGTTACCCGCTACCTGTTGGAAATGGGCAACGGTTTTGCCTTCGTTGCCCGGCAGAAGCACTTCCAAGTCGGAAACAGCGATTTCTTTGCCGACCTGATTCTATATTCCATTCCGTTGCACGCATATATCGTGGTAGAATTAAAGGCTACCCCATTCAAACCGGAGTATGCAGGACAACTGAACTTCTACATCAATGTGGTGGATGATAAACTGAGGGGAGAGAATGACAACAAGACTATCGGGTTGTTGCTATGCAAGGGAAAAGACGAAGTTGTGGCACAATACGCATTGACAGGCTATGACCAGCCCATCGGCATCAGCGATTACCAATTGAGCAAAGCGATTCCCGAGAAACTGAAATCAGCGTTGCCCAGCGTGGAAGAAGTGGAAGAAGAACTGGCCTCTTTCCTTGACAAAGACAATAACACTCAAAAATAGTTGCGTCCATGAAAGATGTAATTACAACGCTGATTCCCCGATACGGAGAATTGAACAGAATATATAAAGACTGGTTTGATAATAAAGGTTTCTCTTTTGAAAAGCAGAAATTCATTACCAAGTTCTATCTGGACTACAATGATGTAACGGTTCTTGAAACAGCCATTCTTGAACTGGTGTTTCATCTTCCACAGGAGCAATACACACTGATTCTGAATAGCCTGAAAAAGGAAGTATGCGAAAACATAAGTTATTACAAGAAAGGATGTATGCCGGATGAACAGACCGTTTACAATATCTGCTTCCGAGTTTCAGAAATCTATAAAGAAGCCATAGAAGAACAGCAATACAAGACGACCAAGCTCCATGCTCCGCTAAACGAAGCATACCACCGATACGATTCCATAGGTTATCGGGAACACACTGCAGAGGATGAAAAGCGTGCGGAAATGGAATATGAACGGTGCAAAGATGAATACGAGGAGAAAAAAAACAAGCTGACCGAACTCTACGATCTGCAAAAACAGACCAGAGAGAAAGCCCTGCAATATGCAAAAAGCCGTTTCAATGAAATCTATCGGCTGGGCTGCCACCTCAAAGAGACATTGGCGAAATATGTATTTGATGAAACAAACGAGCCGGAAGAGCCAGCCGAACAAGAACCAAATGCCCCCAACATACAGGAAGAAGTGCTGGGAACGAAACAGACTGAGTATTTCAATATGGAACTGCTTTCGCTCATTCATGTAACCTGCGTGGGAGAACAGTTCGAGAATATTTCCGAACATGATTTCTATACCTGCATGAACCTGCTACCAAGCGACACCAAACCCCAAATCAGACCGAGAGAAAAAATACGTACCTGCTATCTGATATTCCTGATGAGCGAAAAACTGCCCAAACAGGACAGGGAGAATTGGAAGAGGAATATCCTGAAAATATTGGATATTGAGGAAAGCTACTACAAGTCAAAGTACAAAGAGCCTGTTTCCGATTTCCCCAGTGACAGCAACCGGAAATTTGCCAAAGAAATGGATGGTATATTCCGATAATCTGTGATATGCCCTGACATTTTACGAAACAACCACTTTTACCACTCAAATTAAATTTTTGAGTGGTATTTTTATTATCTGATATTCAGATAAATAACAAGATATTCCATTTATATCAACCACATCCTTACCACTTACAACCCTACCTAATTTTGCATCGTTCGAGAACAGAGATAACAGCCAGTGCGCAGGGCTGATTGTTAAACGACTAAATAGATTGAACGATGAAAAATCTTCAAGAATTATTATCAAAACCCGTCTGGCAGATGACAGGTGAAGAGTTCATATTCCTAAGTAAGCACGCTTCCCGTCAAACGGAAACGCAGCCACAGCCCATTACAGACACAGAAAGAAAATATGTGTACGGAATACTGGGCATAGCCAAACTGTTCGGGTGCAGCCTACCCACCGCCAACCGTATCAAGAAAAGCGGAAAGATTGACAAGGCAATCACTCAGATAGGACGTAAGATTATCGTGGATGTTGAGCTTGCCCTTGAACTGGCTGGAAAGAAAACAGGAGGACGGAAATAACGGGAGGCATGGCTATGGACTATATGAAAGAGACTAAGGAAATATCGGCTGAAGAAGCCATAATCCTTTGGCAAGCCTCACGTTTGAGCCTGTCGAAAAGTTATGAGAAAGCACCTGAAATCCTTAAAGTACATGATTCTGTCATTGGGACATTGGGTAATTTCAGCGCATCCATCGGCAAAGCCAAAAGTAAAAAAACGTTCAATGTATCGGCTATCGTAGCCGCTGCATTGAAGAACGGCACAGTGCTGCGGTATGTGGCTGAACTGCCTGAAGATAAGCGGAAAGTGCTTTATGTTGATACAGAGCAAAGCCCTTACCATTGTCTGAAAGTCATGACGCGCATTTTGCGAATGGCTGGTTTGCCAGATGATAGGGACAATGAGAATCTTGAATTTCTTGCCTTAAGAAAATACACGCCTGAGCAGCGTATCAGGATTGTGGAACAGGCTATTTACAATACACCCGAAATCGGTCTTGTAATTATAGACGGCATACGGGATATGGTGTATGACATCAACAGCCCCAGTGAATCAACACGCATCATATCCAAGCTGATGCAGTGGACGGACGACAGGCAGATACATATCCATACGATACTGCATCAGAACAAAGGGGATGAGAACGCAAGAGGGCACATTGGTACGGAGTTGAACAACAAGGCGGAAACCGTATTGCAGGTAGAAAAGGACAAGGGCAACGGTGACATCAGCCATGTTTCAGCCATTCACATCCGGGCAATGGACTTTGAGCCTTTCGCATTCCGTATCAACGACAAAGCCCTTCCCGAACTCATTGAGGGATACAAACCTGAAACAAAGAAGCCGGGAAGACCCGAAGAAGAGAAGTTCGACCCTTACAGGCATATCACCGAGCAGCAGCACCGTATCGCATTGGAAGCCGTTTTCGGGCTGAAAGAGGAATACGGCTACAAGGAACTGGAAGATGCCTTAATCAAGACCTATATGTCAGTGGGTGTAAAGCTGAACCATAAAAAGGCGGTATCGCTCATCACCATGCTCCGCAACAAACGGATGATAGTGCAGGAGACAGGCAGAAAATACACATTCATGCCTGACTTCCACTATTAGCCCATTTCCCTGCAATCACTTCACTTTATTCTCGGGGTGTATATATTAGGAATATAGTGAAGTGCTTGGGGAATGGGACTAAATCACTTCACTTTATTACCGTATCCTATATATACGAGAATTTAGTGAAGTGATTATAGACCGTACTTCCTAAAAAGGTACGGGCAAAAAGAAAAATAAACCAATTCACCAACTACTAAAACAATCATTTTATGGATATACAGACAGCCAAGCAAATCAGAATAGCGGATTATCTGCATAGTTTAGGATATTCTCCCGTCAAGCAACAAGGTGTCAATCTGTGGTATAAATCACCGTTAAGGGAAGAAGCCGAAGCCTCGTTCAAGGTAAATACCGAACGTGAACAATGGTATGACTTCGGTTTGGGTAAAGGTGGTGGTATCATAGAACTGGCTGCACACCTGTACGCTACCGACCATGTACCTTACATCTTGAAACGGATAGCAGAGCAGACACCGCACGTGCGCCCGGTATCTTTCTCTTTTGGAAAGCAAAACTCTTCCGAGCCGAGCTTCCAACAGTTGGAGATTGTTCCGCTGTCATCTACTGCCCTGCTTGCCTACTTACAAGGTAGAGGAATTAACATAAAACTGGCGAAAAGAGAATGTAGTGAAGCACGTTTCACTCACAACGGCAAGCGGTACTTTGCCATCGCCTTTCCCAATGGTTCGTGTGGATATGAAATCCGCAACCGCTATTTCAAGGGCTGCATCGCCCCAAAGGAAATCTCCCACATCAGGCAGTCGGGAAAAGCGAGGAATACCTGTTATGTGTTCGAGGGATTTATGGACTACCTCTCCTTTTTGACATTGAGACAAGAGAGCTGCCCAAATTATCCGGAATTGGACGGGCAGGACTACATTGTATTGAACTCCGTATCGAATGTAAACAAGGCTCTCTATCCGTTGGGCAATTACGAACGCATCCACTGCTTTTTCGACAACGACCATGCAGGAATGGAAGCACTCCGGCAAATCCGCATGGAATACGGCAGAGACCGGTACATCCGGGACGCTTCGCAGATTTACAGCGGATGCAAGGACTTGAACGAATACTTACAGAAACAGATTGAAAGAAAAAGGCAGCTCCAGTCCGCCAAAGGGGTGCGCAGCCAATCACCGGAAAAGAAGAACGGCTTCCAGTTATAGCCCACTATAACTACACGCTTCGCTTTCGTAGTTGTGGGCTCTCCCGAGGGGATTAGGGCTTTGCCCTAATGACCCACTCAGGGCGTTTCACCCCTGAGAACCCCGAGCAAAGAGTGACCCTCTCTTTGCAATCTCCGCTTATGGGTTACCCCTAAGAACCCCTCTGCGAAAGCGAGCAGAATAATCAATTGCAAACAAAGAAAAGAAGCTATGGCAACAAAATCAAGCATACATATCAAGCCTTGCAACATCGCATCGAGCGAGGCGCACAACCGAAGGACTGCCGAGTATATGCGTAATATCGGGGAGTCCAGAATCTATGTCGTTCCCGAACTTTCCACCGATAACGAACAGTGGATAAATCCCGACTTCGGCACTCCCGAACTGCGAACTCATTATGACAATATCAAGCAAATGGTCAAGGAAAAGACCGGACGTGCCATGCAGGAAAAGGAAAGGGAACGCAAGGGAAAGAATGGAAAGATTATCAAGGTGGCGGGATGTTCACCCATCCGTGAAGGAGTATTGCTTATCAGACCGGACACCACACTGGCTGATGTACGCAAATTCGGTGAAGAGTGTCAAAGACGCTGGGGCATCACTCCGCTACAGATTTTCCTGCACAAAGACGAAGGGCATTGGCTGAACGGTCAGCCGAAAGCGGAAGACAAAGAGAGCTTCCAAGTCGGTAACAGATGGTTCAAACCAAATTATCATGCTCATGTCGTATTCGACTGGATGAACCATGAAACTGGAAAGAGCCGAAAGCTCAATGACGAGGATATGGCAACCATGCAGACCCTTGCTTCCGATATTCTCCTGATGGAACGTGGACAGGCAAAAGCTGTCACAGGTAAAGAGCATCTGGAACGAAATGATTTCATCATTGAGAAGCAGAAAGCCGAACTGCAACGTATAGAGGAAACCAAGCGACACAAGGAACAACAAGTAAGCCTTGCCGAACAGGAACTCAAACAGGTAAAAGCAGAGATACGCACGGACAAACTAAAGAAAACAGCCACCAATGCTGCTACCGCCATAGCAAGCGGTGTAGGTTCTCTTTTCGGAAGCGGTAAGCTGAAAGAACTGGAACATCACATCGAGCAGCTACATCAGGAAATTACCAAACGGGACAAAGCTACTGATGAATTAAAAATTCAGATACAACAAATACAGGAACAGCATAGCAGACAAATTCGTAATCTTCAAAGAATACATAATCAAGAACTTGAAGCCAAAGACAAGGAAATATCACGATTGAGCACCTTGCTTGAAAAAGCCCACAAATGGTTTCCCATGTTCAAAGAGATGTTGAGAATGGAAAAATTATGCGCTGTTATCGGGTTTACCAAAGACATGATAGAAAACCTCTTGACAAAGAAAGAATCCATACAATGTAGTGGCAAAATTTATTCCGAAGAACACAGGTGGAAATTTGACATCAAGAATGATATTTTTAGGGTTGAGAAACATCCGATGGATAGTGGTAAGCTTATGCTGACCATAAACCGACAACCCATAGTACAATGGTTTAAGGAACAATGGGAAAAGTTACAGCAGAATCTACGTAACTCGGTGCAGAGAGAGCAAAAATCCAGAGGATTTAGAATATAGAATAGCCTATTATTAATAAAATCAAGTATCTATGCATCCAAACAGATTGTTTTTATTACAGAATCAAAATCCTAAGAATTTATAAAAAATGAAGCCTAAAGAAGTTTTGGAAAAATGGATAGATTGCTTTAACAAAGCAGATGCTTATCATATAGCAGAGCTGTATGCTACTAATGCAGTAAATCATCAAGTCGCAAACGAACCAATAATAGGTAAAGAATCAATCTACAAAATGTTTGTGAATGAATTTGCCACTGCTAAAATGGTTTGTATGGTGGAAAATATTTTTGAAGATGGCGAATGGGCTATCATGGAATGGAAAGACTCTCTTGGACTTCGTGGATGCGGATTTTTTCATTGAAAAGATAACAAAATCGTCTTTCAAAGAGGGTATTGGAATAAACTTTCATTCTTGAAGCAACACAATCTTCCAATTGAATAAGTACTATCAGAATACGGACTGGGAAATTGAAATACCCAGTCCGAGTTATATAATGAATTTTACTTGTTAAACTATTTAAAGTCAGTTGGATAACAAACCATACCTTTCACATTCTCAGTAGCTCCAAGTATTAATTCAGCCACCATGCAATATTCATGAGAGACTTCGAAAGGAAATTCAATTCCTAAATCGATAGCCTTGCGATAGCCAAATCGAGGATAATACTCTTTATGCCCCAATACGACTGCTGTGCCGTAACCCAAAAGTGCTGCCCTCTGATGGGCTTACTGAATCAACATCCCCCCCCAATTCCCTTACGCTGGAATTCCGGCAAGACTGCCAATGGAGCTACACTCAGGGATGTGACAGACTGGGTGTCACTGTCTATCTTTACTTCTGTAAGTAAGATATACCAGACAATTTGTTTTTCTGTCATTTTCTTGTTCTTATCTAATTGTTAGGCTCATTGTTGTTATACATTGTTTAATTATAGATAAATCGTGAATATCCTTCTCTCTTAAATCGTAGCCCGAATGGAATACTTGTTGCCCTTTTGCAGAAATGCAAGGGATGCTTCTGCCTTCAAAGACTGCTGTTCCAAAATAGTCCGGTTGAAATTCATACCAGCCTCCATCCAAGTCGGCTTGTTTGGAAGTGCCGTCCGCATTCAAGACAAAAGGATGGATATCAATATAGCCTAATTCTTTGCTATACAGTTCCACACGGGTGGGCAACCAATTTGTTTCAATTTGATATCCTCTCTCCTGCAAAAGATCAAGGAGTTGGTCTGTATAATTGGCATCAAAATCAATGTCAATATCTCTATGCAAGCGGGTTTGCTGTCCGTACAAGACATCCACTCCCCAGCCTCCATCCAACCAAAACTGCATGTCCAGGCTTTCCAACAAGTCCAAAACTTGAAATAACTCTGTAATCGTAGTGTGTTCTTTCTTTGTCATATAATAATTCTTTAATAAATAATACTATGCGTAATTATCCAACTGCTTGATTGAAGAAATAAAATTTGCACCCACTCCAATCAGAAAGATAACCCATCCGCTGATCATAAAGACGGATGTGATACCCCATGCTTCCACCCAATATCCTGAAGCTACGATACCCAGCATTGATGGAAAGGTACTCAAACTAAAGATGAGAGAAAAAGTCCGTCCAAGCATGTCCGAAGCCAAGTTCTGCTGAATAATAGCGATGAAAAGCGCATGGTAAATGGAATAGGCTATGCCTCCTGTAAATGTTAGGCAAACAAAACCTATAAATGCGCTTGATGGTAAATAACTGGCGCTAATCAGATACAATCCCAATATCACATAAGCCGTATGCATCACTAATGTTTGCTTGCTTTTCAAAGCCTTACAGGCAAGTACTAAACCGCCCAACAATGCCCCTGAGCCCCAACCCATTTCCACAACTCCCATTTGCAAAATGTTTCCGTTGAAATGCAGAAGCGTCATAAAAGGAAATAACGTAAAAACAGGCATAAGGACAAAAGTCACCAGCGTAAAGCATACGAATAAAGGCAAAATGCCCATTGTACGCCGCAAGGTATGCCAACATTCCGTCAGTTCTTTTTTGAAATCTGGAAGAACTTTCGTTTTTTGAAGAGAAGGAATCTGGACACAAAGTAAGGTCAGACAAGCAGCAACAGCTCCGATCACATCTATGAGCAGAATATACTGTATGGGAAGCCAAACAACGAGGCTTGCCCCTACAACGGGAGCTATCACCTCACTGAAGGATTGAATGGAATGGTACAAACCTGATACCCTGACAAGATGGTGCTTGGGAACCAGTAGAGGGATGCTTGCCTGTAAAGCAGGTGCATGAAACGTACTGCCTATTGAACGACAAGCAGTCAATAGATAAAAAAAAGAAAGGTCTTTATAACCCTTGGTTATCACAATAAAAAGACATAGGGTACAGAACGCGATGAACAAGTCCGAATAAAACATCGTTTTCTTTCGATTCCATCTGTCAACATAGACCCCGGCAAACAAGCCTAATACAAATTGTGGTAAAAATCCAGCTAAAATAGCCAGAGATAAAGCTGTCGGGGATTTAAATTCGTTGCTAATCCAAAAAATAATGGAGAAGCCAACAATCGTACTTGTTAAAATAGATATGAGTTGGCCTATTCCTATCACGGCCAAAGTTGATTTCCAATGATTCATTGTGCTAATATTTCATACGTTTATAGATAAGTACTTTCGTACATTAAGCAAAACGAAATTCTATCCACACAAAAAACTTGTATTATAATCCACTCCTGACGTTGGAATACAATAACAAATACTTTCAGGACGATGTAAAGTCCTGAAAAATCAAACTGAATGGATAGATAAATATTAGTCTTTTCTCATCGGATTCTTTTAATATCGCTACTCTTTTATTATGTAGTGGTTGTATTATCTTAAATAAAACAAAAACACCCGACTTTACATTCTCGGGTGTAAAACTGGGTGTTTGTTTTGCAATCTGCTGATTTTCAGCGTTTGTTGCGGAGAGAGAGGGATTCGAACCCCCGGAACCTCTCAGTTCAACGGTTTTCAAGACCGCCGCAATCGACCACTCTGCCATCTCTCCTTGTCTCTAAGACGGGTGCAAAAGTAGATGGTTTATTTGAATTATGCAAGTTTTTCATTTCATTTCTTTTTACTTTTTTCGTATTTCATTCCTCCATTTCTGATTATCAGACACATAAAAAAAATCCGATTCCTACTACTATGCACAGGAACCGGATATAAATTATATATAGAGAAATTAAAACACTCTTTTTAGAAAACAAGCATCTGCCTATTTCGTTTGCAGACAGCTTGAATGCAAGACCATATGAGCCTTCTCCCGCTCAGTCCTGATTGACCCGGCAGCCAGAATAATAGTTATGATCAAACCGATACAAGCCACTATAGCAATCACTTCCGTACTTTTGCGGGAAAGATACTCCCCTATGTTCTTTTCCATGCGTATTACTTTTTTAATGAATAATCTGCTGACCTGAAATGTGTGATTCAAAATTAAGAAGAAAAGGAAAGCTAAGGGAGACGGTGAATAAATAAGTGGACAGACAAAACACTCAAATATCTATTTAACAACAAGATACAAATCTTTTATATTACTAAAAAAGTGGATCAAATATAAAAGGATTAATGAATTTCCCGGACTAAATTCTCGAAATCATCCCTGGAAACGCATGCCTTGTTCTTTACTTTTGCCCGATAATTATAGATGGTATTCACCGAATAGCGAAGGAATTCGGCTATCTGAGAACTGTCGTTTATCCCCAAACGGATCAACGCAAAAATACGAAGTTCCGTATTCAGCAACTCGTCCCTTTTCAGTACCACCTGCTCATCTTCAAGCAAAAGTGAATTAAATTGTGTCACAAAATTCGGGAACAGATGGAGAAATGCAGTATCAAAATTTTTATAAAGTGCATTCAGCTCCGCCTCCAAACCCTTTGACGATCGGGTAACTTTAACCAGTTCCCCGATCTGTCCGGAAGAAACCATTTTATAAACCATACGGCGATAACCGTCGAGTTTATCGATATAAGAAGAACACAGACTCATGAAACGCCCGATATATTCCTCCTTGATCCGGTTGGATTCAGACAGTTCGAGGTTGGCGGACTGCAAACGATCGTTCATCTGATACAATTCGCCGTTCAGCACCTTCAACTGCTCGTTTGTCTCCTGCAAATGATTGCGGGCCTCCGCCAGTCGCTTCATCTGCCGATATATATAGACGATGGCAGAGATCAATAACAAGGTAAGTACACTGATCAGCGTCAGATATGTGACCAGTATCCGGTTCTTCCCTTCTATCGTAGCCTGGTAGTTCTTATCGATCAACGAAAGGATATCCGCACTCTGCCAACTTCTTGAGCGGGCACGAAACCGGTTCGTCTCATCCCAAGAAAAACGGATATAATGATAAGCACGCTCGATATCGCCATCTTTAAGCAATAAATCAGCCAACATCCACAAGGAAGCATGATCTGTGATAGCCGACTGAATATCTGACAAGGAAGAAAGGGCCAAATAATACTTTTCTTTTTCCCGATCTTTTTTCTGGCGGTAGATCATCGCACGCTGATAAGAAGTAAGTGCATATTCAGGAGTTCCGAACGGAATTTTTGCCAAACGTGTATCATTGATCCGAAGGGCTTCATCAGTACGTCCGTCAGCCCTCAAAGCCAGTTCCTGCAACTCAACCCGCTTGCCGGCATCTTCCGGCAACATCATCGCTAAAGAATCCCGATAGACGAAAGATTTATCTTCATAGCGGCGTATACTTTGCGGATCACGGGAATTACCGGAGATCTCCCTGTATACCTGTTCTTTACAAGCGTAATAATCACGGGTAAGAGAAGCTGGCAAATCTTCACGGCGGACTTCCTCCAATACATCGATCGCTTCTTGGTACATGCCAGTTGCAGCATGCAGGGAGGCTAACAGCAATTTACTTTTGTACTCCCGCTCCTGATCACGCAAATTACGGGCGATCCTGATATTTTTGGTCAGATAGAGGACAGCCGAATCGCACATATAAGATTTATATTCCCGATAAATGCTATCGTTGAGCTGATAAGCGGCAATAGAGTTCGGAGCTGTCTTGGTTGCTTTTCCTTTCAATTCACGGATCCGGGCTTCTCTCCTGTCTTTATAAATCTCATGCTGGAGAATCGTTTGATCCAAATTGACTAATAAAGAGTCGAGGTTACTTTCCGCAAAAACCATATTTGCAGTAAAAAACAAAAACAGAATTATCCTGTACCTCTTTCCCATTTCTACTCCAGCTTATTTCCGGCAGACAAATGTAAAACAAAAAAGCTTTCCTCCGGACGAATAGCCGGGGAAAAGCTCTTAAATACATAAAAACAATCTGATATCATGTGGCAACATGCACTTGTTTCTGCTTCTTCTTCGCCAGGAAATTATGCGCCATCATCGGGAAAAGCTCCAGAAGCAAGACCTCTTTTTCGTTCTCAGCCAATTGGACACCTACTTCTTCTATTACGGGATTCTCCTGCATTTCATAATCGGAAGGATCATAGGGGACCTCATCCCGCGAACCCGTAATCTTCAAACGAAATTCCGGATCAATCGGAACCGGCGTCTTTCCATACTCTCCTTTTACCAGAGCGACGAATTGGTTGGACGGATTACTGTACATCGGACGTCCTTTCAGTTGATCCAACGCACACGATACTGCTTGAGCCCCGATGATCTGGCTTGTCGGCGTTACCAAAGGCGGCAAACCTGCATCCATACGCACCTGGGGGATCAACGACATTGCTTTTTCCAACAAGTCCAACTGTCCTAATTGCTTCAACTGAGCTACCATATTCGTATACATTCCTCCCGGTATCTGTGCCTTCTTCACCAGTTCATTCGGTTCGGGGAAACCAAAATATTCTTCTATGGCACGGCAGAAGATAAGCAAATCTTCCTCTTTGTCTTTCCGGGCTGCGTCGATCGCATCGTTAAAAAAACGGTCGATCTCAGTCGGTATTCTGTCTGTCAAAGGGTTAAATGGCTTAGGTAGTTGTTTTGCCATATCGAAAACAGACAACTCTTTGCGGATATCCAACAGATGAGCATTGATTTTCGCGATCGCCTCCATATTGATATCCAGCTCGATCCCCATTTTCTTACAAAACACATACACCAGTTCGATTGCCGGAGCAGCCGTTCCACCGGCGAAATACCAGATATTGGTATCGACAACATCCACCCCGTTGACAATAGCGGCCAAAACCGAAGCCAGACCATATCCTGGCGTACAATGAGTATGAAAATCTACCGGAACTTTGAGATGTTTTTTGAACAAACGTACTATTTCAGCGCTTCTTCCCGGTGGAATCAGGCCACTCATATCCTTAATCGTGATCATATCGGCTCCTAAAGCCTCCATTTGAAGCGCTTTATCCAAGAAGTATTCATTTGTAAAAACAGGCTTATGCAACGGATGCCCGTGTAAAGCTGCGACAATTCTTTCAACAGCCGAGTGATACGGATCAATCGTGTAACAGACGGCACAATCAGCCATTCCTCCGAAGCGTTTTACATATTTGACTGTCGATTTTATGTTCTCCACATCATTCAGCGCATCAAATATGCGCATGATATCCAATCCGGATTCTATAGAATTGCGACAGAAGCCTTTAATAATCTTATCGGGATAAGGATTGTAACCAAACAAGTTACGTCCGCGTGAAAGGGCCGTCAACTTAGAGGTATTCCCTACCGAAGCTTTTATTTTCTCCAACCGCTCCCAGGGATCTTCTCCCAAATATCGCATGATAGAATCGGGCACGGCACCACCCCATATTTCCATCGCATAAAAACCGGCTTCCCTATAAAAAGGAAGCACTTTGTCTATCTGTTTTTGTGACATTCGCGTCGCAAAAGCAGATTGCTGACCATCCCGGAGAGTCAGATCCCGAATCAAAAGTTTTCGTATCATACCTAATAATTTGTTTAGACCGTTTCAGACTTAAATCTATCTTTATAACAAAAATTAAACTGTTTTGATTGGAATTACCGGGTTAAGAATAGCAAATGTTTATGAAAACGACCTTACCGACTTATCTTTTTAACATTCTCTTTCCAATAAAGAAGGAAGCGATCATGCCATGGGAGGATACACAAGGTAATCCACTGGATTATAATCAGAAACAGTGCATAAAATCTCCTCAAACAAGGCAGATAAACAGCTCCACATCCCCGTTCCGGTTTCACGAAGATCCGGGTCTCCACCTCCTCCACACCCGGATCTCCCATGCCCTTCCACCCGGGTCTGAAGAAACTTTTCAAGTTGTTTTTGCCTAAAAAGTAGCTTGTCTTCATGAAAAAACGAGCCTCTTTAATCTGTTTTGTATCAGCTTCAGAACATATCCATCATTTGATAAAATACTGATATATAATGCCTTATTACTTTTCACCCATGATAGTTATGATAGATGAATGATAGTTAAAAGCAAGAACTATCATAGAATAACATACTGTTTTACAATCACATAAACTCAATTATGATAGTATGATAGTTGTTTTGCTAAAGACTTTATATAGAAATGCCCGTGCTAAAGACAAGGACTGATTGCCTCTATTTGGAATAATAAAATAAAAACTATCTTTGAGGATTCATTACAATAAAATCAAAAGACAAATGGCAATCTCAAGTATACCATCTGACATATTCCGAAAAGCAGAAGAGACAGATATCGAACGAATCTGGCAAATCATCGGACAAGCAAAAGCCCAAATGCAACGCCTTGGAAGTCAACAATGGGACGAGAACTACCCTGCAATCGAACATATCCGTCAAGACATACAAGACGGAAACGGATACGTCATTTGCCGGGAAGACCGGGTTGTTGCATACGGAGTCATTTCATTCGACGGTGAACCTGTCTATAAAGATATAGAAGGCAAATGGTCGAACGATCTGCCTTATGTCATCGTCCACCGCCTGGCCATTGCCGACGAGATGAAACGGCAGGGCATGGCAAAACAGTTTATGTTGCAAGCAGAAGAAGTAAGCCGAAAGAAAGGTGTCTACAATTTCCGCGTAGATACGAAATATGACAATGCTTATATGCTTCGCCTGATCGACACGTTGGGATTCAAATACTGTGGCGAAGTGTATTACCGGAACAACAGTGCAAGGAAAGCTTTCGAAAAGACGATCCGCCCTTACTCCCACCCGATAGGCATTTCCGATTATACGATCCGGGAAGCAACTTTTGAAGATGCAACCCTGATTTTCGAAGCGATTGATAAAAACCGGGAAGATCTGCGCATCTGGCTGCCTTTTGTCGACGGGCTCAAGAGTGTTGCAGATGAACAAGGATTCCTGCAATCCGTATTGGCTGTCCCTTACGAACAGCGCGATCCGGTCTACATTTTGGAACAAGGAGAAGCTATTTGCGGGCTGGCCGGGTTCCACTTCTCCGATGCCCCTAACCGGCGAACGGAAATAGGCTACTGGCTGCTTCCCGCCTACCGGGGAAAAGGGATCGTCACGAATACCGTCCGTTATCTCTGCCAATGGGCCGTGCGCGAACGGAACATGAACCGCATCCAAATCCGGTGCGCCGTCGGCAACATTCCGAGCAACGCTGTCCCGAAGCGATTGGGATTCACACTGGAAGGTACGGAACGGGAAGGCGAATTACTGACTTCCGGTGAATACGTGAATGTTAATGTATATAGTATATTAAAGAAAGAAATAGAACAATGGAACAGGAAATCCAATTAAACGAGCACAACAAACAGGAATATCCTCCTATGCATACGGCTGAACATATATTGAACCAGACGATGGTCCGTATGTTCGGTTGCCCGCGTTCGAAGAATGCACATATAGAACGGAAAAAGAGCAAATGCGACTACGAATTGCAGGAAGAACCGACCGCCGAAATGATGGAAGAAGTAGAACGTCGGATAAATGAGGTGATCGACCGGCATCTGTCGGTTACAATCGAATTTGTGCCGAAAGCGGAAGCCGGAAAGATCGTCGATCTCAGCAAGTTGCCGGAAGACGCAAGCGAGACATTGCGCATTGTCCGCATCGGAGACTATGACACTTGCGCGTGTATCGGAGCACATGTCAATAACACGTCAGAAATCGGACATTTCAAAATGCTCACATACGATTACACCGACGGACGGCTACGCCTGCGTTTCAAATTAACAGAACGATAAATAATGAGAATATGCCAATTCGTAAATGTGCCGATCAACAGGAGTTTCCTATTCATCAGCACATTTACGAATTGGCATATTATTTACCTTGACCGTACTTCTTTCCTCATAAAAGAGACATACGACAAAGCAAAACATACAACTGTCGCAGCAATCAATCCGGTCAGTTGCGGCCAAACGACCAAAAGGCTCTGGCCTAAAGGCAACGGGCTTGGAATCGCGCCATGCACCTGCTCCATCGTCAGCGGCCCCAGACTCCTCACGGAAGGCATCAGCAATGTCATCGTCGCTTCATTAAACAACTCACTCGGTGCAAAACGCAGCAAATTCAACATAAACCGCTGGTAAGCGATCACCTGATAGTCAGAAGCCCAAGCCGAAGGACTCAATGCCTTTCCGACAAGGTTGATAATCATATTATAGAACACGCTGAAAAACAACCAGATCGCCACACAAGCCAATGCCGAAGTCGCCGCTTGTTTAAAACGGATTGAAAAGAATATCGACAAGTTCAACCAGAATGCCACATAAAAGAGGCTTACGAACAGAAAGAAGACGACACGCATAAACTCTTCAGCCGTTGGCGGGATTCCGATCGCAATCAGTCCGAATCCCATAACCAAGAATCCCAACATGAACAGCATGATGCCAATTACAGCCAGAGCCGCCACAAACTTCGCATTAATCAGATAATCCCGGTGAATCGGCTGAGACAATATACGGCTCAACGTCCCTTTATTTTGTTCCGAATTAATGGCATCGAACCCTAATGAAATTCCTAACAATGGCCCTAAAAAACTGATAAACACAGCAAAAGAAGGCAACGTCCCGTCCGAAACCGTAAACAGTTTCAGAAAAAGAAACGCTCCATCAGGATCATTCGGCTTTATCGCTTCACGGATATTTGTCAGAGCCGTATACAACGAACCCATACATGTCAGTGCAATGATAGCGATCAGGATAATAAAACGCCAGCTTCTCACATAATCGGAGATTTCTTTATTGACAATAACCCAAAAAGGATGATTCGTATTACTCATGGCCGCGTCCTCCCCCGAAATATTGATTATAGATATGGTCAAGCCCATGCTCAGTCTTATGCAAATCTGTCAGTTCGACCTCCGCCAGCAACTTTCCCCCTCCAAACAATCCTACCCGGTCGCAAACTTGTTGGACCTGGTTCAGATGATGGGAAGAAAACAGGACGGTCAATCCCTCTTCCCGGCTCAACTGCCGGATCAGATCCATAAATTCCTGCACACCGGCCGGATCTATCCCGGAAGTCGGTTCATCCAGAATAATTACTTCAGGGCTTTTTATCAGCACATCGGCCAATCCAAGGCGTTGACGCATCCCTTTGGAATATTTACCGGCCTTTTTATCCGCTTCCTTCACCAATCCTATCCGATCAAGCAACCGCTCTGCTTTCTCACGCGCTTCTTTCCTCCGGATACCATTAAGGGCGGCTGTATAAACAAGGTTCTCGATTCCTGTCATATCCTCATAGAAACCCACATCCTCCGGCAGATATCCTACTTTGCGCTTCACTTCTATCGGATGAGTGGTGGAGTCGATATCACATACCTTTACGGAACCAGTTGTCGGTTCAGTCAGGCCCAGCATCATCAGTATGGTCGTCGATTTCCCTGCCCCGTTCGGCCCCAGCAGCCCGAATATCTCACCTTTGCGAATCTGCAAGTTCAAGTCGTTCACGGCAGTAAAGTCTCCATACTTTTTCGTCAAACCGGTAAGTTCGATCACATACTGGCACATGACTTACCTCCTTCCATATTTACGGAACAGATAATACACACCGCCCAACACGAGCATAATAATCAAAATCCCCAACCAACCGTAAACCATGGGAGTATGAACGGATATGCGGAACTCCGCAGTCGTATTGACTTCAGGCGTCTTGGCCGTCATCTTCGTCACATAATCGCCCGGAAGGGCCTTTCCGGATGCTTTTATCGTCGCAGTAACATTCGTCGTGCCACCGGCCGTCAGTTTCTCTATTTTAGAAGGTTCAAAGGTAACTTCCCAGTCAACCGGCTTAGAGGCTGTCAACTGGACATCTTTCAGTTCGGCAGACCCATTGTTGCGTACGAGCAGATCAATACGTTTCATATCTCCTGCCGTAATCTCCGCGCTCAACAATCCCCTCGGAGTCGTCAGCTCGATATCATAGGAACCAGTGACAACCACCTCCAACTCGATATCGGCAGAGGTCGAACTAGTTGTCGCACGGACCGGAATCTTATAAGTGCCCGCCTGCACATTAGCCGCCGGATTAATATCGATACTGATATTTTCCGTCGCATTGGCTTCCACTTGTGCAGAAGTGGCTTGCTTGCCCGCAACCCGGAAAGTGACATTCCATCCTCTCGGAACGTCTGCCATCAATGCATATAGCTGCTGGTCTGCTGTCTGATTTTTCAACGTCGTGTTAAAATTGAAGGTTGATTTCGAATTGCCTTGCATATTGGGTTGCTTTGTCACAAATTCAGTTTGATAAGTTCCCTGTTCGGATACAGTCACAGTCAACGGCAATTCCGCCACGCCAGGGGCAGTCAGCGTAAAATGGTACGTTCCTTTATTTACTTTAAACGGGACATCCACCTTGAAAGAGAAATTCTTCTTTTCACCCGGCAGAACGGATATCTGATCGACTGTCCAACCTCCGGCTTTCATCTCATACTTCCAACCTCGCGGCATTCCTAAGACGGAAATAGAGGCATTCTTCACTTCGTCACAATTATTAATGACGTCAACACTGTAATTGATAGACTCTCCCGGCGGAACCGCAATCTTAGTGTAGGGAGTATACAACATCACACATTCATCAGCGCCATATGCGCGTGTACTCATCGGAAATAATACAAGTACGAGTACAAGTAATAGATTAAGATGATTCGTTCGCATTACTATAAAAAATTTTAGTACAAAATTGTTTATCAATAGCTGGCGACAAATATAGAAGTCTTCTTTATTACTGTCTATTAAAAGTATTAAAAAAAAATTACACCCCCTGCTCCCCACTTCCCCATATGTTTTGACCGAAGCGTAAGGAAGTTTTACATTCAAGCCAATAATTATAGAATATGAAACAACGAAATAAAATATTTTTATGTAAGTTTGCGTCCGCTAAGCGTGATATTTTAATATAGAACTTAAATATAAGAGTTATGCAATCAATTGACAATTTCAATTTTGCCGGCAAAAAGGCATTTGTAAGAGTTGACTTCAACGTTCCTCTGGACGAAAACTTCAACATCACAGACGACACTCGTATCCGTGCCGCCCTTCCTACTTTGAAAAAGATTTTGGCAGACGGCGGCAGTGTAATTATCGGTTCTCACCTAGGACGTCCGAAAGGCGTTACTGACAAATATTCACTGAAACACATCCTGAAACACGTTTCCGAACTGTTGGGTGTTGATGTTCAGTTTGCTAACGATTGTATCGGCGAAGAAGCCGGCGCCAAGGCTGCCGCCCTGCAACCGGGCGAAGCATTGTTGCTTGAAAACCTTCGTTTCTATGCAGAAGAAGAAGGCAAGCCGAGAGGTTTGGCTGAAGATGCTACAGACGAAGAAAAGAAAGCTGCCAAGAAAGCCGTTAAGGAAAGCCAGAAAGAATTTACAAAGAGATTGGCATCTTATGCCGACTGCTATGTAAATGATGCATTCGGTACAGCTCATCGCGCTCACGCTTCTACGGCATTGATCGCCGATTACTTCGACACTGACCACAAGATGTTCGGCTACCTGATGGAAAAAGAAGTAAAAGCTGTTGAAAAGGTATTGAACGACATCACTCGTCCGTTTACTGCAATCATGGGTGGTTCCAAAGTTTCTTCCAAGATCGAAATCATCGAGAACCTGTTAAACAAGGTAGACAACCTGATCATCACCGGCGGTATGACTTACACTTTCACGAAGGCTATGGGTGGCAAGATCGGTAAATCAATCTGCGAAGATGATAAGCTGGACCTGGCGCTCGACCTTATGAAGAAAGCAAAAGAAAAAGGTGTAAACTTGGTATTGGCCATCGACGCTAAGATCGCTGACGATTTCAGCAACGATGCCAAGACTGCTTATGCTGACGTAAACGAAATTCCCGACGGATGGGAAGGCCTTGATATCGGTCCGAAGACAATCGCTCTTTATGCCGAGGTTATCAAGAACTCCAAGACGATCCTGTGGAACGGCCCTACCGGCGTATTCGAATTCGAAAACTTTACAGACGGTTCCCGCGCAGTTGGCGAAGCTATCGTTGAAGCAACCAAGAACGGTGCATTCTCATTAGTAGGTGGCGGCGACTCTGTAGCTTGTGTCAACAAGTTCGGCCTGGCAAGCGGCGTTTCTTACGTTTCTACAGGTGGTGGCGCTCTGCTGGAAGCCATCGAAGGCAAAGTTCTTCCGGGCATCGCTGCCGTTAAGGGCGAAGCTTACAAATAAGAATAATCCTTATCCATAAATAAAAGGCTGCTTCTCACGGAGTGGCCTTTTTTATTGCTTTTTATCAAAACGACGTATTGAATTGCATGAATTGTCAATTGTCAATTATCAATTGTCAATCCAATTTTGTACCTTTGCGCGTCATATTTGGAATTAATAGAAAAATATATAGAATTATAAGGAAATGGCAAAAGAGCTGAAAGAACTGACTCCGAGAAGTGTGAACTACTCGCAGTGGTACCAGGATCTGGTAATCAAAGCGGATCTGGCAGAAAATTCTGCAGTACGCGGCTGTATGGTGATCAAGCCTTACGGATATGCAATTTGGGAAAAGATGCAACGTATCCTCGACGATATGTTCAAGGAAACAGGCCACGTAAACGCTTACTTCCCCTTGCTGATCCCGAAATCATTCCTGAGCAAGGAAGCCGAGCATGTGGAAGGCTTCGCCAAAGAATGTGCCGTTGTAACGCATTATCGTCTGAAAACAAACCACGACGGCACAGGTGTCGTAGTCGATCCGGCCGCCAAGCTGGAAGAAGAACTGATTATCCGTCCGACATCCGAGACAATTATCTGGAACACCTATCGTAATTGGATCCAGTCTTACCGCGACCTGCCTATTCTTTGCAACCAATGGGCAAACGTAATGCGTTGGGAAATGCGTACCCGCCTCTTCCTCCGTACCGCAGAATTCCTATGGCAGGAAGGACATACTGCTCACGCGACACGCGAAGAAGCCGAAATCGAAGCAAAGAAGATGCAGGGAGTCTATGCCGACTTTGCCGAAAACTATATGGCGATGCCAGTCATCAAAGGTGTCAAATCTGCAAGCGAACGTTTCGCAGGTGCATTGGACACCTACACGATCGAAGCGATGATGCAGGACGGAAAAGCGCTGCAAGCTGGAACTTCCCACTTCTTGGGACAGAATTTCGGCAAGGCGTTCGACGTTACCTTTATCGACAAGAATGGAAAGAGCGACTACGCTTGGGCGACTTCATGGGGGGTTTCAACCCGTCTGATCGGTGCCCTGATCATGTCCCATTCCGATGACAACGGCTTGGTTCTGCCTCCTCACCTCGCTCCTATCCAGGTGGTAATCATCCCGATCTACCGCAGCGAAGAACAGTTGGCGCAGATCAGCGAAAAGGTAAACGGCATCGTTGCCAAGCTGAAAGCGTTGGGTATCTCCGTCAAATTCGACGATGCCGACAACAAGAAGCCGGGATGGAAGTTCGCCGAATACGAACTGAAAGGCGTTCCCGTACGTCTGGCTATGGGCGGACGCGACTTGGAAAACAATACGATCGAAGTGATGCGTCGTGATACACTGGAGAAAGAAACCGTAACTTGCAACAACATCGAAACATACGTTCAGAACCTGTTGGAAGAAATCCAGAAGAACATCTTCCAAAAAGCACTCGATCACCGCACGGAAAAGACTATTACAGTCGACACCTACGAAGAGTTCAAGGAAAAGATCGAAGAGGGCTACTTCATCATGGCTCACTGGGATGGAACTCCCGAAACTGAAGAGCAGGTGAAGAACGAAACGAAAGCCACGATCCGCTGTATTCCGCTGGAAGGCGACAAGACTCCGGGCAAATGCATGGTGACCGGCAGACCTTCCGCACAGCGCGTATTGTTCGCACGGGCTTACTAAACCGTCCGTACATACAAAAGAAAATAAAGTTCCATAAGCATGAAACTCTTGTTCCATGCTTATGGAATTTTTGTTTCCTACCAATGAAATTTTTATTTACCTTTGGGGAAACTAATTGGAGACCTGTTATGGATTTAATTCTTCCTACCAATCAAAATACTTCAGCCCCCGTTACCCTTGACACAAAAGTGCTGGTCGTAATCGGGGCAAACGGGGCCGGTAAAAGCTCCTTCGGCAGAAACTTGCACCAACGCTACGCCGGACAAAGCGTATGGATATCCGGAATGCATTCCCTCTTCCTTTGCAGCGAGGAGAACAAGGCTCCTGCCAACGGCAACGAGCTGACACGGCTTCAGTCCATGATTGCGGAGCGACTTTTCATACCACGTATGTCAGAATATGAAAAGTTGATCCTGCATTTGCAAACGGAAGAATTCGAAGCTGCCGTCCAGTATAAAGAAGAAAGCAAGCTGGCCCCTGATCTATTGCCGCCGGTTACCAAGATAGACCGTATCCAGACGATTTGGGAGAAGATGTTCCCGCATAACCGCCTGGTACGCAAATCGGGTTTTATTGAACTAACCTCCACCAGCATCGACGGAGACTCTTATACGGCCGGCCGGATGAGCGACGGTGAAAAGCTGGTGTTCTATCTGATAGGCGCCGTGCTCTGTGCTCCCGACAATGCGTTGTTAATCATTGAAGAGCCGGAAGTCCTGCTCCACGACTCCATCAAAAATCCTTTGTGGGACGAGATAGAAGCCATGCGCCCGGACTGCACATACGTGTATCTAACGCACGACATCGACTTCGCCGCCTCCCGCGACAACAGCAAGCGCCTCTGGATACGTTCTTACAATGGAGACTCCCGGATATGGGACTACGAACTGATCGAAAACAATGACAGCTTCCCGGAAGAGGTCTATATGGAGATCTTAGGCAGCCGCAAACCGATCTTATTCATCGAAGGGACCGACTCCAACAGCATAGACAGCCGCCTCTACCCGCTTATCTTTCCCGACTACAAGGTAAAACCGATGGGAGGTTGCCCAAAAGTAATCGAAACGACAAAGGCTTTCGCCCAACTGAAAGATTTCCATACGCTGGATTCCAAAGGGATCGTTGACCGTGACCGTCGCACGGAAGGAGAAATAGCTTACCTGCGCGAACAGCATATCTATGTTCCTAACGTTGCCGAAGTGGAAAACCTGCTGATGCTGGAGCCTGTTATCAAGACCGTTGCCGGCCGTCTGATGAAAGATCCCGAACTGGTCTTCAATCAGGTCAAAGAAAACGTGATCAAACTTTTCCTGAAAGACCTCGAAAGCCAAGTTCTGCTTCATGCCCGCCATCGCGTACAGAAAAAGCTGGAAACGGCTCTGAACCGGAAGATGAGTACGGTGGACGAACTGACCGAACATGTGGAAAGTATCCGCAACACCGTACATGTAGACGAAATATATGCGGGAATCAAGGAGAAATTCATTCGGTTTGCCGAAACCGGAGATTACAAAAACATCCTTCGCGTTTACAATCAGAAAGGGATGTTGCCTCAGTCCCAACTCTGCAAATATTGTGGTATCAGCAATAAGGAGAGTTATTTAAACCTCGTCCTTTCCATTCTGAAAGAGAATAAAGAAGATGCGACTGTCATCCGGACTTCCATCAAAGAATGTTTAGGAACATAAAAAAGTTTCCCGAAATGAACAAAAAGTCCGTAAAAAGTCGTTCTTTTGTAACTTAGAAAAATATATGCAACGGGGCGGAAGCTCCTTACCGATTTAAACTATGCGCACACCTACTCTTCAATATCTTTATCTGCAAAAGCCGGTAACGATGGTTATTGTCATTTGCATAATCTCTGTCCTTCCCTGGATCGGGCTGGGAGATTTTTCGACTAAGGGAGAACCTCGCGAAGCGGCGGTTGCCGTTTCCATGCTCGAAACCGACAACTGGGTTTTGCCACAGGTCTATGCGAACGAATTTGCCTACAAACCACCGTTGGCGCATTGGCTGATGGCAGTCGCTTCCCTGCCGCAGGGATATGTTTCAGAGTTCACCTCCCGCCTGCCGTCTGCGTTGGCTTTTATTATACTGATCGGTTTCACACTGGTTTTCTTTGGCAAGCGGTTGCGGTTCCAGCAGGCATTCATCGCCACGCTATTGCTCATCACCTGTATCGAGATACACCGGGCTGCTATGACCACGCGTGTGGACATGCTGCTGACAACCTTTATAGTGATCGGGCTTTATCAGCTATACAGGTGGGAAGACAAACTGGAGTTAAAAGGGGTGCCGATCGCCATTCCGGCCTTATTGGGATGTGCCGTACTGACAAAAGGACCTGTAGGTATTATCCTGCCGCTATTTGTTTTCGGTGTCTATTTGCTGATGCTTCGTAAATACTCTTATTTAGTGATATTCAAAGCACTTCTTTATGCTGGTATTTCTTCGATATTCCTGCCTCTATTGTGGTATGTCGCTGCCTGGAAACAGGGAGGCGATACGTTCCTGAATGTAGTGTTAGCAGAGAATTTCGGTCGTTTCTTCCACCTCAGCACGCCTGATATCCATTACAATTTAGGGCATGAAAACGGAGTCTGGTATAATTTCATGACACTGGCTGCGGGATTTGTTCCCTGGACGATCTTCTTCTTTTTCTCTTTATTCGGATTAAAACTGCACAAACCAGAAAAGTCGGTGAAAGAGATACTGGCTAACACTTGGAATAATATTCGATCGATGGAAAAAGAGAAACTGTTCAGCTTAGTTGCATTGGTTTGTATAATTTTCTTCTATTCGATACCTTCCAGCAAACGAAGCGTATACTTGATGCCGGCATATCCGTTTATTGCTATTTTCTTGGCTCAATATACATTATACATTACGGAATACCGGACGAAGGTAACCCGAGTATTTGCCGCTTTCATGGCCTCCATTACTGCCGTCGTCATGATTGCCGTCGCTCTGACAATGGCCGGAGCAATCGATCCTGTCAAGATTGCGAGTCAGTACACAAGCCACCAATCGACACTGGAAATGGTCGAGTTGGTATCGAATATGTTCGCATATCCCTGCGGACTGACAATTTGCATCCTGATAGTCCTTTTGGCTATTCTGGCGACTGTCTATTATCAGATGTTCAAGAAGATCAACATCAAGATCCTGTATGCGACGATTGCATTGGCCTTCGCCATTAACTTATTGATCGACGGGGTTGTCATGCGCGGTATACGCCAGGGAAGCTCCGCCCGTCCGTTTGCCAAGCAGGTTCAGAAAGAATATCCGTTGGATGACATGAATATGTATGTAATGAATGATCTGAAGACATATGCTAATCTTTACGGGCTGAATTTCTATTTGGGCAACAAGTTCCATAATTTCGGGCAGGAACAGCCGGTAAGCGGCTTCTTTTTCTGTACCGTGAAAGACTTGGAAACTGTACAAAAAAATTATGGAGATAAGTACACATTCAGTCTACTTACCTCCACAAAGAATGTTATTGCCGACGTACGTCAAAGAATCGTACTATGCAGCTTCTTACGAAACGAATAATCAATATTTAAAGACTTTGCCACCGGCAAGCACTTCCTGTCTTGCTTCATCGAATGTAGCTTTTTCTCCTGTCCGAAGAGAAGCCGTACACATGATGTTGGCAATAGAATGATTATAGCCGGCATCTACCGGAGCATTCGGTTGCTTGCGGCTTTTCACGCATTCCATCCAATTACGCATATGCAGGTTTGTCATTGGATCGGCTCCTGTATTGGAACCCGTTTCCACCTTGATAGAAGGCAATTTGAATTCTTCCAACAGGTTCGGTTGCATTCCCATTTCATCCGCGAAACGTTTGGTCAAACCACCTTCCGATGTCACTTTATTTGTATCCAGGTTCAACGTACCGCCATTAGAGAAGTACAATTCTTTTGTTCCGCCTGCCGAGTTATGCATACGGGAAGAATATACGACCTGGAAATTCTCGCCTGCTTTTCCATAATCGAACACAGCCGTCATCGTATCATAACTGCGGCGCCCGTCATTCCATTGATAGATTCCACCATTGGCTGCGACACTATTCGGGTGGTTGCAACCAGTAAACCAGTGTACCGTATCGATCTGATGTGACATCCACTGGCCGGGAATGCCGGAAGAATACGGCCAGAACAGGCGATATTCCAAATACTTACGCGGGTCCCATTCTTCGTACGGGCGATTCAGCAGGAAACGCTTCCAATCAGTATCCCTCTCAAAACATTGTGCGACCAAAGCCGGACGACGCCAGCGTCCGGGCTGGTTAACGTTCCAACACATTTCCACCATCGTGATCTTGCCAAACTTACCAGAACGGATAAAGTCGTTGGCAGCATGATAGTTTGGGGCCGAGCGGCGTTGGGAACCAATCTGCACGATCTTTCCACTTTCCAACACAGCTTTGCGGGCAGCACGAGCATCTTCCATCGTTTCAGCAAAAGGTTTCTCTACATAGGCATCGCATCCGGCTTTAACCGCTTCGATACAGTGCAAAGCATGCTGGAAATCGGATGTGGCAACGATCACGGCATCACACATTTTTGCGTCATACAGTTCTTCGTTGTTACGGAATGCTTTCACTTTCTTTCCATATTTCTCCTGGAAGAAAGCAACACCTTCTTCTCTACGCCGTTTCCAAATGTCGGAAATAGCGACGATTTCAAAGCCTAACTCATCGGCACAGGCCATAAAAGCAGGAATCAAAGAATGGCGGGCACGGTCTGAAAAGCCGACGATACCCACACGAATCTTCTCGTTTGCGCCCATTATGTTAGCGAAACTCTCTGTACTGAATCCCAGTCCGCCAATAGTCAGACCTGCTGCACCTAAGGCGCTGTGTTTAAGGAAATCTCTACGTGTTGTCATGGTTCCTATTTTTTAGTTAACTATTTAAGTTCTCTAATCTTGATATTCCGGAAAGAAACTTCGTCCCAGTGATCCTGCAAAAGGATATGACCTTTTTCAGCAGTACCGAAAGGTCCAAATTCGGCATATTCCTTCTTCGCGAATTTGCTTCCCTTCACGACTTCCAAGAATGCATCCGAAGCCCAATCATACTCAACGGTCTTAAAGCCGTTCATCCAATGTTCGACATGTTTGTTAGGGAATACTTTGATAACTCCCTTATTCCACTGTCCGACACCATTGAAGCGTTTGTTTTTCGCAGGGATAATATCGTACAAGCTGGAAACCGTACGGCTACCAGGATAAGTCGTGTACAGTTTGGCATCCGGATGTTGCTTGTCATCCAGAACCTGGTATTCCGGACCGATCACAAAGCCTTTATTCTTCTTGCTTTCCTGAATCAGATATTTCATACCGCTATTTGCACCTTCCGTCAACTTGAACTCAAAGCTCAGCTCGAAGGCGCCAAACTCATCGACTGTCAGGATATCACCACCTCTTTTACCTTCCGGACCGCCATTCTTCATAACAGTCAATTCACCATTTTCAATCTTCCATCCGTTTTCAGGGAATGTTTCCTGTCCGGCACCCCGCCATCCGTTAGAAGTCTTACCGTCAAACAACAGTTTCCAACCAGCCGCTTTTTCTGCTTCTGTCAGCGTATTCGGAATACAGTTCACTTCCGGAGCTAACGGGCCTTGCATACGCTCTGCCTCCAGATTTTCCGTCTTAATACGGATATTACGCCACCAAATTTCCTTGCCGACATTCTCCGTTTTCCCGAAAATGCCATGTACCTGGAAAGCGATAAAACCTTCCGGTGTCATATCATCTACTACATTCGAAGTGTTCACACCATTCAGCCAGATGCGGATACTGTTGCCGATAGCTTCAATTCGATACTTGTTCCAATCATCTTTCTTATAGGCGGCTCGTCCAGCTTCGTTATTCGTTAAAGGAGCCAGCCAACCGCGTCGCGCCTCATCATAAAGCCCACCACTCCAAGCACGGTCGGACGGGTCAATTTCGCACTGATAGCCATGCACACGTCCATTATTGTAATCCGGCTTACTTTCGCTTCGAAACTGCACCCCGGAATTCAAGTCTGGATGACATTTCACTTCAAACTCCAGAATAAAATCACCATACGTTTGTTCTGTTGCCATAAAACTGTTCGGTTCTTTATCCACAGTCTGGCCGACCATACATCCATTCTCTACACGATAGGGAGCCTTACCATTCAACTGCTTGAAGCCAGTAAAATCCTTACCATTAAACAATTGCTGCCATCCGTCGTTAGGTTGGCAGGCACCACACAGCAAAGTCAGAGACAAAGCTGCTAATTTCAAATACGCTTTCATTTGCTTTCTGATACTATAATTAGTTAGACAATTAATTTCCTTTAGTTAATAAACATGTGTACGTGCACAAAGATATAAGTTTTTGCACTATCATAGCATTAAATCTCAAAAAAGTTAGAATAACTACACTAAAATAGCTCTTTACAAGCCGTCTATTTCCCACTCTCCCTGCTATTATTTTAAAATCAGAGTCGGCGATTATATAATCACTGCAGCCAATTACATAGCCGCTGCCATTGATTTAAGAATAATATGGCAGTAAGGCCATTTTTATTACGCAATAAAAGAATAAAGTAAATAAGATTTACAAATTTGTTTTCCTGTATCCCAATAAGAAGTATATTTGCAGATAAATGACCTTATTATAAACGAATTGATTTTTATGGAACAACAGTTTATGAAGACTGCCTTTTTTGATTTCGACGGTGTGGTTGTAGACACAGAACCTATTTACGATATTTACTGGAATGAAGCAGGAAAACGCTATCAGACGGGAATCCCCAATTTCGCATCCCACATCAAAGGGACGACATTGCCTTATATATTGGAGAAGTATTTTTCCGACCGATCTGAAGAATTTAAGGAAATGGTAATCCGCGAATCAATGGAATTCGAACAGCAGATGCCTTTTCCACCGGTTCCGGGTGCGATGGAGTTTATCCATCTTCTGAAAAGTAAAGATGTAAAAGTCGGTTTGGTCACCAGTTCCGACGATGCCAAGCTAAAACGGGCCTTCCGCCTTTTGAAACTCGACAATCTGTTCGATACGGTCGTGAGTGCCGACCGGATCACAAAAGGGAAACCCGATCCAATGTGTTATTTGCTTGCCGCCTCCGATCTGCATGTATCACCTTCCGACAGTCTGGTATTTGAAGACTCTTTTGCCGGAATACAGGCCGGGACCAATGCGGGTATGCGGGTTATCGGACTTAGCACGACCAATTCCGAAAAGTCTTTAAAAGACAAAGTTTATCAGGTCATACCCGACTTCCAAAACATTACGTTCGAAGAATACAAACAGTGGTAGAACGGACATAAAAATAAAAAGGGGATGTGCCGTCACTCCCCTTCTTATTGTACAAAAATCCGATTACTTAAAAATTATATCCGACACGGACAGCCAACGCTGCGGCATCCAAATCCTTTATAATATTATACTTGGCTTCCAAGCCGACAGAAACCCGATCTGTCGCATACACTTCACCTCCTAAGCCGATATTGGCTCCAAAACGAGTTGCATCCCAAGGACCTGCTTTCCAAAACGAAAGGCTTAAGCCTGCCAACGGATAAAAACCGAACATCTCACTCAATTTAAATACATAATGAGCATTCATATCAATTGCCCATGCACTTAACCCATCATTCTTTACTAAATGAGTAATAGACGGGGTCAAACGAAACGCATCCGTTACACAATAACGATAATCGATGCCGATAGTAGCATTGCCGACATCATTAAAATTATAACCCAAGTTGAAGCCAAACGAGGATTGACCTTGCTGCGTCTGTGCATATGCACCTATACTAAACAGCGTCAACATCAACATAACAATTAATTTTTTCATACTTTTCTTATTTAGTACAACAATATCTATCGCCAAATATAGTATTTTTCCTTAACAAAAGTATATTACTTTACTTTTAATTTATCACCTGCACTTTTTACAATGCTACGATAATAGTCTTCATCATAGCCAGGGAAATCCGGATATTCGGATAATCCGTAACCATTCTGCTTAAAATGTCCGTTTTCTTCCTTCTTCACGTTACCATCCATATATTTGACTAACAAGTATTCTCCTAATTTCTTCCAACGGGCTGTTGCCTGGTCGGCAGTAGTAGAACTAAACCAGGTCAGGAACTTAACCGCTTCCGCCGGATTCTTGGCATACAGTTCCGATGCAGCCTTATCGACAGCCGGAATTGTCTGTTGATAGCTGTTCTCCAACTCCTGCTGAACAAGACGGATATCCTGAATCATATAACTATATTTGCCATACGCCATATTAGCCACCCAGTTATGAATCCAGAAAGCGGATGTCCAAGAAAAATTCATCATATCACCGTTTCCGACACGATAACATTCGGGAGAAGCTGTCACCGAACAATAGATCGGCGTAAAGACAGCCATGTCTGCATCATCCACACCGAACCAAAGAATACCACCGACGGCATCCGGTAGCCAATTACGCATCTGAGGAACAATCACAAAACCGGTCTGCTGCGTAGCAATCGCACGCTCGTTCGTATATTCCTGACCGTCCACTTCGAAAGTCATCGGACGCCAACGATACGGAACTTTGTAAGGACCTGCACCGGCATCCTTCGTCATATCTAAATCAGTTCCTTCGAAATGGTCGCGCATACCGTTCTGCACATCCTGAACGGATAACAAACGATCAGGCTTGACATACAAAGGCATAGGCTTCTTCATTACATCGCCCTTAATCAGATCCATATATTGATCCATCGATTTATCATATTTGCGAAAGAAAGACCACACACGGGCTTCACAACCACGCAGAGCACTGAAATCATACGGGCAATAGGCTTTCTGGAAACTAAAATCCTTATCCCTGCCACTGAAATATCCCTTTTCACGAGCAAAAGAGACAACATCCGGTGAATAAATGCAGTTCTCCTTATCATCAAACGGGATCTGCTGAATACGAGATTGATTGGCATGAGCCGAAATACAATCGTCCGGAATACGAATAGCAACCCAGACTGCTCCTTTATTACCCGGACCTTTACCGATCATTTCCATCACCCAAGCTTCGTTCTTATCAGCAATAGAGAACGTTTCCCCACTGCTATAGTAGCCATAATCCTTCACCAGGTCAGTCATAATCCGAATAGCCTCCCGCGCCGTCTTGGAACGTTGCAAAGTGACATAAATCAGACTGCCGTAATCCATGATACCGGTCGTGTCAACTAGTTCGGGACGCCCCCCGAAAGTGCTTTCCGTAATCGCAACTTGATGTTCATTCATATTACCAACTACAGAATAGGTCTGTTCAACCTGCGGAATCTGTCCTAACGGTTTATGGGTGTCCCACTCGATGATATCCAGCATCGCCCCTTTCGGCCAAGTCGCAGCCGGCCAGCGATACAGTTCACCATATAACGTATGCGAATCTGCCGCATAACTGATCATAACAGAGCCGTCAACCGAGGCTTTCTTTCCCACCAGTAGACCTGTACATGCAAAGGCTTCCATTCCGGAAAGCATAACAGCACAGGTTACCATCAAAATCCATGTTTTTCCCATATAAATAAAGTTTATGCAAATAATAACATATATACGCCGGCACCGCAGCAATAGCCGATCAACGCCAAAATTGAAAATCGTTTGGTATAATACATAAAATCGATCTTTTCCAATCCCATTACCGTTACACCTGTTGCAGAACCGATAATCAAGATACTACCGCCAGTCACGGCACAGTAGGCAAGGAATGTCCAGAAACCTCCGTCCGATACAAAGAACTGAGCATAAGGAGCCAGATTGGCCGCATCCGGTACAATCGGATACATACCCATTGTTGCCGCAACTAAAGCTACGTTGTCCACACAGGAAGACAAAACACCGATCACGAAGCTGATCAGATAAGGTTCATGTACATGCTTATCCAGAAAAGCGGACATCAACCCTAACTGGCCGGAGGTTTCCAAAGCCCCTACCGCCATCAGGATACCCAAAAAGAAAAAGATCGTCGCTAGGTCGATGTTCGGAAGTAACTGAGAAATACGTAACTTATTAGATTCGTGCATATGCAGTTTGCTATACATGATATCCGTATAGAACCACAGGACCACCAAGCCCAACAAAACACCTAAGAAAGGTGGAAGGTCTGTCACCATCTGAAAGACCGGAACCAAAGCCAACGAAAGTACACCAATCACAAAGATCACCCGACGCGAATGATTCGGTATTTCCGGTGCATATTCGTCTGCCATTTCTTCCTCGCTCATCACACGTAAAGTCGCATCTTTCTTAAACAACCAAAAATTAGCAATCGTCAGAGGCACAAGCAAGTTTATCAATGCCGGAAAGAATACATGCGAAATCTGGTGCATAGCTGTGACATTCTTGCCCACCCAGAGCAAAATGGTCGTCACGTCACCAATCGGAGACCATGAACCACCTGCATTCGCAGCAATAATCACCATACAGGCATATTTCAAACGATCTGTCCGGTCCGGAACCAGTTTCCGTAACACGGCCATAATCACGATAGCAGCAGCCAAATTATCCAACAAGGCAGAAAAGAAAAAAGCGGCAAAACTTATATACCACAATAATTTCCTTTTATTGGCAGTGCGGATATATCCGGTAACAGCCCGGAAACCACCATGCTTATCCACGATATCGACAATCAGCATGGAGCACATGACAAAGAAAAGCGTTTCGGATACATTCCCTAAATGATAAACAATCGAACGGTTTGTAATAAATGTAATAAACTGATCTTTCAGAGGAGCATTTGCCATTTCCGGGTTTTGGGTCAGAAACTCTTGAAACAAAGGACTGGAGCGTTCGACAAAAATGTCATAGGCGTCAAACATCAATATCATCCACAGTGATATTGCCATAAACAGAGCTATCGCAGCTTTATTTATCTTTATCTTATCTTCCAGCGCGATTGCAAGAATCCCTAAAACAAAGATGACAGGCATTAAAATAAACATAGTACAATATATTTAAATTTATTATCAAATCACAAAAGAAAGAATTTTTCATTCCAAGCTCTTGCATACCAAAAAGCATTATAAATTTTAGTTAAACAAAAGAATAGTCTGAGAAGACCCCTCCTTTCGTTTTTATTATATAGAATACAGATATTCTATTTCTTCCGACCAAATAGACTCATCCGGTGTTTCCAGAATTAAAGGAATGTTATCAAACCGGGGATCATCCATCAGCATCTTAAATGTAGTCAATCCCATCACTCCTTTCCCAATACTATCATGGCGATCCACACGGGTAGCCAGATCTTTTTTGGAATCGTTTATATGCATGCCACGCAAATAAGAAAAACCTACTACCTCGTCAAAATGCCGGAATGTCTCCGTAAAACCTTCGACAGTCTTGATATCATAACCTGCTGCCAATGTATGAGCAGTATCTATACAAACTCCAACACGGGATTTATCTTCCACTTTATCGATAATGTAAGCAAGTTGCTCAAAGGTATATCCCAGATTGGTTCCCTGTCCGGCTGTATTTTCTAATACGGCACATACACCCGAAGTCTGATCCAATGCCCAGTTAACCGAATTAGCTATGCGCGCCAGACAGTCCTCCACCTCCATCTGGTTCAAATGACTTCCGGGATGGAAATTCAAACGGTTCAATCCCAGTTGCTCACAACGTTGCATTTCATCCAAGAAAGCATCCCGTGACTTCTGCAAACCTTCTGCTTCCGGATGTCCCAGATTGATCAGATAACTGTCATGCGGAAGAATATATTCTGCTGCATAACCAAATTCCTCACAACGCTCTCTGAAAAGAGAAATACTCTTTTTTGTCAGCGGAGAAGATTTCCATTGACGCTGATTACGGGTAAACAAAGCAAATGCCTTCGCCCCGATCGCATTCGCATTCACCGGAGCATTCTCAACTCCACCCGATGCCGACACATGTGCTCCAATATACTTCATTATGTTATTTATGTTTTATTGTTTATTCACCTTCTGCTTTGCATCCCGCAAAATGAAATTTTTCTGTCGCCTGTTCTTGTGTAACTATAAAATAGACCAAGTCGGCACGCGTACATAACTCATCTTGTGAATTATAGATCTCCGTTTCAATAAAGATTGCATTTCGTTTACGGTCTTTGATACGCCCCCTGATTGTCAGCCTGGGCTCACAAGTAGAAAGACTTTTCAGAAAGCGGGCATCCAAGCGTGAGGTCATTCCTGAAGTCTGTAACTTCCTAAGCACTACCCAACCTGCCAATTCGTCCATCAATGTTGTCAGGATTCCACCATGCAACGTATTCAACCACCCCTGATAATGAGCTTCCGGCTCCCAATAAGCTACAATATCGTCGCCATCCTCATAAAACTCCATATGAAGTCCCATCGGATTGCTCGGGGCACAGCCAAAACACATATATCCATCCAATCCTTCCCAGGGATTAATAATCTTTTTCATATTTGACAATTTTTACCACAGCCCTATTAATTTACAAAGGTAACAAAAAAAGCAGAAATAAGGTTTATTAAAATAGCGCCGCAACAAAGCTGTAAATAAAATAGCCACAAACCGACACTTTCACCACCACACTGAACAGAAAACCGACAAAAGCCCCTAACCCGGCTTTAAAAGCCTCGGCAGACTTCTTCCCTCCAAACAACTCGCCAATTACGGCTCCTGCAAACGGGCCGATCAACACGCCCCAAGGAGGTAAAACGAAAAGACCGGCAATCGTTCCGATCATACATCCCCAATTTCCCCATTTACCACCTCCACTGTATTTTGTGCCCAACATAGGCGTCACATAATCCATCACTTGAACAATAATGACCAGCATAGCCCATAAAATCAAATGTGTAGTACTAAAATGGATTCTATCCGTAAAATGCAAAAACAATAGACCCACATAAGAAACAGGAGGACCGGGCAATACAGGCAAGAAACAACCTACCAGCCCGGTCAACAAACAAAGTATCCCCAAAATAATAAGAAGGATATCCATATAGTTATATTTTAGCTGTATGAGTATTCGTATGCAATAATACGAAAAAACACGAAAACAGTAAAATATAAATCCAAAGAAATGGAAACAAGCGATCTATTTTCCAGTCATCTCGATCATTTCCATATACTCAATTCCTTTTCCGGTACACTTTTCCTCCTTGGGTATAAATATATCGCCTTTATTTGTCCGTAATGTATAACAAATCACCTTCCCATCTGGTGCTGCCTCATCCGCCATAAACAGGGACAGGTTGGTGGTGAAACTTCATCCTTTTTAACGACCTCATTATCCGTATCTAACGAAAGAGAAGATTTTCTTTTGCATTAGTAGCATACAGGAAAACGGCACTAACTATCGGGCAACTATTCAATTCTTTACAGTCGCCACAAGTATTAAATCCTTTTTTATTTACGCATTTACGGATTTCGCAATAATCGCTACAATAGGCAAATTTAACTCCGTCTGCCCGACATCCCATACAATTTATGGTTGCAGCCGTAATCTCAGGTGCGTTGTTCATCACACTCCACTTCCGAGCAGTCTTTTCTCTTAATTCATTGTCATTTCTGACCGTGGCTATACGAGCATCGCAACCTTCACAATCCAACCCGCAACATGCAATTAATTGTTTCATAGTCTATTATAGTATTTATTTCACCCTTAACCATTCCTAAAACATCCCTACAAAGAGGTATGACAAAATTCATAACCTTTTCAAATAAAAAACTTGTTCAAGAAACGCCCGTGTACTTGATCTTCTTCCAAACACACGGGCCAATCATTTATCAGAGTAAATCAGAAGCTAATTCGGACAATTGACTACGTTCTCCTTTGATCAGATTGATGTGAGCAAACAATTCTTGCCCTTTCATTTTATCAACCATATAAGCGAGACCATTACTCTGTGCATCCAGATAAGGAGAGTCTATCTGCTGGATATCCCCGGTAAATACCATTTTCGTTCCCTCTCCTGCACGGGTGATAATCGTTTTAATCTCATGCGGAGTCAGGTTCTGCGCCTCATCGATAATACAGAACGTTTCCGAAAGACTTCGACCGCGGATGAAAGCCAATGCTTCAATCACAAGTTGCCCGTTCTTTTGCAAATCATCTATTTTACGAGCATCTGATCCACCGGGTGCAAACTGTCCCTTAATAACATTCAGATTATCAAACAAGGGCTGCATATAAGGAGCCACCTTCTGCTTCTCATCGCCAGGCAAAAATCCTAAATCCTTATTTGCCAAAGCAACAATAGGACGTGCCAACAGAATCTGTTTATAAACATTCGCCTGTTTTAATGCAGAAGCCAAAGCCAGCAAGGTTTTACCGGTTCCGGCCTTTCCTGTCAACCCGATAAGTTTTACATCCGGATCATTCAGCACCTCAAAAGCAAAACTCTGCTCCGCATTGCGGGGCTGAATGCCATAATTGCTGGCTTTTTCCACTTTTTTGAATTTATTGGTGAACGGATTATAACGGGCCAGGACAGAATTACGCACACTCTTTAAAATAAAACATTCGTTCGGCTCCAGCTTCGACTTTATATCGAACAGATCAGCATCGATGCCATCAGGAGATGCATACATTTTATCAATCAAATCCGGATCTATATTCTCGTAAATGTCTTGTGCACGTTTGAAAATATCGACATTAATGACCTTGTCAGTTATATAATCTTCCACTTCGATACCCAACGAACGCGCCTTCATACGCAGGTTCACATCCTTTGTCACCAGAATGGTTTTCACCTTCCGGTCTTTTTCAGACTCAGCAACCGACAGCGTACACGACAGAATACGATGATCTGCGGTTTTTTCCGGAAACGACTGGTAAATTTTCTCCTGATACTTGTCCCCGGTCACCACATGCAAAGTGCCTTTGCCAGGTCCCAGTGAAGCTCCTTTCAAAAAGAGGTCATTGCTGGTCAACGTATCTAACTCGCGTACAAACTCACGGGCATTGTAGTTGATCTGGTCGCTTCCCTTTTTAAACTTATCCAACTCTTCCAACACGACGATCGGAAGATAAATATCATTCTCCTGAAAGTTCTCAATACACTTGTAGTCGTGCAATATGACATTCGTGTCAAGCACAAAATTCTTCTTTGCTCCCATGATCTTTCGATTTAATGATTATGCCTCTAAGATAGAAATATTTCCGAGATATTATCCCTCGAAAGCCAAGAATATATCAAATAGACCAATTAATTCAACTTTTTTACAAAAACCAAAGATCACGCCCCGCTTTATTTATGTATTTTTGCAGGTGAAATGTCAAAATTAAATTCATGAAAAAATACAAACTTATCACATACATGTTGCTGTTTGCCGGATGCTTGTCGGCGCAAGACAATTTGTCGGCATTACTTCCTATGCCGAACCAAGTCAAACAAATCGAAAGTAAGAAAGATTTCATCATAAGCGGAAAGACGACCATACAAACGAATCTGCCGGAGGATGCTTTTTGCATTGCAGAGTTAAAAGACATCTTGCGACAAAGAACAGGGAAAACACCAACTCTATCCTCTTCCAGATCCGGCAGTTCCGTCATTCGCCTCATACTGGATCCTTCAGTCAAAGGAGATGGACATTACCTGTTATCCGTATCCGAGAAAACAGTTTCCATAAAAGGGGCAACACAGGGTTCCATTCTGTACGGACTTATGACCTTAGATCAGATTCTGTTAGGAGATGTATGCCGGACTTTATCGGGAAAGATTGCACCAATCGAAATCGACGATCAACCCCGTTTCAGCTACCGTTCATTGATGTTAGATCCGGCACGTCATTTCCTGCCTACCGAAGATGTGAAGTTCTATATCGACCAGATGGTACGATATAAATATAATGTATTGCAACTACACCTGACAGATGACCAAGGCTGGCGTATCGAAATAAAAAAACACCCCCGGCTAACCGGAAAAGGTGAATTTTATACGCAGGAAGAATTAAAAGATTTGGTGCGTTATGCAGCCGAACGGAATGTTCAAATCATTCCGGAACTGGATATTCCCGGACATACAGTGGCCGTACTCGCCGCTTATCCCGAATTAGGTTGTAGTCACACTAACAGCATTCCCAAAACTGTCGGTGAAACTGTTAATCTAATGCTTTGTGCCAATAACGACAAAGTCTATTCCTTATATCAAGATATTCTGACAGAAGTAGCTTCTATCTTCCCCGCCCCCTATATTCATTTGGGAGGAGATGAAGCGATCATCGAGGCGAACTGGGGTAAATGCAAACACTGCCTGTCGCTTATGAAACAGTTGGGTTACACGAAACCAACCGAGTTGATGAACTACTTCTTCAGCAAAATTCTGCCTGTCGTACGTGAAAATGGTAAAAAACCGATGCTATGGTGTGAGCTAGACAATATCCGTATGCCGGCACACGAATACCTGTTCGACTATCCAAAAGACGCAGTCTTGATAACCTGGCGTTACGGTCTGACTCCATTATGTACAGAACTGACTGCACGTCATGGAAATACACTGATCATGGCACCAGGAGAATACACATACCTCGATTATCCGCAATATAAGAACGATTTTCCGGAGTTCAACAACTGGGGAATGCCGGTCACTACGTTAGAAACCACATACCAGTTCGATCCGGGCTACGGTCTGCCAGCCAGCCAACAAGCTCATATCGCAGGTGTCAACGGAACATTGTGGGCAGAAGCGATGCCGGACATCAACCGCGTCACCTATATGACATACCCCCGTGGCCTGGCACTTGCCGAAGCCGGATGGACACAGATGGAGCATCGCGATTGGGAATCATTCAAGAAACGCATGTACCCGAACTTGTCGGAACTGATGAAGCGTGGCGTTTCTGTCCGAGTACCTTTCGAGATTGTCCGTTATCCGCAAAAGGAATAAAAGAGTGAGGAAAAGATTCTTGTTTCTGGAACAAATTTCTTCACTCAAGCGGATAATTTCCGAAATCGGCTCAACAAACTGATGGTTACTTTTGAAAACTTAATGAATATTCCTACTTTTACAACCGGATTTTGAGAAACCAGTATCAACAAATACATAAAAATTAAACACATAACAAATTTATGAAAAAGATTTTCAGCTTATTGTTAGCAGCCTCCGCGTTTGCGTGCACGCAAGAGAAGGTGGTCGAGATAACCATCAGTAATCCGTCTACCACAGACCGCACAAACGAAATCACCGAAATCACTTCGGACGCCATCGCCAAACTGAAGGGTGAGACATTCATCATTTCTGACAATACAGGCTCGCAAGTTCCCTATCAGGTAACGTATGACAACAAGATTATTTTTCCTGTTTCCGTCAAGGGGGGTGAAAACGTGACCTACAAGATCACCCCAGGAACACCTGAAGCGTTCAAAACAATTGCCTGCGGTAAACAATATCCCGAACGAGTGGACGATATTGCCTGGGAAAACGACCGTATCGCCTTCCGTACCTACGGTCCGGCCTTGCAAGCTACCGGCGAGAAAGCTTATGGTTGCGATATTTGGGTAAAATGTGTATCCGAACCGATTGTCGACATGCGTTACAAAACCGAACTAGATCCGGAAACAAGAGCTAAGATTGCAGAACTGCGCAAGACCGACCCGAAAGCAGCACAGCAATTGTCCGAATCTGTTTCCTACCATATCGATCATGGTAACGGATTGGATTACTATAAGGTAGGCCCAACATTGGGAGCCGGAACTTCCGCTCTATTAGCAAACGACTCTATCGTCTATCCGTATTGCTACAAAGACTACCAAATTTTAGACAACGGTCCGTTACGTTTCACTGTAAAGCTGGTTTACAATCCTCTGACTGTGAAAGGAAACAATAATGTGATCGAAAACCGCATAATTTCTCTCGATGCAGGTTCCCAAATGAATAAGTTCACAATCACTTACGATAATCTGACCGAAGCGACCCCGGTTGTAACCGGTATCGTTTTGCACGAGCCGAGCAAAGACTATCAGGCCGACGCAGCAAAAGGTTACATTGCCTATGCCGATCCTGCTGATCCCGTAAACGGACAAATTTATGTAGCAGCCGTATTCCCGGAGAAGGTTAACGAGGCTAAAGCTATCACATTCTCTGATAAAGAAAAGGCTGAACGAGGCGCAGACGGCCATGTTTTGGCTTACAGCACCTACACCCCTGGTTGTAGCTATACATATTATAGTGGTGCCGGTTGGAGCAAATGGGGATTTGAAAACTCCAGCAAATGGTTCGATTATGTACAGAAATTCGCACAAAATCTGAAAGAACCACTAACTGTAACAATAAAATAAATTCAAATCCAAATAAAAAAGTAAAAGGGGACATCAAAATTGAAGTGCCCCCTTTTCTTTTATTTCGCCTATATTTTCTTAAGCTAGATCAGCCATTTCAGGTTTAATATAAATGAAATATCCGCTCCATCATCCGCCATTTCTCGGCAGATGTTGCACCCGGGCGGGCAACCTGAAAGATGGACATATACGTTTCCCACTCCTCCTGGCGAGGCAAAGTAGCCAACCGTGCAAAAGCCTCGTCCCAATCAAAATCGAACGAGATCAGTTCGGGATCATCTTTCAGATCCAATGTCTGGCAATACCGCTTTGTTGGTATACCATATTCTTTCATCTTATATCCTGTCTGTTTCATCTTCTAATATCTGATTATAAGATTATTTAAGACCTCTGTTCTTCAATAAAGGCTCCGTGTCCGGTTCCTTACCTCGAAAATTTTTGTACATATCCATACCTTCATCAATACCGCCCGGAGACAAAACGTATGTACGAAATTTGGCGGCCACTTCGGGACTGAAGATGTCCCCCGTTTCTTTAAACGCCTCGAAAGCATCACAATCCAGCACTTCCGCCCAAATGTAGCTGTAGTAGCCAGCTGTATAACCACCTTCCATCGTATGACCGAAATATGTGCCCCAATAACGAGGAGCAATCTGCTTCAACAAACCTCGACCATACATAGCATCTAATTCAAACTTTTCTATATTCAAATCCACCGGAACCTCTTTCAGAACATGATAGTCCATATCCAACAAAGAAGAAGCCACATATTCAGTTGTTGCAAAACCTTGTCCATATCTACCACTCTTCACTATTTTATCGACAATAGCCTGCGGGATCACTTCGCCTGTTTCATGATGCTTGGCATAAACTTTCAAGACTTCCGGTTCGAACACCCAATGCTCCATTACCTGCGAAGGAAGTTCAACGAAATCACGGGGAACACCAGCCACTCCATTATAATGGACATCAGCAAAAAGTCCGTTCAAAGCATGTCCGAACTCGTGGAAAACAGTTTCAGCCTCGTCAACACTCAACAAGGCAGGCTGTCCATCTGCCGGTTTACAGAAATTAAACACAGTCGTCACTACCGGAGTTATGCGCTTACCATCCTTATACGTTTGGTCGCGATAACCACCGCACCATGCTCCACCACTCTTTCCCGGACGAGTAAAGAAGTCCATATAAAGTACACCTAAAGATGTACCATCCTTGTCCTTACATTCGAAAACCTGGGCATCCGGATCGGGAAGCGGCATGTCCTGCAACGAAGTAAAAGTGATGCCATACAGTTTGTTCGCCACATAGAAAGCACCTTCCCGGACATTGTTAAGCTCCAAGTATGGACGAACTTCGTTTTCGTCCAAGTCAAACTTCGCTTTCTTGGCTTTTTCGAAATAATAACGCCAATCCCAGGCTTCCGCTTCGAAGTTACCACCTTCTTTCTTAATCTCGGCATTGATATCCGCCAGCTCTTCCTTCGCTTTTACAAGAGCGGGAATCCAGATCTTGTTCAACAAATCGTATACATTCTTTTCATTCTTCGCCATGTTTTCTTCCAACACGTATGCGGCAAAGTCTTCATAGCCCAATAATTTGGCTTTTTCCAAACGGGCGACAACTAACTTCTTGATTACATCCTTGTTGTCGTTTGCATTATTGTTATTGCCACGACAAACATAGGCTTTATAGATTTTCTCACGCAAAGCACGATTGTCGGCATATTGCAGGAAAGGCATCACACTCGGATTATGCAATGTGAAAACCCACTTTCCATCCAGTCCGGCCTCTTTAGCTGTAGCAGCGGCGGCGGCAATCAATGTTTCAGGCAGACCGGACAAGTCTTCTTTCTTATCGACCACGAGCTGGAAAGCATTCGTCTCCTTTAACGAATTTTGTCCGAAAGTCAGTTCTAACATGGAAATCTGTTCGTTCAGTTTACGAAGCTCCGCCTGTTCGTCGGCATCTAAGTTAGCACCGCCTCGGACAAACCCTTTATAAGTTTCTTCAAGCAGTTTCTTCTGCTCCTTATCCAAGTTCAACTTCGCCTGATTCTCATATACAGACTTCACACGGGCAAAAAGTTTCGGATTCAGGCTGATATCGTCACTATGTTTGGAGAGCAATGGTGAAAGTTCCTGTTCAAGAGCCTGAATCTCGTCGTTTGTGTTGACACTCGCCTGACCGCTGAAGGCATAAGCGACCTTCATAAGCAATTCTCCACTACGGTCCAGTGCAACAATCGTATTCTCAAAAGTAGCTTTGTCCGGATTGTTTACGATCGCCTCTACTTCTGCTGTTTGTTCCTCCATTCCTTTTAGGAAAGCCGGTTTGTAATGTTCTACTTTGATTTGCTCAAAAGGAGGAACGCCGAACGGTGTCGTGTACTCGGTAAAGAATGGATTCACGGCGGAAGTATCAACTCCATCACTCTTCTTTGATGAATTGCATGCCCCTAAAACAACTGCAAGTCCAGCAGCCATAAGTGTTTTATTCATGTTTGTAATTATTATTTGTTCTTGGTGTAAAGGTATGAATTAAACTAAGAGCCTGTTTAAATTTCCCCGAAATAAATTTTGCATAGCCTTCATCGGCCAGCTTTATCCTATTACTAGGATTAATTTGAAAAACAACTGTCATACTATCACTAATTTCCTTTTATCAATTGAATATCAATAGACACAAGCAATGATAGTAGGTATGACGGATGCCTATTCCATCTATCATACTATCACTAACCGCCTGTCCAAGATTCTTCTTCACATGACTTATTTTCAATAACATAATAAGATAAACCCATTGACACCCGGGTCTCGATATCATTCACACTCGGGTGTCAAGACCGTTCACATCCGGGTGTAAAAAGCCTGTAAACGGGAATCTTCGGCACTTTTTCTGCCTGTTTGAAGCAAAATAAGTCACGTATTTCAACAAAAAAGACGGCATCTTCTACAGAAAAACATCCTCAATAGCTTTTACTTAAAACTTGCGACAAGTTGCAAATATAGCTATAGATGATAAGAATAAGCTACATATTTTATTAATATTGCAGTCTATATGTACTAAATAAAAGATAAATATGAATAGAATTTGCCAACTTTTCGGTATTCAATACCCAGTTATTCAAGGCGGAATGGTTTGGTGCAGCGGATGGCGGCTGGCCTCGGCAGTCAGCAACGCAGGTGGTCTCGGCCTGATAGGAGCCGGCTCCATGCACCCTGAGGTTTTACGCGAACATATCCGTAAATGCCAGTCAACCACCGACAAACCTTTCGGAGTGAACGTACCCTTGATGTATCCGGAAATCGACGCTTTGATGAATATATTGGTGGAAGAAGGTGTGAAGATTGTTTTCACTTCAGCCGGCAATCCTAAAACTTGGACAGGCTTTCTAAAAGGACACGGGATAAAAGTCGCCCATGTCGTCAGCAGCTCCAAATTTGCTGTCAAATGTGAACAAGCCGGTGTCGATGCTATCGTTGCTGAAGGTTTTGAAGCTGGCGGGCATAACGGGCGAGAAGAGACAACGACTCTTTGCCTGATACCTGCTGTACGCCGTGCCACGACTCTCCCATTAATTGCTGCCGGCGGTATCGGAACAGGTAACGCCATGCTGGCAACTTTCGCTCTCGGAGCCGAAGGGGTTCAGATCGGTACCCGTTTTGCCCTGACAGAAGAAAGTTCCGCACATGAAAACTTTAAACAATTGTGTCTCAACCTGAACGAAGGTGACACGAAGCTCTTGTTGAAAAAACTTTCCCCCACCCGTTTGGTGAAAGGAGAATTCACTACAGCTGTCGAAGAAGCCGAAGCCCGTGGGGCTTCCGCCGAGGAAATGAAAGAACTGTTAGGAAAAGGCCGTTCCAAGAAAGGTATTTTCGAAGGAAATCTTCAAGAAGGCGAACTGGAAATCGGACAAGTCGCATCCTTATTCCGTGAAATGCAGACCGTGTCCGAAGTCATGAAAGAAATCATGGAAGACTTCCGCAAAGGAATGGAAAAGATACAACTGGCGTTATAGGTCAGGACACAAAAGTTTTTTCAACGTCACTTCTGCCCTATCATCTGCAGAAGTGACTGTTCCATTTGTCATTGATTTCTCGCTCATGTTCGGTTACAATCGGTTCATTCGGTAACCACTATTCAAGTACCAGCACCTCGTTGTCCTTATAGCTTTCATAGCTGGAAACTATTACCTTTTCACCCGCTTCAAGGCCATCGATGACTTCGTAATATTGCGGGTTCTGGCGACCAATCTTGATCTTGCGGCGATATGCTTTCTTGCCGTCTTTGTCAAGAACGAATATCCAGCTACCTCCTGTGCTCTGAAAAAAGGTTCCACGCGGGATGATGATACTTTCTGTCGGCTGTCCAAGTTCCAGATTAATGTAATAGGTCTGTCCGCTACGGATATTATCTGGGCGTTCACCGGTAAAGACGAAATCCGTACGGAACTTACCGTCTCGCACTTCCGGATAGACTTTGCGTACGTTCAATTCAAAATCCGACCCCTGACGTTCGAATGTTGCGGACAATCCCTTTTTCACGCGGTCGATATAATGTTCATCGATCAAAGCTTCAATCTTATAGTCCGACAAATCGTTTATTTGTCCGATCTTCTGTCCGGCCGAAACATTTTGGCCCAACACGACATCCAACAATCCCAATTCACCGTCAATCTGCGAGCGGACATTCAAATGTTCCTTGCGTTCATGAACCAAAGCAATATTTTTACGCATATTAGACAAACTAGTTTCCATTTCGTCCATCTGGATCGTACGGGAGATCGAATCCTGACGCAAACGTTCCACAACCAAGTCATATTTCTTACTTGCCAACTCAAAATCTTCTTTTGCTTTCAGGAATTCTTCCTTTGCAATCAAGTTTTCCTCATACAACTTTTTCTGCTGGTTATAAGCACGACGGTAGCGTGTCATGTCGACATCCAGCTGTGCTTTTTCCAATTGATTGTTCAATTTGTCCTGTTCCATCGTCACCTGTGTATTACGAAGAAAGTTCTGCTTTTCCGCCAACTGTGCCTCAGCATCCAAGATCTGCAGGTCGAGATTTGAATTGGAAAGACGAATAATCACATCCCCTTTCTTCACCTGTGCCCCTTCTTCCACTACTTTTTCCTGCACGATACCACCTTCTTCCGGGCTGAGCTGCACAACCGTAATGGGCTGTACCTGACCGTTCACACGAACAAAATCGTTAAATTGCTCTTTCGTTACATTCCCTATATTGACACCGCGGGCATCCACTTTCAACGTCGAAGCGTGATCACCGAAAACAATCCATCCCACCAAAATCAAGAAAAAAGCACCACCTGCTACATAAGGAATATGCTTCTTTTGAAAACCTTTCTTTTTTTCTAATTGTATATCCATGACTGTATGTTTTTTTATTTTTTAATTCTTAATTTCCAATCAATGGTTGTCCTTTATAGTAATCAACCTGACGGCACTTCATTACGTACAGCAAACGCTTCTGTAAAAGATCAGCCTTTGAGTTCAACAAAATCGTCGCATTTGTCTGCACATCGAGTGGACTCATCAGTCCTTCCTCAAATTTGCGTAGGGTTATCTGATAAGCCAGAGCATCGGCCTTTACTTTCTTCTCCATTTGGATCGTTTCTTTAGCATATCCCTCCCGATCGAGAACGGCTTGCTCTACATCTTTCTGCAACTGACGAAGTGTTTCGGTTTGCTTTTCATAAGCAATCCGGACATTGTTGCGGGCACGGCGCATATTGGTAATCCGAGACAAGCCGTCAAAAAAAGGAAAACTAAAACTAAAATAAATATATTCCCCACGGTTATTTTTAAACTGGTTTTTAAAAGCAACAGGAGCGTTTTCCGATTTCAGATTTTCAAAATAACTGGTACTGATTCCAGCTTCGACGGAAAGAGTCGGAAGTAATTTTCCTTTTGTTATCAAGTAATTCATTTTACTAGCTTTCAATTGAAAAGCGGCCTGCAAAGCAGTCGGATTATTTGCCATAGCATAATCTTGAATGGCACTGACAGATTCCTCGGCCAATATATCCTGTACGGGAGGAACAACCGTATCGACATCAAGTGTCAAATCCGACGGATAGTTCATCGCGTTCTTCAAGGTCATCATCGCCGTATTATAAAGGTTCTGCTGATGCGTCAAATTGTAATCGTCACCAGCTACCTGCGATTCGATCTGGGCAACGTCTGCCTTCCCTTTCAAACCCAATTCTTCCTGGCGACGCGTTTTGTATAAAAGACGCTGGCTGTCTTCCAACTTTTCAGAACACATTTTCACCAGTCCCTGATAATAGACAACCGTAATAAACGCATCCATAATGCTGATTGCCAAATCATCTTTCTGCTTCTGCAAATCATTTCTCCCCATATAGCGATTCACATTTGCCAACCGCCATTGGTTAATCAACTGCCCACCTCTGAAAAGCGGCAAAGAAGCGTATACCCCATAACCGTTATTAAAGGTGGAAGTGTTTACATAGGTATTCGTTTCCGGGTCTACAGAGCGTCCGAATCGGTACTGCGCGTCTACTTGTGTACTTATCGAAGGCAAAAAAGAGGCTATGGCGGACTGATGTTCAGCCTTGTATGTATTATTGGTATAAAGCTGCTGCTTTACCTTCGGACTGTTCTCCACTGCATAGCGCATGCAATCGTCCAAACTCCATATTTTATTCTGCGCCATTATCGAGGCTGCCAGAGCAAAAGAAAGTACTGTTGTAAATATAATTCTTTTCATTGCTATATTATTTTCTACCTGATAAAATGCAAAGAGCGTGCCAAAACAGTCAAAACATTATATCACAACATATTAACAAATTCAGTAATTTTACCAAGTGTCAAAAAATTAGACAATGCTGTAAAAGAATTAGACAATGACCGTCATCCGAGCAGGGTTCTATTCTGCTCGGATAAGTTCGATAATGGCATAAAGATAGTTGGGCATATGCCCTAATTAATAATTAGCGGCAGACAAAAACAAGACTACCAGTAAAACAACAAAATTTCTTTTAAATTATCAGTTACTCAGCAGAACAAATTATCTTTGCAGCAGACATACAAGAAAAACAGATGACAAAACAAGGCACTATACTGGTAGTTGACGACAACAAAGGAATCCTTACCGCAGTACAGATGCTGTTAGGCACTTGCTTCGAGAAGGTGATCACGATCTCTACTCCCAATAAAATAAAAGCCACACTGCATGATGAAAATATTGATGTGGTTTTACTGGATATGAATTTCAGTGCCGGTATCAATACCGGCAACGAAGGGCTGTTCTGGCTTTCGGAAATAAAAAAGGAAGATGCTTCGATACAGGTCGTTCTTTTCACGGCCTATGCGGACATCGACCTTGCCGTACGGGGAATCAAGGAAGGAGCGGCCGATTTCGTGGTCAAGCCCTGGGATAACGCCAAACTGCTGGAAACATTGAAAACGGCCTATAATATCCGGACGGCAAACCATAAAGGCATTTCGATCGTCACAGACAAACTCGTCGTTTCCAAAGAAAGCGGAATGTTTTGGGGGGAAAGTAACGCCATGCAGCAACTTCGTTCCCTAATTGAAAAAGTAGCCCGGACGGATGCCAACATATTGGTGACTGGGGAAAACGGGACAGGTAAGGAGATGCTTGCCCGCGAGATCCATATACTTTCCAACCGGAAAAAGGAGACATTGGTCCCAGTCGATATGGGGGCCATCACGGAAACTCTTTTCGAAAGCGAACTGTTTGGACATGTCAAAGGTGCATTTACCGATGCTCGGGCAGACCGTCCGGGGAAATTCGAGGTTGCCAACAAAGGCACACTGTTTCTTGACGAGATAGGAAACCTCTCCTACCATTTACAAGCCAAATTATTGACTGCTTTGCAACGCCGTAGTATCGTCCGTGTAGGAAGCAATACGCCTATCCCGGTCAATATTCGCCTGATTTGTGCCACCAACCGTGACTTACAGGAAATGGTACAGAAAGGAGATTTTCGCGAGGATCTGCTCTATCGTATCAATACGATTCATGTGGAGATACCGCCACTCAGAGAACGACCGGAAGACATCGTACCCCTTACCGAAATATTCCTTTCCAAATATACCAAGATATATGGAAAAACAGCCATGTGTCTCAGTCTGGATGCCAAAGAGAAGCTGAAAGCGCAACCTTGGTTCGGGAATATCCGGGAACTCGAACACACGATCGAAAAAGCCGTCATCATTGCCGAAAGGAGTGTGTTGGACGGCAACGATTTCGATTTTCCACGGGCGAAAAAAAAGCCGGTGACAAAAGAGGCGACAACCTTGGAAGAGATGGAATATAACATGATTAAAAACGCGATGGACAAGTATAGTGGAAATTTGTCACTTGTTGCAAGCCAGTTAGGTATTTCCCGCCAGACTTTATACAACAAGATTAAACGATACGAACTATAATGTTGTTGAAAGGTCTTTACCATAATTTCTATCTCCGTATTGCTGTTTTCATACTTCTGACAATAGCCGGTACTTATTTAGTTCTCCAGCAGGAATGGGTGTGGTTTGTCCCGATCTTATCCGTGTGGTCTTTCTTCCTCAGGTTAGTCCTGCTGTCCGACAAGCGAAACGCCCAAAAGGTAGCTTTCATGTTCGATGCGATAGACAACAGTGACTATGCTTTCCGATATGCGACACGTGGACGCTCGTCAAACGACAAACTGGTTAGCGAATCGCTTAACCGCATCACGCAGATTCTTTTCCAGGCCAAAGCGGATGCCGCCCAGAAAGAAAAATATTACGAACTGATTATGAACTGCGTCAATACTGGTATTATAGTGCTCGATGACAACGGTGTGATTTATCAGACGAACAACGAGGCTTTGCGCTTGCTCGGACTAGCCGTCTTTACGAATGTACGCCAGCTTGCTCGTATAGACGAGAACCTGAAAACCGTCATACAAAACATCCAACCGGGCGACAAACATCAGATATCTTTTACCAATGAACGTGGCAACGTTCACCTGTCTATCCGTGTTTCGGAAATGACGCTACAGGACAAGCATGTACGCATTTTAGCAATTAACGACATTAATAGTGAGCTGGACGATAAGGAAATCGATTCATGGATTCGCCTGACACGCGTCTTAACGCATGAAATCATGAATTCAGTCACTCCTATCACATCTCTAAGCGACACACTTCTCTCTTTACACCAAAACGCGGATGACGAGATACGCAACGGGCTGGAAGTAATCAGCACAACAGGGAAAAGCCTAATTTCTTTCGTGGAGTCATACCGTAAATTCACACATATTCCGACGCCGGAGCCCACTCTATTCTATGTCCAGAAATTTGCGGAACGCATGGTAAAGCTGGCTCGACATCATACTAATTTTCCCAACATTACAATCAACGTCGGTGTAGAGCCTTCCGACCTGATCGTCTATGCAGACGAGAATTTGATCTCGCAAGTTGTCTTGAATCTGCTGAAAAACGCCATGCAGGCAATCGGTTGCGAGCAAGCGGATGGTCTAATCGAAGTAAAAGCCTATTGTAACGAAGAAGAAGCCGTCTTGATTGAAGTCAGCAATAACGGGCCTGTTATTCCGCAAGAAGAGGCCGAACACATTTTCGTTCCATTCTTTACCACCAAAGAGGGCGGCAGTGGCATCGGACTATCCATCTCCCGTCAGATCATGCGCCTTTCGGGAGGCAGCATCGCCCTGAAGAGCGCACCGGCCGCCAAGCGGACAACATTCGTACTGACATTCCCCTAAAAGGGAAATAATCAGCCGATAAAAATTATCAATTATCATAAACATTTCCACCATTAAATATTTTATATCTTTGAATGGTAAATGACAATTTATCGGTGTATAATATCGTAGGCTTGCCTTACTTGTTAGTTCACTGATGAATCATCATGTACAACAATAACATAAACTATTAATATGAACATATTAGACAAACTCAAAATCAACCACCGTCCGAGTGCCGGCGCTCTGGACCTGTTAAAGTATATCGGGCCAGGATTACTTGTTACCGTAGGTTTTATCGATCCGGGGAACTGGGCTACCAATCTGGCTGCCGGCTCCGAATTCGGTTATGCCTTGCTCTGGGTTGTCACATTTTCTTCCATCATGCTGATCATCATCCAGCATAATGTCGCCCACTTGGGGATCGTGACTGGACTTTGCCTTTCGGAGGCAACCAACAAATATATGCCGCGCATGCTGAGCCGTCCCATCCTGATCTCCGCCATGCTGGCCAGCATTTCGACCTCGCTTGCCGAGGTGTTGGGAGGTGCCATTGCTCTGCGGATGCTATTCGGAATGCCAATCAAAGTAGGCGCAGTCATCGTAACGGTTGTCTGCCTCGGAATGTTACTTACCAATACGTACAGCAAAATAGAACGCTGGATTATCATGTTCGTCTCAATCATCGGACTTTCGTTTCTCTATGAGCTGGCATTAGTAGACGTACAATGGGGAGCAGCCATCGAAGGATGGATAAAACCGACTTTCCCGGAGAACTCCATGCTAATCATCATGAGTGTACTGGGAGCCGTTGTCATGCCCCACAATTTGTTTCTTCACTCGGAAGTCATACAGAGCCGCGAATGGAACCTTGAGGACGAATCGGTGATCAAAAAACAATTGAAATATGAGTTCTACGATACACTGTTATCGATGGTTATCGGCTGGGCGATCAACTCTGCCATGATTATACTGGCAGCAGCAACCTTCTTCAAACAGAATATTGCGGTAGACGAACTGGACCAGGCACAACAGCTATTAGTACCATTGGTCGGAAATAATGCAGGTATCATATTCGCCGGAGCACTCCTGCTGGCAGGTATTTCCTCCACAATCACCTCTGGAATAGCCGGAGCATCCATCTTTGCAGGGTTATATGGTGAAGCTTATAACCACAAAGACCTCCATTCCAAATTAGGAGTCTTGTTGTCGTTCATCCCAGCCCTGCTTATCATATTTGTCGTGGGTGATCCGTTCAAAGGCTTGATCTATTCGCAGATGCTGCTAAGTATACAGTTACCAATCACAGTTTTTACACAAGTTTACCTGACATCCAGTAAAAAAGTAATGGGCGTATATGTAAACTCACGATCCACAACAATCCTGTTAATCGTATTGGGAGCAATGGTCACTATTCTGAATATTGCATTACTGATCAGCCTGTTCTGATCAGTGATCTTTGACAAAATATTTATTCCGAATCACTTCGATTACAGCCGGAAGGATGGAGACGAATATTATCAAGACAATCAGCAATTTCAGGTTTTCCTGTACGATCTTCATTCCCCCAAAGAAATATCCGGCATATGAGAACAAGGCAACCCAAACCAACCCGCCTACTACGTTAAACAAGGCAAAATGTCTATAACTCATATGTCCCATTCCGGCGACAAAAGGGGCGAAAGTCCGGACGATCGGAACGAAACGAGCTAGGACAATCGTTTTACCGCCATACTTTTCATAGAACTTATGTGTCTTTTCCAAATAACTTTGTTTGAAGATTTTCGACTTTGGATCACCGAACAGCCGTTCACCAAATAATCTCCCGATCGTATAATTGGATGCATCTCCCAAAACAGCAGCTAAGATCAGGCTCAATACAATCAGATGCACATTCATCGGATTACCCGGCAAGGCAGCCAACGCACCAGCTACAAACAACAAGGAATCCCCCGGAAGAAAAGGCGTTACAACCAATCCGGTTTCACAAAAGATAATCAGAAACAGAATCGCATAAATCCACGTTCCGTACAATGAGACAAGCTCAGCCATGTGCACATCAATGTGCAACACAAAATCAATAATAAGATGGATATATTCCATAAATGCAATGTGTATTTCATTTTACAAAATCAGCCCCAAATATAGGAAAAAAGCATCATTACTATGTAGCAAACAAAGAAATCGTTACCTTTGTCACTTTAAAAAAGAAACAACCTATTTAGAAGATATATGAGCGATATCAAAACAAACGAAGAAGAAGGTAAAAAGAGCTTGAACTTCATTGAAGCAATGGTGGAAAAAGATTTGGCGGAAGGCAAAAACAAGGGACGTGTGCAAACACGCTTCCCGCCCGAACCAAACGGATACCTGCATATCGGACATGCCAAAGCCATCTGTCTGGATTTCGGCATTGCACAAAAATATGGAGGTGTTTGCAACCTACGCTTCGACGATACCAATCCGGTAAAAGAAGATCTGGAATATGTGGACGCCATCAAAGAAGACATCGAATGGCTGGGTTACCACTGGAATAACATATATTACGCATCCGACTACTTCCAGCAACTCTGGGACTTCGCTATCCAGTTGATCAAGGAGGGAAAAGCATACATCGACGAGCAGACTTCCGAACAGATCGCCTCCCAGAAAGGGACACCGACACAGCCGGGAACAAACAGTCCCTACCGTGACCGCCCGATCGAAGAGAACCTGGAGTTGTTCCACAAGATGAACAGCGGCGAGTTGGAAGAAGGTTCGATGGTATTGCGTGCCAAGATCGACATGGCAAACCCGAACATGCACTTCCGCGACCCAATCATCTACCGTATCGTCAAGACTCCGCACCACCGTACAGGTGACAAGTGGAAAGCATACCCGATGTACGATTTCGCACACGGACAGAGCGACTTCTTCGAAGGTGTCACTCACTCGCTGTGTACACTTGAATTTGTCGTGCATCGTCCGTTGTACGATCTGTTCATCGACTGGTTGAAAGAGGGCAAGGATCTGAACGACAATCGTCCGCGTCAGACGGAGTTCAATAAACTGAACCTAAGTTATACGCTGATGAGCAAACGCAACCTGCTGATCCTTGTAAAAGAAGGCTTGGTACACGACTGGGACGATCCCCGTATGCCGACAATCTGCGGTTTCCGCCGTCGCGGTTATTCACCGGAAGCAATTCATAAGTTCATCGACAAGATCGGCTATACCACTTATGATGCGCTGAATGAATTTGCGCTACTGGAAAGTGCCGTCCGCGAAGACCTCAATACTCGTGCAACCCGTGTATCGGCCGTGTTGAACCCGGTTAAACTCATTATCACCAATTATCCGGAAGGGCAAGTGGAAGAGATGGAGGCGATCAACAATCCGGAAGATCTGTCGGCTGGTAGCCATACGATCGAATTCAGCCGTGAACTGTGGATCGAACGGGAAGACTTTATGGAAGATGCTCCGAAGAAATTTTTCCGTATGACTCCCGGCCAGGAAGTTCGCTTGAAAAACGCTTATATCGTAAAATGTACAGGCTGCAAGAAAGATGAGAACGGCGAGATTACGGAAATCTATTGCGAATACGACCCGAACACCAAGAGCGGAATGCCGGACAGCAACCGGAAAGTAAAAGGTACGCTCCATTGGTTGAGTTGTGCACACTGTCTGTCGGCAGAAGTCCGTCTGTACGACCGCCTGTGGAAAGTGGAAAACCCGCGCGACGAGATGGCGGCTATCCGCGAAGCAAAAAACTGCTCGCCTTTAGAAGCAATGAAAGAGATCATCAACCCGGACTCCTTGAAAGTATTGACAAATTGTTATGTCGAAAAGTTCCTGGCAGACTCCAAGCCGCTCGACTACCTACAGTTCCAACGTATCGGCTATTTCAATGTAGATAAAGATTCTACAGTCGATAAATTAGTCTTCAACCGCACAGTATCCTTGAAAGATACATGGAGCAAGGTAAAAGATAAATAATATCCCAATGGGATAATGTGCCAATGGAAGAATGCAATTGCATTGGCATATTGGCACATTGATTAACAATTATACAGTATGAAAAAAAAAGATATTTCACGCCTGTTACAACGTTATCTGACCGGCCACCAGGAAGGTAAGGACGCCTATTTTGATGCCGATGAAATCGATGAACTGTTGGACAGTTTTGAAGAATCTGATGATTATACTTACTATGATGAAGTCCTGGCCCTAGGGCTACGGCTTCATCCCGGTAATCCCGATTTGCAGATCAGGCAATGCAAGTCGTATGTCTACAACGAGGACTATGACAGTGCGCTCGCTCTGATCGAATCAATAGCTGAAACCGACAATCAAGATCTTGACATGCTGCGTCTCGAATGTTACGTCATGCAAGATTCGTATGACAAAGTAATCGGACATGTAGAAAAACTCATCGCCAACAAATGCGAGTATTTAGAAACGCTATTCGAATATATCGCACCAATCTTAGGGGATGTGGAGAAGACTAAGGAAGCACACGATTTCATCAATCGCGGACTTATGCTTTTCCCGGACAACCTGATCCTGAAAGACGAACTTTGCTATAATTTAGAAATAGAGGGCGATATAAAAAAAGCGATCGAGGTCTGTAACGAACTGATCGACAAGAACCCCTACTCCAACGACTACTGGTTCACTTTGGGTCGCCTCTATTCCATCAGCGGAGACTATGAGAAAGCGATCGAAGCATTCGACTTTGCCCTCACATGCGACGACTCGGACGAAGAGTTGAAGATACTGAAGGCTTATTGCCTGTACATGAACGAAAATTACGAGAAGGCAATCGAGGTATATAATGATATTGCAACGACCGACGAGATCCACATTCGCATCACCCCCCTGCTTGCCGAATGCTACGTTAAGCTGGAGAACTACGAAAAGGCTTATGTTTTGCTAAAAGAGCTACTAAGACAGAACCGTCAACTGGAAGATTCAAGCACTTATATCAATTATATCCGATGTTGTGTCGAAACAGGACGTGAAAAAGAAGCCTCTGATGCCCTGATGCAAGCGTCCAGGCTATTCCCGAAGAACATCCGCATCCTTTCCTTACTGGCCCTTACATATCTGGAAAACGGAGACGAACACAAAGCTATGGAAGCGACTGAACGCCTTTTCACCGCCCTCGACCAAGTGGAAGACAAGCAGCAAGAAGACTTCGAGAGCTTATACCGTGCCGGCCAATATTTGTTTATGAAAGGAGATATCGACAAAGCCTTGCAATACTATAAAAAAGTGTTGGAAGGCAGTCCGGAAATGCCTTATATGCATCTTCATATGGCAATGGCATATCTGGCAAAAGGAGATATGAAACATTTCGGTGAGCACTACAGGCAGACATCTCCCGAAGAATTGCTCGATTATCTAAAAAATGCCGGGCTCAGTTATGAAGGGATAGTCGAGCGTATCGGCAGTAAACATATTCCACCGGAAGACCTGGTGAAAGAATTCCTCAAGAATAAGGATAATAATAATTAAACATGAAAAGAAATCTAAAAGACTACGGCCTCTTAGTTCTAAAAGGCATGGGTATGGGTGCGGCAGACGTCGTGCCTGGCGTATCAGGCGGGACCATCGCCTTCATTGTCGGAATCTATGAAGAGTTGATCGACTCGATCAAAAGTATTAACGGAGCCAGTCTCAAACTGCTTTTTACCGGAAAAATCGCGGCGTTCTGGAAGGCAATCAATGCCAACTTCCTGCTATCCATCATTGCAGGGATCGGGATCAGTATCTTCTCATTGGCAAAAATCATCACCTGGCTGTTGACAGACCACCCTATTCTGGTCTGGTCCTTCTTCTTCGGATTGGTACTTGCTTCCACCTGGTTCGTTTCCAAAGATATCAAGAAATGGGATTGGAAAACGATCCTGAGTTATATCATCGGGATCGTTATTGCATTCTACATAACGGTTGCAACACCAGCCGAGACACCTTCCAACCTGTTCTTTATCTTCCTTTGCGGAGCGATAGCCATCTGTGCCATGATCCTGCCGGGTATATCGGGTAGTTTCATCCTAGTGCTGTTAGGCAAATATTTTTATATCATGGAGGCGGTAAAGACATTCAATATTCCCGTAATGTTAGTGTTTATCTGCGGTGCGGCAATCGGTATCACCAGTTTCTCCCGTGTACTTTCGTTCGCTCTCCGCCGGTTCCACGACATTACGATCTCCGTATTGGCCGGTTTTATGCTCGGTTCGCTAAACAAGGTTTGGCCTTGGAAGGAAACGATCGAGACTTATACAGACAGTCATGGCGTTGTAAAGCCTTTAGTCGAAGCCAACATCATGCCGAATCAACTTGTTTGGGAAGCTGTCGGCCTGATGGTTTTAGGCTACGCCATCGTTTACTTCTTGGAAAAGCTCTCGATGAAAACATCGAAATAATAAATTACAACAAAAAAAGAGGTTCAGCAGCATCATTTTTTGCAGTTGAACCTCTTTTTTATTCTCACTCCACCCCACCTTATCATAAGGTCGTGTATACAAACGCCTCTACCGCATGAGTAAGGATATAGGCGGCAGGCGTAGGATGGGTTGCCGAATAGCCTTTTTTCAACTCTTCGAGCATCTCTTTCTTTCCCGTCCCCAAGACCGGGACCAGCAACGGCGAATCGTTCAGGATCAGCGGGCCGGTCATCGTGATACGGAACTGATGGGATTCGGGATGTTGGGAAACGGCGTAATTACGGCTGTCCGTCAACAGCGGCAAGGTATCCGGAAAAATGGACGCAGTATGCGCATCACCTCCGATACCCAGGATGACGCAATCAAAATAGGGTAATTGCCCGTGCCGGGGCAGATACTCTTTCACGACACGCGAATAACGCATCGCTTCCGTACCAGGTTCCACTTCTCCATGAATGCGGTGCACATGACCGGCGGGTATATGCAGCGGCTTGAACAAAAGCTCGTTTGCATGTCCATAATTACTGTCCGGGTCAGTTGGCGGAACACATCGTTCATCGACCCAAAAGAAACGGATCGCATCCCAGTCGATCTTATCCTTATATTCATCCACCCAAAGAGCGAACATCTTCTGTGCCGTCCCTCCTCCCGACAAAGCGAGGTTGAAAGGCAGGCCGTCATCTTTCCGGTCCATATACCGGACAAGCTCTCCGGTCATTGCCCGGAGGGCCTCTTTATCATCTTTAAAATTCTCTATGATCATAATCATCCTTTTTTATCATTGACAACTTTGGCAAGGGCAATCCTTCGGTGTCATCCCCAACTTGGCCTTTTCGATCGGGCCGTCTTCACCGGGGGCGTAGAAGAACAGGTTCTTCGCACCATCCTCCTTCCAATGATGGAGGATCGGATCGATCAGCCGCCAGCTTGCCTCCAAAGCGTCGCTACGGGCATACAAAGTCGAATCGCCCAACATGGCATCAAGCAACAGACGCTCATAGGCATCGGGCAGATAGTTCTTCGAAAGCGAATCATAGCGAAAATCCATACCCACCTGCTTCACCGTGAAACCGGCTCCCGGCATTTTCAGACCGAACTTCAGCGTGATGCTCTCGTCCGGTTGGATACGGATAATCAGTTTATTACAGGAGCCTCCCGAACATTGTCCGGCGAAAAGCTGGTGAGGAGTGGACTTGAAGTTCACTACGATCTCCGAACTCTTTTCCGGTAATTTCTTCCCAGTAAAGATATAGAACGGGACATCGCTCCAGCGCCAGTTATCGATAAACATTTTCATAGCGACGTAAGTCTCCGTGGTGGAGTCAGGCGCCACATTCTTCTCTTCCCGGTAGCCGTCGTACTGGCCACGCACAATCAGGTTGTCCATATCATGCGTCTTATACGGACGCAAAGCGCGGAACACCTTCACGATCTCGTCACGGATCGGCTCCGGGTCAAACACCGAAGGCGACTCCATCGCCGTAAATGCCATCAGTTGCATCAAGTGGTTCTGGATCATGTCGCGCAAAGCCCCCGCCCCGTCATAATATTTCCCGCGATTCTCCACGCCAAGTGTTTCCGAGGCACTGATCTCGATCGAGTCGATATAATTACGATTCCACAATGGTTCGAATATGCCGTTGGAGAAACGGAGCACCAGGATGTTCTGCACCGTCTCTTTCCCCAGATAATGGTCGATACGGTAAATTTCCTTCTCATCGAAGATATGGATGAGATGCTTGTTCAGACGTTCGGCCGATTCGAGGCTCGTTCCGAAAGGCTTCTCCACGATCACGCGGCGCCAACCGTCCTCGCTTCCGGCAACATTCATCCCGTTTTCTTTCAGGCAGGTCGGGATCAACTCGTACATCACCGGCGGCGTGGCAAGATAATAGATGATCTTGTCCGGCAACTGCTGCTCTTGCCGTAACTGATGGATACGATCTTTCAGTTTATGGTATCCGGCGGAATTGGTCGAATCGAATGCAAGGTAAAAGACACGGCGGAGGAAACTGTCCAGTTCGACATCGTCCACCTCTTTGTTTTTTAGGGATTCCCGGATATGCGCCTTTTCGAAAGTGCGGTATTCATCGTCGGAATATTCCGTACGGGCCGCCCCCAAGATACAAAAGCGCTCCGGCAAGAGTCCCCGAACGTGCAATTCGTAGAGCGAAGGCAAGAGCTTCCGCCCCGTCAGGTCGCCGGAAGCTCCGAATATGACTAATAATTGATTGCTTGCTGTTTTCATTTGCTTTTTTAATTTAATGATGTCAGAACTTTCCGAAAACCTCAAAAATCATTTTTTAAAGCAGCGGAACTCCCGAAAGCCTCAAAAAACATTTTTGAGGGTGGCAGAACTTTCTGAAAGCCTCAAAAAACATTTTTGAGGATGGCGGAACTCTACGAAAGCTTCAAAAACTATTTTTGAGGTTTTCGGAAAGTTCCAAAACAGTAGAATCAGACGCTATACGTGCCCGAAACCGTATTACCTCCTTCCCCAGTCCAATTGGTGTGGAAGAAATGACCACGTTCGCGATCGGTACGTTCATAAGTATGAGCGCCGAAATAGTCGCGTTGAGCCTGAATCATATTCGCTGCCGAATACAACGTGCGCAACCCATCAAAATAATTTAGAGCTGAACTCATGGCAGGCAGGGCGACACCGCTCAGCGCACCTTCGGCGACAACCCGGCGCCAGGCAGGAAGAGCCTCCTGTATCTTAGTGTGGAAAAAGTCATCGAAGAGCAGGTTTTCCAAGTCCGGGTCCTTCCGGTATGCCTCCGTGATCTTTTGCAGGAAGACGGAACGGATGATACACCCCTTACGCCAGATGCGGGCAATCGTCCCGTAATCCAAATCCCAACCATAATGCTCGGAAGCGTGGCGAAGCAAGGAGAATCCCTGTGCATAGGAAATCAGCTTGGCTGCGTATAGTGCCTGACGGACGTCTTCAATTGAAAGTTGAAAGTTGAAAGTTGAAAGTTGAGCGTTGTCTGATAACTTTCCACTTTCAACTTTCAACTTTCCACTATAAAGTCTTGCCGCCTTTATTCGTTCGGGATACAGGGCCGAGAGCAAGCGGGCGTAAACCGCTTCGGTGATCAACGTCAGCGGATCATTCTCGTCCATCGCTGCAATCGCGCTCCATTTGCCGGTTCCCTTCTGTCCGGCGACATCCAATATCTTGTCGAGCAACGGTTTTCCGTCTTCGTCACGAAAACGCAGAATATTGGCGGTTATCTCGATCAGGAAACTATCCAATTCCCCTCCGTTCCATTCGTCAAAGACGACGGCCATCGCATCGTTGTCCAATCCTTTCCGGTTTTTCAACAGCGAATAGGCTTCGGAAATAAGCTGCATATCACCATATTCGATGCCGTTGTGCACCATCTTCACAAAATGGCCGGCTCCCCCCGCTCCGATCCACTCGCAGCAAGGCGAACCATCGTCCAACTTGGCGGAAATTCCCTGCAAGATGTCTTTCACCAGCGGCCAAGCTTCCACCGAACCTCCGGGCATCACGGACGGGCCGTGCAAGGCTCCTTCCTCGCCTCCCGAAATTCCGGTTCCGACGAAATAGATCCCTTTCTTTTCCAACTCCTTCACACGACGTTCCGTGTCGTGGAAGTCAGAATTGCCTCCGTCGACAATTACATCGCCAGACGAAAGGAAAGGGAGCAATTGCGAGATCAGCTCGTCTACAGGATGCCCCGCTTTGACCATCATCATGATGATATGAGGACTTTTCACCGAGTCGACCAATTGTTCAATCGAATGCGTTCCGATAAAACGTTTGCTTTTGCCCCGGCCATTGATAAAACGGTCTACGACTCCCTCTTCGCCGGGTACGCTCCGGTTATATACGGCAACCGTGAAACCTTTGCTCTCCATATTAAGCGCCAGGTTCTCGCCCATCACGGCAAGCCCGATCAATCCTATATTTGCTTTCATATTTCAGTTGTTTTTATGTTGAATTCTATTTAAGGAACATTCTTTTTAACCTAATTGTTCCCAATAAGCATCTATTTATTGCTTTGTTTTCTCTCTGGAAATCCGTCATTTCTCATAAACTTTAGATACATTTGAACTCACAAACCATCTGAAGCATTATAAGACGGATAAAATGAATAAAGCAATAATAGCCATCGACTCTTTTAAAGGCTGCCTGACCTCGGAAGAAGCCGGAAGTGCAGTAATGGAAGGTATCAAAACGATCTTTCCCGATTGCGAGACCTTGCTGTTTCCGATCGCCGACGGAGGCGAAGGAATGTTAGACATACTCACCTCCGCAACAAAAGGGAAATACCGGACCCTGCCGGCACACGGTCCTTTGATGGAGCTCGTGCAGGGACGGTACGGTATTTCGGGCGACGGGCAAACAGCTCTGATCGAGATGGCAGCCGTCAGCGGCTTGCCTTTGGTTCCCGAAGACAAAAGGAATCCGATGCTGACGACTACTTACGGGACGGGAGAACTGATTCTCGACGCCCTCGAACAAGGTTGCCGCCACTTTATCGTGGGCATAGGCGGCAGTGCCACCAATGATGCAGGGTTAGGCATGCTGCAAGCCTTAGGGTTCCGTTTCCTGGACAAGCGGGGAAATCTGTTGGGGACAGGAGGCAGGATCATGTCGCAGGTAGCCTCCATCGATACATCTGCCGTACATCCGGCTTTAAAGGAGGCCCGCTTCACGATTGCCTGCGATGTACGCAATCCCTTCTGCGGGTCTGACGGGGCGGCTTACGTCTTCGCTTCGCAAAAGGGAGCCGATGCCAAGATGGTCAAAGAACTGGATACCGGTATGCAGGCACTTTCACGGGTTATCCTGTCGACTACTGGCAAAGACATTTCGGATATCCCCGGAGCCGGGGCAGCCGGAGGAATGGGCGGAGGTTTCTTTGCGTTCCTGAATGCCGAGTTGAAACCGGGTATCCGCCTGATGCTCGACGTGCTGGACTTCGGTAAGAAAATAACGGGAGCCGACCTGATCTTTACCGGTGAAGGACGGGCTGATCGGCAAACAGTGATGGGGAAAGTGCCTTCTGGTATCTTGGAAGAGGCCCGGAAACAAAATATTCCCGTCATAGTACTTGCAGGAAGCATAGAAGATGCAGCTCAAATGAACCGGGCCGGCTTCCAGGGAATATTCTCGATCACACCCGGTCCAGTCACAATGGAGAAAGCGATGGAACCGGAATTTGCGAGAGAAAATATCCGCAGGCTGGTGACCCAGATTTGTTCGGTAATCCACCCGTTCGCCACGCGCTAAAACAAGAAAAATATGTACACGGAATATCAACCTTGCAGACTATTGTCTGCCTACATTGATAAATATTGGGTATTCAAAGGAAAAACCGAACTCGGCACGTACTTCAAAATATTGCCGGACGGTTGCTGCGACTTTATCTTTTCCATTGGAGACACTGCACAATGTGTCGGCACGAACCAGCCGGTCATGCAACCCTATCGTTGCTTCTTCGTCGGTCCGATGACTACTTTCTCGGAGTTGGTCACGAACACGCCGAGCGTTCACATGCTGGGAGTCCGTTTCCATCCCTGCGGGTTAACCGCTTTCTGCAAACCGCCTCTCTCTGAATTTACGAACCAGAGGATAAGCTGCAACGACTTGACGCTTCTCTTTACGGACTCGTTTGCCGAATCATTATGTGAAGCACAGACTTTACAGCAGCAGATTTGCCTGATCGAACGGTTCCTTATCCACCGCCTGAAAGACAACTATGAGATTGATCCTCAGATCCCGTTCGCCGTGCAGCAGATCAATCGCTCGAAAGGGCGTCTCCCGATCCTGCAATTGATGGATGAAATCTGCATTTGCCAACGTCATTTCGAACGCAAATTCAAAGCATATACCGGCTATACTCCAAAAGAATACAGCCGGATCATGAAATTCAGAAACACCATCGACCTGCTGAAAAATTGCGTACCGGACAACCTGCTTACGATTGCCGTTGAAGCGGGCTATTACGACCTCTCCCACTTCAATAAGGAAATCCGGCTGTTATCCGGCAATACACCGGCTTCTTTCCTATCGATCTCTATCCCCGAAGATGTCTTGCTGACTTACCTGGAATGAAAAAGTCGTTTTTTTACAATAGAGCAGGGCAGTTCCACCCCTACATTTGCACGTAACTAATAAAACATTGAAATATGAAACTTATGAAAGAAAAAGCAGAACAGTTATTGCAACGTTGCGAGGTTGTGGTTATTACTTCCGTCAACGAAGAAGGGTATCCCCGCCCTGTCCCCATGAGCAAAATCAAATCGGAAGGATATTCCGTGGTCTGGATGGCAACCGGCAACGACTCTCTGAAAACGAAAGATTTCCGTCTGAATCCCAAAGCAGGCTTATGCTATAGCGAAAATGGCAATAGCGTGGCATTAACCGGAGAGGTAGAGGTAATTACCGATGCTGAAATAAAAAAGGAGCTCTGGCAGGAATGGTTTATCGCACACTTCCCGTTAGGACCGGCTGATCCGAATTATGTCCTGCTCAAATTCAAAGGACAAAAGGCTACGATCTGGATCGATGGGGTATTTATTCACGAATAGCCAGATTCAGATTAGAAATTCTTCTTCTCGTCGATAATATATTCCGGACGTGCTTTGATCTCGTCAAACAAGATGCCGATATATTGCCCTAACACACCGACTGTCAGCAATTGGACGCCGCCAAAGAAAATAACGGAGGTCATGATGGAAGTCCAACCTGTTTCAGCATTGCTGAAGCCGTATATCTTGCCTAAGGTAAACCAGACGGCCAGCACGATGCCGACCAATACGGCGATAAAGCCCAAGCTTGTCGCCAGGCGCAACGGTTTCTTGGAGAAATAAAGCATAGCGGTGGTGGCAAACTTCCACATTTTGCTGAACGGGTATTTCGTCTCTCCGGCAATACGCGCCTCCCGTTCATAATAGAAAGGAACCTGTTTGAAGCCGACCCAACTGATCAGTCCGCGGATATATTTTCCCCGCTCCTGAAAACGGTCGAACTGGTCCATCACCTTGCGGTCTATCAAGCGGAAATCACCTGTATCTAACGGGAAATTCACATCACTCATGTAGTTCAGCATACGGTAAAAAACTTTCGCCGTCACTTTCTTGAAAAGTCCTTCCCCCTCGCGAGACTTGCGGACGCAATAAACCACGTTCGCCTGCTCTTTTTCCTGCAATTCAAGAATGGATGGGATAAGTTCGGGAGGGTCCTGCATATCGGCATCCAGGATAACAGCCAGGTCGGCATCGCAATTATTGATACCTGCCGTGACAGCCGGCTGATGTCCGAAGTTACGGGAGAAATGGATCACCTTCACCTGTGGATCGGAAGCCGCAATCTCGTCTAACATCAGACGCGTCCGGTCTCTACTGCCGTCGTTGATATAGATAATTTCCGTTAAAACAGGGAGCTTCTGCAACGCCTCCCGTGTACGCCGGTATGATTCGGCAATGACCAACTCCTCGTTATAACAAGGGACTATGACCGCAAGTTTCTTCATCTGCATTTAAGCCTTAAACGTATAAAACTTATTCATAATAAAATTAATCACCGTGTAAAAAGCCATTGCTATCAATTGGTTATAATATGGGTCGATCGGTAGGTATGGAGTCAGGACACAGACTAAAAACCCCAACTGCAACAGATAACACACTCCGAACACGACACCGAAACGGACAGCGCTCCCCAGCCAGCCAGCCGAACTTCGAAATGTCCATTGCTTATTCCATATAAAACTATTCAATACGCCTGCTACATAACCGACCATATTCGAAACAACATCCGAACATCCGAACAACTTCATCATGATCCAGATGACAACGGCGGTTATCACCGTATTACTCACTCCCACTATACCATATTTAATGGCTTGCTTGACTGTTTCCTCCATTCTTTTTTATAATCTCTTCCACTTCCTCGGCCGACAACTCCTTCACATTCGTGATCGTGAAGACCTGCGAAAGAAAGTTTCCATACTGGTTACATTCGTTGATCACCTTGTCCAGCGCCTGCTTGATATCTGCCCGGACAGGGATCAGGAAAACCAGCTCCATATATTTTTCACCTATTGTCAACCGCTCGATTTCGCAACCCGCCTTTTCCAAGGAATAGGGGAATTCACGTTCAATCACTTTCTTCTGATACTCCAAGAACGGTTTCAGCTCATTCGCCAGGATTAGCACATAAAAACGCAACTTCTCCCCTTTTCCTCCCAAACCGGTAGAGATATAAATCTGCTTCTCGTCCGACAGTTCGGATTCCAGAGCGATACGGCTTTCCATCAAAGCCATATATGCCCAGTCTGCCACATCCGGATCCGGAGCCTGGGCATATTCTTCCAATATCCTGTATGCTTTTACCTGTCGTGAGGTAGCGAGCATAGACAATACATACTTCTTATGTTCCACAGTCGATTCGGGATCATCCAGACTATCCTCGAAAACCGAAAAATCCATTTTCGAGATATCCGGCTTATCCTGATCTTTCCTGATCTTTTCCGAGTATTTAAAATATTCCATCTGCCGTTCTACGGGTACACGCTGTTCTAATATATGGAAATGTCCGTCAATCTTACTAAAAGAGTCCCGGAACTTCTTGAAAATATCATTATCCTCTTTCATAAAGCCTGCTTTTTAGTTTTGTACATATCCAATAAACAAGAAACTAAGACAAATGTAAGGCTTTTTCGCGATAAATAACTTATAGCTGAGATAAAACGCACCAAAATTATTGCAACTTCCCCGGAACCGTTCTTGTTTTAGACTCTGACTCACGCCCCTGCATAAATAAGGAAGCCCAGGCCAATCACAAACAGGACGAACATTCCGGCATTCAGAAAATCCGAAGAACGTGGAGCTCTTCTGAATTCATGCCATATCAGAATCCCCCAAAGTGCGGATACAAGCGTCGCCCCCTGCCCCAAACCGTACGAAATGGCAGCTCCGGCCTTTTCAGAAGCGATCATACTAAAAGACTGCCCGATACACCAGATAACGCCTCCCAATATGCCCACCAAGTGTGCCTTGGTATTCCCCTTGAAATAACCGGAGATAGAAACCGGCTCACCTTCCACCGGACGCTTCATAGCGATCGTATTAAACAGGAAATTACTAACAAACACGCCTAAAGAGAAGATAAACACAGCGGTATAAGGTGTCAGCTTGCCCAATGCGGGCTCTGCAAAATTATCCAGATCCATCGAAGCCGCAATAAAACGGTAGAAGAAAGCCATGATCACACCTGCTGCGACAGAAATAAAGATACCCTTTCCCGACACTTTTTTCGAACCGACCAATGCTTTCTTATAGGCTAGACCATTCAGCAGGATAGCAACTGTGATCAGAGCTACGCCAATAAAGATATACAAAGGTTCTCCTTTAGCCGCTCCAAAATAATTGACTAATACGCCTAATACCAACGCCAGCCCGATTCCGACCGGAAAAGCTACCGACAGGCCGCAAATCGCAATAGCTGCCGATAACAGGATATTGGCTGCATTAAAAATAATGCCACCAAGGAAAGCACTCCCTAACGATCCCATATCAGCTTGTGCCAAATTAAGCAGGAACCCCTGCCCCTCAGAGCCAAAGCTGCCCAACGTAAAAGCGGAAAAAACGGAAAAGAGCAACACTCCAATCACATAATCCCAATAAAAGAACTCATACCGCCAAGTCTTCGAGGCCAGCTTCTGTGTATTTCCCCACGATCCCCAACAAAGCATTGTGACAACACAAAACAGGATCGCCAACGAATAATCTTGTACTATAAACATAACTTCCTTACTTTGAAACAGGTTGATGCATCATATAATTTTCAATAAGAACCGCCATCTCCACCGCCGGCACTTTCTCGATCAGACGAAGGTCCTTACCTTTCCCATCCGGTGTCCAACTATTGGTTCCTTCATCATTCACGACACGGAACGTTCCGCGCTCCACATTATAATAAGGTTCATACCCTTTGACTGCCACCAGCACAGCCGTAAGATCCCAACTCATCCGGCCATTTGGATCGCCTTCGGCAAAACAGAGCGAATAGGCATCTTTCACAGGACTGTCTTCCACATCCATCTGGGCCAGCTTCTTCCCGGTAAAAATCATATTTCCGATTTCAAAACCACTAAATATGATTTCCGTAGGCCATTGCTCCGCCACCACACGGGATGCCGGGGTATCACAATAGACATTAAATTCCTTCCCTTCGGGAAACAAACCTGCCATCGAAACCACCCGTTTCACCTTCTTCGCGACCAAATCACGGCCGGAAAGCGGACTATATTCGTCACCACCGGAAAGCAAAAGGTTCTTCAGATTGGTAAAAAAACCAATCGTACAAACCACAACGCTGCTATCCGGCTGCGTGCTCAAAATCCGGCGATAGACCTTCACCGCATCCGAAGCATCCGAGGTTTTTGCCGTTTTATGTGGATAACGTGCCGGAAGCTCTTCCGTCCATTTAGTCTTATGCCAGGTGGTCAGCGAAACACCACCCTCGCTTTTCGGAGCACCGACAGGAATGTCCGGTCGGTTGAAATAGGTGTTCAGCACTTCTATGCAGGGTACGACATGTTCGTCCTTATTAGACGAAACAACCGCTAAAATGTTCACTTGCCCGCTATCAGCCAACGCGTGCATCAGAGCCATCGCACCGACATCATCATAATCCGGTCCCAGGTCCGTATCCAATATCAGGTTGACAGGCTGCACCGTCGTTTCTTCCGGAGCAGTTACAGCCGATTTTCTAGAACAGGCCGCCAGCAAAGCGATCAAACAGGTAAAAAGAATCGTTTTTTTCATGTTATTGAATTTATACAAGATTTGATTAATCGAATATATCCACTTCGTTCCGATAAGGAGCTGACGACTGCGCCCCTACACGTGTCACCGAGATAGCCGAAGCCTTACAGGCAAACCGGACGGATTCTTTCAAGTTTCGCCCTTCGGACAAAGCGACAGTCAGGGCTCCATTAAATACATCGCCGGCGGCAGTCGTGTCGACAGCTTCTACTTTCAAAGCAGGAACTATCTCGGCTTTTCCGTCGCTACAAATAAGTGCCCCTTTTGATCCCAGCGTAATAATAACATGCTGCACCCCCATTCTCGAAAGGATACGGGCGGCCTCCACCGCTGAAATCTCGTCCGTTATCTTCACACCGGTAATCATCTCCGCTTCCGTCTCGTTCGGCGTGATCAAATATAAATGATGAAGCAGATCGGCTGGTAATGGATGTGCCGGAGCCGGATTCAGAATTACTTTCTTCCCCTTTTGCCAGGCGATATCCGCAACAAAGCACACGGTCTCCATCGGGACCTCCAGCTGCATCAGGATCAGGTCAGCCAACTCAATAGCCTCCTCTGCCTTCGCTAGGTCGGACGGCAGAAGGTTAGCATTCGCTCCCGAAGCGACGACAATGCAGTTTTCCGCTTTTTCGTCTACCGTGATCAGGGCTACGCCGGAAGGATTCCCGGAATCAGAAAAGACATAAGAGGTATTGATTCCCTCCTCCTCGAACAGTTGTTGTGACTGGTGACCGAATATATCACTTCCGGTCTTGCATATAAAAGTGACGGAACCTCCCAGACGCGCTATCGCCACAGCTTGGTTCGCCCCTTTTCCACCGGGATTCATAAAGAATGTTCCACCCAAAATCGTTTCACCCGGACGAGGCAGATGAGCGGCTTTTATAACCATATCGGTATTGCTACTCCCGACCACCAGAATTTGTCGTCTGGATGTTTGTGTTGTGTCCATGTTTTATTTCGTATTAAATTGTGAATCGTTTGCAATGAAGCGTTACAAATATAATATGTATATCGTTTCTTTTTTCCACATAATTCTTTGGAAAAGATAAACCCAAATTTTACTTTTGTAAATAACATATACAAAATATGTCTTATAGACAAACAGATAAATTTATGAAACAGGCCACAAAACTCAATCAGGTCATGCTATTGATCAAGTCGCTTTCCAAAGCGGAAAAACGATACATCAGACTCTATACCAACCTGCAAAACGGGGATAAACATTATATGGTTCTATACGACCTGGCATGTGAAGGCTTCTCCGCCGAACAAATATATGAGAAGTTTTGCGGCAAAGTGAACGAAAAAAGCTTTGAGATAGCAGCCAAGCATCTTTATCGGGTATTGTTGGATTGCCTCGTCCAATTGAGGGAGAAACAAGATATACAGACGACTATCTTCAATTATATCACAAAGGCTGGCATTCTTTTCGAACGGGAACTTTTCGACAATGCACTTGCCGAATTGGAAAAAGCAAAGAAGCTGGCCGTCACATACGAAAACGATCCACTCCTCCTTCTGATTTACCGTACGGAATTGAAATATCTAAGCACACTCGGTTTCGAAGGCATCAGCGAGAAAGAACTGGTCGGCAAACAAATGCAGATTAACGACATAATGAAATATGCCCGCAACACGAACCTTCACCTGCAACTATATGATATTCTGAAATACCGCATCACCCATAAAGGGTATGCCCGTTCGAACAAACAGAAAGAGAACCTGAACGATCTTGTTTTAAGCGAACTGAACTTGATCGCCAACCATTCCTACCAGGGATTCGAGGCACACAAACTTCACCTGTTGTTCCAAGCGACCTACTACCTGAATGCCGGAAACTATAAATCGGCGATCCGCTTCTATCAGGAACTGATCGCGCTTTTCGAAGCGAACCGGCATCTAATCCTCAACCCACCGATCTACTACCAGAGCGCCATAGAGGGAGTACTGAACAGCCTGCACGTTGCCGGATTATACCGGGAAATGCCTTTCTTTTTGTCCAAACTGAAAGAAATCAGCACGGGCAACTACCCAACAGAGTTCCTGATGGAGGTACAAGGACGCCACTACCTGTACGAACTCTCGGGATTGCTCAACACCGGACAATTTGACGCGGCAGTGCATCTTACAGAGACCTATACCGATTTTTTATTTAAGAAAGCATCCATGACCAGACCGGAAACTCAACTAAAACTATCCCTCTATTCTTCCATCCTTTATCTTTGCCTGGGAGAACCGATGAAAGCCCGTAAAAGCATGAAAAACATACTCGGTTCCGGCAAATCCTTCCACACATTGCCGTCCTACAAAACAGCCCGCCTCATCAATCTCCTTATCCAGGCAGAACTAGGGAACTATTGCTTTTTCGCGAACGAAATAAGCTCCATCAAGCGAATGATCGGTTACGAGAAGCAAGTGTATATCACCGAAAAACTACTATTCCGCTTCCTAATGGCCCATCCATTACCCATCTATAAAAAAGACCAAGAGAAGCTGTGGTCACAATACCAAAAGGATATAATGCGTATCCGGCAAGACAAATACGAAAAACGACTCCTTAAAACTTTCGATTTTACAGCTTGGATCGAAAGCAAACTAACAAACATCCCTCTCCGGGAGATTTTGTCGCGAACAGATTGGTATATATCGGCAAAACAGTAATTCAGGGCATAATATCCGTAATTTATCTACAAAGAGAAAAAGAATACATGCCGACCTTTGTAAAAAAATCAATGCAATAGATTCAAAAATGTGCCGGCTAATACCATTGTTGGTTGCGCATCGGCCAAATCAATACAAAAGATATGAAAAAAATAATAGCATTAGCATTGTTGATGGCTGGAGTCACAGCAATGGAGGCAGGAAACAGGATAATTGAAGAGAATATAATTCAAACTGATAAAAAGAATATAGAAATGGAAGACTTAGAATTGACAAAAGAATGGGACAAGATTTTCCCGAAGAGCTATAAAGTGAATCACAGTAAGGTAACATTTCGCAACCGCTACGGCATCACGCTTGCAGCCGATATGTATACACCAAAGAATATAAACGGGAAAATGGCGGCTATCGCGGTATCCGGCCCTTTCGGGGCCGTGAAGGAACAAGCATCAGGTCTCTACGCACAAACAATGGCAGAACGCGGTTTCCTGACCATCGCTTTCGATCCTTCATACACTGGAGAGAGTGGTGGAACACCCCGCTATGTAGCCTCTCCCGACATCAACACCGAGGACTTTTGCGCAGCTGTGGATTTCCTCTCTACACACGATGACGTCGATCCCGAACGCATCGGCATCATCGGTATTTGCGGATGGGGAGGTATGGCACTCAACGCTGCCACGATCGATACCCGCATCAAGGCCACAGTCACTTCCACGATGTACGACATGAGCCGGGTAAACGCAAACGGTTATTTCGACTCCATGAATGCCGACCAGCGCCATGAACTCCGCCGCCAACTCAACGAACAACGTACAATAGACACGAAGAACGGCTCATACGCGCTCACCGGCGGAGTGGTCGATCCACTCCCCGACGATGTCTCCTGGTTTGTAAAAGACTATCACAACTATTATAAGACCGATCGTGGTTATCACAAACGGTCACTCAACTCCAACGGAGGATGGAACAAGACATCGGCTCTTTCGTTCATCAACATGCCTTTACTCACTTACAGCGACGAAATCCGTAGTGCCGTACTCATGATACACGGCGAGAAAGCCCATTCCCGTTATTTCAGCGAAGACGCATTCAAGAAACTAACGGGTGATAACAAAGAGTTGCTGATCCTCCCCAGTGCCAACCATGTCGACCTTTACGACAACCTGTCAGTAATCCCGTTCGACAAAATCGAACATTTTTTCCATAAATATTTGAAATAACAAAAAGTTTGGAACGATTCAGGAATTTCATCTAAAATATGCCAAGTAAAAGGTAATGTACAATAAGGCCAAGGACTACTACAAGGCATGGTTTGTCCTTGGCCTTTGTTGGGAAAGGAAGTAAGGTCAAGTCCTGGCAAGTCTCCGGCGTTCGAAACAAACTCCAAAATACTGGTCCGGCCTGTCACTGAAAGCTCCTATACAGGTTGCACGAAAACGATCAATGGCAGGACCTATATTATTCATAATTTGATACGATAGACGGAGAAACTAAGCGGTCTCAAGTTCACTTCTCCCTGCGGAGCCTCCACCTCAATATCAGAAACGAGCGGGACTACTGTCGAAGGATTACACAACGTGTTTTTAGCTTCCAAGTCGGAAGAATGGAGCAACGTAAGCGTCCCTTTATGCTTACCGGCCGAAAGACCGTTCAAGTTCAACTTAATCCGCTTGTTACAGATTCCGGTATTGGCGACTTTGATGATAAGCTCGTCTGAATGCTTATCGACCGCTGCAGTGGCATACAAATCCAACTGTCCGGTGACCGGTTCGCCCTGCATGGTCAGCGGAACGACGTTCGTACCAGCATTATGGCCATATAGCTGCTGCACATAATAGTTAGGAGTCTTTACCAATGAAAGGTTGTCGAACCAGATCAGATCCGGACGCCACTGCCAAGCATCCACATGAGCAAAAAGCGGGGCATACGTGCATAAGCACACCACATCCGCGTTTCGCTCGAAACCTGTCATAAAAGCGGCTTCACACAAAGCGGTCAGAAAACTGTTCTCGCGGTTGACAGAATGGCAGGCATATTCGCCGGCAAACACTTTCGGTCCTTGGCGGTCGTACGAATCATAGCGTTTGGCTCCGTTCAGGAACCATTCAGGAGAGCGGTAGAAATGTTCGTCCACTAAATCCACTTTCAAGCGCCTCATTTCCGGCCAGAGGTAATCAAAATCCTCCCCTTCCGATTGCGGACCGGAACTACCGATGATCTTTATCTCCGGATATTTAGCCCGAATCGCTTTGACAAACAGTTCGAGACGTTCGGGATAAAGCGGTCCCCACTGTTCGTTGCCGATGGCAATAAGTTTAAGGTTAAAAGGAGCCGGATGTCCCATATCGGCACGTATCTTTCCCCATTCGCTGGTTGCCGAACCGTTAGCAAACTCAATTAGGTCGAGGGCGTCGTCTATATAAGGTTGTAGCTTATCCACCGGACAATTCTCGTTCGGGTCCTGGTTTTCATACTGGCAGGAAAGACCGCAGTTCAACACAGGAAGCGGTTCAGCCCCAATATCTTCGCTCAACTGGAAATATTCGAAAAAGCCCAAGCCGCAGGACTGATAATAATCCGGAAACTTTTTGTGCGAGAATGTATAGTTCCATCGATTGATATTGATCGGACGGTTCTCAACCGGACCGACCGTGTTTTTCCACTGGTAGCGGGTAGCCTTGTTCGTTCCCTCCACGATGCAACCGCCGGGAAAGCGGAAGACACCAGGTTTCAGCTCCTTCAAAGCCTGTGCCAAATCAGCACGCATGCCGTTCGGACGGTTGTTGAATGTCTTTTGTGGAAACAATGAAATGTGTTCGAGATCGACAATTCCTTTTGTCACCATCGTGATACGCAAACGAGAACGGGCTTCTGTCGCTCCCGGCGTCAGAACAACCGTATATTTCTTCCATTCCTTGCCGCTCACCTCGATCTCTTTTTGCTCGTACAGGTCATTCCGGCTGTCCACTAGGTTTATACGCAGCTTGACCGGCGCACCGCCGGACCGAGTGCGGGCATATAAAGAGAAGTCGTACTTCTCCCCTTCCCTGATGCCGATCCCATTGAAGCCTTCATTGTCAAGGCCGGTTCCGGTCAGCTCCTTTTCATAAGAAAGGCGGACATAATGCGGATTACGGTCGAAACAGGGCTTCTGGGTCTGCACACTGACATTCCCGAAGGGCGTCCAGCCCCCAAACGGATTTTCAAACTCAAAAGAACGGTTCTTGACAAGTTCAGCATACAGGCCGCCATCAGCTCCGTAATTGATATCTTCAAAAAAGATCCCGTACATGGTCGACTGGATAGGCGCACCTGTTTTCTGCACATCTATCTTAAATTCATTACTTTGTGCCATTAAACCGACAACACCCATGCTAAACAGACACAGGGCAATGGCTTTTTTCATACTTTTTGTCATAGGTATGTGTTTTTCCGTGAATACAAAGATTATTTAGTTACAAATGTACACTAATAAATCCGATTGAAAGAAGACGTATCGTCCGTTTTAGCAGACAAAAAGCCGTTTTATGCTATAAAACATCTTCAAAGTAGCGCATGAATACAAAGAAGAGAGTAATTTTACACACAATTTTGAAACTATATTTACATGAAGAACGAAAGCACGCTGTCTGGCTTAACTGTAGCTAATTTCAGCAAGCAAATAGACGGCAAGGAGACGATGCTATGCATCCTTACAAATAACAAAGGAGCAGAACTTACCATTACCAACTACGGTGCAAAGATTGTATCGCTTATGGTACCGGATCGGTCCGGAAAGTTAACCGATGTAGTAACAGGACACAATTCTATAGACGAATACCTGGTTTCCGAAGAACCTTATTTCGGAGCTATCTGCGGACGATACGGCAACCGTATCGCAGGCGGAAAATTCACATTGGATGGCATTGTGTACGATAAATTGGCTATCAATAATGGGCCGAACAGCCTGCATGGTGGTTTGAAAGGCTTCAATTCCGTAGTCTGGGACCTAAACAAGATCGACGGCCAGACGGTGGAATTGAAATACACGTCTGCCGACGGTGAAGAAGGCTTCCCCGGAAAACTGGATACAACAGTGACTTATCATCTTTCCGATGACAATGAGGTCATAATCACGTATCATGCGGTAACAAACAAACCGACCGTCCTGAACCTGACCAATCACTCCTACTTCAACCTCTCCGGCCAAGGTGATCCTTCCGTATATGATCATAAACTGACAATCAATGCAGACTACTATCTGCCAACCGACGAAACGGCTATACCTTATGGTCCGAAAGAAAAAGTAGAAGGAACTCCGATGGACTTCCGTACTCCACACGAAGTGGGCGAACGTATCGATGAAGATTTTGAAGCACTGAATTTCGGAAAAGGATATGACCATACATATATATTAAATAAAAAAGAAGAGAACGAGCTGTCACTCTGCGCCCGTTGCACATCGCCCAAAACCGGCATCGTAATGGAATGCTACACGACACAACCGGGTGTGCAATTATACACAGGTAATTGGATGACAGGCAATTTCGTCGGCAAGAACGGACAACGCTATCCGGCACGTGCCGCCCTTTGTCTGGAAACACAGCACTATCCCGACAGCCCGAACAAACCGGAGTACCCGTCCACCGTCCTACGCCCGGGTGAAACGTTCCAGAGTAAGACAATTTATAAATTTTCTGTCGAATAACAAGTAACAAATTAATAATAACAAAAAAACATCAATCAATGACTCAACAAAAAAAACAATGGAGTGCCATCATCATCATGATTGCACTTTTTGCTATGATCGCATTCGTGACAAATCTTTGTTCACCAATGGCTATTATTGTAAAGAACGACTTCGGAGCAAGCAATGTCCTTGCCCAAATCGGAAACTATGGTAACTTCATCGCCTATTTGGTAATGGGAATCCCCGCAGGTATGCTGATTGCCAAATATGGCTACAAAAAAACGGCTCTTATCGGCCTAGCCATAGGTATCATCGGTATTTTAATCCAATGGTTGAGCGGTCACGTAGGCAAGGAAAGCGCTTTCTTGGTTTATCTGATCGGAGCGTTTACCAGCGGTTTCACCATGTGTATTTTGAACTGCGTAGTCAACCCGATGCTCAACTTGTTGGGAGGTGGCGGAAACAAAGGTAACCAGCTGATTCAACTCGGAGGTGTGTTCAACAGTACTGCAGCCGTTGCTTGCTACATCTTGATGGGAGCTCTTATCGGTGATGCAGCCAAGGCACATATTGCCGATGCCACCCCTGCTCTGATGATCGCTCTGGCTATTTTTGTCATCGCATTTGTAGTGATCATGTTCACTAAAATCGAAGAACCCGAACAGGCTCCGGTCGACACAAGTTTAATTAAAGGAGCTTTAAGCCATCGTCATTTTGCATTGGGAGCCTTGGCTATCTTTTTGTATATGAGCGTAGAAGTAGGTACTCCCACCTATATCCTGCAATATCTGACATCTAAAGGTATACCGGCCAGTACTGTAGGCCTTATCGTAGCTGTTTACTGGTTGATGATGCTTATCGGACGTTTCGTAGGAGCAAGTATCGGTGCCAAAATTTCCAGCCGCACGATGATCACGACTGTCGCAAGTGCTACCTTGCTATTAGTGGGCTTCGGAATGTTTTCACCTGAAACGAGTACAGTTGAAGTTCCCGGCATAGACTGGGCTTCATTAAGCGTTATCTGGCAGGAAGTACCCATCGGTATTCTGGCATTCCTCCTCGTTGGTCTCTGCACCAGTGTTATGTGGGGTGGCATCTTCAACATGGCCGTTGAAGGATTAGGTAAATACACGGCTATTGCCAGCGGTATCTTTATGACAATGGTGTTCGGTTGCGCCGTAATGGTTGCTATCCAGGGTTGGGTTGCCGACATGACCGACTACATGACCAGTTATTGGGTTGTGCTTTTCAGTGCTGCTTACATTTTATTCTATGCTGCTATCGGCTCCAAACCGTCAAAAAAATCAGAATAAGACTACAATACGTCAAATTATGGAATGGAGATGTGTCAACACTCACTGCCCAGTCATCCGGGACTTGATCCGCCATGGCAAAACGGAGTTTTGACACATCACCTTTTCTTCATTTATAAAACATCTAAATAATTAATATCATGCAAAAAAAGATCAGAAATAAATTTCAGGAGTTATTCTCAACAGAAGGTAGCGTATATGCATCTCCAGGCCGTATTAACCTGATTGGAGAACATACCGATTATAACGGCGGTTTCGTATTTCCAGGTGCTATCGACAAAGGTATGATTGCTGAAATCAAACCGAACGGCACAGGTAAAGTTCGTGCTTTCTCTGTTGACCTGAACGACTACGCCGAATTTGGCCTGAACGAAGAAGACGCTCCCAAAGCGAGCTGGGCAAGATACATTTTCGGCGTTTGCCGCGAAACCATAAAACGTGGCGGACAGATCCAAGGATTCGACACCGTATTTGCAGGCGATGTACCTCTGGGTGCAGGCATGTCCTCTTCCGCTGCATTGGAAAGTACCTATGCATTTGCTTTAAATGACTTGTTCTCCTTGAACATCGATAAATTTGAATTAGCTAAGATCGGCCAGTCTACGGAGCATAACTATTGCGGTGTAAACTGCGGTATTATGGACCAGTTTGCTTCCGTATTCGGAAAAGAAGGCAGTTTGATCCGTTTGGATTGCCGTTCACTCGAATATAAATATTTCCCATTCCATCCGGTCGGTTACAAATTGGTTTTACTGGATTCAGTCGTTAAGCACGAGCTGGCATCTTCAGCTTACAACAAACGTCGCCAGTCTTGTGAAAACGCTGCCGCTGCAATCCGACGCAATCACCCGGAAGTCGAGTTCTTGCGCGATGCAACAATGGATATGCTGAACGAAGTCAAAGGCGACATCAGCGCTGAAGATTATATGCGTGCTGAATATGTGATCGAAGAAGTACAGCGCGTACTCGACGTTTGCGACGCTTTAGAAAAAGACGACTACGAAACCGTAGGTAAGAAGATGTACGAAACACATCATGGCATGAGCAAATTGTACGAAGTCAGCTGCGAAGAATTGGACTTTCTGAACGATGTTGCCAGAAAGTGCGGTGTAACCGGCTCACGCGTAATGGGCGGCGGTTTCGGCGGTTGCACAATCAATCTGGTGAAAGAAGAAAAATACGATGCATTTGTAAAAGAAGCATTTGAATCCTACACTGCTAAATTCGGCCACGAACCTAAGTTATATAATGTAGTAATCAGCGACGGCGCACGCAAGCTCGCATAATAAATTAATCATAATTCCATAAAAAAATCATGACAGCCGCTTTTTATCAGAACGAAACCAAATTTTACGTTGCAGTAGATTGTATTATACTCGGATTCGATCAAAAAGAGCTTAATGTATTACTTTATAAACGTAAGTTTGAACCCATGATGGGACAATGGTCTCTGATGGGCGGTTTTATCAAAGCAGGAGAAAGTATAGAGGAGGCCGCCTCACGCGTGCTTACCGACTGTACCGGCATTGATAATCTTTTTATGGAACAGGTAGGTGCTTACGGAGACATTACCCGCGATCTCGGAGAGCGGGTAATATCCGTAGCATACTATTCACTCGTCAATATGAACGATTTCAGTAGCGAAACACTGGAAGAGTATAATGCGGTCTGGGCCAAGGTCAGCGAAGTTCCACAACTTATTTTCGACCATAACCAAATGATCACCGACACATTAGCCCGTCTGCGCAGAAAAGCCGCTACCCGTCCGGTCGGATTCAACCTGCTTCCCGAAAAATTCACGTTACCGCAATTGCAGAACCTGTATGAAGCCATCTACCAGACTCAACTGGACAAGCGTAATTTCCGCAAAAAACTAAATGCGATGGATATTCTGGAGAAGTTGGATGAAAAAGACAAGAAAGGTTCCAAAAGAGGGGCTTTCTATTATATGTTCAACAAAGAAAAATATGACCATCTGCTGGAACAAGGGTTCTATTTCTCCCTATAATAAAAAACATCACACACCTGAACACACACAAATTGGACGCAGGCCGGGTGCGACATTCCGAATATCGGTACGGAACTTGTCGGCCGCTTTCTGGAAAATGATATCAAGATCGAGAGCATAATAGAAATCAATGGTATTTCATCAAAATCCCCATTCAATATGCTGACTTTGACAGATGTGCCGGATATTCCGATCACAAAGTAGCCCAAGCGGAACAGACTTGCGCATTCGGTGTTTCCATGTTCGCAGCCGTAGCACCGTGCATATATGCCAAAATCGAAGACACACAGCGGACTATAGGATAAGGTTTTGCAAAAGAATACCAGTCGAATCATAAAAATCATCTGGCGTATCTTGCTCTCTATGAGAAATATCGGAAATTAGGAAACTTTACAGAAAATGAATTGTTTCATCGATAGGATGGTCATTACGAAGAGATTGCCTATCTTTGCAAAAAATAAAAATAACTCATCACAATGAACGATATTAAATTAATGAACAAAGCAGCGGACAACATCCGTATCCTGGCTGCGTCAATGGTAGAAAAAGCGAAATCCGGTCACCCCGGTGGTGCAATGGGTGGTGCAGACTTTGTGAACGTACTGTTTTCAGAGTTCCTCGTGTATGATCCCAAGAATCCCGCATGGGAAGGCAGAGACCGCTATTTCCAGGACCCGGGGCATATGTCGCCGATGCTTTATTCAGTACTCGCCCTCGCAGGCAAATTCACGATCGACGAACTGAAAGAGTTCCGCCAGTGGGGTAGCGTGACTCCGGGACATCCCGAAGTCAACGTGATGCGTGGTATAGAAAACACATCCGGTCCGTTGGGACAAGGCCACACTTACGCCGTAGGTGCTGCTATCGCCGCCAAGTTCCTGAAAGCACGCCTGGGTGACGTCATGAATCAGACGATTTACACATATATATCCGATGGTGGCATCCAGGAAGAGATTTCTCAGGGAGCCGGACGTATTGCCGGTACACTGGGACTGGACAACCTGATTATGTTTTACGATGCCAACAACATCCAGCTTTCCACAACCGTAGGCGAAGTGACGACAGAAAACGTAGCCATGAAATACGAAGCATGGGGTTGGAAAGTCATCACAATCAACGGAAACGATGTAACGGAAATCCGCCGGGCACTGACCGAGGCGAAAGCCGAAACATCCCGTCCTACCCTGATTATCGGTAACACGATCATGGGTAAGGGTGCTGTGGGTGCTGACAAGAGCAGCTACGAAAACAAGGTGTCTACACACGGACAACCTCTTTCGGCAGCCGGCGTCTCTATCGCAGACACCATCCGGAACTTAGGAGGAAACCCGGACGATCCGTTCCAGATCTTCCCCGAAGTTGCGGAACTATATGCCAAACGTGCTAAAGAATTGGAAGCAATCGTTGCGGAACGCTATGCGGCCAAAGCAGAATGGGCGAAAGCTAATCCGGAACTGGCCGCCAAGATGGATTTGTGGTTCTCAGGCAAAGCACCTGTCATCGACTGGAAGGCTATCGAACAGAAACCGAACCAAGCGACCCGTGCGGCCTCGGCAACCGTCTTAGGCGTGCTGGCAACCCAGGTAGAAAATATGATCGTTTCTTCAGCCGACCTTTCCAATTCGGACAAGACAGACGGCTTCCTGAAGAAAACACATGCATTCGTAAAAGGCGATTTCAGTGGTGCATTCCTTCAAGCCGGTGTTGCCGAACTGACGATGGCTTGCGTATGTATCGGTATGTCGCTCCACGGAGGTGTAATCGTAGCCTGCGGTACATTCTTCGTATTCTCCGACTACATGAAACCCGCTATCCGAATGGCAGCCCTGATGGAACAGCCGGTTAAGTTCGTCTGGTCTCACGATGCCTTCCGCGTAGGTGAAGACGGACCGACACACGAACCGGTTGAACAGGAAGTGCAGATTCGTCTGATGGAAAAGCTGAAGAACCACAAGGGACACAACTCAATGTTGGTATTGCGCCCGGCAGACGTGACCGAAACAACAATTGCCTGGAAGATGGCTATGGAAAACACAGCCACTCCGACAGCTTTGATTTTCTCCCGTCAGAACATCACAGACCTGCCCGCAAAAGGAAACCGCTACGACGAAGCCTTGCAGGCTGAAAAGGGAGCTTATATTGTAGAAAGTGACGAAAACCCTGATGTAATCATGGTCGCTTCCGGTTCAGAAGTCTCCACACTGGAAGAAGGAGCAGCATTGCTTCGCGCCGACGGCATCAAGGTCCGCATCGTATCTGTTCCGTCTGAAGGCTTATTCCGCAGCCAGAGCAAAGAATATCAGGAATCTGTCATTCCAACAGGAAGCAAGGTATTCGGGCTTACTGCCGGTCTGCCGGTCAACCTGGAAGGATTGGTGGGTGCCAACGGTAAGGTGTGGGGACTCGAATCATTCGGTTTCTCCGCTCCGTACAAGGTATTGGACGAAAAACTCGGCTTCACGGGTCAGAACGTATACAATCAGGTAAAAGAATTATTGAATTAATTTTCAGATTTATGATTTATAATTTCAGATTTATGAATAGTTGGTAAATCATAAATCTGAAATTATAAATCATAAATCTCCAAACTCCTCTAACAGATAAATATGAAAACATTAGGTTTATGTAGTGACCACGCAGGGTACGAACTGAAAGAATTCGTAAAACAAATACTCGACTCGAAAGGGTTGGCCTATAAAGATTTCGGAACCGACTCGACTGAAAGTTGTGATTATCCCGACTACGCCCATCCGCTTGCCAAAGCTGTAGAAGCCGGCAAAGTATATCCCGGAATAGCCATCTGCGGATCCGGAAACGGAATAGCCATGACACTCAATAAACATCAGGGAATACGGGCCGCTCTGTGCTGGCAAGAAGAGATAGCACGTCTCGCACGCGAGCACAATAATGCCAACATACTCGTAATGCCCGGCAGATTTATCAGTCAAGAGGAAGCCACTCATACGGTCGAAGCCTTTCTGAACACCCCGTTCGAAGGCGGTCGGCATCAGCGCAGGATTGACAAAATCCCTTTGTGAAAACCAATTCCTATTGCCAACGATATGGGATATCCCCACAAAAGTTAAAAAGAGAAACAACTATCATACTATCACTGAGGTTCGTATATTGTTAAAAAACAGGACATTATAGTATGATAGTTGTTGTTTTCAACTATCATTCAACTATCATTCAACTATCATTCAACGATCTTTTTTGCGCGCGAACAAGGCTGGATTCACCCAATAATCATCGGAGATTAACGCAAAGACAAAACCAATTGTAGGGATCAATCCAAAGCCGATAGAGTGATAACCGCTATACTTCTATCATTAAACTATCATATCATAGAGCTTTTGACCTAAGTCGAAAACCTTTTCGACCTTGGGCAAAAAGGCTTTTGACAAGGGGCAAAAAGGCTTTTGACAAGGGGCAAAAAGGCTTTTGACCCAGGCCGATAACAGAAAGAACTATAAGATTAGATTCAATTCACTGTATATTAGAATATAAAAGAAACTGATAACCTTTTTATTTTTCGCTCGAATATGTTGCTTTGGATGAGAAGCCGAAACAGATACAACTAATTTGAATCAGGATGAGACACGAGACAGGTGAAAGCAGATTTTTAAGGTGAAGGCAGTCCTGATACCTAGCTTCACCCTTTTATACTTTAACAATCAAAATGTGCCAAGGAAAGGTGAAGCCTAAAATGAATTCCCGGAATAAACTTATTTACATAACCATTGGCGATTTATATCATAAAAAAGCCTTTCACAGGCAAACGCTGTAAAAGGCCTTTTAGCTTGTGACCTGGGAGGGGCTCGAACCCTCGACCCAATGATTAAGAGTCATTTGCTCTACCAACTGAGCTACCAAGTCGATATTTGTCGATTTTGTTTCTATTGAGTGACCTGGGAGGGGCTCGAACCCTCGACCCAATGATTAAGAGTCATTTGCTCTACCAACTGAGCTACCAAGTCATTCATGCTATCGTTGTTTCTCGATTGCGGGTGCAAAGATAAGAGTTTAATTTTTCTTCGCAAACTTTTTCCGCGTTTTTTACACAAAATTTTAATCAAATTCAAATATATCAGACGGTGTAGTCCGTTTCAGAGCATGCAGGGAAACATCCTTTCCAACCCGTACCCCTTCTTGAAACAGGCGGAAATCGACTGTCTTATAAGCAAGTTCGGGATGGTTATTGTCACGGCTCAGGTGACACAACCAGATATCTTTTAATTTGGGATCATAATGAGTTGCGAGGAATTCGGCAGCTTCACGGTTGCTCAAATGTCCGGTCGGGCTAGCTATGCGTTCCTTCAGAAAAGCAGGATACGTGCCGAATTGCAACATCTCCTCGTCATAATTGGCTTCTATGATCAGGTGGTTCGCCATGCCCATGTATTTACTTACCGTTTCGGTAATATGGCCGACATCCGTTGCCAACGTAAACTTATGATCTCCATATTCGATATAATAACCCACATTATCGGTACTATCATGCGGGACTTCGAAAGCAGTAATGCGGAAATCGCGGATCATAAAAGGCACTTCCTTTTCTATCACCTTACGCGAACTGACAAGCGTTTCCTCCACGTAGCGACTCTTGCTGATTCCTCGGTGGACGGCCTCTGTCGTATAGACAGGAATACAATGTTTCTCTCCCAGACAACCTACAGTCTTGATATGATCGGCATGATCGTGCGTGATCAGGACTGCAACAATATTGGAGAAATCGATCGCTTTATCTTTCAACACCTTCTTTATGGTACGAATACCGATACCTGCATCAATCAACACGCCGAATTCGGGCGTTCCCAGATAATAGCAGTTTCCACTGCTTCCACTTGCTAAACTCAGAAATGATAGTTTCATTTTAATTTCCAATTCAGTCCTTAAGAGGAATTACGGGCGAAATGAGTCGGGGATCGTCACCTCCCCGATCAGCGAACAGTTCATGTGGTCCTTCACCTCTTCCGGCGTCAAGCCGTGGCCGAAAAGGAACATGAGCTTGGTAACAGCACTTTCGGTCGTACTGTCGAAACCGCTTATCACTCCCGCTTCCAACAATTTATGACCAGTCTCATACCGATGCATTTCTACACTTCCGGCACTACACTGGGTTACATTTACAATCACAATTCCCCGGCTCACCGCTTCTTTCAACATCGTCAGGAACCAATCGTAGCACGGTGCATTACCGCTTCCGAACGTTTCCATCACGACTCCCTTCAGTCCCGGTATGTTCAGGATGCTTTCCACCACCTGGGGAGAAATCCCCGGAAAAAGTTTCAGCACCGCAATATTCCGGTCCAAGAGATAATGCGGCTTCAACGGCTTTCTCGAAACAGGATGGTAAACCTGCCCGGTGTCATATTTTATGTAGATACCGGCATGTGCCAGCGGCGGATAATTGTATGAACGGAAAGCATTGAAGTTGTCCGCATTGATCTTACTCGTACGGTTACCCCTCAACAAGTCATTTTCGAAAAAGATACAGACCTCCGGCACAACCGGGACACCGTTTTCCTTGGCTGCGGCGATCTCGATGGCGGTGATCAGGTTTTCTTTCCCGTCGGTCCGCAACATACCGATCGGCAATTGCGAACCGGTAAAGATGACCGGTTTACTTAAGTTTTCCAGCATAAAACTCAAAGCAGATGCCGTGAAAGACATCGTGTCCGTACCATGAAGCACGACAAAGCCGTCGTACAACTGGTAATTGTCTGCAATAATCTTTACGATCTTCATCCATGACTCCGGCCCCATCTCCGATGAATCCATAGCCGGATCGAACTGAATGGTCGAAACCGCATACCCCAACTTCTTCAGTTCCGGCATATTATCCTTCAAATGTTGGAAATTGAACGATTCCAGCACGCCGGTTTCGGGATTTTCGATCATACCGATCGTTCCGCCGGTATAGATGAGCAGGATCGAGGCTTTCTCACTTTGAATGTTTATACTTGCTGTCATATCGCAAAGTTAATAATTTTATTCTTCTCCTTTTAATACAGGGACGCTTATATGATATTTTACTGCCACTATCCGTGAAACGAATATTCCGGTAGCAGCAATAAGCTGCGTCAGTGACGGCCCGATACCCATCTGTAAGCAAGCGTAATAAATAATGCCTCCGAACACGCATGCCAGCGCATAAATATCTTTTCGGAAAATCAGCGGAACCTCGTTAATCAGGATATCGCGGATCATACCGCCGAAAGCCCCCGTAATCGTCCCCATCACAATGGCCACCCACATCGGGAATCCGAATGTCAGCGCCTTCTCGATACCGACCACGCCAAACAGTCCCAGCCCTATCGCATCGAAAATAAAGAAAGTATTGTTCAAGCTAATCACATATTTCCTGAATATGATAACGAAGAGCAACGCCAGAGCCGATATGATGAGATAAGAGGCTTGTTCCATCCAAAAAGGGGTGGCATTGAGCAGGATATCGCGGATCGTACCGCCTCCTACCGCCGTAACCACACCGACAACATAGGCCCCGAACCAGTCAAATTGCTTGGCAGAAGCCAAACGGATGCCGCTAATCGCAAAAGCGAATGTCCCGGTGTAATCGCAAAACGTAATAAAGTCTATCATTTTGATTTTTTCTGCAAAAATAAGTATTTCCTCGCAATGTTGCGGTTTTCTATAAAGATGACCTGATAATTATTTAAACCAAACGAACATCCGGCTGTTAATTATATATAAGTTTGCATTCAAAAAGGTGCTGATGACTATCTAATTAAGGGAAAAATGAAGAAATTTATACTAACCGGACTCATTTGTCTGTTTTCGTTCCCCTGGATACGGGGACAAGAATATATACCTCAAATTACACATCGTCATTATACAAGTGACTCAACCCTACTCCAACCCCGCCGCCCTTGGAAAGCGGCACTCGAAACATTCGGACTCAATATGCTCGTCTGGAGCTTCGACCGATATATCGTAAAAGAGGATTGGGCTTATATCAACGGGCATACGATCAAAAGCAATTTCAAAAAAGGTCCGGTATGGGACACCGACCAGTTCACAACAAACCTTTTCTCCCACCCTTATCACGGTTCACTCTATTTCAACGCAGCTCGCAGCAACGGTATGAACTTCTGGCAATCCGCCCCGTTTGCAGCCGGCGGCAGCCTGATGTGGGAGTTCTTTATGGAGAATGAACCGCCTTCGATCAACGACATGCTGGCGACAACGTTCGGAGGAATCGAATTGGGTGAAATCACCTATCGGCTGTCCGACCTGTTCATAGACAACCGTTCGTCGGGAGCCGAACGTGTGGGGCGCGAGGTGTTGGCAGGCATTTTGTCGCCGGTCCGCGCCTTCAACCGTATCATTTCGGGGGAAGCCTGGCGACACGGTTCTTCAAAAGGACGAACCTACTCTTCCGTTCCCGTCAATTTTATCGTCACGATGGGACCTCGTTTCCTCGCAGAACAAGAAGGTTCGAAACGGGGAACGACCAGTCTGAACATTAATTTCCGCATCGACTACGGGAATCCTTTCAACGATGATTTTTATTCTCCCTATGAATGGTTCCGCTTCAACTTCGGAATGGATTTGTTCTCTGCCCAGCCGGTGGTCAGCCAGGTCAATGCCATCGGAGCCTTATGGGGAAAAACTGTTTGGACGAAAGGGCCGCGTTCCCTTTCCGCCGGATTATTCCAACATTTCGACTTCTATAACTCGGAGCTCCGCGACGGAAGCGACCTGACCGTTCCTCCTTACCGCATCGCAGCACCGGCAGCAGCAGGAGGAGGCCTTATCTATTACAAGCAGGCCACATCGGGAGACAAGACGGATATTTACGCCGAACTGTATGCAAACGGCGTCGCTTTGGGAGCCAGCCTTTCGGATTATATGCTGCTTGGCGAACGGGATTATAACTTAGGAAGCGGCTACAGCACCAAGGCCGGTGCAGGTATCATCTACAACAGACGATTGGCTTTCCTGCTCAACATGGAAAACTATCATATCTTTACTTGGAAAGGATATGATCCGGAGATCGACTGGTCACAGGCAGATCCCGGAACCCTGAACATTCAAGGCGATGCAGGAAACGCGCGCCTGACCATCTTCTCGATGAAACTGGCTTATTTATTAATGGACAAGTGGAACATCACCCTGACAAACCGCTATTTCTCACGACGGACGAACTACCGGTATTACCCCCGGGTAGATTATTCCACTTACGACCTGATGCTCGGGTTGGGGATACGGATTTAATTCTTACGCTCCAACTCGTTCAGATTTTCCATTTTCTTGCGTTGCAGAAACTCGTAGATACCTTCAAGATGTTCCGTCACTTTCTTGTTTCCGAATTCATAAACTTTGGTCACAAGACCGTCCAGGAAGTCTCGGTCATGCGAAACAACGATCAACGTCCCGTCAAAGTCCATCAAGGCTTGTTTCAGGATATCTTTCGTCTTCATATCCAGATGGTTCGTCGGCTCGTCAAGGATCAGCAGATTGACGGGTTCCAGCAATAGTTTAATCATTGCCAAGCGGGTACGTTCGCCACCGGAGAGCACCTTTACCTTTTTTGCAGAATTCTCGCCCCCGAACATGAAAGCCCCCAACAAATCCTTTATTTTGTTGCGGATATCCCCTTTTGCGACATCGTCTATCGTTTGGAACACTGTCAGGTTTTCATCCAAAAGGGAAGCCTGGTTCTGCGCAAAATAGCCGATCATCACGTTATGCCCGATCGTCAACGTGCCGTCATGCTCGAGTTCTTTCATGATACATTTTACCAGCGTAGATTTACCTTCGCCATTCTTTCCGACAAAAGCGATCTTGTCACCCCGCTCGATCGTCAGATTGGCATTACGGAAAACAGTATGGTCTCCATACGATTTAGACACATTCTCGATCGTCACCGGATAAGAACCCGAACGGGGCGAAGGCGGGAACTTCAGACGCAGAGCGGAAGTGTCTTCTTCATCGACTTCCAGTATTTCCAGCTTTTCAAGCATCTTCACGCGGCTCTGCACTTGCAAAGTTTTGGAATAAGTGCCTTTGAAACGCTCGATAAAGTCCTTCGTTTCAGCAATAAACTTCTGTTGCTCGTCGTATGCCTTCTGTTGCTGCTCGCGGCGTTCCTTGCGCAGCTGCAGATATTGGCTGTAATTGACTTTATAGTCATAGATACGCCCCATCGTAACTTCGATCGTGCGAGTCGTGATATGATCTACAAAAGCCCGATCGTGACTGATCACTACGACCGCTTGCCCGTTATCGATCAGAAAATCTTCCAACCACTGGATGGACTCAATATCGAGGTGGTTGGTCGGCTCATCCAGCAAAAGCACATCCGGTTTCTTCAGCAATAATTTCGCCAATTCGATACGCATACGCCAACCACCGCTGAACTCGCTTGTCTGACGGTTAAAGTCTTCACGGGTGAAACCAAGCCCTAACAGAGTCTTCTCTATATCGGCGTCATAATTAATTTCCTCTATGGAATAGAATTTCTCGCTCAATGTCGATACGCGTTCGATCAGTTCCATATAGCTATCCGATTCATAATCGGTGCGTGTCTCCAATTCTTTGTTGAGAGCAGCGATCTCCGCTTCCATCTCGTGCAGATGGGCGAAAGCCTGAGCAGTCTCTTCAAACACCGTACGGCCATCTTCCGTCATCAAATGCTGCGGAAGATATGCGATAACGGTATCTTTCGGAGCAGACACTTTCCCGCGAGTCGGTTCACGCACACCCGCCAATATCTTCAGCAAAGTAGATTTACCCGCCCCGTTCTTTCCCATCAGGGCAATCCGGTCTTTCTCGTTAATGACAAAAGATATATCCGAAAATAATGCGCTACCGCCAAACTCTACTGTTAGTCCGTCTACTGAAATCATATAATATAAATGTATTGCTTTTATAAAACGACCGGCAAAGGTAGTAAATAAATAGGAACGACAATATTTCAGCCGTTGGTTCAAAAGAATGACAGGATATACTCCAAACGGGTACAGGATGACAAACTTACTGACTGAGCTTTGTTATCCCGTCCGGTCGAAAAGAATGATTTATTTCACGACTTCCAGACGTATCAGACCACCACCAATCGAAACCCGCTCCTTCCCTGCCAGAGACATATCAATAATGTAAGAATTTCGCTGGTTCACTTCTGTCCGACTCTTATGGGCATGGAAAATATAGCGGTATCCGCCCGATCTGTCCAGGAATGGTGCACCATGACCGGTTCCGACAAGTTCTTCCACTTTATGCAGAAGCGGATTTTTTTCGCTTTTCCTCCACGGACCGAAAGGAGAATCCGAGGTTGCATAACCTACGGCATAATCCTGACTTCTGAAGTCATTTGCGGAGTAGAACATATAATAAAGCCCGTCCTGCTTGACAATAGAAGGCCCTTCAGCCACCTTTCCGAACACCAGCTCCCACGGTTCGGTAGCTTCAACACATTGCGTCAATGTTTCTTCTTTGATCTCTTTCAGATTATCTTTCAGCTCCGCACACCAAATCACATTACCGTTTGTAAAGCGAACAAAATAAAGATAGGCTTTCCCGTCCTCATCGAAAAAGACGGATGTATCGATTCCTTTTTCTTCCCGGATCGGTTTCTTTTCATCTTGCACAAATGGGCCCAAAGGAGAATCGGACGTGGCAACACAGACATGTTCCTCTACCGAATAGAACATATAAAACTTCTTATCCTCCTCCACATAGTAGACCTCCGGCGCCCAAAACCATTTATCCCCGTAAGAATCTTCTTTACTCAGTGCCAGGCACGGAGAACGCTCCCACGATTTCAAGTCTTTAGAACTGTACACCTCGAAACCGTCCGCACGGGATGTTCCATAGGCATAATAGGTATCATTGTAAAACAGGATATAAGGATCGGCAATCGGCAACATATCCGAAACCAGTTCTTTCCCTAAAGCAGTCATATTTACCGAAACAACACACAACAGCATCAATAGCATTTTCTTCAACGTATCCGTCTTCATAAATGTATCCGTTTATTATTTGATAATTGAGAATTTCACACGCCGACAAAGATAATCAATTATTTTCTTCTACAATATATTTGTTTTGTTTATGAAAATTCCTATCTTTGCACCCGCTAATACAAACAGCTTAAATTAATTATTCAAACATGGCAACAAAAATTAGATTGCAAAGACACGGTCGCAAAAGCTACGCTTTTTATCAGATCGTAGTCGCAGACAGCAGGGCTCCACGTGATGGAAAGTTTATTGAAAGGATAGGTTCTTATAATCCGAACACTAATCCTGCTACAGTAGATTTGAACTTCGAAAGAGCTTTGTATTGGTTACAGGTAGGCGCACAACCTACAGATACCACTCGTAACATTCTTTCCCGCGAAGGTGTTTGCTTGAAAAAACACTTATTGGAAGGTGTTAAGAAGGGTGCATTCGACGAAGCCACTGCTGAAACTAAGTTTCAGGCTTGGTTGAAAAACAAACAGGCTTCTGTTCAAGCAGTAAAGGACAAAGATAGCGAAGCTGCAAAAGCTGCCGCCATTGCTCGTCTGGAAGCTGAAAAAGAAGCAAATAAGGCAAAAGCTGAAATCGTAGCTAAAAAGAAAGCTGAATTGGCAGCCGCTGAAGCTGCTAAGCAAGCTGAAGAAGTAGCTGCTGCCGCTCCGGCAGAAGAAGCTCCTGCAGCAGAAAGCGCTGAATAATTCGAGCTTTGCCAAAATAAAAAAGAGGATATCTTTACAGGAGGGCACTGAAAAAGTTTCCTTGCAGCTTTTTAAAGAATTAAATCTGCACATAG